>Ga0187893_10000206_pt1 | contig 145673 bp, 118 predicted proteins | sample MA1701074metaG_FD_139574 | JGI IMG/M metagenome (GOLD analysis project Ga0187893, IMG submission 139574) | White microbial mat communities from a basaltic lava cave in the Kipuka Kanohina Cave System on the Island of Hawaii, USA - MA170107-4 metaG ...
CCTCACGCGGCGTTGCTGGGTCAGGCTTTCGCCCATTGCCCAAGATTCCCGACTGCTGCCTCCCGTAGGAGTCTGGACCGTGTCTCAGTTCCAGTGTGGCTGATCATCCTCTCAGACCAGCTAGCCATCAAAGCCTTGGTGAGCCGTTACCTCACCAACTAGCTAATGGCACGCGGGCCCATCCTCAGGCGGTAGCTTTCGTGAAGAGGCCACCTTTGTCCGCAGAATCCGGAGATTCCGTGGTCTTATCCGGTATTAGCTCCAGTTTCCCGAAGTTGTCCCAAACCCGAGGGCAGGTTACCCACGCGTTACTCACCCTTGCGCCACTCGTGTACCCCCGAAGGGGCCTTACCGTCCGACTTGCATGTCTTAGGCACGCCGCCAGCGTTCGTTCTGAGCCAGGATCAAACTCTCCAGTTTGAATCGTGGCCCGGTGGTGACACTCGGAAGCGTCACCACCGGATGAAATCCGCACCTGCCCCCGACGGAGTCGGGTGCCGGCGCGGGGAATTGCGCATCTCAAGGCCGTCTCGTGCGAACTCTGCGCAGAGTTCGCGAGACCGCACACCATTCAGTTTTCAAAGATCGGACGAGGTCGCTCGGTGCCTGTGCCGGGCTCCGAGGACGACGAGACACCCAGACGGACGGTTCGTTTCCAGTTCCCGTCTGCGGTGTCCGAAAGGCTGCTTGGAGCGGAGGCCGATTCTAGAAGAGCCTCACGAGTTTGCAAGCCCTCGCGACCGGAGCCTCATCGAGCAGAGGTGATTTCCCGTGGGGAGGATTCGAGTCGATGGAGGGCCAGCCAGATGTCTCCGCTTCCAGAACCGCGATCCGGTGCGCGGTCCGCGCGAGTTCCTCGGCGCTGCGGTCCCGGGGAACTCGCTGCGGCGACCCGGACCCTGGATCCAGGAAGCCCGCCCTTAGCCTCGCGCGAGCTCAGGCGAGGCGGAGGCGCGCGAAGCTGCGCTTCCCAGCCTGGATCAGGTACTCCCCTCTCGCGAGCTTCCGCGAGACATCGCTGACTCTTTCACCGTCGACCTGAACGGCCCCCTGCTCGACCAGCCTGCGCGCCTCGCTGTTCGAGCGGGAGAATCCGAGCTGAACCAGGAGCTCCAGGAGCCCCATGGACTCTCGCGAGCCGAGCGGAAGCGAGCGTTCTGGCACGGCTTTCGGAAGCTGCTTCTGTTGGACGACCTCGCGGAAGTGCCGAGCCGCAGCTTCGGCCGACTCGACACCGCAGAGCCGCTCGACGATGCGGAACGCGAGCGCGTGCTTGAAGGCGAGCGGATCCCCGCGACCTTCGCCCAGGGCGTGCCGGGCGTCGGCCAGGTCGGGCCAGGCCCCCGTCTCGAGCAGGTCGAACCAGTCGAGCATGAGCGAGTCGGAGATGCTCATGCAGCGCCCGTAGATGTCTTCCGGCGCCTCGGTCAGTCCGACGACGTTGCCTAGGCTCTTCGACATCTTCTCGCGCCCGTCGGTACCCACGAGGAGCGGGTGGGTGATCACGGCCTGGGGTGGCTGTCCGTAGGCCCGCTGGATCTCGCGACCCAGGAGCAGATTGAAGGTCTGGTCGGTGCCGCCGAGTTCCAGATCGGCTCGCAGCGCCACGGAGTCGTAGGCCTGCACCAGGGGATACAGAAACTCGTGTATGGCGATCGGAGTCGCCTCCGCGAAGCGCCTCGAGAAATCATCTCGCTCGAGCATCCGTGCCACGGTGTAATGCGAGCAGAGCCGAACCACGTCGGCGGCGCTCATGCGATCCATCCACTCGCTGTTGAATCGAATCTCGGCTCTCGAGCTGTCCAGCACCCGACCCACCTGGGCGACGTAGCTGGCCGCGTTCCGCCTCACCTCTTCGAGATCGAGTGCCGGGCGTGTCTTCTTCTTCCCCGACGGGTCTCCGATCCGCGCCGTGAAGTCTCCGATCAGGAAGATCGGGGTGTGTCCGAGGTCCTGGAGCAGGCGCAGCTTGTGCAGCACGACGGTATGACCGAGGTGCAGATCCGGCGCCGACGGATCGGCGCCGAGCTTGACGCGCAGTGGGCGGCCCTCGCCGAGCGCGGCGGCGAGGCAGGTGCGCAGCTCGGCCTCGCCGATCAACTCGACCGCGCCGCGACGCATCACCTCGAGCTGGCGTCCCACCTCGCGCTCGACACTCACGACGGTCGCCCCTCTCCGGCCCGGGCGGGAACCCGGCGCCGCTCGGTGATCACGCTCGCCATCGGGACGTCATGGACCTCGCGAGGCAGCTCTGCGACGAGCTGCCAGTCGAAGGCCACCCCGAGCAGGGCCGGCCTCGGGGCGGCGGAGCCGAAGCTCCGATCGTAGTACCCCGCACCGCGGCCGAGACGATAGCCAGCCAGATCGAAGGCCACGCCCGGGACCACGACGCAGGAGAGCTCCATCGGATCGGCAGTCGCGGCGGGGGCCGGCGGCTCGAGCACGCCGTGGGGACCCCGGCGCAGGAGATCCCACCGCGTGAGCCGGGCGAATGCGAGGCGTCCATCGGACAGGCAGCGCGGCAGGAAGATCTTCAGCCCGCCGCGGAGCAGCCGGGCGATCGCAGGCCGGACGTCGGGCTCGCCGCGCAGAGGCGCGTAGAGCCCGACCCGCTCGCTGGCTCGCGGGAGCTCTCGCTCGAGAAGCCTGCAGATCTCCCGTGAGGCCGCGCGCGCCTCTTCGGGAGGAAACAGGCGGCGCCGCTCGGAGAACGCCGCGCGCAGCTCCCGCTTGCGCTCGGCGGCGTTCAGGGCTGAGCCGGTTGGAGACCCGACTCCGCGAGCTCGATCAGCGTCTGCAGACGTTCCGCGTCTCCCACGGCTGGCGCGCTCGATTCGCGCAGTTCGATCAGCTCGCGCGCGAGATTCAAGCCGGTGAGGAGCGCGACATCCAGGGAGTCCACGGTCCCGGTCTTTCGCTCGACCTTGGCGAGCGCCTGGTCGAGAAGCGTCGCGACGCGCTGGAGCAACGCGGCATCCGACTCGGTGCGGATGCGGAACTCCTTTCCGCGGATCGTCACGGCGACGGACGGCTTCGCGGCCACGAGGATCCTAGTGCGAGGCCTCCGGCTCGGCGAGCCGGGTATCGAGGAAGTCGATCTGGGTGATCAGCTCGTCGATGCGCTTCGCGACGTCCTTGCGCTTCTGATTGGCGTCGAGCAGCTGGCCCTCGAGCACACGCAGGCGCCGATCCCGATTCTCGAGATCGCGCCTCAGCGCCTGGTTCTCTCGCTGCAGTCGTTGGCGACTTTCGACGAGGCCCTCGATCGCCCTCTCCAGGCGATCCCAGTCGTACGCGTCGCGCTCGCCGGCCGGAATGGCGTCACCCCCGCGATGGGCCGGATGCTACCGAGTGGCTGCGAGGTGCGTCAAGAAGTCGACGCCCGGGAGGGTGTCGACCGACTCGGTCACACGTAGGAGTGCTTCGACTGGAGCTTCGAGTGGCCGACCAGATACGCATCCACGGCGCGCGCAGCCTCACGGCCCTCCCAGATGGCCCAGACGACGATCGACTGTCCGCGCCTGCAGTCCCCGGCAGCAAACACCCCGGGCTCGCTGGTGGAGAACTGCGTGAGGCTGGCTTCGATGTTCCCGCGGGCATCGCGCTTCACGCCGAGATCCGCGACCAGATGCTCGTGCACGGGGTGCAGGAATCCCATCGCCAACAGCACGAGATCCGCCGGGATCGAGAACTCGGAGCCAGGGATCTCGTGCATGGCGGGACGGCCGCTCGCGTCCGGAGCTCCGAACTGCACCCGCACGGCGTGCAGCCGCTCGACGCGCTCCGCCCGGCCCTCGAAGCGCTTGGTCAGCACCGCGTATTCCCGCGTCCCCCCCTCCTCGTGGGAGCTCGAGCTGCGGAAGATCAGCGGCCAGAGCGGCCAGGGCGTCGCCGGGTTCGTGTGCTCGGGAGGTCGCTCCAGCAGCTCGATCGACGTGACCGACGCCGCGCGCTGCCGGTGCGACGTGCCGACGCAGTCGGAGCCGGTATCGCCGCCTCCGAGCACCACGACGTGCTTGCCGGTCGCGAGGATCTCCGCTTCGGCCGGCACACTGTCACCGTGGCAGCGGCGGTTCTGCTGGGTCAGGAAATCCATCGCGAAGTGGATGCCCCCGAGCTCCCGCCCCTCGATCGGCAGATCGCGCGGCTTCTCGGATCCCAGACACAGGAGCACCGCGTCGGTGTTCCGCCGCAGCTCCTTCACCGAGAGATCCACGCCCACGTGGACACCGGTCTGGAAGAGCACGCCCTCCTCGCGCAGCTGCTCGAGGCGGCGGTCGACGATCTGCTTCTCGAGCTTGAACTCGGGAATCCCGTAGCGCAGCAGCCCGCCGATGCGGTCGTTCTTCTCGAAGAGCGTCACCGTGTGGCCGGCGCGATTCAGCTGCTGGGCCGCAGCGAGGCCCGCGGGACCCGATCCCACCACGGCGACCGAGCGACCCGTGCGCCGCTCGGGCTTCTGGGGGCGGATCCAGCCTTCCTCCCAGCCCCGGCGGCTGATCTCCCACTCGATCTGCTTGATCGCGACCGGATCGGAGTTGATCCCGAGCACGCACGCCGCTTCACAGGGCGCAGGACACACCATCCCCGTGAACTCCGGAAAGTTGTTCGTCGAGTGGAGCCGCGCGAGCGCATCCTCCCACTTGTCCCGGAACACGAGGTCGTTCCAGTCGGGGATGATGTTTCCGAGAGGGCAGCCGTTGTTGCAGAAGGGGATCCCGCAGTCCATGCAGCGCGCAGCCTGCGTCTTCGCCTGCTCTGCGCTGAGGTTCTCCTGCACCTCGCGCCAGTCGCGCAGTCGCTCCGCGACGGGTCGCAGCGGAGCCGCGCGGCGCGGATGCTCCAGGAATCCCGTGGGCTTGCCCATCTAGGGCAGCTCCGTCGCCCGCGGCTTGCTGCACGCGGCGAAACCGATCGCCTCAACCATCTCCACTCCCCGCCGCCAGGCGATCGGTCAGGGCCCGCTTGTAGTCGAGCGGGAAGACCTTCACGAAGCGCCTCGCCACGCTCTCCCACTTGCGCAGGATCTGGTCGGCCTTCGCACTGCGCGTGTACTGGAAATGCCTCCGCAGGAGACGCACGATCGTCTCCTCGTCCTCGGGCGTGATCGGCTCGAGCTCGACCATCGACAGGTTGCAGCGCGATGCGAAGTCGCCCGCCTCGTCGAGCACGTACGCGAAGCCGCCGCTCATGCCGGCGGCGAAGTTGCGGCCCGTCGGCCCGATGCAGACCACGACGCCCCCGGTCATGTACTCGCAGCCGTGGTCGCCCACGCCCTCGACGACCGCCTGCGCGCCACTGTTGCGCACGCAGAAGCGCTCACCCGCGAGGCCCTGGAAATAGGCCTCGCCGCCGGTCGCGCCGTAGAGCACGACGTTCCCGACGATGATGTTGTCACCCGGGTCATAGGTCGCGCCGGCGGGCACCCGGATCGCGATCTTCCCGCCCGAGAGACCCTTGCCGCAGTAGTCGTTGGCGGCCCCCTCGACGAGCAGCGTCATGCCGCGCGGCACGAAGGCGCCAAAGCTCTGCCCGGCGGTGCCCTTGAAATCGAGCGTCAGCGTGTCCTCGGGCAGGCCCGCGAGACCATGTTCGCGAGAGAGATCCGAGCCGAGGATGGTGCCGACGGTGCGGTTCACGTTCCGGATCGGGCGGCGGATCACGACCTTCTCGCCGCGGCGAATCGCGGGCTCGGCGAGCGGCAGGAGCTGCATGTCGAGCGCGTGCTCGAGGCCGTGGTCCTGGCTGCCGGTGTGGCGGATGTCGTGCGGAACATCGGGCCGGTGAAAGAGATCGCTGAAGTCGAGGCCCTTTGCCTTCCAGTGGTCGACGGCGCGGTCCACCGAGAGCAGGTCGGAGCGCCCGATCAGGTCCTCGAAGCGCCGGAAGCCCATCGCCGCCATCAGCCCCCGCACCTCCTCGGCAACGAAATAGAAGAAGCGCACGACGTGTTCGGGCTGGCCCGCGAAGCGCTTGCGCAGCTCCGGGTTCTGGGTCGCGATGCCGACGGGACAGGTATTCAGGTGACAGACGCGCATCAGGATGCAGCCGAGCGCGACCAGCGGCGCGGTCGCGAAGCCGAACTCGTCGGCGCCCAGCAGCGCCGCGATCACGACGTCGCGACCGGTCTTGAGGCCGCCGTCGGTCTGCACGCGGATGCGACCGCGCAGGTCGTTCATGACGAGTGTCTGCTGCGTCTCGGCGAGACCCAGCTCCCAGGGAATCCCCGCCGACTTGATCGAGGTCTGGGGCGACGCGCCCGTGCCGCCGTCGTGACCGCTGATCAGCACCAGATCAGCCTTGCCCTTCGAGACGCCGGCGGCCACGGTGCCGACGCCCGTCTCGGCCACGAGCTTCACGGACACCTTCGCAAAGCGATTCGCGTTCTTGAGATCGTGGATCAGCTGCGCGAGATCCTCGATCGAATAGATGTCGTGGTGCGGCGGGGGCGAGATCAAGCCCACACCGGGTGTCGAATAGCGCGTGGCGGCGATGGTCTCGTCGACCTTGTGGCCGGGCAGCTGGCCACCCTCACCAGGCTTGGCGCCCTGTGCGATCTTGATCTGCAGCTCGTCCGCGTTGACGAGGTACCAGCTGGTCACGCCGAAGCGACCGGACGCGACCTGTTTGATCGCGCTGCGGCGCAGGTCCCCGTTCGCGTCCGGCTCGAAGCGGCGCGGGTCCTCGCCGCCCTCGCCGGTGTTGCTGCGGCCGCCGATGCGGTTCATCGCCACCGCGAGCGTCTGGTGCGCCTCGAGCGAGATCGATCCGTACGACATCGCGCCCGTGCAGAAGCGGTGCATGATCGACTCGGCCGACTCGACCTCCTCGATCGGCACGGGACTCGGCGCCGCCCTCAGCTGGAAGAGTCCCCTCAGCGTGCAGGCCCGATTCGCCTGCTCGTTGACGGACTTCGCGTAGGCCTGATAGCTCGCGCGGCTGTCCTGGTGCACCGCGTGTTGCAGCCTGGCGACCGTGTCCGGATTGAAGGTGTGCTGCTCGCCGCGCAGGCGCCACTGGTAGATTCCGCCCGGGTCGAGCTCGGGATACACGTAGTCGTCGCCGGGAAAGGCGCGCTCGTGCCGCATCGCCGATTCGCGCGCGATCACCTCCAGGCCCACTCCGGAGACCCGCGAGGGGGTCCAGGTGAAGTAGCGATCGATCAGGTCGCGATCGAGGCCGACGGCCTCGAAGATCTGCGCGCCGCGGTAGCTGCGCAGCGTCGAGATGCCCATCTTCGCGAAGATCTTGAGCAGGCCCTTGTCGACGCCCTTCTTGTAGTTCTCGACCGCCTTCTCCAGGGAGATTTCCTCGGGGACGAAGGTCTGCTCCTCGATCAGCTCCGCGATCGTCTCGAAGGCGAGGTAGGGATTCACCGCGGCCGCGCCGTAGCCGATCAGGAGCGCGAAGTGCGCGACCTCGCGCGCCTCTCCCGTCTCGACCACGAGCGCACAGCGGGTGCGCTTGGCCTGGCGGATCAGATGGTGGTGCACGGCGCCCGTCGCGAGCAGGGACGGGATCGCCGCGAGGTCTGGAGACAGCCCGCGATCCGAGAGCACCAGGATCGTTGCGCCCGCGTCGACCGCCTCCTCGGCGCGGCGACAGAGGTCGTCGAGCGCGGCACGCAGGCCGTCGCCGCCATCGTGGACCTTGAACAGCATGTCGAGCGCGACGCTGCGGAAGCCGGGCGCCTCGTAGCCGCGGATCTGCGCGAGCTCCGCGTCCGTGAGGATCGGGTGTTCGAGCCGCAGACAGCGCGCGTGCTCGGGCGTCTCTTCGAGCAGGTTTCCCTCGAAGCCGAGGGGAGAGAACACCGACATCACGGGTCGCTCGAGGATCGAATCGATCGCGGGATTCGTGACCTGGGCGAAGAGCTGCTTGAAATAGTGGAAGAGCAGCCGCGGCCGATCGGAAAGGCACGCGAGCGCGGCGTCCTCGCCCATCGAGCCGACGGCCTCCTTGCCCTCGCGCACGAGCGGCGGAAGCAGGAGCTTCAGATCCTCGACGCTGTAGCCGAAGGCCTGCTGGCGCTGGAAACGCGTCTCCGGATTCGGGCGATGCGCGGGCTCCTGCGCCGGCAGATCCTCGAGCTTGCGTCGATGCAACGAGACCCACTCGCGGTAGGGCCGGCGCTGGACGAGCTCGTCCATGATCTCGTCGTCCTCGACGATGCGTCCCTCCTCGAGGTCGACGAAGAAGATGCGGCCCGGCTGGAGCCGCCCGAGCTTCAACACGTTGCTGACGGGGACGTCGAGCACGCCCGCTTCCGAGGCAGTCACGAGGAAGCCATCCCTCGTCACGAGATAGCGCGAGGGACGCAGGCCGTTGCGGTCGAGCACCGCGCCGACGCGCCGGCCGTCGGTGAACGCGATCGACGCGGGGCCGTCCCAGGGCTCGATGAAGGTGTCGTGATACTCGTAGAAGGCGCGGCGACCGGGATCCATCGACTCGTGATGTTCCCAGGCCTCGGGAATCATCATGCTGATCGCATGCGGCAGGCTGCGTCCCGACAGGATCAGGAATTCGAGCATGTTGTCGAAGCGGCCCGAATCGCTCGCGCCCGGGGCGACGATCGGGAAGAGCTTCCTCATGTCGTCGCCGAAGAGCGGCGAGGCGAGCGTGCCCTCCCGCGCCTTCATCCAGTTCTCGTTGCCGCGGATCGTGTTGATCTCGCCGTTGTGGCAGAGGTAGCGATAGGGATGCGCGAGGTCCCAGCTCGGGAACGTGTTGGTGCTGTAGCGCGAGTGCACCAGGCAGAGCGCCGTCTCGAGATCGGCATCGGCGAGATCGCGGTAGAACCCGTCGATCTGGTTCGCGAGCAGGAGCCCCTTGTAGACGATCGTGCGCGCGGAGAGGCTCGCGATGTGGAAGCGCTGCGACACGCCGCGCAGCGCGTTCTCGATCACGCGGCGGATCACGTAGAGCTTGCGCTCGAAGGCGTCGCCCGCGAGGCCCGGGGCCGCTCCGACGAAGACCTGGCGGATGTCCGGCAGCGACTGGCGCGCGAGCTCGCCGGTCGCAGCCGGGTCCACCGGCACCTCCCGCCAGCCGAGCACACGCTGCCCCTCGGCCTCGACCACCCGATCCACCACGGCGATCTGCTGGCTTCGCTCCGCCGGGTCGCGCGAGAGGAACACCATGCCCGCGCCGTAGTCCCCGGCGGTCGGCAGCCCGAAGCCGAGGCGATCGGCCTCGCGCGCGAGGAAGCGATGGGGCACCTGGAACAGCAGCCCCGCGCCGTCGCCCGTGCACGGGTCGCAACCGGTCGCGCCGCGGTGATTCAGGTTCTGGAGCACTTCGATCGCCTTGCGGATCAGATCGTGCGAGGGCTTCCCGGCGATGTTCGCAACGAAGCCCATGCCGCAGGCGTCGCGCTCGAAGCGCGGGTCGTAGAGCCCCTCGCGCTCGGGAAGCCCGAAGCCGCGGGTTGCGCTCGCCTGTCGGAGGTCGCGGTCCCGGTTCCCGGCCTTGCTCATCGCTGGGTCCTCCGCGCGCGCGCGCCGACCGGACGGCGCGGCGGAGCGGGCTCCCCGCTCTCGTCTTCGGACATCCGCGTTCCCGCTTCCCGCACCAGCGCGATGCGGGTCCTCTCCGTCAGGGTCGAGAGCGCGACCATCGTCTCCGTGCGCGTCACCCCGTCGATCGAGCGCAGCTGCTCGATCAATTCCTCGAGGCTCTCCGTGTTCCGCGTCTTGGCCTTGACTAGCAGAGTGTAGGAGCCGGTCACGTGGTGGCACTCGAGCACGTCGTCGATCGCGGCGATCTGGGATTCGAGCGTCGCGATCGCGCGCGGATGCTCGGTCGAGACGCCGATGAAGGCCGTGACGTCCCTGCCGAGCAGCCGCCCGTCCAGCAGTGCGACATAGCCGCGGATCAGGCCCGCCTCCTCGAGCTTGTGGATGCGCTCCTGAACCGACGGGGCCTTGAGCCCCACCTTTTCACCGAGCACGGCCAGCGGCTGCTTGCAGTTCTCCTGCAGCAGCTCGAGGATCGAGCAGTCGATCGAGTCGAGCTCGAGAGAGGCGGGGTCTGTAGTTCCGAATTTCATAAGGGGGATTGGGTGTTTCCGCCTTATGAGTAGGGGACGCGCTCGCGCTCCGTCAAGGCCGTTTGGCGAGAAAACCAGGGTGGACCCGTTCTTTTTTCGGCGCACCGCGGGGTGACGGGGATCACAAGCGATGGCCGGCCGTGCCCCGCTCAGGCCGGGAGCAGGGCCCGAAGGCGATCCGGGAAGTTGGTGAAGAGACCGTCGACGCCGAGCTCGAGCAGGGCGCGCTGGCGCTCGGGGGCGTCGACCGTGTAGGGCAGGACGCGCAGACCGGCGCTGCGAGCGCCCTCCACGAAGGCCCGATCCACGAGCCCGTGCCAGGGGTTGACCGCCTCCGCTGCCAGCGCGGTCGCGCGCTCGAAGGGGCGACTCGGGTCCTCTGGAGAGATCAGGAGCGCCAGGCGGGAGGACGGCTCGAGGCTCCGCAGCCGCCCGAGCACCCGCTCCGAGAAGGACGAGAAGAGCGTATCGGCGAGCAGGCCGCGCGCGCGGACCGCCGCGAGCGCTCGCTCCTCGAGGCCTCCGTACTCGCCGCGGCGGCTGACCTTGAGTTCGAGGTTGAAGGGAATCCGCGAGCCGAAGCGGTCGAGGATCTCGTCGAGCTGCGGGAGCCGCTGCCCCTGGCCCGCGTCGAGTCGCAGCAGGTCGGCGAGTGCGGCGTCGGCGATCGCGCCGCGGCCGCCGAGGGCTTCGAGCTGCTCGTCGTGGGCGATCACGACCGCGGCATCCCGGCTCTGGTGCAGATCGATCTCGATCATGTCGGCGCGCTGCTCGAGAGCCAGCGCATAGGCCGCGAGCGTGTTCTCGGGCAGGTAGCCCGAGGCGCCGCGGTGGGCGATCACGAGCGGCCTCGCGGCTGCGGCTGCCGCCGCGCGGGGAGCCGTCACGCCTCGACCCAGGCCCGGGAGCGCTCGACCGCCCGCTTCCAGCCCGCGCAGAGCTCTTCGCGGCGGGCGCGGGGCAGCTGCGGCTCGAAGCGCTCGAAGCTCCCGGTTGCGGAGTCCAGCGCGGCGCGGTCGCGCCAGAAACCGACGCCGAGACCGGCCAGCGCCGCCGCGCCCATCGCAGTCACCTCGAGCATCGCGGGTCGCTCCACCGGCACTCCCAGCAGATCCGCCTGCAGCTGCATCAGGAAGTCGTTGCGACAGGCGCCGCCATCCACGCGCAGGGCCGAGAGCGCGAGTCCCGAGTCGGCCTGCAGACACTCCACGACGTCGCGTGTCTGGTAGGCGATGGATTCGAGCGTCGCGCGGATCACGTGCGCGCGGCTCGTCCCGCGCGTGATGCCGATGAGCACGCCGCGCGCGCGCTCGTCCCAGTAGGGGGCGCCGAGCCCGACGAAGGCCGGGACGAGGTAGACGCCACCCGTGTCCGGCACCGAGCGCGCCGCGGCCTCCGTCTCCGCCGCGTCGCGGATCAGCTGCAGGCCGTCGCGCAGCCACTGGACGGCCGAGCCCGCGACGAAGATGCTGCCCTCGAGCGCGTAGCTGACCTGCCCGCCGATCCCCCAGCCGAGCGTCGTCACGAGCCCGCTGCGCGAGCGCGGTGCCTCGCGGCCGGTGTTCATCAGCAGGAAGCACCCGGTGCCGTAGGTGTTCTTGGCGAGGCCTGGCGCCACGCAGCCCTGGCCGAAGAGCGCGGCCTGCTGATCGCCCGCGATCCCCGCGACGGGGATCGCCGCGCCGAACCAGCGCGGATCCGTCTCGCCGAAGACCCCGCTCGAGTCGCGCACCTCCGGCAGGAGCTCGCGCGGCACGCCGATCTCGCGCAGCAGGAAGTCGTCCCACTCGAGACGCTGGATGTCGTAGAGCAGCGTGCGGGACGCGTTCGAGTACTCGGTCGCATGGACGCGACCCCCCGTGAGCCGGTACAAGAGCCAGCTGTCGACCGTGCCGAAGCAGAGCTCGCCGCGCCGCGCGCGCTCGTGGGCTCCCGGAACCGCATCCAGGATGAAGCGCAGCTTGGTGCCGGAGAAATAGGCATCGATCAGCAGGCCGGTGCGCCGGCGGATCTCCTCGTCGAGACCGCGACTGCGGAGTTCCTCGCAGAGCGCTGCGGTCTGCCGGGACTGCCAGACGATCGCGCGGTGGATCGGCTGCCCGCTGCTCCGCTCCCAGACGACGGTCGTCTCGCGCTGGTTGCTGATCCCGATCGCCGCGAGGTCGCGCGCGCCTGCGCGGGCCTTCGCGAGCACGCCGCGCGCGGCGCCGAGCTGGCTCTCCCAGATCTCGTTCGCGTCGTGCTCGACCCAGCCGGGCTTCGGGAAGTGCTGGGGGAACTCCTGCTGCTCGGCGGCGACCACCTGGCCCGCGGCATCGAAGAGCAGCGCCCGCGACGAGGTGGTCCCCTGATCCAGCGCCAGAACGAAGCGGCTCATGCTAGTCCTCGAAGAGAGCCTCGACGAAATCTCCGGCGACGAAGTCGCGAAGGTCCTCGACCGACTCCCCGACGCCGACGTAGCGCACCGGAATGCCGAACTCGTCCGCGAGTCCGATGATCACGCCTCCCTTGGCCGTGCCGTCGAGCTTGGTCAGCACGAGGCCCGTCACCTTCGCGACCTCGGTGAACAGGCGCGCCTGGGAGATCGCGTTCTGGCCGGTGTTCGCGTCGAGCACGAGCAGGGTCTCGTGCGGGGCACCCGGCAGGTCGCGGCCGATCACGCGCGCGATCTTGCCGAGCTCCTCCATCAGCGGCTTCTTCGTCTGCAGGCGACCGGCGGTGTCGATCAGCGCGACGTCGACGCCGCGCGCGAGTGCGGCCTTCACGGTGTCGAAGGCGACGGCGGCCGGGTCTCCCCCGGGCTTGCCGCGAATCACCTCGCAACCCACGCGCTCGCCCCAGACCTGGAGCTGCTCACCGGCCGCGGCGCGAAAGGTGTCCCCCGCTCCCAGCAGCACGCTCCTCCCGGCCGCGGCGTGACGCGCCGCGAGCTTCCCGATCGTGGTGGTCTTGCCCGAGCCGTTGACGCCGAGCACGAGGATCACGTGCGGCTGCCCCGAGGCCTCGAAGTCCGCCGCGGCGGGCTGCACGCGCTGCAGCCGCGCGAGGATCGCGTCGCGCAGCGCGCCGCGGACCTGGTCGGCGCTGCCGCCGCCCGCGCGTGCCTTCACTTCGCCGAGCAGCGACTCGGCGGTGCGCACACCGAGATCGGCCGAGAAGAGCAGCGCCTCGAGCTCCGAGAGCAGCTCCGCGTCGAGGCGACGCGCTCCGACCAGCGCGAGCAGCCGGCCGGTGAAGCCCTCGCGCGTGCGCCGCAGCCGCTCGCCGAGCCGGGCGGGCCGGGGCGCGCTCGCAGGCCGCTCCTCGGCCACCGCGGGAGCCGGCGGCTGCACGAGCTCGCCGCTGGGGGCTTCGCCTGCCGCATCCGCCGCGAGCTCCTGCGGCGCGGGCTCGCGCGCAGGCGGCGGCTGCGCCGCTGCAGCTCCGACCGGCGCCGATGCTCTGGCGCCCAGGAGCTCGCGCGCCGCGATCAGCAGCAGCGGGAGCGCTCCGATGCCGAGCAGCGCGGCGAGCGGACTCGCGGCGATCCGCTCGCCGAGCGCGCCCACGAGTCCGGAAAGCAGCTGCCAGCTCTCGAACATCGGCGGGCCAAGATACTGGAAGCCGCCGCAGAAGCCCCGCGCACCACGGCGCGCAGCGCGGCCGCTATCTTGCGCGCCCGGATGGCGTACGAGACCTGGCGCGTCGCCGCACTCGGCATCCTCGCGGTCCTGATCCTGGTGCCGGTCACGCTGCCGGTCGCGATCCTGCGCGAGCTGGTCCAGACGCGCTTCGACGTCTCGGAATCCCTGACGTCGCTGTTCATGTCGATCAACATGCTGGGCGCAGTTGTCGCGGCGCCGATCGCCGGTGCGCTGGCCGATCGGCATGGGCGGCGCCGCGAGATCGTGAGCCTGGCCCTCGTCGCCGACGGCGCGCTGCTCTATGCGCTCGCGCTGCCGGTCTCCTTTCCCGTCTTCATGGCGATCCGCTTCGCCGAGGGCTGCGCCCACATCGCGGCGCTCTCGATGCTGCTCGGGATTGCGGCTGGCGAGAGGCGCGGCGAGGGGCGCGGCTGGGTGATGGGCCTCGTCGGCGGTGGGATCACGCTCGGCGTCGCGCTCGGCGCGGGCGCGGGGGCGGCGCTCGCATCTCGCGACGTGCTGCTGCCGCTCCGCGCCGGAGCAGGCATCGTGCTCGCCGCGGCGGTCTTCGCCCACCTGGTGCTGCGCGAGCGCGACGTCGCCGAGGCGCGCCCGCCCTTCTCCGAGATCCGGGCGGCGCTGCACAGGCACCGCGAGCTGCTGGTTCCGCTCGCCTTCTCCTTCATCGACCGCTTCACGGTCGGCTTCTACACGACCACCTTCTCGCTCTACGTGTCGCGGATCTTCTCGCTCGAGCCCTCGCGCCGCGGGCTCCTGATCATGGCCTTCATGCTGCCCTTCGCGCTGCTCTCCTTTCCCTTCGGCCGGCTCTCGGAGCGCGGCTCCCGGGTCTGGATGCTATGCGGAGGCAGCGTCGCGTACGGCATCGGAACCGCCGCGCTGCCGTGGATTCCAGTCGAGTGGCTCATGCTCGCGATGGCCGGAGTCGGGATCTGCGCCGCGGTGATGTTCGTGCCGTCCCTGCTCTTGACCCAGGAGCTCGCACCCGCGGAGCTGCGCACCACCGCGATGGGTGCCTTCAACGCGGCGGGCTCGCTCGGCTTCATCGTGGGGCCGGTCGCGGGGGGGCTCGTCAGCGAGGGCGTCGCCGGGTCCTTCGGTTGGCTCGCCGGCTACCGGGCCGCCTTCGGGCTCGCCGGCTGCTCGGTCCTGGTCTGTGTGGCGCTGACGCTGCCGACCCTGCGGGCCGCGGTGCGCCGCGGCAGCACGCGCTAGCCAGAGACCGCGCGCCCGGCCTCAGCCCGGCGACGCGCTCGGCGTCTGGGAGAGCTCGACCGCCACGAGCTTCGACACGCCGCGCCGCTCCATCGTCACGCCGTAGAGCACGTCGGCGATCTCGATCGTCCGCTTGTTGTGCGTGATCAGCACGAATTGCGAGTCCCTGGCGAGCTCGAGCACCATCTCGTTGAAGCGGCCCACGTTCGCGTCGTCGAGGGCCGCATCGACCTCGTCGAGCAGAAAGAAGGGCGCCGGCCGCACCTGGAAGACCGCGACGAGCAGGGCGATCGCCGTCATCGTCTTCTCGCCGCCCGAGAGCAGGTTCACGTTCTGGAGCCGCTTGCCGGGGGGCTGCGCCATGATCTCGATGCCGGCCTCGAGCACGTCCTCCGTCTCGGTCAGCGCGAGGCTCGCCTTGCCGCCGCGGAAGAGCCGCGGGAAGTTCTCCGAGAAGCGCTTGCTCACCTCCTCGAAGGTCTCGCGGAAGCGCTTGCGGCTCGTGCGGTTGATGCGCGCGATCGCCTCGCGCAGCGATGCGAGCGTGCCGTCGAGATCGGCCTTCTGTTCGGAGAGGAAGCGGAAGCGCTCCTGGAGCTCCTCGTGCTCCTCGATCGCGCCGAGGTTGACCTCGCCGAGCGCCTGCAGGCGCCGGCGCTGCTCTTCGAGCTCGCGGCGCCGCTCGGCGAGCGGCAGCGCGGCGAGCTCGGCGTTCCGGCGCGCCTCGCGCGCGGCGTCCGGGGCGGCCTCCTCCTCGTCCTCGCCTGCCGCGAGTGCGCTCGGATCCGGAGCGAGGGGCAGGCCGCCGGGGAGCTGCGGCTCCTCCGGCGCGGGCTCCGCTCCGGGCGGCGGGCTCTCGACGCGCGGCGCCGTCCAGCTCGCGAGCTCGACGTCCCAGCGCTCGCGCATCGAGCCGTCGAGATGCTGGAGCTCGAGCTCGCTCTCGCGCAGCGAGAGATCGATGGCTGCGACCTCCTCGCGCTGGCGCGCGATTCCAGTGCGCAGCTCGCGCGCCGCCTCCTCGAGCGCCTGCAGCCCTGCCGAGGCGCGCTCGAAGGCCTCGCGGCGCGCGTCGTGGCCCGTGCGCGCGGCCTCTTCGTCGCGCAGCCTCTCGGCCAGCAGCCGCTCGGCCTCGCCGATCTGGCGCGCCAACAGCTCGCGGCGTTCCTCTGCCGAGCGGATCTCCTGCTCGCGGCGCCGCATCCAATCGCGCGTCTCGGCGAGCGCCGCCGCCAGGCGCGCGCGCACCTGCTCGAGGCTCTCGCGCCGCTGCGCGCGCCCCGCGTGCTCCACGCGCCGCTCGGTCGCGAGCGTCTCGAGGCGCAGCGCCTCGCGACCCGCGGAGCCGATCCGGAGCCCCATCGCGTCGAGACCGCGCTGGCGCGTCGCGCGCTCGCCGCGCGCGGCCTCGAGCAATCCAGTCAGCCGCCCGCGCTCGCTCGCGAGCGCGTCGAGCTCGCCGAGCAGGTCCGAGCGCTCGGCGACGCGGCCCTCGTGCGCCTCGCCGAGGGCCTTCACGCGCTCGCGCGTGCGCTCGAGATCCTTCTCGTGGTTCGCCACCGCGAGAGCGGCCGTGTGGTGGCGGTTGCGCAGGTTCTCGAGCTCGTCGGTCGCGCGGGCGAGCTGCTGCTCGCCCGCCACGAGCTCGCGCTGGCTCGCCTCGACGCGCAGGTCGAGCTGCTCCGTCTCGCGCTCGAGCTCCCGGATCTCGCCGACGCGCGCGATCCGTCCGGCGCCCTCGCCCGTGCCCCCGCCGCGCAGCGTTCCATCCGGGGAGAGCAGGTCGCCCTCGCGCGTGACGAAGCTGGCCGGCAGGCTCCCGCGACCGTAGACGCGCACGACCTCGTCGAGCGAGTCGACGAGGTTCACCTGTCCGAAGAGCGAGCGCGCGAGGCCTTCGTAGCCGTGGCGCGCCTTGACCCGATCGAGCAGCGGCCGGCCGAGCGGCACGAAGCCGAGCGCCTGGACCTCGAGCGGCGGCAGCGCGACGAACACGCCGCGGCCGCGGCCCGCGCGGCGCAGGCTGTCGAGCGCGGCCAGCGCGCCGCCGGTGTCCTGCACGACGAGCGCCTCGGCGCGATCGGCGAGCACGGCCTCGACCGCGCGTTCGGCATCCCGCTCGACCTCGAGCACGTCGCGCAGGAGCCCCCGCAGCCCCTGGCTCCGATGCGCCTCGGGAGCCTGCGCGAGCAGGTGGCGGGTCGCCTCGCCGAGGTCCTCGCGGCGCTCGACCACCTCGCGCAGCGAGCCGAGGCGCGCGCGCCGCGTCTCGCGCAGCTCGCGCACCTCGCGCAGGCGCTCGGCGACCACGCGCAGGTGCTGGGCCGCGGCTTCGTGCGCCTCGAGCGCGTGGCGGTGCAGCCCCATCAGCCGGTCGCGCTCGGCGAGCAGGTTGCGCAGGCCTTCTTCGAGGTCGCGCTGCTCGCGTCCCGCCTGGCTGGCCTCGTTCTGCCCGAGTGCCAGGCCCTCGTCGGCGTTGCGCATGCGGGATTCGAGCTCGGCCCGGCGGTCGTCGATGCTGGCCGCGCGGTCTTCGCTGCGGGCGATCCGGGTCAGCACCTCGACGAGCGCCGCATTGCTGGTGTCGCGCTCGCGCTCGAGTCCCACGAGCGCCTCGCGCGCCTCGCGCGCGCTGGCCTCTGCGGCCGCGACGGCCTCGGCTTCGCCCGCGAGCGCCCGGTCCATCGCGGCCAGCTCGGCCGCGGCGTCGTCGTGCTGGCGCTCCTGCTCGCCCTCCTGGGCCGAGAGCCGCTCGAGCTCCTGACGGCGCGAGGCGGCCATCTCCGCGAGGGTCTCCCGCTCGCGGCGCCCGTAGGCGATCTGGCCCTCGGCCTCCTTGATCTCGCCGCGCAGCGCGAGCAGGGCCTCGCCTCCCTGCGAGAGCAGGCGTTCGCTCTCGACGCGCTCGAGCTGCTGGCGCGAGACCTCGAGCTCGCGCTCGGCGAGCTGCGTCTCGAGGGCGGTCTGGGTGTCGCGCAACGCCGTCGCGCGCGAGCGGCCGTCGGCGAGGCGCGCGCAGAGGCCGTCCCGCTCCTCGCGCGCGATCGAGAGCTCGAGCACGCGCAGGGTCTCGCGCAGGCGCTTGTAGCGCCCGGCCTTCCGCGCCTGTCGCTCGATCGAGTTGATCTGGCGGCGGATCTCGCCGAGCACGTCGGAGACGCGCAGCAGATTCTGCTCGGTCGACTTGATCTTCGACTCGGCCTCGCGCCGCCGCGCCTTGTACTTCCCGATCCCGGCCGCCTCCTCGATCAGCGAGCGGCGCTCCTCGGGCTTGGCCGAGACGATCTCCGCGATGCGCCCCTGTTCGACGATCGTATAGCCCTTGGTGCCGATGCCGGTGTCCCGGAAGAAGTCGAGCACGTCGCGCAGGCGGCAGGCGGTGCCGTTCAGCAGGTACTCGGACTCCCCGCTGCGGTAGAGCCGGCGGGTGACCTGCAGCTCGCGGTAGGCCGCGAAGGCCGGGGGGCCGTCGCCACCCGCGTTGTCGAAGCTGAGGATCACCTCGGCCATGCCGACGGGCGCGATGCCTTCGGAGCCGCCGAAGATCACGTCGTCCATCGCGCGACCGCGGAGCCGCCGCGGCGACTGCTCGCCCATCGCCCAGCGGATCGCGTCGACGACGTTGGACTTGCCGCAGCCGTTGGGGCCGACGACCCCGGTGATCCCGCGCTCGAAGCGCAGAGCCGTCTTGTCGACGAAGGACTTGAAGCCGTGCACTTCGAGGGATTTGAGCCGCAAGCCAACCTTCCTGCGAAGAGGTCCCCGGTGTTCCTGCGAGGAGGTCCCCGGTGCTCCTGCGAAGAGGTCCCCGGTGCGGACAGCGGCCCGCTGGGGGGGACGCCCGCACAGTCGATAGAACCCACGGGTTCCAGGGGGGTGCGGGACAGGTACCGCCCGGGTCCGCGATCCGCAAGCCGCTCGCGCCTCAGCTCCCGGCCGCTGCGACCCCCTCGCGCTCGACCGCCAGCTGGAGGCGATGCAGCCGCTGGTAGAGCCCGCCCGCCGCGAGCAGCTCCGCGTGCGGGCCGGACTCGACGATGCGCCCGCGCTCGAGCACGTAGATCCGGTCCACGTCCTCGATCGTCGAGAGCCGGTGCGCGATCGCGATCGCGGTCACGTGGCGCATCAGCACCCGGATGCCGTCCTGCACCAGGGCTTCGGTCGCGCTGTCGATCGAGCTGGTCGCCTCGTCGAGGACGAGGATGTCCGCACCGTGGGCGAGCGCGCGCGCAAAGGAGAGCAGCTGGCGCTCGCCGCCCGAGAAGTTGCTGCCCCGCTCGCGCACCGGGGTGTCGTAGCCCTCCGGCAGCGCGCGGATGAAGCGATCGGCGTGCACCGCGACGGCCGCGCGCTCGATCGCCGCGCGGTCGAGGTCGCTGCGCCCGAGCGCGATGTTGTCGGCCACGCTGCCCGAGAACAAGAAGACGTCCTGCAGCACCACGGCCAGCCGGCGGCGCAGCTCCGCCTGCCGCCACTCGCGCAGGTCCACGCCGTCGATCCGGATGCTCCCGCGCGCGGGCTCGTAGAGCCGCGCGAGCAGACTGATCACGCTGGTCTTGCCGGCCCCGGTCGGGCCCACGAGCGCGATCTTCTCGCCCGGGGCGACGCGGAACGAGATCCCGCGCAGCACCCATTCGCCCGGCTGGTAGGCGAACCAGACGTCGTCGAAGACGACCTCGCCGCCCGGCGCGGGTTCGGCGCCGACCGGTCGCGCCCGAGGCTTCGGCACCGCGGGGCGCGCGGGATCCCGGATCGCCGGCTCGGTGTCGAGCAGCTGGAAGATGCGCTCGCAGCTCGCCATCGACGACTGCATCACCGAGTACTTCTGGGACAGGTCCCGCAGCGGGAGGAAGAAGCGCCGCATCCAGTCGAAGAACACGTAGAGCGTCCCGGCGACGGCGACTCCGTGGGCCTGCCAGATCACCGCCGCGAGGGTCAGGTACTGCGCGAGCTCGACCGAGGTGAAGAGCGCGGCGTCGTAGCGGATCGACATGAACCAGGCGTCGCGATGCGACGCGTTCATCGCGTCGAAGTCGCCGTGGTTGCGCCGCTCGCGCCCGAAGAGCTGCACCACCTTCATCCCGGTGATGTTTTCCTGCACGTAGGCGTTGATGCGCGCGATCCGCACGCGCACCATGCGGAAGGCCTCGCGCACCTTGAGCCGGAACAGCATCGCTGCGACCGCGAGCACCGGCACGACGGCGAATGCCGTCAGCGCGAGGTGCGCGTCGAGCGCGAAGAGCATGCCGGCGAGCAGCAGCATCTTGGCGAGGTCGCGCGCGAGCGCGACGAAGCCCGCGCTGAACATCTCGGCGACGTTCTCGATGTCGTTCGTCGCGCGCGTGACGAGACGGCCCACCGGGTAGTGATCGAAGAATCCCATGTGCAGCGACTGGATGTGGTCGAAGACGCGGCCGCGCAGGTCGCGCATCGCGGCCTGGCCGGTCTTCCCCATCACCCAGCTGTCGACGTACTGCAGCCAGGCGCCCGCGAGCACCACGGCGAGGTAGAGCAGGCCGAGCCACGCGAGCGGCGAGAAGGGGGCCGGGCCGCGCAGCAGCGCCGACAGCCAGCCGGGCTCGCCCGCGCCCGCCGCACTCACGAAGACCGCGTCGATCCCGTGCTTCACGATCCAGGCCGGCGCGAGCTCCGCGAGCGAGAGCGGCAGGAAGAGCAGCAGGTTGAGGGCGACGTAACGCCGGTAGGGCGCGATGAAGGGCCAGAGCCGGGACAGGAGGCGCAGGTCGTAGGCGCGGCCGAGCGCCTCTTCCTCGAAGACGGCCGCCTGCGAGCCGCTGCGAAGCGGAGCCGCAGTCGCGCTCACGCTCCGCCCCCGGCATGCAGCAGGGGGAGCGACGCGCCGGCCTGCGCGGAGCCGGTCTCCTCCTCCTCCTCCTCGCGCGCGAGCCGCGCGTAGAGCCCGCGCGCGCGCAGGAGCTCCTCGTGCGTGCCGCGCTCGGCGATCCCGCCCGCATCGAGCACCACGATCTGATCGGCATGGCGGACCGCGGAGACGTGGTGCGAGATCGCGATCACGGTGCGTCCGCGGAAGACCTGCTCGAGCTCGCGCTGGATCGCCGCCTGGGTGCCGGCGTCCACCGCGGAGAGCGTGTCGTCGAGGATCAGGATCCTGGGCTGCAGCAGCAGCGCGCGAGCGAGCGCCGCACGCTGGCGCTGTCCGCCCGAGAGCATGATCCCCCGCTCCCCGACGATCGTGTCGATGCCCTGCGGCAGCTCGGCCAGATCGCCTGCGAGCTGTGCGCGCTGCACCGCGAGCGCGATCTCCTGCGCGCTCGCATCGGGTCTGCCGAAGGCCACGTTCTCCGCGAGGGTCAGCGAGAACAGGAAGGCGTCCTGCGGCACCATCGCGATGCTGCGGCGCAGGCGCTCGAGCGGGATCTGGTTCACGTCGACGCCGTCGATGAAGAGCGTGCCGGGAGGCACCTCGAGCACGCGCGGAATCAGGTTCGCGAGCGTCGTCTTGCCGCTGCCGATCGGCCCCACGACCCCGAGCGTGCTGCCCGCCGGAATGCGCAGCGAGATCCCGTGCAGCGCCGGTCGCCCCTCCGCGCCGGGATAGGCGAAGCGGAGGTCGCGCAGCTCGATTTCGCCGCGGATCGGCTCATCGGTCGCGAGCGGTGCGGCGTCGTCGCGGATGCTCGGCTGGATCTCCAGCAGCTCCTCGAGCCGCTGCATCGCCGCAGCCCCCCGCTGGACGAGCGCGACCACCCAGCCGAGCAGGAAGGTGGGCCAGCTGATCTCGTAGACGAGCATCGCGAAGGCGAAGAAGCGCGCGACGTCGAGGCGCCCCTCCGCGAGCGCCGCGCCCCCTGCGACGAGGATCACGAGCATCGACGCGCCCGGCAGCAGCGCGGTCACCGCGGGCATCGCGGCGTTCGCGCGCACGTTGCCGAGCTGCCGCCGGAAGAGCTCCTGGTTCACGGCGTCGAAGCGCCGCGCCGCGACCGGCTCCATGCCGTAGGCCTTCACCACGGCGATCCCGGCGATGCCCTCCTGCAGCTGATTCGAGAGCTGCCCGAGCCCCTCCTGCGTGAGCAGGCTCCAGTGATGGATCGCGCGGCCGAAGACGCGCGCGATCGCGATGAAGGCCGGGTACGGCAGCAGCACGAGCAGCGCGAGCTGCCAGTCGATCTGGAACATCGCGACGAGGCTGCCGGCGTAGATCAGCGGGGTCTGCACCACGTTCAGCGCGCCGACGCCGAGCAGCATGCGGACGGCGTTGATGTCGTTGACGCAGCGGCTCATCAGATCGCCCGTGCGCCAGCGGCCGTAGAAGGACTGCGGCAGCTCCTGGAGCTTGCGGAACAGGTCGTTGCGCAGCTCGTACTCGACCTGGCGCGCCGCATTGAAGACCAGCGTCCGGGAGTAGAAGCGCAGCAGGCCGCGCAGCAGCGTCACGCCGACGAGCGCGAGGACGCGGCGCAGGAGCTCCGGCTCGGGGAGCCCGCGCGCGACCGCCTCGACCGCCCAGCCCACCGTCAGCGGCACCGCCACCGTGAGCGCGGCGTAGCCGATCGCGGTGACGAGCCAGAGCCCGTAGAGCCAGAGGTTGTGCCGCGCGTAGCTCCACAGCCGCCGCAGCGCCGCGCGCACCGCGGGCGCCGCAGCCGATTCGGGGACGCCTAGCGCTGCAGCCACGCCGCGATCCTCGCCCGATCGATGCCGAGCCCCCAGGCCGCTGCCGCGCAGGCGTGCCGCAGCGCGGTGCGCAGGACGCCCTGTGCGCGGTAGCGGCGCGCCGAGGTCTCGGCGGGGAGCGGGAGCCGCGCGAGCCGCCCGCGGCGCCGGATCTGCTGCACGAGATCGAGGTCCTCCATCACCGGCACCTGCGGGACGCCCCCGATCTCGCGCAGCACGCTGCGGCGCGCGAAGAGCGCCTGGTCGCCGTAGGGCAGCCCGAGCCACCCGGCGCGCAGCCGGGCGCCCCACTCGACCAGTCGGAGCGCAGCGCTGCGCTCGTCGAAGCGCAGCCGGAAGCAGCCGCCCGCCACGCGCGGGTCGCGCAGCGCGTGGGCCACGGCGTCGGCGTATCCGGCGGGAAGGCGCGTGTCGGCGTGCAGGAAGAGCACGGCATCGCCAGTCGCCGCCTCGAGGCCGGCAGCCAGCTGGCGGGCGCGCCCGCGACCCGCATCCAGCACCCGCGCACCCGCAGCGCCTGCGCGCGCCAGCGTGGCGTCCCGGCTGCCGCCGTCCACGACCAGGACCTCCACACCGGGCGCGCGAGCACTCTCGACGGCGGCGCGGATGCCGGCTTCCTCATCGAGGGCCGGGATCACCACCGACAGGCGCACCGGCCGACCATAGCACCCGCGCCTGCGCCGACGTTGACAGCCCCGACGGCCCTCCCTATTCCTCGTCCCGTGAAGCCCGCCGGCGGTCGTCCCCCGTCTTCCAAACCAGGCCCGCAGCGCGCGGGCGCGGCGTCCCGATCCGCTGCGAAGCCGGCCGCATCCCCGCCCGCGAGCGCACCGCTCTACAGCGCGACGGGCGTCGACCTCGACCGCGACGAGGGACTCGTCTCCGACATCGCCGAGATCACGCGCACCACGCTGCGACCCGAGGTGCTGTCGTCGATCGGCGGCTTCGCGGGACTCTTCAAGGCGCCCGATCGCTACAAGAACCCGATCTTCGTCGCCTGCACCGACGGCGTGGGAACCAAGCTCAAGCTCGCGGCCCAGCTCGGCCGCTACGACACCGTCGGCATCGATTGCGTCGCGATGGTCGTGAACGACATGATCGTGCAGGGCGCCGAGCCGATCGTCTTCCTCGACTACGTCGCGATGGAGAGCCTGGATCCCGAGACGGTGCGCCAGGTGCTGCGCGGGATCGCCGAGGGCTGCCGGCGGGCCGGCTGTGCGCTGCTCGGAGGCGAGAGCGCGAGCATGCCCGGCGTCTACCCGAAGGGCGAGATCGAGCTGGTCGGCTTCGGGGTCGGCATCGTCGAGCGCGAGGGCGTGATCGACGGCTCCGGCGTCTCCCAGGGCGACTGGATCCTCGGCATCGCCTCGAGCGGCTTCCACAGCAACGGCTACTCGCTCGTGCGCTCGGTCGTGGACGCGGCGCTCGCCGGTGGCCGCGTCGAGCTGCGCGCGGACCACCCCGCGCTGAACGGCTCGCTCGCCTCCGCGCTGCTCGCGCCGACGCGCATCTACGTGAAGCCGATCCTGCACCTGCTGCGCGAGTTCACCGTCAAGGGCATGGTCCACGTGACCGGCGGCGGCTTTCCGGGCAACGTGCCGCGCGTGCTGCCGAAGAGCGTGCGCGCGCGCATCGACCCCCAGGCGTGGCCGAGGCCGCCGGTCTTCGGCCTGGTCCAGGAGCTCGGCGGCATCCCCGAGGACGAGATGCTGCGCGTGTTCAACTGCGGCATCGGAATGCTGCTGATCGTCCGGCGCGAGCAGGCCCGCGACGTGATCGAGCGCCTGCAGGCGCTCGGAGAGCGGGCCTACGTGGTGGGCGAAATCGAGGCCAAGAGCCCCGACGACGCGCCGCTGCTCCTCGACCCGGGATCCCAGCCCGGTTAGAGCTTCCCGCGATGCGCGGCCTGCCGTCGATCCGCGCAAGCGACGCGCACCGCACGCGCCGTTGGGACGCGGTCATTCTCGGATCTGCCGTGCCGGGCCTCGTCGCCGGGATCCTGCTCGGGCGCCACGGCCGGCGCGTGTTGCTGCTCGAGGAAGAGGGCTCCGCGCGGACCTTTGCGGGGCTGCGCGAGCCCTTCTTCGCGACGTCCGCAGCCGCCGACGAGCCGCTCGGAGCCTGCCTGCGCGCGCTCGGCATTCCGCTGATCGACCTGCGGCGCATCCAGACCCGCCCGGTGGCCTTCCAGCTCGTGCTGCCGGAGGCGCGCATCGACGTCGGCGCTCTCGCCGGCATGAGCGAGGAGCTCGCGGGCTGGGGTCTCGCAGCCGCGGCCGAGGCGCGCGCGCTGCTGGAGGAGCTGGCCGCCGGCAGCAGCGCCGAGCGCGAGCGCTTGCTGTCGCACCCGATCGTCGCGCCGGGCTGGCGCGGCGTGGTCGACGCGCTGCGCGGGGGCGGCGCGCGCGCCGCCCCGGCGGCGCCCGGACTGCCCGAGCGGCTCGCCCTCGCCTCCGGGTCGCTCGCGCTGGTGCTGGACGCGTGCCTGTCCGCGCTCGCGCAGTCGGGAGGAGCTCCGGAGCCCGCGGCGCTGCCGCCCGCCGCGCGCAGGCGGCTGCTCGGAGCCGCGCTCGCGGGTGCGGGCCACTTCGAGGGCAGCCTGCCGCGCTTCCGCGAGCTGCTGCGGCGGCGCCTCGTGGCGCTCTACGGCGAGATCCGCCCGCTGCGCGGGAACTTCGAGCTCGTGCGCGTGTCGGGTCAGCCCGGCGTGGCGACGTCGGAGCGGCGCGAGGTCAGCGTCGGGCGCGCGCTGATCCTGAACGCGCCCGAACACGCCATCGCGCGCTGCCTCGACGCGGCGTCCGGGGCGGGCCTGCTCGAGCCCCGCGAGCCCCGGAGCCGGCGCCTCGCGCTGCACTGGAGCGCGGCGCGCGACCTGCTGCCCGAGGGCATGTCGCCGCGCGTCGTGCTGGTGCCGGATCCCGCGGCTCCGCTGCGGGGCACCAACCTCGTGACGCTGGAGTGCTTCCTGCGGCGCGGCGACCGCGAGCGCGCCGACCTCGTCGCGGCGTCGCTGCACCCGCTGGACGCCGCGGACCGCTCCGCGCTGGAGGGCGAGATCGAGGCCCAGGTCCAGAGGCTGCTGCCCTTCTCCGAGGGCCGGCTGGTGCGCGAGCCGATCCCCGCACTGCGCTGGGACTGCGACGACGAGTGGCCCGAGCCGCCCGCGGCCGCGCAGGAAGACTGGCCCGCGGCGGCCGAGATCCGGCGCTCGCGGCGACCGCTGGTGTACTCGCTCGCGCGCGGCGACCTCGGCTGTCTCGGCTTCGAGGGCGACCTGCTGCTCGGATGGCGCGCGGGCTCCGCGATCGCCGCCGACCTGGCCTAGGAGCCGGCCGTGGCGCGGATCGCGCGCGTCGACCCCCTGGCCGCAGCCCTCCCGCGGCGGCGCTCGGCGCTGCGGCTGCTCGCATGGATCCGGCCCTATCTCGGGATCGTGCTGCTCGCGGCGCTGCTCTCGGCGTCCTACAGCGGCGGCCGCTACCTGCGCGCGTGGCTCGCGAAGCCGCTGCTCGACGAGATCCTGGTGCCGCACGGGGCGAGCCGCGCCGCCCCGGGCAGCTCGGCGCCCTGGCTCGCGCTCGGCCCCTTCGGATCGGATCGCGCCGCGAGCCAGGAGCCGGAGGCGGTGGCCGACGGCGACCGCGGGGCGCGCTCCGAGGCTCTGCTCGCGCGCGCGCGCGAGCTCGGCGTCGTGATCGCCGCGCTGATCGTCGTGATGCCGCTGATCTTCTTCGCGCACGAGTACGCGGTGGCCTACGCGCTCGGCCGCGTGCTCGTGGATCTGAAGCGCGCGATCGCCGAGAAGCTGCTCGCGCTGCCGCTGCGCTTCCACCAGGAGCGCCGCCGCGGCGACGTGCTCTCGCGCGCGGTCGAGGACGCCGCCACCGCCCACGGCGCGCTCGATCTCGTCTTCGGCGACTTCGTCCAGGCGCTGCTCAGCGTGCTCGTCGGCGTCGCGTTCCTCGTGGCGATCTCGTGGCAGCTGGCACTCGCCGGCCTGCTCGCCGCTCCGCTGCTCGTCTTCACGATCTCGGCCTTCACCCAGCGCATCCGGCGCACCGCGCGCCGGCGCCAGGAGAAGCTCGCCGACGTGAACCAGCGGCTGCTCGAGATCCTCGAGGGCATCAAGGTGATCCGGGCCTTTCGCGCCGAGGCCCGCGAGGTCGCTGCCTTCCGGGACGAGACCGAGACCCTGTTCCGCCGCTCGCTGCGGGTCGCCGCCAACCGGATCGGCGCGCGCAGCCTCGTCGAGCTCCTGAACTTCGCAGCGGCCGCTGGAGTGATGGGACTCGGTCTCTTCGTGCTGCTCGACGGGCGCCTCGCTCTCACGACCGGCGACCTCGCCGCCTTCGCCGCGGTGCTCTTCACGGTCTACGCGCCCACGCGCACGCTCGCGCGCGGCTGGGTGCGCCTGCTCGACGCGCTGCCCGCGGCCGAGCGCTACTTCGAGGTGCTCGACGCGGAGGAAGTCCCCGCCGACCTGCCCGACGCGCTCCCGATCGGAGGCATCGAGCGCGGGGTGCGCCTCGTCGGGGTCGGATTCTCCTACGGGCGCGAGCCTGTGCTCGAAGCGCTGGACCTCGAGATCCCGGCCGGCCAGGTCGTGGCCCTGGTCGGGCGCACGGGCGCCGGCAAGACGAGCATCGCCGATCTGCTGCTGCGCCTGCACGATCCGGAGCGCGGGCAGATCGAGGTCGACGGCGTGGACCTGCGCCGGATCGCGCGCAGCCAGTGGCTGGACCAGGTCGCGGTCGTCGGCCAGGAGCCCTTCCTCTTCGACGACAGCATCCGCGCGAACATCGCCTACGGGCGTCCCGGCGCGAGCGACGCCGAGATCGAGCAGGCCGCGCGCGCGGCGCACCTCGACGAGTTCGCCGAGAAGCTGCCGCAGGGCCTCGACACGCGCGTCGGCGCGATGGGCGCGCAGCTGTCGGGCGGACAGCGTCAGCGCGTCACGATCGCGCGCGCGATCCTGCGCGATCCCGCGCTGCTGATCCTCGACGAGGCGACGAGCTCGCTCGACTCGAAGAGCGAAGCCGCGGTGCAGCTGGCCCTCGACGAGCTACTCTCGAGCGGGCGCAGCGTGCTCCTGATCGCCCACCGCCTCGCGAGCGTGCGCCGCGCCGATCGCATCGCGGTGCTCGAGCGCGGGCGCATCACCCAGCTCGGCACGCACGAGCAGTTGCTGGCCGAGAGCGGGCTCTACCGGGAGCTCGTGGAGCTGCAGTGGGAACCGTCGGAGGACGCGGCGCCCGCGGCGCGGTAGAGCGCGTCCACCTGCAGGGCGAGCCGCGCGGGGGCGAAGAGCGCCTCGGCGCGCGCGCGCGCCGCTGCGCCCATCCGTGCGCGCCGCGCGGGATCGGAGAGCAGCGCGTGCCACGCCGCCGAGAGCGCCTCGGGTCGCTCGTCGACCACGAGACCCGTGCGCCCCGGATCGATGATCTCCGGCAGCGCACCGCGCCGCGTCACCACCGCGGGCAGCCCGCTCGCCTGCGCCTCGACCAGCGCGCGACAGCTGCCGTCCGAGCCCGGCACGAGCAGCGTGAAGACGTCGAAGCAGCGCAGCGCGTCCGGGTAGTCGTCGCGGCGATAGCCCGCGAAGATCACCTGCCGGGCGACGCCCCGGCGCTCCGCGGGCCTGCGCAGCGCTGCGTCGAGATGCGTGCCCCGTCCGAGCACGACCATGCGCGCGAGCGGCTCGCGCTCGAGCAGGAGGCCGAGCGCTGCGATCAGCAGCTCGAAACGCCGGTGGCGCTGCACGCGCGCCGCGATCCCGACGACGCGGTGCTCGGGGGAGAGCCCGAGCGCCGCGCGCAGCGGAGCCGGCGCAGGCGCGGGCCGGAAGCGCGCGAGATCGACCGCAGCGAGGCCCCCGCGCACCGGACCCCGCCTGCGACTCGCGTTGCGCCGGGCCGTCTCGGGCGAGACGCACCAGAGGCCGTCCGTGCCCGAGCCGAAGAGCCAGCGCGCCCAGGGCGTGCGCGGCAGCGGCGCCGCGTCGGGAAAGCTGCGCACGACGCGACACGCTCCGCTCGCGCGGCGCGCAGCCGCCGCGCGAACCGCCAGCACGTGGTCTCGCGTGTGCCAGGCATGCAGCACGTCGTAGCCGCGTGCGGCGACGAGCGACGCGAGGCGCCCGGCGTCGGCCGTGTCCCGCCACCAGATCACGCCGCGCGCGCGCCGGAGCTCGAGCACGGGCGCGAGGCCCTGCTGCTCGGCGCGCAGCCAGAGGCCGTCGGGCTCGCCCGCAGGCGCTCGCGGGCACGCGAGATCGACCTCGTGCCCGGCCGCGCGCTGCGCGAGCGCGAGCGCGAGCAGCGGGCCCGAGGGACCGGTCCACTTCCAGTCGCCGCTGAGCTGCAGGATGCGCATGCGCGGCTCCCGGGCTCAGCGTTCGCAGGTCCAGAGGAGATCGGCCACCTCGGGCTTCTTCACCACGCCGAGGCGGACGAGCTCGGAGCCGCGGTGGCAGACGCGCGCCCGGGGCCGCGCCGGCGGATTGCTCGCGGCCTGCACCACGTCGCCGATCATCACGAGCGAGCCCGTGCCGCGAGAATCCACGAGCAGCATCTCGCAGTCGGGCGCGGCGCACTGGAGGCTGTAGCTGTTTCCGATCAGCGTGATCGGGTACGCGGAGCCCGCGTCCTCGACGACGAAGCGGCCGCGATCGAGCTCCATGTGGCTGTGCTCGATGTGGACCTGCTGGTGCGCGAGCCAGGGCTTCGAGGAATCGGTTCCGCCGGCCAGGTGGAAGGCGATGAACTGCATCGTGCCGCTGAGACCGGCCGGCAGGCTCCCGACATAGCAGCCGTCGCAGGTCAGCGAGCCGTTGCGGATCTCGAAGCCCTTGCTCACGGCAGCCACCTCGACCGTCTCCATGCGGCCCGCCACCGACTGCTGCGAATCCTGGAGATAGCCGATGCCCACGTCGTAGAGCGAGACGCGCTCGAGCGTCACGAAGTCGACCTGGTCGTTGAAGCTCCTCCCGGTCACGTAGACGCCGATCTGGGCGCCATCGATCACGAGGTTCTTCAGCTCGACGAAGTGGGAGATCGCCGCGGCCTTGTTGTCTGCCGAGATCCGGAACGCGACGCTGGTGCCTGCGGCGTCGATCGCGAGATCGCGGAACGACAGGAAGCTCGCACCACAGACGTCGAACATCACGCCCCGGCGCGGTCCCGTCCACTGGAGCGTGGTTCCGGCGGTCGGAAAGCGCGGCTCCGTCGTGAGCATCCCGGTGCTCTGGCCTTCGAGGATCACGGAGTTGCGGACCGTGGCCGCGGTGCAGCCCCCGATGCGCACCGTGTCGGAGATCGCGAAGGTCCCGGCGGGCAATGCGACGCGGCAGCCGGACTCGGGTCGGTACCCCGGAGCACCGCACTGCGCGAGGATCTGGCGCTCCAGATCGAGGGGTGCGGGCGCAGCGGGGGCGGCGAGCGGCGCGAGCAGCAGCAGCGCGAGCCCGGACCCCGAGCAGAGCGCCTGGAGCGAGTCGAGACGCGCGCGACGCCGGAGCATGGGCACCTCCCGCCGAGGGCCAGTCCGCCGCGGAAGGCGCCGCTTCGGACGCTGGACGCGCTGCGCAGCCCCCCGACTGCAGCCGCTAGCGTAACGAGCGCGGAGCGCCTCGGATACCCTGCTGCGCCGATGTCGCTTCCTGCCGCGGGAGTCCGGCGCCGCGCGATCCTCGCGCTCGCGGCGCTCGGCACGAGCGCGCTCCTCACGCTGCTGATGCTCGAGCTCGCGCTGCGCGCGGCGCAGGGGCTCGGCCTGCTCCGATCGCAACGGCGCATCACCGAGGGCGAACCCTTCTACCAGGACTCGAATCCCCGCTGGGGAGTCTGGCATCCCCCCCACGCGCGCCACGTCGCGCGGGCCGACTGCTTCGAGCAGGTCTACGAGAGCAACTCCTACGGAGCGCGCGACCGCGAGCGCTCGCGGCACTCCGCGGCGCCGCGCGTCGTCGTGCTCGGCGACTCCTTCGTCGAGGGCGTCGGCAGCGCGCTCGGGCGCCGCATGACCGACCTGCTCGAGGCGAAGACCGGGATCGAGCACCTGAACTTCGGAACCGCAGGGGGCTTCAGCTCGGTGCAGCAGTGGCTGCTCTACGAGGATCTCGCCTCCCGCTTCGATCACGATCTCGTGCTCCTCTTCCACTTCCCCAACAACGACTTCCTCGAGAACGACTGCGAGCGCGGCTACGGCGGCGAGCGCTACCGCCCCTGTCTGGTCCGCGGGAGCTCCGGCGGGCTCGAGCTGCGCTATCCGGTCGACTTCGAGGAGGCGCGCGCGCGCCAGCGCGCGCAGCTCGGCTGGAACCGCTGGTACAACGCGCTCTTCGTCTATCGCTTCGGATCCTGGCTCCGGGACCAGATCGGCGCGCGGCTCGCGCTCGCGAAGGGCGAGACGACGGAGCAGGGCTACGTCGGCTACCTGAACTACAGCGAGCTCGACCTCGAGCGCCTGTTCCACAGCTACCGCAAGCTGCGCGACGCGGCCGCGGGACGCGAGCTCGTGATCTTCTCGCTGCCGCGCCAGAGCGAGCTCGAATACGCGCGCGTTCACGACGTCTCGGGCGCGCTCCCGAGGCGCCTGCGGGAGTTCGCGGAGCAGGAGGCGCAGATCCGCTACGTCGACCTCTTGCCGGGCTTCCTCGCGGGCGCGGCGGCCAGCGGACGCGCGCTAGGCGACTACTTCATCCCCTGCGACGGCCACTGGTCCGAGCTCGGGAACGAGCTCGCCGCCGAGCTCGTGCTGCGCGAGGTCGAAGCGGCGTCCCTGATCCGGAGGCCCCGCGGCGCCGGCGCTTCGCGTCGGCCGGCGCGACCGGACGGCGCCGCGCGGAGGTCCCGGAAGCGGGACCAGCCCCGGCGCTCGAGCTCCCGCCGAGGCGCGAGGCAGCGGGGCCTCGCGCGCGCTGCGGAATCGCGTGCGCCTGGGCTAGGATGCGCGGGGCTCGGCGGCGAGCTCTACCCAGATGAAACACCTGTGTGTTCAATACGGATGTGGCTGGAGCTCCGCCGACGGCTGGCTCAACTTCGACTCGAGCCCCACGCTGCGCTACGAACGCCTCCCGGTGCTCGGGCGGCTCTACCAGAAGAATGCGCGTCGATTTCCCGAGAACGTCCGCTACGGAGACATCGTGCGCGGGCTTCCGATCGCGCCCGGATCCTGTGCGGCCATCTACTGCTCCCACGTCCTCGAGCACCTGAGCTTCGCCGAATTCGGGACCGCCCTGCAGAACACCCACTCCTACCTCGAGCCGGGCGGGGTGTTCCGACTCGTGCTGCCCGACCTCGAGCAGCTCGCGCGGGCCTACCTCGCGGACCCGGCCAGCGACGCGGCCGCGCGCTTCATGCAGGACTCGGGGCTCGGCAAGCGCGATCGCCCGCGCGGACTGCGCGGCCACCTCGTCGAGTGGTTCGGGAACAGCCACCACCGCTGGATGTGGGACGAGCGCTCGATGCGCGAGCAGCTCGCGGCGGCCGGCTTCCGGGAGATCCGCCGGGCGCAGTTCGGCGACGCCGAGGATCGCCGCTTCGATGCGGTCGAGGACCCCACGCGATTCGAGGGATGCCTTGCGATGCAGTGCCGCCGCTAACCGGGCCGGAGGCCAGCGGCGACGCCGGGTGCGCAGCCCACGGCGCGCGGGAGCGGCGCTGATTTCCCCGATTCGCGCTCATTCGCGCCGCCGAGTGCTCCGATAACCGCAAGCGGCCGCGGGGAGAATTCCATGGGCACGGGCAGCCGGATCGCCGCGCTCGCGATCGCCATCGCACTCGGGATGGCGACGGTCGCGGGTGCGCTCTCGCTGCCGCACGCGTCCCGCCTCAACCTGCTCGTCCTGGTCGTGCTCTGGCTGAACGTGGCGCTGCTGCTCGCGGCGCTCGCGCTCGAAATGGCCCGGCGCCCCTACTCGCTGCATCTGATGCACCTGATCTCGCTGTTCCTGTTCCTGGGAGCCGCATCCGTGCTCCAGTACTCCGCGGGGAAATTCGGCGTCGCGGGGCCGATCGCGGAGGTGCGGACGCAGGTGCTCCCCGCAGCCACCGCCACCACGCTCTGGCTGCTGGGCTATCTGACCGCCTACGAGGCGCGCCGCGCCGCGGGCAGCCGCGCGAAGGCGGGCTTCCTCACGCGCCCGATCACGCTCCTGCGCGTGTTCCTGCTGAGCCTCTTCGCGATCCTCGCCCTGGTCTACCTGGCGGCCTCGGGCCTCGTCGGCGTCGGCACCCGGGGCGCAGCCGAGCAGGCGATGGGCGAGTTCGCGGCGACGGCCGGCGTGGGCCAGCTCAGCGGCACGCTCTACATCCTGAACTACAACCTCGCCCGCGCGCTGCCGCCCGTGGCGCTGCTCGCGGCTCTGCTCGGGATGCTGCGCGACCCGAGGAGCCGGAGCCTGGCCCTGTTTCCCTTCGTGGCGATCGTCGGCGTCGGCACGCTGATCGTGAACAATCCCTTCGCGGCGTCGCGGATGTTCTTCACCTGCTCGCTGATCGCGTTCTCCGCGCCCTTCTTCCTGCGGCGGCTCAAGACCGGCGGTGTGATGGTCGTGTCGATCCTGCTCGGCCTGGCCTTCCTGCCGGCGCTCGGCGAGAGCCGGAACCTCTACGAGTTCAGGGATTTCCGCGACTACTTCAAGCTGATGTCGCCGCTCGAGTACCTCGCGAAGAACTCGGACGTCGACTCGCTCGGCATGGCCTCGCTGTGCCAGAAGTGGGTCGACCGCTTCGGCCACCGCTGGGGGATGCAGCTGCTCGGCGCGCTGCTCTTCTGGGTGCCCCGCGCGTTCTGGCCGGACAAGCCGATCGCGACCGGAGCGATGGTCACCGAGGACCTCGGCTTCGATTTCACCAACCTCGCGCCGCCGATCACGGCGGAGGCGCTGATCGACTTCGGGCTGATCGGGGTGCCGCTGCTCGGCGCGCTCTTCGGCTTGATCCTCGCGCGCCTCGACGCGGTCTACTGGGCGCCGGGTCGCGAGGGGATCGGGAGGAGCTTCCGGATCATCGACGCCTTCTACCCCTTCTGGCTGGTCTGCATCGTCTTCGTCACGCGCGGCGACCTCTTCGCCTCGCTGACCTTCACGGTGGGCTTCAGCGTCTGGGTGCTGCCGCTCGGGCTCGGGCTCGGGGCGCTGCGCGGCCGGCGGCACCCACGGCCCGCGTTTCAGTCGCCCTGAGCCCGGGCCGCGGCCGCGCGGCGCGCCCGGATGCGCTCGGCGACGGCCGGCCGCAGCCGCTCGGCCAAGAGCTCGTGCCCCCGCAGATTGAGGTGGCTGTCGTGCTCGTAGTGGTATTCGGCGCGCTCGAGGTCGTCCGCGACCTCGCAGAGCGTCACCCCTTCCGAGGCGAAGTCGCGCGGGTCGATGCCGACCCAGAAGCTCGGGATCACCAGGAACATCGGCTCGGCGCCGCTCGCGCGCACCTCGCGCGCGAGCGCGCGCAGGATCGCTGCGCTGAGCTCCCTGCGCGGAGCCACCTCCGGGAAATCCGAGGCCTCCTCGCCCTGCGCAGACAGCATGCTCTCGGCGCCGCTGCGCGGCGAGCCGAGCTGGTAGAAGAACACCAGCAGCTTCGGGTTCTGCCGCAGCCGCAGCGAGACGAAGGTGAACAGCGCCGATCGATCCGAGAGCCGGGTCTGCACGCCGCACATCGCGCTCTCGAAGGGCGTGTCCACGCGCCGTGGCCGGAAGCTCGAGTCGAGCAGCCACTCCGAGCAGAGCGGGTACTCCGGGATCGGGTAGCCGGCGAGCTCGAGGCCTCCCTGCGCCCGCAGCGCGAGGCCGCCCTTGCTGAAGGTGCGGCGCATGCGGTGAAGCGTCACGTTGTCGGCGGGATCGTTGCCGCCGTGGAGATGGATCACGAGATCGGGCTCGAGCCGGCGCCCGCGCTCCTTGAAGTACAGGTAGCTCTGGTCGGTTCCGTAGCCCCGGACGCCCGCGTTGATGATCTCGACCGGGAACTCGAACTCGGCGTTCAGCTGTGCTTCGAGCAGCGCCGGGAAGCTCCGCTCCCAGGGCACCTCGAAGCCCGCGACCATCGAGTCGCCGAGCAGCATCACCCGGTACGCTCGTGCCGAGCGCTCCGGGACCTCGGGACCGCGCAGACCGAGCGAGTTGATCCGGACCGGAGCCTCGAACTCGACGGGCCAGGGGCGTGGGCCCACGTACACGCCCTCGGAGTTCGGCTCGTGCGACCAGCCGAGGAGATCGTCCCTGCGCCAGAAGATCTCCGGATGCGAGTAGACCGAGTAGATCGGCTCGTAGCCGAGCACGCGCAGCGCGACTTCGCTGGCGCCGAGCGCGAGCAAGGTCGAGCTTCCGCCGAGGGCCAGCAGGCCGAGCCGCTGCAGCCAGCGCCGCCCCGCTCCGCTCACCGCGCGCGCTCCGGGCGCCGCAGGGCGCGGCGGGGCCCGGGAGCCGGGACGGACTCGGGCGGGCCGACCGGCGCGTCGACATGGACGCGGGGGGCCACTCGGCGCGGCGGGGTTGCGTAGATGCTCATGCAGCGACGAGTCCCCTGACGCCCTTGCTCCCCACCCGGACACGCGCGGCGCCGAATCAGCGCTGCGTAGAATAGCCAGCGACTCGCTGCTGCCCCTGACGAGGACCCGGCCGGATGAAGCCCGCCCATCTTATCAACCGCTCGGAGTGTCCCGCGCGCATTTCCCGAGACGCGCCGAGTCGCTCGGCTTCGACTCCCACGGCGAGCTGCCGATCCCGGGCAGCCTGCGCGAGGGCGCTCGCGCGGGCCGCCACGTGACACCCGGCGCGCGGCTGGATCCCGTCGTCGCCGCGCTGCGGCGACTGAGCTCGACTCCGCGCCTGCGCGGCGAGCTCGTCTGGGTGATCGCGCACCGCTTCGTCGAGTTCGGGTTCCTGTTCGCGCAGCTCAAGCTGCTCACGAGCCTGCTCGGCAAGGAGGGCTACGGCGAGTACAGCCTCGCCGAGACCGGGATCGCGCTGCTCGGCAGCCTCCTGCTCGCGCCGGTGCAGGAGGCATACCTCCGCGACTACCACGGGGCGGGCGATCGAGGCGAGACGCGCGCTGCGACGCGGCTCCTGCTGCGCTGGTACGCGGTCGCCACCCTCGGCGCCGCCGCGCTGCTCGCGCTCGTGAGCCAGGCCTTCTCGGAGTGGTTCGCCGTCGGGCGCTGGACCACGCTCGCGGCGGGCCTCGTCTTTCTCGCGGAGCGCTGGCGAACGCTCGGACAAGACCTGCTCAACATCGAGCGGCAGCGGCGCGCCGGCGCGCTCTGGAACCTGTCCTTCCTGACGCTGCAGCTCGCGCTGGTCGCGCTGGTGCTGTGGTCGGGGCCCGCCACGGCGACTTCGGCGCTGCTGGCCTACGCGGCCGCGGCCGCGCTCTTCGGCGCACTCGTCACTGCTCCCCTCGCGCGTCGGCTGCTGCGGCGACCCGGCAGCGCCGCGCGCAGCCTGGTTCCGAGCCTGGTGCTCGGCTTCGGCGTTCCCTACGCGGCGCTGCTGATCTTCCAGTGGGTCCAGGCCTTCAGCGACCGCATCCTCGTGAAGGGGCTGCTCGACCCGGCGAGCCTCGGGCTCTACGTGGCCGCCTACCAGGTCTGCGGTGTGCCCTTCGTGCTGCTGCTGCGCGTTGCGCACGAGCTGCTCACGCCGATCGCCTACGCGCGCAGCCGCGACCTCGGCGACTCCTCCCAGCTCTGGTCCGCCGACCGCCTGCTGCTCGCGGGGCTCGGCGCGCAGCTCGTGCTCGGTGTCGGGATGCTGGGCGGCTACGCGCTCTTCGGGAGCCGGCTCCTGGTCCTGCTCACCAGCGAGGCCTACGCGCTCCCCGCGAGCACGCTGACGCTGCTCGCGGCCGCGCGCTTTGCGCAGTCCTTCTCGATGGGCCTGCAGCCGATCTTCGCGGTGCACCAGCGCATGGGCCGACTGCTCGGCTTCCGCGCCGCGGGCGCGATCGTCACGCCGGCGATCTGCTGGCTCACGATTCCGGCCTTTGGCGTCGCGGGCGCCGCGCTCGGGACCCTGCTCGCCTACCTCGCGTATCTGGTCGTGCTCGGCTTCGGGCCGGCCGGCTGCGTCTGGCTCGTGCTCGGCGCGCGCCGCAGCGCGCGGCGGGCCGGATCCGCGGCCGCGTGAAGCCCGGCGGCCGGGGCCCCAAGGGGCTGCGCAGGCGCTCCGGAGCGCCGGATCACGGCTCCTTGATTGACGCTGGGAGGGCGCGCAAATACGCTTTGGCTCCGCCCGCTTGCACTCGCGAAGGCCCCCGGCTGGAAGGCGCACCGGTACTCCTGCCCCATGAACCGCCAGCTCTTCCAGTACGACCCCGCCATCGGCTACCGCTTCATCCCGGGCCTGCGCGCCCGCGTGCAGCACGAGGGCGGGGGCTACCTCGTGCGCGTGAACCAGGCGGGCTTCCGCTGCGAGCACGAGCTCAGCAGCGCGAAGCGGCCCGGCTGCTTTCGCGTGCTGCTCTTCGGCGACTCCTACACCGCGGGCGACGGCGTCAGCAACCCGCAGCGCTACGGAGACCTGCTCGAGCAGCGGATCCCGGGCCTCGAGGTGCTGAACTTCGGCCTGCCGGGCACCGGCACCGATCAGCACTACCTGATCCACCGGGAGGTCGCGCCGAAGCTCGAGCACGACCTCGTCGTGATCGGCCTCCTGGTCGAGAACATCCGCCGCGTGGCCGCGCGCTTCCGACCCTACGCGACGCGCGGCGGGCGCCCGCTGATCCTCGCGAAGCCCTACTTCTCGCTCGGCGCCGACGGCGAGCTCACGCTGCAGCACGTTCCCGTGCCGAAGCGGCCCCTGCCCGACGACGTCCTGCCTCCGGACGAGCGCGATCGGGTCGACCGCGGTGGGCGCCTGCCCTGGCTGCGCGCGCTCGTGAACCGCGCGGGGCCGCGCGCGAAGGAGTGGGCCCAGCGGCTCTCGCGCTACCAACCGCTCCCGGGCTACGACAGCCCGCAGGAGCCCGCGTGGCAGCTCTTGCGCGCGATCCTGGAGCGCTGGGCCAGCGAGGCCAAGCGCCCGATCCTGATCTGCCCGATCCCGCTCTACCAGTACGTCGAGGGAAGCGCGTCGCCGCAGGCCTATCAGGCTCGCTTCGCCGAGCTCTCTGCGCCCCCGCGCATCGCGATCCACGATCCGCTCCCGGATCTGCGGCGGCACCCGGCCGAGGCCCGGCGCGGCTTCCGTTTCCGGATCGATCCGCACCCGACGCCCGCGGGACACCGCGCCCTCGCGGAGTCGCTCGCGACGGCGCTGCGCCCGCGCGTCGCGGCGGCGCGCGGCTAGGCGATGCCGGCGACGGTCCTCGGCATCTCCGCGTTCTACCACGATTCCGCCGCAGCGCTCGCGCGGGACGGCGAGATCGTCGCGGCCGCGCAGGAGGAGCGCTTCTCGCGCAAGAAGCACGATCCCCGCTTCCCGCAGCATGCCGTGAACTACTGCCTCGAAGAGGCCTTCATCGAGCCGGAAGCGATCGATGCGGTCGTCTTCTACGACAATCCGCTGCTCTCGCTCGACCGCGTGCTGAAATCGCTGCTCGAGTCCGCGCCGCGCAGCGAAGAGCAGTGGCTGCAGGCCTCGACCTCGGTGCTCGGCGTGAAGCTCTTCATCGCGCGCCAGATCCGCCGCGCCCTGAAGCGCGACCTCAAGGTGCTGTTCACGCGGCACCACCTCTCCCACGCGGCGTCCGCGTTCTATCCCTCGCCCTTCGAGCGGGCCGCGGTGCTCACGATCGATGGCGTCGGCGAGTGGGCGACCACGAGCATCGCGTCGGCGGAAGGCAGCGAGATCCGCCCGCTCGAGGAGATCCACTACCCGCACTCGCTGGGACTGCTCTACAGCGCCTTCACCTACTTCTGCGGCTTCAAGGTGAACTCCGGCGAGTACAAGCTGATGGGCCTCGCGCCCTACGGAACGCCGCGCTTCGCGGACGCGATCCGCGAGCACCTGATCGCGGTCAAGCCGGATGGCTCCTTCCGCCTGGATCTCGACTACTTCGGCTTCCTCGACGGCGACCGCATGACCAACGAGCGCTTCCACGCGCTCTTCGAAGGGCCGCCGCGGCGGCCCGAGTCGCGGATCACGCGCCGGGAGATGGACGTCGCGGCCTCGATCCAGCAGGTGACCGAGGAGGTCATGCTCGGTCTCGCGCGCCACGCGCGCGAGCTCACCGGGATGCGCGACCTCTGCCTCGCGGGCGGGGTCGCGCTCAACTGCGTCGCGAACGGACTGCTGCAGCGAGAGCGCGTCTTCGAGCGGATCTGGATCCAGCCGGCCGCGGGCGACGCAGGCGGCGCGCTCGGCGCGGCGCTGCTCGGCTCGCACCGCTACTTCGGCGCGCCGCGGCGGCGGTCGGCCGGCGGGCGCGACCGCCAGCGGGGCAGCTACCTGGGTCCCGCCTACTCGAGCGCCGAGGTGCGCGCCTTTCTCGACTACCAGGACTACCCCTACGAGCGGATCGAGGACCCGGGCGCGCGCGCGGATGCGGTCGCGCGCGCGCTCGAGGCCGGCCAGGTCGTGGGCCTGCTCGGCGGTCGCATGGAGTTCGGCCCGCGCTCGCTCGGCGCGCGCTCGATTCTCGGAGACCCGCGCCGCGCCGACTCCCAGGTCCAGATCAACCTCAAGATCAAGTACCGCGAGTCCTTCCGGCCCTTCGCGCCCTCGGTGATCCGGGAGCGCTGTGCCGACTACTTCGATCTCGATTCCGAGAGCCCCTACATGCTGCTCGTGGCTCCGCTTCGGGAGGAGCGCCGCAGGGCGCCCGAGGCGCCGCCCCCGGGCGCAGATCCCGACGACCTGCTCGCCCGGGTGCGCTGCGCGCGCAGCGACGTTCCGGCCATCACGCACGTCGACTACAGCGCGCGCGTGCAGACGGTCGAGCGCGAGGACCAGCCCTTCTTCCGCGCCGTGCTCGAGGCCTTCGAGCGCCGCACGGGCTGCGCGGTCGTGATCAACACCTCCTTCAACGTGCGCGGCGAGCCGATCGTGTGCTCGCCCGAGGACGCCTACCGCTGCTTCATGCGCACCGAGATGGACCTGCTCGTGCTCGAGGACTGCGTGCTCTACAAGACGCAGCAGACGCCGCTCGAGGACGACGGCAGCTGGAGGCAGGAATTTGAGCTCGATTGATCGCGGCAGGCTGCGCCGCTTCTACCGCGAGGAGCTCGTGCGCGCGGCCCGCGCGCTGCGCGCGCGCGGCCTGCGTTTCTTTCCGCTGCGGCCGGAGCCGGAGCAGGCGAGCTGGTACGTGCCGGCCCGCGACGGCGAGCCCGAATTCCTCGAGCTCGAGGCGGAGACCACCGAAGCCCGGCTGCGCGCGCACTGGGAGGCCGAAGGGCTGCCCGAGCTCGCGCGCCTCGCGGGGCCCCTGCTCGAGCTCGCGCGCGAGCTCGAGCTCTCCGAGGAGCAGTCGGCCGAGGTCTCGCCCTTCCTCTACGTGATGTACTGAGGCTCCGGCGGTGAACCCGGCCAAGCTCACCCTCGCGCGCGCGCTCGATGCGACCGGAGTCGCCGGCGCGCTGCTGCGCCTCCAGCGCCGCTGGCACGGGCCCCACCTGCGCATCGTGAACTATCACGACGTTCCGGCCTCGCGGGCGTCCGACTTCGAGGCGCAGCTGCGCTTCTTCGCAGCGCACTTCGAGCCCGTCTCGCAGGCCGACCTGCTCGCCCTCCTGCGCGGCGAGTGGCGCGGCCGGCGGCCGGGGCTCGTGATCTCCTTCGACGACGGCCTGCGCTCCCACGCCGAGGTCGCGGCGCCGATCCTCGAGCGCCATGGCTTCGCCGGCTGGTTCCTCGTGCCGATCGCCTTCGTCGACGCCCCGGCTACCGAGCAGCGCGCCTTCGCGCGCGCCCACCAGATCCAGGTCCTCGGCGACTACGCCGACGGGCGCGTCGCGCTCTCGTGGGACGAGCTGCGCGCGCTCGATCGGCGCCACGTGGTCGGCTGCCACAGCTGGAACCACACCCGGCTCTCCGCGCGGCTCGGGTCCGAGGAGCTCGAGCGCGAGATTCCCGCCGCCAAACGCCGGCTCGAGCGCGAGCTCGGACACGAGGTCCCGGTCTTCTGCTGGGTGGGGGGCGAGGAGGAGAGCTACAGCGCGGCGGCGGCCCGCGCGATCCGGGAGGCGGGCTTCCGGCTCTCGCTGATGACGAACAACGCGGTCGTGAGGCCGGGTGCGGATCCACTGCAGCTCCAGCGCACGAACCTCGAGGCCGACTTTCCGCCCGCGCTGCTGCGCTTCCAGCTCTGCGGCCTGCTCGACCTGCTCTACGCGCGCAAGCGCGGGCGCGTGAACCGGCTCACGGCGGCGCCGGCGGCCTGAGCGCCCGCGACCCGCTGCCGCGCTCGAGCTCCCACAGACCCGCGTACTTCGCGAACACGTGGAAGGCCGTGACCGCTGCGATCACGAGCCCGGGCAGCCCGTCCAGGCAACCCCGCCGCCACAGATAGGCGCGCAGGAAGCGCGCCGGCGGCCGCAGCAGGAGATCGCGCAGTCGGAAGCGCTGGCCGCGAGCGTGGAGCGCGCGGGCCTGCGCCGAGCTGAACCTGCGCACGCGCGCGATCTGATCCGCGAGATCGGCATAGCTGTAGTGGTAACAGGCCCCCTGCGCGCGCTCGACGGGCCCCGCCACGCACACGCGACCATGCGGGTCGATGCCCTGCCAGCGTCCCGCCGCGCGCCGGAACACGCGCAGCTGCCAGTCGGGGTGGAAATCGCCGTGGCGGATCCAGCGCCCGAGGTGCCAGGTCAGGCGATCGATCTCGATGCCTGCGAGCGCCTCGCCCGCACCCGCGATGCGCTGCTGCAGCTCGCGGGCGAGCTCGGGCGAGAGCGCTTCGTCGGCATCGAGCGAGACGATCCAGTCGCCCTTGGCGAACTCGAGGCAGCGGTTCTTCTGCTCGACGTTGTCGGCGTAGGGGTGCCGCTCGACCCGCGCCCCGGCCGCGGCGGCGATCGCCGCGCTCGCGTCGCGGCTGCGCGCATCGAGCAGCACGATGCACTCGTCGCAGAAGGAGAGCGAGGCGAGACAGGCGCCGAGGGTGCGCGCGTCGTCGCGCGCGAGCACGCAGGCGGAGAGCGTCGGCCGCGGCATCAGCGCGGCTCCCGCGCGCGCCGGAGCGGAGCAGCCCGATCGACTCGGCTCGGCCTCGGGCCACCTCGGCATCCGCCGCGTGCCGGCGCGCGCCGCAGCGGAGCGGCCCGCTGGACCTCGCTCGCCTGCGGCTCGCTGCGCGCGGGAAGACCGCCTGCCGTCACGTCCTCACGCGATCGGCGGAGAGGACGCCGCGCACGCGGCGGATCTCCTTCATCACGCCGTTCAGGACTGCGACGTCCGGAACCCAGAGATCGAAGGTGTGCACCGCGGTGCCGTCGGGCCGCGTCGTGATCTTGGCCGCGCCGATGTTCACCTGCGCCGCAGAGATCGACTTCGTGACCTTCGCGAGCATGCCCTGCTGGTCCATCGTGTGCACCCGGATCTTGACCAGGCGCGGCTCCTGGGCCTGGTCGGCCCACTCGACCGCGATCCGGCGCGCGGGATCGAGCTCGAAGGCGCGCGGGCAGTCGCTCGCGTGCACCGTCACGCCGCGGCCGCGCGTCACGAAGCCGACGACCTCGTCGCCGGGCAGCGGACCGCAGCAGTGGGCGAAGCGCACGAGCACGTCGGACTGGCCCTCGACGCGCAGCCCGGCCTTCGCGGGCTGCGCGCGGCGCCGGAACAGCCCGCGGCGCTCGCTCTTGGCAGGCGGCGGCGGCGCCTCGCCGCGCAGCCGCTGCACGACCTCCGCGACCGGAATCCGGCCGTAGCCGAGCGCCGCGAAGAGGTCGTCGATCGAGCTGCGCTTGAAGGCCGAGACGAGCGGATCGAGCTCGCGCTGCTCGAGCGCCCGCTCGAGCGAGATCCCGACGCGCCGCAGCTCGCGCGAGAGCAGCTCGCGGCCGAGCTCGAGGCTGCGGTCGCGCTCGCGCGCGCGGATCGCCGCGCGGATCCGGTTGCGCGCGCGACTCGAGACCACGAAATCGAGCCAGTCCTTGCGCGGCACCTGGGTGTCGCTGGTCAGGATCTCGACCGTGTCCCCGTCCTGGAGCAGATGGCGCAGCGAGACCATCGCGCCGTTCACCTTCGCACCCGCGCAGCGCGCGCCGACCTGGCTGTGGATCGCGTAGGCGAAGTCGACGGGCGTGGCGCCGGCCGGCAGGTCGATCACGTCGCCGCGCGGCGTGAACACGAAGACGTCCCCGGGGAAGAGGTCGAGCTTCACGCTGTGCAGGAACTCGTGCGGGTCCTGCAGCTCCTGGTGGTACTCGAGCAGCTGGCGCAGCCAGCCGAAGCGCTCCTGGTCCGCCTCGCTGATCACCGCGCGGCCCTGCTTGTAGACCCAGTGCGCCGCGATGCCGAACTCGGCGTTGCGGTGCATCTCGGCGGTGCGGATCTGCACCTCCATGCGCTCGCCGTAGTCTCCGATCACGGTCGTGTGGAGCGATTGGTAGCCGTTGGGCTTCGGCAGCGCGACGTAGTCCTTGAAGCGTCCCGGTACCGGTCGCCAGATCGAGTGCACGATGCCGAGGCCCGCGTAGACCTGATCGCGCGGGCCGTCGAGGATCACGCGGAACGCGATCACGTCGTAGATGTCGTCGAGCGAGACGCCGTGCTGCTGCATCTTCGCGTGGATCGAGGCGAGCTCCTTCAGCCGACCGGTGACCTCCGCGCGCAATCCGGCCTCGGCGAGACGCCGCCCGAGCGTCCCGATCACCTCCTCGACGTAGCTCTCGCGCGCCGCGCGCTTCGCGGCGAGCTTCTGCAGCATCTCCTCGGCCGCGCCCGGGTGCAGCGCGCGGAACGCGAGCTCCTCGAGCTCGCTCTGCATCCACTGGATCCCGAGCCGATGCGCGAGCGGAGCGTAGATGTCGAGCGTCTCCTGCGCGACGCGCCGGCGCGACTCCTCCGTGATGTGCTGCAGCGTCCGCATGTTGTGCAGCCGGTCGGCGAGCTTGATCAGCAGGATCCGGATGTCGCGCGACATCGCGACGAGGAGCTTCCGGAAGTTCTCGGCCTGGCGTTCCTGGTGGGATCGGAACTCGATCTTCGCGATCTTCGTGAGCCCTTCGACGAGGTAGGCGACGCTCTCGCCGAAGAGGCGGCGGATCTCGTCGGAGGTCGTGAGCGTGTCCTCGATCGTGTCGTGCAGCAGGCCCGCGACGACCGTGACCTCGTCCATGCGCGTCTGTACCAGGATCCCCGCGACCTCGAGCGGGTGGACGAGATAGGGCTCGCCCGAGAGGCGTTCCTGGCCCTCGTGCACCTTCGCGGAGTAGACGTAGGCGCGCTGCAACAGCGCGAGGTCGCACGAGGGGTTGTACTCGAGCATGCGATCCGCGATGTCGTTGAAGCGCAGCATCCGCCGCTACTCCCCGGGCGCCTGGCCGGCAGCCCGCCCTTCCCGCTCGCGCAGGCGCTGCTGCGCGCCCCTGACAGCGTAGCGCTCGCGCGTCGCGCGCAGAACGGCCGCTTCGGCCTCGCGCTCGGCCGCGAGGATCTCCTGCACGCAGTCCACGCAGCGCTCGAGCTCGTCGTTCAGCACGGCGTAGTCGAACTCCGGGAGCGCCGCGAGCTCGAACTCGGCGGTCCGCAGCCGCCGCTCGACGTCGTCCGGAGCGTTGCTGCCCCGTCTCTCGAGTCGCTGGCGCAGCTCTGCGAGCGAAGGCGGATACACGAAGATGAGGCGAGCGCCCGGGAGGCGCTGGCGCACCTGCCGCGCGCCCTGCACCTCGATCTCGAGCAACACGTCGCGGCCCGAGGCCAGCGGGTCCTGGACCGCGCGGAAGCTCGTTCCGTAGCGGTTTCCGTTGTACTCGGCCCACTCGAGGAAGGCGCCCTCCCGGACGAGGCGCGTGAATTCGGCGGCCGCGACGAAGTGGTAGTCGCGCCCGTCGACCTCGCCGCTGCGCGGGAGCCGCGTCGTGTGCGAGACCGAGAAGACGATCCGGGGATCCCGAGCGACGAGACGCCTGCAGACCGTCGTCTTGCCGGTACCCGAAGGCGCCGCCACGACGAAGGGAATCCCGGGTCGGGCCGCCCCGCTCACGGCTCGTCCCCCACGAGCGCATCCTCGGCCAGGCGTGCGGCGATCGTCTCGGGATTGATCGCGGAGAGGATCACGTGGTCGCTGTCGGTGACGACGATCGAGCGCGTGCGCCGGCCCTGGGTCACGTCGAGCAGCTTGTTGGCCTTGGCGGCCTCGTCGCGCAGGCGCTTCATCGGCGCGGCCTGCGGCGTGATGATCGCGATCACCCGCGACGCGACCACGAGGTTGCCGTAGCCGAGGTTCAGGAGCTTCGGGCTACTCAACGTTCTGCACCTGCTCGCGGATCCGCTCGAGCTCGGTCTTGAGCTCGACGACCGAGTGCGCGATCGGCGCGTCGCTGCCCTTGCTGCCGATCGTATTCGCCTCGCGGCCGAACTCCTGCAGCAGGAAATCGAGGCGCCGGCCCACCGGCGCGCCGGGACCGGCGGAGGCGCTGATCTCGCGGAACTGCGCGATGTGGCTCGTGAGGCGCACGATCTCCTCGGTCACGTCGAGGCGGTCCGCCGCGAGCACGATCTCCTGGTGCAGCCGCGCCTCGTCGACGAACCCGGTCTCGCTCGTGAGCTGCGCGCTGCGCCGGCGCAGCCGCTCGCGCACCGCCTCCTGCACCAGCGACGCGCGCTGCGCGAGCGACTCCGCGAGCTCGGCCACGCGCGCGAGCCGCGAGAGCAGCTCCCGCTCGAGCGCAGCGCCCTCGGCCGCGCGCATCGCGTCGGCCGCGGCGGCGGCCGCGTCGACCGCGCGCAGCAGCGCGCTCTCCACCTGCTCGCGCGCGAGCTCGGGCTCGAGCATGCGCACGACGCCCGGGAGCTGGAGCAGCTCGCCGACCGAGAGCGCGCCGCGCGCGCCGCCGCCCGCGGCGAGGCTCCGCGCGGCGCGCAGATAGGTGGCCGCGAGCTCCTCGTCGACGACCGGCCGCGGCCGCGGACCGCCGCTCTCCGGAGCCGTCACCGACACGTCGACCTTGCCGCGCGAGACCCGCGCCTGGATGCGCTCGCGCACGGCGCCCTCGAAGTCGGCGAGCGCGCGCGGCAGGCGCACGCGCAGCTCGAGGTAGCGGTGGTTCACCGAGCGGATCTCGACGTCGTGGGGCGCGCCCGCGAGCTCGAAGCTGGCCCGGCCGAAGCCCGTCATGCTGCGCATCAGCGCGGCTCCTCCGAGGCGGCGATCGCCTCCGGGAGCCGTGCGGCGACCTCTTCCGGGGCCGCGGTCGCGGTACCGACCTTGCCCACGACGACCCCGGCCGCCGCGTTCGCGATCACGGCGGCCTCGAGCAGGCTCGCCCCCGCGCGCAGCGCGAGCGCCAGCGCGGCGATGCTGGTGTCGCCCGCGCCCTGCACGTCGAAGACCTCGCGCGCGAGCGTGGGCACCTCGCGGGGCGGCGCCTGGCCCTCGAAGAGCGTCATCCCGCGCGCGCCGGCCGTGACGACGACGTGCGCCGCGCCCACCTGCTCGCGCAGCGCCGCCACCGCCCGCGACAGGTCCGCGGGCTCCCGCACGCGGATTCCGGAGAGCGCCTCGGCCTCGCGCAGGTTCGGCTTGACGAGCTCGGCGCCGCGGTAGGGCGCGAGGCTGTGCTTCGGATCCAGCGCGACGGGCCTGCCCGCGGCGCGCGAGCGCGCCATCAGCTCCCGCGCGAGCGCGTCGTCGAGGGTGCCCTTGGCGTAGTCCTCGACGACGACCCCGTGGCAGCGCGCGAGCGCCTTGTCGAAGCCCTCGAGCAGCGCCGCGACCTCGCGCGCGGCGGGCGGATCCTGGGTCTCGCGATCGAAGCGCAGCAGCTGCTGGCTGCGCGCGACGATGCGCGTCTTGCGCGTCGTCGGCCGATCCGGGACCACGACCAGGCCGGCCGGGTCCGCGCCGAGCGAGCGCGCGCCCTCGCGCAGGCGCAGCCCCGCGTCGTCCGCGCCCACGAAGCCGAGCAGCTCGATCCGGCCGCCGAGCGCGACCGCATTGCGCGCGACGTTGGCTGCGCCGCCGAGCGCCTGCGTCTCGCGCTGCACCAGCACCACGGGCACGGGGGCCTCGGGCGACACGCGCTCGACGTCGCCGAACACGTACTCGTCGAGCACGACGTCGCCGACGACCGCGAGGCGCACGCGGCGAAAGCCCTCGAGCAGGGCCAGGAGGCGCGCGAGCTCAACCCGCGGCATCGCGCTGTGCCGGCGCTGCGAGCGGAACGGGCGCCGCAGCGAGCTGCGCGCCGACCGGCGCAGCCGGCGGCGCGGGGGCCGCGTCCAGCGAGCGCAGACCGACGGCCTCCGGGCAGCCGCGCAGGTGCCAGAGCAGCACCTGCAGATGCTCCGCCAGGCGCAGCCGGAAGCGGCGCGAGAGCGGCGCCAGGCATGCGGCCGCCGCGCTGTAGAGCAACAGCTTCGCGACGCGCGCCGCGAAGACCGCGACCGCGGGCGTGAGTCCGCGGTACTTGAGCAGGAAGCGGTACAGGGAGCGGTGGTACTCGATGCGCGTGCGGGCCGGGTGCTTGCGCTTGCTGCTCGCACCCGAGACGTGCACCACCGCGGCCTGCGGCAGGTGCACGACCCGGAAGCCCGCCTGGCGCGCGCGCCAGCACCAGTCGGTCTCCTCGAGGAAGAAGAAGAACTCCTCGGAGAGCGGGCCGATCCGGCGCAGCGCGCGCCCCGAGGCGAAGAGCGCCGCACCGCGCACGGCGTCGACCTCCGCCGGGCGCGACGCGGGCCGCCGCCGCGAGGGGTAGCGCTGCGGACGCAGCAGCTGCAGCAGCGGCAGCGGCACCAGCTCCGAGAGCAGGCTCGGATAGGCGTGCGCCGAGTTCTGGAGCTGGCCGTCGGGACCGACCAGGCGCGGCCCGAGCAGACCGACCTCGGGGTGGGCGTCCAGGTAGTCGAGCGCGAGCTCGAGCGCTCCCGGCAGGAGCGCGGCGTCGCTGTTGAGCAGCAGCAGGTGGCGGCCGCGGGCCCGAGCGAGACCGAGATTGCAGCCCGCGGCAAAGCCCAGGTTGCGCGGCTGCACCAGCAGCGAGACCCACGCAAAGCCCTCGCGCACCGCCTCCGCGCTGCCGTCCGACGAGCCGTTCTCGACCAGGAAGAGCTCGAGCTCGAGTCGGCCGCGCAGCCGCTCGCGTTCGGCCTCCACCGAGGCCAGGCACGCGAGCGTGAGCTCCCGCGTGTTCCAGCTCACGACGACGATGCTGAGATCCACGCGATCGACCCCTGGCCTAGACGGCGCGCGCCGGCACCTGCGGGCGCCGGAGCAGCTCGCCCGCGGCACCCGCCACGGCCTCGGGAGCGAGCAGCTTCATGCAGGTAGCCTCGGGACAACCCCGGCGGCAAGGGCTGCAGGCGAGCGGCACGCGCAGCTGGCGCGAAGCCGCGCGAGACCAGGGCGCGTTCTCGACCGGATCCGTGGGTCCGAGCAGCTGCACCACGGGCGTGCCGACGCTCGCGGCGAGGTGCAGCGGGCCGGTATCCGCGCCGATCGCGACCCGCGCCTGCGCGAGGAGCGCCGCGAGCTGGTCGAGGTCCGCCGTCTCGGGCGCGAGCTCCGCGGCGCCCTGCGATCCCGCGACGACCGCCCGCGCGAGCTCCCGCTCGCCGGCATCGGGACCGGAGGTGACGAGCGAGCGGATGCCCTCGCGCGCGAGCAGCGCGCGCGCGACCGCGGCGAGCCGATCGGCCGGGTAGCGCTTGTAGGGGGTGCGCGCGCTGCTGCCCGCGTGCAGCACTGCGAAGGGCCGGCTCTCGGCGCGGCCCTGCGCGGCGGATCGCGCGCGCGCGCTCGCCTCGAAGGGCGAGCGCAGCGCCGCTGCCTCCACTCCGAGGAAGTCGACCAGCCCCGCATTCCGCTCGTAGCGCGAGATCCGCGCGGGCAGCAGCGCCGCGCGCCGGGTCGCGAAGAGCTGGGACCCCTCGCGCGCGAAGGGCGGCGCGAAGCCCACGCGCTCGCGCGCTCCGCTCGCGCGCATCCAGAGCGCCGAGCGCAGCAGCCCGTGGAAGTCGAGCGCGAGATCGAAGCGGGGCGCTCGCAGCGCGCGCAGGCAGTGCCAGACCAGCCGGAGCGCCTGCCCGAGCTGCCCGGCGCGCAGCGCGCGCTCGACGCGATCGCGCGGAAACACGATCACCTGATCGATCCAGTCCTGGGCGCGCAGTGCGGAGGCGGAGGCCGGCTCGGTGAGCCAGGCGATGTGCGCACCCGGCCAGGCCGCGCGCACGCGGCTCACGGCGGGCAGGGTTCGGATCACGTCGCCCAGCGCGCCCAGGCGGAGCACCAGGATGCGCTGCGCCTCGGGCGGCCTTCGCAGGCGGTTCGTGCAGGCCGAGATGGCGAGCCTCGCAGGGGGGAGTGTCGGGCCCGCTGCAGCGGGCTCGGCTAAACATACCCCTCGTGCCGTCGCTCCGGCAGCCGCACCCGGAAGCCCCGCAGGCCGAGCCCGTCGCGCTGCGCAGCCACCGCTCCCGCGACCGCTTCCTCTGCAGCAGCGCGCGCTTCGAGCGCGAGCTCCTCGCGCAGGGCTGGCTCGCGCCGGGACCCCTCGAGGCGGTGCTCGCGGGCGGAGCGCCGCGCGGCGGCCGGGGTCCGACCTCGCGCGTGCTGCTGCCGCAGAGCCGGGTCGCGCTGCACCTGCGCCCGCTGCGCCACGGCGGCTGGCTGGGCCGCCTCTGGCTCGATCTCGACTTCGGCCTCGCGCGCCCGCTGCGCGAGCTGCGCGTGACCGCCGAGCTGCGCGCGCGCGGCGCTCCGGTGCCCGAGCCCGCGCTCGTGGCCGCGCGCCGGGTGCTCGGACCGCTCTGGCAGTCCGCGCTCGGCAGCGTCGAGCAGGCCGGATCCGAGAGCGCGCTCGCGCGGCTGCGCGCGCAGCCCGCGCTGCGCGAGCGGATCGACCTCGCGCGGCAGGCGGGGCACTCGATCGCGCGCTTCCACGCGGCCGGCGGGCGCCACCCCGACCTGCACCTGGGGAACCTGCTCGTCTCCGGAGCTGCCGCGGCGCCGCGGGTGCTCGTGGTGGATCTCGACCGCGCGCGGCTCGCGGCGCCGGGCTCTGCGCGCCGCCGCGCGCGCGAGCTCGCGCGCCTCTACCGCTCGGCGCTGAAGCAGCGGGTCGCCCCGGGCCTCGATCGGCGCACGCTCGCGGCCTTCCTCGGCGCCTACTGCGGCCGCGACCGCGCGCTGCGGGCGGCCCTGCGCCGGGAGCTCCCGCGCGCGCGGGCCGGCGTGGCGCTGCACCGGATCGGCTACGGCCTCGGCCGCCTCGCGGGACGCCGCGCCGCCGCGGACCGAGGCACCTCCTAGCGCAGCCGCGCCTCGAGAAAATCGAGCAGCGCCGCGGGCGCCTCGACCTCGATCGCGAGCGAGAGCGCGACGAGCTCCGCGGGGCGCGCCCAGCGCGGCGAGAGCTTGACGGCGTCCTTGTCGGTCGTGATCCAGCGCCGCGCGCCGCGCGCGAGCCCGCGCAGGTCCGACGCGCGGTAGCGGTGGTGGTCCGAGAAGAAGCGCGTCGCGACGACGCGCGCACCGAGCGCCTCCACGCGCCGTCGCAGCGAGTCGGGCCGCGCGATCGCCGCGAGCAGACCCACCTCCTCGCCCGCGAGCTCGGCGGCCGCGAGCGGCGCCGCGTCCGCGAGGCGCCGCAGGCCCGCGGTCCTGCGCGCGAGCTGGAAGCGGAACGCCTGCGGCGCCCTGCGCTCGAGCAGCTGCGCGAGCAGCGCGCCCGGCTCGCCGTCGACGAGGCCGATCGCGTCGGCCCGCGCGAGCGCGGCGACCGGCTCGCGCAGCGGTCCGCGCGGGAGCAGATGGCCGTTGCCGAGCCCCTGCGCCGCGTCGATCAGCACGAGGTCGAGGTCGCGCGCGAGGCGGTGGTGCTGGAAGCCGTCGTCGAGCAGCGCGACGTCGCAGCCCAGCTGCGCGAGAGCCTGCCGCGCGAGGCGCGCGCGCGCGCGGCCGACCAGCACCGGCACGCCCGGGGCCGCGGCCGCGAGCAGCAGCGGCTCGTCGCCCGCGGCCGCGACGTCGGCCAGGATGCGCCGGCCGTCGGAGACCCAGGTGACCGGATCGCGGCGCGCGCGGCCGCTGCCGCGCGAGAGCAGCGCGGGCCGGTGGCCGCGCGCGGCGAGAGCGGCCGCGAGCCAGGCGGCGAAGGGCGTCTTCCCGGTGCCGCCCGCGCAGAGGTTGCCGACGCTGATCACGCGGCACGGCACGCGCTCCGGCTCGCGCCAGCCGCGCTCGTAGGCGGCGCGGTGGAGCCTCGCACCCGCGCGATAGGCCCCCTCCAGCAGCAGCAGCGGCGCGAGGGCGGCGCTCCGCAGCCAGGTCTCGTCTCCTGCCTGCAGCCAGCTCGGCGTCGCGAGGCGCACGCGCGCGCGCGCGTCAGCCGCGCCGCGGCGCGCGCCGGCGGAGCCGCCAGGCGCCCGCGGCGGCAACCAACAGACCTGCTGGCCAGAGCGACGGTGGCGACAGCGCTGGCATTGGAACCGGCGGCCCGACCGGAAGTCCCGTGAGCCAGCGAAGCGAGTTCTGGAGCAGCAGGCGATTGCTCTGGGTCTCGATCGTGATGGAAGCACCAGCCGTTGGGCCATCGTCGTCGTCCTTCCAGAGGCTCGAGTCGCCCAGCGCCATCACCTTCCGACCGCCCGCCTGATTCAGCGCGATCACGTCGATGCTCGTGGTTGCGGTGAAGTCGAAGGCCTCGCTCCCGGCGGGAAAGAGAATCTCGCGGAAGCCGAGCATCCCGAAGCTGGCGAGCAGGCGTCGGATCGGGTGGGGGTTGAGGTCGGCCTTCGTCAGGACGAGTTCGGTATTCAGGAAGAGGAGCGACGTCGAGAAGCCCATCTGGTAGGGCTCGAGCACGCGGTTCAGTCCGGTCACGTCGGACTGGAATCCCGCGTCGGCGAGAGCGACGAGCCTGCCTCCGGCCGCCACGAAGGCCTGGATCGCCGCGGCATCGTCGGGCGAGAAATCGTCCTCGTCCGCCTGCGCCGGGTACGCGATCTTGATCAGCAGGAGCTCGAGCCCGGCGAGGCTCGTCGCGTCGAAGCTCGCGATCGGGACCGGGGTCATGCCCAGCGCCGCGATCTCGGCGCGCAGCTCGTCGTAGCGGCTGCCATCAAAGAGCACGTCCTCGGGCTCGAAGCCGTGGACCGCATCGAGCCCGACGAGACCCTGCGCGCTCGCGGGTGCGCTGCCGAGGAGTGCGAGCAGGCCCGCGAGCGCAGCCCTGGCCAGGCGAAGCGATCCGCTCGCGCCGCGGCCGAGTGCTCCCCTCGGCCTGCCTCCTCGGATCCACCTCACGCCGGCTCCCGCCTCCGGTCCAGATCGAGCGGGACACTAGCCCAGCGCTGCGAGCACGAGCGCGGCGCTGCGCGCGGCCGCACCGCGGTGCGGGCCGAGCGCAAGGCGCCCCGCCGCGCCCGCGCGCCGCGCCGCCGCCGGGTCGCCGAGCCACGCCTCGAGCGCGCGCGCGAGCGATGCGGCGCCGCGGACCTCGCGCGCCGCGCCCGCCCGCGCGAGCAGCTCGATCGACGCGCGCACCGAGGCCACGTGCGGACCGTGCAGCACGGGCACGCCCAGCACGGCCGCCTCGAGCGGATTGTGGCCGCCGAGCGGGACCAGGCTGCCGCCGATGAACGCGACCTGCGCGAGCGCATACAGCGACGCGAGCTCGCCGAGCGTGTCGAGCACGAGCACCTCGCCGAGCGCGATCGGGTCCGCGCCGAGCGCGCTGCGCAGGCGCGCGCGGAGACCGCGCGCGCGGCAGAGCCGGAGCAGCTCGGGCGCGCGCTCCACGTGGCGGGGCGCGAGCGCGAGCGCGCTGGCCGCGAGCCGCTCGCTGCGCGCGATCGCGTCGAGCAGCAGCGCCTCCTCGCCCGGATGCGTGCTGCCCGCGACCCAGAGCGGCACGCCGCGCAGCGCCCGCTCGAGCTCGGCCCGGACGGGCGGCGGCGCGCCGACGTCGAGCTTCAGGTCGCCCGAGACGCGGACCCGATCCGCGCGCGCGCCGAGCGCCACGAAGCGCGCGCGGTCCTGCTCGCTGCGCGCGCCGATCCACGCGAGCCTGCGCAGGGTCGGCGCGAAGAGGCGCTGCAGGCGCGCATAGCGCGGAAAGCTGCGATCGGAGAGGCGGCCCGAGACCAGCAGCACCGGGACGCGGCGGCGCTGCGCGGCGCGGATCCACGCGGGCCAGAGCTCGGTCTCGACGAGCACGAGCGCGCGCGGCGCGGCGCGCGCGAGCGCGCGCTCGACGCACCAGGGGTGGTCGAGCGGCGCGAGCGTCGCGGGCCGACCCGGGCGCCGCGCCGCGAGCAGGGCGCGCGCCGCCGGTGTGAAGCTCGAAGCGACCACGCGCTGCCCCGCGGCCTCGAGCTCCGCGACGAGGCGCAGCGCCGCCTGCAGCTCGCCGACGCTCGCGGCGTGCACCCAGAGGCCGCCGGCCGCGACCCGCGGCGCAGCGCCGAGGCGCTCCGCGAAGCCCGCGCGCCAGGCGGGCCGCAGCGCGAGGCCCGCGGCGACGAGCGGCGCGGCCGCGAGCGCGCCGAGCGCCGCGCCGCTATGCGCGAGCGCGTTCATCGAGCAGCGCCTCGGCGAGCGCCGCGGCGCGCCGCGCCGCGCCGGCCGGACCCAGCCTCTCGCGCAGCTCCAGGGCGAGCGCGCGCGCCTCGCCCCTGCCCGCGGCGCCGAGCCTCGCGGCGAGCGCCGCCGCGAGCGCCTCGGGCTGCGCGCGCTGCTGCAAAAACTCGGGCACCGCCGGGCGGGCGAGGATCAGGTTCGGCAGCGCCAGGCTCTCGACGCGCAGCAGGCGCCTCGCGACGGCCGCCGAGAGCGCGTCCGCGCGGCCCGCCACGACGAGCGGCACGCCGAGCAGCGCCGCCTCGAGCGCACCGGTTCCGGGCTTGACGAGCGCCGCGTCCGCGGCGGCCAGCGCGGGCAGCGCGGCCCCGGGCGCGAGCCGGATGCAGCCCGCGAGACCGAGCGCGCGCACGCGCGCGGCGATCGGCTGCGCCTCGAGCGAGGGCGCCACGGGCAGCACGCCGACGAGCTCGGGCCACTCCGCGCGCAGCCGCCGCGCCGTCTCGAGGAAGAGGTCCAGGCCCTGGCGCAGCTCGCCGCGGCGGCTTCCGGGGAGCAGCGCGATCACGCGCGCCGCGGCCGGCAGCCCGAGCGACGCGCGCGCCCGCTCGCGCGACAGCTCGGCGCCGCGCGCCGCGAGGCGGTCGAGGATCGGGTGCCCGACATAGCTCGCGCGCGCGCCGCTGCCCCGGTAGAAGGCCGGCTCGAAGGGCAGGATCAGCGCGAGGCGGTCGGCCCGGCGCGCGAGCTTGCGCATGCGGCCGCGGCGCCAGGCCCAGACCTGGGGGCAGACGTAGTAGAGCGTGGCGACGCCCTGCCGCTGCGCGCGGCGCGCGAGCGGCAGGTTGAAGCCCGCGGAGTCGACCAGCAGCGCGAGCTGCGGGCGGCGCTCGCGCAGCGCGCGCAGGAGCGTGCGCCAGGCGCCGACCACGCGCGGCAGCTCCGGCACGAGCTGCGCGAGGCCGCCCACCGCGAGCTCGCGCTGCGGCACCAGGATCTCGGCGCCCGCGCGCTCGAGCTCGGCGCCGCCGAGGCCGAAGCAGCGCAGCCCCGGGCGCCGCGCGCGCAGCTCGCGCACGAGCTCCGCCGCGCAGGCATCTCCCGACGCGTCGCCCGCGGAGACCAGGATGCGCGGCTCGAGCCAGGAGCCCGGCGCGCACTCCGCGAGTGCAGCGCCCACCTAGGACAGCTCGAGCACCGAGGGCATCGCCTCGACGACCCGCAGCGCGGTGCGCAGCGCGCCGAGCGCCTCGCCCGCGGAGGGGCAGTCGACCTTGCGCAGGCGCACCGCCTCGACGAAGGAGCGCAGCTGCGAGAGCAGCGCGTCCTCGGGGTCCACCTTGAGCTCCTCGGTCAGGATCCGCTCCGCCTCGTCCGCGGGGTCCGGGGAGCGCCGCGCGAGCCAGGCCGACTGCGCGAGGAAGTCGATCGAGAGGAAGCCGTCGCGCTGGAAGATCCGCAGCCGGCGCACGGGCGTCGCCGCGACGCGGCTCGCGGTGAAGTTCGCGACGCAGCCGGAGGGGAAGCGCACGCGCGCGTTCGCGACGTCCACCTGGTCCGAGAGCACGCGCACGCCGACCGCCTCGATCTGGTCCGGCTCCTCGCCGAGCAGGCGCTGCAGGATGTCGAGATCGTGGATCATGAGGTCGCGCACGACGTCGACGTCGAGCGAGCGCGACGGGAAGGGCCCCAGGCGGTGCGCCTCGACATAACGCGGAGCGCCCACATAGCGCCGCAGGATCGGCATCGCGGGGTTGAACCACTCGACGTGGCCGACGTGCAGCACGCGCTGGCCGCGCCTCGCGAGCGCGAGGATCTCCTGGCCCTCGCCGATCGTCGCGGCGACCGGCTTCTCGACCAGCACGTCGAGGTCGTCGCGCAGCGCCTGCCGCACGACCTCGAAGTGCGCGACCGTGGGCACCGCGACGATCACCGCATCGAGCTGCCCGCGCAGCTCGCGCAGCGCGAGCGCGCTGCGCGCGCCGAGCTCGCGCGCGAGACGCTGCGCGCGCGGCGCATCGATGTCGATCACGCCGCGCAGCGACACGCCGGGATCGCTCTCGGCGAGCTGCGCGATCTTCTGCGCATGGCGCCGGCCCATGTGGCCGGCGCCGAGCACGCCGAGCCGCACCCGCATCACGACGCCCCCCCGGCGTCTCGACTGGCCCGTGTCCCCACCACCACGCCGAACAGAGCAATACCGCTTTCATCGGCCCGTTGGCAAAGGCCCTCGCGATCGAGCAGCAGCGTGCGACCCGCCTCGACCGCGAGGCAGCGGGCCCGAACGCGGAGCAGCGCGTCGAGTGTGTCGGGACCTACCGCGGGGAGATCGAAGCGCGGGTCCTGCTCCGGCCGCGCGAGCTTGATCACCGTGGCCTCGGCCGCAAAGCCGCCGCCCCGCTGGATCGCCTCGTCGGTGCCCTCGATCGCCTCGACCGCGAGCACCACCCCATCCTTCAGGACGACGGTCTGACCCACATCGAGCCCTGCCAGGGCCCGCGCGACCGGGATTCCGGCCGCGATGTCCCGCCGCTGCGCCTCGCTCGGCGCGACGCGGCCGAGCGGGCCCGGCCCCGCCACGAGCTCCGGCACGAGCTCGGCCTGGGGCAGCACGCGCAGTCCCGCCGCCTCGAGCCCGGCCACGACCCGCGCGAGGATCGAGCCGTCGCGGCGGTCGGAGAGCGCGGCGAGCTCGGCTCGCGCCCTCGCATCGAGCGCGAGCGGCGCCGCGCCGGAGCCGGCGAAGAGCGCCGCCCGGGGCACCTTGCCGGCCAGCACGACCTCGCGCGCGCCGCTCTCCTCGAGCGCGCGCAGCGCGGCGCCAACCTCGCCCGGGGCGAACCAGTGGATGCGCTCGGCGTGGCCGGCGAGCTCCGGCGCCGCGAAGCCGCGCAGCGCGAGCGCGACGAGCGGGCGGCCGCGCCTGCGCGCCGCGCGTGCGATCTCGAGCGGCAGTGCGCCCTGCCCTGCGATGAGCCCCAGCAACGTGGCGGGAACGTACCGCCTATCGCACGAAGCCGCGCTGCGAAGCCTCGAGAAATGCGACGAGGCGCTCGACCTCGGGCACGCCCGCGCTCTCGGCGCGCACGCGCGCGAGCGCGGGCTCGAGGCGCAGCTTCGAGTGGTAGATCAGGTGGAAGGCGTGGTGCAGCGCGCGGCGCGCCGCCTCGGGGATGCCGCGGCGCTCGAGCCCGACCCGGTTCATGCCCGCGAAGCGCGCGCGGTCGCCGGCCGCCTTCGCGAAGGGCGGCACGTCCTGGCTCACCATCGAATTCGCGGCCGTGAAGGCCGACTCGCCGAGGCGCGCGGACTGGTGCACGCCCGTCATCGCGCCGAGCACGACGTGGTCCTCGACGCGCACGTGCCCCGCGAGCGCGGAATAGCTCGCGAAGATGCAGCCGGAGCCGACCTGGCAGTCGTGGGCCACGTGCACGTGGTTGAGGAAGGTGTTGCCGTCCCCGATGCGCGTCGCGCCGTCGCCGCGATCGCTGCCCGCGTGGAACGCGCAGAACTCGCGGATCACGTTCTCGCGGCCGATCTCGAGCGCGCGGCCGGGTCCGTGGCCGAGGATCTGCGGGTCCCCCCCGAGCACGACCGCGGGCCAGAGCCGGCTGCGCGCGCCGACCCTGGTGCGGCCCATCAGCACGCAGTGCGCGCCGACCGAGACGCCGTCGCCGAGCTCGACCTCGGGACCGATCACGGCGAAGGGACCGATCGCGACGCCCGTTCCGAGCCGAGCCGCCGGATCCACCACGGCGCTGGGATGAATCATGCGGGAAGCGCCTCGCGCCCGGCGTCAGCCCTTCTTGTCGTTGTAGCGCTGGATCACCTGGTCGGTGATGTCGAGCGCCTCGCGCATGTACAGGAAGCCCGGCGTGCCGCGGCGCACGATCAGCGTGTAGCCCTGCTCGCGGCCGAGCGCGCTCACGACCTCGGCCATCTTGCTCACGAGCGGGCCCGTCAGGCGCTGCTGATCGACCTGCAGCTGGCCCTCGAGCTCCTTCATCGCGTTGTCGATCTTGTTGCGCTTCTCCGCGAGGTCGAGCTGCTTCTGGTAGAGGGCGTCGTCGGAGAGCACGAACTTCTTGCTGGTGAGGTCTTCCTCGAGCTGCTTGTACTCGTCGAGCATCGGCTGGATCTTCGACTTGGCCTCGCGCTGCTTGCGCTCGAGCTCCTCCTTGGCCTTCTTGCCGTCGGTGGTCGAGATGATCGCCTGGTCGAGATCCACGACGCCGATCCGGAGCGCCTCGTCCTGCGCGGCCGTCCCGGCCGCGAGGACCGCCGCGAGGCCCAGGACCAGAAGAACGCTGTGGTGCTTCATGACACTCCTCCAACGCACTCAGAAGGATCCGCCGCCCACCGAGAACTCGAAGACCGGGGACTTCTCGATCTCGAGGGGATCGAGCGGGAAGCCCAGGACCAGCATCAGCGGACCGAAGGGCGAGAACCACTGGACCCCGGCGCCGGTACCGTAGCGCCACTCGGTGACGTCGAACAGGTTGCGATCCTCGGCGAAGGCGTTGCCGAAGTCGATGAACGCGACGCCCTGCAGGCCGACCGTCTCCGAGATCGGGAAGCGGTACTCGAAGCTCGAGGAGATGAACTTGTTGCCGCCGATCACGTCGGTCGCGTCGAGATCCTCGAAGTCGCCGATGTCGTCGTCGGTGATGTCGTTGCAGGCCCCGGGATCCTCGACGCCGTCGCCGTTCCGGTCGCAGACGGTCGTATAGCCCGAGATGTTTCCCTCCTCGTCGACGAAGGGGAACAGCACCCTCCCGAGCGGAGCGAAGCGATCGGGATCGACGGGGGCGAAGTCGGAGATCAGGCCGGGCGTGCGCAGGATCGCGCGGCGCGGCCCGACCGAGCGCGCGCGGAAGCCGCGCAGCTGGAAGGAGCCGATCCCGCCGAGGAAATAGCGCTCCGAGAGCGGCAGGCGCTGGTCTTCGTCGATCTGGTCGAGCTGCAGCGCCTGGCCATCGACCGGGTGGAACTCGGGGTTCGCGAGCGGAAGGTCGAAGTCCGCGATCGTGTTGAGCGGCAGCGCCCAGCCGATGCGGCTCGCGAGCACGAAGCTCGAGTGGTCGAAGAGCCAGCGCGGCGCGCCGAGGAACCACGCGGTGCGCCCCTCGAGGCGCAGGAACTGCGCGTCGAAGCCGACCCCCGCGAACTCGACCGAGCTGTTCAGGATGTAGCCCTCGGTCGGGGCGATCCGGTCGTTGCGCAGGTCGCGCGTGAGCACGAGACCGACCGAGCTCGCGGTGAGCGAGCCCGCGACGAGCTCGCGCTGGATCACGCCCGCGGCCTCGTTCAGGTTGGTGTCGTCCTTGATGTTGCGGTCCGAGAAGCTGTAGCGCAGCGACGCCCGCGTGCGGCCGTCCTCGCTGAGCGGATGCGACAGGAAGACGTCGCCGCCGGTGGCATCCTGCTCGAAGTCCTGGAAGCGCAGGCTGGTGCGGAAGGCCGAGAGGCCGAGGCCCCAGTCGCTGTCGAAGATCGACGGGTCCTGCAGCGAGAAGAAGAAGCGCTGGGTGCGGCCGCCGACGTCGGCCGAGAGGTTCGCGGCCCAGCCGCGCCCGAACAGGTTCTGCTGCGAGAGCGAGCCCGTCACGACGAAGCGGTCCTGCGAGCTGAAGCCCGCGCCGAAGCTGAAGGAGCCGGTGGGCCGCTCGACCACCTTCACCTGCAGATCGAGCTGCTCGGGCTCCTCGGTCGGCTCCGGCTTGAGCTCGACCTCCTCGAAGAAGCCGAGGCCCTCGATCCGGCGCTTCGCGAGGTTGATCTGGCGCTGCGAGTAGAGCTGCCCCTCCGCGAGCGGCACCTCGCGCCGGATCACCGGGTCGATCGTGGTCTCGTTGCCGCCGATGTCGACCTGGCGGATGAAGTAGAGCGGGCCCTTCTTGACCTGGAACGCGACGTCGACCGCGTCGGTCGCTCCGGCCAGGTTCGTCAGCGGCGAGACGCTCGCGAAGTAGAAGCCGCGGTCGCGGTAGTGGTCGGTCAGGGTCGCGACGTCCTGCGTCAGGTGGCTGCGGTTCAGCCACTCGCCCGTGTCGAGCTCGAGCTTCTTGCGCAGCGCGTCCGCGTCGACGGTCTCGTCGCCCTCGATCGCGAGCTCGCCGACCCTGAATCGGCGGCCCTCGCTGATCGGCACCGTCACCGCGAGCCCCTCCTCGCTCGGCGTGACCTCGGGCTCGCCGATCTCGACCTGCAGGAAGCCGGCGTCGGTGTAGCGCTTCTCGACCGAGCGCAGGTCCTGCAGGAAGAGCGGCTCGGAGTAGGTGCCCGAGCGATCGAACCAGGAGGTGACGTAGGACCAGAAGCGCCAGCGTTTGGTCTGGAAGCCCTCGCGCAGCTCGCCGTCTCCGAAGAAGTCGTTGCCCGCGAACTGGATCGTGCGCAGCTTGAGCTTCTCGCCCTCGTCGACGACGAACTGGATCTCGACCGAGGCGTCGGAGACCGGCTCGATCTTCGATTCGACCTTCGCGAGGTAGTAGCCCTCGGCGCGGTAGAGCGCGCTGATGCGGCCGCGGTTCTCGTGGATCAGCGTGGGATCGAGCGTGGAGCCCGTCGTCAGTGTCAGGATGTCCTTGATCTTGTCCGAGTCGAGGTTGTCGTTGCCGCTGATCGAGATCTGCTTGACGACGGGCGCCTCGTCGACCTCGAAGGTCACGATCACGCCCTCGGGGGTCGCGTCGGCGAAGACGCGCACGTCGCGGAAGAAGCCGAGCTCGTTCACGGCCGCGAGATCCGCGGCCAGCCGCGCGCGGTCGAAGGCATCGCCGGGCCGGGTGCCGATGCGCAGCCGGATCGCCTCCGCGTCGATGCGCCGGTTGCCGCGGATCCTCAGCTCGCGCACCTGGCCCGGCTCGACCGCCCGCGCGGGGGCGCTCCCCGCTCCGGGCGCAGCGCTCGGCGCGGGCGCAGGCGCGGGCGCGGCTCCCGCGTCGGGGGCTCCCGGGGCCGCGAGCGCGCGCGCGGCCTGGCGGATCTCGCGCGCGAGCTCGGCGAGGCGGCTCAGCAGCTCCTCGTCGCTGCCCGCCGAGGCGGTTGCGGTCTTGACGGCCTGGCCCGGCTGCGCGGGCAGCAGGCGCAGCATCAGGTCGTAGCGGCCCGAGAGCTCGGAGAGCTGCCCGGTCACCCAGCCCGCGAGGCCGAGCTCGCCCGCGAAGGCGCGCAGCTCGGCGTCGCTCGCCTCCGGGCGCAGCGCGTCGCCGAGCCGCGCGCTGACCTCGGGCGCGGGCAGGAGCTCGAGCCCCTCGCTCTCGGCGAGGCGCACGCGCACGAGATTCGCGAGCGATTCGCCGAGATACGCGATCGGCTTGGCGCTCTCGACGCGAAACGGGAGCACGGCGAGGCGCACCCGCGCGTCCGGGGCCTGCGCGAGCGCAGGCGGCGCCGCGCCGGCCGCCAGCGCGAGCGCGCCCATCACCGCGCGCCGGATGCCGCGCCGCAGGTCCCCCGAGACGCGCCTGCCGGGCCTGCACAAGGGATCGAATTCCAAGCGGATTTGCTTCTCGCCGCGCCCGAGAGCGCTCCGGCCGGTGGGGGTCCGGCGCTAGGGCGGCCGCAGTGTAGTGCAGCCGCATCGCATGGGACCTCGCTCCTGCTGGGGATGCCCAGCTCATCCGGGCGCGTCGATCAGGACGCCGTCGACGAGCTCGACCTGGCGGCCGAGACGGCGCGCGAGATCGGGGCTGTGGGTAACGACCACCAGTGCGGTCCGGTGCACGCGGTTGATCTCGAGCATCAGCTCGAGGATCTGCTGGCCGGTCTTGGGGTCGAGGTTCCCGGTCGGCTCGTCCGCGAGCACGAGCGCGGGCTCGAGCACGAGCGCGCGCGCGACCGCGACGCGCTGGCGCTCGCCGCCCGAGAGCTTCCCGACCGGATGCCGCACGCGGTGCTCGAGCCCGACCTCGGCGAGCAGCTTGCGCGCGCGCTCGCCCATCTCGCGCGGACTCCGCCCCGCGATCAGCCCCGGCAGCATCACGTTCTCCTGCGCGTCGAACTCGGGCAGCAGGTGGTGGAACTGGAAGATGAAGCCGAGGCAGCGGCTGCGGAAGCTCGCGAGCTCTTCCGGGCTCTTCGAGAACAGGTCCTCGCCGCGGAACGCGATGCGGCCCGAAGTCGGCCGGTCGAGCGTGCCGAGCACGTGCAGCAGGGTGGACTTGCCGACGCCCGACTCGCCCACGATCGCGAGGCGCTCGCCCGGCGCGATCGAGAGATCGACGCCGCGCAGCACCTCGATGCGCTCGTCGCCCATCGCGAAGCTGCGCGAGACGCCCTCGGCGCGCAGCAGCAGCGGCGGCGTTCGCGCGTCACTCATAGCGGAGCGCTTCCACGGGATCGATGCGCGAGCCCTGGCGCGAGGGCAGCAGGGTCGCGCCGAGCGCGAGCACCATCGCGATCGCGACCGAGAGCGCGATCTGGCCGAGATCGAGCTCCGCGGGCAGGGTCGAGAACTGGTAGACGGTGGCCGGCAGCGTGTCGACGCCCGTGATCGCCTCGACCTGCTCCTGCACCCAGGCGATGCGCGCGACGACCGCCACGCCCGCGACGACGCCGAGCAGCGTGCCCGAGAGTCCGATCAGCATGCCCTCGATCGCGAAGATCCGCTCGATGCTCTCGTCGCGCGCGCCCATCGCCTTCAGGATCGCGATGTCGCTCGTCTTCTCCATGATCATCATCACGAGCGTCGCGACGATCGAGAAGGAGGCCACCACCATGATCATCGCGAGCAGCAGGAACATCATCACGCGCTCGCTCTTCAGCGCCTGGAAGAAGGCCGGGAAGAACTCCTTCCAGTCGCGCGCGTAGTAGGGGAAGCCGAGCGCCGTCTCGACCGCCTGGGCCACGCGCTGGGAGCGGTAGTAGTCGGTGGTCCGCACCTCGATGCCGTCGACGACGCCCGGCGTGCGCCGGAAGTCCTGCGCCGCGGCGAGGCTCACGTAGGTGAAGACCTCGTCGTACTGGAAGAAGCTCGACTGGAAGATGCCGGCCACGCGGAAGCGCGTGAGGCGCGGCGCGGGCCCGAGCGGGGTCTGCGGCCCGCCGAAGGGAGAGATCACGGTGACGGGGTCGCCGAGCGAGACGGCCAGCGAGCCCGCGAGGTGGCTGCCGATCAGGATCCCCGGCGGCGCGCCGGGCTCGCCGCCCGCGAGGTCCTCGAGCCGGCCCTGCTGGAGGTCGTCGCGCAGATCGGTGACGCGGCCGACGCGCGCGGGATCGACGCCGCGCACGCGCACCGCGAGGATCTCGCCGCCCGCTCCGCGCAGCATCCCCTCCGCGTCGAGATAGGGCGACGCGGCGAGCACGCCCTCGACCTGCTCGACCTCCTCGATCAGATCCTCCTCGCCCGAGAAGGGGCCGAGGCCGCTCTGCACGGTGAAGTGGGCGCGGTTGCCGATGATCTCGTCGCGCCAGGTGCGCTCGAAGCCGTTCATCACCGAGAGCACCGTGATGATCAGCCAGACGCCGGCCGCGATCCCCGCGACGCAGATGCCCGTGATCACCGAGATGAAGGTCTGGCGGCGCTTCGCGACGAGGTAGCGCACCGCGACGAACCACTCGAAGCCGCTGCGCGTCGCCCAGAAGCCCGCGGCGGCGAGCGGCAGCAGCCCGAGCAGCACCCAGGAGACGAAGAGCGAGAGCACGCCCGCGCCCGCGGCGGCGAGCCGCTCGTCGGGCAGCGGCAGCAGCGCGGCGAGCGCGATGCCGAGCACGAGCACCGGAGCGAGCCAGAGCAGGATCGCCTCGGCGGAGCCGCTCGCGAATCCGCGCCCCGCGCGCCGCCGGCGCCACGCCAGGAGCCCCGCGAGCGCGAACGCGACCAGCGCGGGCACCGCCGCGAGTCCAGGCCGCGAGAGCGCGCCGGCCGCGACCGCATAGCCGATCCCGACCAGCACCGCGCTCGCGCGCGCGAGCGTCCAGCCCGAGAGCCAGCGCGTCGCGGCGCCGACGACGAGCGCCGACAGCAGCACGGCCCCGGCGCCGCCCGCGAGCCAGGGGCCGAGCGCGCGCAGCCGCTCGCCCGCCGGCAGCACGGCGAGCTCGGGCAGCTGGGAGTGCGCGACCGCCGTGCCGGCCACGAGCGCGACCACCGCGAGGCAGAGGGCGCGCACGGCGAGGCTCGCGCGCACCCGCGCGAAGCGCTCGAGCGCGACCACGGCCGAGACCAGGAAGAGCAGCGTGAGCACGAGGATCCCGAGGAAGAGCGCCACGATGAAGCTCAGCGCGAGCGTGCCTCCCGCCTCTCCGATCCGCTCCCACAGCCACTGCTGCAGCTCGAGCGACATGCTCAGTCGCCCTCCGCCGCCGCGCTCTTCATGTGCGGGAACAGGATCACCTCGCGCAGGCTCGGCGCGCCCGAGAGCACCATCACGAGGCGATCGACCCCGATGCCGAGGCCGCCCGTCGGCGGCAGGCCGTGCTCGAGCGCGGTCAGGTAGTCCTCGTCGACCGGGTGCGCCTCCTCGTCGCCCGCCTCCGCGAGCGCGCGCTGCGCGAGCAGGCGCTCGCGCTGGTCGTCGGGATCGTTGAGCTCGCTGAAGGCGTTGCCGACCTCCATGCCGCCGACGAAGGGCTCGAAGCGCTCGGCGAAGCGGGGATCGGACGCGCTCTTCTTCGCGAGCGGCGAGAGCTCGACCGGGTGATCGGTGACGAAGGTCGGCTGGACCAGCCGCGGCTCGACCCTGTCGCTGAAGATCTCGTCCACGAGTCGCCCCCAGCTCGGCGCGTCCGCACACTCGATGCCCCGGCTGCGGCAGGCCTCGCGCAGCGCGCCGAGCTCCGCGTGGGCGAGGATGTCGATGCCGCTCGCCTCGGCGATCGCGTCGCGCAGCGTGACGCGGCGCCAGGGCTTCGCGAAGTCGACGCGCTCGCCCGCGACCTCGGCGCAGCTCGAGCCGAGCGCGCGCTCCGCGACCTCGCGCAGCATCGCCTCGGTCAGCTCCATCATGTCGCGGTAGTCGGCGTAGGCCTGGTAGCACTCCATCATCGTGAACTCGGGGTTGTGCTTGCGGGAGACGCCCTCGTTGCGGAAGTTGTGGCCGATCTCGTAGACGCGGTCGAGGCCCGCGGCGATCAGGCGCTTCAGGTAGAGCTCGTCCGAGATGCGCAGGTAGAGCTCCTGGTCGTAGGCGTTGTGGTGCGTCGTGAAGGGGCGCGCGGCCGCGCCGCCGTAGAGCGGCTGCAGCACCGGCGTCTCGACCTCGAGGAAGCCGCGCTCGTCGAGGAAGCGGCGCATCGCGCTCGTCACGCGGCTGCGCAGCACCGCGACGCGCCGCGCCTCCTCGTTCACGAGCAGGTCGAGGTAGCGCTGGCGGAAGCGCGCCTCGACGTCCTGCAGGCCGTGCCACTTCTCGGGCAGCGGCCGCAGCGCCTTGGCCAGCAGGGTGAGCTCGCGCAGGTCGAGCGTGAGCTCGCCCGTCTTCGTGCGCCAGAGCGGGCCCTCGGCGCGCACGAAGTCCGCGACGTCGAGCTGCTTTGCGAACTGGAAGAGCTCGGCCGACACCTCCTGCTTGCGCACCGAGACCTGCAGCCGCGCTCCATCCTCGAGCAGGTCGAGGAAGAGCAGCTTCCCGAACGAGCGCGAGGCCATCACGCGCCCGCAGACCGCCGCGCGCGGCGGGCGCAGGGCGAGCTCCTCGCTCGAGCTCGCCTCGTGCCGCTCGCGCAGCGCCGCGATCGCCTCGTGCGGCGCGACGCGCGCGGGAAAGGGATCGATGCCCGCGGCGCGCAGCGCTGCGAGCCGCTCGCGCCGCGCCCGGCGCTCCTGCTCGCTCATGCCGGCCTGGCCTGGCTCTCGGAGCGCCAGATCAGCGCCGCGCGGATCAGGCGATCGAGGTCCCCGTCGAGCACCGCGCCGACGTTGCCGAGCTCGAGCTCGCTGCGGTGGTCCTTGACCCGCTGCTGCGGGTGCAGCGTGTAGGAGCGGATCTGGCTGCCGAAGTCGATCTTGCGCTGCAGGCCGCGCAGCTTGTCCATCTCGGCCTCGCGCTCCCGCTCGGCGCGCTCGAAGAGCCGCGCGCGCAGCACCTTCATCGCGCTCGAGCGGTTCTTGTGCTGCGAGCGCTCGTTCTGGCACTGCACGACGATTCCGGTCGGCAGGTGCGTGATGCGCACGGCCGATTCCGTCTTGTTGACGTGCTGCCCGCCCTTGCCGCCCGCGCGGAAGGTGTCGATGCGCAGGTCCTTCTCGTCGATTTCGACCTCGACCTCGTCGTCGATCTCGGGCAGCACGGAGACGCTCGCGAAGGCCGTGTGCCGGCGCGCCTGCGCGTCGAAGGGCGAGATGCGGACGAGCCGATGCACGCCCTCCTCCGCCTTCAGATAACCGAAGGCGTGCTCGCCGGAGACGACGAAGGTCGCGCTGCGGATGCCGGCCTCGTCGCCCTCCTGCCGGTCGTAGAGCTCGCAGCCGAATCCGCGGCGCTCGGCCCAGCGCAGGTACATCCGCAGCAGCATCTCGGCCCAGTCGGCCGCATCGGTGCCGCCGGCGCCCGCGTTGATCGACACGATCGCGTTGGCCGCGTCGTTCTCGCCGGAGAGCAGCGTGCGCAGCTCGAGATCGGCGAGCTCGTCGTCGACCGCGGCGAGGCGCTCCTCGACCTCCGCGAAGGCCCCGGCATCCCCGGCCTCGACCGCGAGCTCGAGCAGCACCTCGGCGTCCGAGAGGCCGCTCTCGATGCGGCTCCAGCGCGCGAGCTCGGTCTCGAGCGCGGTCTTCTCGCGCAGGATGCGCTCGGCCTGCTCGCGGTCCTCCCAGAGGTCCGGGCGCTCCACCTCGCGCCCGAGCGCCTCGAGGCGGCCGCGCCGCCCGGCGACGTCAAAGCCGCCCCCGGAACTCGCCGAGACGCCCGCGCAGGCGGCGCAGCTGCTCCATGAGCTGGCTCGCATCTCGCGCCGCTTCACTGCCCGCCGCCATGCGCTCCCCGCTTCCCGGCTTCCCCGGCGCGCGTTCCCGCGCCACGCCGCCACGCGCGGACCGACGCCGCTGCGAGCCCGAGCCAGCAGCTCCACGCGAACACGTCCCCGTGGCGCGCGTAGAAGGAACCGCCCAGCGGCGGCCGGCGCAACGGCAGATCGCGGATCAACAGGTCGCGCTCGAAGATGCGCGTCTGCGCGACCACCCGACCCCGCGAGTCGATGAAGGCCGACACCCCCGTGTTCGCCGCCCGCGCGAGCCACAGCCGGCTCTCCGCCGCGCGCAGCGCCGTGATCGCGAGGAACTGGTGCGGAGCCCCCGTGCGTCCGTACCAGGCGTCGTTGGTGATGCCGAGCAGGAGCTCGGCTCCGGCCTCCCCTGCAAAGCGCCGCACCAGATCCGGAAAGATCAGTTCATAGCAGACGGGGACGCCGAGCCGGAGCGCCGACTCGCCCTCCCCGAGCACGAGCGCTGCGGGGCCGGGCCCGGCCGACACGTCCAGCGACGCGATGCCGCGCGCGACCGCCGAGAGGAAGCGGCCGAGCAGGTCGCGCAGCGGCACGTACTCGCCGAAGGGCACCAGGTGCGACTTGTCGTAGCGGCCGAGGAAGCGGCCCTGCGCGTCGAGCAGATGCGCGCTGTCGTAGAAGGCCGTGATGCGCCCGAGCGCATCCGTCTCGAGCCCGACCGCGCCGACCACGAGCGACACGCCCGTCTCGCGCGCGAGCGCGGCCAGCCACTCGCCCTCCGCATCCCCGGGCCCGGCCGCGCCCGGCACGGCCGATTCCGGCCACACGACGAGCTGCGCACCGGCCGCGGCCGCGCGGCGCGTGAGGTCGGCGTAGATCCCGAGCGTGCGCTGCACCCACCCGGGGCTCCACTTCTGGCCCTGCTCGATGTTCCCCTGCGCGACCGCCACGCGCAGCCGCGGCTCTTCGGGGCCGGCCTCGGGCGCTCGCAGCGCGGCGCCGAGCCCGAGCAGGAGCGCGAGCCCGAGCGCCGCCGTCGCGGCGCCGCGCTCCACTCTGCGCCGCGCGGCGCGCGCGCGCAGCGCCGCGTCGAGCGCAAAGGCGCCGAGCGCGCTCGCGAAGGAGAGCCCGTACACCCCGGTCAGCGACGCGAGGCCGAGCAGCGCCGCGTTCTCGTGCTGCGCGTAGCCGAGCGTCGCCCACGGAAAGCCCGTGAAGACGAAGGAGCGGGCGTGATCCAGCAGGGTCCAGAGCGCCGCGAGCTGCCAGGGTCCCGCAGCGCCGCGCGCGGCGAGCCAGGCCAGGCCCGCGCCGAAGGCCGCCGTGAAGAGCGCGACGTAGGCGGCCAGCGCGACGGGCGCCAGGAAGCCCGCGATCACCGGCGCGTGGCCGTACACGACCGTGACGACGTAGATCCAGTGCAGCACCGCGCTGTGCGCGGCGAGACCCGCCCCGAAGCCGAGCGCCGCCGCGCGCCGCGGCGCGAGCCCGCGCAGCCCGCGCGCGAGCAGGGCCGGCACGACCCACGCGAGCGCGAAGCCGAGATCGAGCACGCGGCCCGCGAAGGGCTGCGGAAATGCCAGGAAGGTCGCGAGCGCGTAGCCCGAGAGCCAGACGAGGCGCGCGCGCCCCGCGCCCGGACGCGCGGGCCGCGCGCTCATTCCGCGACCTCGCGCCGGAGCCGGCGCTCGAGCGCGCGCATCGCGCGCGCCTCGGGCGCGCGCAGGTGGTCGTGGCCCAGCAGATGCAGCACCCCGTGGATCAGGAGCCGCAGCAGCTCCGCGTCGAGGCTGCGGCGCGCGCGGCGCGCCTGGCGCGCCGCGGTCTCGACACCGATCACGACGTCGCCGAGCAGGGCGCCGCGATGGGCGCTGCTCTCGCCTTCGAGCAGGGAGAAGGAGAGCACGTCCGTCGGGCGCGCGACCCCGCGGTAGCGCGCGTTCAGCGCCGCGATCTCCGCGTCGTCGGCCAGATGCAGCGAGAGCTCGGCTCCGGCCTGGTCGAGCGCGCGCAGCAGCGCACCCGCGCGGCGGCGCAGCAGCGCGCGGTCGACGCGCGGCAGCCCGCGCCGACCCGAGAGCCGCAAGATCATTCGCCGCGGCTGCCGTTCGCGAAGCGGTCGTAGGCGCGCACGATCGCCTGCACCAGCGGATGCCGCACGACATCCGCCTCGCTGAAGCGCTGGAAGCCGATGCCCTCGACGTCCTTCAGCACCTCGAGCGCCTCGATCAGGCCGCTGCGCTTGTCCGTGGGCAGGTCGATCTGCGTGATGTCGCCCGTCACGACGGCCTTCGAGTCGAAGCCGAGCCGGGTCAGGAACATCTTCATCTGCTCGCTGGTCGTGTTCTGCGCCTCGTCGAGGATCACGAAGGCGTCGTTCAGCGTGCGCCCGCGCATGAAGGCCAGCGGCGCGACCTCGATCACGCCGCGCTCCATCAGGCGCGCGGTCTTCTCGAAGGGCAGCATGTCGTTGAGCGCGTCGTAGAGCGGGCGCAGGTAGGGATTCACCTTGTCGGCCATCGTGCCGGGCAGGAAGCCCAGGCGCTCGCCCGCCTCGACCGCGGGCCGCGTGAGCACCACGCGCGAGACCTCGTGCCGGTTCAGCGCCGCGATCGCCATCGCCATCGCGAGATAGGTCTTGCCGGTGCCCGCGGGTCCCACCGCGAGCACGAGGTCCTGGTCGCGGATCCGCTCGATGTAGCGCCGCTGCGCGAGATTCATCGCGACGATCCGGCGGCGCGAGCCGACCGCCGAGAGCACGTCCTCGTAGACGTCGGCGAGCGGGACCTCCGGCGACTCGCTGACCATGCGCACGGCCTGCCGGACGTCGCGCGGGTGCAGCGGGTTGCCCGCGCGCACGAGCGCGTAGAGCTCCTCGAGCACCTTCTTGGCGACGCCGACCTCGGCCGCGTTGCCGACGAGGCGCACCTCGTTCCCGCGCGCGCGCGCGTCGATGCCGAGCTCGCGCTCGAGCACGCGCAAGGTGCGATCGCCCTCTCCGTAGAGCAGCGCTGCGGTCTGGTTGTCTTCGAAAACGAGGGTCTGGCGGGTCGAAGCGTCGTTGGAGACCAGGCAGTGATTCCCTTGCTGGTGTGGCGCCCCGAGCGCGCGGACGGGCCGCACGCAGGGCGTGCCTAACGCGGCGTGTGGGATGGCGCCAGGAGCAGCATCTCCCCATCGCGGACGGCGTAATAGTAGGCAGCGCGCTCCGGGCCCGCCAAGCGACCCGGGGGCAGACAGCCCAGCGTCCCGAGCTCCTCGAGGGTCGCCGGCAGGCGACCGGTGCGGAGCCGACAGGCTTCCGCCGCGTGCCGCATGCGGCGCAGCTCGAAGCCCTGCTGGACGCGCTCGAGCGCCGACCAGTGGATGCCGCCCGCGCGCGCGGCCGGCGCGCTGCGCACGAGCCCCTGGGCCAGCACGAGCGTCGCGCCGAGCAGGCCGATCGGCAGCCAGATCGCGCAGGCGGCGCTCCAGAGCTCCGCCGCGCGGCTGCGGGATGCGAGCGCCGAGGGCATGCGCGGAGGCCGCGTTCCAGCGACCTCGAGCAGGCCGTTCTGGCGCAGCTCCGCGAGCGCGCGCGTGCCCTCGAAGCTGCCGAGCCGCGCGAGATCGATGACGCGCTGCGCCGTCGCGCGCCCATCGACCCGCAGGAACACGCGCTCCGCGGCCACGTCGCCGGGCAGCCGCTGGCGCAGCAGCGCGAGACTGCCGGTCGCGCGAAACACGAGATCCCGACTCGGCACGAGGAAGGCGAAGCGATGCGACTCGTCCAGCACGCGCAAGCCCTCCATCAGGACCTGCTCGGCCGCGAGCGGCTCCACGCCCTCGCCCGGACTCTCGACCTCCTCCGCCTGGAAGTGGAAGTGACCCGTCGTCCACGAGAGCACCGAGAAGACACTCTCCCGTGTCAGCAGCGCGCGGACTTCGGCGAGCAGCTCGGGCGACACGAGCGCGCCCGCCTGACAGATCGCCTGCACGCTCTGCGCGCTCTGCCGGCAGTCGCGCAGCACGCGCAGCGCGTCCGCCTGCGGCAGCGCACCGCAGCGCACGAGCCACTCGACGAAGGCGGACTCCGGTTCCGCACCGACCGGCTCGGCGCGCACCACGGCGCCCTGGTACAGCGCGATCCGCACGGCTTCCCCGCCGCGGCCGAGCTCGAGCACGCCGGTCTTCCGCTGCTGCCCGACGAGCTGGAAGATCTCGGGAATCCCGAAATCCTTGATGTCGCCGCGCAGCGAGATGCTCATGCGAGCTGGCTCCGCGCCGGGCGCGCGAGCGCGCTCCACGTCACGAGCAGATGCAGCGCGCAGGCGAGCGCGCTGAAGAGGCCCTGCGCGAGCGCTCCCGCTCCCCCCACGACGAGCGGATCCGCGACCGGGGCGCTCGACAGCCCCGCCGCTGCGGCCGCAAGGGCCAGGCAACCGAGCACGCCGCGCATCGGACTGCCCGCGAGCGGACCCGCGCAGCCGGGCAGGAGCCAGGAGGCGCTGCGCGCGACGCGCCGCATGCGCCGCGCGCGCCTGCGCAGGTCTCCGATGCGCGCGACGCGCAGCTCGCGCTGGGTGCTCCCCGTCGGATGCAGCACCTGCAGGCAGGCCGCACAGCTGTCGGGATCGCGCGAGGGCTCGTCGCAGCGCGGACACACCCGGCCGCCGCAGTGCGCGCAGCTGCGCGACGCGCGCACGCGCGCCGAGAGCAGCGCGCCCGCGAGCGCAACGCCCGCGAGCAGCGCGGCGCAGGCCGTCGCGTCGCGCGCGAGCACGCCCGGCAGGAGCTCGGCGCGCAGCTCGCGCGCGAGCGCATCGCCCTGCGACGAGCCGCGCGCGCGATCCCAGAGCGCCGCGACGGGCAGCGGAAGGTCGACGGCGAAGCCGACGCCGCGCGCCTGCTGGAGGCGCGTGAGCTCCGCGACCAGATCGGCGTCGAGCGCCTGCGCCCGTGCGAACGCGAGGTTGAGCTGCTCGACCTGGAAGGCTCGCCCGTGCGCCTGCGCCAGGTTGTAGAGCAGCGGCGCCGACTCCTGCGCCGCGAGCGCGCGCTGGTAGAGGTCGAGCGCGACGTCGAGATGTCCGAGGTCGAGGCGCACGTTCGCGGCGTTGTTGGCGAGCACCGCATCGACGCGGCCCTGGCGCAAGAGGCGCTGGTAGCGCGCGTCGGCCTCGGCCAGGCGCCCCTGGTGTCTCGCGCGGGCCGCGAGCGCCCGCTGCGCGAGCGGGTCCTTCTGCGCGGCGGCCTCGAGCCGCTGCACGTCGGCCAGCTGGGCGTGCCCCTGGAACGCGGCGAGCGCGGCCGGCACCACCGGGTCCTGCGCGAGCAGCGCGAGCGAATCGCCCGCGAAACGCGCGACCGGGAACGCGCCGAGCCAGAGCGCCAGCAGCGCCGCGCTCGCCGCGAGCCGTGAGCCGCGGCCGCCGCAGGCGCAGGCCGCGAGCGCGAGCGGCAGCGCCAGGCCGAGCAGGCCCGCACCGGACAGCGCCGGCAGCAGGCAGAGCGAGGCCGCGAGCGCCGCGCGCGCGACCGGCGGCAGCGGGAGCGGAAGCAGGTCGCCGAGATCGTGCACCGCATGGCGCGCCGCGAAGGCGCCGGCCACGAAGAGGGAGAGCAGGCCGCCCCAGAGCAGCGCGCGCGACAGCGCGTAGGCCAGCGTGCCGCCGAGCCAGAGCGACGCCTCGGGATGGCGCGGCGCCCGCCGGAGCGCCTCGAGCGCCTCGCGCGCGGCGGCGAGCGGCGCGTGGCCCTCGCGCCAGAGCGCGTCGGCCAGCTGCATGCGCGCGGCGGGCAGGTTCGGGGCCAGCGCCACCGCAAGCGCGGCGCGCTCGCGCGCGGATCCCTCGCCCGCTCCGAGGAGCAGCGCGCGCGCGCCCGCATCGTAGTCGGACACTCCGAGCCGCAGAGCCTCCCTGCGCGTCGCGTCCACGCGGGCCGCGGGATTTGGGCTGTCGAACCAGGCCAGCTCGATTGCGCTCGGGGCCGGCGCTGCGGCGGGCGCGGGCGCGGCGGCCTGGCCCGGGGACTCCTGCAGCGCTTCCGGCGCGCCCTCCTGCGCGCTGGCCGGCGGCAGCGCGAGCGCAGCTTCGGCGCGCGGCGCTTCCTCCGCACGGGCCGCCGAGGCGCCGCAGGCGAGCGGCAGCCACAGCGTTGCGAGCGCGGCGATCTTCCGGATTCGGAGCATGCCGGTGGGTCTATCGGCGCCCCTCCCTCCAGCCTGAAACGGCCGTCGACACCGGAGGGGGTGCCGAGTATGATCGGCCGCCCTCTCCGCTGGAGCACCGCCCATGGCCGATCACAAGTCCGCGCGCAAGCGCGCCCGCCAGTCCGAGAAGCGCAGGGTGCGCAACCGCCAGGTGCGCACGCGCCTGCGCGGCGCGGTCAAGCAGGCGCAGAGCGCGCTCGCTCCGGGCACAGCGGCCGAAGCCGTGGGATCTGCGCTCCGCAGCGCCGAGAGCCTGCTGCGGCGCGCCGCGAGCAAGGGCGTGATTCCGAAGCAGCGGGCGAGCCGTCTGATCTCCCGGATGGCGCGGCGCCGGAACCAGCTCGCGGCGAAGTAGCCGCGCGCGACCCGCCGGGACGGTCTCCCGGCTCCGCCTCGCTCCCCGCTACAAGAGCCCGATCACGAGGCGCTCGAGCGCGAGCTCGGGCGCGAGCGCGCCCTCCCCCTTCAGCGCGCGGTCCGTGTCGTGGATCGCGCGCATCGCGCCCTGCAGCCGCGCCGGCGAATAGCGGCGCGCCTGCGTCTCGAGCTTGCGCCGGAGGAAGGGCGGCCCCGCGATCTGCTCCCCGCTCCGGATCCGGAGCAGGCGGCGGAAGTGCGACGCGAGCGCGCCGAGCAGCACGGGCGGGACCGCTCCGGCGCGCAGCAGCTTCGCGAGCAGTGCGAGCGCCGCGCCCGCATCGCCGCCGCCGATCGCGTCCGTGAGATCCCAGATCGGCTCTTCGGCGACATCCTCGCTTCCGGCCGCGACGTGCTCGCGCCGCACGCGCTGCCCGGGACCCGCGAGCAGCGCCGCCTTGGCGAGCTCCTGCCGCAGCGCGAGGAGCTCCGGCCCGATCCGCTCGGCGAGCAGCTCCGCGGCCGCCGGCTCGAGCGCGAGCCCCTGGCGGGTCGCCTCGCGCCGCAGGAACGCGAGCAGCTCCGGGCGCCGTTCGGGGGCCTCGCAGTGCACCAGGCCCGCTTCGCCGACGGCCTTCACCCAGCGCGAGCGCCGGTCGACCTGCGACGCCGCGATCGCGAGCACACAGCCCGGATCCGTCGCGCCGAGCAGCTCCTCGACGCAGCCGGCCAGCGCGTCGGAGAGGCCGCGCCCCGCGCGACCGGCCTCCGGATCGCGCAGGATCACGAGCCGCCGCGGCGCGAGCATGGGCAGCGCGCGCACCGCGTCGAGCAGATCGGCAGCGCTCGCGGACGCGCCGTCGAGGCGATCCAGGTTGAAGTCCGGGGAGCCCTCGCCCAACACCTTCGCGCGCAGCAGCGCGAGCGCGTCGTCGCGCAGCAGCGCCTCGGGGCCGGCGAGCAGATACACCGCGCGAGGCGCTCCGCGCTCGAGCGCGAGCGCGAGCTCTTCGAGCGTCACGACGCCGATCCGGCCGCCGCCGCCGGAAGCGGGCTCGCCGCGAGCGCTTCGTAGAGCGAGTCGAAGCAGCGCTCCGCGAGCAGCACGGCGAGCCGGCGCAGCAGCTCCTCGCGGCTCTTGCGCAACACCTCGACGTCGGGGCTGGCCAGGTAGCGGTCCGACTCGGAGACGACGATCGGCTCCGGCAGGAGCCGGCGGCCGTCGCGCGCGGTCGCCTCGAGGCGCAGGCTCATCGAGACCCGATACTCGAGCGCGAGCAGCACCGACGAGACCGAGGTGTGGTCGGTGCGCAGCGGCTCGACCTCTCCCGAGAGCACGAGATCCGCGCTCCCAGCGACGACGCGCAGACCCCCGCGCCGGAGCGCTTCGCGGCGCAGCGCCTCGGCCACGATCAGCTCGAGGCCCGGCTCGTTGGACTCGTTCGAGGGGGTGCGGATCGCGAGCGTCTCGACGCCTGCGAGCCGGCTCTCGTAGCGGACGAAGCCATAGCCGCAGGCGCAGAGGCTGACGAGGAACGCGACGACGAGGAGGAGTCCCCGCACCGGCGGCTGTATACCACCCGACCCCGGGTTCCGCCGCTCAACCGCCCTTCAGCAGCGCCTCCGCGATCTCGAGCACGCGGCCGGACTTCACCGGCTTGCTCAGGTAGGCGTCCGCGCCGAGCGCGAGCGCGCGCTCCCGGTCGCCCCGGTTTCCCTCCGTCGTGATCACGACGACGGGAACCCGCGCGAGCTCGGGCTCCCCCTTCATCATCGCGATCAGCTTCAAGCCGTCCATCACGGGCATGTGGATGTCGACGAGCGCGAGATCGAAGCCGTCGCTCCTGAGCCTGCGCAGCGCGTCCATTCCGTCGACGGCCTCGACGATCTCCACGCGCTCGAGGCCGCGCAGCGCGAAGGCGAGCAGCTGCCGCATCGTGGGGCTGTCCTCGACGATCAAGATGCGCCTCGTCCCGCGCTCCGATCTCGTCGCGGCCCCCTCGCGTCCGGACCGCGCGCCGCTCATCGCCGCGCCTCCCGGCTCGCGCAGATCGCCGCGGGAATCTCGTGGAGCGGCAGCTGGCGGTCCACGCAGCCGGTGGCGAGGGCCTGCTTCGGCATGCCGTAGATCACCGCGGTCGCTTCCGCCTCGGCGATCACGGCGCCGCCGACCGCGCGCACGCATTGGACGCCGCGGCTGCCGTCGTCGCCCATCCCGGTCAGCACCACGGCCAGCAGCGACGAGCCGAGCTGCTTGGCTGCGCTCTCGAAGAGCCGGTCGACCGACGGCACGTGGCGATCGCCCGGCGCGGCCGCCTCGACGCGCGTCACGATGCGCCCGTCGCGCGACTCGAGCGCCAGGTGCGATCCGCCCGGTGCCACCCAGATCGTGCCCGGGACGAGCGCTTCGCCGCCCTGCGCTTCGCCCGCGCGAAAGCAGGTGAGGCGGTCGAGGCGCTCCGCGAATCCGCGCGTGAAGCCCTCGGGCATGTGCTGCGCGACCAGGAAGCAGCTCGGCACGGGATCGACCCAGGCCGAGAAGAGCTCCATCAGCGCGCGGGGCCCCCCGGTCGAGGCGCCGATCGCGACCGCGCGCGGCGCCGCGCCGCCCGCGGCCAGCGGCGAGCGCGGAGCGCGCGCGCGCAGACGCTCCGCGATGCGGTCGATGCGCAGCCTGCGGACGCCGTGAACCTTGCGGATCAGCTCCTGCTCGATCGACGCGAGCTCGGCCACGGCGCGCGTGCCGGGCTTCGCGATGAAGTCGACCGCCCCGAGCTCGAGTGCCTTGAAGACGTCGCCGTCGCCCGCGTGGCCGCTGATCACGATCACCGGCAGTGGGCAGCGGCTCATCAGCAGGCGCAGCAGGGTGAAGCCATCCATGCGCGGCATCTCGAGATCCAGCGTGGCGAGGTCCGGCGAGAGCTCGAGCGCCATGCGCAGGGCTTCCTCCCCGTCGCGCGCGTGGCCGATCACCTCGACCAGCGGCGAGCGCTGCAGGAGCGCGCTGATCGTCTGGCGGCTGTGGGGCGAGTCGTCGATCACGAGCACCCGGATGCGCGCCGTGCCGCTCATCGCGCGTCCTCGCGCTCGCGCGGCGCGCGCTCCGGCAACCCCGCGCGCGCGGCGAGCCGGCCGGCCGCCGCGAGCTCGCGGCCCGGCAGCGGCCGGCGGTAGACGAGGTCGCGCTGCAGCTGTCGCAGCTCGAAGCCGCTGCTCGCATGGATCAGCGACTCGGCGTGACCGAGCAGCAGGTGCCCGCCCGCGACGAGCTTGCGCTCGAAGAGCTCCACGACGCGCTGCCGGGTCGGCGCGTCGAAGTAGATCAGCACGTTCCGGCACAGGATCACGTCCATCTGCGGCACCAGCGCGACCCGATGCTCGTCCAGCAGGTTCAGATGCGCGCAGTCGACCTCGCGCAGCACCCGTTCGCCGAGCTGCCAGCTGCCGTCCCGGGCCTCGAAGTAGCGGTCGCGCAGCTGCGGCTCGGTCTCGCGGAAGGCGGATTCCCGGTACGCGCCGCGCCGCGCGCGCGCGAGCACGCGCCGCGAGATGTCCGAGGCGTGCACGCGGAAGTCGCGTCCCGGCTCGAAGCCCGCCTCGAGCGCGAGCATCACGACGCTGTAGGGCTCTTCGCCCGAGGAGCAGCCCGCGCACCAGATCTGCACGGGTCCACCGGAGCGGGCCCGCCGCGTCAGCACCGCCTCGGGCAGGATCTCGTTCACGAGCGCGTCGAGCTGGCGCCGCTCGCGGAAGAAGAAGGTCTCGTTCGTGGTGAGCTCGTCGACGAGCTCCGCGAGCTCGGAGGCGCCCTGACCGGGGCTGCGCAGCAGGTGGTGGTAGGCCGCGAAGCTGTCGAGCGAGATCTTCTTCACGCGGCGCGCGATGCGCTGCTCGAGCAGGAAGCGCGTGTCTGCGGCGAAGTGCAGGCCGCAGTGTCGGCGCAGCAGCTCCGAGAAGCGGCGGAACTCCAGCTCGGAGAGCGTGAGCCCGCGCTCCCGCTGCGCGACGCTGCCCATCGCCTACGCCTCGAGCCTGCGGATCGCGCGCAAGAGCGCGTCGCGCACGAAGGCGTCCTGCTCGAGCTCGAGCCGGCGCAGCATCGCGGGCAGCGCGCGCCGGAAGCGCTGGCGCGAGAGGGCCTCGAGGGCCTCCGCGCGCAGCGACCAGTCGGGATGGGAGAGCAGCGGGACCAGGCGGGCGAGCTCGTCCGGATCCCGGCTCTCGGCCACGCAGCGGATCGCCTCGCTCACGAGCTCGACCTCGCTGCTCTCGAGCAGCACGCGCGCGCTCTGCAGCATCGCGCTGCCGCCCGCGCGCAGCGCCTCCGCGGCCGCGAGCGCGACCGGGACGGGACCGCCGAGGCCCGCGACGACGGCCGCGTGGGCCGCCGCGCGCGTCTCGGGCGGGAGCCCGGCGGAGAGCCGCGGCGCGAGCGAGCGCAGCGCCGCGGCCCGCACCAGCGGATCCGCGTCGTGGGCGAGCGCGAGCAACGCGTCGGGCAGCTCGCTGCCGTGCCGGAGCGCCTGCGCGGCCGCGCGGCGCACCTCCGCCGACTCGTCCGCAGCGGCCAGGCGCAGGCGCTCGCCGGCGCCCTGCGCGCCGGCGCGCGCGAGCGCGAGAGCCGCCGCTGCGCGCAGCGCCGGCGCCGGGTCGCGCAGCAGCGCTGCGGCGAGCTCGGCGTCCTCGGCTCCGGCCGCCTGGCACCAGTACTGCGCGAGCACCGCCCGCGCGGGATCCCGCGCGGACCGGATCCGCTCGCGCAGGAGCGCCGCCGCGCCCCGCGCGGCCTGCTCGCGCCCGTCGCGCGCGGCCAGGCTCACGATCGCGCTGCCGAGCGCGAAGCACTCCTCCCCTTCGTCAGCGTCCGCGTCCGCGGCGGCGCGCTCGAGCCCGCGCACGAGCGCGGGCAGCACCTCGTCCTGACCGCGCTCGCTGCAGGCGCGCGCAGCCGCCACGCGCAGCTCCGGCGACGCCGACTCGAGCGCCGCGGCGAGCAGCGCGTCTCCCGCCGGACCGCGGCTGCGCCCGAGCGCGGCGCAGGCCAGGACGCGCGCGCGCGTGTCGAGGCGGGCCCATGCGTCCGCGAGCACCTGGGCCGCCGGCTCGCCGAGCGCAGCGAGCGCTCCCGCGCAGAGATCGGCGAGCGCGTCGTCGCGGGCCGCCTCGAGCAGCGGACGGGTCGCGGCGGCGTCGCCGGCGAGACCGAGAAACTGCACCAGCACGAGCTGCGCCGAGAGGCTCGCCTCCGCCAGACGCCCGCAGGCGTCGGCCACGACGGAGCTCCCCGCGAGCGCGCCCCGGACCTGCTCGCGCAGGCCCGCGAGATCCGGGTCGTCGTCGGCGGCAGCCAGCGCCAGCAGCGCGCGCATCGCGGCCTCGCGGGCGCTGCGGCTGCGGTCCGAGAGCGCCTCGATCAGCTGCTTGCGCGAGAGCGCGTCGTCCGAGCGCGCGAGCAGGCCGAGCGCGGCCGGCCGGAGCAGCGGGTGCGCGAGCGCAGACGCGAGCTCCGGGGCGCGGGCCACCGCCTCCTGCGCGTCGAGCGCGCGCAGCGCGGCGAGTCGCACGAGCGGGTCCTCGGCCTCGCGCGCGGCCGCCTCGAAGAGCGCCGCGACGGCGCCCCCGCCCCCGACCGAGCCCAGCGCCTCCGCGGCGGCGGCCCGCACGTTCGCGTCCGGATCGCGGAGTCGGGCCGCGAGCGGAGCCGCGCTGCGGGCGTCGTCGAGGCGCGCGAGCGCATCCACCGCGAGCTTGCGCAGGTCCGGGTCGCGCGAGTCGAGGGCCGCGACGAGCTGCGGCACGGCCCGTGCCCCGGCGCGGACCAGCGCCTCGGCCGCGCTGTTGCGGCGCCCCGGGTTCTCGCCGTCGGCGAGCGCCGCGACGAGTGCATCGAGGACCGCGGCCTCGCTCGCGCGCGCGGCGAGCTGCTGCGTCGCGACCTTGCGCACGCGCCAGTCCGGGTCGCCCAGACACGCGAGCCAGTGCGCGGCGGCCTCCTCGGGCGGCAGCAGGTGGAGCCTGAGCGCCGCCTGCCGGCGCAGCTCCTCCTCTCCGCTCGCGAGCTCCCGGAGCAGCTGCTCGCGCTCTTCCTGCCGCAAAGCCTCGCTCACCGCATGCCCCGGCTCCGGGCGACCCTGAGGAGCTCCTCGGCGAGGAAGTCCCGGCCCTGGCGCAGCTCGAGCGCGACGCGCTGCTCGAAGAGCGTGCGGCCTTCCGCGAGCTCCTCGGACATCGCGGCGACCACCTCGCCCGCGGCGACCGCCGCCGCGAACTTCTCCGGGTTGTAGAGCACGATGTCGGAGACCACGATGCGCGCGAGGCGCTCGGCCTTCGCGAGGTTCGGATCGATCGCCGCGGCCGCCGGCGCCGCGGCCGCTCTGGCCGCGCGCGAGGGCTCCGCGGCGCCGGCCGGCGCCGGCTTCGCTGCGACCCGCGGACCCCGCGCGGAAGACTCCTGCGCGGCCGGACGCGATTCCGGGTGCGGCGCGGCCGGCGCGCTTCCCGCCGCGGCAGCGAAGCGCGCGAGCAGCGGAGCCAGCGCGCCCGGGAGCGCGCCGGACTCGACCTGCGCGTCCGCCTCGTAGCGCTCTCCCGGCGGCCGGCGCTCCCGCGCCGACGGCTGCTGCGGGCCCGCGAGCACGACGTAGATCTCGCGCAGGCTCGGGTTGCGCTTCATGAGCTCGCAGAGCTGGAAGCCGGACATCTTCGGCAGCGCGGCGCAGAGCAGCGCCGCGAGCGGCGCGTGGCGCTGGATCGCGAGGATCGCCTCGACTCCGTCGTGGACCACGAGCGCCTGGAAGCCGAGCCCGCCGAGCGCCGCGGCGCTGCGCTTCGCCGAGTCCGGATCCGGATCCGCGACGACGACCAGCGGGCGCGTGTCCTTCCGCTCCGCGCGCGCGGGCGGCGCCGCGTCGGCGGCCGGAGCGCGCATCGCCGGCTCGCTCGCGGCGCGCGGAGCGGCCGGCCGCGTGACGCGGAAGGCGGCCTCGCAGCGCACGCAGCGCAGCCGCGCTCCCTCTGCAGTCAGCTTCGCGGGATCGATCCGATAGCGCGCGCGACAGCGCGGACACTCCGTGATCATGCTGGCGGGATCCTGCTTTGCGATCGTCATGGCTTCCTCTCCATCCGACGGGGCCGAAGGGACCTAGATGCGGAACTGCGCGAGGCCCTCGCGCAGCGCCTCGGCGTGCTTCTGCAGACCGCGGGCCACCTCGTCGAGGCGGCGCGCGGACTCCTCGTTGCCGCCGGTTCTCCGCGCGATGCCCTCGAGGAACTCGGTGGTCGCGCGCGAGGCGGCGGATTGCTCCTGGAGCGCGTCGTTGATCTGCTCGACCGCGCTGCGCACGCCCTCCACGCTCTCCCGGATCCGGCCCGCGCCGCGGGCCTGCTCCTGGGTCGTGCTGCGCACCTGACGCGCGGCGTCGCGCATCGCGGCGGTATTGCGGTGGATGCTCTCGGTGCCGCGCCTCTGCTCGTCGGTCGCGCCGCGGATCTCCTCCACGCCTCCGCGCACGCGCTCGGTGAGCTCGAGCACGAAGGATGCCGCGCGCGCCTGCTCGCGCACGGCGTTCACGATGCTGCCGATCCGGGTCCCGCTCTCCTGCGCGGAGCGGTTGATCGCTTCGAGCGAGAGCCCGGCCTCCGCAGTGAGGTCGACGCCGGAGGCGACGCTCTTCGATCCGCGCTCGACCGCGGCGATCGCCCGCTTCGCCTCGGCCTGCAGCGAGTCGATCAGCGACCCGATCTCCTTGGTCGACGCGAGCACGCGGTCGGCCAGGTCCTTGATCTCGTCGGCGACGACCGAGAAGGCGCGCCCGTGCTCGCCCGCCTGTGCCGCGATGATCGCTGCGTTCAGCGCGAGCAGGTTCGTCTCGTCGGCGACGTCGTCGATCACATCGACGATCGCGCCGATCTCGCTCGCGCGCTGCGCGAGGTTCTGGATCACCTGCTCGGCGAGCTCGCTCGACTCGCGGATCGCCTCCATTCCCTCGATCGTCTGGTGCACCTTCTGCTGGCCCTGCTCCGCGCTCGCCACCACGCGGCGCGAGAGATTGGCGGTCTCCTCGGCATCCGCGTCCACCGAGCGCAGCGAGCTCGCGATCTCGTCCATGCTCGAGGAGGTCTCGACCGCGGCCTGCGCGAGCGCGCCGGTGTTCCCCGCGACCTGCTTGACGCTCGCGAAGAGCTCCTCGAGCGAGCTCGCGACCTCGTCGACGCGCGCGGACAGCATTCCGGCGGTCTCGTCGAGCTCGCGCCCGGCCGAGCCGAGCTCGAGCACCGAGCTCGACGACTCCTCGACCGAGAGGTTGAGCGCCTGGGCCGAGTCGGCGATCCCGCGCACCTGCTGCGCGATGCCCTCGACCGCGGCGCTGGCCTTCTGCACGCCCTGCACCTGGTCCAGGGAGACCTGGCGCAGATCGGCCGAGACCTGCGCCATCACGCCCGCGGTCGACTCGACCCGATCGGCCGCCTCGGCCACCTGCTGCACCGTGCCCTGCAGCGATTCCGCCATCGTCTGGAAGGAGCGCGCGAGGTCGCCGAGCTCGTCCTCCGACTCGATGCCGCGCCCGGGCCGCAGGTCGCCTCCCGCGACGCGCGCCATCTCGGCTGCGAGCGCGTCGGTGACGCCCGAGACGTCGCGCGCGAGCTGCCAGGCGATTCCGAGCGCGGCACCCGCGGTGAGCATCAGCATGAAGGCGTAGGCCAGGAGCGGGCTCGCGGTCGAGTCCCGGTTGCCCGCGGAGGCGCTGATGCTCGCGAGCAGGCGGCCGTCGGGCAGCCGCCGCCAGGCATAGGTCGCGGGCGCGCTCACGCCGAGGCTGTCGCCCGAGACCGCGCCGGCGGCGAGCTCCTCCCGGATCTGCGCGGCGAGCTCGCGCGAGAGGCCGAGCTCGGGTGCGCCCCGCTCCGGATCGAGGATCGCGACGCGCAGGTCGGAGCGCCTCGCGAAGCTCCCGAGCGCCTCGCTGCGGGCGGCCTCGAGATCGGAACCGCGGAGGGCCTGCTCCGCGACCGCGTCGAGCACCTGCTGCTGCCAGCCCACGACCGCGAGCTCGAGCACGCGCGCGGACTCGGCGCGCGCGAGCAGTGCCGCGAACACGAGCGGCGTGATGCCGACGACCGCGAGGGACGCGAGCAGGCGCATGCGCAGCGGATAGCGGAGCACGAGTCGGGCGCGCTCCGCGGGGTTCGGGATCTCGCGCGCGAGCAGCGAGCGCACCGGCTCGCAGTCGTGCTTCACCGCGAGCGTCAGGAAGATCCCCATGACCGCTCCCGCCGTGGCGCCCGAGGCGATCAACACGACGAAGTGCCAGAGGTCGAAGAGCTCGAAGCGCAGCACCATCAGGCAAGCGATCGCGAGCGTCGGCAGGATCCAGCTCAGCGCGCCGACGAGACCCAGGCGCAAGGGCATCGCCATGACGCTGCGAAACGCGTCGCGGCGATCCGCCTCGCTCGCCGCCGAGAGCTCGCGCTGGCGCAGGTAGCGCAGCACCGGCGCCATCAGCCGCTGGTGCAGCCAGACCGTGGGCGGGGTCACGAAGAGCGTCCAGATCGCGACCGCAGCGAGGAACCAGCGCGTCTGCTGCGCGGTCAGCTCCACGAGCGAGAGCATGGTCGCGAGCACGAGGGCCAGTGCCGGCAGCGACCAGATCTGGCTGGTGAAGGTGATGCGCCGGTTGAACGCGGCGGCACCGAGGCGGCTCTGCGTGTTCATGCCGCGACCTCCTGCGGCCCGCGCCGCGCGATCCGCGCGAGCAGGGCCTCGAGCGAGAGAACCGGAATCGGCTCCGCCTGCGAACGGCGGATCAGCTGGCACACGAGCTCCTCGCCGCCGGGCTTCGCCACCGCGGGCGGCGCCTCGAGCTGGCTCGCGTCGATCGCGCCCACCGCGAGCACGTCCTGGGCCGCGAGGCCGAGCACGTGGCCCCGGATCTCCACGACCGCGATCCGCTTCGGGCGGGCCTCGGGGCGCAGCCGGCCGAGCGCGCGCGCGAGGTCGACCACGGGGATCAGCGCGCCGCGCAGGTCCACGACGCCGTCGATCAGCTCGGGCGCGCCGGGCAGCGGCGTCGGCGCGCGGTAGCGCAGGACTTCGCGCAGCTCGCAGGCGGCCAGCGCGTACAGCTCGCCGGACACGCGCAGCTGCGCGAAGACCGGGCGATCCGAGGCCGCGCGCGCGGGCAGCACGCTAGGCCTCCCGGTCCAGCACGCGGGCGAGGTCGAGCAGCGTCGCGAAGCCCCCGCCGCGCGCAAGCAGGCCGGCCACGGCCCTGCCGCCCGCGGCGCCTGCGGGTCGCAGCTGCGACGCATCGCTGCGCTGCACGCCGCAGACGCGGTCGACGAGCAGGCCGCAGAGCCCGCGCTCCGGATCCGAGACGATCGCGAGCCGGGCAGAGCGGCCGGGCGGCTCCGCGGGCAGCCCGAGGCGCCGGCGCAGGTCGATCACGCAGATCACCTGGCCGCGCAGCGAGGCGATTCCGAGCACGTCCAGCGCAGCGCGCGGCAGCGGCGTGAGCGCGCGCAGGCGCGCGATCTCGCGCAGCTCCCCGACCGGCAGCGCGTAGGGGGCGCCTGCGAGCTCGAAGCAGAGGAACTCGCGCGCGAGCCCGGCGGGCTCGGCCGCTCGGAGCGCGGCGCCGCGCGCGAGCGCCTGCCAGCCCGACCCGGACGCCGCGCTCACGGGCGCGCTCCCGGCAGCGCCGCATCCTCGAGCAGGGCCGCGACGTCCAGCACGAGCACCGGCTCCGGGTCCCCGAGCTCCGTCGCCCCCGCGATGCCGCGCAGGTCTCCTCGCGCGCCCTGGATCGGCTTGATCACGGTGTCCTGCTGGCCGTCGAGCGCGTCGACGAGCAGGCCCATGCGCAGCTCGGAGCTTCCGATCACGACCGCATAGCCATCGCCGCGCGCGCTGCGCGGCAGGCCGAGCGCGTCGCAGAGGCGCCGCAGCGGCAGAGGATCTCCGCGCAGGTTCATGAGCTCGCGGCCGCAGCTGCGCTGGATCGCGTCGGGGCCGAGGGCCAGCGTCTCGTGCACCGCGCCGACCGGCAGCGCGAAGCGCTGGCCCGCAGTCTGCACGATCAGCGACGGCAGGATCGCGAGCGTGATCGGAAGCGTGAGCGAGACGCGCGTGCCCTGCCCCGGCGTCGAGTGCAGCTCGACGCGGCCGCCGAGGGCGGCGAGATTCGCGCGCACGACGTCCATGCCGACGCCGCGGCCGCTGGTCTCAGTGACCGCCTCGCGCGTCGAGAGCCCGGGCAGGAACGCGAGCTCGAGCCTCTCGCGCGGGGAGAGCGGCGCATCGGCGGCGATCAGCCCGCGCTCGACCGCCCGCTGCCGCAGCCGCTCGCCATCGATGCCGGCTCCGTCGTCCTCGACCTCGACGACCACATGGCTGCCCTGCGGCATCGCCGCGATGCGGATCGTGCCGATCGGATCCTTGCCCGCCGCGACGCGCTGGGCGGGCGGCTCGAGCGCGTGATCGAGGGCGTTGCGCACCAGCTGCAGCAGCGGATCGACGAGCTCCTCGACGATCCGCTTGTCGAGCTCCGTGTCGCCGCCCTCGAGCTCGAGCCGGAGCCGCTTGCCGAGCCCGCGCTCGAGCCCGCGCGCGGCCCGCGCGATCTTCTCGAAGATCTGGTGCAGCGGCACCAGGCGGACCTCGAGCACCGCGGCCTGGAGCGCGCGCAGCCTGCGCTCGAGCGCGCGGTCGAGCGCGGCGAGCGCTGCGGCGGGCTGGGCGCCGCCCGGCAGCGCGGCGATGCGGCCGGCGAGACCGGCGAGCGCCTTGCGCTCGCTGGCGAGCTCTGCGACGAGGTTCATGAGCGCGTCGAGCTTGCGGAAGTCGACGCGCACGGTCTCCGAGACGGAGCGAAGCGAGGCCGGCAGCTGCGGCGCCCCGCCGTCGTGCGCTCCGGACCGCGCGCTCGCGCGCGCGAGCTCCGCGCTGGCCGGCGCGGGCGGCGGCGCGGCGCGCGCGCGCAGCACCCGCAGCGAGGCACCCGCGGCGCGCGCGATCTCCCGCAAGCTCGCCTCGTCGGCATCCGACGCGACGAGCAGCGAGAAGCGGATCTGCGACGCGGGCGTCTCGCCCGGCGAGGGCAGGGTCGAGAGCAGCTCGCCGCGCGCCTGCAGCGCCTGCGAGAGGCTGCCGAGGCCGCGCTCGAAGCTGATCAGGTCGAAGACCGCCTCGAGCAGCGCCACGCAGCGGCCGCCCGCGAGACTCTCGCGCAGCCGATGCTCCTCGTACTCGGTCAGCGCGCGCCGCAGCACGGCGTCGAGCCCGAGCGCGTCGACGAGATCCGGACCCGCGCCCTGCGTCTCGCGCAGCGCCGCGATCCGCGCACAGAGCTCGCGCGTGGGGGCTTCGAGCTCGGCGATCGCGGCCGCGTCGCCGAGCCGCGGCAGCAGCTCTGCGAAGATCGCGACCGCCTCGGCGACGCGTTCGCCGGCGGCCGCCGCGTCCGCGACCCGGCCCATGCGCAACGCGTCGAGGGCATCCTCGAGCTGGTGCGCGAGCTCCCGGATCGGCTCGACCTCGAAGAGACCGGCGAGGCTCTTCAGCGAGTGCGCCGCGCGGAAGAGCGCGTTCAGGACCTCGGGGCGCAGGCTCTGCGCCGCGAGCCCGTCGCGCAGATCGGCGAGCCCCGCGCGGAGCTGTTCGAGCAGGTCCTCGGCCTCGCCGACGAACTCCTGCTGCGCCGCGTGGCTCGCCGCCTCCCGGCCGCGACCGGCCACGCCTAGCTCTCCTTGCCGGAGCGGTCGAGCAGTGCGCGCACGCTGCGGCAGAGCGCCTCGGCCTGGATCGGCTTGACGAGATAGGCCTCCGCGCCTAGCGCCCGCGCGCGCGCGAGATCCCGCTCGGAGCCCTCGCTCGACACGACCAGCACCGGCACGCCGCGCTGGAGCGGGCTCTGGCGCGAGAAGGCCAGCAGCTCGAGCCCGTTGATGTCGGGCATGTTCACGTCGGTCAGGATCAGGTCGAAGCGCTCGCGCGAGAGCGCGCGCAGCGCGGCGAAGCCGCTCTCCGCCTCGCAGACCTCGAGCTCCGGCCCGAGCTCTTCGAGCGCGGACACGAGCAGCGCCCGCATCGTGGGCGAGTCCTCTGCGATGAGCACGCGCGGCATCGCGGGAGTCCGTTTCCTCTGGCGGGTGGGGCAGTTGCCTTATCGGCGTGCGGGCGGGCTGCTTGAGGGCGCGAGCGCGCGCGAGAACACGGCCCGCTCGAGTGCGACGCAGGCCTGGTGGATCAGGATCTCCAGCGCGGTGAGATCGCCGAGCGGCCCCCCCTCGGGAAGCCGATCGCCGTAGAGGATCGCCGTCACCTCCCCGCCGCTCTCGATCGGCGCGGCGTAGGCCTGGTCCGGCAGCTCGGTTCCGAGGCGCCGCGCGAGCGAGCGGTCGCCGTCGTTCAGGGGCGGCGCGATGGTCGGGTGCCGCACCTGCGCGGCGCGCTGGAACCACGCGCAGGGCCCGATCTCCAGGTCCACCTCGCGCAGGCGCGCGTCGTCGGGTCCGCCGCAGCGCTCGAGGCCGCGGCCGGCGACCCCGCGCGCCCTGCCCTCGCGCAGCGCGAAGAGCGCGACGCGCGAGAAGTGCAGCGCCGCGAAGTCGAGCAGCGCCGCCAGGACTTCGCCGACGCTCTCGGCGTCGCGAACCCGCCGGCTCGCGATGCGCAGCGGCTGCAGCGCAGCCGGAGCCGTCGCGGGCATCGCGCCGGGGCGCGCGGCGCGCTGGGGGCTGCGCTGTGCCGGGTGCGACCACGGCAGCAGCGTCTCGAACAGGCGCGCGGCCGCCTCCGCGTGCTTCGGCCAGGACGCGCGATTCGCGAGCTGCGGGGTCGCAGGGCGCAGCGCGAAGGCGTCGGCGAGCTCCGCGCCCGCGCTCCGCTGCACCAGCGCGAGCGACGCCGCATCGCAGAGCATCACGATCGGCATGCGCGCGGCGAGGGAGCGCAGGCGCTGGCCGAGCTGCGCGGGTCCCGCGGCCGACGCCGCGGCCTCCGGCAGCGCGGACAGGAGCACCACGGGCAGCTCGCCGCGGCCGAGGTAGTAGCGCACGCGCGCGATCGCGGCGTCGCTCGACTGGAAGATGTGGATGCGCGAGAAGCGGCCCGAGAGCGTGTGCTTGATCCACTCGAGCGCGGGCAGCTCGGAGTCGAGCACGACGAGCGGAGCCGCCGCGCCGGGCACTTCCGGGTCGGCCGCAGCGGCGCGGCCCGCCGCAGTGGCGCGAGCGGCCGACGCGTCGGGTGCTGCGGCGCTTCCGGGCGCTGCGTCCGCGTCCTCGCCTTCGCCGCTGAACCAGGGTCCGTCGCCGAGCTCGCCCTCCGACTGCGCCGCGGCGGCGGCCAGCGCATCGCCCTCGCTGCGCGTCGCCTCCATCGCGAGGTACTGCACCGAGAGCCCCTGCGCGGCGAGGAGCGCCCCTTCGCGCGGGTCGACCTCCGCGCCGACCTCGAAGCTGAACTCGCCGTAGAGCCAGCCGAACATCCGCAGCGCGCAGCTCTCGGCGTGCTCGCGGCGGACGCTCTCGAGCCGAGCGGGGTCGAGGCTCGAGCGCGCACACAGCGCCTCGGCGAAGGAGATCCCGCTCTTTGCCGCGAAGTCCTCGGCGGCGTCGAGCTCCGACTCCGACGCCTCGCCGCCCGCGGCCAGGAGCGTGCGCAGGTCCTCGGGCGCGCCCTTGATCAGGGCGGCGCACACGAGCCCGTCGCGCAGCACGATCCGCCCCTCGCCGCCGTCGCTGCGCAGCCGCAGCACGCCGGACTTCCGGGACAGGCTCACGATCTGCAGAATGTCCGCGAGGCCCAGGTCTTCCAGGCTGCCGACGAGGCTCATCCGGCCGGTCCCTCACTGCTCTTCGCGCCCGGCGTGCGGACACGGCCCCGCGACAGGGCCGACCTCGAGGCGGGCCGGCCCCGCGGAACGCGAGAGTTCAGTGGGAAATCGGGTTTGCGGCAGCTCTACTTGAAGGCCGGCAGGCCCGCGGCGAGCGCTCGCGGCGGCTGCGGCGAGCCGGCGTCGCGCTCTCCGGCCGGAGCAGGCGGGGGTGGCAGCGGCAGTCGGATCGGGATCGGCCTCGGCAGCCCCCTCGGTCGGACGCTGCGCAGCGCGTCGTACACCGAGCGCTCCAGCACCGCGGGCACGAGCAGATCGAGGCAGAGCTCTGCGCCGCGCCGCTGCAGCGCCCGGGCCGCCCCCGCGAGCGCGATCTCGACCCGGTTGCGCACGGAGAGCGCGAGCTCGGGAAGCTCGAGCGCCGCGCTGCGGACCCGCAGGTCGAGGGCGCGGTCGACCGCGGCCTCGACCCAGTCCCGCGCGACCTCGTCGCTGAAGTCCTCGCTCGCTCCGGCGCCCAGGCCGAGGATGCGCGCGGCGCACAGACCGCGCGCGCCGGCGATCAGCACGGCCTCGCCGGGCTCGCCGCGCAGGCGCCCGGACGCGAGCAGCCGCGACAGCTGGCCGCAGAGCCGCCAGTCCGCGCGGCCCGCGAGGCCGCGGGGCGGCCTGCGGTCGGCGAAGAGCGCGAGCAGCAGGACCTCCGCGGGCAGCCGCTCGGCCGGCAGGGTCACGACCTGGAGCGAGAGGGAGGCGCTCACCTGCGCCCCGGGGTCTTGCGCGCGTCCCGCGCGACGGCGTCGAGGATGCCGTTCACGAAGGCGGGAGAGGCGTCGCCCCCGAAACGGCGCGCGAGCTCGACGGCTTCGTCGAGCACGATCTCGACCGGAGTGTCGCTGGACAGGAGCTCCAGCGCGGCGATGCGCAGCACGTTGCGATCGACGACCGCCATGCGCTCGATGCGCCAGTTCTGCGCCTGGGAGGCGATCCGCGCATCCAGCTCCGTGAGTCGCTCGGCCACGCCGCTCACCAGCTCCTTCGCAAAGGCGCGCGCCCCCTCCGGGAGGTCGAAGTGCCGCACCACCCGCTCGAAGGACTCCTCTGCGCCGCCCGGCTGCTCCGGGCGCAAGGTCCGCGCCAGATCTGCAGCGTACAGCACCTGCAGGGCGGCCTCGCGCGAGCGGCGCCTCGCCGCACCGGAGCTCACGGCGACGGGTCCGGGCCGCTCGCGAGGCGCCGGAGCAGGCGCGCCATCTCGACCGCGACCTGGGCCGCCTCGGCGCCCTTGTTTCCCTCCGCACCGCCCGCGCGCGCGAGCGCCTGGGCGGCGTCGTCGGTCGTGAGCACGCCGAAGGCAACCGGCACGTCGCCGTCGCGCATCAGCTCGCGCAGCCCGTCGGTCACGCCGCGGCAGACGTAGTCGAAGTGCGGCGTGCCCCCGCGAATCACACAGCCGAGCGCCGCGAGCGCGTCGTAGCGCCCGCTCTGCGCGAGTGCGCGCGCGGCCTGCGGCAGCTCGAAGGCACCGGGCACCCAGGCGACGTGCACGTCGTCGGGACTCGCGCCCTGCGCGATCAGGCTCTCGACGCAGCCCTCGACGAGGCGCTGCGTGATCAGGTGGTTGAAGCGCGCCGCGACGATCCCGAAGCGCAGACCGCGCGCGTCGTCCGAGCTCGGATAGGTCTTCATCGGCCCGGCTCGCGGCGCCCGCCGCGCGGCGTGCGGCGTCCGGCGGCGGGCCCGGGCTCGGCCGTCGCGACCAGCCAGAGATCCGCTCCGACGCGGCGCAGCTTCCGGATCGAGAGGCGCGGGGCATCCGCGAGCCGCGCGAGCCCGAGATCCGCGAGCGCCGGGCGCGCCTCCGCACCGAGCAGCCGCGGCGCCGAGAACCAGTGCAGCTCGTCGACCAGACCCGCGGCGAGCAGCGCCGCCGCGAGGCCGCCTCCCCCTTCGACCAGCAGCTCGCAGACGCCGGCCCGCGCGAGCGCGGGCAGCGCGCGGCCGAGGTCGGCGTGCCCGCCGCGCGGCGCGACGCGGATCAGCTCCACGCCGAGCGCCTCGAGCGCGCGGCGCCTCCGCAGCGGCGCGGCGCGCGTGCAGACCGCGATGCGCCGCGCCCCGTCGGCGCGGTAGAGCCGCGCGCGCGGCGGCAGGCGCAGTCCCGAGTCGAAGAGCACGCGCGTGGGACTGGCCAGCAGCCGCGCGCCGCGGCGTGCGGTCAGCTCGGGGTCGTCGGCCAGCGCCGTACCGGATCCCACGCCGACCGCGTCGGCGCGCGCGCGCAGCCGGTGGACGGCGTCGCGCGCGGCCGGCCCCGTGATCCAGCGCGACTCGCCCGCCGCAGTCGCGATCCGGCCGTCGAGGCTCGCGGCGAGCTTCAGCACCACGAAGGGGCGCCCGCGCTCCTGCACCGAGAGGAAGCCGCGGTGCTGCTCGCGACACGCGGACTCGAGCACACCGGCCTCGGCGCGCACGCCCGCGCGGCGCAGCCTCGCGAGCCCGCGGCCGCGGACCAGCGGATGCGGGTCCAGATGTCCGGCGTACACGCGCGCGAGCCCGGCCTCGAGCACGCGCTCGGCGCAGGGCGGCGTGCGCCCGTGGTGGGAGCAGGGCTCGAGCGTGACCGCGAGCGAAGCGCCGCGCACGCGCGCCGCGCCGTGCCGCGCGAGCGCGCGCTCGATCGCGACGCGCTCCGCGTGCGGGCCGCCGGGTGGGCGCGTGTGGCCGCGGCCCAGCACCTCGCCGGCCCGGTACACCACCGCGCCGACGGGTGGATTCGGCGCGGTCCGCCCACTGGCCCGGCGCGCCTCTGCCAGCGCGAGCTGCATCGCCCGCTCCGGCGTCATCGCCCACCGGGTGGATCGCTGCGCGTGCCGAGCAGGGCGAAGAAGGCCTCGTAGTCCTCGGCGCCCTGGAAGTTCGAGAAGACGGACGCAAAGCGGGCCGCCGCGAGCGGATCGAGCGCGACGAGCTCGTCGAGCGTGCGCTCCCCAATCAGGTGGCTCGTGATCTCCTTCTGCCCGAGCTCCTGCGCGAAGCGCTCGACGCGGTCCACCAGGCGCTCGAGCGCGTCGGCCGAGACGGGCCGCTTCTCGCAGGCCTTCTGCACCGCCGTGAGCAGCTTCGAGCGCAGGAACTCCTCGCGCCGCTCGTCGCGCTTCACGACCTTCGGCACCACCTCCTCGACCCGCTCGCGCGTGGTGAAGCGGCCGCCGCATTCGTCGCACTCGCGGCGCCGGCGGATCTCCGCGCCGTCGCGGGCCAGACGCGAGTCGATCACCCGGTTCGCGAGGTCGGAGCAGAAGGGGCAGCGCATCGTGGACCTGGCAGTGGACTAACGCCCTGCGGGCGGATCGTCCCAGCGCGACGGGTAGAGCGGGAAGCGGCGGCACAGGACTTCGACCTCGCGGCGCACGGCATCGAGCGTGTCGACGTCTCCCGGACGCGCGAGGGCCCTCGCGATCAGCGCGGCGATCTCCGGCATCTCGCTCTCGCGCATGCCGCGCGTCGTGACGGCCGGCGTGCCGATGCGGAGCCCCGAGGTGACCGCCGGCTTGCGCGGATCGAAGGGCACCATGTTCTTGTTCGCGGTGATGCCCGCGCGCTCGAGCGCGATCTGCGCGGCCTTCCCGGTCGTGTCGCGATCGACGAGCGAGAGCAGGAAGAGGTGCGTGTCGGTGCCGCCCGAGACGATGCGGAAGCCGGCCGCCGCGAGCTCGGCTGCGAGCAGCCGCGCGTTCGCGAGGATCTGCCGCTGGTAGTCGCGGAAGGCCGGCTGCGACGCTTCGCGCAGCGCCGCGGCCTTGGCCGCGATCACGTGCATCAGCGGTCCGCCCTGGCTGCCCGGGAAGATCGCGCTGTCGATCCGTCTGGCCCATTCCTCGTCGCACAGGATCATGCCGCCGCGCGGCCCGCGCAGCGTCTTGTGGGTCGTGGTCGTCACGATCTGGGCCCTGCCGACCGGGCTCGGATGCAGCCCGGCCGCGACGATGCCCGCGATGTGCGCCATGTCGGCAAAGAGCACGGCGCCGACCTCGTCGGCGATCGAGCGGAACGCGTCGAAGTCGAGCGTGCGCGAGTACGCCGTCGTGCCGCACTGGATCATGCGCGGCCGGTGCTCGCGCGCGAGCCGGCGGAGCTCTGCGTAATCGATCTGCTCGCTGTCGCGGCGCACGCCGTAGGAGACGATCCGGTAGAGCTTGCCGGAGAAGTTCACCGGGCTGCCGTGCGTGAGGTGGCCGCCGTGGTCGAGGTTCATCGCGAGCACCGTGTCGCCCACCTCGCAGACGGCGCTGTAGACGGCGGCGTTGGCCTGGGACCCGGAGTGCGGCTGGACGTTCACGTGCTGCGCGCCGAAGAGCGATTTCGCGCGCGCGATCGCGAGGTTCTCGACCTCGTCCACGACCTCGCAGCCGCCGTAGTAGCGGCGGCCCGGGTAGCCCTCGGCGTACTTGTTCGTGAGCACCGAGCCGGTGGCCTCGAGCACGGCTTCCGAGACGAAGTTCTCCGACGCGATCAGCTCGAGTCCGAGGGCCTGTCGGCGCGCCTCCGCGCGCACGAGCCGGTGGACTTCGGGATCGGAGTGCGCGAGCGCGGAGGGCTGCGCGCCGGCCGCGCGCGCCCCCGCCGTGAGCTCGTCGATCTTCTCGACGCGCCTCTGGTGGCGACCGCCCTCGAAGGGCGTGTCGAGCCAGGTCGAGACGAGCTTCCAGGCGAGGGCGCCGTCGATCTGGTCGGCCGGGAGCGCGAGCACGTTGGCGTCGTTGTGGCGGCGCGACATCTCGGCGCCGCGCTCGTCGTGGACGAGCGCCGCACGCACGCGCGGGAAGCGGTTCGCGACGTAGGAGACGCCGAGGCCCGAGCCGCAGATCACGATCGCGCGCTCCGCCCTGCCCTCCGAGACCGCGCGCGCGGCCGGCGCGGCGAAGTCCGGATAGTCGACCGGCGCGTCGCCCTGGCTGCCGCAGTCCTCGACCTCGTGCCCGGCGGCCAGCAGTCGCGCGCGCAGCTCGGCCTTGAGCGCGCTGCCGCGGTGGTCGCTCGCCAGCAGGATCGGGGGGGCCATCGGAACTCCTCTGCGCTCTGGACCGGGACCTAGCGGCGCGCGAGCACCAGCGCGGCATTCGTGCCGCCGAAGCCGAACGAGTTCGTGAGCGCGACGCGAGCCGCGCACTCGCGCGCCTTGTTGGCGACGTGGTCGAGCGCGCACTCGGGGTCCGGATCCTCGAGGTTGATCGTCGGCGGCAAGAGGCCGGTCTCGAGCGCCTTGATGCAGAGCAGCGCCTCGAGCGAGCCCGCCGCGCCGAGCAGGTGACCCGTCATCGATTTCGTCGCGGAGACCGCGACGCGCTCGGCGTCGACGCCGAAGACGGCGCGGATCGCGCGCGCCTCCGAGACGTCGCCGAGCGGCGTGCTCGTCGCGTGTGCGTTCAGGTAGTCGATGTCGCGGGTCGTGAGCTCCGCGTCCTCGAGCACGAGCTTCATGCAGCGCTGCGCGCCCTCGGCGTTCTCGGTGGGAGAAGCGACGTGCATCGCGTCCGCGGTCGCGGCGTAGCCGATCAGCTCCGCGCGGATCCGCGCGCCGCGCGCGCGCGCGTGCTCCTCGGACTCGAGCACGAGCACGGCCGCCCCCTCGCCGATCACGAAGCCGTCGCGGCCGCGATCGAAGGGTCGGCTCGCCTTCTCGGGAGCGTCGTTGCGGGTCGAGAGCGCCCGCATCGCGGCGAAGGACGCGACGCCCACGGCGGTGATCGCGGCCTCGGTGCCGCCGGCGAGCATCAGATCGGCGTCGCCGCGCTGGATCAGGCGCATGGCCTCTCCGATGCCCTGCGCGCCCGACGCGCAGGCCGCGACGTGGCAGAGGTTCGGACCGCGCAGCCCGTGCCGGATCGCGACGTAGCCGCTCGACATGTTGCAGATCGCCATCGGGATCGTGAAGGGCGAGACCCGGCGCGGACCGCGCTGGCTGATCTCGTCGTGCGCGAGCTGGAGCGTCTTGAGCCCGCCGATGCCCGAGCCGATCGCGACGCCGGCGCGGTCGCCGAGCGCCGCGTCCACGACGACCCCGGCGTCCGCGATGGCCTGGCGCGAGGCCGCGAGCGAGAGCGCGACGCAGCGGTCGAGACGCCGCGCCTCCTTGCTCGGCAGATCGCCGAGGTCGAGCTTCTCGTCGGCTTCGGCCGCGATCTGCACCGGAAAGTCGGTGCAGTCGAACTGGCTGATGCGGCGGACGCCGGATCGCCCCGCCACGGCGGCCGACCAGGTCGACTCGACGTCCGCTCCGAGCGGCGTCACGCAGCCCAGACCGGTCACCACGACCCGGCGATTCGTCGACCTCGAACGCATGCGTCTAGCTCTCGACCCGCTCCCGCAGGTAGGAGAGCGCGTCGCCGATCGTCTGGATCTTCTCGGCGTCGTCGTCGGGGATCTCGATGTCGAAGGTCTCTTCCATCGCCATCACGAGCTCGACGATGTCGAGGGAATCGGCTCCCAGATCGTCGATGAAGGAGGCCTCCGGGACGATCTCCTCCCGGCTCACGCCGAGCTGCTCGACGATCAGCTCGCAGACGCGTTCTTCGAGCTGCATCTCCACCTGTCCCCTCCTCCTTCGCGCTCCCAGGCGGGCGCGAGCGGGCCGCGAATCCGCCGGAAGCTCAGTCCGGCGTCCCCGTGGCGAATCGTGCGGCCACGTCCAGCTCGGCCGCGCAGCTCAGATTGCAGCGCTCGACGGCTCGGGAGATGCGCGCCACGAGCCCGGTCAACACGCGCCCCGGTCCGATCTCGAGCACCCGCCTCACGCCGTCGGCCGCCATCCGCTCGACGATCTCGGTGAAGCGCACCGGGTGCGTGACCTGGCGCTTCAGCAGCTCCGCGAAGCGCGATCCCTCGCGGACGGGCGCGGCCTCCACGTTCGACATCACCGGTGGACGCGCGTCCTGGAAACGGACCCGCGAGAGCTCGAGCGCGAGCTTCTCGGCTGCGGGTGCCATCAGGGCGCAGTGGAAGGGGGCCGAGACCGGGAGCGGCACGGTGCGCTTCGCGCCGGCTTCGCGGGCCCGGCTGCAGGCGACTTCGACCGCGGCGGCATCGCCGGCGACGACGGTCTGCGCGGGAGAATTGAAGTTCGCCGGCGCGACCTCGCGCCCCGTCTCGGCGCGCGCGGACTCGCAGGCCGCAGCCACCTGCGCCGGATCGAGCCCCATCACGGCCGCCATCGCGCCCCGGCCCTGCGGAACGGCCTCCTGCATGAAGCGGCCGCGCGCGTGCACGAGGCGCACCGCGTCTTCGAAGGGCATCGCGCTCGCCGCAACGAGCGCCGAGTATTCCCCGAGGCTGTGCCCGGCGACGCAGCTCGGCGAGAGCGCGGCGCGCTCCGCGAGCGCGCGCAGCAGCGCGACCGAGGTGGTCAGGATCGCGGGCTGCTGGATCTCGGTGCGCAGCAGCTCGTCTTCGGGGCCCTCGAAGCAGAGGCGCGAGAGCGAGAAGCCCAGCGCTGCGTCGGCCTGCTCGAAGACTTCGCGCGCCGCCGGGGACGCCTCGCAGACGTCGCGGCCCATGCCGACTTCCTGGGCTCCCTGCCCGGGGAAGAGCAGCGCGAGCACGCTATCCCTCGTTCTCGACCGGAACGATCTGGCGACCGCGGTAGGTGCCGCAGTTGCCACACGCGCGGTGCGGCAGCTTGGGCTCGCCGCACTGCGGGCAGTTGCTGCGCGGCCCCGGGCCCAGCGCATGGTGGGATCGCCGTTTGTCGCGCCTCGCTCGACACACCCGGCGCTTCGGAACAGCCATCAGGAATCTCCTTTCGATCCTCGCAGCCGATCCCGCAGCGGCGCGAGCACCGCGAAGGGCGAAACTGCCACAGGCTCCACGCATCCGCAGGGAGCCGCATTTCGATCCGCACCACACTGGGGGCAGAGCCCCCGGCAATTCTCCTGACACAGAGGCTGGACCGGCAAGGCCAGCACCACCAGTTCCCGGCAGAAAGGCTCGAGATCGATCTCGGGCCCGCGATACCAGCCGGCCTCGAGGTCGTCGCCCAGCCAGACACCGACCCGCGACAGGGAAGCGGCGCCTTCCGGGTCGCTGGGCGTCCTGTCTGCGGCCGGCTCCAGCAGCAGCCGGAAGGCTTCTCGCAGCGCGTGACGATAGCGCGAGAGGCAGCGGCTGCATTCGAGCTCCACGTCGGCGCGGAGCGATCCCGTGAGCAGCAGGTCGTCGCCCATCTTGTAGGCGGAGACGTCGAACTGGAGCCCATCGAGATGCCGGACCGACTCGCGGTCGGCGCCCTCGAGCACGCCGTCCCACCAGCGCTCGTCCACTGCGAAGTGGTGTGCGCGCGGCGTCGTGTCGAGTCGCTCGACCAGGATCTTCATGCGCCCGCCAGCGTCTGCGCGCGGCCCTCGTGAGCCTCGCCCACCCGCGCCCAACGAACTCAAAGAACTTTGAAAAAACAAGGACTTCGAGATAGCAGACGGCCCCTGCGCGGGCAACGCGCGGGGAGCCCACCGCCGCCGCCTCGAAGCCATTATGCTTGGTCGCCCGATGCAGGTCCGCACCCGATTCGCACCGAGCCCCACGGGGTTCCTGCATCTGGGCTCGGCTCGCACCGCCCTCTACAGCTGGGCCTATGCGCGCCGGCACGCCGGCCGCTTCGTGCTGCGGATCGAAGACACCGACCGGGAGCGCTCGACCCGGGAGTCCGAAGCGGCGCTGCTCGACGGGCTGCGCTGGCTCGGGATCGACTGGGACGAGGGGCCCTTCCGACAGAGCGAGTGCGCCGCGCGCCATTCGGAGGTGGTCGACCAGCTGCTCGCGAGCGGGCGCGCCTACCGCTGCCGCTGCAGCGCGGAAGAGCTCGAGCAGCGGCGGCAGGCGACCATCGCCGCGGGCGGCAAGTGGACCTACGACGGCCGCTGTCGCGAGCTCGCGCTCGGACCCGACTGCGGCCGCCACACGGTGCGATTGCGCCTGCCCGAGAGCGGGAGCTTGCGCTGGCACGACGGCGTCTTCGGCGAGAGCGGCCAGGACGTCCGCGAGATCGGGGACGCGATCATCCGGCGCAGCGACGGCGCAGCGCTCTACAACCTGGCCGTGGTGGTGGACGACCTCGACATGCAGATCAGCCACGTGATCCGCGGCGCGGACCACCATCCGAACACGCCGCTCCAGGTCGCGCTCTACCGCGCCCTCGACCGCGAGCCCCCGCACTTCGCCCACGTGCCGCTGATCGTCGGGGCGGGGGGCAAGAAGCTCTCGAAACGCAGAGATCCCGTCTCGGTCCAGGCCTTCCGCGACGAGGGCTACCTCCCCGAGGCGCTCTGCAACTGGCTGATCCGGCTCGGCTGGTCTCACGGCGACCAGGAGATCTTCAGCCGGGAAGAGATGGCGGCGCTCTTCGATCTCGAGCACGTGAGCCGCTCGAGCGCCCAGGCCGATCCCGCCAAGCTGCAGTGGCTGAACCAGCACTACCTGAAGCAGCTCCCGGCCGCCGCGCTCTGGCAGCAGCTGCGGCCCCACCTCGAGCGCGAGACCGGCGGCCCCGTCGAGCGGAGCGCCGGACAGGAGGCCCTGCTCGATGCGCTGCGCGAGCGCAGCCACACGCTCTCCGAGCTCGCGCAGCGCGCGCGCTTCGCCTGGATCGAGGCACCCGAGATCGACCCGGCCGCAGCGGCCAAGCACCTGAACCCCGCGAGCGCTGCGCTGCTGCGCGACCTGCGGGAGGAGCTCGCGGCCGTCTCCGGCTTCGGCACGGCCGAGCTCGAGCCCGCCTTCGAGCGGGTTCGCGCGAAGCACGCGGGCGTCGGGATGGGCAAGCTCGCCCAGCCCGTGCGCGTCGCGCTGACCGGAGGCACCGCGTCCCCGGGTATCTTCGAGACCCTCGCCGCGGTCGGGCGCGAGCGCACGCTGTTGCGCCTCGACCGCGCACTCGCGGGGATCGCCGCCAGGGAGTAGTCCCGCGCCGTCCGCGAGCCGAGCCCGCCTTGCGGCGCTCCCGGCTGCCGGCACCCGGAAGGGTTCGGTACTCTCGCCCGCCGTTTTCCCCGGTCGTCTAACGGCAGGACAGCGGACTCTGAATCCGTGAATGGAGGTTCGAATCCTCCCCGGGGATCCACGGCGCTCTGCGCGCTCGCCCGGGAACCGCGGAGGCTACGCTGGCGCGCTACGGGATGCAGACAACCGGGCCCGAGACGGCGCGATCGACGCTCTCCGCCGTCTGGCTGCATCGGGTCGCGCTGGCACTCCTCGGCGCCTTCGCACTCTTCCTGTCGCGCGCACTCGAGCCCCACATTCTCGGCGACGACGCCGCGATCAGCTTCCGTTATGTCGAGCGCCTCGTCGCGGGGGAGGGCTTCCGCTACAACGCGCACGAGGCCGTGCAGGGCGCGAGCAATCCGCTCTACGTGCTGCTCTTGGCCGGCGTCCATGCCGCCGGCGCGGACCTCGAGAGTGCCGCGCGCGGACTCGGCAGCCTCCTCTTCGCGATCTCGGTGCTCTTGACGGCGCAGCTCGCCGGGCGTCTGTCGCGAGCGCCCCTGGGCTGGATCGCGGGCCTCGCGCTGGCCTGCGACGGCTTCTACCGGGACCAGGCCCTCTCCGGCATGGAGTCGGTGCTCGCGGCAGACCTCGGCCTGCTCGCGATCCTCTTCGGGGTGAAGGGCCGCGCGGGCGCAGCCGGGCTCTGCATCGGCCTCGCGCTCGTCAACAAGCTCGACGCGGGCTTCCTCGCACTCGCGGTCGCGCTCGCCTGGCTCGCCGCGTACCGGCGCGTGTCCCTTCGCATGGTGCTCGTGGCGTTCGCGGTGTTCGCGCCCTGGTGCGCCTTCGCCGCGATCTACTTCGGGTCGCCGCTGCCGAACTCGATGCTCGTGAAGCTCGGCCACCACATCGTGCCCTTCGATCGACTCTGGATCGCAGCGCATTTCGGGTCGAGCCAGTACGCGCTGATGAGCCTCCCGATCGCATTCCAGCTGCTCGCGTCGTCGCGCGACGGGCCGCCGCGGCGCTTCGGCAGCTGGGCGCTCGCCGCGTGGTTCCTGCTCCACGGCCTCGCCTTCTCGCTGATCGATCTCGGCGACAACTATCCCTGGTACCTGACGGTGATGATCCCCCCGTGGCTCTGCCTCGCGGTCGCAGGCATCAGCGCGGGCCCGCGCCGTCTCGGTGCGCGCTCCTGGCCGGGCTGGCTCGCCGCGGTCGCGGCGGCGAGCTGCGTCGCGCTGTCGACTCGCGACACCGTCCGCGAGTCGACCGTCTCGCCGCTGCGCGAGGGAAGTCCGATCCGGAACTGGGAGGCCTTCGACGCCGACCGGCGCCTCGCCGGTGTGTTCCTCGAGCGCCACTCGCTCGCGCGCGAAGTCGTCGAATCGGCCTTCGGCTGGGTCGCCTACGAGTCGCGCCGCCCCTTCAACGATGCCTCGGGACTCAACAGCCGGGAGCTCCTGCCCGATCTCGCCTACTGGGTGGGCCACGGCGTTCCGTACGCGACCGGCTCGAATCCGCCGCGCGGACCCGATGGCTTCGTGCCGGTCGCCGATCTCGATCTCGCGGCGGACCTGTTCCCGGGCTTCTCCTGGTTCAGCGTATTTGCGCGCCCGGACTCCTCGATCGCGCGGAGCCGCGTGCGCTACCTGAAGCAGCGGCTCGCGAGCTTCCCCGAGGCGCTGCCGCTCGGAGGTCGACTCGCGCTCGCGCGCGTGGAGCTGCCCGCGGGCGATCTCGTGTCCGAGCTGCCCGGCGGCGCGCGCTTCCGCTTCCGCGACGTGCGCGACTCGCCGCTGCACCTGGTCTTCACGCCGGCGCTCCAGCCCGCGAGCGATGCGAGTGCCGGCGAGGGCGAGAGCGCGGAGTTCGAGGTCGCGTGGAACGGCTCGCCGCTGCAGCGCGTCCGGGTCGCGGGCCGGGGCGAGCCGGTCGTGCTCGCGCTCCCCTCGACCGCTCCGGACTTCGAGCTCTCGCTCTCCGCGGCGATCGCTGCGACCGCGACGGCGCGCCACGCGCGCTGGACCGGCCTGAAGCTCGTCCGCGGCGAGCTTCCCTACGCGGCTGCGCGTCTGCGCAACCGCGCGCTCGCACAGGCGTGGTGCCGCTTCAATCCCTGCCCCGCAGACGCGGCGGCCGGCGCGGACGGCACTGCCGAGAGCCGGGGCTCCGCGGGCGCGCGATAGGCTCCGGCCATGCGTCTGGACCGCCGCCTGGCCGGCACGCTGGTGTGCTTCGCGCTCTCCGGCTTTGCGGCGCTGCTGTTCCAGGTCGCCTGGACCCGCGAGTTCGCGCTCGTCTTCGGCACCTCCGAGGTCGCGCTCGTCACGGTGCTCGCGGGCTACATGGGCGGGCTCGCCGCGGGCGCCGCGCTCTGCGCGCGGCTCGCCCCGCGCATCCGCCGGCCGATCCTCGCGTACGGGCTGCTCGAGCTCGCGATCGGCCTGTGCGCGTGGGGCGTGCCGAGCGCGATCCGCGCGAGCCAGGCGCTCGTGGTCTGGATCTTCGGCGGCGCGGGCGAGCTCCCCTCCGAGGGCGGCTCCGCGATCGCGCTCTTCTACGCGCTGACCTCGCTCGCGATCGTGGGGCTCCCGACCGCCTGCATGGGCGCGACGCTGCCGCTGCTCGCGCGCAGTGCGGTGCACAGCGATGCGGAGCTCGGACCGCGCGTCGCGTGGCTCTACTCGATCAACACGGCGGGCGCGGTCTTCGGTGCCGTGTGCGCGGCCTTCGCGCTGCTCCCCGCGCTCGGACTGCGCTGGACCGTCGGCGTCGGGGTCGGCGCCAACCTGACGGCCTTCGCGCTGGCGCTCCTGATCTCCCGGGGAGCGCCGGCGCCGGTCGCGAGCGCCGCTGCCACACCGCGGGCTGCGCTGCGGCCGGGGAGCGCGCGGATGCTGCCCTTCATGCTCGCCTCGGGCGCGGCGTCCTTCAGCTACGAGCTGCTCTGGACCCGCCTGCTCGGCCACATCTTCGGCGGCAGCCTCTACGCCTTCGCGACGATGCTCGCGAGCTTCCTGGCCGGCATCGCGCTCGGCAGTGCGTTCGCGGCGCGCGCGGCGACGAGCCCGGAGCGCGCAGCGCGCGCGTTCGGCAGCGCCCAGCTCGCGATCGCGGCCGCCTCGCTCGCGGTCTTCGCGCTCCTGAACTCGGCGCCCGAGCTCGCGAGCGCGATCGGGGCCGGCCGCGACGCGCCGCTTGCGAACGCGCTCGTCGCAGCCCTGCTCCTGCTCCCGGCCGCGCTCGGCATCGGCGTCACCTTCCCGCTCGCGGTGCGCGTGGTCGCACCGGGCCCGACCGAGGTCGCGTCGGCAGCGGCGCGCGTGTACGCGTGGAACACCGTCGGCGCGATCGCGGGCTCGCTCGCGACCGGCTTCGCGGGACTCCCGTGGCTCGGCTACCGGGGGGTGCTGCTCGCGGCGCTAGGCGTGAATCTCGCGCTCGCCGCGGGCTCCCTGAGCCTGCCGCTGCAGGGCGCACGCGTCGCGCGAGGCCGGCGCCTGGCCGCCTGTGCGGCGCTGTTGCTGCTCGCGGGCCTGACGCCGGCGCCGCTGCGTCTCCTGAGCTCGAGCCCCTTCGATCCCTCCGGCCCCGCGCCGCAGATGCTCTACCACGGCGTCGGGCGCAGCGCCTCGGTCTCCGCCGTCGTCGGCCGCCAGGGCGCGCTCGAGATCCGCAGCAACGGCCTGGCCGAGTCGAACGTCCGCCTCGCGGGAGAGGCCGAGACCTACTCCTACGCGTGGCTCGGCGCGCTCGCCTCGCTGCTCAGACCCGATGCGCGCGAGCTGCTCGTGATCGGCTTCGGTGGCGGCGGCGTGCTCGAGACGATTCCAGGCACCGTCGAGCGCATCGACGTGGTCGAGATCGAGCCCGAGATCCTGCGCGCGAACCGAGCGATCGCCGGCCTGCGCGCGCGGGATCCGCTCGACGACCCGCGCCTGCGCATCGCCGTGAACGACGTGCGCGGGGCGCTCCTGCTGACCCGCCGGCGCTGGAACGCGATCGTCTCGCAGCCCTCGCATCCCTGGACCGAGGGCGCCTCACACCTCTACACGCAGGGCTTCTTCGAGCTCGTGCGCGACCACCTCGAGCCGGGCGGGGTCTTCGTCCAGTGGGTCGGCCTGCCCTTCCTCGACCCGACCCTGCTGAAGAGCTGCGCCGCGACCCTGCTCTCGGTCTTCCCGCACGTGCAGATCTACCTGCCCTACCCCTACGGCGAGGTCTACTTCGCGGCCTCGGACGCGCCGCTCGACTGGCGGGAGGGCGCACGGCGCTTCGTCGAGCGCGCGCCGCGCGATGCCGCGCGTTTCGGTGTCTACGGACCGGAGGATCTCGCGCTCGCGCTGCGCTTCGACGCAGCGGCCAGCGCCGAGCTCGCGCGCGGCGCGCAGCGGATCACCGACGACCACAACCTCTTCCAGTTCCGCACGCGCAGCGACATGCGCGCGGTCGCGGCGCTGCTCGACCCTCCCGGGCGCTTCGCCGCCGCGCGGCTCGCGGGACTCGATCGCGCCTATCTGGCCCGGCGTCTGCTGCTCGCGGGCCGCGCAGCGGACGCAGAGCGCCTGCACCCGGGCGCGCAGGCGCTGCTCGCGGAGTACCCGGAGCGGCTCGAGCGCGCGCTCGCGCTCGCCCGCGAGGAGCGCTGGAGCGAGGTCGCCGCGCTGGAGCCGGGGCTCGCGGCGATCGACCCGCTGCAGGCGGGCTTTCCCGCCGCTTCCGAGCTCCGCGTGCGCTGGCGCCTCGCGACGCGGGATCCGCTGCGCGCGCGCGAGGCGGTCTCGATCGCCGACGACGCGCTGCTGCTCGCGAACCGCTTCGAGCTGTACTTCTGGCGGGCCGACGCGCTCGCGCTGGCCGGCGAGCCGGGGCCGGCCGCCACCGCGCTGGCCCAGGTGTTGCGGCACCTCGGCCGCCTGCAGGGGCAGCGGCAGGCGCCCGCCGCGCGCGAGCCGCTGCGCCGCATGGCGCTCGACGTGCTCGCGCGGCTGCCGGAGACGGGCCTCGCGCGGCCGCGGCGCCTCGCGCTCGAGGCCTGGGTCGAGGCGCTGCTCGGCGGCGGCGCGGCAGCTGCCCCGTCGCCGCAGGCGCGACGCGGTTAGGCCGTGCCGGCTCCCCGCAGACTCCGCGCGCGCCGCAGCGCCGCGCTCCTGCTCGTCCCGGCGCTCTGCGCCTGCGCTCCGCCGCGCGCGCCCGACCTGCTGCTGATCAGCGTCGACACGCTGCGCGCGGACCGCCTCGGGAGCTACGGCAACCCGCTCGGATTGACTCCCGAGCTCGATGCGCTGGCCGCGCAGAGCCTGCTCTTCGAGAGCGCCTTCGCGCCCACCTCCTTCACGCGACCTTCCGTCGGCGCGCTGCTCTCGGGCCGCCACCCGGAGGAGATCGGCGTCACCTCGAACCTCGCGCCGCTGCCCGAGCAGGTGCCCACGCTCGCGACGATCCTCCGGGAGCGCGGCTACCGCACGGCCGCGGTCGTCAGCAATGCGATCCTGCGCGCGGACGCCGGGCTCGCGCGCGGCTTCGAGCGCTACGACGACCGCCTCGAAGAGCGCGAGCTCTCGCGCGCGCAGCCCGAGCGCAGCGCGCCGAATACCACCGATGCGGCGCTCGCCTGGCTCGCGCACGCCGCCGGCGACCCGCGTCCCTTCTTCCTGTGGGTGCACTACCAGGACCCGCACGGCCCCTACACGCCGCCGGATGCGTACCGCGCGGCCTATCGCGATGCCGAGCGCCTGCCGGGCGACCCCGCCGAGCTCCCGCTCGGTGGGAACAACTCCGGCCTGCACGCGCTGCCGCCCTACCAGGCGATCGGAGCCGAGCGCGAGCCCGCCTTCTACCGGGCCGGCTACGACGGCGAGGTCCGGCTCGCGGACGAACACATCGGGCGGCTGCTGCGCGGGATCGAGCGCTACTCCGACCCGGCCTCGCTCGTGATCGCGTTCACGGCCGACCACGGCGAGGCGCTCGGCGAGGGCGGCATGTGGTTCGCCCACGCGAGCTCGCTCGTGGACCCCCTCGTGCGCGTGCCGCTCCTGCTGCGCGTCCCGGGTCGGGCGCCCGGACGGCGCAGCGGGATCGCCTCGCTGATCGACCTGCTCCCGACCCTGCTCGCGAGCCTCGGCGCCGAGGCGCCCGCCGGGCTGCTCGGCCGGAACCTGCTTGCGCGCGGCGCCGACGCAGTGCCCGCGATCGCGTACTTCCACGCGCTGGAGCCGATCCCGGGTCGCTGGGTCGATCACTGGGGCGCCGCGAGCGGCGGCCAGCGCTACTACACGATCCGCAAGGACGCGGAGCAGACCGACTACGCGCGCTCGGATGGGCAGCCGCTGCCCGCGACGGCGCCTGCGATCGCCGCGTTGCGCGACTCCGCGCTGCGCCTGCGCGCAGAGCTCGAGCGCAGGCGCCTCGGGCCTGCGCGCGCGGGGCCGATTCCCGAGGCCGATCGCAGGCGCCTCGAGGCGCTCGGCTACGCGGATCCCGCTCCCGCTCCGCCGCCGCCGCGCGACGGCGGGGACCCGCGCTAGGCGCTCCGGCGCCTGCCCGCAGCGCCCCCGAGCCGGCGCAGGAAGCGCGCCGGCCAGGTCGGGCGCGCGCTCCGCAGCAGCGCCTCGAGCTCCCGCGCCGGGAGCGTTCCGAGCGCGCCCGCCTGCTCGAAGAGGCGGGCCAGCTCCGGCAGCCACGCCTCGGCTTCGCACGCCGCCGCGATCTCGGGAAGCGACGGCGCGGCTCCTCCCGCGGCGTTGCCCCGGTGCGGAGCCAGCTCGTACTCCGCGCTGCGGAGCTCCGCGCGGGCCTGCGCCTCGACCGCGGCCGCGAGCGGCGTGCCGCTCGCGTAGAGGTGGCGACGCGCCGAGGTGTTGCCGAAGAGCAGGTGCTGGGGCTCTTCCCAGTAGCGCTCCTTCCCCGCGAAGTAGGGCAGCTCGAGCGCTGCGCACAGCCGCTCGAGCACGCCGGCCGGATCGCTCGCGAGCGCCGCGTGAGACACGCAGAGCGCGTCCGGGAAGTGCGCGAGGAAGGCGAGGTGGTAGCGGGTCCAGTCGCGCGCCCAGCCCGTGCGCGCGCGCTTCCGCATCGAGTGCGCGAAGGCCTCGGGCGTCTTCCAGATCAGCAGCGGGCGCGGCGCCGCGCCCGCCGCGGCGAGCGCGCGCGACTGCTGCAGGATCCAGTCGACGGACTTGCTCGAGTCGATCGCGGTGCGCAGCTCGGGCATGCGGCGCCAGAGCTCGCGGAGCCAGCCCTGCTCCCCGCACGCGCGCAGCTCGAGCCAGAGCCGGCAGCCCGCATCGCCACAGCCGCAGCGCGGCTCGCGGTGGTGCGGCCGCGTCGGCCGGAACAGCGCGACGACCTCGCCCGCGGCGAAGCAGCCGGGACCGTGGCCCAACATCAGGTTGAGCGCGGTCGAGCCGCTGTAGGAGCTCCCGCCGATGAAGACGACCCTGCGCTCGGAGGGGCTCACGGGATCCGCGCCAACACGACGAGCAGTGCGCCCACCGCGATCGCCGGTCCGAGGCCGAAGGGCGAGGCGAGCTGCCGCGTGCGCAGCGCGTAGAGCAGGCCGAGCGCGAGGCCCGCGAGCGAGGCGGTCAGCAGCGTCGCGACGACCCCCTGCGAGCCCAGGAAGGCGCCGATCATCGCGAGCAGCTTCACGTCGCCCAGGCCCAGGCCCGGAAACCAGAGCCAGTAGTCGGGCTCGGAGGCCTTCGGGATCGCCGCGCCGGGCCCCGGCCAGTGCTCGAAGCTCCGGCCGAGCGCGACCGAGACGCGCGCGTGCAGGAAGCCCGTGATCCAGAGCAGGCCCCCGCCCAGTGCGGCGCCCGCCGCGGAGTCGACGGCGGCCGGGCGCCAGGGCTCGCCCGCGACCGCGCGCGCGGTCGGAACCAGGACCAGACCGACCAGCAGGCCCCCGAGCGAGATCTCGTCGGGAATCAGGCCGTGGTCGAAGTCGATCAGCGCCGCCGCGATCAGGCCCGCCGCGAGCAGCAGCCACAGCAGAGAGAGCGCACTCGGCTCGTGGCGCGCGGCGATCGCGGCGAAGCTGATCCCGGTCGCGAGCTCGACCAGCGGGTAGCGCGGCGGGATCGAGACGCGGCAGTGGCGGCAGCGACCGCGCAGCCAGAGGTAGGAGAGCAGCGGGACGTTGTCCCAGGGCGCGATCGCATGCCGACAGCTCGGACACCGGGAGCCCGGAAACACGATCGATTCGCCGCGCGGCCAGCGCCACGCGACGACGTTCAGGAAGGATCCGACCAGCAGCCCGAGCACGAGCGCGGTGGGGATCCAGAACGCGGCGAGCAGCGAGGGCATCCGCGACCAGCGTAGCGTGCGCCGCGGGCGCGCTAGCGGAAGTCCCTGCGCTCGAAGATCGCGATCCCGACGAGCAGGAGCAGGAGCGCATAGCCGCATCCGTAGAAGAGCGGGAGCCAGACGTCCGCGGCGCTGATCGCGAGTCCGTGAGCCGCCGCGCTCGAGAGGTTCAGGCTCTCGAGATCGGGAAGCAGCCGGTGCAGCCACGACGTGAGCGAGCGCACCCAGGCGCTCTCGGCGCGGCTGCCGAGATCCCGCAGGTTGCGGGTCAGGTGTCCGACGGCCCAGATGCCGACCGAGAAGTAGGACGCGAGCATCGGCGTGGTGAAGGAGGAGAAGAGCGTCGCGATGGCCGCGACCACCGCGAGCTCGACTGCCGTGAGGAAGAAGGCCGCGGCATGGACGCTGCCGAAGCGGGCTCCCGTCAGCAGCGACACCGCGGCGAAGACGCCGACCATGATCGCGAGCTGCAGCCAGAGCGTGATCAGGAGGCCCGCATACTTCCCGAGCAGGAACTGCGCGCGCGAGAGCGGCTTCGAGAGGATCGTGTAGACGGTGCGGCGGTCGACCTCCCGATGCAGCAGGCCCACGCCGAGGAAGATCGCGACCGCGACGCTCGAGAGCCGGATCGCCGCGAGGCCGATGTCCTGCAGGATGCGCTCGCTCTCGACGTAGGAGAGGTTCCCGAGCACGACGCCCGCGAGGATGATCAGCACCGCGAACACGAAGAGCGTGTAGAGAAGTCGGCTGCGCAGCGCTTCGCGCAGCGTGTTGACCGCGATCGTCGCGATCGGAACCAGCCGGCTCAAGGCCGCTCTCCCGCGGCGCGATCGGCCTCGGCCGGCGCGCCCGCCTCGCGGCGGCTGCTCTCGACCGCCGACAGGAAGATCTCCTCGAGCGAGCGCCGGTGCGGCAAGACCGAGATCGCGAGCGCGCCCGCGGCGAGGGCCACGCGCAGCAGATCGCTGACCGACTTCTCGGCCACGCGCACCTCGACGCGCTCGCCGTGGCCGCGCAGGCTCGCGGCGAAGTCGCGCCGCAGCGCGCCCTCGAGCTCCGCCGGCACCTGCGCGAGCACCACGAGCGCCTCCTGATCGCCTGCGCTGCGGAACTCCTCGGTCGATCCCTCGTAGCGGATCCGGCCCTCGACGACGATCGCGACACGGTCGCAGACCATCTCCACGTCCGGGAGGATGTGGGTGTTCATGAAGACGGTCTTGCCTTCGCTGCGGAGCCGCAGGATCAGATCGCGGATCTCGATGCGGCCGATCGGGTCGAGGCCGCTCATCGGCTCGTCGAGGAAGACCACCTGCGGGTCGTGGATCAGCGCCTGCGCGATGCCGATGCGCTGCAGCATGCCCTTCGAGTAGGTGCGCAGGCGCGCGTCGGCGGCTTGCGCGAGACCGACCCAGGAGAGCAGCGTGTCGACGCGCTCGCGCCGGCGCGCGGACTCGACGCCCGAGAGCCGCGCGTAGAAATCGAGGATCTCGCGGCCCGAGAGGAAGTCGTAGAAGTAGGGGTTCTCGGGCAGGAAGCCGATGTGCCGGCGGAACTCCGTCTCGGAGACGTCCCGGCCGAGGATCGCGGCGCGGCCCCGGCTCATCCGGATCAGGCCCATCAGGATCTTGAGCGTCGTGGTCTTGCCGGCGCCGTTCGGACCCACGAAGCCGAAGATCTCTCCCTCGCGGACGCAGAAGCTGATCCCGTGCAGCACCCGCTTCGGGCGCAGCCCGAAGCCCGGCCGGAAGTCCTTGACGACCTCCTCCACGCGGACGACCTCGGCCCCGCTCGCGCGCTCCCGTGTCGACATCCTGTCGCTCTCCTCGGCTTCCCGGGCGCGCCGCTAGAGCAGCGGCCGCCACTGCTCGCGGCGCGCGCGGTCGGCCGGGTGGAGATGCAGCTGGTAGCGATGGTTGTAGTAGGACGACTCGATCTCGCGCGTCTCGGGATCGAGCTTCCACTCGAAGCCCTTGAAGATCGGGTGGGCCGTGGGCAGACGCTCGAGCACGGGTCTGGGTCCCGCGAGCAGGTCCGCGACGCGCTCGATGTCGCGACCTCGCTCCTCGATGTAGCGGGCGCGCGCGGCGTCGAGCCTGCGCGCGCGGCGCTCGGTCTGGACCTCGTCGAGCGCCTTGGCCAGCTCGGCGCGCGCGTACTCGTCCTCGGTCTCGCGCTGCAGCGCGCGCAGCACCCTGGCCGCGAGCTCGAGCCCGCCGACCGACGAGCGCAGCCGCGCGGCGAGCGCTCCGAGGTAGCGGGGGCTGCCGGGCAGCCGCGCTGCGCGCTCGAGCGCGTCGGCCGCGCTCGCGTTCTGCTCGAGGTAGAAGAAGTGGTTGAAGCCGAGGTAGTAGGGGTTGCGCCATTCGCGCGGGTGGTAGGCGCTCCCCCGCTCGAGCAGCGCGTTCGCACGCCGCACGCTCTCGGGACTGTCGATCAGCCAGAGCGCGGCGAAGCGGTAGGGGTGGCCGACCCACGGATCGAGACCGGTCACGAGCTCGATCATGCGCGCGAGCACGGGAGCGAGGCGCTCGGTGTTCCCGCGCTGCTCGCCCGCGATCTGCAGGGCCCGCAGCCAGTAGAAGTCTGCGACGGCCGCCTCGAAGCCGATCGCCGCGAGCCGCGTGTGCTGCGGGTCGGGCACGAAGGCCTCGCTGTCGACCGCGCGCACGGAGCTGTCCATGCGCCCGTGCAGGAAGCCCGTGCAGAGCGCGGCCAGCGCGAAGAGGAGCGCGCGAGCGCCCCGGCTGGATCGGTGCCTCCGGCTCACCCTCCCCCCGAAAGGCTGCCGCTCAGCGGAGATCTGAGCTCAGTGAGCGTCCGCGAGCGCGTTCACGATGACTTCCTCGGGCCGCGTCGGAGCGCCGATCGGGAAGCTGCTCCCACCGCACAGGAAACCCGCGCTGTCGGCCTTGCCGTACTGCACCGCCGAGACGAAGGTGTCGGCGTCGACGTCTCCGAAGCCGGTCACGGTGAAGCTCGGCAGGGCGTTGCAGTCCGTGTTGACCTCGTAGCTGAAGAAGACCCAGCCCTCGGGCGCCCAGCCGAGCGCGGAGAAGGCCGCCGAGGAGGCGGCATCCCAGGCCATCTTGTCGATGTCGAGCACGCCGCTCGGCTTGCCCGCCGGGTCGGGATACGAGACCGGCACCTGGAAGTAGGTGTCGTGCTCGCCGAAGTACGTGATCTCCATGTTCGCGATCGCCTGCACGTTCGTGAAGGCCTCGCTGCGCCGGGACGTGGCCTGGTAGTGCAGGAAGTTCGGGATCGCGACCGCGGCCAGCAGGCCGAGGATCGCCATCGCGAGCATCAGCTCGAGGATCGTGAAGCCGGCGTACCGCCGCGGGTCGGTCGGCGCGAGAGACATGGCGAGCTCCAGAAGCGACGAGGTGCGAGAGGCGATGAGCGGGGGCCGGGAGGGCCCGGCCCCCGCTCGAGAGGACACCGATCCGCGACTAGAAGACGCTCGAGCCCGAGCCCGGCTGGTCCGCGCAGGGCTGGACCGTCGAGCCGATGCCCGTCGCCGCGCCGCAGGAGGTCGCCGCGCCGGCGCCCGAGTGCGACTTGCTGGCCGTGGTCGCCTTGCGGTAGTGCCACAGCTGCGAGTCGGCCTCGTTGTCGATGTTGGCCTGCGCCGAGGCGTGGAAGCCGGGCGGCGTGCCGGGTGCCGCCACCTGGTCCTCGACCGCGTAGGTGAAGTACACGCGGCCCTCGGGCGACCAGCCGATCGTATCGAAGCCCGCGCCCGGAACGGCATCCACGTAGGGCCGCTTGGTGTTGTCCGGGGCGCCCGGGGGCGACTCGTCGGCCGACACGTAGGAGTTGAACTCCGCGAAGAACGACTCCTCCGCGGTTCGGATCGCAGCCAGGTTCGACTTGCCCTCGGCCGACTTGGCCTTGAGCTGGAAGCGGAGAAAGTTCGGAATGGCGATCGCCGCCAGGATTCCGATGATCGCGACCACGATCATCAGCTCGATGAGCGTGAAGCCGCGTCGGCTCGTCTGGAATTTCTTCACGGTGTGGTTCTCCTGCCCGTTCTCTGGTCTTCGGGATGCTCCGCGAGCAGAGGCCCTGCCAGGCCTCCACCTGCCGTACACCGGCGCACGCTCGACTCCCGAGTTCCCATCCGCACGGAGGCGAGAGCAACCTCCGTGCCAAGCGGCGTGCTGCCCATCCATGCATCGGCAGGGCCGCGGGCCAACTGGAGCCCCCTCCAGGAATCACCCGGGCCGCGGGCCGGGGCGGAGCTCGGCCGTGCTGCCTCCCGCGCGGTGACCAGATGCGTCGCTCGGGTGACGAATTGCGTCACCGCGGGCGCGCTGCGGCCGCGCGCTGGCAGCGCCCGGCAGCGCGGGCTAGCTTGCGGCGACCCACCCCGCGCTCCCATCGTCTAGCGGTTCAGGACGTGGCCCTCTCAAGGCCAAAACACGGGTTCGATTCCCGTTGGGAGCGCCACCCTCACGCGCTTCGCATGGCGAGGAGCCCCAGGTGTCGGCACCCGCGCAGTTCTTCTTCGCATTCCTCGATTGCGAGTTCGGGGGCCTCGATCCGGAGCTGCACGACATCACCGAAGTCGCGGTGATCGTGACCGACTACCGCCTGGCCGAGCTCGCCTCGGGCGAGTGGAAGATCCGGGCGCGCGCGGAGCGGATCAGCGCCGAGGCCGCGCAGATCAGCGGATACACGCCCGAGGCCTGGCAGGGCGCTCCGGGAGTGCGCCAGGTGCTCGCGGAGATCGCGGCGCTGCTGCCGAAGTCGGGCAAGGTGGTCCCGGCCGGCCAGAACGTGCGCATGGACGTGATGTTCCTCGAGCGCGCGTTCAAGAAGTGTGCGATCCAGAACCCGTTCGACTATCACGTGATCGATCTCGCCACGCTCTTCTACGCGTGGTCGCTGATCGCGGGCGAGCCGGTGTCGGCCCTCTCGCTGCGCCAGGCCGCGAGTCAGGCCGGACTGATCCAGGGTCCGGTGCCGCACCGGGCGATGTCCGACGCGCGGCTCACGCTCGAGACCTTCCGCTACTACATCGCGCGCCTCGCGCCGCTGCCGCCTCCCGAGCTCCCTCCGGCGGCGGCCTCGACCCCCTGATCCCGCGCGGCCGCCCGCCGCAGCCGGCGCGCCCACTTCCGCACCGCGCGCCGATCCAGCCAGCCGAGCGCCCGGAGCAGCAGGCGCGCGGCCGCACTCCGCGTCGGCAGCGTCAGCGCGGAGGCGAAGTCGATCAGCACGGGTTCGCCGCGCAGGTCCGCGCGCAGGTTGCTGCGATGGCCGAGGTCGAGGTGCAGCACGCCGCGCGCGTGGAGCCCGGCCACGCTGCGCTCGAGCGCGCGGAAGTACTCCGCCGAGAAGGTCCAGGGGCGGCGCGCGGAGAGCCTCGGGCCGCCGCGGTGCTCGAGCAGCAGCGCGTCCGCGTCGAGGCGGCCGTAGCAGCGCGGCACGTTCGGGTGGTCCGCGAGCGCCGCGTAGGCGCGCTGTTCGCGCCGGAGCGCGAGCCGACCCAGCGTCGCGCGCAGCCAGCGCGGGCGCGCCGCGTAGTCCTTCACGACCACGAGGCCGCGCTCGCTGTCCGCGAGCCAGACGTCCGGGTTGCCGCGGCGGCCGCGGTGCAGCACGACGAGCATCTCGCGCTCGAGATCCGCGCGGGTCATGCCCAGAAGCGCAGCACGAGCAGGCCGGAGCCGAAGAGCGCACCGAGCAGCACGCCGAACTCGTCGTTCTCGGACGCGCGCGCGACGCTCCAGCGGCGCCCGGGATCCGCTGCGTCCAGCGCGGGGGCGCGCCAGGCCGAAGCGCGCGGGACGAGCGCCGGCACCGCCTCGCGATAGCGCGCATAGGGCTCGCCGTAGCGCTCGAGGAGCCGCTCGCTCTCGACGCGCTCCTTGTAGGGGAGGTAGTAGGCGAAGAAGATCGGAAGGAAGACCAGCAGCACGAGCAGCAGCGCGGCGCGGCCGGCCATCGCGCCGAAGCCGATCGCGATCAGCAGCGTGCCCGCGTAGAGCGGATGGCGAAGGTGCGCGTAGGGACCCGAGAGCGTGAGCTGCTCGGTCTTCACGAGATGTCCCGCTCCCCACAGACGCAGCGCGCAGCCGAGCGCGACGACGAGGCCGCCGGCGACGAGCCCAGCCAAGGTCGGGCGCGCGAGCCAGAGGCCCAGCGCCGCGAGCGCGTAGAAGGGCACGAGACGCGGCGACAGGTTCTTCCGGCGAAAGGGATGCCGCACGCGCGCAGGGTAGCCGGCGCGGCGCGCGCGCCGCGCGGCAGCGTCTAGGCGCCCCCCTCCGGATCGGATCGTCCCAGCGCGATCCGATTCAGCACGAGCTCCCAGAGCTCGCGGCGCAGGCGCTCCTTGAACTCGGGATCCGCGTCGACGGAGGCGAAGTCCGCCGCGAGGAACTCGCGCAGGTCGTCGAGCTCCGCGCCCGCGAAGAATTCGCCCAGCGTCGCCTCCCCCGCGGCTCCTCCGCGCGGGACTGCGCCCGGCTCCGACCCACCTCGCGGCCCCTTCCCCCGACGCCCTCCAGCCATGCGGGTGACCTCGCCTAGCTCGCCCGGGCCAGGCCGGGATCGATGGCTTCCACGAGCATGCGTTTGACCCGGTACAGGCTCGAGCGGATCGCGTCGTTCGAGCGCGAGGTGCGGCGCGCGATTTCGGAGATCGACATGTTCTCGATGTGCCGCAGCACGAAGACCTCGGCATGCCACTCCGGCATGTCTTCCAGGCAGCCCTGGATCACGGCGGCGGAGCGCTGCAGGCTCAGGTTCTCCTCCGGCGTGCACGCGGAAAGGTTGTGGGAGACCTGCTGCAATCCGGGCTCGGCGCGCTCGAGGCGCGCCTCGTAGGCGCGCGAACGGCGCACCTGGTTGTTCACCGTGTTCTTGGCGATGCCGTAGATCCAGGAGAGCAGCGAGGACTGGCCCCGGTACGCCTCGATGGAGCGGAAGACCGCGGTGAAGGTCTCCTGTACGACTTCTTCCGCATCTGCGCGATTGCGCAGGCGGTTGTAGGCAAAGCTGTACACCCGCTGGAAGTAGCGGTCGTAGAGCAGGTTGAAGTCTTCTTCGCTGGCGCGGCGGATCCCTTCGACGATCTCCAGATCGGTTCGCGTGGACTGCTTCAGCTTGAACGAGCGGCGACTCTGCATGCGGGGCACCCGAAACTCCTCGCGGTGCCCCTCCCCAGGATTGCCGGAATCCGATTCCGACCTCCGGTATGTGCCCCGTTTCCGGGGTTGGTGGCGTGCGGCGCCACGAGCTCTTCACGCTTCCCGCCGGGCTGCGCCGCCAGGCATCCCCGCGCTCCGCTCGGCTCCGCCCGGCTGCGCGGCGCCTACGCCGGCTTGCCGATCCCGAGCAGGCCGTCGAGGCCGGGAGCGCCCTCTGCGAGCACCTTGCGCATGCGGTAGAGGTTGGCCTTGATCGCGTCTTCGGACTTGCCGAGCGCGTCCGCGATCGCGCGGATCGACTGGCGCCGCAGGTGCTTCAGGTGGAAGATGCGCCTCTGCAGCGGGGTCAGGTCGTTCTCGATGACCTCCTCGCAGCGGACGAGCATGCGCCGCGCGTCGACGGAGGTCTCGGTGGACGCGGCGCGCGCCGGTGTCTCGTAGGCCTCCTCGAGGTCGATCGACTCCATGCGCGGGCGCGGCCGGCGGAAGCGGCGGTTCACGGTGTTTCGCGTGATCCCGAAGATCCAGACCAGCAGGGTGGAGTTGCCCTGGAAGCTTCCGAGCGCGTTGAAGACCGTGAAGAAGACCTCCTGCGCGACGTCCTCGGCCTCGCCCGGGTCGTTGAGCCGCTTCAGCGCGAAGCGGTACACCCGCGGAAAGTAGGTCGCGTACAGGAGCTCGAAGTGCTCGCGGCTTCCGGAGAGGATCTCGCGGATCAGCTCGTCGTCGCGGGTCCAGGGCTTCTCTTGCTGGGACAACTGCTACTCCTGGCAGGTCCCGTCGCGTTGGGGGGCTGGGAGAGTGCCCGTCGGACTGCGCTGCAGTCCGCGGGTGGCGATCCGGATCGCTCTGCCTCGAGGGTGATCTCTGCGGGCCGCAGCCCGGTCACTCTCGCGCTCTCGCTCGCCCCTCCTTCCCCGACGGAACCCTGGCAACTCAACAAGTGGGGGGACTCGGCGTCCCGGCCAGAGCTGAGAGCAAGCGGCGTGCCAGCCTCGCGAAGACTCGCATCGGGGGGTCTCAACGCGGCTGAATCCATCGTGAATCGAAGCGAGAGACGGGCCCGGAGTGCCGCCCCGGAGATCCAAGAGCAGGGAACGCGGGTTCCACTTGTGTGAAAATTGTTACTCCTTTCCGGAGTTTCCCTTCCCATCCGCTGGGAAGAGTTTTTCACACCCGGACCGACTCGTTCTGGAGCAGCCCTCCGGAGCGCGCTCAGAGCTTTTCGGGTGCGATGAACCAGCCGGACGCGCTTCGCTCCCAGCGATCGACCCGCGTCAGCTCGGTGCCGTCCGGGCGCAGCGGGCGGCCGTCCTCGCCCTGCAGCTCGACCCGGACCCGGGCGCGGTCGGGCGCGTCGAACACGAACTCGAGCACCCGCGCGCGGTCGGGCCGGCTCTTCTCGAAGTGCCCGAGCTCGAGTCCCTGCGACAGGTCGGCGTAGTAGTCGAAGAAGCGCTCCTCGGTCTCGAAGTAGCCGCGCAGGGCCGGGTCGTTGAAGGTGTCGAGGGTGTTGAAGCGCCGGCCCGGCAAGAGCCCGTAGAAGGACTCGATGCGCTCGGCGAAGGCCTGCAGCTCGCCCGCGCCGAGCTCGACCGGCCGCTCGGGTGCGGCCAGCCCGCCGCTCGCAGCACAGCCGAGGAGCGCGAGCGCGGTCGCCGCGACGAGCCGCAGCGCGGCTCCGCACGGCGCGCGCGAGCCCGGCCTGCGAATCGCGCTCAGGGCAGGCCCTCGAGGCGCTCGGCGAGTCTCCGCGGGAGTCCCTCGACCGCGACCCGCTCCTGGGTCATCCGATCGCGATCGCGCAGCGTCACCTTTGCATCCTTCTCGGATTCGAAGTCCCAGGTCACGCACCACGGCGTGCCCGCCTCGTCCTGGCGGCGATAGCGCCGGCCGATGTTGCCGGCGTCGTCGTAGAAGACGTTCCAGCGGCGGCGCAGGTCCGCCGCGATCCTCTGCGCGGGCTCCGCGAGCTTCTTCGAGAGCGGCAGGACGGCGACCTTGATCGGCGCGATCGCCGGGTGGAGTCCCAGCACCGTGCGCTCCTCGCCCCCCTCGAGCTGCTCGACGCGATAGGCGTGGCAGAGCAGCGCGAGGCAGCTGCGGTCGACGCCCACCGAGGTCTCGATCACGACCGGGAAGTAGTGCTCCTTGGTCGACTCGTCCGTCACCGCGAGGTCCTTGCCCGAGTACTCGCTGTGCCGCGACAGGTCCCACTCGCCGCGGTCGTGGATGCCCTCGATCTCCTGCCAGCCGAAGGGGAAGCGGTACTCGATGTCGACCGCCGCGCGCGCGTAGTGCGCGAGCTCCGCGGGAGCGTGCGGCCGCAGCCGCAGCACGTCGTCGCCGAGGCCGAGGCTCTGGTGGAAGCCCACGCGCTGCTCGCGCCAGTGCTCGAACCACTGCTCGCGCTCGGAGACGTGGCAGAAGAACTCGAGCTCCGCCTGCTCGAACTCGCGCGAGCGAAAGGTGAAGTTGCGCGGGTTGATCTCGTTCCGGAAGGCCTTGCCGATCTGCGCGATGCCGAAGGGGATCTTCTGGCGCGCGGCCTCGCGCACGCGCTTGAAGTCGCTGAAGATCGGCTGGCAGGTCTCCGCGCGCAGGTAGGCGACCGCCGCGGCGTCGCTCGAAGCGCCGATGCGCGTCTCGAGCATCAGGTTGAAGTTGCGCGGCTCGGTGAAGTCGTGCTCGGAGCTGCCCTGGCGCGCCGAGCAGGGCTCGGCATCGGCCAGCTGGTCGGCGCGAAAGCGCTTCTTGCAGGCCCTGCAGTCCACCATCGGGTCGCTGAAGTGCTCGACGTGCCCGGAGGCCTCCCAGGTGCGCGGGTGCGAGATGATCGAGCTGTCGATGCCCTCGACGTCGGGCCGCTCGCGCACCACGCGCTGCCACCAGAGCGCCTTCAAGTTGTTCTTGAGCTCGACGCCCAGAGGCCCGTAATCCCAGAAGCCATTGATGCCGCCGTAGATCTCGCTCGAAGCGAACACGAAGCCGCGCCGCGCACAGAGCGACACGAGGTCCTCCATCCGCTCGAGCCCCGCGCGCGCAACTGCCCGCTCGCTCATGTCGGACCGGCCATCCTGCTCTCGGGGTTGGACTTCGAGGCCGCGGCAGTATACGGGGTCGGGTCGCGGCGGGCGCGCGCGAGCTGCGCGTCGAGGAAGGGCTCGCTGCGCAGCTCGATTCCGAGGTGGAAGCGCTGGAAGCGCTCGAGCAGCTCGCGCGCCTCCTCGAGACCCGCGGCCGGCAGGACGAGGCGAGCGAGCCGATCTTCGTCGAGGCGCAGCAGCAGCTCGAGTGCGCGCAGCGTGCCCGCGTGCACCTCGAGCACGCCCTCTGCGCCGCGGCCACAGGCAGAGCAGAGCGGACCGCCCTCGGCCACGTGGAAGCCGATGCGCGGCGCGCTCCGGGGCTCCGCCCCGCAGCGCACGCAGCGCGCGAGCTCGGGCCGGAGCCCGAGCAGGTCGAGCGCCTGCAGCTCGAGGAAGAGACGCAGGCGCGCATCGGCAGGGCGCTCGGCGGCCGCCGCGAGCGCGCGCAGAGAGAAGGCGAAGAGGCGCTGGGTGTCCGCGCGGGCCCCTCCCTCGGGCGCGAGGCGGTCGAGCAGCTCGAGCAGATAGCAGCCGAGCGCGAAGCGCGCGGGCTGCGTGCGCAGCGGTGAGAACGCGCGGATCAGCACGGCCTGGTCGAGGCGCGCCATCGCGCCCTCGCGTCGCCGATCGATCTGGACGCGCAGGTGGTTGAACAGATCGAGCGTGCCGGAGAAGCGGCGCACGCTCCGCCGCGCGCCCTTCGCGATCGCGGTCAGGCGCCCGCTCTCGGGCACCAGCAGGTGCAGGATGCGATCCGACTCCCCGAAGTCGACGGAGCGCAGCAGGATCGCAGTGGTCTGCAGGGCCGGCACGCGCGCGAGTGTAGGCGCAGCGGCGCTGCCGGTTCAGGGCGGCGCCGCGGATCCGGCAGGGGTCGCGCCGGGCCCGTCGGAGGCTTTGGCGTCCGCCGCGGGGCCGCCCTCGGCCTCGGGCTCCGGGCTCTCGCCCGCGGCGAGCGAGCGCACCGGGTCCGGGCGCAGCACCCAACCCTCGGACTCCCCGCGCGCAGCCGGAGCCGCGGGCGGGGGCTCCTGGCTGCGCCGCCAGATCCCGAGCGCCGCGACGAGCGCGGCGAGTGCGACGAGCGCGAGCGCGAACCCGACCCGGCCGCCGAGCCCGGCGCGCCCCGCGTCCGGGATCGGCTCGGCGAGCAGACGCGTCACGGCTTCGTCGGCGTCGAGTCCGAGCGCGAGCGCGACCGTGCGCACGAAGCCGCGCGCGAAGCCATCCGGCTTCTCGTCGAAGGCTCCCGACTCCAGCCGCGCGAGCGATCGGATCGGAATCTTCGTCCGGGTCGACAGCTCCTCGAGCGTGATCCCGCGCAGCTCGCGCTGGCGCGCGAGGTAGCGTCCGATCGAGGCCTCCCCCGCGTCTACTGCAGCTGCCTCAAGTACGCCTCGGACTTCCGTCCCCATGGTCCGTCCGGATCCTGTACCACCGCTTTGCGCCAGTAGCCGCGCGCGCGGTCGCGTTGACCCGCATCGGCGTAGAGTTCGCCGAGGTGGTAGTTGGCCTCGGCCGCCGCACGCTCGCTGGGACGCAGCTCCAGCACCTGCTCGAAGAGCCGGGTGGCCTCCCGGCCCTTCCCCTCTTCGCGCGCGAGGATGCCGAGATTGAGCAGCGCCGGCCAGTAGCGATCGTTGAACTCGAAGGCCTCCTCGAAGCTCCGGCGCGCGGTCTCGTGCTGGCCGAGCTTGTAGTCGGCCCAGCCGCGGTTCGTGAGCGCCTGCCATGGCGCCGGAAAGGTCGGGTCGTCGACGAGGAGCTCGCACTGGGCGATCGCCTCCTGATAGCGCTCGAGATGGATGTAGAGCGCGGAGAGCGAGACGCGGGCGTCGTGATAGTCGGCTCGCAGGTCGAGCGCGGAGAGGAGCTCGGCCTCGGCCTCCGGGAAGCGCTTCTTGCGCAGGTACGCCTCCGCGAGCGCGTAGCGGATCTCGGGGTTCCGCTGGTCGAGCTCGGCCGCCTTGCGCAGCTCGCGCAGCGCGAGCGCGGCGCGGCCGCCCTTCAGGTGGTCGAGTCCGATGTTGAAGTGCGACTGCGCGCGGCGCAGATCGAGCTCGCGCTGCGCGCGGCGCCCCGCCGTGGAGCAGCCGGCGACCAGCACCAGCACGAGAGCGCCAGAGAGCAGTGCGCGCAGACCCATCTCGATCCCCCTCCCCGGACGCCGCCGGGTCCCGAACGACGCCTAGAAGCGGCTGCGCAGGCGCAGGCTCAAGCTCTCGAAGTCCCGCTGCTCCGGCGTCTCCGCCTCGGATTCGCTCTCGCTCCGCGCCGCTGGGGAGTCCGGCTGCGGCCGGAGCCGGAACTTGGAGAGCCCGGGCCCCCGCTCTTCGGCGGGCGGGCTCGGCTTCGAGCTCGCGAGCAGCCGATCGACTCCCGTCTCCGCGATCACGGCCCGCAGCGCGACCGGGGCTTCCCCCTGCGCCCTGGCCTCGCGCTCGGGCCGCACTCCGCGCCGGGTCCCCGCCGCAGCGGCGCGGCCGTGCGACTCCCGCCGCAGGAACCTCGGCGGCTCCTCCTGAACCTGAACGCTCGGCGGCTCTTCCAGAAAGGGCTGCGGCTCCTCCTGGAACCTCGGCGGCCCTTCCGGCTCCTCGTGCGGGCGCGCGACCCGGGTGCGCGACTGCGCCGGTGTGGTCGGCTTCCGCGCGAGGCCGAGCCAGGGCTCCGGGGACTCCGCGGGCTTCTCGGGCGGCGCCGGCTCCTGCGCTGGGCGCGCCGGAGCGCGCCGCGGCGGCTCGGGCTGCAGCAGCCAGAAGGGCAGCGCGTCGCCGGGCTCGTCGTCCTCGAGCATCGCGAGCGGCGCCGTCGGCAGGTCGACGCTCAGGAACTCGTCGGGGATCGTCGCGGGCAGGACGTCGAGTGCGTCAGGAGCGGAGCGCGCTGCCGGCTTCCGCTGCGCGGGCGCGGCAGCCGCCGGCGGCCGCGGGGCCGGAGCGGGCGCGGGAGCGCGCTTCGGCCGCTCCGGAGGCCGCTCGGGCGACTCGTCGATGAACTCCGACCAGAGTCGGGCGCACTGCGCGGGGCCTTCCCCTCCGCGGATCTCGACCTCGTCGTCGTCGAAGAGGAAGCCCATGCTCTCCGCGAAGGAGAGCGCGGCATCCATGACGACCCCGCCGCTGCTGAGCTCGGCGAGCTCGTCGCCGGCGCAGTAGAAGAGCATCTGGCCGCTGCGGGTCGAGCGCAGGGCCACCGTCACCCGGGGCTCCGGACCCGGATGCAGCGCGACCGCGGCGCGCGCGGGTCCAACGGGCAGACCCTCGAGCGCGACCACGGGCGCGTTCATGGAGAAGCGCAGCGCGCGCAGCTCCGCGCAGTAACGCTGGGCCGGCGCGTCCGTGGGAAAGAACATGCTTCGGGTATCGGGTCGGCCGGGCGGCCGCTTGAGGCTTCGCGGCCCCGCAGGAAAGCGCCGAAGCGCCGAGTCTGCGCGGGTTTTCCGCAGCCCTGCACCCGGCCGAGGGCTACCCGCCGGGCCGGTCAGGGTTAGAATGGGCGCCCTCGGGCCGCACAGATCCGGCTCTCTGTTGTTGGCTGTCCCCGCCCCGAGCAGGACTGCCAGTTCGGGAGAACCCAGCTCCAGCCATGGCGAAGAAGAAGGTCGAGGAGATCCACCGCGTCGCGATCCGATTCACCGGGGACTCGGGCGACGGCATGCAGCTGACCGGGACCAAGTTCACCGAATCGACCGCACTGGCCGGAAACGACCTCGCCACCCTGCCCGACTTCCCCGCCGAGATCCGCGCGCCCGCCGGCACCCTCGCGGGCGTCTCCGGCTTCCAGGTCCATTTCGCCGCCGAGGACGTGCGCACGCCCGCCGACCACCCGGACGTGCTCGTCGCGTTCAACCCCGCGGCGCTCCGGGCCAACATCGGCGACCTGCGCTCCGGCGGCATGGTGATCCTGAACAGCGATGCCTTCAACGAGAAGGCCAACGCCAAGGCCGGCTACGAGAGCGATCCGCTGCCGGACCTGCGCGAGCGCTACCACCTGGTCGAGATCCCCTTCACGCGCCTGAACCGCGAGGCGATCAAGGACCTCGGACTCTCGGGGCGCGACGCGGACCGCACCAAGAACTTCTTCGCGCTCGGCGTGATGTACTGGCTCTACGGCCGCCCGATGGACTCGACGCTCAAGTGGCTCGAGCAGCAGTTCAAGGGCAGGGGCGCGCTGCTCGAGGCCAACCAGCGCGTGCTCAAGGCCGGCTATGCCTTCGGCGAGACCACCGAGCTGTTTCCGGTCTCCTACGTCGTGCCGGCCGCGAAGATCCAGCCCGGCACCTATCGCAACATCACGGGCGGCACGGCGCTCGCCTGGGGTGTCGTCGCGGCGAAGGCGCTCTCCGACCTCCCGCTCCTGCTCGCGGCGTACCCGATCACTCCCGCGAGCGAGGTCTTGCACGAGGTCTCGCGCTTCCGCCACTTCGACCTCAAGACCTTCCAGGCCGAAGACGAGATCGCCGCGATGAGCGCGGCCATCGGCGCGGCCTTCACCGGCGCGCTCGGCATCAGCACCACGAGCGGACCGGGCTTCGTGTTGAAGCAGGAGGCGCTCGGCCTCGCGGTGATGGCGGAGCTCCCGGTCGTGGTGGTGGACGTGCAGCGCGCGGGCCCCTCGACGGGCATGCCGACCAAGAACGAGCAGGCGGACCTCCTGCTCGCGCTCTACGGCCGCAACTCGGACAGCCCCGTGCCCGTGATCGCCCCGATGACGCCGGGCGACTGCTTCTACAGCGTGATCGAGGCGGTGCGGATGGCGATCCGCTACATGACCCCCGTCGTCCTGCTCTCCGACACCTACCTCGCCAACAGCGCAGAGCCGTGGCTGATCCCCGACGTCGATACGCTGCCGCGGATCACGGCCTCCTTCGCGGCCGACGCCAGGAGCTTCAAGCCCTACGAGCGCAACCCGGAGACGCTCGCGCGCCCCTGGGCGATTCCGGGCACGCCCGGCCTCGAGCACCGCATCGGTGGCCTCTCGAAGCAGGACGTGACGGGCGGCGTGTCCTACGACGGCGCGAACGCGCACCGCATGCAGGAGCTGCGGCACGAGAAGGTCGCGCGCATCGCGAGCGCGCTGCCGCCGGTCGAGATCAACGGAGCCCCGCGCGGCCGGCTGCTCGTGGTCGGCTGGGGCGGCACCTTCGGCGCGATCAGCTCCGCCGTCGACGAAGCGCGCGCCGCGGGCGGCTCGGTCTCGAGCATCCACCTGCGCCACCTGAACCCCTTCCCGTCGAACCTCGGAGAGGTGCTGCGCTGCTTCGACCGCGTGCTCGTGCCCGAGCTCAACCGGGGCCAGCTCGCGCGGCTGCTGCGCGCCGAGTTCCTGGTCGACGCGCTGACGCTCTCGAAGCTCGAGGGGCAGCCCTTCCGCGTCGCGGAGATCCGCGCGCGCATCGACTCGCTGCTCAAGGGAGACCACTGAAGCATGGCCGCTGAACCCGCGACTCCGACCCTCACGGCCAAGGACTTCGCCTCGGATCAGGACATCCGCTGGTGCCCCGGCTGCGGCGACTACTCGATCCTCGCGAACATCCAGCGCGTGATGCCCGAGCTCGGCATCCCGCGCGAGAACTTCGTCTTCGTCTCGGGAATCGGCTGCTCGAGCCGCTTCCCCTACTACATGAACACCTACGGCTTCCACACGATCCACGGCCGCGCGCCGGCCTTCGCGACCGGCATCAAGCTCGCGCGCCCGGAGCTCTCGCTCTGGGTCGTCACCGGAGACGGCGACGGTCTCTCGATCGGCGGCAACCACCTGCTGCACACGATCCGGCGCAACGTCGACCTGCAGATCCTGCTCTTCAACAACCGCATCTACGGACTCACGAAGGGCCAGTACTCGCCGACGTCGCGCGTCGGCGTCAAGACGAAGAGCACGCCGGACGGCTCGATCGACCACCCGATCGATCCGGTCTCGTTCGCGCTCGGAGCGGGCGCGACCTTCGTCGCGCGCACGGTCGACGTGCACGCGCCGCACCTGCAGGAGATCCTGCACCGCGCCCACGCGCACAAGGGCACCTCCTTCGTCGAGATCCTGCAGAACTGCCCCGTCTACAACGACGACGAGTGGATCGAGGTCGAGGACCGCAAGCAGCGCGTCGAAGCCGCGCTGACCCTCGCCGACGGCGAGCCGCTCGTCTGGGGCGCGCCCGGCCGGCGCCGCGGCATCCGCATCCAGGACGGGATTCCCTCGATCGTGCCGCTCAACGACGACGACGATCCCGTCTCGAAGGGCGTCGCGGTCCACTACGAGCGCCACGAGACTCCGGCCTACGCCTTCGCGCTCGCGAGCCTCGCGCGCCCGGACTTCCCGCTGCCGATCGGCGTGTTCCGCGCGGTCGAGAAGGCGTCCTACGAGAGCGCCCTCGAAGCGCAGGTGCAGAGCGCGATCCAGGCGCGCGGCGCGGGCGACCTGAAGGCGCTGCTGAATAGCGGCGATACCTGGAGAGTCGTCGCGTAGCCGAGCGCGTGCGCCGCTACCCTCCCGCGCGGGGATGCGCACGCTTCCGAGTCGTCTCGCGCTGGCCGGCCTGGTCGCGGCGGTCTACGGCGCGCTCGCGCTCTCTCCCTTCCACCCGTACGTCGCGCGCTTCGACACACACCTGATCGGGAACCACGGCGATGCGCTGCTGCAGCACCTGCACTGCGCCTGGCAGTGGCACGCGCTCGCGGAGGGGCGCGCGGGCGAGCTGCTCGCGCTGCCGACGCTCCACCCCTACCGCTCGGGCCTCGCCTTCGGGGAGCCGCTGCTCGGGATCTGCCTGCCCTTCACGCCGGTGTTCCTCGCGACCGGCAGCAGCGCGGCGGCCTTCAACAGCGCGCTGATCGCGTCCTTCCTGTTGCTCGGCCTCGCGACCTTCCTGTGGGCGCGCGACCTCTTCGCGAGCGCGCCGGCGGGTCTGCTCGCCGCGGTGCTCGTGCTCTTCGATGCCTGGCGCGTGCACTACCTGAGCGCGCTGAACGTCCTCACCCTGCACTACGCGATCCTGGGCCTGTGGCTGATCGGCCGCTGGCTGCGCCGCGCGAGGCTCGTCACGCTGCTCGGCGCGGCACTGCTCTTCGAGCTGCAGCTCCTGAGCGCGGCGCAGGGCGCGATCGCCGGCAGCTACCTCGCCTGCGTCTGGCTCGCGGTGGTCTGGCTCGGCTCGGGTGCCTCGATCGACCCGCGCCGCGTGCGGCAGCTCGCGGCGGCGGCGGCGCTCTTCCTCGCGCTCTCGGTCCCCTGGCTGCACTTCTTCGAGCAGGCCTTCGACGCGCAGAGCGGGCTGCGCCAGGCCGGCGAGCTGCGCGCGTACAGCGAGAGCTTCGCGGGGATGGCGCACGGATTCGGGGTCTTCGGCTGGCGCGGCGCCCTGGCAGCGCTCGGAGCCGCGCTGCTCGCGTCGGCGGCGCGGCGCGGTCGGCTGCCGCGCGCGCGCGCGCTCGATCTGCTCGGCATCGGCTGCGCCGCGCTCGTGCTCGGCGTGCTCGCGCGCGGGCCCTGGACCGGAGCGCCCGATGCGCCGACGCCGCTGCCGGCCTACTACGCGGAGGGAATCCTCCCGGGTCTCGACCTGCTGCGCGCGCCGATCCGGCTCGCGGCGTTGACTCCGCTGGTGCTGGCCCTCTTCGCCGCGGGCGGCTTCGCGCGGCTCGTCGCTCGGCTGCCCGAGCGCTGGGGCACCCGCCCGGCGCTGGGCCTCCTGCTGCCGCTCGCGTTCAGCGCGGCCTGGCCGAGCCTCGACCCCGCGATGGGCGCTCCGATCGCAGAGCGCCCGGGCGATCTCGCGCTCGCGACCCGACTCGCGGAGCTGCCCCGCGATGCGGTCATCCTCTCCCTGCCGCTCGCGCTCAGCGATCGCTTCGGCGCCGCGGTCGACGAGCGCGTGCTGATCCACCGCCGGCGGCAGATCGGAGGCTTCGCCTCGATCGTCCCGCGCGTCTTCGTCCACGCGGCCTACGCGCTCGGCAGCTGGCCGCGCGAGGGCAACGACGTAGCACTCGCGCTCGGGGCGACGCACGTCGTGGCGCCGGAGGGCTTCGGCCGCGACGCGGACGCGCTCGAGCGCGAGGGCATCCGCGCGCTCGCGACGCTCTCGGGCCGGACCCTCTTCGCGCTCTCCGCGCCGCCGGCGGCGGAAGCGCCCCATCGCGCGCTCGTGCCGGCGGCTGCGGCGACGGGGCGCTGGCTCAGCCTCGCGCTCTTCCGGGCCGCGGCGCGCTTCGACGCGCAGGGATACCGCGAGCTCGTGGCCGAGTGGCGCGCGCGCGACGGTGCGCGCGATGCGGTGGTGGCCTTCGCCTTCGCGGACAGCGTCGTCGGCCCGCGCGATCCGATCCGCGTCCACGTCCCGACACCGCTGCGGCCCGGCGCCTACCAGCTGCGCGTCGACTTTCCCGGGTTCCCGATCGAGGCGGAGGTCGAGGTCTCGGATCGGCCCACGAGCTTCGACTCGCCGGTCCAGGAGATCGCGGTCCGGCTGCCGGAGCCGGGCGCGGCACCCGGGCGCGTTCGCGCGGGCGCCGCACTCCCGCTCGAGGTGGAGATCGAAGCGCGGCCGGGACCGATCCTGCTCGCGACGTCGCGCCATCGCCTGCCGCCGCGCCGCGGCGAGACCTTCTTCGCCTACGGCTTCAGGGGGCGCGACGGATCGGTCACCGCGAGGCGCGCGCTCGAGCGCAGCGCACTCGCGGCGGATCTCCTGCCCGGCGCTCCCCGGCGCGAGCGCTGGTACCTGCAGACCCCGCTGGAGCCGGGTCGCTACGACCTGCTGGTCGCGCTCGGGGCGATCGGCGGGCCCCGCGAGGCGCCGCGCTGGAGGGTCCTCCTGCGCGACCTCGAGGTCGCATCGGACTGAGCGGCGGAGACCCGGGAGCGCCTCAGCTCGTCACACGGCGCCGCGCGGCGAGCACTGCTGCGCCCGCGAGCACGAGCGCCGCCGTGCCCGGCTCCGGGACCGTCGAGATGCTCCCGATCGAGAGCCCGCCGCGCAGGCTGACCACGCGCAGGCGCACCGCGCGGACGTCCGCGAGGTCGACGTTCGCGTTGCTGAGGACGATGGTGCTGAGCCCGTTCACCAGGGTCGCGTTGGTGACCTGCGAGGAGTCCGAGTCCCACAGGGTGAGCTCGAGGAAGCCCGTCGGATTCGGAGACCCGAAGGTCGTCTCGACGTAGATGTTGAAGGGGCTCAGGTCCAGCGCCAGCGCTCCCGCCGAGCCGTCGTTGACTCCGTTCGGGATTCCGTCGTAGATCACCGAGAAGACCGTCTGGCTGCCCGGGGTCGGAGGATTGACCACGGTCGGTGCGGTCGGCGCGGAGATCGACACCGCATCGAGCGCGATCGTCGTCGTCAGCGATGCGGTGGCCGTCTGCACGCCCGACCCGTCCACGGTCTCGAGGCGGACCTGGCGCGTGCCGCCGACGACGCTCCCGGGGCTCAGCCCCGACTGCTCGGAGGTCGCGACGCCGGCCGCGTTGGTGTCGCTCATCGAGAAGTCGCCCTCCTCGAAATCGTCGATCGTCAGGGCGGAGGCGCCGCCTGCGAGTGCGAAGCTGAGTGCCGTCGAGATCGCGAGAACCGCTCGGCGCGAGTGGCGCATGAAACCCTCCGAAGCTCGAGGCAAGAGGGTCGCGCCGCGGAGACACACCGCGCCGACTCCCTTCCAAGCACTGCAATTCCCGTGCAAGTCATATGCCGAGGTTTTCCCACACCCGAGCGAGGCAAGACGCGGTTCCGATTTCACTGCGATTCCGGAATGTTCTCGGTGGAGCGTCCGGGCAGCGACTGCGCGCTCACGGCTCCCGACGGCGGAAAGGCCTTTCCGTCGGAGGAAAAGCCTTTCCGCTCCGGCGCCGCGATGACCTGCGGGAAAGCGGCCGCGCTGCCGAGGTGGAAGTGGGCGGGGCGCGCCGGGAGCGGTGCGCCGGGACTGGCTCCCACCCGGGCGGCGCGGATCCCTCCGCCGGCCCGCAGAGCGAGCGCGCCGAGAGCGCGGGCGATCCACGCGCTCGCAGGTCTCGCGGGCGGGAGCGCGATGCGGAACCCGACGGGAGCGATCGCTCCCGTCGGGTCCGTGTCCTTCGCGCGGCGCTAGGCGAAGAGCCGCTGGCGCAGCGCGTAGAGCAGGCCGACGAGCGCCAGAGAGCTGCCGAACGCGAGCGCGACGCCCGGCTCGGGCAGCGCGATCGTCGCGCCGTCGAGGTGCAGCGTGCGCGTGAAGCCCGAGGAGACGCTGTTCCGCAGCGCGTTGCCGCCGGACACCAGGTTCAGGTACCGCACGCCGGCCATCGTCGTGTCGCCGCCCTCGGCCGAGAGCGTCGTGATGCGCGGGTTGCCGGCCTGCACCCAGTTGCCCTGCACGACGACGCGGCCCGTGGTCAGCGGGAAGCCGAAGTTGATCGTCGTCGCGCCGGGCAGGTTGAACAGCAGCGGCCCGACGATGTTCACGATGATCTCGCAGTCGGGCGGCGACGGCGGCAGCACGTTGGGCGCGCAGGGCGGGTTCTGGACGACGCCGTTGTAGACCATGCCCGGAGGCGCCACGCGCGTCGCGGTCGAGAAATAGCCGCGACCCACGTGCTGCGTTCCCATGCCCGACACCGGCGAGCGGATCAGCTCGGGTCCCGCGTCCGGCGTGATCGGCACCGCGACCCAGACCCGCGCGAAGCCCGAGAGCATCATGCCCATCGTGCCGCCGAAGGCGTTCGCATTGGACGTGTAGCTGACGCGGCGGGTGAAGGGCAGTGGCGTGGAGGCATTGAAGACGGTCTCGCTCGCGACGGGGTGGGGCTGGAAGCGGTTGTTCGGATCCACCCAGCTCACGACGAAGTTCGGCGCGACGCGGCCGTTCTGCCCCGGATCCATCCACGCGGCCCCGTGCATCAGGCGCGTATTCGCAGTGCCCGGGTGTTGGTTCGGCCCGATCCCGACCGGCGTGATGTTCGGCCGCACCGGGGCGCGCAAGGCGACCGGCGCGAAGAACATGAACGAGGTGTCGAGCTGGTTCACGGCCGCGTCGAAGGGAACCGGCTTGCCCTGGATGCCGCCGTACCAGTCGATCAGGCCGGCCGGCACCTTCACCGGCACGCCCGGGACGTTGAGCGCGGTGCCCGTGATCGCCGCCGCGCCGACGGGCTTGGTAGCCGGCTCGACTCCGATCACCGGACCGTTGAAGACCTGCGCGCGGCCGCAGGGCCACATCACGGTGCCGGCGCCGTTGAAGCAGATCGAATCGTCGCCCGGCGGAATGTTGATCGTGGGCCCGCGATTCTGTTGCCACCGCCCGGAGATGAAGAAGTCGGCTGCGAGAACCTGGCTGGCGCCGAACAAACACGCGAACGCCATCGCCAGCGCGCCGAAGACTAAGTGTCGGGATGTCGACATCGGTGCGTTCCTTCCATGGCTAACCGGTTATTCTTCTCGCACTTCTGGAGCCGTGTCACCGGGAGGAGCCCTCCCGGATGCGATCGCCGCCCACCGCGGTGGGCCTCCAGAATCGCCTGCAGTCTATTCGCACGGAGTTATGATGTCTAACGAAAAAAGCAGGTGGGACCACCGCGAGCCCGGTCGCGGTCGGACGGCGCCGCCCCATGTGTCCCGCGGGCCGTCGGTAGGCGGAGCGGATCGGATCGCTCGCCCCCTCCGTCGGCCCGCCTACCATGTCGGGAGACTGGCTCTCGCGGGAGCGGCCCTCGCGCTCGCGCTGGGCGTCCTCGGGAGCTGCGACTCACCCGATCGGATGACGCCCTCTGGGGATCTCGGCTCGCGGGTCGATGCCATCCTCCGCAACTCGAGGGTGCTCGAGCGCAACCGCGACCTCGCGGCCCTCCTGGTCGACGCGCCGGTCGAGGCGGCCCCCGCGATCGCCGGCGCGTTCAAGGACGCCTTCTCCGAGTGGGGCGACAACGAGCTCGTGCTGCTCGCGGAGTGGTGGGGCCCGCTCGACCCCGAGGCGGCGTATGCCTGGGGCGTCGCGGACTGGCGCGCCCGGCATCCGCGCTTCCTCTACGCGCTGATGCGATCGGTCGCGCGCCAGGACCCGCAGGCGGCGATCGCCCTCTACCGCAGCTATCCCCCCGCGCTCGCCACGTACAAGCAGGACTACCCGATGGAGCTCGAGGGGATCGTCGCGGGCTGGTACGAGTCGGGCAAACCCGGGCTGATCGATTTCCTGGTGAGCCAGCCCACCCCGACGCTGCAGCAGCAGACCCTCGGGACCTTCGCGCGCCTCAAGGTGCTCGAGCTCGGTCCGCGGGGCGCGATCGAGTGGGCCGAGCGGGCCGTGCGCGAGGATGTCTCGGGCAACACCAGCCGCTACGTGCTGCAGCGGATCGCGGCCTCGGTCGGCGAGGTCGACGGCCCGCTCGCGGCCGAGTGGGCCGAGCGCCAGGTCGCGCAGGGCGAGAGCGTGACCTTGATCCAGCGCGTCGCGGCGCGCTGGGTCCGGCGGGAGCCCGAGCGCGCGATGGAGTGGCTCGCGAAGTTCGACCCGCTGGACAACGACTATCAGATGGCGGTCGACATGACCTTCCGCGACTGGCACCAGCTGAATCTCGCCGGCTCGCGGGCGTGGCTCGAGTCGAAGGGCGACGAGCGCTTCGGCTGGCTCGCGCCGGCGACCGCGACCGCCCTGCGCTTCGAGGCCTATCGCTGGCACCACAGCAACAACCTCGAGGCCGACTGGACGGGTGCGCTCGAGACCTCGCTGAAGCTCCCCGAGCGCAATGGCCTGAAGTGGGGCACGGCGGCCGTGATCGCGAGCTTCTGGCTGAACCGCGACGCGCCCGCCGCGGAGGCGTGGATGGCGAGTGCGGGCATGCCCGAGGCGTTCCAGATCAAGGCCCGGCAGCGCGCCGAGAACCCGCGTCCCTGACGCGGGCGCGCCGCTCGCACGAGCTCCGCAGCCGACGCGCCGCGCGCTCCGCCCGCCGCGTCAGGCGGCGCCGAGCCGCTCGAGCAGCGAGCGTGCGGCGTCGCCCTGACCGAAGCGCAGCGCGCGGCGCGCGAGCGCGATGCGCTCGTCGCGGTCAGCCGCGCCCGCGCCCTCGAGCGACGCGAGCGCCAGCGCGACGCTGCCGTCGATCGGATCGCGCTCGAGCGCCGCGCGCAGCTCCCGGGCCGCGTCGGCCGCCCGACCCTCGGCCGCGAGCAGCCCGGCATGGGCGAGCGCCGCCTCGCTGTCCCCGGCGCGCTCCGAGTCGATGCGCGCGTAGCGCGCGAGCGCGGCCGGAACGTCGCCGCGCGCCTCCGCGAGCCGGGCGAGGCCGAGCAGCGCCCCCGGCCGATCGGCCTCGAGCGCGAGCGCGCGCTCGAAGGCAGCGGCCGCCTCCTCGCTGCGGCCGCCCGCCGCGAGCGCCCGTCCCAGGATCTCCTCGAAGGCCGCGAGCGGCTGCGCGGCCGCCGCCTGCCGCGCGAGCGCGATCGCCTCGTCGTGCTGGCCCTGGGCGGAGAGGTCGCGCGCGAGGCTCTGCAGCGCCGGCAGCGCGACCGGCGACGTGAGATCGAGTCGATCCGCGCCCCGGATCACCTCGACTGCGGCCTGCGGACCGGCCTGCCGCCGCACGCCCTTCGCGACCGCGGCGAGCGCGGATCCCCAGAAGTCGGGATCGCGCAGGAAGGGCTGGAGCGCGGCCGGCACGCCGCGCCCGAGGTCTCCGAGCGCCGCGTGCGCCTCGAGCTCGAGCAGCACGAGCGGCCCGCTGCGCAGCGGCGGCGCGTCGCCGGTCCCCTGGTAGTCGAGCACGAAGGTGGCGTCGCGGTATTCGCCGGCGGCGAGGTGCAGGCGCGCGAGCCGCGCGCGCGTGTCGGCGGCGTTCGCATCGACCCGCATCGCCGCGTGGTATTCCTCGACCGCGCGGGCGAAGTCTCCCGTCTGCTCGGCCGCGAGCGCCGTGTAGAAGCGAGCGATCGCGTTGTCGGGCCACAGGCGGTTGCCCTCGCCGAGGTGGGCGAGGGCGCGCGCGTAGTCGCGCTGCGCGAACGCGAGCCGCCCGAGCAGGAGCTCGCGGTAGGGCGCGACCTCGAGCGCCTCGGCGACTTCCCGGGCCTCGTCGCTCTCTCCGGCCGCGAGCAGCGCCTCGCCGAACGCGAAGCGCAGCTCCGGGTCCGCGGGAGTCTGGATCGAGACGGCCCGGCGCCACGCGGCGAGCCCCTCGTCCGGGCGCCCGGTCTGGCTCAGGTAGGCCGCGAGGTCGCGCCAGGCCTGGACGTCGAGATCGCCCTCGGTCGCGCTGCGCAGCAGCGCCTCCGCCTTCGCCGCGTCGCCGCGCAGCTGGTACCAGTCGGCCAGGGTGATCCGGAAATAGCGGTGGGCGGGAGCCGCCTGGTTCGCGGCCGTCAGGATCTCCTCGATCCGCTCGGGCCGCTGCCGCTCCTCGAAGAACTCCAGCGACTCGGAAACGACCCCGACGTCCGCGGGATAGCGCTCCAGGCACTCGGAATACACCTGCTCGGCCGCGTCGAGCTCCCCGCTCTCGCGCTTGAACCTCCCGCGCGCCGCACACGAGAGCGCGGCTGCCGCGGGGTTCGCGCCCTCGCCCTCGAGCTGCTGCCGCTCGAGCGTCTCGAGCGCGCTGCCCGCCTCCTCGACCCGGTGCAATCCGAGCAGCGCCACCACGCGCAGCGGCACCGCATCGCGGCGCTCCGGATCCAGCGCGAGCAGGCGGTCGACGTCCGCGAGCGCGCCCTCGTAGTCCCGCCGGTTGTGCAGCCGGGCGCGGCAGCGCAGGCTCAGCGCGTCGACCTGCTCGGGCTCGCGCTCGAGCACCTCGTCGAGCACCTGGATCGCGACGTCGGGATTTCCCGAGCGCAGCGCGAGCTCGGCGAGCAGCGTGCCGGCGCGCACGAGCCAGGCCGGGTCCTTCATCGCCTCGCGCAGCGACCAGAACGCCTGCGTGCTGCGGCCCGTCTGCGCGAGCGCGACGCTGTAGCGGTAGGCGACCTCGCCGCCGCCCGAGCGCTCGTCGAGCAGCGCGCGCAGCGGCTCGATCGAGTCCTCGAAGCGTCCCTCGTCCTGCAGCGCGCGGATCGCATGCAGCGCGTCCTCGGGCGCGCCGCCGCAGGCGAAGAGCAGCGGCAGCGCAGCGGCGAGCGTCCGGGCGAGCGAGCTCACGGCAGCTTGTAGCCGAGCGCGCGCAGCTGGTTCAGCTCCATCTCGTCGATCTCGAGCGTCTTCACGCCGCCTTCCCATTCCGGTTTCAGCTCACGGTAGCGCTCGACGAGTCCGCGCAGGCGCGCGAGATCCTCGGGCCGCGAGTCGGCGACGTTGATTCGCTCCTGCGGATCGCTCGCGGCATCGAAGATCTCCTCCACGCGGCGGCGGTCGGCATCTTCACCGACGACATAGCGCAGGTCGCCCAGCGAGACGGCGTGGGTGAAGTCGCCTCCGGTCGGCCAGCCCCAGCGCTGGTGCAGCGAGGCGTAGGCGGGCTCCGCTTCGGCGCGCGGCGTCTCGCCGCGCGCCGCGGCCAGGAGCTCCGGGACCCGGGAGCGGCCGTCCGTCGCCTCGAGCGCGGGGAGGTCCAGCAGGTCGAGCAGGGTCGGCCAGACGTCGACGTTCGAGCTGCGCTCCCGCAGCGCGATCCCGGGTTCCAAGCGGAACGGGAGGCTGATCAAGAGCGGCACCTCGGTGGTCTCCCGGTGCACCTCGCGCGCGTGGCCCTCGAGTCCGCGCTCGCCGAAGGCCTCGCCGTGGTCCGACGCGATCACGAGCACGAGGTTCTCGAGCTGCCCCATCGCGGCGAGCTGCCGCACGAAATCCTCGATCACCCAGTCCGTCCGGCGCACCGCGTTGTCGTAGATGTCGAGGTTCGACGTGCCGAAGAGCGCGGACTCCGTGTCGTAGGTGTACTCGTGCACGTCCATCAGGTGCAGGTAGAGGAACCAGCGGTCGCGGCCGTTCAGGCGCAGGAACTCGACCGCCATCTCGACCGCGTCGGTGTCGGTCCCGGCCTGCGAGATCGTCGGATTCTCCCTGCGCAGGTCGGGGGGCAGCGGCCGCGCGGAGGGCCGCGCGTAGAGTTCGAAGCCCTGGTCGAAGCCGTGGTAGCCGCTGACCCAGCCGTTCCGGAAGATGCCGACCGTGCGGAAGCCGGCGTCGCGCAGGATCTCGGCCGGCATGCGCGCAGAGGGCGGCAGCGCGTCGCTGAAGCGCAGCACGCCCGTGCGCGCGGGCAGCCGTCCCGTCCAGAGCGACGCCATCGAGGCCTTGGTCCACGAGGACTGGGCCAGGTGGCGCTCGAAGCGGATCCCGCCCGCGGCGAGCTCCTCGAGGAAGGGGCTCGTCGGGCGCTCGTAGCCGTAGGCGCTCAGGTGCTCGGCGCGCAGCGTGTCGACCAGGATGAAGAGCAGGTTCGGGCGGCGCTCTGCGAGCGACTCGATCGCGGCGGGGGCCTCGACCGGCCGCGCGGCGAGCGGCGAGCTCGAGCCAAAGCGGATCGCGGACGCGAGGAAGGCGAGCACGATCGCGCCGGCCGCGAGCGCCCACGGCCAGCGGCGCGCGAGGAGCCGGCTCATGCGAGGGTCCATCCTCTCGTCCGCTCGGCGCTCAAGCGATGTGCGCGCTCACCACGTGAACGCGACCTCGCCCCCGCAGCTGCGCGGGTCGCCCACGAAGTTGACGACGAGCCCCCGGAAGTTGGAGGCGTCGAAGGCGTAGGTCTTGTAGCGCTGGTCCTCGAGGTTGCGGCACCAGCCGGAGAGCTGGAACTGGCCTCCGGGGGCCGCCCAGCTCAGGCGCACGCTGTGGATCCAGTAGGCGGGCTGCCCGATCGCGAAGGGCGGCTTGTTGAAGTTGCGGTTGAAGTCGCTCGAGCCCCGGCCCTCGGTGACGTCGAAGTAGGTGTCGTCCTGCCAGGTGAAGTCGTAGCGCGGTGTCAGGGCGCCGAAGCTCCCGAGGTCGAAGGTCCAGTGGGCGCCGCCGCTGAACTGGAAGCGCGGCGCGTTGGGCAGCTGATTGCCCGTGTAGTCCTCGATCACCGGGAAGGGGACGGTCCCGCCCGTGCGGAACACGAGGTTCTTGAAGTCCAGGAACTCGGACTGCAGCCAGCCACCGCGGAACTGGAGCACGAGATCCTCGAGCCAGCTCGGCGCGACGTCGCGCAGCGGGTACAGCTCGATCTCGCTCTCCGCGCCGAGCACCTCGGCGTCGTCGGCGTTGATGACCTCGAGCGTCGGCACCGAGTTCGGGTTGTCCTCGAACAGGAACACCTGGTAGTCCTGGTAGTTGTAGTAGAAGAGGGCCGCCGAGAGCTGCAGACGCGAGCCCAAGCCCGACGCCTTGACGCCCCATTCGAAGGAGTCGAGCACTTCGGGCCGGGCCGGCTCGGAGGGGTTGTCCGGGGCCGGGAGCGCGTTGGTGTTGAAGTGCCCGGACTTCCAGCCGCGCGTGTACTTCCAGTAGGTCGAGATGTCCTGGGTCATCGAGTAGGTCAGGCTGATGCCGCCGGTCGGTGCGTGCCAGACCCGCTGGTCCCGGTGGCTCCGGGTCGGAACCGCCAGGGCGTTCGGCGCGCTCTGCGTGATGTCGAAGGCCTTCTTCTCGAAGTTGTAGCGCGCGCCACCCTCGAGCCGGAAGTGCTCGGAGATGTCGAAGTTGAAGCCCGCGTAGGCCGCGCTGCTCCAGATGTCCTGGTCGTAGACGCGGAGCACGTTCGCGGCCGCGAAGGCCTGCTCGAGCAGCAGGCTCGAGTCGAGCTGCTCCATCAGGTAGTAGGCGCCGAAGTCGAGGTAGATGCGCTCGCTCACCTGGCGCCCGAGCCGGAGATCCTGCGTGAGCTGCCACGCCTTGGCCTCCTGCGTGATCTCGAAGAGCAGATCGGGCGTGAAGTCCGAGTCGCTCTCCGCCAGGCGCGAGAAGCCGTCCCAGCCGGTCGTGGCCTCGAAGTCGAACTCGCCGAGACCCATCTGGCCGCGCACGAAGGTGCCGTAGGTGTCGAGCTTGTTGCGCCCGTCGCGGCGGAAGTCGCCGCGGTAGGGGTCGCGGTCGAGCGGGCGCAGCTCGGCGAGGTTCTTGGCGAGCGCCCTGTCCCCGGCCGCGAAGCCGAGCTGCCTGCGCAGCTCCGTGCGCTCCGCGCGCTGGTCCTCATCGATGTACGTGGTGAACGTGCCGCTCCCGTACTGGTTCCCCTGCGGTCCGGTTCCGATCGCCTGGCCGAAGGTTCCGTCCTGGTCGCGGCGGCTGCCGTGGCCGTTCAGGATCCAGTCCATGTCGCTCCCGGGAGGCTGGAAGCGCAGCTGGCCGCGCGCGGCCCAGACGTCGCGGTCTCCGACGAGCTTCTTGAGACCTGCCGGGATCGGGGGCGGCTCCCCGAGTAGCGAGTCGCCCTCGTTGCAGACTTTTCCCGCCCCGCGCTGGCCCACCGGGAGCGCGCCGCCGCAGCCGTTGCGGAAGAGCGGCTCGGTCCGGCTCATGCGGAAGGCCACGCGCCCCGCGGCGACCTCGGGAACGATCGGGACGCCGAGTCCGCCCTCGTAGTCGCGGATCAGCGAGTCGGGCGCGTCGCTGCTCACGAACTGCCCGAGGCTCACGCGCAGCGAGGCCTCGGCGAGGTCGAGGTTCGGCTTGCGCGAGATCAGCTTGATCGCCCCCGCGGACGCGTTGCGCCCGACGCCCGTGCCCTGGGGACCGCGCAGCACCGCCACGTTCTCGACGTCGAAGATCTGGGGCACCTGCAGCGGCGGTGCGTTCATCGGAACGTCGTCCTGGTAGATCGCGACCGCGCTAGGCGCGTTCGCGCTGAAGTCCTGGAGCCCCACGCCCCGGATGAAGAAGGTCGCGGTCGTCTCGCCGGGGCTGATGATCTCGAGGTTCGGCGAGAAGTCCGCGAGATCGGTCACGTCTCCGATGCCGAGCGCCGTGAGCTCCTCCGCACCGAAGAGCACGACGGATTCGGTGCGGACGTCGGGCAGCGGAGCCGCAGCGGTGCCGGTGATGACGATCTCCTCGACTCCGGGAGGCGGCGCGCTCTCCTCGCCGGCGCCGGGTGCAGCGCCCTGCTCCCGTTCGTCGCGCGCGGACTCGGCGCCGGCTCCGCCGCCTGCGGGGCGCTGCGCGTCGATCGGCCCCGCGACGAGCTGCGCTGCGAGACCGAGCACGACGGGACAGCGGCGGAGTCGCACGTCGACGGATCCTCGAATGGGCTTTCGAGTGTCTCGATTCGCCTGTTGTGAGTCAAGCCAAACCCCGCATCCGATGAACACCTGCTGCGACGAGCGAGCGTCGCGACAATCCGCGCTCGACGGGCACTCGATGCAGTAGAATCGGCGAGGTTCCGTCCGGGGGATCCAGGGGGAGGCAGCCTCGCCGTGCGCGCCACATCCGCCCTCTTGATCGCCACGCTCGCGCGGACGCTCGCGGCCGGCGCGGAAGCGGCGCCCGGCGACGCGGCTCGGCACTGGGCGCCGTCGCTGGCGATCACGACGGGGCTCCTCGCACAGGACGTCCGCTCGAGAAGCAGGGCGGGGTCGGTCCTCGGCCCGGCGCTCTCGACGCAGCCCCAGCTGGTCCGCCCCGCGACCTCGGGCGACGGCACGCTCTTCGCGGCGCAGGTCGGGGCTTCACTCGAATTGATGACGCCCCGCCTCGCCGACGGCTTCGCGGATCCCCGGCTCTTCGCGCACGCCGGTGCGGCGGCCGCCTTCGGCTCCACCAAGAACCTCTCCCGCGAGGGCTCGGTCGACGTGATCGCACCGCCGCCGGTGCTCCCGGCGACCTTCTTCGGCGAGAGCGCCGTCGTCGGCCAGGGAACCCAGACGCAGTCCGAGATCCGGCGGCTCCTCGTGAGCGCGGGCGGCGGCGTCGCCTTCAGCGTCGATTGGTGGGGACTCCGCTTCCGGATCAAGCCCTCGCTCGAGTACTTCCGCGAGGAGGTCCGGCTCGAGGGGGTCACGAATCGCGCGATCCTGGTGCGCGGAACCAGCGGAAACGTCGAAGCCGACACGCGAACGACGATCCTGCTCAGTCAATTCGACGATCGGGTCCGGAAGATCCAGCTCGCCTCCGCCGCGACCAAGGCCTATCACGGCGTCGGCCCCGGGCTCGAGCTCGAGACCGACGTCGAGCGGATTGGCCCCTTCATGTGGACGATGTTCGCGAGTGGAAAGGCGACGGCCTTCATCGGCAACCTCGAGTTCGGCACGAACGCGGTGAACCAGTTCGGCGAGACCGCCGCCTGGAACTTCGAGAAGGAGCGCTGGGCCTATCGCGCGAACGCCGGCATCCGCTTCCGCTGGCAGCCCGAGTGACGGCGCGAGCGCCCGCGAGGCCGCCCTGCGCGAACCCAGGCGCGAGGATTCGCGTCCGGAGCGGAGTGCCGAGCGGTGGCGCGTTCCCGTCGCGTGGCTGGGGCGAGCCCTCGCGTTGGTTCTCTTCGCGGTCGCCTTCGGCCCCCTGTTCGGCCTCGAAGCGGATCGGGATCGCGCGCTGGAGGTCGAGCGCTGGTTCTTCGAATCCGGCGGAACTTCACCGGGGCTGACGCTCGGGATCGCCGCGTGGCTCTTCTGGCGGCGGCTGCCCCGGCTGCGAGCGCTGCCCGCAGCGAGCGCGTCGCGCGCAGCGGCATGCCTCGCGGCGGCCGCTGCGCTCGCCTTCGCGTGGGCGAGAGCTGCCGAGGCCCCGGATCTCCTCGCGCCCTCGCTCGCTCTCGGCCTGCTCGCGTTCGGTGCAGCGGCCCGCGGCGCGCGCGGAGCGCGCTGCCTGCTGCACCCCGCCGCGCTGCTGCTCTTCGCGCTGCCGATCCCCTTTCCGCTCCAGAACGAGGTGGTCTGGCAGCTGCAGCTCTGGAGCGCGGCCGGGGGAGAGGCGCTGCTGGGCCTCGTCGGTCTCGAGGTGAGCCGCAGCGGCGTGCACCTGCGCCATGCGGAGATCGAGTTCATCGTGATCGATACCTGCAGCGGCTTGCGCTCGATGCGCACCCTGACGCTCGTCGCCTTCGTGCTCCGGGAGCTCTTCGCGGGCGCGGGTGCGCGCGCGTGGGGGCTCGTGGCGCTGGCGCCGCTGCTGGCCCTCGGGCTCAACGCGCTGCGCATCGCGTGGATCGCGACCGACGCAGTGCGCGCCGAGGCGGCGCCTGCAGACACGCATCTCGAGCAGGGCCTCGGCGTGCTCTTCGCGGGAACCGCCCTGCTCTTCGCAATCGGCCACCTGCTCGAGCGCGAGCGGCGCGCCGCTCCGCGCCCCGCGCCTGCGGCGCGAGGCGCGCTGCCCTGGCGCTCCGCCCTCGCTGCGCTCTGCGGCCTCGCTCTGCTGTCGCAGGGGATCGCGCCGTGGCCCGCGCCCAACCCGAGGGCCCCGGTGCCGAGCGCGATCCCGCTGCAGCTCGCCGGCTGGCGGGGGACGAACGTCGAGGCGGACCGCCGCTTCCTGCACGGGATCTTCCTCGGAACGGTGCAGGAGCGGCTCTACCAGCGTTCGGGGCGGCGGGCCGGGGACGCGGGCAGCGTCGCGCTCTTCGTCGCGAGCGAGGTCGCGCGATCGGGTCGCACGAGTCCGGCCTCGCGCGCGCTGCTGCTGCCCGCGAGCGACTGGGTCGTGGAGTCGAGCCAGCCCACCCGGATCTGGTCGCTCGGAGTGGACGGCACGCTGGCCAGCGTCCGCCACCGGGAAGGGCGCGCGCTCGTCTACGCCTTCGGACTCCACGAGGGCGGCGCGCTGCGCGATTCGCTGCGCTCGCTGCTGGCCCTCGAGCGGGGGCCCTTCCTGCGCGCGCAGGCGCGGGTTCGCGTGCGCATCGCGACCGGCTTCGGCGACGGCCGCGGCAGCCGCGAGCGCGCTAAGCAGCGGCTCGACCGCTTCGTCTTCGACTTCCAGCGCGAGCTCGCGGCGCTCTGAGCCGAGGGCGGGCGGCCGACCAGCGCGCGCAGGCTGCCCGCTGCGCCGGGGCCGGATGCTAGTCGCGGCCGAGGCGGGCCGGGGGCCGCAGCATCGCGATCGCGAGGCGCTGCTCGTCGTCGGGCGTGAGGCAGGGAAGCCGGACGCGCTCGCGCGCCGGGAGCCCGCCCTGCCGCGCAGCGAGTCGCGCCGCGGCGACGAGCTCGAGGGCCGGGCTCCCCGCGCCGGAGCGCGCGGCGAGGGCCCCTGCGGCCGCGGGAAGTCGCGCGAGCGCCGGGGGAGTGCCGAGATGCAGCAGGCTGCAGATGCGCCGCCGCAGCGCAGGCGGGTGTCCCGGCGCGAGCGCGAGCAGGGCTTCGTCGGCGTCGAGCGCATCGGCGTAGAGGCCGAGCAGCATCTGGATCGCCGCGAGTGCGTCGAGCAGCGTCGCGCGCTCGCTCGCGGGCGCCTGCGCCGAGAGCCCGGAGCTCAGGCGCTCGAAGTCCGTGGGGATCAGCCCGTGCCGGGTCGCCCACGCGCGCGCGCCTGCGATCACGGCTCGCGGCTCGAAGCCCCGCTCGGGATCGAAGGGCACGGCCTCGGCGGCGTAGTGTTCCGCGATGCGGCGCAGGTTGGCCGCGTTGCGCTCGTTCGCCCGCAGGTAGAGCGCCGAGCGCAGGCTGCGGAAGATCTGGATCCAGCCCGGCTCGCCCTCGAGGTGGACCGTGGTGTAGGCGAGCGGGCGGTTCGCCCGGGCACCGATCGGGAGGCCCGTGCCGAGGAACAGGTCGATTCCGACCGCGTCCAGCAGTGCCGCGAAGTCCGGCTCCTCGGCGGTGCCGCTGCGCTCGCGCAGCGCGAGGTTCGCGCGCATGCGCTCCGCGGACAGGTTCAGCGATCCGTTCCACGCGAGCCGCAGGCGCGGAGCCAGCCAGTAGCCGAGATAGCCTCCGGCGCCGTAGCCCCCGAAGAGATGGCCCTCGAGCCCCGCATCGCGCAGCAGCCAGACCGCATGCGACTCGTACTTGGCGGCGGGATAGGGCTCGGCATAGCTCGCGAGCTCCGTCGGGATGCCCCGGGAGATCATCGGCCAGTCTCCGGCGCGCAGGAACCCGGGAACCAGCGCGAGCGCGGCCGCGGCCGCGGCGGCGCTCCGCGCGAGGCCTGGCGCCGGGGCTCCCTCCGCGCGGCCGCGCGCGGCGCGCAGCACGAGCAGGCAGGGAAAGACGCCGAGCCACAGGAAGCGGCTCGCGCTCAGCATCGCCGCGAGCGAGACGAGCGCGATCGCGAGGAGCGCGGGATCGGCACCCGCGGCTCCGCCGCTGCGCCAGCTGCGCACGCTGCGCAGGGCGGCCCACGGCGTCGCGAGCAGGAGCGCCCAGACGGCCGCCCAGCTCAGGAGACTCGGCGGGAGGTTCGCGACGGGCCAGCGCAGCGGATCGATCGGACGCCACTCGTCGGACACGAGTCCCGACCCGAGCATCTCGGAGCCCGCGCCGAGCACCTCCCGGAAGATCCCGCTGCCGGAGGGATGGGCGAGACTCGCCAGCGCTCCGAGCGCGAGCGCGAGCAGCACGCGCGCCGCGCGCGCGCGATCGGCCGCGCGCGCGGCCTGGCTCCGCAGCGGCGCCGCGAGTCCGAGCCCCGCCGCCGCCACGGCGAGCAGGCCGAGGCCGAGCGCAAAGCCGGAGTGCAGGTTCGCCCAGAGGCCGATCCCCGCCGCACACAGCAGCACGCGCGGCAGCGAGGGCAGCCCGGAATCCGCGAGCAGCGCGCGGTAGAGCAGAAGCGCTCCGGCGATGCTCGCGAGCTCGGGCCGCAGCTGCACCAGCCGATAGGCCGAGAGCGCGGCGAAGCCGGCCGCGGCCGCGCTGCCCGCGAGCGCGGAGCGGCCCGCGTCGCGCGCCGCGCGCCAGACGAGCGCGAGGATCGCAGCGACCAGCGCGACGTGCGCCGCGCGCAGCGCCTGGAAGCCGCCGCTCGCAACCACGGCGTGGAGCAGGCGATCGGCCAGCCAGGACAGCGGCGGCGGTGGGCCCGTCGCGGTGAAGAGCAGCGGGTCCTCCGCGAGCCAGGGGCCCTGCTGCGCGTACGCGGCGCCCAGCGCGAGATGCCACCACGCGTCGTCGCTGAAGATCGGCTGGCCGACCGCCACGAGCAGCAGCGCGGCGCAGGCGGCGAAGCCGGCGTGCGCGAGGGCGCGCAGAAGCGCTGCTCCGCTCCCGGGGTTCATGCCGCGAGGCGCAGGCGCGCCGAGACGCAATCGATCCCGCCGCGCCCCGCCGGATCCGATTCCGTCGGCGCCTCGCTGGACGTTGCCGGCACTCCGACCTCCCGCGCGTCCTCTCCGGTGCGGAGTCTGCGGCAGCCGTCCCCGGGGCCCCGCTGCGCGGGCCCCGGCTGCGGGCGTCGGGACGGGTCGACTACGCCCGCAGCCCCGGCACCTGCTTCGCGAGCGTCGAGCCGATCTCCGCGGGCGAGCGCGCGACCGCGACGCCCGCGGCCTCGAGCGCGGCAATCTTGTCCGAGGCTCGCCCCTTGCCGCCCGCGATGATCGCGCCCGCGTGGCCCATGCGCTTGCCGGGCGGCGCGTTCTGGCCCGCGATGAAGGAGACGACCGGCTTCTTCATCCGCGTGCGGATGAACTCGGCGGCGGTCTCCTCGGCCGAGCCGCCGATCTCGCCGATCATCACGACCGCGCGCGTGTCGGGATCCGCCTCGAAGAGCGCGAGCGCGTCGATGAAGTTCGTGCCGATCACCGGGTCGCCGCCGATCCCGATGCAGGTGCTCTGGCCGATGCCGAGGCGCGAGAGCTGATCCACCGCCTCGTAGGTCAAGGTGCCCGAGCGCGACACGACGCCGACGGGCCCCGGCCGCGTGATCCGCGCGGGCATGATGCCGATGCGGCACTGCCCCGGCGTCACGAGGCCCGGACAGTTCGGCCCGACGAGGCGCGTCTTCGCGCTCGTGAGCGCGCGCTTCACGCGCAGCATGTCGAGCGCGGGGATGCCCTCGGTGATGCAGACGGCGAGTGCGAGGCCCGCGTCCATCGCCTCGAGGATCGCGTCCGCGGCGCCCGGCGGCGGCACGAAGATCACGCTCGCGTTCGCGCCGGTCGCCTTCACCGCGTCGGCCACGGTGTCGAAGAGCGGGATCTGGTCGAGCTCCGTGCCGCCCTTGCCGGGCGCGACGCCGCCGACCACCTGGGTGTGGTACTCGCGCGAGAGCCCCGCGTGGAAGCGGCCCATGCGCCCCATGCCCTGGACCAGCAACCGGGTGTTCTTGTCGCAGAGGATTGCCACCGTGATGCCCTCCCCTAGCGGCCGCGGACCGCGGCCACCGCCTTCTGGCCGGCTTCTTCGAGCGTCTCCGCGGGCGTGATGTCGAGTCCGGAGGCCGCGAGCAACTCGCGGCCCTTCTCCGAGTTCGTGCCCTGGAGGCGCACGACGAGCGGCACCTTCACGCCGAGATCCCGGGCCGCGGCGACCACGCCCTCGGCGATCAGGTCGCAGCGCACGATCCCGCCGAAGATGTTGACGAGGATCGCCACGACGCTCGCGTCGCGCAGGATCAGCGAGAACGCCGCCTTGACCTTCGCCTCGTCCGCGCCTCCGCCGACGTCGAGGAAGTTCGCCGGCCTGCCGCCGCAGACCTGGATCATGTCGAGCGTCGCCATCGCGAGCCCTGCGCCGTTGACCATGCAGCCGATGTTGCCGTCGAGGCCGACGTAGGCGAGGTCGATCTCGTGCGCCTCGCGCTCGCGCGCATCCTCTTCGTCGGGATCGCGCAGCTTCGCGATCTCGGGGTGGCGGTAGAGCGCGTTGTCGTCGAAGTTGAGCTTCGCGTCGAGCGCGAGCAGCTCGCCCGACTTCGTGACGACGAGCGGGTTGATCTCGACCTGCGAGGCGTCCTTCTCGACGAAGAGCCGGTAGAGGCCGCCGAGAAAGGCCTGCAGCCGCTCGATCTGGTCGGCCGTGAAGCCGAGGCCGAAGCCGATCTGGCGCACCTGGTATTCGCGCAGGCCGATGTTCGGGTCGACGAGCACCGAGAGGATCTTCTCGGGGCTGCGCTCGGCGACCTCCTCGATCTCCATGCCGCCCTCGGTCGAGGCGATCACGGCGAGCTTCTCCTCCGCGCGGTCGAGCACGATTGCGAGGTAGCACTCGCGCGCGATCTCGGAGCCGGCCTCGACGTAGACCTTGCGCACGGTCTTGCCCTCGGGCCCGGTCTGCTTCGAGACGAGCTGCATGCCCAGGATCTGGCTCGCGGCCTGCTTCGCCTCGCCCGCGTTCTTCGCGAGCTTGATGCCGCCGGCCTTGCCGCGTCCGCCCGCGTGCACCTGCGCCTTCACGACGACGACGCCGGCCGGAAGCTCGCGCACGGCCTCCTCGGCCTCGCCGGCGGTCGTCGCGAGCTTGCCCGGCGGAACCGCCACGCCGTACTCCCGCAGCAGATCCTTCGCCTGGTACTCATGAACATTCATCGCCGCTACTCCGTGAGAACAGAAAAGAAGAGAGGATCCCTGGGACGGGGACGGTCTTCACGAGTTGAGGATATTCTGATTCTTCCCCGCGGACTTCGACTCGACGCAGGTCCCTCGAGGAAAGAATCAGAATATCCTCAACTCGTGAAGACCGTCCCCCCTTCTACCTCGCCGGCTTCGGCTCGTACTCGGCTCCGGCTTGTTGTCTCTCTCGTTCCCGCCTCGGCGGGAGGCTAGAGCTGGATCTGGTCGACCAGGGTCCGGACGTGCTGGACGGACTCGTCGAAGAGCTTGCGCTCGTCGGGGTTCATCTGGACCTCGAGCACCTTCTCGACGCCGCCCGCGCCGAGGATGCAGGGGACGCCGACGTAGAGGCCCTTGACGCCGTACTCCCCCTCGAGCAGGCAGGCGCAGGCGAGCACGCGCTTCTTGTCCTTGAGGATCGCCTCGGCCATCTCGATTGCCGAGAGCGCGGGCGAGACGAAGGCCGAGCCGGTCTTGAGCAGCGCCACGACCTCGCCGCCCGCGCCCTTGGTGCGCTCGACGATCGCTTCGAGCCTCTGCTTCGAGAGCAGCTGCTCGACCGGGATGCCCGCGACGGTGCAGTAGCGCGTGAGCGGGACCATGGTGTCGCCGTGGCCGCCGAGGACGAGCGCGGTCACGTCTTCGACCGAGACGCCGAGCTCCCACGCGACGAAGGCGCGCAGGCGCGCGGAGTCGAGCACGCCCGCCATGCCGACGACGCGGTTCTTCGGGAAGCGCGAGACCTGCTTGAAGGTGTAGACCATCGCGTCGAGCGGGTTCGAGACGACGATGACGTAGGCCTCCGGCGCGTTCGCGCGCACGCCCTCCGCGACCTGCTTCATGATCGAGAGGTTCGTCTTGAGCAGGTCGTCGCGCGACATGCCGGGCTTGCGCGCGAGCCCGGCGGTGATGATCACGAGATCCGCGCCCGCGATGTCCTCGTAGCGGTTGGTACCCGTCACGCGCGCGTCGGCGCCGAGCAGCGGTGCGCCCTCGGCCAGGTCGAGGGCCTTGCCCTGCGGCAGCCCTTCGACGACGTCGAAGAGCACCGGGTCGCCGAGCTCGCGGTAGGCAATCTGCTCCGCGAGCACTCCGCCGATGTTGCCACCGCCGATCAGCGCGATCTTCTTGCGTGCCATCGAATGCTCCTCCTCGGCGCCTGCCCGTCGCGCCGCGCTCAGCCCATGTTCGCGAGGATGGCGTCGCCGAACTCACTGCACTTGAGCTTCGTCGCGCCGTCCATCAGGCGGTGGAAGTCGTAGGTCACGGTCTTGCTCTCGATCGACTTCGAGATGCCCCTCTCGATCAGGTCGGCCGCCTCCTTCCAGCCCAGATGGATCAGCATCATGACGCCGGAGAGGATCACCGAGCTCGGGTTCACGAGGTCCTGGTCGGCGTACTTCGGCGCGGTGCCGTGGGTGGCCTCGAAGATGCCGTGGCCCGTCTCGTAGTTGATGTTGGCTCCGGGCGCGATGCCGATGCCGCCGACCTGCGCCGCGAGCGCATCCGAGAGATAGTCGCCGTTCAGGTTCAGCGTCGCGATCACGTCGAACTCGGTCGGGCGCGTGAGCACCTGCTGGAGCGTGATGTCGGCGATCGAGTCCTTGACGAGCAGCTGGCCCTCGGGCGGCTTGCCGCCGCAGTCGTCCCAGCCGACCGCGCGGCCGTGGAACTCGCGCCGCACGAGCTCGTAGCCCCAGTCGCGGAACGCGCCCTCGGTGAACTTCATGATGTTGCCCTTGTGCACGATCGTGACGCTCCTGCGCGCGTTCGCGAGCGCGTAGTTCACGGCCGCGCGCATCAGCCGCTCGGTGCCCTCGCGCGAGACGGGCTTGACGCCGATGCCCGAGCTCTCGGGGAAGCGGATCTTGTCGACGCCCATCTCGTCGCGCAGGAACGCGATCAGCTTGCGCGCCTCGGGCGACTCGGCCTTCCACTCGATGCCCGCGTAGATGTCCTCCGAGTTCTCGCGGAAGATCACCATGTCGACGTCCTGCGGGCGCTTCACGGGGCTCGGCACGCCGCTGTACCAGCGCACCGGGCGCAGGCAGACGTAGAGGTCGAGCAGCTGCCGCAGCGCGACGTTCAGACTGCGGATGCCGCCGCCGACCGGCGTCGTGAGCGGGCCCTTGATCCCGACGAGGTACTTGCGGAACGCGTCGAGCGTGCTCTCGGGCAGCCACTCGCCGGTCTCGTCGTAGGCCTTCTGCCCGGCCAGCACCTCCATCCACGCGATCTGCCGCCGGCCGCCGTAGGCGCGCTTCACGGCGCCGTCGATCACGCGGACCGACGCGCGCCAGATGTCGCGGCCGGTGCCGTCGCCCTCGATGAAGGGCAGGATCGGGCGCTCGGGCACCGCGAGCCTGCCCGCTGCGTCCTGCGTGATCCTGGCGCCACCTTGCGGCGGCCTGGGCTCGAACTTCGCCATGTCTCGTTCTCCCCTGGGCTCGGAGTCGCCCTCAGTGGCCCGCGGCGCCGCGCGCGGCGCCGCCCTTCGCAGCGGACGCAGCGATGCGCAGCTGCAGCTCGTCGAGCTGCTCCGGCTCGACCGCGGACGGCGACTCCATGAACAGATCCTGTCCGCGCTGGGTCTTCGGGAACGCGATCACGTCGCGCAGGTTCTCGCGCCCGGCCGCGAGCATGACCCAGCGGTCGTAGCCGAAGGCGAAGCCGCCGTGCGGCGGCGCTCCGGATTCGAGCGCCCTAAGCATGAAGCCGAAGCGCTCCTCGCTCTGCTCGCGCGTGTAGCCGAGGATCTCGAAGATGCGGCGCTGCACGTCCGCGCGGTGGTTGCGCAGGCTGCCCGAGCCGAGCTCGACGCCGTTCACGACCACGTCGTAGTGCGTGCCGCGCACCGCGCGGGGATCCGTCGCGAGCCGCTCGAGATCGGCCTCGAGCGGCGCCACGAAGGGCTGGTGCACGTAGACGAGCTGGCCGTCCGGGCCCGGCTCGAAGAGCGGAAAGTCGACGACGAAGAGCGCGTCCCAGGCGCGGCCGTCGACGCGGCCGAGGCGCTGGCCGAGCTCGCTGCGCAGCCGCGACAGGATCGCGTTCGCGCGGTCGGCCGCGTCGGCCTGGAACAGGATCACGCTGCCGGCCCGCGCGCCGCAGCGGCGCGCGATCTCCTCGCGCTCGGAGTCGGAGAGGAACTTCGCGATCGGCGACTGCCAGCTGCCGTCCGGCTGCACGCGGATCCAGGCCAGGCCCCTGCCGCCGAGCTCCTTCTTGACCATCGCCTCGATGCGGTCGATCTCGCTGCGGCCGAGCTCGGCCGCGCCGTGGATCGGCAGGCACTTCACGATCCCGCCCGCGTCGACGGCCGCGCGGAACGCGCGGAAGTCGCTCGCGCGGAACGCGTCGGTCAGATCCACGAGCTCGAG
>Ga0187893_10000208_pt1 | contig 145160 bp, 109 predicted proteins | sample MA1701074metaG_FD_139574 | JGI IMG/M metagenome (GOLD analysis project Ga0187893, IMG submission 139574) | White microbial mat communities from a basaltic lava cave in the Kipuka Kanohina Cave System on the Island of Hawaii, USA - MA170107-4 metaG ...
GACATTCGGTTGATACCCGGGCACAGGGTGCTCGAGGTCCACCGGCGTAATCTGAATGGCCGAAGTACCCGCGCCTGTCGCCACCGTCGGCGGATCCACGCTGAAGATCAACGTTCGAGTGGTCCGACCGGGGCTGGTTTCATTGTTATCCCAGCTGATCGTAGGCGCTTGTCCGCCTGAGCATTCACAGCAGACCTTGATTCCGCCGGCGACCGTCGTGCGCACTTCCTCGCACGTCGAACCGACAGGGCAATCTTCCCTGCACTTGTAACGCTTGGTGGCCATACGGATCGTAGCCGTCGTACTGCCGTGCATCCCGCTCAGCGGTCCGCCCGCCTTCCCGACGAATTCGATCTCGTAGAAGACATCGAAGAAGCTGTCCACGGCATAAGGGCTGCCCGCCGGGCCTAGTCTGGTCAGCGTCGTATGGCCCGGGCTGGGCATCCCGAAGCCCGTGCCCGCCCTGATGCGGAGCAGGTCGAAGTCCGGATCGCCCCCAGGCAGTTGTCCCTGGAGCCGGAACATATCCGTGTCAAAGGACTGGACCGGAGCGCCCGGCGTCCTCGGAGCGGTGTGCGTCTCGAAGCGGACCGGAATGGTCTTCATGGCCTCATAGGTCGCGGGACCGGCCACGCTGCCCATCTGTCCCTTCATGTTCAGGACGAGCTTGGAGTCGGAGCATTCACTGTCTCCGCCCAAGGTTCCGCCGTTCTCGTCCACGCAATCCACTCCCGGCACCTGCGGGTTGCAGACGCCCTGGATATTGCGCTCGCCGCAGGCGAAGTCCTTGTGGATCGCGGCGACTTCGATGGTCGTCCCGGCCGGCAGGCCGTTGACGATTTCATGGAACTGGTCGGGGCTGAGGTAATCGCACCCCGCGGGCGGCAGCGTCACCGTCCCAGTTCCGTTGTCGATCACAACGCATTCCGGCGGGATAGGCGGACCGCCGGCGACAGCGCCTCCCGCGCCGCCCGCCCCGTTGGACACCAGCATGTGACACTCGTTGTCACCCACGCAATCGCAGGTTTCCAGCGTGGCCTGGCCGTCCGAGCCGAGGATCACGCACTTGGGCTTGCACTTCTCCGGTCCGGCCGGACCGGTCGGACAAGTGATCGGATTGCAGCCGCTGTTGAGAGCGTTCGGCTTGCACTCCGCCGGCGGCTGACAGATGCAGATGTACGGGTTCGCCGCCGTGCCCGTGCCGGTCAGGCGGCAAGTATCCGCCGCGCCCGGACACGGATTGACGCAATACGGCTGCCCCGCCGCGTTCAGATCGACGTGGCAGTCGGTGTCGCAATCGCAACCCACTACTTCACACGGCGCCCCTGGCGTCGGACACACGACCGCTTGCGGGACGCACTTCTCCCCTATGTTCGGGCAAATGTGCGCCTTGCAGCCCTTGTGCGTATCGTTCGGCTCGCAAGGCGGATTGTCCGGTTCGCACTCGCAGCAGATCTTGGTTTGGGTCGTCCCGGAGATCGGCGTGCGTTTCTCGACGCAAGTCGTACCCGCCGGGCAGTTGCCTTTGCAGCCATACGGCTTGGTGGCCATTCGGATCGTGCCCGTCGTGCTGCCGTGCATCCCACCCAACGGTCCTCCCGGCTTACCGATAAACTCGATCTCATAGAAAACGTCGAAGAAGCTGTCCACGGCCCAACTGCCGCTCGGCAACTTCGTCAATGTGGTATGGCCTGGGCTGGGCATCCCGAAGGCGGTACCGGCCCTGACCCGCAATAGGTCAAAGTCCGGATCGCCGCCAGGCAGTTGCCCCTGGAGCTTGAACATTTCGGTTTCAAACTCCTGCACCATCATTCCCGGCGTGCGCGGACCCGTATGCGTCTCCATACGGACCGGCATCGACTTGATGGCCATATACGGTCCAGGTCCCGCTGTCTCCGGTGTACCGACCTGGTTCAGATGCAGTTCGAGGGTCGACTCGTGACACTCCTTCGCTCCGTCGGAGAAGTTGTCGGGCTCAGCATCGTCGCAATCCACACCAGGCGGTATTGGGAACGAGCAGAACGTGGGGTCCAACGGCTGCCGGTTGCAAATGAAGTTCTTGTGGATCGCCCCGACTTCGATGGTCACTCCCGCGGGGAGGCCCTCGATAATCTGATGGAACTCGTCGGGGCTGAGATACGGACAACCCGGCGGCGGTAGAGTCACCGTTCCGCTGCCGTCGTCAGGTACCACGCAATCGCCCACTGGAGGCGTCCCGGCGTCAGCGACATTGCCGCCCTCGGCGGTCGGGCCGGCGATTTCCATGTGGCAATCATCCGGTCCTACACAATCACAATCCGAAAGCGTGATGGCCCCCGTGGCCTCATCGACGATCACGCACTTCTTCATGCACTTCTCGGTCACCCCTGTGCCCGTATCGGGGCAGGTGATCGGGTTGCAGTCCGTGCCGGCCGAGTTCGGTTGACAGATCGGATCGGGCGGCAGCGGATCGCAGATGCACTCATACTCGTCCTCGACGCCGTCGCCATCCGTATCCGTCCCGCGCAAAGCACACATCTTGAGCGGATCAGGACACTGGTTGACGCAATAGGGCTGGCCCGTGGAGCTGATCTCGACGTGGCAATCGTCGGCATTGCCGCACTCACATTCAACCACCGAGATCGTCACCACTCCGCCCATGGCGTGCTTGCGCACCTTTTTCTTGACGCAATCGCCTCCGGGCGGAACCGGGCAACCCTGCACGCAGTCCGTGGCCGCCGCGTTCGGCTCACAGACCGGCGGCGGAGTGTTGCAGTCGCATGTGTACGGGTCGGTCGCCGTGCCGGAACCCAGACGCTTGCACACCTTGGTGGGATCAGGACACGGGTTCACGCATCGCCAATCGGCGATGGCGGCGAGGAACACCAGACGGCAGAAGTTCTCCTTTTGACATTCGCAGCTAAACGCCGAACCGGCGATGCCTTCTTTCGGCAGGCACAGCTCGTTATCCACCAGATTCGGACAATCGACCTGCGTGCAAATCGTCGTGCCGGGGACTGCCTCGCAGCAATCATCGTCGGGGATATTTACCCAGTCCGTATCGCTGTGGATGTTGAACCCGCCGCGGTACGGTGGCTGGTGGCCCACTCCTCTGATGAACCCTACGGGTTGCAGGCTGCCTTTTCTAAGTAGTGGCACGTCACCATTGAATGAGTAACTCGTCGGACCCGGGGGTATTTCGTGGATCTGGGCTTGTAGGTGAACCGGCCCCGGACCAGTCGCCGAGGCGTTCCCCGAAATGAGGCGCCTATGGCAAGTGCAGCCGCTCGGGCATTCAAAATCGTTGAAGCAATTTTGCGTGCCGCAAGCTTGGCCCAATTCACCAAAGCACTCGCCCGGTAAGCCCGGTGCCGGCAGCAGTTCGATCTCCACGAAAACGTCGAAGAAGCTGTTCCCCGGGAAGGGATTGGTCCTGCCTCCAGGTCCGGCCTGTGTCTGACCCATGCTGGGTGGAGCATCGGGGTTAAGCCGCAGGATCGTGCCGTTGGATGATCTCAGGTCAAGGGCGAGCATTTCCGTCTCAATCATTTGCGGCAACGGAGGCTCCGGCTGCGGCTGAACCTGGTCGATCGGCCTACGTCCCGTGCGGGCCACGACCGTCGGACCGCTCATCGTCATCGTCTGCAGCGGTTGGCCCGAAAGCTGGACTAGGACCTGTGCCGTGGTCTGCGCAAGCTCGTCGATGCCGCCCACCGGGAACGGACGCGGAATCGGCGTGATATCGTCGTAGGTATTCGGCGGCCCGCCGTTGAGCGGCTGGCACCACCAGGTGATGTCCGGGCGAGCATTGCAGGTGTAGCCTGCCGGACAATCGGTGGCGACGGTGCATGGGATGTTGGAGTTGTAAGTCGCCGTTCCGCACACCCCGGGGCGCGCCTGCAGCAGATAGAACGCCATGTCGATGGACTTGGTCGGATCGTCGCAGCAGTCCTGATAGGCCGCGCTCTGGCTGCAGTGCAGGTGGCCCATCCATTCGAACAGCCACTCATCCTCGCAGCCCATGCGGATCTGACCCATGTAGGCATCGTCCTTCTGCTGATAGCCGGGCGGCGTGGTGTGCCATCCCCAGAAGGGCTGGGTAATGGTGTTGCCTGTCTTGGAGTACACGCACTGTCCGGCGGCATTCTTGGCCCACGTCGCGCCCACTTCCGCCTGTACGCTGAGCCAATACGTGCGTCCGATGCGCGGGACGAACGGGCCCTGAGGATTGGGGATTTCGTCCTGGCTCGCGTTGTTGTGGATCAGGCATCCACCGGGCCAGCCGGCCGTGTAGCAATACGTCTGGTGGCCGTCCCACCCCGTCTTGCCCGTTTCCTCCGGCTCCATGTCGGGGAAATACCACAGGGCGATCAGCTTGTCCGGACGACTGACCATCGTGTCACATTCCATCACCGCGTTGACAATGATGGACCCAAGGCCCTGCTGGCAGGTCGTCGGCGTCGTCGTGTCGAGGTATCCACAAATGCGGACCTTGTCACCAAAGTTGTAGCCGGACGGCAAGCCACCCGGAAGGTTGTAGACAAAGGCGCTGCCCTCGGGGCGGCACATCACACAGCCGGCCTCGACGCCAGGCTCCAGCGTGCAGCACAGATCGATGGGCGGCTTGGCGGAACCGCCGCCGGGAGCGGGAGGCAGCGGCTGCGCAGGACACGCTACCGGCGGCAAATCGCTGTGAATGGCGACGTACCAGCCGTCGGGCTTACGCGGCGGCGTTGATATAGATGGGTCAAACGCGGGATCGAGATAGCTGCCGTACCAGTGGAACTTGTTGATCTTCGGACGCGGCCGGTTGTTCGGGCAGCACTTCTCCGGCGTTCCGGCGTTCACCCTGCAATACCACGCGGCGTCGTCTTCCAGGTTGAAGAGGCCATCGCAATTCAGGTCCGCATTGGGGCAGAACGGCGAGAAGGCCGGGTTGAACGGGCAATTGTGGATGATCGCATCATCCAGATTATTGCACGCTCCATCACGGTTCAGGTCGCATTCGCAATTGTCGCAGAACACCGTACCCGCGGCCGGGCAGCACTTGTCCGGCGTGCCGCCGTTGAGCAGGCAGTACCAGGCTGTGTCGTCGATGTTGTCCACGTCCCCGTCGCAATCGAGGTCCGCGGCGTTGCAGACCGCCCCGGTGAGCGTTCCATTCTGGCAGTTGTGCGTGATGACGGAATCAGCGTTATCGCAATCGCCATCTCGATCCAGGTCACAGGTGCACTTCGGACATTCGATCACGAAGTCGTCGGCGATGACCCAGTTCTTGAATGCCGGCCCTGGGCAGGCGCCGTTGACGCACGACCCGCTAGCCAGCGGCGTCCCGCCGCGATTGACGCAGCAGGCCTGGGCCATGTTTTGACAGGTGTTGTCACTGAAGCAACAGTCCACGGTCGGCCCGCAGGTCGTGGCCCCCGGAATATACCGGTCGCCCGCTGCGTCACAGGCGCATTCGCTGGCCACGATGGAGCAACTGCCGTCCCCCTTGCAGCACGCCCCGCCTTGCGGATTGCAGGTACACGCCTGCGCAGCAGGGCAGACCGGCAGCGCGGGAGCGCTGGCGCACGCGACCGGCGTGAACTCCACGCAGCAATCCGGGTCGCCGCACTCCATGGTAAACGAAGGACAGTTGGCGAGGCCGAGGCAAGCTTGCGTGCGGCATTGATAGCCGCAGGTGAATGCGCAATTATCGCAGGCACCCTTGGACTCAGAATCCTTGCAGCTCAGATTGTAGATGCAGGTCCGCTTATAAGCCGGACAGACCCAGTGGGTCACCGACAGGTCGGCGTCCTGGGACTGCTCATCGGCGGGCCGTTCCACTTGTGAAGTGATATCACCGGGATCCACCTCTTCGATCCCCGGAACCCAATTGGTGTCGGGATGTACGACGACCGCCAGGGCGAGATTAACGTTGTGGACGAAATGATCGCCAATGGACGACAGATCAATGGGGGGATACGGCGCGCACGGGGGCGTGGTGCACGGGGGGTTGCCCGTGTCCAGGACTCGCGTCATTCCGTCGTTCGGCTGGACCCGCGTAAAAGTGAACTTGGCTTGAACGAAAAGCTGCGTGTCAAACGTTCCACCGTTGGGGTGCGTCTTGGTGGCGGTCACGTGACCCATCGGTACCGGCCGGTTCGAGAGAGCCACGCTTACGTCCCACAGCTCTGAGTTCCCGCCCTGGTAAGTTACGGTGATGGGGCTTTCGGACACCAGGCTCAGCGCGACGATTTCAATCGGGACGGTGCCTACCGTTCCGTCCGGATCGCCCGGCTGGACCGGCTCACCGTGCCGCCGGATGATGGTCGAGGCATCGCCAAGGGTGACCGGGTCGATCGGACTGCCGATCAAGGTTACCTGACCGAAGAACGGTTGGGACCCCGGATTGTAAAAATCTGCTGGTACAGATGGAACGGCCCCAGTTCCGAAGGTCACCGAGGTCGGCCCGGCATCGGACTCGGCGTGGTAATCCTCGGGCGGCGGAGGCGGCTTGTAGGCCGGGCAAACCCAATGAATCACGCCGTTCGGGGATCTTTCATCAAAGATCACCTCTTGTTGCTGCGTACCGGGAATGAGCTGCTGAATGCCCGGCACAAAGGTTGTGCCAGGGTCAACGACGACGTTCAGGGTGGGATTCACATTCTGAACCCAGTGATCGCCAAGAGATGTCAACTGAATCTCCGGAAAGCCCATCGTCCAGGGTTCGAACGTTCGCGTCTCTCCATCGGGCGGCTGGATCCGTGTAAAGATGAACTTTGGGTGGACAAAGAGCTGCGAATCAAACGTTCCGCCGTTGGAATGCGTCTTTCGGATTGTCAATTGACCCATGGGCGGCTGGTTACTCGAAAGTTCCACGGCAACCTGCCACAGCTCCGGCGGGCCCACCTGAAATGTTACTTGGATGGGTTGCACGGAAACCAGGCTCAAGGCGATGATTTCAATGGGAACCATGATCTGGCTCGGGGGTGGAAAGGGTGGATAGACCGGGGGGCCAAGGGGAAAGCGCGTGATGGTCGATGTATCACCCAGCGGCGAGAACGGGTCGAACGGCTTCCCCATTAGGAGGACCGTTCCTTGGAACTGGTTCGAGTTGCTGCCGGGTCCGTCGAAAAAGCCGATTGGTATGGGCGGGGTTTTCGCGCTTCCAAAGAGCACCTCGCTGACTTGGTCCTCTGACTCCGCAAGGTAGTTTTGGTCCTGCGCGAGCACTGGCGTGGCTACGACCGCACATGCCAGGAGCGCGGACGCAAGTACGCATGCCCAACTTGAACTCCGACGCCCAATTCGTCCACAACCGTCATGATCGTTGCTATCCATGGCAAGTCCCTTCCCATTGTGTTGACGCGTTGACATTGTCATCTCGCTCCCACTTTAGCCTTTCGCCCGCGGCGCAAGGCCGCCCCATTTTCCGGGTCCACGGCGTTGCACCGGCGAACCGGCCCGCCCTGATATGCACCATTGCGAAACCGTACTTCAAGCCTCGGATCGAGCGACGCAACAACGCGACCGGGCAAACCGCCCGCCGCGCGTCGCAATGAATCCGAGGTCGGTAACATTTGTAGATTAAACGCGAACGCCACGTCCGCCTCCGCATCCGGCAAGGACACCCGACCGATGAAAACGGTGCCATCTGGATGACACGGCCGACAGCGGTGCTTCAGCCGCCGCACGACCAAGGCGCCCGACCCTTGTCGCGTTCGTCAAAGGAGATGTGGCCTTTCGGCCGACGACGCTAAATGGAACCTAACGGGGCGACCTCAACACCGTCTTCACAAAACCAGCGAAAAACCCCGAAACCTCCTCGCCCGATAAGGCCAGCCTAATCCGATCCGATTCCGATTGCAACCAAAAAATACACGAAGTAACCGAAATGTAATGAAAAATTTTGCTTTATTATATATCTCAAATCCACAATCAGCCATGACAGCCGATATGATCAACTTCCTATTTTCTGGAATGGCGACGCCGTCCGATAGTAAGAAACACGACACCGAGTGATGGAGGCTCCGGTTGTCCAAGTCGTCCCTTGGCCGCTTCATGGAGGAAGCAGTTGCCAAAGCCCCGTCGGAAGACCCGAACCGCGCTATCTTGTGAATCCAATGCCGTATTGGCCGCAGTTGGCTTGTTATTAGTAGTTAACGCGCAGGCCAATCCCCCTCCGGTCGAGTTTGCCTATATTCCCGCTTCTGACGTACAAAGCGGAGGACCGGAGTACGACTTCCGAATCAGTCGGTATGAGGTGCGAAACGATGAGTTCGTCGCATTCCTGAATGACGCAATGGCCAATCCGGGTAACCCGCGTGGCCAATACCTTTATTTCGATCTCGATTCAGGAAACGTCCATGTTCACTCCCAAATCGTAGGGCTATCCGGCACCTCAGGATCGGGACCGCTTCTTTTCGATGCCGCAATTAACGGGCGAATTAGCTTAGTCGGGGGACAATACGTCATCACCGATCCCGCATTCGCCGCCCATCCGGTGACGGCGGTGACCTGGTACGGGGCGCTGAAGTTCTGCAACTGGCTTACGCTCGTCAACGGGCTTGAAGAAAGCGAGCGGGCCTATGCCGAATCACCGGCATCGCAATTGAGCGGCTGGCGCCCCATCACCATCAGCAGCTCCCAATGGGCCGTCCGCGATTTGACCGCCGTCGAACGCGACGCCTTGCTCGACAAACGCGGCTTCCGTTTGCCGATGGACGGCGGCGAGGACGGTGCGGGCGCCTTTAACGAATGGTTCAAGGCCGCATCCGCTCGGCGAGATGCTTCCAACACGATCGTTTTCGATTCCCTTTACGGTTTCGGCCGTGACGAGACGCCGACCCCGGCCGACGCCAATTACGTCGCCAGCGATGATCCTTTTGAACCCGGCACGGCCCCCGTTGGGTTCTACAATGGGATCAACCTTCTCCTCGACGGCACTCTCACCCGCGACACGGACAATGCCTATGGCTTATACGATCTTTCCGGCAACGCCTGGGAATGGCTACAGGACCAGTCGCCGGGCGATTCGACCCGGTGCCGCAATCGCGGCGGATCATGGCAGAGCGCCACCGCGTCGTTGAAACTCATCCCCGGTTCCAATCGCCCCGCCTCTTCCGCCTCCTCCTCGACGGGCTTTCGCGTCGTCCAAAGCGTTCGCGAGGTCATCCTGGTGACACCGCAAGCCGCCTTCGTTGCTGCGGGGCCTTGGGGCGGTCCCTACGTTCCGCCTCTTGCCGATCCGGTGGTCTATAGGCTATCCAACCTGGTAAATGAACAGATCGAATTCACAGCTGTTTCGTTGGAGCATTGGGTCAGGGTAACGCCCACTAGCGGATCGATCGCCGCCGGTGCGATCGCCGAAGTACGGGTTTCGCTGGTCCCCGAATGTTCCGACTTGCTCCACTCCGGTGAAAAACTGATCACTCTCCGAGTTTCGTTCGGTCCAGAATCCACGATCGTGGAGCGGACCATCCGTCTCAATCTCGCCGAACCGCTCACGCTCACGCCAGCGACGAGTTTCGGAGCGGAAATGCAGTTCGGTACTATGCCGGCGCCCCTGGGCAGGAATTACCTTTTCAACAATACCTCCGATCTGCCCGTCGAGTGGTCCGTTTCTTGGGAAGACGTGTCCGATCGATCAAGCAACATCGAATGGCTCACGATCAACGACGGGCTGAACGCGGCGGGAACAACTCTTCCTCACGAATCCACTGAACTCTCGATCGCTATCGATCCGTCGGCGGCCGCGTCGCTTCCAGCCGGAGTGCATCGGGCCGACGTGACCTTCCGTGACGAGTGCACCGGCGGCGAGTTTCTGCGGCGAGTGACACTGAATGTCACTGCACCCGTCACGGTAACGCCGACCCTAGATTCCGTCTCCACGGGCGTCTTCGGCGGCCCCTTCCGGCCTTCCTCGCACGTATTTACCATGATCAACGTCACGGAATTGCCGCTCGAATGGGCCGCGACTCTCTGCGTTGAGGCGGAACCTTGCACCCCACCGCCCCAGCCCTGGTTGGAGCTTGATTTTACAGCAGGAACCCTAGCCGCTGACGAACAGACGGAGATCGTCGCGACGTTCACCTCGGCCGCGCAGTCGCTTCCCATTGGGCGGCACAGCCTCCTCGTGCGTTTCTCCACCGGCGGCTTCACCGCCGATCGACTTGTAAAAGTCCACGTGACCGGTCTGATGCTCGACCCACGCGATGACCGGGAGATTCGCGGCCCCCTCGGCGGTCCTTTCGTGCCTGACTCGTTGCTCTACAAGCTCCGCAATAGCGGCTTGGAAGAAATGTTCTGGACGGCGACGGTGGCCTATGCATCGCCAACGAGCTTGAACTGGCTGGATGTCATACCGAGCAATGGAACGCTTCTCGACCCCGCGGAATCCGCCGACATCGTCGTGAGTCCTTCGCCGGATGCCGCCGCTTTACCGGCTGGTACTCATTTTGCCGTTATCCACTTTGACGCCAACGGGGCGACAGCCACGCGGCGGATCCGGATGACCGTCAGCAGCGACGTGTTTAGTGTCAGACCTCTCGCCGGCTTTGAGACGGCCGGACAATCGGCGGACACGATCGCTCCGGCGTATGCCGTGTACCGCTTGCAAAACACGGGTGGAAAATCGGCCGGCGTCATCGACTGGCGGGCCTCAAGCGACCAGCCCTGGGTCATGGTCAACGGCCACCAGACGGCGTCGGGCACTATTCCCAGCGCCGGACGCTCGAATCTCCTGGTGACTATCGACTCCGCCACGGCCCCTCAGCTCCCGCCTGGCATAACCGAACAAGAATTCGAGGCAGTCCTGACGATTGAAGACCTCACCCATGCAGAAACAATCACCCGAGACGTGTCCCTTACTCTGGTTGTCCCACGGTTCCATCCAAACGAGTCTCTCGTATCCGCAACGCACAGCCAGCCGGCGGGACCGAACTACCCCTTTCGGATGGGAAAATTTCATGTCACCAACCAGGAGTTCGTCATTTTTCTCAACGACGCGATCGCCCGGCGTCACCACCAGCGAAGTGCGTACATGTACTTTCATTCACCCACGGGCGACGTGTTTCTTAACGCCAACGCCATCGGACAAGTCGGTGAAGTTCCCGGAACGCTCAACACCAGGCTGTTTTTACCGGCCGCTTCCGGACAAATCCGTTTCGCCAACGGACAATATGAAATCATCGCCGCCAAGGACGATTATTCGCTGCATCCTGTTACAGGGGTAAGCTGGTTCGGAGCGGCGAAGTTCTGCAACTGGCTGACGCTCGATCACGGCATGCTTCCCGGCGAACGCTGTTACATCGAAAGCGGCGACCCGACGGCCTGGCGACCAGTGTCGATCAGTGCAGCGGACTGGCTCACCCGCGATCTCTCCGATGAAGAACGCCTGAACCTTGTAAACGACTGCCGAGGGTTCCGTCTTCCGATGGACGATGGATACAACAACCCCACCTCCACCACCGACGCCGCGGACGGCTTCAACGAATGGTACAAGTCCGCCGCATGGAACGATGCCCTCCATCTAAATACCCTCTTCGGCTTCGGGCGCGGCACACTCTCCGGCGCAGACGCCAATTTTCGCTGCAGTGGGGACGGCTTTGAGGATATCGTGAATTGCATGTCTGGCGGTTCAACACCCGTCGGTTACTATGACGGAACGGTAAAGGCCGGTTCATTCGCCACCGGCCCTAACGACAATTCCTTCGGCCTCTTCGACATGACCGGCAACGTCCATCAATGGCTGCAAGACCGCTTCGCCCCGCCCACCACGATCGACCGGCGCACTCTTCGCGGCGGGAGCTGGAACGATCCGGCGAGCTCTTCAAGCTTACGCTCCACTTCACGCACGATGTTTGCTTCCCCCGCCACCGCCAGCAACCAGATCGGGTTTCGCATACTCCGCACCCTCGCACCCTCGAACGCCGACTACGACGGCGACGGCAACATAGACCTATTCGACTTCGCTTCACTCCTTTCGTGCGCCACCGGCCCCGGCGTCAGCCCCTCCGCGATTTGCGTCGGATTTGATTTCGATCGTGATGCCGACGTTGACCTGCGCGATATTTCGGCGTTCCTCAATCTGCTGACGATTGCGTCGAACGAATAGAGCTCTACGGCCTGAATAGGACCAGCAATGACTCCCTCGGAGCAACGTAGCCCAAATGTCCGAACTTTCGCCTCGAACCGACAAGATCGCGGGCCACACGAATGGTGTCGATGCGAAACCCGCTCTCCTCAGCGATTTCGGCAACCATCAAGTCCGAGGGCACATACACATCCTTGATCCTCGCTCCTCCGATCACCATCCAGCATACCCCGCCCGGCGCGAGCACTCTGTGGCACTCCCTCAACACCGCTGTCATGTCCTCGAAATAGGAAAGCACAACTTTCGCGAGCTTCGCCTGACCCGTCTTTACAAGCCAATCGCTCGCTTCTTCCGCGGCGGCGACGGTGCTTGACGAACCACGTTCTTCGTGACCGCGAAGATGAGCCCGAACCTGCTTCACCCCCCCGTGTGCCACTGCTCTGTGAGCAGTGGAATTGGTTTTCGATGTATTACTGCTCACGCCGCTGCCGCACGCCTGCACGCTGTACCAGTGACGATACACCGTTTCGTAGGGATTGGTAATCCGTGCGTAGTCATGCCGCGAAAGGTACGGCGGCGAAGTAAGAACCCCGCCGATCGTTCCGTCGTCGATCTTTTCAAGCCGCCGTGCATCGCCGACCTCTACCGGATTGACCCGCGTCAACGGATGGAGCAGATCATCGCGCATCATGGCCGCGACTTCGTCGAGTAAGGCCCCTAGCGATTTGGCGCCTCGGTTCTCTCGACCAGCCGTCGTATGTCGTCGACCGATGGCCAGCATCAAGGCGGCGCGGTGAATGGGCGACTCCATTCGATCCGCGATCTCTTGCCATGTCGACGATCCATCCCTATCGAGCAGCGTCGGTAATTCCCGTGCGAACTTGGCCTGCGTGAGAAAAACGAGCACCGCAATCGCCTCGACCCCGATGGCGCTCACCCCCTGCCTCGCGCACTCCACGACGCACGTCCCTGACCCGGAGAAAGGGTCGAGCATCGGATGCGACGCCCACTCCTTGGCCGTTCGGGGGTTTTCGTGAAGAAACAGCCGTACCAGCCCGGGCGAGAACCCCTGCTTGTAGGGAACCCAGCGATGAAACGGTTCCCGCCGCGCTCCCTCCGCGATGACGAGCGTTGCCAGGGACGGCTCGACAACGAGCCGATCCCGCCAGCGTCGCTCCAGCACATCCCGCGCGCCCGTCGGCTCGCCTGCCGCCGCGATCGCCGCCGCCTTTCGTCCCCGTCGCCCCATTGGTTATGCTCGAAAAAGAATGCGACTTGTACCCAACCTACTTGGGGTTGATTTTTAGCAAAATCTTCACCGTCTCGGGCTGGCGCATCGCCTCGAATGCCGCGACGGCTTGCTCGATGGGAAATGTCCGCGTAACCAGCGGCCGGACATCGACCGCCTTCCGTGCCAGGGCGTTGATCGCTTCCGGGAACGGCCCGCAGCGGCTGCCCAGCAATCGCACTTCGTTGATCACGAGAGGCGCAAGGTTGAGCGGCCCCGCTTTGGCATAGGTGCTCTTGAGCACGATCGTCCCGCGAGGCCGCACAAGCTGCATCGCCAGCGTCAGCCCCTCCGCCGTTCCGGTACAATCCACAACTACGTCTCGATCCCGTTTAGTAGTCAATTCATCGACATGGATCGCCTGGATGCCTCGCTTTTCGCACAAGAGCAACTTCGCGGGATTGCGACCCACCACCGTAAGCCTGCAACCAGTCGTCGCCAGCACCTGGGCCACGAGCAGCCCCAACCGCCCCGATCCCACCACGCTTACGTTCATCCGCGATTCGATCGGACACTGCGCGAGCACCTGATACGCCGCCGCGAGCGGCTCTACGAATACGGCTTCCTCGTCGGATACCACATCGGGCACGGCGTGCAGATTCCGCTCTGGCACGGACATCAGATCGGCAAACGCCCCGTCGCGCCCGACGATCCCCAGCACCGTCCGCTTCGTGCAGTGATTGGATAGTCCGGAGGCGCACATCTCGCACGACCGGCACACGCAGTTGATCTCGCAAACCACCCGCTTGCCGCGCCAAGCAGGCGACCCGCTGACGACGGTGCCGACCATCTCGTGCCCCAGCACGCCGCGAAAGTTCATGTAGCCGTCGAGAATTTGAGAATCGGTCGCGCAGATGCCCGCCAAGATCACCCGCACCACACATTCCCCGGCGGCGGGTTTGGGATCGGGATAGGAAGGTTGGAAAGAAAGTGTACGATCGAAGACAACCGCTCTCACTAATTCTATCCTGAGTCGCGGCCGGAACTTGTCTTATCCATCTTGGTAGCTCGCGCGGACCTACGGAACTCTCGGGGCTTCGCCCGCCTTTTCAGCTTCAAGCCGCGAAACGACCCCTTGCTGCGCAGCCCACAACGCATCGAATTGCGCCAGCGTCATCCATTCCACGGCGAACTTCCCGCCCTTGAAGGTCATGACCGCCCGTCCATCTTTTCCGAACACCTGCGTAATGGGAATGGTCTGCGCTACCATGACCGGCTTGTCGCTGCTCCGCAGCCTGACCGCCGACGCGTGGTCCAGAAATTGTAAAGGGATCATTCTGCGCTCCGCACCGGCCGCAGTGTCCGGCTCGAAGTTCAGGGGCATCACGCCACCCACCCCGATCCGCCGCTCGTAAATGGACGCATGCCAGTGCATTTGAGCCAGTGCGTTGCGTTGGCGGCGAAAATCGCCCAAACCCAGAATAAACGCCACCAGCGCCGCGGTAGCCAGAGTTAACAGAAGGGCCGCGCGGGCGACGCTCTTTCGCGGAGGATTCGGGTTCAAACCGTTACCGGTCATCGGAGAAAAGACCGCAAGAACCGCGCGGCCCGGGCTAAAGCTCAGCGTGGACGATTCCGCGAGCCGACATTATTCGTCCTTTTCGGGGTCGATCGCCGTTTGGTCCGCGCTGGAAGCCAGAGCTTCGAGGGCTGAAATCGGGTCCACTTCCTCGTCGGACATGTACACGTGCTTGGACGTCCCCACCCGCGCTGCGCTTTTCGCAGCGCCCTTCGCCGCCGGGACCTTGGTCTTGATTTTGAGCATTTCCTTTTCGCTCGGATCGCCATTGATTTGCACAGTGAAAACCACAGGTCCGATGACGATTTGATCGCCGGCCTCCAGGTCCTCTTCCGTCACCCGGCGATTGTTAAGGAACGTGCCGTTGGCCGCTCCGAGGTCACGAATCGCTACGCTGTTTTTTTCCACCACGACTTCGCAATGGCGGCGGGAAACGACCGACAGCGGAATGCGGATGGTGCAATCGTCCTTCCGGCCGATGGTATTCGCCCCTTGCTCGAGCGGAAACTCGCGCCTCGAACCGTCCTCACGAAACATGATGAGTTTGACGTTCATCTACGCCCACTCGGTGCCGAGCCGCCCCATCGGCTTCGGACATCTCTAACCGCGCGCCTGCACCCCCATCTAGGCGGTACTATACCCGACGGCAGTGGAGCGTTCAAACCGTCAAGAATCGTGAAACCTCCTGGGTCGTCCAGCGGCTTCCCCCCAATTCGACAATCGACAATCGACAATCGACAATTCCCTTCGTGCCCGGCCAATACGACGCGCAAAGTAGACCCGCCCAGTCCCCGATCGGCCCTATCATCACCGTCGTCTTTGCCGCCCTTATCATGGGGCTTCCCACGCTCCGCGGCGGGTTTGTCGGAGGTGACGATCATCGCCTGGTGCTCAATCACGTCCTGGTCAACCATCCCTCCTTCAGTCACGCCGTACAGCTTTTTACGATCGTTCACCGCGACCTCTACCAACCCCTTCCCCTGCTGACATTCTCGGCAGAGTTCGCCGTCGCCGCCCTGTTCGGCCTGTTCGACGAAGGTGTGGAAGGCGGGGCGTGGCTGTTTCACCTGACCAACATCCTTCTCCATGCTCTCAACGCGGCCCTCGTCTGGTTCACGATCCGAAGGTTCGAGCCGCGACTTGGCGGGACCGGTCTCGCTGCGGCCACGGTCGTCGCCCTGCTCTTCGCCGTACACCCTTTTCAGGTGGAAGTCGTCGCCTGGGTCAATGGCCGGATGATGCTCCTCTCCACCCTTTTCGCCCTGGCATCGATCCTGACCTTCGCCCGCTGGCTCGACGGACCTCGAACGCGGTTTGCAATTCTGACCCTGTTATTTGTTTTGCTCTCCCTGTTGAGCAAAGTCCGAGTCGGCTTGCCGCTCCTTTTGGGTCTTGTCGCCCTCATCCACGGTCACCACCTCCGGCCGCGCTTTTGGTCTCTATGGATTCCGTCAGCCGTCCTCACAGGGCTGTTCGTGTGGATCAACATCGACGCCACGGCTTCCGCCGATCTCTTTGCCGAAGGCGCTGAACACCTTCGCGGCCCGCGATTGGTTCGCGTGCTCCTGGCCCTGGCATTCTATTTCCAACATCTCCTTTGGCCGGTCGGGCTGGCGAGCTACTATCCCACCCCTCCTGAAGTCCATTGGTCGGACCCTTCTACCCTGGTCGCCGCGATCATCGTGGGGCTGGGGTTCGCGTGCCTCGCGGTGCTCAGTCGAATCTCGCGTCCCTGCCGCTGGGGTGCGCTCTGGTTCTTCATTGCCATCGCCGACACGCTGCCCTTCATTCCCGCCCGAAATGTGCTCGCCGCGGATCGTTACATGTATCTTCCCATCATCGGACTGCTCTGGTGCCTGGCCGACGTGGGAATCAGGACTTTTGCACGCTGGACGAGACGATCAACATCGAAGGCTCCACAACTCGCGGTCGCCGCCGGGACCCTTGTGCTCGTTCCCGCTCTTGTCGCACAAAGCTGGTTCACCGCGAAGTGGTACAACACTTCGCTCCTCAAGACCGGGCGAGTTGCCGATCTATTCCCCAACGAGCCGCGAGTCTGGGAAAAGCTCGGCTGGTGTCACTATCAGGCCGGAGATTACGACCAAGCCATCGAAAGCGCTCAGCACGAGCTGCGATTTGATAATACCAACGTGCGCAGCGGCGCGCTGCAACTGATGGGATTGTCTCATCTTAGACAAGGGAAGGGCGAAGAGGCCCTTCGGCTCCTTCACTATGCGCTGGAAGTGGACCCCGGTAATGAACTGGGCTTATATCGTCTGGCGACGGCCTACGACGATCTGGGTCGACCTCAAGAGGCCCTCCCTTTTTACGAGGCCGCTGCCACAGCCGCCCCCCTGCACAACCCCACCCTCCACCGGCTCGCGGGGGTTTACCGTGGATTGGGTCGAACCGCCGATGCCCGCGCCGCTTATGAGAAAGAACTCGCCAACAACCCCTACGAAGTCCCCGCTGTTCTCGCCCTCACGGAATTGGACATCGAACGCGGCGACGGGGCGGCCCTGACGGCGGCCCACATTCGCCTCTTGTACCTTCTAAGAGACTTACCTGACGATACTCGCTTGCAGATCAACCTCGGTGTGATCCGATACCATTTAGGTCAAATCGAAGAGTCCATGAACGCCTATAAGCAGGTGCTTCGCCGCGAGCCTCATAACGCCACCGCCGCATTGAATCTTGCCCAACTCGCCCTTGGCAGCGACAGCCGCCGCGTCCGTGCCTCCGCACCAGTCCTTGAAGGGACGGCTGACACTGTCCCAATGGCCAACGCCGCTCTCGCCTATGCCGCGCTGACGGAAGGCCGATTTGACGAGGCGGTTTCGCGCGTCAACACCCTGTGTCGAATCGGAGATTCCGGCGGTGAAGCTCGCCGCCTTCTCCTGAGCGCTCTGGAGCGATACGACCGGGAGCAGCCCAACGTTGCCTGGACCTACGGCCTCACCGCGGCGCTCCTGTTCGCCGATGGCCAAACCCAGGCCGCCGCCGCTTTTCTCAAGTTATTCGAAGCAAAGTGCGACGCCTCTGCCTGCCGAGAACACGTCCAATCATTGCGCCGTCATTCCTCGCCCCTCGTCCCCTAACTTCGCGGCGTTGCGCTTTCGCCCCCATAAAACCGCACACTGGTTCTGTGCCACGAGGCTAAAAACGCCCAATTGGCATAAACCCGACTCGAATCGTAGGTATTCATCGTGCGTCTCTTCGCCGGAGCCGCAATGGCTCCTACCGAGGTGGGGGAAAGAAGCAGAGCGTCGATTCCTCATTCGGGGAATCCCAAGCTCGATGCACGTCTCTGGTAATCAAGGGGGGTCAACATGTCTACATTGCATACCCGCAATGCGCGCTGGAGCTGCGCCTCGACGGCGTTCGGCTTGGCCGTCTGCGCAGTGTTTCTTGCAGTCTCATCTGTCTCCGTCCCGGCCGAGGAAAGCGGAGTTCCGGTCTTCTCGGAACCTGTTCTACGCGTCGAGGAAGGAAGATTGGATGCTCGTTCTGAACGAACCCAACGGCAACATCGACTGCCCGCAATTCCACACCCTGATGTCGCCCTTCGACGACACCGAATCGTTTTTTGCCCAGGTTCTCTGGAACTATCGTGAGACGCCGGAGTTCACCTCCGGCGGCGTCCAGCTTCAAAGCTACAACGGAGAGGATCTCATCCGTCGCCGCAGCATGGAGTACGGTCAACTGAGCGCCACGGCGGAGACCATTACCTGGACGCAAACTCTCGCCACCGACGGGGCGGAACTCTCCTTTGAGGTCAGCAACGGCGAGTCCACCACGTGGGGCAATTTCGGGAAGGATATGCGCATCTCAGCGGACGCTGACCTGGCGAGTCTCGAGGATTACAGCCCGGACGTATCCGTCCGTGAATCCTGCGTTACCTACGGCTCGAACCGCGTGGAAATGATGGTGATCACCCAGGTCCGCTACTACGGCGCCGGCGGACTGTTAGGGGTTGATGAAACGCCGCACGTCGTATTCGAGTTGGGCCAGAACTAATCAGGCACGGAAAACGGAGGGAAAATCCAATGCCAGCACTCCGAATGCAATCCAGGAACCACCAGCGACGCGCCGTGTCTTTCGCGATGGTCACGGTTTGTTTATTCGTCCTTGTCGGCTCCGCCGCGTTAACTGTGGACGTGGGAATGATGTACCGCGCCCGGTCCGAGGCCCAGGCCTCCGCGGACGCCGCCGCCATGGCCGGAGCATGGAAGTTGCTCGACCAGGATCGCCTGAGGGGCTACTCCAATATGAGCGCTGAAATGAACGCGGCCCGCACCGCCGCCGCACAGTTGGCCGCCCGCAACGAGATCGTCAATACGTCTCCGTCGCTCAGCGCCAACTCCTCCAACGACGTAGACGGGGATATCGTCATCGGCTACCTAAGCGATCCGGACAACAACCCCAATGAGCCGTTGTCTACCGCCAATTCCGATCTGTTCAACACCGTCCGCGTCATCGTTCGCCGCGATTCGACCCATAGCAGCCCCATCGATCTATTTTTCGCCGGGGTCTTCGGGCACCTGCATGCCGACGTCAGCGCCGACGCCTACGCCACCTTCAAGGACGGCGTCGTCGGGTACAGGGTTAATGACTCAACCGGAAACGCCGACCTTCTTCCGCTCACTCTCCATGTGAACGTATGGAACAACCTCCTCGCGGGCACTTTCACGACCGGCGACAACTGGACCTATAACGCATCCAGCGGCGCCGTCACTGCGGGCCCGGACGGTATCAATGAACTTAACCTCTACCCCGGCGGCGGCACGGGCCAGTTGCCGCCCGGAAACTTCGGCACGGTCGATATCGGATCGTCCAACAACAGCACCGCGGACCTCTCCCGACAGATCCGCTACGGCGTCAATGAGGAAGACCTCTCCTTCTTCGGTGGAGAGCTGGTCCTCGGAGACGACGGCACCCTCGAGCTCAACGGCGACACGGGGCTTAGCGCCGCCATCAAGGACGACCTGATTGCAATCCTGGGAATCCCTCGCGCCATCCCGCTGTTCAGCTCCGTAAACGGCCCCGGCAACAACTCCGTCTTTACCATCGTCGGCTTCGCGGGCATCCGAATCATGGACGTGAAGCTCACAGGCTCCATGAGCTCCAAGAGGGTCATCATTCAGCCTGCTTTCGTCGTCGATGACGCCGCCGTCACCGACGCCGGCGCCGGCCCCAGCCACTTCGTGTACCAACCCGTCCACCTCGTCCGGTGACGAGGCACGGTTCAGCGCCGAGTTACCACGGCGGTGGTTCGGACAAGCAAAGACCCCGGCCGACGCGGTTCGCCGCGACGACCGGGGTCTGTATTTTCGCTTCGGCCTCCTGTCGCTACGCCCTCGACCGTCGGCGTGTCAGCGCCGTCATGGAAAGTCCCAGCAACGAGCCTAACATACTCATCAGCATCCCAAGGCCGCACATCGACGTCGGCGGGCGCTGGCCGGCGCTGTCGGGAGGCTCTTCCGGTACTTCAGCCGGCGGAGGCGGCTCCGGCGGCGGCGGCACGACCAGTTCCGTGACGATGATCTCCTCGACTTCGCTCTGCCCCTCAGCGCCATCTGAGTCCCGAACCTTCAGCAACACCGAGTACTGGCCCTGAACCGCGAACACGCGAGTGACCACCGCCCCGCTCATCGTGCCGATCAGTTCGCCCTCTCTGCGGAACTCCCACAAATGCGTGATTACATCGCCATCCGGGTCGTAAGAAATGCTCCCGTCGAACGTCAGGGTCAACGGCGCTGAGCCGGTTCGCGTCCCCGTCGCAATCAAGGCAACGGGAGTTTCGTTCGGCGTATCCTGAACGACGCTCACGGACCGCGTTGCGTCCGTCGAAGCATTCGCCTCATCGCGCACCGTCAAACGAACTTCATAAACCCCTGCGGCCGTATAACGGTGCGTTGCGTTCGGGTTGGTCCCAAATGACCCCAACGCCCCGCCGTCGCCGAACACCCAGCGGTAACGCAGGTCATCGCCATCCGGATCGGTTGATCGGCTTGCGCTAAAGTTCGCGACCTGTCCGACGAAGACTTCAGCCGGCCCGTCGAGGATCGCGATGGGCGGCTGGTTCAACGGCGAAGGCGGCGCTGCTTCGGTCGAAACCGTCACGGTGACGCCCGTCCACAGCGTCGCGCCGCCTCGTAGGCTCCCATCGGGATTCACATCTCGGACCAGGGCCGTCACCTGGAACGACCTGCTCGGGACGTTCGCGGGCAGCGTGAAGGTGTGCGGCACGCTGCCGTCGGTGGCGGGAGGCTTGCCCGTCTTGGCCGGGTACGTCTCGCTGGCCGACCCGTCGCCCCACGTCCAAACCACTTCCAGCTTGTCATTCTCCGCGTCCGTCGAGCCCTTCGCGTTGAAGGTCACGGTCAGCGGGCTGACCCCCGTGGTCGCCGTCGTCGTAATGTTGACCACCGGGTTGCTGTTGCCCACGCGGATGCTCAGGGAATCCGAATCGCTCTTGCCGCTTTCGTCGGTCACCGTAAGCGTCGTGGTGAACGTACACGGGCAAGCAATCGTGCACGTCCGCCCGGTGGGCGTACACGGGCAGGCCGTCGTGCAGTTGACCGTGTCGGCATTCGAGCGCACCTGCGAATACGTGTGCTCCGTGGTGCTGAGGATGCCCGGGAGTCCATCATCATTGGCCGACGTTCCGTCGCCGAAACCCCACTGATAGATCAGTCGATCGTCGGGCGTCTCCGTATCACTCGAATCCGTCCCGCTGAAACGAACCAACAGCGGCGCCCCACCGCCGGTGGGCGTGGTCGCCTTGATTCTCGCGGTCGGCGGATCGTCGGTCACTTCGATATCCACCGACGCCTCGTCGAAAAGAGTGTTCGCGGGGTTGATCGCTTTCAGGGTGACGGTGTAGGTGCCTCCGATCGTATAGGTGTGCGAGGGCTGCGGCCCAGTCTCCGTCTCTCCGTCGCCGAACCGCCACTCGAAAATCAGCGGCTGACCGTTGGGATCCACCGAGTTGCGCGCGTCAAACTGTACTTCCAGCGGTGGACGTCCGGATAGCGGCGATGCGACGATGACCGCCGTGGGGTTCTCGCTGATTTTACCGTCGCGGATGATCACCCCGGCGCTTAGAGCGGTAATCCCCGTCGTGGTAAACGTAAAGGAATCGCCCACCGCGCCCTTCGGTGATGCTCCGGTCCCTTGCCGAATGGTGAATCTCACGGCCCCGCCGACCGAAGTATACGCTACGCCCGTCGTGGCGCATTGCGCGGGATTCGCGTTGCAAAGGGCCAGGGTCGGTTCGCCGGAGGGGAGCGGCTGAGTCAGCGAGCTGCTGACGAACCACTTCCCCGCGCTCCCATCGACGTTCCGAATCGACCACGTTTCCAGTCTGGACTTGCCCGTATGCGTAACCAGTCCCGTTTGGGGATTAATGGTAGAAGTGTCCACGATCACCTGGTTTTCGGACAGCGACGCCGTCCCAACGTTGTTTCGCCCGGCCCGCACGTTCGTCAGCTTCTTCTCCACTCCGTCCGCGCCCAGGCTGGGAATCAGATCGGCGAAAAGAAAATACCGATTGTCCGGCCGACCGGTGATGTTCCACGGAACGCTGATATTGGTTGTCGCAGGCGTTGTCTTTTGCCGCAAGGCAATCAGAGTGGCGGTGGCCGGGTTCGGCGTCCCGGTTTCGTCCGTAGTGTAATAGAATCGAATCCACGTTCCGCCGAAAAGGTCCGTCGCCTCGGTCTGGACGGTGTAGATCGGTCCCACGCTGACCCCGCCGGGCGGGTCGATGAACTTCAGGCTCGGAATGTTGGTCGGCGTCCAGTTGAACGTCACCAGCGCCGATCCGTTCTCGTCCGGCACGATATCCAGCACTTCTAGGCCGGTGCAGGCGTTGTCGGTATACCATTCGCTGGCGGGGACCGTGCCGCAATCGAATTGCGTGTTTCCGGTGCTCCCCGGCCACGGATCGCCGGAATCGCCGCGGTTCACGCAGGTGAGGATGTCGTTTCGACCATCGGCCTGCACAATCATATACTGCGGCCGGTCGCCTGATCGCTGTTGCTGCGGCAGCGCATCCGGGTTCGAGCCCACGTCCGTGTGCATGATCAGCACGCCCTCGCCGGGCATGAATCGGTCGAACCCACTGCCCGCCGACCAGAAGTAGAACCGCTCGCCTAATCGATCTTCGTTCTCAAGGAAGACGTAGCTGTTGTCGCGAACAAACTCCGCGGGCGGCAGCGTAACCGCCCTGTCCACTCCGGGCGTAAGAATCGTGGTCAGGTCCACCGACTCGATCCACCTCGTGCAGGGAGCTTCCTTTAGAATCGGCGTTGGATGTACCATTCCGCCGTCGGCCATGATGTCCCATCTGCCGATGGGGCAGTTCTCAATCGCATTCGGCAGGTCGTACACGTCGTAGTCGTAGAGGTCTGGGAAACCCTCCCAGGTGTGCAGCCACTCATGCGCTGAATAAGGCGCCTGAAACGCCCCTGTTTCACCGCTTCCCTCACCGCTTGCCCCTAGGTCGATCACCAGATCATGGAACAAAAGATGCCAGCTTAATTGCGCAGAGTGCTCCTCCGAATACGGTCCCTTGGGAAACTGCCCATTGGGAAAACCCGGGTTGGGTGGACAATCTGCGTTGGTCGTGCAAATATTGGGCGTGGGAGGCAAACCGCCGAAGCACCGCCGTAAATCATCGTCGCATTGTCCCGCCTCGGGTAATCCGTCTTCCGTGTGGATAGGGTAGATATCCGGGTGAAAGAAACTCGTTGCGCCCAGGAAATCCAGCCGGATATGCGACCCGGCGGGCAACAACACGATCCCGGAACAAATACCCGCGACCTTGTTCCCGTCCGGATTCGGGAAGTCACCACTGTTGTGGAACGGCGCAGGCAACGGCGCTTCGATCGAACCTCCCCCACACGTCACCGCATTCATGGCCACCGGGTCCACAAAGTCATCGAAGTCAATCACCGCATCGAGCACCGCGATGCAATCTTCCAGCAGCCGTCTACGGTTCCACGGATACATCGAATTAGTTCCCCGCGGCACGCTGCTGATCGGATCGGCGGCATCGGCGACGTAATTCTCTCGCCCCACGTCCATGACCTCACCGAGGTCCACCAAACCATCGAGGTTGTAATCGCGAAACCCCAGGTTGGGGCCCAACGGGCCAGGGATCAAATAAGGATGAATGATTTCGTAGGTCGCCAGCCACGCCTTCCCGTTGTTAAAAGGGGCTTTGGTACGCCACGTCAGAAGCTCCATTTGCAGGACGTTGCCCGCGTCGTATCCACCCTGTCCATGTACGTTGATGGCATAGGGGCCCGCCGCGGGAATTTCTTCGTCAGGGCCTGGCAGGCAGTCGACACAGTGAGCGCCGCGGTCAAATCCCCAAATCTCGGTCCTGAAAGGCGACGTGACTTCGCCAAGGCTGCGGTCGCCCGCGCGATGGTACTTTGACGACGGAAGATCGTCGTGCTCCACGAAGCCGTCATAGACGACTAGCCGCCCACCGATTCCGTTGGTCTCCTCCGGAAGGATGCGCCTGTTGCAGCGGTCTTCGAAGTCGCCGCAAAGGCCGGTCTTGAACTCCACCGGGTTGCCCACTTCGCCGCAGTTCAACCACCCAAATCCGTTCCCGAACAATCCGCCGCGGTCCGCGAGAAACTCACGCCTCGCTTCGGGACCTCTATCCGACATCCGCACCGCGGCCAGCGTCTGATCGCCCAACAAGTCGTGGTTCCACGGGGGAACATCGTCGTCTGCGGTTACGCCATAACGGTCCTTCCAGGCCTGCTTGTACCAGGGAGGCTCCGGCGTGCTCTTGGTTTCCAGCAATCTGGTGTCGATTCGCATCTTGGCCGACACCTGCGTTGCCGACTGCGCATCCGTCCAGGAATCAGGTGGATTGAATTCCGCGTGCTCGCCGGCTTTACACGTTCTCCCCGTCCCGCACGGTACGAGGTTCGTTGGCGGGTCACAGAAACACCGCGCAAGTTTGCTGAATGGATCGTGGGAACCGTAAATCTCGCGCACCTTGCCACGGGCGACCAGCGCCGCGGGCGCCGCGCCAGGAAAATTGTCCGTGATTTGTTGGTCGGTAAACCGATTCTGGCAGAAGTCCGGATCACTCGCCCTCACGTCTACGACTCTCTTCGCCCGCACAAGACCGTTCTCAAACGGTTCCACGACGTCCAGTTGGTTATTCCCGTTGGCGTCGTCATACTCACAGCGCGGCGTCGTGTCGCGAGAGCCCTCTGCGTTGCCCGTAGGCACCGGAACACATTCGGCAAGGGTGCAGCAGGGATCCCGTGTGTCGGGAGTCCCCGTGCAGTTGAGTCCGGGGTCACGGCAGCCTGTGGTCAGGGGCAACACATTGCTAAACTCCGTTTCGTCGGGGACTCCGTTCCCTGCACCCGCCACGCAAGTCGTGTCCACGGATACAAAGGGAAGATTGTCTCTCTTGGTTCCACAAGCGCCGCCCCAGCCCGAATCGCGACATTCCTGCGAAGTGCAACTGACATCGCAGGCGTCGGGAATCAGGTTCCCGTTGCGGTCCTCGATTTCGCTGTCGTTGGGGCCGGTCCAGCTGAGGGGCGGACATGGGCACGGTCCCGTCGAACCTGCTGTACAGGAGATTAGTCCGTCCTGCGGATATCCTCTGCATGAAGTGCTCCCGGGACCTTCGGGGCAGCAATCGGGATTTCCATCATTGTCGGAATCCGGCAGATAGGTGCAGTTCTGTGGGTTCGCCGCCAGCCCGTCTTGATTGAGATCGTACCAGGGCCCCCGATGATCCGGACGATCGTCCTCGTCCCAATCCATGACGTTGGCGGCCTCGTCGAACCCGTCCCAACGGTTGTCTGCGTCCATATCCAGGAAGCGCTCGCCGGGGGTCCAGACAGCGATGCCAGTGGTGGTTATGGCCCCCGCGCCTTGCGCGTACAGCGGATTCTCCTCCGGCTCGAAAGGACCGTCATCATTGCCGTTGGGATTGCCGTCGAGATCGACAACCACCATCGCTTTGGAGGTATCAAAATCTTCTCCGTCGCCGTAGTTAAACCCGCCGGCTCGATTGAGATTGGCGAAGGTCATCGGCTGTTGGGGCTGAATGGCCCAGGGCAGGATAATCCAATCCGTCACCCGACCGGAAATGGTTACGTCACCGTAGCTGATTTCCTCCCAGTATTCCGCGAATGAATCCACGTTCGGATCGATCTGGTCGAAGTAGGACTTGCGAGCCTCCTGTGGATTGGCCAGTCCTCCCGGAGGAATCGCCGCCCCGCCGAACTGTTTGGGTGAATGGGCGAGAATCACCAGGTACTTCCGCTCTCCGGCCGCTGCCTCCTGAGTGACCAGCAGCGGAACCGCGACCGCACCCATGAGCAAGCCGCAAACCAGCGATCGAAAAGACCTGATGCCGCTTACACGTGATTTCATCTGCCACGCACTCCCTTCGAGCGCTCGTCGGCGGTCAGCATCACTGGACCCAAACGTCGCCCGACATTTCCTTTTTTGCCGCGAAGCTCATTCACGAGGCTGGAATCGGCTCCGTAGTTCGCCGGCGCCCCACCAGGCAAGCTTGCAGGGGAATACCCACCTTCGGCGAGGAGACGAGGGGCCGCCAGGGTTTGAAACTCGCGCGGCGCAACCGATGTCCGCCGCGCGCAGGCCTGGGGCCGTTTACACCTCATCCCGTCGAGTTATCGTATCGCTTTGGTCGAGTGTCTGTCAACCCAATTGTCGCAGCCGCAAGGCGTATTGGGCCGCTTTCTCCGGCATTATCGGCCATGATTTCAGCCACGTCCGCGGGTAAATCGGGTCGTTTGGAAAAGGAAAAAGAGCGGCCGGACAGGTGAGATGAGCAGCTCACATTCCGGGCTGCGAGCAGCCGTAAGTTGGGAAATCTTCGCGTCGATCAGGGAGGGGGCGAAACGATGACCCTGCCAGTCGCATAGTCGGTCACCGTGGGATTAATCCCGTCCCAGATCGTCGCCCCGATGAAGTATGTGCCCGCCGGCACTCCGGTAGGAAATAAAACGCTGGTCCTCGAAACCGGCAGATCGGCCTCGATGCTGGCAAACCCGTTGCCCACGATGGCATCGCTGTCGAAGAACACTTCGATCGTTCCTGTGGCCCCCGGCTCTTGGATCACGCCAGTGAAACGAATGGTAAAGGAACCGTCGCTCGCGATGGTCACGTCCGAATTGCCCGGCGCCGTAACCGTAATCGTAGGCGGCATGGGAACGTCAGGGGCGGCCACTCGGACGATCGGGGTCGCCGATCCGTCCGAGGGTATTGTAAGGATACGGTCACCCTCGCCCGCTGCCACGGTCGCCGCGATCGATGAGCCGCTGTCCGTCGCCGATATTCCGAGTTGATAGTCACCCGGTTCCAGGGACTCTGTTTCGAGAACGAACGTACCCACATTTCCTGTTCCAATGGCGATGATCGTGCCAAGCTCGTCAGCCGGAACATCAAGCGACTCCCCCTCGCTCAGGAAGAAAAGCCTCCATTGCGCGTTTCCTTCCGGATCGCGAATGTCAAAGGAAACCGATACGTCATCTCCCTGAACAACTTCCACCAACGAGTTGACGGGCTGAATGAAGATTGGCTCGGGCGACCCCTGCACCTGAATGACCGCCCGGCTCTCGATATCCTCTTCCGTCCCGCCGACAACGTACACAAGCCCCACGCGGAAGAAACCGATACCGGCTTCCTCCGGATCAAAGGCAAACGCCTGCTGCTCCCCCGCCGCAAGTCCCGTTGCAATAATGGCCCGATCGCCGATGGGCGCGCTATCGAGGCTGGAGTCCGCGACCGGAATCCGGAACCCGCGAATGTCCGTGGCGGTTTCATCCACGCTATAAAGAACGGATACCGGCAAGTCGAGTGCCGAAACGTCAAAGCTCGTCGTTGGACTGATGATCTCCGGGGTTATCTGTTCTGCGCCGTTTCCGTCCCCGTCGTCGTCTGGCGGTGGCTCTGTACCGGAGGTACCCAGACACCCGCCGCCGTTAAGCCAGAAGATGGCCACACCAAGAATTGCCGCAGTCAGCTTCCGTACCAGGCTGACTTGCTTACCGTGCATCCCAAATCCCATTACCTATCAACTCCGAAAAGCACACAAGGCGTGAATGACCAATCCCGGCGCCGCCGCGCGGGAGCGGGTGGACGCCTTCAAATCGCAGACCCGGTAACCGTTGGGAAGTTTACGTGCACGCCAAGAGACGTGTCAACCAAGCGACCGATCTTGCTAGGCCAAAACCGTCGTTGTCGAGCCTCTCCTCCCTGCCTAATATACCCCTTTCCATGCCAAACCAAGCCCCTACCATCGCGCTCAAGCCCCATCCCGTCGCCGGACGACGCGTTCTCGTGGTCGGCTTGGGACGCTTTGGTGGTGGAGTGGGGGTTACCCGTTGGCTGGTCGCTCAAGGTGCGAAGGTAACCGTCACTGACCAGGCCGCTCACCAGTCACTTACGGAATCCGTCGAAGCAATCGCCGACCTCCCCGTGGCACTGCACCTCGGCACTCACGACGAACACGACCTCGACTCCACGGACCTCGTGATCGTCAATCCCGCAGTCAACAAGTCCACGTCGGATTTCTTTCAAGCCCTCGTCCGTCGCGGCATCCCCTGGACGACGGAAATGAACCTCTTTTGTGAGCGATGTCCGGCGACCGTCATCGGCGTAACAGGATCGTACGGCAAGAGCACGACCTGCGCAATGTTGGCGGAAGTATTTGAGGCCGCCCGGCGCGCCGGTGCCGTCAGCTTTCGCGCCGTGCATCTGGGTGGCAACATCGGTAGATCGCTCTTGAGCGAACTCGATGTCATGGACGAACGCGACCTGGTGGTGCTGGAGATGTCCAACGCTCAGCTTGAAGACCAGCCCCGGATCAATTGGGCGCCCGATGTCGCAGTCATCACCAACCTGTTCCCGCATCACCTCGATCGCTACGGTTCATTCGCCGGATACGTCCAGGCCAAGCTCAACATCGTCCGCGATCCGACGGGACGCAGTCCGGTCATCGTCGGCGAATTGCATCCCGAAGCGGAGCCGCTTCTGACCGCCGCCCTCGAGGAGCGTGTCTACCAACCGATGAAAATCGATCGGCGTGTACCCGTCGTTCCTGCCGATCCCCCCGTTGAACTTCGCGTTCCTGGCCGACACAACCAGATGAACGCCGCCTGTGTGCTCACTGTCTGCCGCGTCATCATGGGCAGGGACGAATCGGTCGCGCGAAAGGCCCTGGCCCAGTTCCGAGGACTGCCGCATCGCCTGGAACACGTGCGAAACCTGAAGGGAGTGGATTACTACAACGATTCCAAGTCCACGGCCCCCGCCGCGACCATCATCGCTCTCGAAGCAATCGCTGATTCTCCTGAGCCGCGGATTTCAGGCTGTGTGGAATCGCCTCGAAAAATCGTCACGATCGTCGGCGGTCAGCGCAAAGAAGTATCGCTATCCGAGTGTGCCACCACTTTGGCACGATACTGCCGAGTAGTTATTTGCATGGGTGAATCCGGCGCGGATTTCGCCCAAGCGGTGCAGCGCTTAGGCGCCGGTTTCCGGCCGCCGAAAATTCATGCGGTCGCCGCGTTGCCCGAGGCCGTCCGCCTCGCTCACGCCGAAGCCAAACCTGGCGACGTCGTGCTCTTCTCCCCCGGCGCTCCCAGTTTCGATCAATACGCTAACTTCACTGAGCGCGGCGCGCATTTCAGCGAGCTGGTTCAGGCGCTTTGACGAAACCCCTCAAGCGCCCGGTCGCCGAAGCATGACTTCCACCAGCGTGGACTTGCGCATGACGCCGGGAAGCTGAAAAACGAGATTGCCGTTCGCATCGCGGGCCGTCTTGCTGTGGATGAGATGATTGACATACACCCACGCCTCCTGGTCCTTCACGTCCAGAATGCGGAAAACAGGTGAGAACATGGCCTGTTTCTGACCTTCGACCATCAGTCGCACGCGCCCTTGATCGGGCGTCACGTCAAAGGTTCCCCCCGCCGGATCAAATCCGTCCCCCCGCCGCGCCCTACCGGATCCGCTGGCGGGTGATCCGACTTCCACGCGTATGGGAGCGGGATGGGCGTATTCGGCGGCACGGGCGGCGGCGTCCGCGGTCAGTTCGGATGCGCCGCCTAGAATCACTAGGCATACCCATTTTACCGTCTCGCTTGGCGCGCCGACCTGTGAGCCGACCAGCATCACACGGCGCTGCTGGGCGTTAGCTTGCTCCACGATCCGCGTCGGTCCTGGCGCGGGATCAAACATGTACGCAATGGCCGTATCGCGGGGTTGACTGACCGCCATTGCATAGGCCGCGGCCAGGGACTGATCGGATCCCGGTGTGGGCTCGGCCTCCTGCACCTTCCATTCATCGTCGGTCGAAGCGGCCAGGGTCACGGCCAGACCCAGCCCCGGCGGCGTCCACGACTTCGTCCGACCCGTCGCCTCCACCGTCACGAATAACTGGCCTGTCGGATACACCGTGTAAACCCAACGCTGGAACGGACGACCCTCCACTGAGCCTGCTTCGTCGTCAACAAACCGCCATTCACCCGTGACGACCGCGCGGACGGCGTTCATTTCCACGATGCGTTGGCGAGCTACAATTTTCTTGCCCAGAGCCGAAAAATCACCCCATTCCGATTCGTTCTCGCCCGGAACGACGGGGCTTGGCCCCAAGGCCGTTCCTCGGACAAGGTCTCGAACACGGTTGGGGTCCGCGGCGAGGTTGTACCAATGAATGATCTGACCGCCGGCGAACGTCAGTTCAAAGCGCCCCCCAGCGCCGACGTTCCATCGCCTGCCGACTTGCTGAACGTAAAGCTCGCCGCTTGTGTTTCGAGAATCTCCCAAAAGTTCCACTCGGTTGCCGGTCAGAAGGAGGTCGTCAAATCGAACCTCAACAGGTTTGGAAACTCCCGACACCGCGAACTTCAGTTCGCGCACGTCATCGAGGGGGATCTTCTCTCCCACTTCGGCGAGATCGATCCGTAAGGTGTTCCATCCACGCTGCAGCGGGAGCGCCGATTGCGCGGAAAGCCGCTTCTCCGCCGGTCCGGCGCCAACGATCAGCTCCAAAGCAAGGTCGCGTTGCGGCGCATGGACGGACAGGAGCATCAAATCGTAGGGCCGCCAGTCCCGCTTGAGATACCACTGCCCGTCGGGTTTGTTCGTCAACACGACCGCGTCTTCCACCGAACCGGCAGTGAATTGCAGACAACCCGTACCTGTCTCCGCCCGCCCGCCTTTCGCGTCCGCGGCGAGCTTGGCCTTTTCGGAAGCACCAATCAGATGGAACAGGTCCATGTGCTTGGGGTCTTCAAAGTCGGCCACCACCACGAACCGGCCGTTCTGCAACTCGGAGTAGACCTGAATGAGGGTATCGGCCCGCGTCGGCCCGCTCACCGGCCGCGCGTTCGTGCCCTGACATGCGCCAAGCAGCAAAGCGCACATCATTGCCGAACACGCCACGTACAGCCGGCGTTTCGCCCCAACGGGGCGACGGAATGTAGCCAGGGGTGGAGCGCAGCGGAACCCCTGGACCGAATCGGCCTTACAGCCTCCGCCCCGGAGGGGCGGCGGAAGAAAACCTTTGGCTCGCGGCAGGCCCGCTATCTGAATCGGGTAAATCATCCTGCGTTCCTACGTGGCAATGGTTGATGCGCAAACTTGACCATGTTCACTTCGCCCAAGCCTAGCCCGCCGCCAAACCTTGTGCAATTCCCCGTCACCGTTTGCTCGTTGTCAGACTCTCGGCGATCCGAGTATAATCCCCAGCGCAATCGGATCCTTGCCGTAGGTTTTTGGAGGATCACGCGATGACCACAGCCCCATCAGACGTCCAGCACGCCGCCCTATGGCTGATCGGCCCGGACATGCCGGGCTTGCTTCGCCTCGGCGCCAAGTTCGTCGCCGACCGCGGAGGCAACATCGACAAGGACATCGCCGACAAGTTCGGCGAAAAAGCCGTCGTATTCATGAGCATCACCGCCAAGCCCGCGGACATCAAACGTATGGAGCAGGACAGGGAATCGCTTAAGACAGCCAGCGGCTGCGGCGTCGTCTTCCAGCCCATGCAGCAGCCCACCGTTCCCCAGGGTTTCCAGCCCACGCTTCACGGCTTCGACCTCCTTTCCGACGACTCACCCGGCTTGGTCGCGGAGATCACCGCCCTGCTCGCCGAATTCGGCGTCCTCATCGTCGGCCACACCGGCGAGCGCCGCGTCGTCCCCGGCCCGCGATCTCAGACACAGGCCGGACAGAAGTACGTCGTCATGCTCCCGCACAATTTCGACCACCTGGGCTTCACCCGCGGAATCGACGCTTTGGCCAAGCGCTACAACGGCACCCTGAAGAGTCCTCTCCGCGCCGTTCCCGGCCTCCTCTGGTGGTGGTAACACTCGTGCCACTGCTCTTGAGCAGTGGCCTTGATAGAATCCTACGCGTTCAGTATTCCAGGTTATTCGTCGGCGTCAGGTCCTTCTTCCTCGACCAGACGTTTGGGCGCGGTATTGCACCACGCCGTGAACATCGCATGGCGAACGGTGGGTGTGTCGGCGTTGCGAAGGCGTACTTGAGTGGCTCCCCGCCTTCCCCAGCCGCCTTTGACCGGCTGAAAAACGTCGGGCCTGGCCGCAGAGAGTTCACGCTGCTGCACGGGCTTTAACTTGACCATGCCCCACATAGCCCCGTCGGGTGAAAACAATGTCGCGAAGATTTTCCCTTTCACCCGAAAATCGGGATGGCCCATATGGGCCCCTTCCGTGGCCTGCGGCATGCTCAACGCAATCCGCCGAAATTGGGCTATGGTCATTCGATCCTCCCTCTGTGGGCCGCGGCCACGTCCTGTGCTCGCATAACCGGGAGTTACATGCGCTCTTTCCATCGCACGGGATCTCTACTTGCGTGCATTACGGCGAGAATGATGATCGCGTCGTTCTCCACTAGGAAGAATACGCCGAAGGGAAAACGGCGGGTGACTGCCCGACGGATTTCGCCGTGCATGCGTGGGAAACCTTGTGGATTCTCCGCGACCCGGTCAATCGTGCGCTGTACTTCATCCAAAAATCTGCCGCCGAGTCCTCGGCGGCGATCTTCATACCATCGCGCCGCGCTCTCGAGGTCCGCCTCGGCCTCGGGTCGCAGGGTTACAATCATAGACGGGTGCGAATACGCTCAATGCTCTGGGCAGCCGGGACTCCGCGAGCGCCGTCGACTCGGTAGCGTTCGAGTCTACGGTCAAGCTCCCGGCGCTGTTCAGACGTGAGAGACAAGGCCTCCTGCTCGGCAGCGATGCTGTCCCAAATGTCTTCGACCAGCTTGAGCCGTTCTTCGAGCGTCAGATCGGGAATCTTCATGTTTGCCTCTGTAGGCAGTATACCACATTCGCGCCTAATTGCCTACTGCCTATTGCTATAATGCACAGCGTCACCGGCTTGTCGTTTCGGTGTAAGCACAATCCTTGCAAGAGGTTAATTCTTGCCGACGCCGGGGACATGGGCGTTGCCCCCTTGTGACTCGCCGGCGAAATCCGGAATAACGGGCAAGAGAATGTGCGACGGGTGCTTTGAATCGTGGTAGATAGTCTGATTGGCGGGAACGTACGCCGTCTCCATTTCATTGTGCCCGCCGGTATTCAAATTGCGAGAGAAAAACGGGTACGAAGCCGACGCGATCTCCACGCGCAGCTTCGACCCCTTCTGCACCGTCATTCCCGTCTGCCACATGTCGATCGTGTACTCATATATCTTGCCCGGTTCGAGCAGCCTGGGTTGGCTCATGGATTCCCGGAAGCGGGCGCGGAACCGACCCTCGACCAGCGAGTGAAGCTCGCCGTCGCTCTCGATTTCAATCAGTCGAACGAACCAATCGGTGTCCTTGGCCGAGGAAGCCGCGTAGAGCGTGGCCGATATCGGTCCCGCAAACGTGTACGGCTGCTCGAAGGGATCGGTCGTGTAAACCAAAATGTCCTTCCGCGCATCGGTCACCTTTTCGTGCCGCTTCTTGGCAAGTTTCTTCTGTTCCTCGACGGCCTTCTCCTTCTTCTCCTCTTCCTCCGATTCCTCGTAAAAACCCGGATTCGGTGTCGGGTCGCCCGGATCGTAGGTGTACTTGTCCGGCGGGCTGTCGGCCGATGGCACCTCGCGGGTCAACTTCCCGTCACCCTTGGAGGTGTTGGCCTGGCCGCTGCTGCCGAAGTACCACTTCTCGAATTTCGTCTGCGGCAGTGGATATTTGTCGCCATGCACCCATTTGTTCGTGTTCATGACGAACAAACTGACCAGCGGCTCTTTGTTGATGCCGTTGTCGATACCCTTGAGCCAATGATCGAACCAGCGCAAGTACATCCGCGGTAGATCAGGGGCCGCCTCCGGACCGAAGTCGATGTCGCCCAACATGCGCTGCGCTTCAGGCGTGTGCCCCCACGGACCCAGAATCAGCTTTTGAGTGGACTTGCCGTGCTTGGCCAGGGCCGCGTAATTGAGCTTGGAACCGATCCCGTCGCCGTCGAACCACCCGGACTGATGGAACACAGGTATGTTGGCCTTTTCCAGCGACTGACTGAAGCTCGCCCGCGCCCAGTAATCATCGTTCGTGTTGTGCTTGATCCACATCCGCCAGTATTTGTTTTCGCCCCCCAGCACTTTCTTATCCAGCTCGATTACCGGCAGATCACGAAGCAGTTTCCCGTACTTCTTATCGAACACCGCGCTCATCTTCACGCCCGACAGATCGCCTGTAGCCTCGGACGCGACGATATCAGCCCACCAGATGCCGCCGAAGATGAAGAACACCCCGTACTCATACGGAAAATTGAAAAACGCGTCGGGAGGCGAGACGTTGGGGATGATGGTCGTCAGGTGCGGCGGATTCTGCGACAGCGCGAACCACTGCACCCAGCCCAGGTACGACGCCCCGATCATGCCGACCTTCCCCGTGCTCCACGGCTGCACGGCCAGCCACTCGATGGCGTCATAGCCGTCGGCCTTTTCGTTGACAAACGGTTCCCAATCCCCGGATGATCCAAACCGCCCGCGACAATCCTGAATGGCCACCACGTAGCCGCGACGCGAATAGTACTTGCCGTCCAACTCCGACATTTCCTTCTTGTACGGCGTGCGAATGAGGATGACCGGGAATTTACCTTCGCCCTTTGGCCGGTAGATGTCGGTGGAGAGCTTGATCCCGTCGCGCATGGGTACGCCCACCCCACGATCCTCCACCACCTCAAACGTGGGTTGCGAAAGCATCGGATCGGCCTTCTCATCCGTGCGCAGCGATTCGTAACCTTCGCGCACATAAGCCGACCGCTGCGCCGGTACATCCACGAAATAGATTTTCCCGTCAGAGCCCGCCCAGACCGTCAAATCCACGCCGGGAATGCTGAGCTTGTAGCGAGCCAGCTTGAGGTCGCGACCGCCCACCGCGCGTTCGACCGTGTCGATGAACTCGAGTGTGGCATCCTGTACCGACAAGGCATTCAGGATAAACAAGCGATGTGTCTGCGCCCCGCCCTTCGCCCGATCGTAGCGCCGCACCGCCGAGGAGATGAATGCCGGGTTGACGTTTTCAAACAGAAGCGCATCCTTCTTCAGCGTTACCGTCCGTTTCGTGTCTTTGTGGCTGAATCGAACCGTCGCCCCGTCGCGCTCAAAAAGCTGTTGCCCGGTCGGCAAATCGAACTGCATCTTCGCGAAGCGTCCGTCGCTGTCCGGCGTGATCTTGCCGGTGATGGTCATGCTCTGGCCGGCGAGTGCGACAACGGCCTCCATGTCGTAGCTGCCGTCGGTGCGCCAGTTGAATTTGGTGCGCACCAGCCGCTCTTCCGCGCGGTACGTGTCGAACACTCCCTCATCGGCAAAGCCGGACATGGACACCGGCGGGCCGGAGTCGGCATCGGCCGGCGCGGCGTTCTCCGCCTGCGCCGAAGCCGAGACGGCGGCAGCAAGTGTGACGGCCACCGATAGCAGTTGCATAAAACAATGCCCGTACAGTCGATCTCGAATTCTCATCGCAGTTTCTCCACCAACGCAGACGCCAAGTGAGCCGTGTGTGCCACTGCTCTTGAGCAGTGCGATCACGGTAGCCCCATTGTCCGCTTTACGGTCCTTCGATCCAGTCCAATGAAATGTGAACCTGTAAGAACCTATCCATCGGGCACGACAATCGGTATATTGTCCCTATCATGCAAAGCAAAGCCGCCACCGTCCGTGAGTATCTCGCCGAGTTGCCCGCGGATCGCCGCAAGGCCATCCAGGCCGTGCGCGAGGTCTTCCTTAAGAATCTCGACAAGAACTATGAGGAGGGCATGCAGTACGGCGCGATCGGCTACTACGTGCCGCACCGCGTGTTTCCCGCCGGATATCACTGTGACCCCAGCAAGCCATTGCCCTTCGCGGGCCTGGGGTCGCAGAAGAACTACATGTCCCTGGGCATCATGTGCAACTACGGCGGAAGCGCGGAGGAGAAGTGGTTTCGCGCGGCCTGGGCCAGGACCGGCAAGAAGCTCGACATGGGCAAGTGCTGTATCCGCTTCAAGAAGCTCGACGACCTGCCGCTGGAAGTCATCGGCGAGGCCATCCGCCGGATGCCCGCAGACAGGTACATCGAATACTATGAATCGACGTTCCGCACGTTGAGCAAGCGCGCCCGTACGAAGGCGAAGCCGAAGAAGCCGCAATCCAAGCCCAAGGCTTCGCTCGCGCGATCGAAAAAATCCGCGTCTCGTTCCGCGAAATCAGCCAGATCACCGAAATCGCCACGAAAAAAGCCGTGACCCGCGCCAGGTGCCACTGACGTGTGCCACTGCTCTTGAGCAGTACCGATCACGGTGCCTCCATTGTCCGCGATCATTCGATCCAGTCCAATGGAATGCAAACCTGCAATAAGGTGTCTCACGATGTCACGGCATCACAACCGCAACGCCGTCTATGAAAAGTTTGGCTTGACACAGCGAACTGAAATACTTAAGCTTGTATCTTGGTTATTAAGCAACGAGCTTTCAGCGTCGGTTGTGTGGTGGATCGATGGGCGAACGACATGCCTATTCCTTTAGGTTTCTGCCTGCGGCTAGCGCGAGAAAACGCGAGCTTGACTCTCATCGACCCGGTTTGGGGGACGCGTTGGACGATATCCTTGACGAGGCAAGAGCAGGCCGAATCGACTTGTTCGTGGTTTCGAAGTCGGTCGAGGAGACAATGACACGTATGGAGCGCAATCTCCTGGACTTGCCGGAGGGGAGCGCCGCGGCTGGTCAGGCGGGAAAGCGAGTAGAAGTTCTTAATAGGATCTTCAATACCTGGGCAAAAGCCTGGTTTTGGCAAATCGAGTTGTTTGTGCAACGAGAAATTCCGCGCATGACGACTTTTTCTAACTCGGGTGAGGAAACACCGGCCGTGGAACCAACGGAAAACGAAGAATCGATCCTCGTAGCGGTTTTCTTTCAGGAGCGTCCCAAATCTCCCAACCTCGACCGCCCGCAGGAACTAAACGTATTCCTACTTTTCGCAGGTCCCGCGATTTCCTAGAGCCAGCCTCTCACTTCGAGGATCGAGTGTAATCGACCATCGGCGATAGCCAACCTCACCAGCCTCGCTCGCATTTCCGAACGAGCTACCTCTAGCCTACGGCGAACAGTCGTCACGCTCAGACCTGACGCGGCGGCAATTTGATGGAGCGTAGCACCATCAGCGAAACGCATCCAGAGAACAAGGCGAGACGAATCCCGGATGGTCCGCAACACTTCAAGGAATCGTTCGCGTAGGTAGGCCGCGTCATCCGCGTGTTCCGAGGGAAGGTCGCGCTCGATCGGCTCTCGCCTGTGATAAACGCCAAGCCCACGTTGCGCTCGTATTTCGCGCCGAACTCGATCTGTGAGACAATTACGGGCGATGCGGCCAGCGAGAGCTTGAAACTCTTCTACCGTCAACGAAGTTTGACGGTAGCGAAGAAGACGGATCGCAACTTCGCTCTGTAGATCCGAATCCCGCAAGGATCCACGGCGTACTTCCTTTCCAGCGGCACGAGCGGCAGCCGAGTTCAGGAGCTTCGCCCAGTCATTGTCTTTCAACCGGTTGACTGTGTTGGGTCGAGTCGGCATTCGATAGTCTATCGGTTCGACGGCTTATCGGACGGGCGACCGGCTTCGCCACGAAAAACAACGGTCCAAAGCGTCTTGCGAGAAAGTTGGCACTTTATGAGATGCCGAGCGTTTATAGATGAGAAACATGCCCTGCTACTGCAGTGGCGTAGGAGTCGCCGAATTGTTGGCTCGTCGTTCGAAACGGAGAATTTGTAATGGCTAGGCCGCAAACCAACCTTGATGCCTCAAAGAAAGAAGTTCGTTCGCCAACGCCAAATCGCGAAAAACTTCGGCGCACGTCAAAGGGCAGGCGTTATCGCTCGGTCACAGACGACCACGCCGGCTTCGACGCCCTTTTTGCTTCCGTCGAGTTCCGCGAGGCGCTTGAAGAATCGCTCGCAGACGCGAACGCACCCAGGCCTTTCACGCAACAGTCACGCTAATCCGGCAACGGTTCCTGAATCCGGCGGATCCTCCTCCGTCTTCGTCGGATTCGGATCGCTCGGTCGGGGCGCTCGTGGACGCGCATGGGTGAGCGGAAGCTTGACGGGATGTTTCTCGAATCTCTCCTGATGCGCCCGCCGCAGCTCGGTCAAAAGTTGGTAAACCTGCGGCATCCCCCTGATGAAGTTCGGCAGCAAACGAGTCCAAGGCGGGCGTTCGTCTGCGTCGACCTCACAGGCGTCGACAATCTCGGCGTGGACCAACGAATTTCGGTCAGCGGAAATCAGCTGAAGATGCTTCCGCCAGTCTTTCATCAGCTGATTTCCGCGGAATTCAAGGTACCGCCGTTTGGCGGGTCGCAACAGTTGCTTGTCGACGACCTTATGGACGACATCACCGATCCGCCCAAGCATCAGATGAGCTTCGGCGTGGCCGAGTTCCTCGTAGTCTTTAAGGACGGGGCCGATGAGTCCGTTGGTCAGTTTTTTCTTCTCGCTCTTTGCTAATTTCTCGTGCGTTTCGATGATCGTTTTCGCTTCGCGAAGCTGATCCGCGCTTGCCTGGAAGCGAACGATCCCGAGCTCGTTGAGGATCATCCGTTCAAGTTCGGCATTATAATACTCCCGGTTCATTTTCGGCTGACGAAGCGAAAAGAGATCGCGCACCGCATTGCAGAGGTTGCGCTCGGCCTCAATGTAGCGAAGCATCAACAGCCGACAAACACCCTGACCATCGTTGATTTCGATGGACCGAATGAGCGTCTTAATATCCCTCACGTAAGTCCACCAATACGATGGAACGTACGTCAGGACGCTCCTTCGGACGTCGTCTCCTTGAAGCGCCTCCAGAATGGTGCGCGCGAGTGACTCGTCCCGGACCGCGTGCACGCCCGTAACGGCGCGTAACGTACGAACGGCTAGCGTGTCCAACCCGCCAGCCACCACCTCCACCGATATTTCCCACGGTTCGTCCTCAAGGATCGGCTCATCGAAGCAGAGATACGTCGAAGTCTGCACGGGGCCCCGCATACTCACAAGCTCAAAAAGCGACTCCTGCAACACGTGCCAGTCCTTGGTGTACGCACCCACGATGCATCCCTCTTCGAGTTCGGTTCGAAAAGTGCAGACCGTGGCATGGAAAAAGCGGCCCCCAGGGTTCTCTTGGAGCTTCCTCGTCAGATCGTCAAAAACCTGGTAGGACGAGTTGGCCCGGGTTTTGACTACCATATAGAACTTCAAGCTCAACGGCAAGACATTGCGCTCGCGGCGCAACGACTCCTGAAAATGCCACTTCTCCTTGTGCGTTCCTTTGTCCCGAACGAAGACGGAGTTGAACTCGAGAGGTCGGGTCTCCGGAACGTCTTCTTCGCGCTGGAAGCAGGTACTGATGCGTTCCAATGGAAACACTGCAAGATTCACAGGTGCCGATCGTCGGATGTGGTCCAGCAACTTTTCCAGTTCGCCCGTCGGAACCCAGGCCAGGATCCCAAGATCGTAATCGCCGCAGAGATGATTAACCTGACAGCTGTTGCGACAGTCGCCGGTCTTCAGGTCTGCAAGAATCCGGTTCCGGTCAACAACTCCCCTAGAGTACTTTGCCAGAATAAAGTACGGAAGCTCGCCCAACGCCAAATGAACATAAGGGTGATACTCAATGCCCATGAAATACCCTCCTACACCGGATATTGACAACGACGAATTTTGAGTTAAAAAGAGATACTCACACTCAATCATTTGCCTCGGAAATTCTAAAATCAAGATCGCGCCCTCTAGCTAGAGAAATGGAGAATTACTAAGGCAAAAAAGACAAAGCATTCCCAAATCATAACTTAACTGATAAATTAGGAAGATTAAGACTTCGTTGTAGACTAATATGGGCAACATGGTGCGATGCACAGCAAAGCAAGTTCGGGCGGGTGGCCCATTTCCTACGGAGATGGCGTAGCGATGATCTACGCTGGGCGTCACCAATCGACAATACTAGTCATACAGCCTACGGTCTATAGCCTATCAGTCTGGCCTCGCTTGATCGGTCTTTCCCCCGCGCGAGACCGCGCGCCCGTGAAGTTATTCCCACGAAGTAATCGGGTGGCATGGCCCACGCTCGCGTGGCCATGGCCGCTGCCGGTCAAGTGAGGCATCGTGCCCGAGTGGTTCGATGAACGCCCATTCCGCGCCTAGAAGGAGAAAAAACTTGTTCCACGTGAAACAACAAACGAGCGGCTCGGTCTGCCATCGCCGACGGCTCGCCGCCACAAGCGCCGTTGCGCCGCTGCTCCTATTTTTCGGCGAGCCGCTCCCCCCGCCGCTCCCCCCGCCACGGGGTCGTGCGCGTGCTGCTCATGCCGCGGCTCAGCGCCACAGTCGTTCGTTGAAACCGGCCACGAACTCCGCGTTGGTGGGGTACTTGGCCAGTGCGCCGGTGAGTTGCTCCATCGAGCGGATGGGGTCGCGGTCGAGCAGCGATCGGCGGATCTTGTGCGACACGGCCAGGGCCTCCGGCGTGAGCAATCTCTCCTCCTTGCGGGTGCCGGATTGGTTGAGGTCGACGGCCGGCCACACGCGGCGGTTGGCCATCTCCCGCGAGAGCATGATCTCCATGTTCCCCGTGCCCTTGAACTCATTGAAGATGACTTCGTCCATGCGGCTGCCGGTGTCGATCAGGGCCGAGGCGATGATGGTCAGCGACCCGCCGTGCTCAATGTTGCGAGCCGCCCCGAAGATAGCCTTGGGCTCGGTGAGGGCGCGGATGTCCAGCCCGCCGGACATGATCCGTCCGCTGGTGCGGATGGCGGCGTTGAAGGCCCGGCCCACACGGGTGAGCGAATCGAGCAGAATGAATACGTCCTGCCCGCACTCCACGAGCCGCTTGGCTTTCTCGATCATCAATCGGGCGATGCGCACGTGGCTGGCGATATCCTGATCGTTGCTGCTGAACACCACCTCGCCGTGGACGGTGCGGCGCATGTCGGTGACTTCCTCCGGCCGCTCGTCGATGAGCAGGACCATCATGTACACGTCGGGGTGGTTGGCGGCGATCCCGGCGGCCATCTGTTGCAGCAGCATCGTCTTGCCGGTTCGCGGCGGGGCGACGATGAGGCCCCTCTGCCCCAGGCCGATCGGCGTCATCAGATCGACGACGCGCATGGATGGCGACCCGCCGGGAATCTCGAACTTGGCCTGCTTTTGCGGATCAATGGCCGTGAGGTCTTCGAAAGGTTTGGCGTCCAGGTAATCGCTCACCGAGCGCCCGTTGACGGATTCGACTTCGGCCAGCTCACTTCCCCGACCTCGGCGACCATCGCTGCTCGGACGTGCGCTCCCCACGATCGTCTCGCCGCCACGTAAGCGCAGCTCGCGCGCGAGCTGCGGAGGAACAGCGACATCCGCCGGCTGAATTTTGTAGTTGGCGTCCGCGGAGCGCAGAAATCCGGCATCGCGGCCACTGGGTTCAAAGACACCTGTTACCTGGACAACAACACTACCCATGTTAACAAACAACTCCGCAAAATAGATAGAAAGGCAGCGATTTCAGTATTGAGATTAAGAGTGCGACCCGAGTTTTCAATCGCTTACAAGTTCTCGCCGCAAATGAACTTACGGATCCTAATGCGACTGTCCATCTGAGTCGAGGCGCACTCTACAACAACAATAGTCGTCGTTGTCGAAGTTGAGAATATAGCATAATTTTCGTGATTGGCACGATCTTTTTTTGGGTTTGGCAGGAATTAGTGGCTTGACACCCGCCGGACATCATGCGATTGTTCGCTCATCGACTTGATGGTAAGTCGAGTGGTCGCTGGTTGAAAGCTTAGCGATCGCCGTGGCAAAATGGGTTCGGCAGGGGTTGGCACCCGCCGGATCAGCGTTAAGAAACCTTCATGCGGTAAGAAGGTATTTCCCGATAACGCCCTACATGCCGTCGTTGGTCGGCGCGGACCAATGGTGGTAATTCGAAACGCAACACGGGTTGGCAAAGCCTGAAACGAAAGTCTTGCGGCCCGTTTCAAGTGAATGTCGAAGCAACATTCGCAAGATTGAGGTGGCAACGAGGAGCGGGGGCGGACCCGTTCCGAAAGTAGTGGAATGTACCGGGTCGTATCCCGGTGGGGCAAGGTGGTCTTGCCGTGGTTACGCGATCCGGGCATTACTCGGGTAAGCGAGATCGCAGACCGTTTCTCAAAGGAGATTTGCAGATGCGTAAGATGAAGAAGAGTGCATTGTTAGCTGCACTGGCCGGCACCACGTTTTTCTTCGGGTGCCTGGGCTCGTATTTCAGCTATGTTGCCCAAGGACTTCCCGGCACAATTCTTGCCGAGTTCTTGCTCGACAACGATAGCATCTTCGACCTGTTCGAAGACGGCGCCGAAGCCGCTGCAGAGTAAGTAAGCGCACTCAACAGTTGAAGTATCAACATTGAAGGACGCGGAGTCGGGCAATTGCTCGATTCCGCGTCTTTTTTACGAACTAGCTAAACGACTCGCGAGGAGCCTCACACCCTGGGATTAGCGGCGCATGGGTTGCCATTGTCCATAGGATAGGGAACGCCACGCCCACTCCGCCAGCCCGAAGCGAAAGCGCGAAAGCCAAATCGGCGAGAGAATGATCTGTGCGCCCCAGATGACGAAGGTGATCAAGATTTGCCCAACGTGATCCACCCTGCCGACAAGCCCCAACCCATGCCCATAAAAGATGAGGGAACAGAGGACTGACTGTAGAAGATAGTTTGTCAGGGCCATGCGGCCGACGTATCCGAGGGAGGCCGTGACTCGCGGAAGCTTCCCACGGAGGCAGACCAGCATCACGCCACCGATCCACCCCACGGCAATGACGACATAGGCTGTTTCCCTGAAAAACCAGCCGAGGAAGAAGCCGTCGGGCAAGCTCCAATCGCGAGCGAAATTCCAAACAAAGCTGTAAACCAACAACGGAAGCCCCACGAACAAGCCAGCGCTAGCCATCAGCACATAGCTGCGGTAAGAACCACGCGCGGTTAACGCGCCGTGTTTTTGCATGGCCATTCCCAGGAGCATCATCCCCCCCGTAATCCACCCCATACAAAACAAGACGTTGGTCGTCTCGTTGGCGATGGCATCCGGTATGCGTTCCTGCATCTGAGTCAACCAGCTCCCGCCGTAGACTTGGTTAAAGTGGGCAATGGTTTCGGCATTCGGGCGAAGGAGGGCAACGACCGAATCTTGAACGTTCGTCGGAAGAAGGGGAAAGACAAATTGGATAGAAGCCAAGAGAGCCAAGGGAACCGCACAAGCTAGAATTCCGAGAAACCCAAGAACCCGAGGGCCAAGATTTCGCAGCAAGTACACGATCGACCCGCAAATCGCATAGGTCACAAGGATGTCGCCGGCCCATATGAGGTAGGCATGAAGGAGGCCGAATACGCACAGGACGGCCATTCGCCGATAGTGAAGGGCGCTGGCTGATCCAGGCGTGCCTCGATCCGAAGCCGTGGCCATGAGAATGCCAGCGCCGAAAAGGATGCTGAAGATCATCAGGTCCTTACTGCCGATGAACAGCCGGAGCAACGTCCAGACCGCGATGTTGACCGGATCGGTGAATTCGCCCGCGTACGGATAGATCACCGTGGCGGGAAAGAGGGCAAAGATCTGCATGTTCATGGGTAGAATGCCAAGGACCGCAATTCCTCGAAGCACGTCGGTCGCCAGCACGCGCTGAGTCGGCGCGGTGGGAACAGTCAAAGTTGAAACCAGATTGTTGGTAGAGCCGTCAATGATCTGATCTGCCTTGACAGCGAGCAGATCAACGACCGGCGTGCGCTGACGGATGAAAAGCCAAATCAACGCCGTCGCGGCAAGCAGCACGGCGGTCACGACGAAGCCGCCCTCGGGCCCAAACTCCCACCCCGTCCAGACATTGGCGTCCAAGCTTGTGGAGAGCACGACCCTCTTGGGTACCCGGCCGCTCATGGGCATCCCGAAGACGAAGGCCACCATGAAGTTCCAGCCGGTGTGCAAGCCGATCGGCAGCCAGAGACTGCGCGTGCGGAGATAGGCGGAGGCGAAGAACAGATGGGCCAAGAAAAGGTTGGCAAGGGCAATGGGACTGGCTCCACCCGTGTTGCCTATGTGAATCACCGCGAAAACAATACCGCCCAAAGCGAGGGCCAAGACAGGGCTTCGTCTATACAAAAGCTGGAAGCCATATCCACGGCACACGACTTCTTCTTGAAAAGCCGTGACCAGGCAAAACAACATACCGGCGGACAGTCGCAGCCATCGCTCAGACACAGGCGTGCCGGTGACAATGGTTCGCCAACCGCACCATCCGTAGACGAGCCACGCCAACGTAATCAGGCCGGCACCGAGCAGGATTCCGACCGCCAGTTGCCGCATCCAAGGGCGGTCCAAGCCGATCCCAATGGCGCGGAGGAGCAGTCCCTGGAACCTGCGGATCAGGAAGCGACTTACGAACAAGACGCCGATGCCGGCGAATAGGATGGCCGCGATTTCCGCGAGCCGCCGACCTGCGCCGATTGCCACAGGGATTGCAAGAACTATCCCGACGCCGTGGGCCAGTAGTGCAAGAGCCGCAAATGCCCCGACGTGCCAGATCAACCGGATTGTGGGTTGTGTGGGTGAGGCGAGCATCGACTGCGGATTGGTGAGGGTCGTAGCGTCGAGATTCGCCGATTGTGATGGTCGATCCATTATTGGCCTCAATAACGGGAGACGCTTTGGTGCGTCAAATCAAGGTAGTTGTCAGTTAACAGTTGTCAGTTGTCAGGCTTCTGAAGCGGCTCGGCAGGAGCCTCGCCCTCCCCCGATATCAAAGATCGAGTTTTCGGCTGACGACCGGACGCTCCGGCGTGCCGTCGAGGGCGACGCCCGCAACCTTTGGGTCGTGGGGAAAGGCGAGCAGCCAACCATTCTCGATCGCACCGCGGAAGAGCATCTCCTTTTCACGGATCGTCGTTACCGGGTGCAGGTCGTAAGCCATGACCCAGCCGATCTTCAAATGGGCGACGGTCGGGATGAGGTCGCCGACGAAGTAGAGGCGTGTCGGGCCGTCGGTGAAGACGGGATGGAGTTGATACGGCGTGTGGCCGTGGGAAACAAACCACTCTGAACCCGGCCATGGAGGCGATGGATCGTCGCCTTCCACGAAATGCAGCACCCCCGCTTTTTCCAGGCCGACGAAATCCTCGCGCAAGTAGGAGGCGCGGTCCTTGAAATTAGGTTGAAGAGTGTGCTCCCATTGCTTTCTATGAATCCAATGTCGCGCCTTGGGGAAACACAGCCTGGTCGGGCCGCCGGGTTTGTCGAGCCACTCGGTCAGGCCGCCGTTGTGGTCGAAGTGCAAGTGGGTGACGACGACATCCGTAACATCATGGATCGAAAGGCCAATGGCGGAGAGCGCCTTGGGAATAGCCTCGCGGTCGTGGACGATGGCGTAGCGGGCGGCGTGCTCCTTGCTCCATTTCGTACCGCAGCCGGTGTCGGCGAGGACGACGCGTTTTTCGGCGCAATCGACGGCAAGCAGAGTTCGCGTGGTCAGGTAGATGCGGTTGGAGTCGTCGAATTCGACCGCGTTGCCCCATAGAACCTTGGGGACAACGCCGAACATGGCCCCGCCGTCGAGACGGAACGTGCCGGTGACGACGGAATAGAGGTCGTAGCGACCGAGGCGGAGCATTGCAGAATTGTAGCGATTTATATGGGAATTGCCCTTCAGGGGATTGGTTGATCCCGATCGTCGGAAACGATAGCGTCATCTTACGTTCTACGTTAGATTCGGATCGCGTGGCATGAGGGAAAGCCCGTTGAAACGGGCTGAGAGACTGGTTGGGGTTATCTTGTTACCAGCCGTAAACGGCTGGCCTGGACCGCCGCCTTCGGCGACGGGAAGACCGCTGAAGCGGTCTGAAACTCATGAGCCGATCAGGCATCAATAAGACTACGTAGGGATGAGCGACCAGACCATTGCCATATCGGATTCGCCCGAGCTGACGGATTCCGCAACTGCTCCCTTGCCTTCAAGCGTTGAGCGCAATGAGGGCGAGCCTAGGCGGCTGAATCCGTGGGAATACCTGTCCTTCACGGCGGCCCATACGGCGGCCAGCGTGCTTCTTTTTCTCCTCACGTTGCCCGGACTGCACTGGTTCGGACGGGTGATGGGGACCATCGAGTGGCTCATCAATTACAAGCGGCGGCGGCGGTTTGCGGCGGCCCTGGAACAGGTCCTAGGGCGCGCGGCGACGGGGGCGGAGCGGCGGCGATGGACTCGCGAATACTTCACGCGCAGCCGCTGCGACAAGCTGTTCTATCTGGTCTTTGACCGAATCCCCCGCGACAGGGCCATAAGGCTGCTAACGATCGGCAACCAGGAGCTGCTGGATGGAGCGATAGCGCGAGGGCGCGGCGTCTACGTGGCCATGGCGCATCACGGGGCCCTGCACGTCGTTTCCTTTTTGATGACCCTGCGGGGATACAAGCTGGCCGGGGTGCGGGACCGACGCGAAGGCGCCATGCGACGATTCATTCAGAGACGTTTCGATCGGAAGTATCCCGAATTCGCAAGGATGAGGATCCTTTTTGCCGACAGCTTCCCGCGCGAGATCTATCGGTGCTTAGCGGAGGAATACGTTCTGGCCAGCGCCATGGACGTGCGACGGGTACGTGGGTCGAATCAGAAGACGGAGGAAGTCAGCATCTTCGGGGAGACGAGGTCATTTCCGTCCGGACCGCTGAGGATCGCACACCGTTGCAAAGCGCCGGTTCTGCAGGCCTTCGTGCGTCCTGAGGAGGGCTTCCGCTACCGGCTGGAAATCGTCGAAATGCTCATCGATCCGAACGAAGCGACGGAGGAGGATACCGCCGTGGCGGAAGCGATGAGAACGTATGCGACGAACGTGGAGAAGTATGTGCGGGCCGCGCCGAGTCTGCTAACCCGGACTTGACTCAAGTCGATTCACAAGACCATCAAGGATTCTGCGGCGAACGTCTTGTATTTTTCCGGAAATGCGAGCGCCTGCGGCTCGCTTATGGCCGCCGCCGCCGAAGAGTTGAGCGAATGCGGCGACATCAATGTCGGCATGAGACCCCCTCACCCTACCCTCTCCCCCCAAGGGGGAGAGGGGTTCCAAAGCAGGCGGCGGCTTGCTACGGAAGCTGGCGCGGACCACTTCATCATCCTGTTCCACCAACAGAACGGAAACAATGACCGAGGCGATTCGAAGAGGCTCATTGACGATGTCCTCGGTATCGGCAAGAGTCGCGCCGGCATCGGCGATGGCCCGTCGAGTGAGGGTCATCACCGCTGCCCGGTCAGAGGCAAGCAATTCCATCGTGGCGATCGCGACGCTTTGCAGTCGCACGCGGGCCGCGGATTCTTGGAGGAAAAGGGATTCGAAGAGTTGGTGCGGTTTCACGCCGCGGGTGGTCAGGTCCGCAGCCGCGGCGAGGACGCGGTGGTCGGTGTTGGAATGGCGGAACCAGCCGGTGTCGGTGGCCATGCCGATGAAGAGCGATTCCGCAGTGGTTGCGTCGATAGGCCATTCCTGGGTCCGCGCCCAATCATAGAGGATCAGGCAAACGGCGGCGGCGGACTCGTCCACGAGGTAGAAATCCGCGAGATCGTCGCGGGTGGCGTGATGATCAACGGCGAGCTTGGGCGTGCGGGCGGCGCGAAGCCAATCGGCGATGGGGCGTAGCTGACTGTAAGTACACGTGTCGAGGACGATGACGGCATCGCACGCGTCGAGGTCCGGCAAACGCAGGTCACGACCGAGGACGCGCAATTCTTCCAATCCGCGAATGAAGGCGTAACGCTGAGGGATCGAATCAAACAAGAGCGCCACGGGTTGAATGCCCTGCGATTGCAAAAGGGCGCGCATGGCGACGAGCGCGCCGAGAGCGTCACCATCTGGCTTCTCGTGTGTTATCAGCAGCGGACGCCGCCAAGAGGCTATGCGTGCCGCGGCGTCCTTGAATGTTTTTTCATCCAACGAATTCATGCGACGGATGCCTGAGTATCGGCTGGGGGGACCTGTGAGCTTTCGGCCCCGCTACGTACGGCCGCAACGTCTCGCCGAATCTGTTCAACGAGGGACTCCGGCGAGGTGAACTTCCGCTGCGGACGCAGGAGCCGATCGAACTCAACCCGAATGGTCTGACCGTAAAGATCGCGGTCCAGGCCGAGAATGTGCGTTTCCACGCGCGTTTCCTTGTCGTTAAAAGTCGCCGCGTGACCAATGCTCGTCGCGGCTGGAAACGCGGCGTCATCCACCAGCGCTCGCCCCGCGTAAACGCCCTCTCCCGGAACAAGCAGGTCATGGACCTCCAAATTGGCGGTGGGGAAGCCGAGGGTCTTGCCGCGGGCCGACCCGCGAACGACTTTCCCCGTTAAGGCGTAATGATAACCCAGAGCCCGCGCCGCCTCTCGCACACGGCCCTCGGAAAGAAGGCTGCGGATCAGGGAACTTGAGACCATCCTGGATTGGCCGTCGTCCAGCGTCACATGGACGGGATCGACGATCTGCAATTGATAGCCGAACCTGTCGGCCAGACGGGCGAGCAACTCAGGGGTTCCCTTGCGGCCTCGCCCAAACCCAAAGGTCGGCCCTTCGACGATATGCGAGGGATGGAAGCGGCGGACAAGGACGTCCTCCACAAATCGTTCGGCGTCGAGAGTGAGCAGAGCAGGTTCGCTCAGACCGACCACAGCGATATCCACGCCGGTAGCAGCGAGGCGGCGGAGCTTATCGTCGGGCAGAGAAAGTCGAGGGGGCGCCTTGGCCGAGTTGACGATGGTCAGCGGATGAGGCTCGAAGGTCAGGACAACGGCTGGGGCTTGGGTGCGAGCGGCGATCGCGGTGATCTGTTCGAGGAGGCGGCCATGAGCGCGATGGACGCCGTCGAAGTTGCCGACGGTAAGTACCGACCGAGCCAGTGGAGGATCGACCGCTTCAAGTCCGTGTAAGACTTTCACCGTATCGCCTCGACCATCGCGACCCTCTTTGAATCGATGGCAGACGTCAGGATAGCGCGGACGCTCTATCGTTGCAATGAAGGCGTGCTCGGCTAGATGTTCTGAAGTATCGCGATCGAACCCGCGGCCGTGAAGCCCAGGAAAACAGTTTGAAGGAACTCTAGGAACTCCTGCTGAGTGCATCCGCTGGATTGCAAGAGGCACGCTCCAGCAGCCAACATCTTCACCACCCGCATGATACGCGGCTTGAACATGGATTGTCTCCGCATGAATCTAAAGAATCGTCGCGGACCTGACCTTCGGCCACGCCGACCGTGTTCACCAAGCCCGGACGGTCCGAAGTCTAGTCAACCATTTCTTGCGGTCAACTTGTGCTTCCTCTGCCATGAACTCACAAGCGGGAATGTGCCTGTCTAACTGATTTTGAACGGCACCGGAGCACGACAGGTTGCCAATCGGACAAGGCCCCTCCACAATCTGCTTCTTCAGGGAGGAGCACCCATGAGCGTCAAACGCGATCGAATCATTTGCGGTGACTGCATAACCGAACTCGACAAGCTTGCGGCGGGGAGCGTGGACCTGGCCTTCGCCGATCCGCCGTTCAACATCGGATACGATTACGACGAGTACGACGATAAGCGTTCTTGCGAGGACTACCTCGACTGGTCGAAACGCTGGATCGCAGGCGTGGTGCGCGTTCTGAAACCCAATGGAACGTTCTGGCTGGCCATCGGCGACGAGTATGCGGCGGAACTCAAAGTCTTGTGTACGCGAGAACTGGGACTCCATCTGCGTAACTGGGTGGTGTGGTTTTACACCTTCGGTGTTCATTGCAAGCAGAAATTCACCCGCAGCCACGCTCACCTGCTCTATTTCGTGAAAGACCGGAAGAACTTCACGTTCAATTCGCTCGCGGTTCGCGTGCCGTCGGCGCGGGAGCTGGTCTACGGCGATAAGCGGGCCGACCCGGACGGGCGCGTGCCCGACGATACCTGGATGATGACGCCCATTCTCCCCTCCGAAGTGTCCACGCGCGATGGGTTTATTCTCCGCCCGCAGGACATCCCTGAGCGATTCCCCTCACACAGCGACATGTGGTACTTCCCGAGAGTATGCGGGACGTTCAAAGAGCGTCGGGGCTTTCACGGTTGCCAGATGCCTGAGCAACTCCTTGGCCGAATCATCAAGGCCTGCTCCAATGAAGGTGACCTCGTACTCGACCCCTTTGCCGGCAGCGGCACCACCTTGGCCGTCGCCAAGAAACTGGGCCGCAAGCATCTCGGATTTGAAATCTCAAAGGACTACGTCGCTCAGATGACCAGGCGGCTCTCGAAAATCAGACCGGGCGACCCGCTTAACGGGGCCGAGGACCCGCTCACCAGCGTTCCTAATACAACAAATGGGACAGTGCGGACACCTGCGGGGAAACGCGTGCGAAGAAGCGCTGAGAACGGACCGCGGTCTCGCCAACAGACCCAGTCCGTATTGTGGACCTAGGCGCGGCGACAATAGCTGAAGAAAAGTGCTTACCCCAAGAGGACCGCAAACCCCGCCTGCTCGAAGTGCCGATCGGCGGTGAGCGCCTCGGTGACCCTCATCTCCTTCATGATAACGAACGAGATGCAATCGGTCATGGACCAATGCTTGTCCGAGCGTTGTGCGTAGATTGCCAACCCAGCGTCAAACAGCTCCGTGGAAATAGGAACGATTCGCATCGCGGGGTGAGATCGTAGATCCTCTACCAGTTTGACGAATTTCGCCCGATGCCGAGACCGCGATAAGTTATTACCAAGTTCAACGAGAACGAATTCGGTCGTTACGACGCGCCCGCGAAATGTTCGCGCGAAGTCGATGGCAGACCGGTGCAGGGCATCACGTATGTTGACCAAGGCGACGTAGAAAGAGGTATCGGCGAAGACCTCCCTCATCGTTTGGGGTGCCCGTAAAGGTAGTGATCAACGTTTATCGAGGCGTCGGGGGGAAGATCATCCACGCTGCCGATGAACGGCTTCAAGCTATCATAAAGCGTAGGTCCGGCTTCGCCGTCGTCCGATGCCGCCCTTTGTCCGCTTAGGGATACTTCGACTTGAGCCCCTTCCGGAAGCGGCGCCGGCTCATCCAGCTCGACTCTTCCGTTCTTTACGTGTCCGCGATAAACCATGCGTGTCTCCATATGACCGGCAGATCATACCATAAGGTGAGGTCGTTTGCACGCGCGGCTTTATGCCGCCTTCACGTTGAGGACTTCGATGTTCGGGTAGTTGGCGTGCTGGGTGGCCATGCGGCGGGCTTCGTCGACGCTTTCGGCGTAGATGCGAAACTGTTTGACGGCGCCCTGGGTCTTGTCGCCGGGAATACGGAATTTGAAGTAAACGATATAGGGCCTAAGCATCGCCAGTATTCGTAGCCTCGTTCATATTCACCGAAATCCTCAACCACAGCCACGGCCAAGCTGCGCTTGACCGTGCCACCCTAACCTACTCTAACGTCCCATACGACTCACGTCGAACGGTGTTCACCGACGGATTTGTTGCGCCGGGAAACGGACGTTCATCACCGCACCTTTCATTCACCGCGCTCCGCCTGCTTGTCATTCGACCGCTCGGGGCGGTCGATAGTGGAAATGGAGGCGTTTGCACGCTTGGTCCGTTAAGTTGCTGGGGTCTGGACAAGGCGCTATAATAACATGCGGCGCAGCGCGGCCTCGACCTGAAGGGCAGCCGTCCGGAGGGTTAGACCATGCGGCGCGACCGGGTAACTCCGGGAATGGAGTAGGAGAAAGCCAGACATGTTTGAACGATTTACCGACCGTGCCCGAAAAGTGATGGCCCTGGCCAATCAGGAAGCCCAGCGCTTCAACCACGAATACATCGGGACGGAACACATCCTCCTCGGCCTGGTCAAGGAAGGATCGGGAGTGGGGGCCAACGTACTGAAAAACCTCGACGTCGATCTGCGCAAGGTGCGGCTCGAAGTCGAGAAGCTGGTCAAGAGCGGCCCCGAGACGGTCACCATGGGCAAGCTCCCGCAGACTCCGCGGGCAAAGAAAGTCATCGAGTACGCCATTGAAGAAGCTCGCAACCTCAACCACAACTACGTAGGCACGGAGCACCTCCTGCTCGGCTTGCTACGCGAGCAGGACGGCGTCGCGGCCCAGGTGCTCATGAACCTGAACCTGCGCCTCGAAGACGTCCGCGAGGAAGTTCTGAACCTCCTCGGGGCCAGCGAAGAAGGTGAAGAAGCCGGCGCGGGCGGCGGGGCATCCGAACAGAAGAAGGGTAAGAGCAAGACCCCGGCGCTGGACTCCTTCGGACGGGACCTCACGGAAATCGCCCGACAGGGCAAGCTCGATCCCGTGATCGGCCGAGCCGCCGAGATTGAACGCATCATCCAGATTCTCTGCCGACGCCAGAAGAACAACCCGGTCTTGCTGGGCGAAGCGGGCGTGGGCAAGACGGCGATCGTCGAGGGACTGGCCCAGCGCATCGTCACCAACGACATTCCAGAGCTGCTGGCTGACCGCCGCATCGTCGTGCTCGACCTGGCCATGATGGTCGCGGGGACGAAATACCGCGGCCAATTCGAGGAGCGGATCAAGGCGGTCATGAACGAAGTCCGCCGTGCGGGCAACGTGATCCTGTTCATTGATGAGTTGCACACCCTGGTCGGCGCGGGCGGCGCGGAGGGGGCGATCGACGCCTCCAACGTGCTCAAACCAGCACTGAGCCGCGGGGAAATTCAGTGCGTCGGGGCCACCACGCTCGACGAGTATCGAAAATACATCGAGAAGGACAGCGCCCTGGAACGCCGCTTCCAGCAGATCATTGTCGAGCCGCCGACGCAGGCGGAGACGTTGCAGATCCTTAAAGGCCTGCGCGATCGCTACGAGGCGCATCACCGCGTACGGATCACGGATGTGGCCCTTGAGCACGCCGTCGATCTTTCCTCGCGCTACATCTCTCGCGTCCAGCCGGACAAGGCGATCGACGTAATGGACGAGGCCGGGGCTCGCGTCCGCCTGAAGTCCATGACCAAACCGCCGGACCTTACCGAGTTGGAAAACGAGCTCGAGAAGCTCGGCGCGGAAAAGGATGAAGCGGTGAAGAACGCCGATTACGAGCGGGCCGCCCAAATCCGCGACAAGCTGGACTCCATCAAGCTCAAAAAGAAGACCATGCAGAAGGAGTGGCGCGACCACAGCAAAGAGATCGACGGGGTCGTGGACGAAGAGGTGGTGGCCGAGGTCGTCGCCTCCATGACCGGCATCCCGCTGAAGCGCATGGGTCAGGACGAAGCCGACCGGCTATTGGGGCTGGAAACCGAACTGCACAAGCGGGTCGTCAGCCAGGATGAGGCCGTCAGCGCCGTCTCCCGCGCCGTCCGCCGCAGCCGCAGCGGTTTGAAGGATCCCAACCGCCCGATGGGTAGTTTCATTTTTGTCGGCCCCTCCGGCGTGGGAAAGACCTATCTCGCCAAGTGCCTGGCCGAGTTCATGTTCGGCGATGCCGACTCGCTCTTTGTGCTGGACATGTCGGAGTACATGGAAAAGCACAACGTATCGCGGTTGATCGGCGCCCCGCCGGGCTACGTCGGTTACGAAGAAGGCGGCCAGCTCACGGAGCGAATCCGCCGCCGGCCCTATTCGGTCATCCTGCTCGATGAAATCGAGAAGGCCCACCCCGACGTCTTCAACATGCTCCTGCAGATCATGGAGGAGGGCCGCTTGACCGACTCCTTCGGACGGCACGTGGACTTCAAGAACGTGGTGCTCATCATGACCAGCAACGTCGGCGCGCACCGCATCACTCACCAGGACGAGTTCGGCTTCGGGAAGCGCGACGACAACGTTACCTACGACAAGATGAAGGAAATGCTCAAGACGGAACTGGAGGACCATTTCCGGCCCGAGTTCCTCAACCGGCTCGACGAGATCATCGTCTTCCGCAAGCTGATCCACAACGACATGGTCCGCATTGTCGACCTGGAGTTGGGCAAGCTGGCCAAACGCATGCGCGAGCGCGGCGTCGAACTCGAAGTGCAGCAGAGCGCTAAGGACTACCTCGTTGAGAAAGGTACCGATGAAAAGTTCGGCGCCCGTCCGCTCCGCCGCGCCATCGAGCAGTACCTGGAGGACGCGCTTTCCGAAAAACTACTCCGCGGCGAATTCGCGGGTAAGAAGCGCGTGGTCGTTTCCGCTGTCAAGCCGCCCGCTCCGGACGACGCCGAACCGACCCTCAAGTTGGAAGGCGTCGCGGAGGAGCAGCCTGAACCCGTCGGAGCGCATGCGGACGGAACGTAAATATCACTGATTTCTTATCGCTGACGAGCCGCGAGCCTAAGCTCGCGGCTCGTTGCGTTTTGCACCTCTATTGCGTATAACCCTCCCTGCGGCCAAGCCGCTTCGCGGGAGGTTTTCCATTGGCAGCCAAGGTCCCGAAAAGCACGTCGAAGTCGATCTATAGCGTACACCCCGGCGTGGCCATGGTGCAGGATTGGGTCGCCGGTTTGAAGGCCAAGACCGGGCGATCATTGGAGGAGTGGGTGCGCTTCGTGAAGGCATCGGCCCCGCCGACGGAAAAGGAACGCCGGGACTGGCTCAAGAAAAACCATGACTTGGGCACCAACGCCGCCTGGTGGATCGCGGAACGGGCGGAGGGCAAGGGCGGCGACGACTCCGATCCGAAGGCATATCTCAAGGCCGCGGCGAAATACGTGGAGGACATGTACGCCGGAGGAAAGGCCGGGCTTCGTCCCCTGCACGATCGGATCATCACCGTCGCCCGGAAACTCGGCAAGGACGTAAAGGTGTGCCCGTGCAAGACCATCGTCCCGTTCTATCGCAGCCACGTGTTCGCCGAAATCAAACCTTCGACGCGCACGCGTATTGACCTCGGCCTGGCCCTGGCAAAATCGAAAGGAAAACTCCCCAAGCGTTTGATCGACACGGGCGGTTTGGCCAAGAAAAACCGCATCACACACCGGATTGAGATCACAAGCGTCGAGGACGTTGACGAAGAGGTGCTACGTTGGTTGCAAACCGCGTACGACCTCGACGCATAATCCCGGTATCGCAGAGTTCGACGATTTCGATCAGGAATAGCACGGAAAGCTGAGAGTCCAATGCAATTCGACGCCGTTCAACGGTTCATGGCCGAGCAGAAAATTGACGGCTGGCTCGTCTACGATTTTCGCGGCAACAATCCGATCCTCGCGCGATTGCTGCCCGGAAAGCGCTGGACCACGCGGCGGGCCGTGCTGTTCATTCCCGCAACGGGACAATCCGTCCTACTCGCCCACGGGATCGATGAGCACCAGTTCGACGGGGTCTCCGTGGCCCGCGAAAAATACCTGAGCTGGAACGACCTGCACGCCTGGCTTCGCTCGAAGCTCGCCGGAATGCAGCGCGTGGCCATGGAATATGCGCCCAGCGCGACGCTACCTGCCGTCTCCATCGTCGATGCCGGAACGGTGGAGCTGGTGAGATCGTTCGGCGTGGAGGTCGTGTCATCGGCCAACCTGATCCAGGTGTGCGTGGCGTGTTACTCGCCAGAGGCCCTCGAAGCCCACAAGGCCGCGTCCGCGCGCGTGGGACGTATCAAGGACGATGCCTTTAAGCTCATCCGCGACCGCCTCACTGCCGGACAGGCCATCACCGAATACGATGTACAGCAAAACATCGTCTCGGCGTTTGCGGCCGCCGGACTGGAGGCGACCGAGCCGCCCATCGTCGCGGTCAACGCCCACAGCGGCGACCCGCACTACGAGCCCTCGGCCACTTCGCCAACGCCGATTCGTCGTGGTGACTGGGTGTTGATCGACCTTTGGGCGCGCAAGCCGGGCGAGGAAAATATTTACTCCGACATTACCTGGGTCGGTTTCGCGGGCAAGGACGTACCCTCCCGCCATCGAGAGGTGTTCCAGACCGTGCGGGCGGCGCGCGACGCCGCTTTGCAGCGGGCTACTTCGGCGTGGAAAAAGAAAGAACGCATTCAAGGCTGGCAACTGGACGACGCCGCTCGCGGCGTCATCATCGACGCGGGCTATGAAAAATATATTCGCCATCGCACGGGCCATAGCCTCAGCCCCGGCCCGATGGTTCACGGAATAGGGATGAACCTCGACAACCTGGAAACCCACGACACGCGGGAAATGCTGCCCGGACTGGGATTCACCATCGAACCGGGGATTTATCTTCCCGAATTCGGTGTGCGGCTGGAGATCAACGCGTACGTCGATCCCAAGAGCGGACCGGTCGTAACCTCAGTTGTGCAGGACGAGATCGTGATAATGGCGTAACATAGGGGACTCAAATCCAATGGCAAAAACGAAAACCGCAAGCAAGGTGGCCGGGATCAGCGACGACGCCGTTGCGAGCGCGACGGGGAAGAACTGGAAACAATGGCTCTCCGTCCTGGACAAGGCCGGGGCCAGGAACATGACCCACAAGGAGATCGTCGCCATCGTACACGATCGCTACGGCATCGGCCCGTGGTGGCAACAGATGGTCACCGTCGGCTACGAACAGGGTCGCGGACTTCGACAGAAACATGAGACAACGGAAGGGTACAAAATCAGTCGCAGCAAGACCGTGGCCGTCCCGATCGCGACGCTTTATAAAGCGTGGAGCGACACCAGGACGCGCGGTCGCTGGCTTGATGAAGGTCCGCTCGTCGTCCGCAAGGCCACGCCCAACAAGTCCATGCGCATCACCTGGTACGACAAGAAGACCGGCGTCGAGGTCAACTTTTACGCCAAGGGCAACGCCAAGGCCCAGGTCGCCGTTGAGCACAACAAGCTGCCCGACGCCAAACGGTGCGAGCAGATGAAAAAATATTGGGGCAAGACGCTCGATCGGCTCAAGAAAACCTTGGAGACCTGAGCGCGGCTGGGCTAGAATTTGAGTGTCGGATTAACCGCGACGGCCTGATGTCGCCGCAAGGAGTCTACTTGATGGCCACGAAACTCGTTCTCGCCCTGGCCGCTGTTCCGATCGCCGGGATCGTCCTCAAGGTCATGTACTGCTGAGGACATCCGGTCAGCATGCTCGGTTCGGGCATGGTCATACTCGGCGCCCCGTTGGTACTCGGGGTGTATTTCCATTCGCGCAACAAGGAATAGCTCTGAACGGAGCTGGTGGGTTCGAGTACGAACGCCCGACGAGGCACACCGATTACAGCGATCAAAACTCCGAAGATACTGGGACGCGAGCAATCATGCGGTCCGACCCCCGATGATAGACATATGCAACGGGAAGGGGCTGGTCTTGGGACACTTGGGTACTTTGTGGTAGAATGATAGACATGATCTGGGAATGGCGGCGAAAGACGAAGGTCAAGCCCGGCGGGTGGGTCGAAGTTTCCTTGCCCGAATTGCCCGACGGTGAGACGGTCGAAGTAGTGGTTCGGCGCGAGGCAAAAGCCGACTCGAATGGAAAACGACCTGGGTTTGGAAGTGCGCGCGGTCGATGCAAGATCGCGGAAGACTTCGACGAACCACTTTCGGATTTTGAAGATTATCAGTAATGCGCGCTCTGCTCGACACGCACGCATTTCTTTGGTTCATCGAAGGAAGCGGGAGGTTGTCGAAATCTGCCAAGGACCACATCGAAGACCGAAGCCACGACCTGCTGCTGAGCATCGCGAGCCTGTGGGAAATGGCCGTAAAGATCAGCCTTGGCAAACTCGAAGTATCACAACCTTTTGCAGAGTTCGTACAGAGCCATTTGGCGCTAAGTTCCATCGGACTTTTTGAAATCACCCCTCAGCACACGTATGCCGTGGCCGGTTTGCCGTTCCATCATCGCGATCCGTTCGACCGCCTGTTGGTCGCGCAGTGTTTGGGCGAAGGGCTGACCCTCATCAGCTCAGACGCTATATTCGAGAAATATGGTGTGGACCGCCTATGGTAGTTCTTGGACCCTATGCCTCAACCTGTGAAAAGAGTCCCGGAGGATTGTCCCACCTCAAAGTCATCCTGGCCTGTGCGGCGTTGATCTCCACCGCTCATGCGGAACCGAACAAGCACGAATTGCTGCTGCAGACGTTTTCGATGTCGGTGCAAGATGCCGCCAAGCTTGAAGATCAAGCGAGAGCCGGAAATGACGAACTTATCGCAAGGTATAAGCTCTTGCATTATTACTCTAGGAATCAGAAATATGCGGAAGCCGGCCCTCATTATCTCTGGCTCGTGGAAAACCATCCGGCATCCAGCCTTCTCGATTGGATCATGCTAGACATAGAAGAGTTGCCCTCGGCCAACAGGGAACGTGCGATTGAGCTTTGGGAAAAACATATCGCAAACGAGTCGGCGAACGTCAACATAATGGAGAATGCGGCATGGGCATTCCAATCAATTAATCCACCGCGTGCCATTGAATTATTGGAAAAAGCAGCCAAGCTCGATCCCAAAAACCCCGAATGGCATCAGCAACTTGGCCGCCTTTATTTTTGCGAGGCCAGAGAAGGCGACTCAATTAACGCGACTGAGGCCAAAAGATCTTTTGCGGCGTATGAACAAGCCCTCGCTCTGAGCAAGCCGGCTGATCGCTTCAATATCTTGGAAAATGCGGCAAATGCCGCACTGGTCGCGGGGGAACTCGACAAGGCCCGACAACACGCCAACGAATTGCTGGATCGTGCCGTAGAAGCACCCCCGGGCTGGAACTATGGCAATGCCGTGCACCACGGCAATTTGATCCTTGGGCATCTTGCCCTTCGTGACGGTCGCATCGAAGAAGCGGAGGAGTTTTTGCTTCGCGCCGGAAAGACGCCCGGCTCGCCGCAGTTGAACTCATTCGGTCCAAACATGCGCCTAGCGCTCGAATTGCTTCAGAAAGGACGCAGGGACCGAGTTGTCGAGTATTTTCGGCTTTGCCAAGGCTTCTGGAACCGCCCGGAATTAGGGGCATGGATCAAGACAGTCGAGAGTGGCGGAATTCCTGATTTCGGAGCCAATCTGGACTACTAGACTTTTAGAAACACAGAAGGCGCGGTTGTGCGGAGAATCCTGGCGACTTTGTCGTTCATTGGTCTGGTGCTAACTGCCGTCGTCTGGATCAGCACGATTGCGATCGATCTCTTTCATGATGGTCCACTGCCTGTGACTTGTGGGTTCGCACACGGCGAATCTTGGCTGATAAACGTTGTTGTAGACGCCGGCGGTCACGCTTTGATTCAGTATTTCCCGACTAATCTTTCGCAACGCCGTGGAGCATATTGTCAGCTCGCCTATTCAGGCGCGCTCGACGAGTACCAATTCCCTCTTTACTACCCGTGGAAGATCAAGTCAGCCTCGATATCGTCCGTTGGCATTCACCTTGGGCTTCCGTTGTTCGCATTTGGTTTTTTGTTGCTTGGTCTTTGGTTTGTGCCATTCCAGCGACGCCGATGGCGACGGAAACATGGCCTTTGCGTTTACTGTGGGTACGATCTACGCGGAGCTACGACCGAAACCTGTTCGGAATGCGGCAAGCGGATTGTTGCATGCAACCCACCGCTCGCCATGCGATAAACCCGCCTATCTTTGTAGTTCGTAGTGTCGTCGCTACGTCGGTCACTTCCGCACTCGCGCGAGTTCGACCTCCGCGGCGATGTACCCAAACGCGGGCCAATAAGGGCCGGCAATGACTCGCTCGAAAACCTCAGCGGCTTTCGCGCGGTCGCCGTTGTACAGGTGCCAGTTGCCGACGCCGTAGCCGTAGGTGGCCACATCCAATTCAGTAGCACTACCCGTCTTGAGCAGGTCCTCGTACGGGAGCAATCCCTTGTACATCAGGAGGCGTCGATGATAGGCCCGGTTTTCGATCATCACCATATCGGATCGGATGATCTCCAGAAGCGCCATCGCTTCGGCATCCCGGCCTAATCGCCGCAGGGTCATGTACATCCAATCGGTCACGGCCACCACGTTGTCGTCGTATCCGCGGCAGTGTTTCATCGTTTCCCGCCAGCCGCGCAGCGCGGCCTCAAAATCTCCTTGCAGGTAGCGGGCCAGGGCCAGGTGGTACCATACATTGAAGGCCGTCGAGGTGAGCGGAATGTTTTTGGCGTTGGGCTGTCCGTCTTCCTCGACTTCATCAGGCGTCCCTTCGATCAGCGTCGCGGCCAGTTCCAGATCGGACGCGGCCTTGTCGAACTGACGCAGCGTGATGTAGCGATGGCCTCGATGTCGATAGAGCGGGACGTGCATCGGATGGGCCTTGATCCCCTTGGAAAAAACTTCGATGGCCTCATGAATGCGCCAAAGGTATCCCAGGCGCCGACCGACCCATACTATTTTCGCCGGGTTATTCGGATCGGCGGCCAGCTCCGCCCGGGCCTTCGCCAGATTCTCCTCCAACGCGGCCCGGTCCCCACCCGGCGGCGATGCGAACAGCGGACGGCCCAGCAGCGAAACAACCTCCGGCTTGGGGGGCGTTTCCGCGCGGCCTGGAACCGCCATACATGCCGCAACCGCCAAAAACACCCACGCTCTTCGCTTCGCTGCCGGATAACAGGGCATCTCTGAAACTCCTTTCGTGTCCAACGCAAATCCCAAAGTCTAGTGCAGACCGGCGAAGCCTACCGTAGCAATCCTTTTTCGCAACGACGGCCCGATGGGACACGAGTTCGGGCGCGCATTATCGGTATAACCGCCGTGACGATGGGACCGATATTTTCGTCGCAAGCCGCCGAATGACGGCCACGCCCTGGGCAATTCGTAACTAATTCACGCGAATAACCGATACAACGATGATCGTGCATGGGGCCGGACCGTTTGCAGCCCATGCAGGCGACGAGTTAAAACAGAAACGAATGGCGTAAAACCATGACCGTTCCCGGCAACAGCTCCCCCGCCTCTGACTCCCAGGAAATCCACAAGCTCGTCGCGTCGGCCCAGGAAATCGGACAGCCCGACAATTACACGGGCAAACGAAAATGGACACGCTTCAAGGCGGGCATGCCTCTCGAAATCACGACCGACCCGGCTGCTCCCGCGGCGACGCTTTACGTCACCATGCAAAACGTCTCCGAGGGCGGTTTCGCATTTTGGTGCAAGCGAGAATTTGATCAGCACACGCCGATTCACGTTCGTGATTCGTCGGAGGAGGGCGACAAAGAATGGCTCCCGGCCACGGTCCGTCACTGCACAACGGGCATTCGCGGCTTTCTTGTCGGCGCGGAGTTCGATAATCCCACCACCGAGGATGAGGCCCAACCCGCCTAACCCCGAAACACTCGCGTAATCAAGAATTAGATGTCGGGCTTTGAGGGTTTTTCCTTCGCCTCGGCGCCCGGCGTCCTATCCTGCAAATCCCTCTCCACCTGCGTGCGAAAGACGGTATGGCTGGCCACGAGGGAGCGAAAATCCTCCCGGGTGAAACTGATGACGTCCACCGCGGTCAGGCAGCGCACGGAGGCCGTGCGTGGTGTGTCGCGCAAAAGCGCCACTTCGCCGAAAGACTCCCCGGCGGAGCGGGTCGCCAGGCGCTGGGCGGGAAGGCCCGCCTCCTCGCGGAGAATCTCCACCTGTCCCGACTCAATGACGTAGAATCGGTCCCCAAGCTCGCCTTGCCGGATGATGGTATCGCCCGCCTGAAAGTGAGAACGCCGCAGACGCTCGGTGCGCTCCATGGCGAGCTTGGTGATATCGCGGGGGAATACAAGATCCAGCGCCCAGTCGAGCCCCACTCGTAATTTGCACCTCAGACCGGGGAGCTTCATGAAATAAACCGCTCGCCAGAGGAACCACGCGGACAATCCCGCGATCCGCCATCCCATGATCTGCGCGACGCCGCATCGCCGCCCGACGACCGCCAACTGCCCGAGTCCTCCATATTCAAAGGGGCGAAGGACGCGCCCTTCGAGCGCGGCCAGGATGTTTCGCGCGCAGTGTGTACCCTGACGCAGCGCGTATTGCGCAGTCGGCGGACAATGCTCTCCCCGGCGGACATCAGGAACCAAGGCCGCATCACCAAATGCCCAGACGTTTTCATGGCCCTGTACGCGTAGGCAATTATCCACAACGAGGCGGCCTTGGGTCTGCGGGAACGCCGTCCGTGCGAGGAGGGGATGCGGGGCGTTTCCAACCGTGCAGATCACCGTCGCCGTGGGGACCGTTTGCCCCGTGGACAGCACGACGCCGCTGGGCGTAGCTTCCGCAACCCGGCTGTTGAGAATCAATTCCACTCCGCGTGACATCAGCTTTTGCTGGGCGAAGGCGGCTAATCCGCCGTGCAATTCATTCAGAATTCGATCACGCGAGTGCACCAACACCATTCGCGCACCCGTGGCCCGGCAGCGAGGATAGAACCTGACCACGGACTTGAGCATGTCATTGATCTCGGCGATGGTCTCCACACCGCTGAATCCGCCGCCGACGGCGACGACGGTCAACAGCCGCCGGCGTTCCATTTCATCCGTCTCAATTTCCGCCTCCTCCAGGCGGCTGAGGACGTGATTGCGAAGATGAAAGGCGTCGCCGAGGGTCTTGATGGGAAGCGAGTGCTCGGCCATCCCCGGAATACGCGACACATCCATGACCAACCCCATGCAGAGGACGAGGTGATCATAGCGAAGGGTCCGCTCGCGCCGCTTATCAGCGCCCACCAGAGACACGACGCGGTGCTGCGTATCGATCCCTTGTACTTCGGCGCAGTGAAACTGCGCCGCCGGACAGAGCTGTCGGATGGGGTTCAGAATGTGGCTGGGTTCGATTCCGCAAGCGACGACTTCCGGAAGCAAAGGCTGAAAGACAAAGTAGTTCTCATCGCTGACGAGGTGAACCTCCACTCCCGCGCTTTGTGAGACACGGCGGCCCAGTTCCATCGCCGTGCTGACGCCGGCGAACCCCCCGCCGAGAATCACAATCTTTTTCGGCTCACCTGCGGCCATAGCGGATAGTCCGAGCCTCACGCATGGGAATAGTTGCTGTCACCCGATTTGCACGGCGAGCTTCTTGAGGATTTCCCTGACCAGGAAGGGATCGTAGCGCTGGGGCGCCGGCTCTTTCTTCGCACTTCCCTCCTTGCCCTCCGTCGAATACAGCGCTCCTTCAAACTCGGCCAAGGTCTTCATAATGGCGTCGTGGTTCCCCGGCTTGTGCGCGGAATCAGCCACAGCCAGGCGATACAGTGCATCGAGAGCCCTGAAAGCCCGTTCCGCCGCCCGGTATCCTCCCGCCAGTATCTCCTCACTGCGATCAACGACGGCCCGCGCCAGCCGCATGGTTCGCTCGAAATCAAACTGGCAGGCGGCGACCTTGGCGACGAGCTGATCGGCGATCGCGGTAAGTTCTTCCGCAGCCTGACGTACAGCGGACCGATCCGCGCCATGAATAGAAACCGACTTTCGCAACACGGCCAGGCGCTCGACAAAAGCCGCCTGGGCGTCAGGCAGAAACATGTCCATCAGCGGACGACTGAGGAGGGCCGCGCTCGACTCCCACACCGGATCACCGGGCGTCTTTTCGAAACCGCGCCGCTGCCTCCAATTCTTCGATTCGTCCAGGTCGTGATGACATGCGTAGCATTCAAACAACGTTAAGTCCGGCGGGTCGTCACTCGCCGCCCATACCGCGAGTCGGCGAACGGATTCGCGCAACGCGACCGCCTGGCCGACCGCCCACACTCGTGCGTGATACCAACTGCCTTCACTCTCAGAAAGATACGACTGTCGATCTTTCCAATGAAGGGGCACGGAGAAAAGGTCGGTCGCGAGGTCCAGCGTAATGGTGGGATGGCCGGCGGCCATCAGGGCGTGCGACGCACGCTTCTCCTCGGTCCCCGCGTGGCACTCCAGACACTTCTCAGCACGGCGGACGACGTCCCGCAGATCAAGAAAACCAGCGGCCTCTCGCTGCTGAGCGGTCATTTTCCTCCGCCACTGATCCGCGTTCTGATGCGGACCAAGCCATTTTTCCGATCGCCCATGACAGGCCTCGCAGGTCACGCCGTCCTCGATATCGAAGCGCCCGCCCTGCCGTTCCTTGGGCGCATCCAGGGCGTGACAGGCACGGCACTGCGCCGCCTCCCTGGCGACAGCGTCGGCTCCGTAAAGGATTTTCGCCATTCGCTCGGACCGATCGCTGGACAGGGTCTTAAAGGCTCGAAAGTGACTACCCTGTCCACGGTCCCACCACAAATCCCATTCAGTAGCGAGGAAGACCTCTCCGGGCCTAGGCGTGCCGCCGCTGTGACAGTTCGACCCGGAACAACTGCTGGCCCCGGTCGCTGTCAATTCCCGTTGCGCGGCTTCAATCCGCTGGCGCAGGGCATCACGGGCCGCGCTGCCCGTTGTCCGATCCTCGCTCTGGGCAACGGCGACCATGGAGAACCCAAAGGCTGCAATGGCAAAAAAAATGCCTCTCATTGCGGTCGACCTTCTTGCGATTACTTCGCCGTCAATTCCACGATACCGTCCCAGTCGCGCGGGGGTTTGCCCTGCAAGGCAAGCTTGTACACGTAGCGCGCCGCGGCGTCACTTTCTACGATCGGATGGAGCATCTTCCACGTTTTCTCCCAATCACCGGCCTCAAAGGCCTCCAAGGCCTGTGCGTGGGCACGCAACCGCTCCGAGGTTGCCTGTCGCGCCGCGGGATCAGCCGGAGTCGCTTCGATGGTGTACAGTTCTACGACCTGTTCCATCCCCGCGGGTCGAAAACGGGCGACTCGACGGCTCAGGATTTTCTCCTCATTGAGCCGCTTGGCTACTTCTTCGGTCACCAGAATCGGCACCCCCACCGCCTTCGTGATGCCCTCGACCCGCGCCGTCTGGTTGGCGACCGCGCCGAGGATGTCGTAGGCGTATACCTGCTCGGACCCGAGAGACCCGGCGACGACATCCCCGACGCCCAGTCCGATTCCACACGCCCAGCCATCGGTGACCTTGTTCATCTGCTCCACCATTTGCAGGGCCGCCAGACAAGCCGATTCCACGTGATGGGCGACCTGATAGGGAACGTTCCAGCATGCCAGAATGCCGTCGCCCATGTAGCGGAGCACCACCCCGTCATGGTCGTAGATGCACTGGGTCATTACCGTAAGCACGCGGCGCAATTCGCCTTCGTACTCCAAAATCCTCTGTAGATTTCCTTCCGTGAGCAAGGAGAAACCCCGGATATCGAAGAACATCACGCTGGCTTCCGCGATGCGCGGTCCAAGCTCCACGGCGGCGTCCGCCTCCAGGATCTTGGACACCAGCTTGCCGGAAAAGAACCGCCGCAAGCGTGTTTGCCAGACCTCGACCTTTTGAAGGGATATGGCCCGGCCGATCGTGTCCGCCACCAGGCCCACCAGCCGCGCCGTGTCGCGTAGGAACGTACTCGCCCCCGATCGAGTGTCAAAACCCGCGAAGCCGACGTCCGCCCCCGTCGCCCCAGCGAGATAATAAAGAATCGGCGCCTCTCCCGGGACGGACATCGCACAACTGATGGCCCAGTCGACGCCTTCGTGGGCGGTGGCGGCCAAAGCGCGCCCCAACGGATGACTCCAGCAGTAAGTGACAGGCTGAGGCGAATCTTTGATGGCCGTCGCCAACAATGTCCGGCTCATCGGCTTCGCGGTCACACGATCGACATTGGCGTCCTCCGCCAGAATGAACGGTTCTTCTCCCTCCATTTTCAAAACGCGCACCCAGTGAGCGCCCGTCGCCAAGCGCAAGAGCCCACATGCGTAAACGTAAAAATCGGCTCTGGTCTTCGTTCGCAGGACTTCGGGAAGCTCCATCAGATCGAGAAGGCGCATTCGGTCCTCGCGGCCCCCGCGCGCCCGCAGATCGTTGGCTCCCAGCGTAAACTGATAGGCCGGGGCGGCCTCCGTCGGACCGGCCGGAGCGGAGGCTTTCTCGGAAGTCGTCGCTGTCGCTGACAAGAGATGAAATGCGGTCGATCCAATCACGAAAAAATCGCCCGACGACATCTGAAAGCGTTCGATGGATTGCCCTTTGAACAGCACGGGATTGCTGGCGCCCGGCAGGCGCTCCACCGCGAGCCGGTCGCCGGCCAACTTGATCACCACGTGCCGCCGGCTTAGATGAGGCTCACCCGGTACGGGACAATCAGCCTTGGGTGAGGCCCCCAGCACGCACTCCACGCCTTCCTGAAGCTGAAAGCTGGCGACGGGGCGCTGTCCGCACTTAGCGACAAGTTGCATTCTCGCTCACCATCCCGCCGGCAGGTCGCTCGGTCTAATTCGATCCGCTACGTTCGCTTGCAATATCCCTGATCGACCTTCCTCCATCAAGAGTCGGCGACGGCGGAGGGCGATGATACGAGTGGCACAAGACGCATTGGTGGTCTGTGCCGCCGATCATTCCCGCCGCCGTTGAACTCCGAGGGGCGTGACAAGTTCTGCATGTTTCTATGCCCGGCAGCAAGACATCCCCGGTCTGCGTACTGGTCGCCGCGGCCCCGTGGCACGCCGCACACTCCACGACGCGATGCCTTTCATGATTGAACATGCCGTGATTGAACCACCGAACAGGAATCTCCGGGTCCATGATCTCGGGAAGCGTTTCGCCTCCGGGACCTGTTGATTGCTCGTGGCACTTCAGGCACGTTTTTTGGTCCTGGTACAGCTTTCGTTCCAACACCGCGACTTCCTTCTCCAACCATTCGAGCATCGATCGGCTCTGACCTGTCGGGCTCGGTTTCGATTCCAACGCATCAGGATGGGCCTGAAGGTATTGAGTCAGTTGACCCCAGAGATAGGTCCGGATCGTCTGTGGCGAATCGTGTGGAACCACGCCGCCGTGGCTCAGCCGCTTGTCCAACGGATCGGCAACCAGTTCATGACAGGTGATGCAGTGGAGCGAATAGCGAATGGGCTGCATGAACTCGCCTTGTGCCTCGTGCTCGGAAGCGGGCATTTCGGACCCGGAAGTATCATGAACTCCGGGCCTGCCGTAGGGCCAGGATACGGCGAAACGCTCCGCGCGGTGACAGTCGCCGCAGGTCATCTGCACTCTCCGCCCTTCGGGACCGCGAAGGCCCGACTCCAGATGTACCCGATGGTTCAGCTTCATCCGCGCCATGTCCTTTCGATTCCCCGTCAGGATTCGAAACTCCGAATGATCGTCGCCGAAAGACGAAATCTGGGCATGAAATGCCGTTTTCGGTGCAGTTTCGCCCAGGCTTTCGTGGCAGCGCACGCATTGATCGTCGGGCACCGCCGTGAGCCGGGTAACACCCATGTGTTCCCGGTGGCAATCGGCGCAGGCCGCGAACGAATCGCTCGTCGAAGCGAGTGAAGCGAAGTTCTGATGTATGGCCGTCAGCGTTGCCGAATCGTGGTCGATCGAGCGTCCGTGACAGTGAAGGCACGCGCGATTCATGGCTTGATCGGCGGCGTTCGCGGTCGTCAGCCTCTGTATTCCCAGCCACGAATCCCCATGACACTTGCCGCATTGGTCCGCCAGCTGCGCGTGTCCGAATGACATGGCCCCACTGGAGTAGACGCCTTGGTTCCGGCGAATCGCGGCCAGAGTGATCCAAAGCAGAGGCGCAGCGCCCAACACAATCGAAAGCCATCGCTTCCATGCCCGGAACGGGGCCAGGCGGCGGAAGTAGTCCAGTTGGATTGACCGCCAAAGCGGTGTGGCCCTCTTACTCACTTGGAATCGCCCACTTTCAATAGTACAACGCCATCACCGCATGAACGATCATCAATACCATGAGCGCCATCGACAATGGAATGTGCAACAGCAACCAACCGTGCAAGAAGCGGTGCAATCCCGCCTGGCGTAACTGTTGTCGTTGCTCTTCGCACGCGCCGGCGAGAGCAGCGATCGCTTCGTGCAACATCGGATCGACGCGCGTTCGTACTTCGTCAAACAGGAGCATCGCCTGGGTCGGTCGCGCCAAGGGCGACGAACGGTCGCGCGGATTGCACAGGTACGGCAGAATGGTCGTCACGTATAAGCCCTTCAGGATCATGGCCCCTTCGGTCGCCTGCACTACTTTCCCGGGAGCAGGGGCTTCGCCGAGCGCCGCTTCCAGTTGCGCTCGTTCGTCCTGAGCTTCAGCAGGCTCGCCGCAATGGGCGGACACGATTTCATAGACGGCGCGTCTGCGCAGCGCCCGCATTCGTTCCAACTGCTCATAGGTCTGCTCCTCCGCGACCTGCGCCGTCATCACGCCCGGCAGGGAATGTTGCAGGATCGCCCCGACCACCCCGCTGACCACGATCACCAACAGCAACACCATCAGCACGCTGGTCAGCGGGCCGCCGAATCGAAACGCTGAATGGAAGAGCACCATAGGGAGGCTGAGCAACCCCAGCCAAAGATGTCCTTTCATCCACCACGTCAAAGAGCCGATGCGGAGCAGCAGGAGTTTCTTTCGCGCTCCCAGGAATCCGGCGAACAGGATCATGACGGCCGCGACGAGTCCGAAGGCAATGCCGGGCCATGTTCCACCGCCCGGACCTTTAGGCGCTGTCGCCGCATATACGCCGTAGGCGAGTCCGCCCGCAAGCGCTATCCCAACTGACGCCATCAACCATCGGCGGTGACTCGCGTCGATTCTCATGCTCGCGACTCGATGGGGCCCCCGAAAAAGACGCGTGCATCGACGCGCATCGCCGCATCGTGAGGGCAGGCGTACACACAACTGGGGACGCCGTCGGAAAGCGAGGCGCACTGATCGCAAACCACCGCGCGTTGCGTCACGTCCACGGTCGATTCCTCTCCTTCGGCGGGCTTGCCGAAGAGTTCGTGCATGTTAATGGCCTCATAGGGACATTGCTTCGCGCAAATCTCGCAGCCGATGCACCAGTCTTCGATGACGATCTGGTCCCGCGGGCCTTTGTGGATCGACCCCACGGGGCAACCGATCATGCACACCGGGTCCAGGCATTGGCGGCACGACGACGGCACGAGGTATTTTCCGAATCGAGGCCCCTCGCGGAGCAGTCTCGTTCGTCCGTCGCTATGTGTGTTGGCGCAGGCCCGGACGCACTCATCGCACCGTGTGCAGCGATCCAGATCGATGAGCATGAGCTTCTGGCCTTGCATCAGCCCCAGTTCGTCGAGCCGGCCCGAAATCGCGCCCGTTTTCCGTGCTCCGCCGTCGTCCGCTTTCCTTGTCCGCTCGGCGACCACGGCCTCAACCTTGGCCCGTAGTTCGGGAAAGTTCGCTACCAAATCGTCGAAGTCCTTCTCCTGGATGCGGATCAGCTCGACGCGGCCTGATCGCCGCTTCTTGTCACCCTCGCCGATGGGATGGTCGAGGGCCAGGCAAGTTGCATTTCGCGGCTCTTTCTTCATCAGCCCCGTCTCACCGACGTATTCCCCTCGCGCCCGATAGGCGAGCACCCGCTCTCCGCCGGCCGACTTCTGCACCACCTTCACCATTCCGATGCGGATGACGTACATGCTGTCGGAAGGATCGCCCTCGTTGAAGATCACCTCCCCGGCTTCCTTTTCCACCAATTCCACCCGCCCGCGAAGCTCCGCAAGGACGGTTTCCGGCAGGTCGGCGAAGATGGGCAGGCTCCGCAGGTGGGCGTCGAGCACCCGGCGTTTGTACACCGCGTCCATCTGCTCCTTGAACGCTTTATTCTTCTGCAACACCTCCAGCACATTGCGAAGCATTTCCAGCATGTAGCAGTCGCGGGTCACGCGCACCGTCGCGGAACGCGGGTAGCGGTTGATGCAGCTCATTTCCCCGAAAAGCTCCCCTTCGTGAAGCGTGGCCACGGGGTTCTGGTATTCGAGGTCCACGGGTCCGTCGATGGGAATAAGCTGCTGGGCCGAGGGACTCGCCGGTCGGCGCACCCCCAACCAGCGCCACACCGCAAGGGCAAATGATCCGTTCCGCTTGGCCGGAATGTCTCGACCACGGATAGCCAGGGAGACCATCGCCGCTGCCCGCATGTCGCTCGCAGCCGCCGGTTCGGTGCTCTGAACGCTAGTGACGAATTCGCGAAGGGATTGCAGCTCGGCGGGCGGAGCGCGATCGGCGTGCGCCTCTCGAACCGCCAGCAAGTCCTCGGAATTAAGGATGTAGAACGCCGTCCACCCCGGCTCGCCCTGTCGGCAGATCACGTCTCCGGCGCGGTAGCGGCGAAGGATCACGGCCCCGGGATATCGCTCGATGGCCGCGGGCTTGAGGCCCGCGAAGATGGAGATTCTCACGAGGTCTTCGGCGGACAGCTCTTCGTCACCGGGACGGACCTGCAGGTCCGCCTCGGGCATCAACTTGGCCATTCACCATGCCCCTTGCCGCCGCGACCCGACAACGAAACATTGTGCAGGGAGTGTACGCAGCCACGCCAAACGTGCAAGCATTGATCGTATGAGAGCGTATGGGGGCAATTGCTACGGGAAGTTGGTCGCGGACAAGGATCCTAACGGCAAGTTGGCCAGGGTTGCGACGAGAGTCAGCTCATTGGCATCCACGTTCGGATTGGTGTTCTGCCAGTTCCAGATGGCCGCTCCACCGTTCGCCGAGTAAATGACGAAAAGGACGTTCGCATCTGTATCGCTCGTTCCGATGCTGTTCCCCAGCGCCTGCACAACGCTGTCGGCATTCTGGGAACTGACCGGCGGGTCGGCCAACTCGAAAACCGTCGTCGTCCCACCAATCGGAGCGCCCGGGAACCCTGTCTGGAAACTGCGCGACGTCACCGTACCATCGATCGACTTTAGCGGCGTTGTCCATTGAAATGAATCAACTGCCGCTTCGAAATCTGCCAGCGTGTCGGGGCGATCGGAGAAGCCCATGATGAAGGTGTCCGAGCCGGAACCTCCCCTCAGAAGATCGTTGCCCGCACCGCCGAACATGGTGTCATTTCCCGGGCCTCCTGTAAGCATGTCCCCCCCCTGGCCGCCGCTGATGAAGTCCGGCCCGCCCGATCCTGTCAGCACATCGTGGTTGGACCCGCCGATCATCGTAACGCCCTCAGTGCCTTCGGATACGTCGATGGCGACGCCGCCCGTCTGATTGCTCGCGTCCACCGTCTTGATGCTAATGGGCAACGGGTTGTCAATCGCCAGAGGAATATTGCCCACAATGTTGACGGTCCTAAGGCTTGTACCCACCACCTGGGCCAGCGCGGTCAACCTGTTCACTAATGGAGCGCCGGAGGTATCCACTGATGATACGATATCCAGTATTTCGAGTCCGTTGCTTGATGCCGAATGGAGAGTAAAAAATCCGCCGGACGTATTGGACAGGGATAGCCTGATCAAGTCGGCCGAGCCGCTCGTCGCTTCCGGAGTAAACCTCAATCGCAAACCCGAAGCGGAATTCGCGATCCCCGCGTTCACCAGCTTTGGAAGATTCAATACCGCCAAGGCATTCACGTTCGTACTCTGGAGTACATTGACGCGGTCCAACCCCGTAATGGCGCTTGCCGAAATCGTCGTCGCGGCCGTGCCCAGATCAATGATGCCCATCGTCTCAATGCTCGTCAGCGTTGGCGCCACCGTACTGGCCGTGCTGAAGTTGAGTATGGCATTCAAAGTGTCCAGGCCCCCGCCGCCATCGGCGCGATCGCCCGTTTGAAGCGTCGGCACATTGCTTCCCGTAGAGGGATTGAACGCCAGGGTAGCGCCGAAGAAATCGTTGGCGGCCGTCCCCATTAAGTCGTCAAGGCCGAGGGTGAACTGGCAAGAACAGACGTTTGCGCCCTCGTTACAGCATCCGTTCGGACAGGGGTTCGCGCCCGGGAAGCAGGAGCCGCCGGCGCAGAACTCCGCCCCGTTGCAGAATATACCGTCGTCACAGATCAGCGGCGTTCCCGGTCGGCAACCCAGTTCGATGTCGCATGTTTCAACGCCGTTGCACGGATTCCCATCGTCGCACAGGCTATCGTCGGGAGCGTCCAGGCACTCGTCGTTCGCCTCATCGCAGATGGCGTTTCGAATGACGCATCCTTCGATCATCGTCGGGCACGAGCTGACCGCGAAGCATTCGCCGGTCGCCGCGAAGCACGTCTCCCGTCCATTGCAGAACACACCGTCGTCACAATCTGCATTCGATGAACACGGCGGGATGCAGGCATCAGCATCCTCATCGCACAGATTGGCCGCGCACGGCGGTTGGCCGGGGAAGCAGGATCCGTCGCAGGCTTCCTCGCCGTTGCAAAACAGTCCGTCGTCGCAACTGACGTCCGAACAATCCCCGCATTCATCCGTGGCTTCGTTGCAGTTTTGATCCGGGCAGGGACCCTGACCGCCTACACAGCCTTCAAAGAGATCACAGAGCTCAGGACCGTTGCAGAACTGCCCATCATCGCAAAGCTGGTTCCTTGGGATATTTCTGCAAGTGTCGGCCGCCGCCGCACATAGATCGAGCGTGCAGGCAACCTGATCATCGCAGTTCGGCCGGGTTCCGGGCACACATATGCCGTTGAAGCAAGCTTCGAGTCCATTACAGAAAATCCCGTCGTCGCAATCAGACGGCGACTGACAACGTAGCACGCATCGATCGTTCACTTCGTCGCAGAATTGCGCCGCCGCATCGCACGGGTCCGGGCCGTCCGAGCATCCCGCCGCCGGATTGCAGGTTTCCGCTCCGTCGCAGAATTTGCCGTTGTTACAGCTTGCGTCGGTGCAAACCGGCCCCGGCCCGCCACCGCCGCCCGATGAGACGCAGGAGTCGTTATCTTCGATGCAGCTTTGCCCCGCGACGCAAGGCTCAGCCCCCGCCGTGCAGACACGGTCCACGCAAGCTTCCACTCCGTTGCAATACTCCCCGTCGTCGCAATCGGCGTCTTCTACGCACTCGACGCACGCCCCACTGTCCGGGTCGCACACTTCGCCCTCGGCGCACTCCACTGCAACGTACACGCAAACCGTTCGAGAGTCGCAGCTATCCTGCGTACAGGCGTTCTCGTCGTCGCAATCCTCATCCTGCTCACATACCGAGGGCAACGGACGCCCTGGTTCCAAGGGGAATGGGTCCTGGGCGTCGGGCAGTTGGTCGTTGTCGGTGTCAGGCCGGAGAGGATCGGTGCCGTAATAGAACACTTCCTCACCGTCGCTCAAGCCATCCTTGTCCGTATCCGGATCGGTAGGATTGGTTCCCAGCGCCGCTTCGCGTACGTCATTCAATCCGTCCTGGTCTGTGTCGGTGGTGTCTTCGTCCTTCACTCCCGGAGGAGTCCCATCAATGAAAATCTCCTGAAAATCATCGATCCCGTCGCCATCGGTATCCTCTCCACAAGGGTCGGTATCGAAAACGAACACCTCTATCGTGTCGGGAATCCCGTCGCCGTCGCAATCGGGGTTATCGATGACGCCGTCGCCGTCGGGATCGACGAGATTGCCCGGAACTTCGTCGCAGTTTCCCGGCGGAAGAACGGCGTCGGGCGGCACCGTACCGTCAGCGCTGCCGTATAACCGCTGAATCGCGGAAACATCGTTCGCCGTAAGCGTAATCGGTTCAACGTCGTGGTACGACGGAGCCATGACCGCGCTGGGGTCGTCGCTATGCGGCAGGCCCAGTGCGTGGCCGATTTCGTGGAGCGCTACCGCGAACAGTTGAATGTCGCTCACGGCCTGGGGCGGCGACCAAGCGTCCGCCTTGGCACCAAAGAAGTGAACCTGTCCGGCGCGACTCGTACCTGGGAAATAGGCGTGTCCCAGAACGGTTGCCTCTAGGTCAAAGGGAAAAGGATCGCCGTGTTCCCCCTCGACGAAGGAGAGGTTAATGTCCGCTTCAACACCCTCTGCGGCGGGAGAAAAGACCAGCCCTGAAACCGCCGACCAGGCGTCAAAGGCTTGAGCTACGGCTGCAACCTGCGCGGCCGAGCCTTCGACGCGCCAACTTAAGGAAAGGCGATTCCAGCGGCTGATGGGGCGGACGCACAGTAAGTCGACAGACCCGTGTGCAAATTCGTCGTAGCAGGCCAGCACAATCGAACTGCAAGCGCTGCCTTGGGGTGTATCATGCGGAGGCGGTTCAGGGGGTGCAGGCGGGCAGCCTAGCGCGAAGCACAGGGCCATCCCCGCGCAAGTGAGCGGACCAGAGCTATAGCGACGTTTTCTACGCAATGACACTTTACTACTCACGGTTTTAGTCAGCGACCCTCTCCCGTCCGGATGTGGACACCTCATTGTAGTCGTCAGGAGTCGATCCAACAAGCCGATGAGTCGGAGCCTTTGATGGTGGCGGTCCGAGAATACCGGAATATCCCATACTCGCACGATTGATACCGGATTTGCCCATTTTTCGGTCCTGACGCGCTTGCGTGAATCGGCATCAACGCTATATTGCCCTATCTTCGCTGGCGCGGAGCATGTGAATCCGCGAGCATCGTTTTTGGGATTGCCGTCGAGGTGGCCTATGTCGCGAGTATGTCATTTTACTGGAAAGAAGACTCGTTCCGGGCGTTCGATCGCCCGTAAGGGTAAGGCCAAGTACCTCGGCGGCGTAGGTCGCAAGACCACGGGCAACAACCTGCGAAAGTTCAAGCCCAACGTCCAGCGCGTCCGTGCCATCATCGACGGCAAGGTCTGCCGCATTCGAATTTCCGCGAAGGCCATCCGCATGGGCCTGCTGGAAAAGCCTCTCGCCCGCGACTGGTCGGGCGCGGCCAAAGCTGCCCCGCCTCCCGCCGATACCGCCTGATTCATCCACGCTACCCCGCTCACGGCTGATAACAAACGTCGCCGTGAGGCCCTTCACTCAGCCCGTTGCACGGGTTTGCGGCAAGTCTTCAATCCATTTATAATTTTCAGAAATTATCGAAAGGAGTAGCCATGCCCGAAGACCGATTTGCCGACGCCAAGGGGCTCTTCATTCGCCGCTGGGGAGAGATGGCCGCCAGTTGGGGCATCAGCCGAACGATGGCCGAAATCCACGCACTCCTCTACCTCGCTTCGCAGCCACTCTGCACCGACGATGTCATGGAGCAGCTCGCCGTCTCTCGCGGCAGCGCGAGCACGAATCTTCGCCAGCTCGTCAACTGGGGTTTGATCCACCGCATCCACCAGCGCAACGATCGCAAGGAATACTTCGACGCAGAGCGCGACGTGTGGCAGATGTTCGAGACCATCACCCGCGAGCGCCGCCGCCGCGAGGTACAGCCCATCGTCGAGACTTTGCAGCGCTGCATGGCCATGATCGAAGAGGACGGCGGCCGCCTGACCGGCCAAGCCCGAAAAGACGCCGACGACTACCGCAAGCGTTTCACGGAGATCCTCGAATTCTGCGGCCTGATGAACATGCTTTTCGACTTGATGAGCAAAGCCGGCCGCACAGGTCTCAAACCTCTCGCCAAGACGATCGGAAAACTTGTTGGATAGAGCCTGTGATGCTGAGCGCAGCGAAGCATCTAGCACCAGTTCGCGGTTATTCCGTCCCCGCCTTGGACACGCGCTGCGATTCCGGGAATTCGTAAGTCAGTTCCGCTGGCGGAATGACGAGTTTCTTTGCTTCCCCGCCGTGCGGCAGAACCTTGACTTCCACGCCGAAGTCATAACCCAGTTTCGACGCCGCGCGATAGGTGGCCAGGGCGCTGAGACCGGCCACCGCCGTGACCGAAAACCGCGGATTCATCGGGTTGGCGCCGGCCGCGATCACCGCACTTCGGTAATGGGCGTACACATCTCCGGATACTTCAAACGATTGCTGTCCGAACTTCAACGGGAAGGTGTCGCGGAAGCGCTCCGCAACGTGATTGGCCGACGGACGGCCGATCAACAGCAAATGGTTATTCCGCAATTGTTCCTCCGAAGCGGAAAAGTCCGCGACCATAGGAACCTCAAGATTCGACCAGGCCGTGCGGATGCGGTCCTGCAGAAGCTCTGCCGCGTCACGATTCCCTGCCTCATCATCCGCCGTCCCATAGACAATCAGCGTTTCATCGATGTCGTTCATGTAGGCCGCAACGTCGAACCGCCCGCCGTTGGCCTTGGCAACACGGGCGTACTTATCGACGATCAGCCGCCTGGGTCGATCATCGCTTTCCACGCTGAAGGCGCCCGTCGCCGAGTCCACGGATACGACCTTCGTGATCTCGTCCTCACCCGCCTCGACCGTTACTTCCAGCCGTCCCGGCAGTGGCCCCGCCTCTGCCGTCAACACCGCGTCAATCCCAAACGGGCCGTCCTCATCGTTCGACCCCTTAGGGGTCCGCAGTTCCACCTTCCCCAGCGTGAGCCTGGGAAGCCCTGAGTTTTTCACCCAGTATTCGAAGAACCCGTCGAGCTTCTCGCTCGCATTCTCCTGAACATGCGCGGCGAAATCCGTCCATGCGACGGGTTTCCCCGCGTTTTTCAGGCCAAAGGAGTCCATCGCCTCCACAAACTTCTCATCACCCAACCGCCAGCGCAATTCATTCAGCACCAAGACACCCTTGCCTGAAGCGATGCGATACCACTCCCGGCGTGTATCGTCGGACTGGATCGACGCTAACGGCGTATCGCCGACCCTGGCCGCCGCGCTCATGTACCGCGACCTCGCGGAGTACAAGCTAGTCGCCAGCTTGCTCAAGTCGGTGGCGCAAAGGCATCCGCCATCGGAGACGGACAACATGCCGTGTTCCTTGGCCACCGTCCGGTGATAGTCGGCGAACGCCGCGGCCAGCCAGATGTCGCCGTCCGACTTGGGCAGCACCGTCCCTCGCCAGACGAGCTTGTTCGGCGCGGTCTGATCACCACGACGGTCGCCATCCTCGTCGCTTCCTCGGCCTTCACCATCATCACGCAAGTCCGCCGCTGCTTGAGCCAGTTCCGCGCCGAGGGGCGCATTGCCGTGCAGCACCGTCCAGGGATTGCTCACCAAAGGGTCCACTTCCGGATACTTTTTCTTCTCATCATCCGTCGGCAGCCAGGTCTTTCCTCGTGGCGGACCGAAGATGGCCCAGCTCTTCAACTCACTGGCCAGCACTGTCGTCGTGAACTTCGCATCCGCGGAGGAGAATGCACAGATCGGAGGCGTAGTGAAAGCCTCCTTGGCGAACTCTACGCCTATCTTCCCCTTGTGTTTGCGATACAACTTGAGCCATGCTTCGTCGCGGTCGCTGGGATGCCATACCATGTTGGCCGGCCGATCGTTCACGGCCGCAATCGTCTCCAATCGCACAGCGAGGTCTTTGGTGTTGTTGCATCCCCAATAGAACCCCTCCGTCCCGCCGAACCACTCGCCTTTGCTGCTGCGATAGAGCTTGCTGGCATGGGTCCCCAATTCGAACATGGCGATCTCGTCGGTCTTGGTATCCGCGAGCAGCCATTCATTGGTGTACAGTCCGTTGTTTTCCTTTTTGAGGATTTCCACCACACCGTCGATGGAGTCAGCATATTGCAGTGCCTTGCGGATACGGGACGATTGCGGCGTGCCCTGAACGTCGAGCCGGGTCTGATCGATCGTCGTCTCGCTCACCAGGATACCCGCATCATTCATGTAATAGTCCATGCCGCTGGCTATCCCGCCCGGAAACGTCTGCATCAGCACGCGATGCCCCCTGGTCGGCTTCACGTCCAGCCAGACGTTATAAAACGTAGAAGGGTACAGGCTGAACATGGTGATGTGGCCGAAGACGACTTTCCCGTCCGCGGTCGCGGGCCCGGTCGCCGCGAAGGCCGAGCAATGACCGGGCTTGGGCGGAAGGACCGACTTGCCCGGCGCCTCCGGGAACTTGATCCCTTCCAACCCCGTCGGCACGGCCTCCGCCGCCCACGGCAGAGTCATGATCTCCGGCCAGAGGTTGAGCGTGACGATATCGGTCAGGTCCAACGGCCGCCCTTCAAACTTCGCCCCGGCCGCAGTCGCGCCGTCGGCAATGCCCCTCATCTCCTCCAAATACTCCCGCTCAAATCGCGGCATGAATAACGATGCACCTAACAGACGCAACAACTCCCACGCCTCGCTGGGCTGCTCGGAACCATACATTTGCGCGAAGCAGCGCATGTGCCCCGCGATCTCGAAAGACATGAGCCGCCCGTGCTGCACTCCCCGTTCATACGGATCGCCCTCGATGTGCAGGACGAGCCAGCCTTGTTGTGGATAACGGTACGCCGGACCGTGGCGCACGACCGCCGCGCGGTCCGGCTGAAAGCTCCCATCGCCGAACAGCGAGGTACCTGAAAGGACCAACCCCGCCGCCCAAATGATCCCGATGATTCCCGTTCGCATGGCACCGGCTCCTCAGTTTAGATAGGCGCTTCCCAGATTCCGGAGGCTCACTACCGCAGTACTCTATCAAAAAACACGGTTACTCCACTATTCCGCCGGTCAAAATCGCCGAGCGGCGAATATTTGCCCACGCCCTCCGAATGAAGCAATAGGACCACGGATTCGCCCCGAAAGGCATGGCCGCAGGCTCAGGAACACACAATGTTGAAGGGAGCAACGAACATGAACACTCACACACGCATGTCGCCATTGACCGCCCTGTTTTTGGGCCTGTTCGGGGTCGGCGGGGTCGGAATCGCAGCAGGGGCTGCGGTTGTCCTTTATTCGCTACGGATTCTGGACAACAAGGCCTCCGCCCTCATCGGCTTCGCCGGAGACACCGTAGAGTCCCTGCCCAAGCTTCTCGATTCCCTGCCGCCCGCCATAGGCGATGTTCTCAACGATCGGCGGGCCCCCGATTATGCCTCGAACCTGGACATGGGTGTCCGATTTGTGGCCAATGAGCATACAGAAGGCGTTCGGCCGGTCGTGACCGTCACCAACAAGGGCAATGAAGTCATTTCCATGTTGGCGGTTCGAGTCGCGGCGCTGGATGCTCGGAAAGTGCCGGTCCGCGAATGGACCGAAGTTGTCGCCACTCCCTTCGCTGCGGACGACGACTGGAGAGGTCCACTCATGCCGGGCGCTACGCGTCACGTGGTCCTTTCAAGCTGGCGAAGCTACCCCGCCGACAAGATCGAAGCTCTTTCCGCCGCTCCGGAGATTTCCGAACTCCGCGTCTGGGAGCCGAAGGAACGCACGGGCGTCGTTGCATCGGGCATTTGATCAGGCGTCACCCCGCGGTAAGTTGAAAAACCGCCTCGTGTTCGCCGCTGTTTGTTCGACCAATTCTTGATAGGGAACGCCTCGTAGATTAGCCAGGAACCTCGCCACGTGTGCGACGTGCGACGGTTCATTCGGACGAACGCCCCGAACAGGGACCGGCGAGAGATACGGCGAGTCCGTCTCCACCATCAACCGATCCGCGGGATACTTCTTCGCAATCTCCTGCAGCGCACCCGACTTGGGAAACGTAACGATTCCGGTGAACGATATTCGCCAACCGTGCTCCGCAATGCGCTCCGCTTCCTCCGGTGTCCCCGTGAAGCAGTGAATCACCACAGGCCGACTTGCAAATCCGAAATCCACAAGCATCGGTTCGACAGCCTCGAAGGCTTCGCGACAGTGGATAATCAGCGGTTTTCCGCGATCCCGGGCGAGTTCGAGCTGACGGCTAAACACTCTCTTCTGGTTGCCTCGATCGGCAAAGTCGTAGTGATAATCCAAACCCATCTCACCGAACGCCATGACACGCCGGTCCCCCCACAGTTCGGCCATCGTCGAGATATCGGCCTCCGAAACCTTGTCGGCCTCGTGCGGATGGAACCCGATCGCGGCATGAATTCGAGCCGGATATTGCTCTGATAGCCTGATCGCTTTGCGGGCGTCTGCCAAACTCGTGCCGATGGTGATGACGCCATCGACGCCCGCTTCCGTGCAGCGCACCAGCACGTCATCCATCCGTCCCTCAAATTCGGGGTACGTCAGATGCGCATGAGAGTCGATGAGGCCCATTCGTCGATTGTACTTTGCTTACGATCAAACACGGAAGGGTGCAAAAGCATCTTCATAGTGCTCGATGTGCGGCTTTCCGCTCACGGGAAAATCAACGCAAATCACATCGAAGCGATACGGTCGATCGGCCGCCGCGGGGTGCGCCAGAAAATATCGCGCCGCTCGCCCGATACGATCGCGCTGCTCGATGAGCACGGGCAGTCGCTCCGCGGGCTCCGCCGCCGGTTGTCGCGTCTTCACTTCAACGAATACGAGGGTCGCGTTTTGCGAAGCGATGAGGTCGACCTCTCCGGCGACGCAACGATAATTGCAAACGAGGATGCGATAACGCCGGCGGCGCAGGTAACGGGCCGCGGCCCGCTCACCCTGAATGCCCAATGCGATGTGTTCGCTAAACGGCCGACGCCGCCAGCTCAGCAGGCTCCTCAGCCTTTTTCTGATGGATGCGAAGTTCACGCAGCTTGCGGGCCTTTCCGATGCGCTGGCGGAGGTAATAGAGCTTCGCACGCCGCGCCCGTCCCCGTCGTCGGACCTTGACGTCCACCACACCGGGAGAATGGATCAGGAACTTCCTTTCCACGCCTTCGTTCCCGACGATCCGCCGCACGGTGAAAGACTCGTTGACCCCCCGGCCTTGATGGGCGATCACGATCCCGTTAAACGCCTGAATGCGCTCTTTCTCGCCTTCCACGATCCGGCACAAAACGTCCACCGTGTCGCCGACATGGAATTCGGGCGGAGAGGGCTTCAAATACGACTTTTCGACCAGGTCCATTAACGACTGACTCATCGCACGACTCCACGTTCAACAACTACCACTAGGAGGCTGACTTAGCGTTCGCGTGCCGCCATGCCTCAAGCAAATCAGGCCGGCGCTCCAAAGTCCGCTCCAGGGACCGCTCCCGGCGCCACGCCGCGATCCTGCCGTGATCACCGGACAGCAGAACTTCCGGCACTTCCATGCCGCCGAATTCTCTCGGGCGCGTGTACTGCGGATACTCAAGCGTCCCGGAGCTGAACGACTCTTCCACTACTGATGCTTCGTCGCCGAGCGCTCCCGGCAACAACCGAACCACCGCGTCAATCAACACCATCGCCGCCGGCTCGCCGCCGGACAGTACGTAATCCCCGATGGAAATCTCACGGGCGGCGATCCCCATTCGAATCCGCTCATCAAACCCCTCGTAATGCCCGCACAACAGCAGCAGTCGCGGCATCTTCGCTAATTCAGCGACGATGCTCTGCGTAAGCTTTTCTCCCTGGGGTGTCAGAAGGATGCGAAGGGGCTTTGTTTCACTTTCGGATTCGATATGTTCCAGGGCCTTGAACACAGGAGGGCACGTGAGGACCATCCCCGGCCCGCCCCCGAAGGGCCGATCATCTACGCTGCGATGCCGATCCTGGGAAAAATCGCGAAAGTTGGTGAAGCGGATGGAGACGATCTCACGCGCCGCGGCCCGGCCAACGATGCTGGACGCAACGTAAGGCTCGAACACCTCCGGGAAGAGTGTCAAAACATCGATCCGCATGACGCTTTCCGCCCAACGCTACGCAGACTCCGCTACAATGCCTGCCTTCTGCAGAAGACGGCGAACCGTATCCGTCGGCTGTGCGCCCACGCTTAACCAGTATTCGATCCGCTCGCGTTGAAGTGTGACCTGCTGCTCTTCACGCGGATGAACCGGGTTATAGCTCCCCAATTCTTCGATGACTTTGCTATCCCTCGAACGCCTGCGGTCCACGGCCGTCAACCGAAACGACGGACGGTGCCGACGACCTACTTTTTTTAGCTTGATCCGAACCGACATCAGTTCCTCACGGTCTGTTAGTGAATTACGGCCACGGTTGTTATTTCAACACCAACTAAGCCTGAGCCTCGTTACTATAGCCGCTAAACCGCCCTCTGCAAGCACCGCCATTCCGGCCTTTGCCGCTATTCCTAATAGGCAAAACCAGATCCAAAAAAGAAAGCACCGCTCACCCTAAGGCGAAACGGTGCTTTCCGGAGGGGAAAGAAGCCAGATACTACCCAGTCATTACGACTGCCCTACAAACCTCCGGAACAATGATTTTACGCCGAAAACTACTTAATGTTCGGCCTGTCAACTACGCTCGCGTGCGCCATTTCTATCGGCACAATGTACATGGAAGCTTTCGTTCGTCAATAGAATTATACCAGCATATCTCATAAAAATTGCACAAAACACGCAATCTTACCGGACTAAACATCCAAATCAGCATTTGGAGAATCCGCAAGAATCGCACGTCATGCAGCCTTCGCTAAACCGGAGTTCACATTGACAATCTGGGCAACGAACCTTGTATTGGGTCTGCTGCCATTGGATTCCTCGCACGTCAAACCGCGAAGATATGGGCGTCACCGCGTGCTCGGCTGATTCACCGACTCCCGCTAACGCCTTATGGCCGTTTCCGTTTCCGTTAGATCCATTTCCCTTGACCACATGGGGACGACCGGACGCATCAATCGTCGCCTCTCCCATAAGCAGAGCCTTGAGCCCGCACTCGCGCTTGGCTTCCAGGTAACGCTTCAGGCCTCGGGCCAATCCATCCCCGAGGCTCATGATTTTCCCTTCCTTCGTCGAGACTTGGAGGCTCGAACCGATCGAATGAAGCTGATTGACGACGTGGATCAACGTTCCGCCGGAACGAAGCCAGAGGCTGATCATTCGACAGATCGCCTCCAAATCGCTGTTAGCAAGATCGCCGCCCTTACCGAGCTGAGCGAACACTTCCATTTCTCGATCCGTTCGGGGATCGACGGTGATGCTGATGTGCATGTTTCCAAATGGAGTCAACTGGCGAATGCGAATGCCGCTGCTGATCTCGGGCAACGTCGCCGGCTCCAAGGGTCTGGGCGCTGCAGCGCCCAAACCTTCCTCCGAGGTCTGTGCCCCGGCATGGAGTTTGTCGCTGTTTTTGAGGGCCATCGGCTGTTGCCGTCTGCAGCCGTTGCGATACACCGTTACGCCCTTGCACCGCAGGTCGTAGGCCAGCCGGTAGATGACCGACACATCATCCACCGTTGCCGTTTCTGGAAAATTAATCGTCTTGGAGATCGACGCGTCGCAGTGTTTTTGAAAGGCCGCCTGCATCCGCATGTGCCAGGCCGGGGCTACGTCATGTGCACAAACAAACACCCGCTTGATCTCCTCGGGTATGCCCGCCTCTTTAGCGAGGGTGCCCTCCGTGGCAAGGCGCTCCATCAATCCCTCGCTAAGGAATCCCTCTCGCCGGGCGACGGATTCGAAGATCGGATTGATCTCCGCCATCGGGGCTTTTCCTTCGTTTTGTCCCTTCAACACATTGCGGAAGAAGGCCAGACTGTACAACGGTTCAATTCCTCCGGTGCAACCCGCAATAATGCTGATCGTTCCGGTGGGCGCCACGGTAGTGCACGTCGCATTGCGCATGGGACGGTGATACTTGGTGTCATAGATGCTCCCCTTCCAATTGGGGAAGTTACCTCGTTCTTGGGCGAGTTTTTCGCTGTATTTGTGCGATTCTTCATCCACGAACTTCATGAACCGCTCGCCCCATTGCACGCCCTCTTCGCTGTCGTAGGCCACCTCCAGCTTGTAGAGAGCGTCTGCGAAACCCATTACGCCCAAGCCGATCTTGCGATTGGCTTTGCAGATCGAATCGATCTCATCGAGCGGATATTTGTTGACGTCGATGATGTCATCCAGGAACCGCGTGCTCTCGTGGACGGCCACGCGCAAGGCTTCCCAATCGACGTCCGCCGCGCCTTGGTCGTCTACGCCTACAAATTCAGCCAGGTTGATGCTGCCGAGGTTGCACGCTTCGTACGGCAATAGCGGCTGCTCGCCGCAGGGGTTGGTCGCCTCCATCCGGCCGATGTGCGGAGTGGGGTTGAACTCGTTGATCCGGTCGATGTACACCACGCCGGGCTCACCGGTGCGGTGGGCGTTCTTCAGGATGATGTCCCAAATGTCTTGTCGCGTGTAGAACTCGCCTGCCGGAACCGGTTCGCCGTTCTTAATCTCCGTCAACGATCGGATATCATCCTTCCAGATATCCAAGCTCTTGGGCAGCAAATACGTGCGGTCGGTGCGCGGGTTTTTCACCACATGGGGAGCCTTCGGCTCTTTGAGGAAAGCCTCCATCCACTCATCGCTGACCTTCACCGAGATGTTGTAATTGGTGAACTGTGTCAGATCTTCCTTGGCATGGAGGAACTTCAGGATGTCGGGATGATGAATATTCATCATCCCCATGTTGGCCCCGCGACGAAACGCTCCTTGCTGGATTGCGTTCGTCGCCTCGCTGAAGGCCCGCCAGAAGGAAATCGGACCGCTCGTCGTGCCTCCCGAACTGCTTATGTAGTCGCCGGTGGGGCGTAGCTCGTCGAAAGCGAAGCCGGTTCCGCCGCCGGCTTTCTGGATAAGGGCTGTGTGCTTGATGGAGTCGAAAATCTCGCCGATGCTGTCACGGACCGGGAGCACGAAGCACGCGCTCAACATGCCCATTTCTCGCCCCGCGTTCATCAACGTCGGGCTGTTGGGCATGAACCGCCGGCTCACCATCAGCTCATAAAAACGGGCCTCCCACTCGCTGCGAATCGCTGGATCGGCGTCATACAACGTTTCGGCTTCGGCAACCGCGCTAGCAACCCGCCGAAACAGTTCCGTGGGCGTTTCCGTATGCCTACCCTGCTCGTCCTTCTTTAGGTACCGCGCCCGAAGGACTCGCTGCGCGTTCTCCGAGAACCCGAGATTCGACTTCCGCGTGTCATCCGTAACACCAACACTACAGCCGCGTTCCAAAACCGCCGCTTTCGCCATAAAGCCGCCACGCCTCCACCGGCGTTTTCGCCGGGTAAATCACTGTATTTTGAAGGAAAATTGCCTCACCGATCGGACCCTCTTATGCTCTCAGTGTCAGCCCTAATGCAATTTGAGAGCAATCTTAATGGTACACCACTTATCGGCACTTGTCAAACGAAAACACCTATATCTTGTATGATTCTTCCGTTCACACACAACCTTATGTAATACGATGGTTTACAAAGATACTGACAGAAAACCTGACAGTCCGCTCGAACCTGCCGACAAAAAATCCCCGCATGGAACAGTCGGGTTGCAAACCCTGACCGAATAGCGGACCCTACCGTCCTTTGATCTGAGGGGCATTCGCTATTCACCCACAACCTTTGCAAGTGGTCCCACCCATAGGATTTTCGCTGAAGGCGACGGTGCTAAGCCACGGCTGGCACGAGTGCGCCCCGATGAACTGGTCCGAAGGGGGACGATGTTTCCAGACCATCGAGCGGGACGGGGACCGTGTCTTTCGCTTATCTGTCATTGAGAATGGGCAAAGCCGCCGAGTTCCTAGACTGGCCGCACGAATCGACAGCGGAGCCGACCTTGATAAAGGCGTACTTCAGCGGACTCACGATCGCCTGCGAGTGACTCTGGGCCTGGATCGCAACTTATCTGAATTCTACAAGTTGTGCGCCGAGCACCCGCGCCTCGGAAAGATTCCACAGATCGGGGGAGGCCGCCTCATTCGCTCAGCGTCCATGACGGAAAACATCATCAAGGCCCTTTGCTCCACGAACGTGAATTGGACCCAAGCGGTCAAAATGATCAACCGCATCGGGCAGCTCGGCCCCCACGTGCCGCACTTCCGCAATCTGACCGCCTGGCCAAGCCCTCGCGAAATCCTCCGTGCCGGCGAGAGGTATCTCAACGAGGTCTGCCGCCTGGGCTATCGTACGGAATCAATTCTTGCCTTTTGTCGTTCGGTATGTGATGGTCGGTTCGATCCGGAATCACTCGATGCGATGGCCCGGGATCCCGGCGTAAGCAGCAACGAAGTCTTGCGACTGTTGCGTTCCATCCACGGGATCGGCCCGTCCAGCGCCCATTACCTGCTCGGTTTTCTGGGTCGCCACGACCGGCTTTCCATCGACAGCGCCACGGTAGCCCACGTGGCCCAATTGCACACCCGAGGCCGCCGACCGACGAACAAGCAAATCGAGCGGGTTTACGCCCCCTATGGCCCCTGGAAAAACCTCGTTTACTGGTGTGAAAACTGGCTCACCTGGGCCACTGCCGGCGGAATCCTCCGTGAAGCGGGCCTGGATGGCAGGCGATAGAATTCGTGACCTAGCTGTGCAGTATCGACATCACTTCGCCGCGAGTGCGGGCGTCGCTCTTGCACAGGCCTCGGACCGCGGAAGTAACCATCACGCTGCCCGGCTTCTTGATTCCCCGGCAGGTCATGCAGGTGTGAGTTGCGTGGATCACCACGGCCACACCCTTCGCCAACAGCTTCTCCATGAGCAGATCGGCGATCTGTGAAGTCAGCCTCTCCTGCACCTGAGGCCGATGAGCAAAATCGTCCACTACCCGAGCGAGCTTGGAGATGCCGACCACCTGGCCGTCGGGAAGATACGCCACATGGGCCTTACCCTCGAACGGCATCAGATGATGCTCGCACATGGAGTTGAAGGAGATATCACGCAGCACCACCAGCTCATCGTAGACCTCAGTGAAGGCCGTGGTGAGGTTGTCCGCGGGATCTTTGGAGAGGCCGCTAAAAAGCTCCTGATACATTCGCGCGACGCGATTCGGCGTCCGCCGCAACCCCTCCCGATCAGCGTTTTCACCGATCGCCACGAGGATTTCCCGCACCGCCCGCTCAATTCGCTCCAGATCCATAGGAGCACTTTTTCGAGCCATAGCCGGTCGATCCTAGAACCGTTAGCTCCTCCGGTCAAAGTGTTCAGCAGGACACGATCCGCCCAGAGCACCCAGTTTTACTTTCGCAGGTTGGAAGCGAGTTTCCCTTGTCGCATTCCCAAAGACCGGACGATAGAATTCCGGAGCAATAGTAGAAGGCAACACGCCGAATCGGCACGGAGGTCGATCCATGGAAAACACACGCTACAACGGGCTGGCGGGCAAAGCGCGAAGAGCACGAAACCTGCACCGCGCTTCTAGGATCTACGCCCAGCAGATGATCGATGAGTATCTTTATCCCGAACTGGAGACGACGCGCCCCGAGCGCGTCATTCCCATTCGCAGCCGCCACGAGTTCCTCCCCTCGGCGGCGTTCTTCCGCGAGGAGACCTCGCAACCAGCCAAACGACAACTGGAATTGTCTTTGGCCGGTGGTACATCCTCAACAAAGCGCTCACTGCCTGAACCGTTAATCGGAATCCTGAAGTTCACCGACGCCGTAAAGCGCGATTCGGTCATCCGCCCGCGCAAAGCCCCGACCCAATCGACGCCGCAACGAACGCAAAAAGAATCGCCGTTTACTCCTCGCGGGTTCTTCTTCGGTTGCGCCCTGGGCAGCGCCGCCGCGGCCGTCGTGCTGCTCGTTGTGCAGATTGCCGTCGGTTAAGGCCGGCGCTAATCGGTGAGGTCCGTGTCTAACCCTGTTGCTTGCGCACTTTGGCGTAATCGACGGGACGCTTTTCTACAAACGCCTTGATTCCTTCATGGACTTCCGGTGACAAATTGTGCAGGGCGAGCCAATCGCGGGCGTGGCCCACGGTCAGCGACCACGAAAGGTCACGCCAGAAGTTGAGCTGCTGTTTAGCGTAACGCGTACATTCGGGAAGCTTATCTATGAGCTTCTTGCACATCGCATCAACCGCTGCATCGAGCTGGGATCGCGGAACGACCTGGTTCACCAGGCCCCATTCCAGCGCCTTGGCCGCCGGAATCTCCTCGCACAGGAAAATCATTTCGCGAGCGCGGCGATCGCCGATGATGAGCGGTAGCCACTGCGTTGCTCCCCCTGCCGGAACGCTGCCACGCGCCGTCCCGACTTGACGGACGACAATGTCATCGGCCGCTATCGCCAGATCGCACGACATGTTCATTTCGTTTCCGCCGCCCACCACCATGCCGTTGAGTCGCGCGACGGTGACCTTCCCGATGTTTCGCAGTTTCTCGTGGACCTCGACGAACGCTCCCATCCATTTCCAATAGGCGTTGGGTCTGTCGAGACATTCCTCCGCCTGCTCACTCAAATCGGCGCCCGTGCAGAACGCCCGGTCGCCCGCCCCGGTGAGCACCATCACCCGTACCTGATCGTCCCACGACACGTCCTCGAACGCTCGGTGCAGCTCGCGCAGCGTCGGGAAGTCGAGGCAGTTGAGCACCTCAGGCCGGTTGATCGTCACCGTCGCGCGGTGCCCCTCCTTGGTGTAGATAATGTTCTTGAAATCAAACGACTTGACCGGCTGTGCTTGTGGAAAGTCCATCGTGCATCCTCTCAAACGACCGTTGGATCCTCGCGCTCGTTATTCTCGAAGATGCAGTGCTGATTGCAAACCGGCCGATGATCGCAAATCGTCAATGGGCAATCCGGAGGAGCGGGCGGGTAAGCCGAATTCTGTCGCGGGCGATCATCTATCTGGGCCGGTCGTCGCCGACCGGCTCGTGCACCCTACCCGCAGCTTAGGAATGTCGAATGACGAATCATTCCGCATTCCACGAGACGGGCCGCCTCTCGCTGCTTATTTGGGCTTGCTGGCGGTGGGGTTTACCCTGCCGCGGTTGTCGCCAACCGCGCGGTGCGCTCTTACCGCACCATTTCACCCTTGCCCTTGACACGCCGCTGCGGCTTTGCTGAGTCGCGATGGCGGCACTCACAAAGCGGGCGGCGGCGTGTCAAGGGCGGTTTCTTTTCTGTGGCACTTTCCCTCGGCTCACGCCGGGTTGGCGTTACCAACCACCGTGCCCTGCCCAGTTCGGACTTTCCTCCCGCAAGGAGCACCGGCGGATGAACCGCCGGTGGCACTCAGCGGGCGATCGCCTTCGCCCGCTCCACCGGATCGTTCAGATTGTAGCTTATCGATGATCGAATGTCGATTGCCTGCGTTGCGCACGCGGTTCGATGAGTGGCTTTGAGACGCGCAACGGCTGGCTAGCCCGGCTTCGCCATCCACATCGCACTACGAGGCTTGGCCGCAGCCGGTGGACGCGGCTGCAATGGCCGAACCGAAGGAACAGGTCCTCGCGGCGATGGAGGACTCGCCGCCGGCCAGGAGCTGCCCGGCTTGGTCGCTTTCGGTGATGCGGATGTCGCCGGATCGGATGCGACTTCCGCTGACTCAGCGGTGTCCGACGCATCGCGCCACACGTCGAGGAGCCTGCGGTCCTGACGGCGCCAGTGGTCGATGATACCGTCAAGGTTGTCGTTAACGCTTTCCGAAGCCCAGAATTTAAAGAAATCCAGGTTAGCGCTTTGCGGGCGCGGATGCGGCATTGCCACCAGCGTGCGCATGGGCATGATCACGCTGTCGCCGATGACGAAAGCCTCTCCCGGCCGCATCGCCGGCAGCATCTGGATCACGCCCGCGAAGTGATCGCCCACCACCTTGGAAACGTACTTCTGGTCCTCCGGATTGCTGAGCCGCATCACCACGAAGCTGTTGCACTGAGCCAGCACCGTTTCGGACAATTCCGACGGGCGCTGCGAGACCACCATCGCGGCCACGCCGTACTTACGCCCTTCCTTGGCTACACGTTCGACTGCGGTCTTGGCGAAGTGCTTCCCGTGCTCGGTTCGCGGAATGTAATTGTGGGCCTCTTCGAACACCAACAGGCTGGGATGACGTTGATCAGCCGGCGTCCAGAAGTTCAGGTCGAACATCAGCCGTGTCAGCACCGCGACCGTGATATCGACGATCTCGAATGGTATCCCCGAAAGGTCCACGATCGTCAGGTTGCTCCGCGGCTCGATACGCCCGGTGAGCAGACGAATCAGGTGATTCATCAGGCTCGAGGTCCGCTCGTGTTGCCCCGCCTGCTGCAAGTGGTCGCGGAAAAAGGCTGATTTGACCCCGTGTTCGATGGGGTTGAGCAAGAACCGGTATCGTCGGTCGTTGTATTTGGTGTCGATCAGGTCGATCAACCCGATCAGCTTGCCAAAGTAAAGCGGATGCGGCGTCTCGCCATCGGGGTTGCCGCGGTTGAACTGGCAGCGCTTCTCGCGCATGAGTTTCTGCTGCTCGTCCACGTCCAACGAGCGCAGGGCGAGTTGACTGAACGCCAGATGGTCATCGTTGAGCACGAACCGCGCATCGTTGAGGTTCTCGGCGTACGTCTTAAGTTTTTCGAGCGAGAAGTAGATCGGCGTGTCCAGCGTCAGGGCCTTGGTCAGTCCCAGCTCTTTTGCGGCGTCCTGCTTGAACTCCAAGAGCGCCGACCGCAGGAACGAAATCTGCGTGCTGACGTTTACCGGATTGGATCGATCGACGAACAAGGCCTCCAGCTCTTCGTATTTGAGCAGCCAATACGGCAGGACCAGGTCGTCCACCCCAAGATAGGTCACGTTGGCATTGATCTGTCCCTGGTCATCGCAAAAGGCGGAGCGGTACTCGCCGTGCATGTCAAAGAGCAGTACCTGGGACTGATTAAGGTCCAGCACTTCGTGCAGGATCTTGGTCGTCGTGCAGCTCTTGCCGCTTCCGCTGTTGCCCAGGACGGACACGTGCTTGGAGAACAGCTCGGTGCCCAGGACCTTCACCTCGAACTCCGGATTCAGCGCGAACTGACCCAGGGTGAAGCTTTGCGGATGTTTGGACCCCGCGAGCAGCTGATCGAAACTGCCGAAAATCGCCTCAAAGTCCTTGCGTACCGCCACCCACACGTCGTCCCCGACGATGGGGTAGTCGGTGACGCCTCGAGCGAACCGCCCCGCGTGAATCTCACCGACAAGCTGGACGTCGGCCATAATCTGCGGCTCGACGTCGACCACCGTCACGTCCTGCCGCCCCGTGCCCATCACAAAACCGATGAGCGTCTTGTTGTCCAGGGGTATGGTGACATACGAGCCGAGTTGGCCGACGCGATACGTCTGTTCATCATGGAGGATGTTAAGGTCCTTGACCGTGATCAGGACCTCGACGTGCCCCGTCTCCACGCGAACGACGTTTCCGATCTTCAGCGCATTCATCGATAGGATCCCGTTATTGGACGTATTCCGAGCCCGGCCCGTATTCGATAGATGTATCGTAAGATGCGTTCTCCGTCGGGAGATAAGAAATCGGTCTGACCGCGGGGCGCAATGAACCGCTGTTTATCGGCTACAGTTCCATTAGACAACCAGCGTTACGTCAAGATAATGAGCGGGGAATAGCCGAGTGAGGACTTGCAATGAACTGGGAACTGATCGGCATTGGACTCTTGGCCGGCCTCGCGATCGTCTTCCTCATTACTCGGCGCAGCGGCGGCGGCTGAGGCCCCAAAGGCTGCAGCTAGGCGTGTCCTGGCATCAATGGTTCCAGCTTCAGGTTTCCAGACATGAGTAAACGAAACGGACGCGGACCCTCGGCGATGATTGCCGGCCGCTTGTCACGCTGCCGACGAAGACTCAAGGCCACCGGCGCGGGCGCATTCCTCATCTCCAATCACGCCGATTATTTCTATCTCACCGGCTTCACCGGCGAGGAGTCGGCCGTCCTGATCACCCCCCGCGAGGTTCACCTCATCACCGACGGCCGCTTCACCGAGGAGATCAAGCACGAAGCCCCCTGGGCGCGAACCTGGCTGCGCCGCGGGTTCCTCAATGACGAAATCGTCAAGGCCTGCAAGGAACTCAAAGTCAGAAAGCTCGCCGTCCAACCCGGCCACTTCACCATCGGCGACCACGCGGAACTCAAAAAACAAAACAAGGCCACGCGCCTCATTGTCGCTCCGCCCATCGTGCGCGCCATGCGCCGCCTCAAGGATGAAGACGAAATCGCCATCCTGCGCAAGGCCATCCGAATTGCCGAGGAGGGCTACGCCGCGATGTTGTCCACGATTCGCGCTGGCCAGACGGAACTGGAGATGGCCGCGCGATTGGAATACGAAATGAAGCGCCGCGGCGCTTCCTCCCCGGCTTTTCCGACCATTTGCGCCGAAGGCCCCAACGCCGCCGTCCCCCATGCCCGCCCCGGCCTCCGCAAGGTGAAACGCGGCAGCGCAGTCCTTTTCGACTGGGGCGCAAGGGTTCAACACTATTGCAGTGATTTGACCCGCGTCGTCTTTTTCGGTAGCATCCCCCGCAGGCTCGGCGAGATTTATCGCATCGTGCTGGACGCACAGCTCGCCGGGATTGATGCCGTGAAACCCGGCCGCCGAATGTGCGATGTGGATGCGGCGGCACGGAAGGTGATCACCGACGCCGGTTTCGGCGACGCCTTCAACCACGGCCTCGGGCATGGTTTGGGGCTTGATGTTCACGAGCCGCCATCGCTCAGCTTCCGCTCCAAGGATCCGCTGGAGCCGGGAATGGTCGTCACAGTCGAGCCTGGGATCTACGTGCCCGGTCTTGGCGGCGTGCGGATCGAAGATGACGTGCTGGTGACGCCGAAGGGGCGACGAGTGCTCACGAACCTCGACAAGTCGCTTCAAGGGGCAATCGTATAGGATTAGTGAATAACGAGCGATGTCATGCTGAGCGAAGCGAGGCATCTCAATCGCACGAACGGGCCCGTCAGAGAGTTGAACCGTTGCTCGAAATCGATCGCATCCAACAGCTCGTGGAAATGATGGTCGCAAACGACCTCATCGAGCTGTCCTTGCGCGACGGCGAGATCGAGGTCAACCTTCGCCGTCCTAACCCGAATTCCAATCACGTTCTCGGTGCTATGCCCGATCTGTCCCACCTGACCCGCGCCGCGCCGATGCCGGCAGAAGCAAAGGTCGTTGCGGAGGCCGCCGCCCCTTTGCACGAGATTCGCTCGCCCATGGTGGGCACCTTCTACGCTTCCCCGGAACCGGAGGCCCCGCCCTTTGTTCACGTGGGCAGCAATGTCGGCCCGGCCACGGTGGTCTGCATCCTGGAGGCCATGAAGGTCTTCAGCGAGATCAAGGCGGAGACTTCAGGGACGGTCGAACGCATTCTCGTGCGCGATGGCGAGGCTGTTGAGTATGGACAACCCCTATTTTCACTCCGGCCGCATTGAATCCCTTTCTCCAAAACCCTGTGATATCTCACCCCGAAGTAATGGGCGAAAAAGATCGGCGATTTGTTTAGGATAATGACGATCAGCGTGGGGTCGTTTGCCCCGCGAACATACGAATTGAACACCGATGTTTCGACGAATCCTTATCGCCAATCGAGGTGAGATCGCCCTGCGAATCATCCGCGCCTGCCGCGAGCTTAACGTCGAAGTCATTTGCGTGTTCTCCGAGGAAGACCGCGGGGCGGAATATCTGCAACTCGCTGACCGCGCCCTCTGCATCGGCGGCGCCGCGCCGCGCGACAGTTATCTGAAAAGCGACCGCCTGATTGCCGCCGCGGAAGTCTGCGGCGCCGACGCCATCCATCCCGGCTACGGGTTCCTCGCCGAAAATGCTCAGTTCGCGGAAAAATGCCGGGCCAGCAACATCGAGTTCATCGGGCCCAGCGTCGAGGCCATGAAGCTCCTCGGCGACAAGGCTTCCGCCCGCGCCCTGGCCAAACGCATCAAGGTGCCCACGGTGCCCGGCAGCGACGGCATTCTGGAGGATGACAACGAAACGCTTCGCATTGCCGAAAAGATCGGTTTTCCCGTGCTGATCAAGGCCTCCGCGGGCGGCGGCGGGCGGGGGATGCGCGTCGTCCACGAAAAGGGCGATCTGCCCGCCGCCATCAAGCAGGCAAAACAAGAGGCCGAGGGGGCCTTCAACAGCCGCGACGTTTACATCGAACGGTTGATCGACCGGCCTCGCCACGTCGAGGTGCAGATCATCGCCGACACTCACGGCAACGTCGTCCATCTGTTCGAGCGCGACTGCACCCTGCAGCGCCGGCACCAGAAGCTGCTGGAAGAATCTCCTTCGCCCGCCATCGAGTCGCGAACTCGAAACGACCTCTGCGCCAGCGCCATCAAGCTCTGCAAGGCCGCCAAGTATTTCAGCGCCGGGACTGTCGAGTTTCTGGTGGATGCCAAGGGGCGCCATTATTTCATCGAGGTCAACACGCGGATTCAAGTCGAGCATCCTGTCACGGAGGTGACCACCGGGCTTGACCTCATCAAGGCTCAAATTCGCGTCGCCACCGGCGCGAAGCTGGACGTTGAGCAAAAAGCCGTGAAGCCCCACGGCCACGCCATCGAGTGCCGCATCAACGCCGAAGACCCCGACGAGAAGTTTCGGCCGTGCGCCGGCGTCATTGAGAAGTTTCGTCCTCCAGGCGGGCTTGGCGTCCGCGTGGACACCTACGTGCACGACGGGTGCCGGATTTCACCGCGCTATGATTCGTTGATCGCCAAGTTGATCGTGCACCAGCCCACTCGTCCGGAGGCCATTCGCTGCATGCAACGGTGCCTCGGCGAGTTCATCATTGAGCCGGTCAAGACCACCCTGCCGTTACTACGAAAAATCCTCGCCCATCCCGATTTCATCGAATCCAAGATTGACACCGGCTTCGTCGAGCGCACTTTTTAACTCGCGATGGGAACATCTACACACTTCCTGTACCAACCTTGACAGTCGGAGCGATCTTCATAAGCATACGATGGAAGGGAACGCCCTATGGCTACTCAGGTCTTCAAGTCTGACCCGCAGGGCGTAGGCAGCGAGGCCATCCGCGAGGCAAGCAGAGTATTGCAAGGCGGCGGACTCGTGGCGTTTCCCACGGAAACAGTCTACGGACTCGGCGCTCGCGCCGACGACGCGGGGGCCATGAAGCGGCTGCGGGAGGTCAAGGCACGTGAGCCCACGAAAGCGTTCACGGTGCACATCGCCTCCCGGGAAGACGCTCCGCGATTTGTTCCGCGATTCGGCGGACTTTCAGCGCGGTTTGGGCGCAAGGCCTGGCCCGGACCTTTAACGCTGATTGTAACGGTTGAAGACCCCTCCGCGGCGCCGGTGATGGCCGGTCGCAATGGTTCGGCGGCCCAGGCCATGTACTACGACAACACCATTGGCCTGCGGTGCCCGGACAACGCCGTCGCCTTGCACCTGCTGCGATCGGTGGACGCGCCGGTGGTGGCCGCCAGCGCAAACCTCGCCGGGCAGGCGGAGCCTCACACGGCGGCGGACGTGCTTCGTCAGCTCGACGGCAAGATCGACCTCCTCCTCGACGCCGGTCGTACTAAGTATACGAAGGCGTCCACCATTGTTCGGGTGACCGGCTCGTCCTACGAAGTCGTGCGCGAAGGTGTCTATGACGCGGGTATTGTGAAAAGGCTCTCCACGGTGCGGATTTTGTTCGTGTGTACTGGCAATACCTGCCGCAGTCCGATGGCCGCGGGGCTAGCGGCGTCCATCCTGGCGGAACGGATGAGTTGCAAACCGTCCGAGCTGGCCGGTCGCGGCGTCCTCGTGCAGTCGGCGGGAACCAGCGGTGGAAGTGGAGGCGCTTCGTCGCTGGCGATAGAAATCATGACCAGGCGAGGCATCGATCTATCCGCGCACGCCTCCACGGCCCTTACTGCGGAGATTGTGCAACAGGCTGATTACATTTTTGCCATGACCGGAGAGCACCGCGAGAGGATCCTGCAAATGGATCCGACCGCTGAGTCGAAGGTAAAGTTGCTGCTGGAGGACGAGGACGTGCGAGACCCGATCGGCAACGACGTTGAAGCATACGAACGGTGTGCCGAAATCATCCAGCGCGGCCTGGGCGTCCGATTGCGGGAGGTCATCGTATGAACGTAGCCTTATCCAGCGACCATCGCGGTTTCCACGCCAAAGAGCGGATCAAGGCCATTCTCCAAGCCGCGGGGCACCAAGTCGTGGACTTCGGCTGCGACGGCCCGGCGAGTTGCGACTATCCCGATCACGGACTTGCCGGTGCGATTTCGGTGGCCTCAGGCAAAGCCGAGCGCGGCATTCTCTTCTGCGGCACGGGAATCGGCATGTCCATGACGGCCAACAAAGTGAAAGGCGTTCGCGCCGCCCTTTGCCATGACGAGCTTACCGCGGAGATGTCCCGCCGTCATAACGACGCCAACGTGTTGTGCCTGCCCGCCGACTTGCTGGGCGAGGAGCTCCTTCGTCGTGTGGTCGATGTTTGGCTCAAGACGGACTACGAGGGTGGTCGCCACGACCGGCGGCTGCAGAAAATCTCCGACTATGAGCGCAATGGGCAGTGCAGTGTATGACACCTGCTTGGCGTCGGTTGGTAATTGCGCGGAATGTACGCCGCCTTGACGTGCGGGTGCCTTTTCATCTACTCTCCCGCCTCGTGGTAAACGGCCCCCATCGTCTAGTGGCCTAGGATATCAGGTTCTCAACCTGGAGACAGGGGTTCGAGTCCCCTTGGGGGTAATCTCGTAACGTTCATTTCACGTGAGCGGTTGTGCGGCGATCTTGTGGAGGGATCATCATGCTGCGGTTACGTTTCGCGGCGCTGTCTGTCGTGTTGTTCACACTTGTGGGCAGTCAAGTCGTCGCCCAGTCGCCGGTGGTTTACAACCATTATGTGCCCCGACCCACGGTGGATCTGGCCGCAAGCGCGGGCTACGTGGACATCCCCGGCTCTCAGCACACCCTGACCGTTCCGGCGGGGACGGCGTTCATCACCTGGTCGATCCGCGGGAGCGTCGTGTGCACGCTCGGCTTTTGCCCGGACACGACTCGCTTCCGTCCGGTCATCGGCGCCAATTTCCCCACGGAGGGCATTCCTGATACCAATGAGGGAACGTCGTCGGGCTCCTGGGCGATCCACACCACCGCAGGAAACCTCACCGTGAAACTACAGATCGCCGCCCCGTATTCCATGAACGAATATGAGTCGCGTTTCATCATGGATTCCTCCGAGTCATTCAGTCAGCACGCGATGTCCTGGACGCTGATTGTCTTTCCGGATGCGGCCAATGCCGGCGTTCCTACCGTCGGCGGAGTCGGACTCGGAGTACTTGTCCTGTTGCTGCTGGGGGCCGGCTCGCTGATTATCGCTAAGCGTTCAAAGCCTTTACCCGCCTAGCCAAGCCTCGCAAAACCCTCAATTAGGCCCAATAAACGGCAGTTTCGGATGAAGGCAAATACGTTGATCGAGGCCCATCGGCGACCTATCATGTCATGTCGGCCAGGCCGGATACCGGGGTAGTCCTAAAATAAGCATCACCGATGCGCGGGGAGGGGTTCTTGCACGAATCTCCAAGACGAGGAAATGCGCCCTTGTCGCTATTGGCGGCAATGGTCGTCGCCGCGCTTTGTGTCGCTGACCTTGCCTCCGCAGCACCAAGGATTCCTCGACGCGAACCCGACGTCTTCGGAGGTTACAGTTCATCGCAGATCGTGGTCCGCCTGAAGCCCGAGGCACACAATCACCCGGCGATGCAGAAGCGTCGCCAGACAGCCGGAAGAACCGCTGACCCTCAGCCGGCGCTCAGCGCCGCGTTCCGCACGAAGGCAACGCAGTGGGGCGTGCGGCACATCAGACCCCAGTATTCGGGTGAATTTCGCAATCCGCAACGCGCCGCCCATTACGGGTTGGACCGCGTTTACGTTATTGAAGTCCCTCCCGGTACCGACACTCCGGCAATGGCCGCGGCGTTTGCGGCTTTGAAAGACGTCGAGTCCGCCACCGTCGATACCATCGGCGGCGTCGCCGACGTCATTCCCGATGACACCTTTTTCCACGTGCAGTACGCAATGCACAATACGGGCCAGGAAGCCGCATTGTGCTCCGGTGGTTCGCGCCAGGGCCAGCCCTGCTCGATCAATTCCCAATGTCCCGGGGGTACCTGTTCGGGGCAAAACGGGACACCTGACGCGGACATCGACGCCCCGGCGGCGTGGGAGTTGCACACCGGCGATCCGGGTACCGTCACCATCGCCATCATCGACAGCGGTGTAAACGGGCACGTGGAATTCGGGTCCCGGCTGTTGCCCGGCATCAACACCGTTGCTGTGCCTTACTCCACTTTTACGAGCGACGGCTGCCCGCACGGCACGCACGTCGCGGGAATCGCGGCAGCGGGCGGAAATAATCATCTCTGTTCGGCAGGAAGCATCAACGTCGGGCAGCCGTGCGTATCAGACGCAGACTGCCAACGCGCCTGTGTGGGTGGTTTCAACTCGGGCGCAGCGTGTGACGGCGACGAAAAATGCCGGGTGTGTGTCGGCGGCGCCAACCCGGGAACGCTTTGCCTGAGTAATGAGCAGTGTCTGGGGGGTGGAACCTGCCCCGCTGGCGGGACATGTGCGACGCCGAGTTGCAATATCATCACCGGCGTTGCCGGGGTAAGCTGGGGAGCCAACATCCTGCCCGTCCGCGTGCTCACAGGGTGCAGCGGTTTTGCCACCGATCTCAAGGAAGGCATCATCTGGGCGGTGGACGTAGGACATGCCGACGTGGCCAACATCAGCCTCCAATTTTATAACCTCACGCCGACGGAATACAACGACCTCCAGGACGCCATCAATTACGCCCACGATGAGGGAATGATCCTCGTCGCGGCGGCTGGCAACGGAAACTTCGGCGGCGCGGGCGTTGTCGCCTTTCCGGCGAGAATGGCCAACTGCATGGGCGTCAGCGCCACGACCTCCGCGGACCTCTTCGCCGACCTCACCACCACCAGCCCGGCATGGAGAAGCAATTACGGAAACGAAATCGACGTTGCCGCGCCCGGCGATGACATTTACTCCACCTGGACGGGAAACGGCTACACGTTTTCCTTCGGCACGTCCATGGCCACGCCGCACGTAAGCGGCCTGGCAGCGCTCATCAAATCTTATGTCCTAGAGCTTACAAACTGGGATATCGAGTTGATCATCGACACCACCGCGGACGACCTCGGCACCGAAGGATGGGACAACAAATTCGGCTTCGGGCGGATCAACGCCCACAGCGCCCTCCTCGCCGCCGACACATGGCGGGGAATGATCCTGTCGAGTTCCCCTCCTCGTGGCGCGATCGACGCCCGCAAGCCGATGGATCCCGACGGAACGAACGCCTACGGGTGGCAATCCGTGGACTTCACCTTCAGCGTCTATGCCCTGCTCCAGACGGAAGATGACTTCCTCGTGGAAGGTGAAGTCGCAGCGCCTCTGATCGCGGGTGTTACCGCCGCGGACGACCAGACCGCAACGCTGACGCTCAAGTCCATCATCGAAACGCGGGCCTGGACGACGTTCACGCACCTCGCCAGCGGTACTTCTGTACGGTTAGGATATCTACCGGGCGACGTGAACTCCGACGAGGTCAGCGACGAGGACGACCTTACGCTGCTGTCGGGAATCCTCGACGGCACCAGCCCCGCCCGGGCCATCTGGTCCATGGACATGGACCGAACGGAAACGGTCACCGGCGCCGATCTGCTGGAGCTCGCCGATCTGCTGAATGGCGCCGGGGAATACGACACGTACCTTGGCGCCACACTGCCCTAAATAGAGATTCGCAAATAGCTCGATCACTTCAGGGTGCGGTTGACAGATCGCCGCCGCCGTCTCAAATTAGCACTCAAATCCGAGTCGCCCAAACGGGATAATGCGACAGAACAGGGAAAGACGTCTTATGCTTCCTCCGTATTCACCCGAGTCCTACGTCGATTTCAAGCAGGCGGAACCACGCAACAAGATGCTCGCTGCGTTAGAACAGGTCCGCGCTGACCTCGGGCGGGCGTGCCCGCTTTGGATTCACGGCAAGCCCGTGACCACGGCGGCAACCTTTAATTCCATCAGCCCGGCCGACCCCGGTCGAGTGGTCGGCGTGGTTTCCAAGGCCGACGCCGCTCTCGCCGAGAAAGCGGTTCGCTGCGCCGCTGAACATTTCAAGAGCTGGAGCCGCGTCGCCCCCGAAGTGCGCGCCCGCGTGCTCTTCAAGGCGGCGGCGATCATGCGGCGGCGCATCTACGAGCTTTCGGCGTGGGAATGTTATGAAGTAAGCAAGAGCTGGCTGGAGGCCTACGCCGACGTCTGCGAGGCCATCGACTTTCTGGAGTTTTATGGGCGGGAGATGATCCGTCTGGGCGGATCGCATCCTACGACGCCCGTTGCCGGAGAGGAGAACGAGGTTCGCTACATCCCCCTCGGCGTCGGCGTGGTCATTCCGCCCTGGAATTTTCCTCTCGCCATCTGCACGGGGATGACTTCGGCGGCATTGGTCGCAGGGAACACAGTATGCCTCAAGCCGGCCAGCACTTCTCCGGTCATGGCCTCCCTCCTGGTAGAAATCCTGCACGAAGCCGGATTGCCCCCCGACGTGCTCAACTTTGTTCCGGGACCAGGTGGAGCGATGGGCGACGCACTCGTCTGTCATCCGCAGACGCGCTTCATTTCCTTCACCGGCTCGAAGGACGTGGGAACGGGCATCTTTGAAAAAGCCGCGAAAGTGCAACCGGGTCAAATCTGGCTGAAGCGGACGGTGCTGGAAATGGGCGGGAAGGACTGCATCCTGGTCGATGAGACCGCGAACGTCGCGGCTGCCGCCGAAGGCGCGGTCCAAGCGGCCTTCGGGTTTCAGGGGCAAAAGTGCTCCGCGTGCAGCCGTCTGATCGCTCATCGGGACATTTATGACGACTTGCTCGCCCGCGTGCTGGCCCGGGCGAAGGAACTGACCATCGGCGACACCGTCGCCGCGGATGACTTCTTCATGGGCGCGGTGATTGACGAAGCCGCTCATAAGAAAATCAACGAATACATTCGCATCGGGCGCGGCGAAAGCCGGGCCGTGCTCGCCGACGGAAAGACGCCCCAGAAAGGATACTTCATCCCCCCCACGATCATCGCTGACGTATCGCCCAGCGCCCGCATCGCCCAGGAAGAAATCTTCGGACCGGTCCTGGCGGTCATCAAGGCGAAAGACTTCGATGAAGGGCTGCAAATTGCCAACGGCACGCCCTACGGACTGACCGGCGCCCTTTACTCGCGCGACGGCCTGCGCCTCGAACGGGCACGACACGAATTACACGTGGGCAATCTTTACCTTAACCGCAAGTGTACGGGCGCGTTGGTTGACGTTCATCCCTTCGGCGGCTTCAACATGTCCGGAACGGACTCCAAGGCCGGCGGGCGCGATTACCTCCAACTCTTCCTGCAGGCGAAATCGATTTCAGAAAAATGGTAGGTTCGGCGTCGGCTTAACCCCTCGAACCCGGCGCGAACGACCGAACGCCTCCGCTCCGCGGGTACCCATAATAAATCTTGGCGCCCGTCAGCAGGAGCAGAGTCAGAATACCCAACCCCCACTCGGACACAGTGGGAATGTTGCAGCCGGTAAGTTCCGCACAACGCGGCGTTGGCGGCACGTTGCTCGAAGGGCATACGTCGGGGTCGCCGATGGGAACGGACTGCCCGAATTCATCGACAAGGGTCGTCAAAAACGGGTTCGCGCCGTCAAACAGGCAAACGTCGACGCCGGGTTCGCCGAGATGGGCAAAAGTGAGGCAAGCCAGCGTAGCCGGCCCTGTCGTGCCTGGCGCGCCCCCGATTTCCACGCCCACGGCGTAGAAGACCTCGCCCGCAACTTCGTCCACGACTTCGGCAAGCTCCGATGCAAACGGCGAGTCGTCGCATGTTGCACCCGGTGAAACGTTCAGAAGATCGAGCTCCGTGGGATCGTACTCGAAAGAGAACTGTGCGCCGTTAATGACACGATCGCCTTCCGTGAGACGGATCTCAATGGTAAGCAGCGGGTCCAGCCCGAAGCAGGACGTTGAGCTCGCGCACAAACTGGAATTGGTGCATCCTGACCCGGTGCATGCGCCCTCATGGCAACGGTCCACGGTCGTGCAGGAGTCATCATCGTCACAGGGCCCGCCCTCGTTGACGAACATCAGCTCGCAACGTGCAGTCATCGGGTTGCACACGCCGGTTCGACATGGAGTATCCAGGCCGTGGCAGTCCGCGGAAGCGGGAGTGCAATCGCAATTGGCCCCGGGCATCACGTCGTCACAGGAGAGAATCGGCGATGGCGAACCGGCCGGGCAGGCTGCGGAGTTATTAATGGCAACCGAGTGGCCCATGTGATCGACTAACTCGGTCTCAAACGGATGTTCACCCTCCGTAAGGCATAACGTGGAAGGATCCATGGCGTTGCCCACGGGGGCAAAGCTCAGGCACGCCAGAGTCAAGGGCACGCCGCTTGGCGGTGCTCCCTTCAAAAAATTGACGCCGACAGCGCAGCGTACTTCACCGGAAGAATGATCATCATCCTGTAAGACTTCCACGGCGAAGGGAGAAGTCGGGTCGCATGCGCGGCCGGGCGCGGCGTCAATCAGGGAAAGCGTCGAGGGGTCGTATTCAACTGTGAATTGCCCGCCATAAATAACGGTGTCGCTCGCGCCCAGGATGACTCGGACTTGAATCCCTCCCGGGGCGAGACACCCCTCGTCGGCTACGAGGCAAAGGCTAGGTACGGGACCGGCAAGGGCCGGAAGAGCGGTGCAAACACCTAGTACGGCGAATGTACACAGACTCAGTCTGGCGTCCGACCTCCGATGCATGCGATCATTCCCCCTTATCCCGGTAATAATATCAAAATCACGGCTTTTTGCAAGAAAATTAGGAAAGACTTGGACACTTCCTCAAGTCTCCCTTCCAATATGGATAGACAGGTTTACACAACCACCCAGTTTCACTCGCTTCTGAGATCGGGATAAGATGAAGCCGTAGGTCGGCTTTCCCGTTGAAGCAGAATCCTTGGGTTTTCAAGCGAGTCCAATTTTTTCGTGCCAGGCAAGTAAGGAGAAACATGAACCTTCAACCAAGACTTGGTCTTACGCTTTCAGCCTGCATGGGGTTGGTGACGATCGCACGCGCCGATCTGCCTCCGCTGATTCCTCGGGAGGTCTTTTTCGGGAACCCGGACAGGGCGTCGCCGCAGATTTCTCCGGATGGAAAGCGGCTGGCCTATCTGGCGGCGGACGAAGGAGTCCTCAACGTCTGGGTCCGCACCGTGGGGAAGACCGACGACAGGGTCGTCACCAAGGACCGCAAACGCGGCATCCGCTCGTACTTCTGGGCCCAGAACAACGAACAGATTCTCTACATTCAGGACAAGGGCGGTGACGAGAACTGGCACCTTTATGCCGTGGACCTGAAGAGCAACGAGGAAAAAGACCTCACCCCGTTTGAAAACGTGCAGGCGCGTGTCGAGGCCGTCGAGCAGAAGTTCCCCAACGAAATCCTCGTCTCCATCAACCAGCGCAATCCTCAGTTGCACGACGTGTACCGTGCCGATCTGTCGACCGGCAAGCTGACCATGATCGCCCAGAATGACGAGGGGTTCATCGGCTGGAACGCGGACCACAATTTGCGCATTCGGCTGGCCGCGAAGATGAAACCGGACGGAGGAACGACGCTGCTGGTGCGCGACGAAACGGAGTCGGCCTGGCGAACGCTCACCTCCTTCGCCGTCGAAGATGCCCTCACCAGCGGGCCCATCAGCTTCACCCCCGACGGCAAAGGGGTGTACCTCATCAGCAGCAGCGGCAGTAATGCAGGCGAACTGCGGCAAATGGACTTGGCGACCGGAAAGGAGACCACCCTGGCGTCGGACGACGCGGCGGACGTTTCCGACGTCGTTATTCATCCTTCCACACACACTCTCCAGGCGGTCGCTTTCACCAAGGAACGTGTCAACTGGAAAGTCCTGGACCAGTCGATCGCGGATGATTTCACGGCCATTGCAAAAATTCGCAAGGGTGATTTCCATCTGCTCAACCGCGACCACGCGGACCAGACGTGGCTGGTGAGCTTCGAGACCGACGACGGGCCCATTTACTTCTACGCTTATGACCGAAAGACAAAAAAGGGCGAGATGCTGTTTACCAACCGAAAGGCCCTGGAGGGTCTCACGCTTGCGACCATGAAGCCCATCAGCTTTCAGGCTCGCGACGGCCTGACGGTTCACGGGTATTTGACCGTGCCGCCTGGAATCGAAGCCAAGAACCTCCCCATGGTCCTCAATGTGCACGGCGGCCCCTGGGCCCGCGATGTGTGGGGCTATGACGGCGAGGTGCAGTGGCTGGCGAACCGGGGGTACGCCGTGCTTCAAATCAACTTCCGCGGCTCGACTGGATACGGAAAGAAGTTTCTCAACGACGCAGACCGCGAATGGGGCGGCAAGATGCACGACGATCTGGTGGACGGCGTAGGGTGGGCCATCAAGCAGGGACTGGCCGATCACAGACGTATCGCCATTTTCGGCGGATCGTACGGCGGCTACGCGACGCTGGTCGGGCTGACCTTCACGCCGAATCTGTTTGCCTGCGGCGTGGATATCGTCGGGCCCAGCAATCTCATCACCTTCCAGGAGACTATCCCGCCGTATTGGAAGCCGCTGGAGCCGATCTTCTGGGGGCGCGTGGGACACCCCGTGAAGGACGCCGAGTTTCTCAAATCGAGATCGCCGCTCTTCAAGGTGGACCAAATCACCAAGCCATTGCTGATTGCCCAGGGGGCCAACGATCCGCGAGTGAAAAAGGCCGAGTCGCTGCAGATGGTGGAGGCACTCAAGAAGTCCGGAAAGATTGTCGAGTACGTCGAGTATGCCGACGAAGGCCACGGTTTCGCCCGACCGGAAAACCGATTGGACTTTTATGCCAAAGCCGAAAAGTTCCTCGCCCAGCACTTAGGCGGCCGCTCACAGTAAACTCCCTTCTCCCATTTCGTCGGAGGAGAAACCGCGATTGTTCACATCTCGCGCAGCAATAGAATAGAATTCCAGCCATGGATGGAGCTTGCATGCCGTGAAATACGCGATCGTGCTTCCGGACGGCGCCGCGGACGAGCCTGTGGAGGATTTACAGGGAAAGACCCCGCTCCAGGCTGCTAAGAAGCCCCACATGGATTGGATCGCCGCTCACGGACGGCAGGGTCGCGTGGTGACGGTGCCATGCGGGTTCCCGCCGGGAAGCGACGTGGCCACGTTATCACTCCTCGGCTACGACCCGCACGTCGAATACTCCGGACGCGCCCCGTTGGAGGCCGCGGCTCGTGGGATCAAGGCCAAGCCGGATGAGCTGATCTTCCGCTGCAATTTCGTCACCGTTGTCGACGACGTGATGTCGGACTTTACTGCGGGGCATATCTCCCAGCCCGAGGCGGAACGCCTCATCACTGACCTCAATCGATCGCTGTCCGGGCGCGGTTGTCGTTTTTTGGCGGGAGTTTCCTATCGAAACCTGATGATCGCGGCGGACGCTTCGCAGATGGATTTACGAACCACTCCCCCTCACGATATCCCCGATCGTCCGGTAGCCGACCACTGGCCGACGGGTGCGGGCTCGCAGCGCATCAAGGCGCTGATGGATGAAGCTCGACAGGTTCTCGCCGATCACGAAGTGAACCTCGTCCGCCGCGACCTCGGCGAAAACCCAGCGACGGATATCTGGCTTTGGGGTCAGGGACGGGCGAAAACGCTGGAACCGTTCACCTCGCGATTCGGCGTGCGCGGCGCGGCCATCGCCGCCGTCGATTTGATTCGCGGCATCGCTCGCACGATCGGCATGGACGTCCTGGACGTGCCGGGCGCGACGGGATACTTGGATACAGATTACGCGGCCAAGGGGGCTGCGGCAACGGCTGCGCTGGCCGACTATGACCTAGCGGTGGTGCACATCGAAGCCCCGGATGAGGCGGGACATCTCGGCGACGTGAACGCGAAGCTGACCGCCATCGAACGGATCGACGAGTGCATCGTGGGGCCGTTACTGGAAACCCTTCGTCAAGAAAACGGGTGGCGAATCCTGATCGCTCCCGACCACCCCACCCCTGTCAGTCGGCGGGTACACACTGATACCCCGCCGCCGTTTTGCATGGCCGGGCATCGCATTCAAGGCGTCGTCAGCGAACCCTTCTCCGAAACAGCCGCCGCCGCAAGCGACCTGCAAATCGACCCCGGCCATGAACTGATGGAGTTTTTTCTACGAAGCTGAATCGTCCAAAAGAACCTAAGCGGCAATGAAGGGTCGATATTTAAGGTTTGTTCGATATCGGAAGCGATACGTCCGAGCTTGCTCGCGGCGGCGCTTCATTCCTGGGTGAATCCTCCCCGAGTCCGCCGGATCCGTCGTCGCCGGAACTTACTTCTTCGAGTTCCGTGCCGTCCACGTCGCGTCGAAGCAGGTAGTAGACGACGGTGCTCGCCGAAAAATACAAGGTGGCGAGGAACGACCACATCAAGGCGATGACCAGCAATACGTACACTCCGATGAAAAACGCAGAGTAGTATTCGTACCAGGAGAGCCGACCCCAATCGGGCCAGGTGTACAGCGGGTTAGGCCCGCCGACCGGCCAGAGCAGATCTAGTTTGCGAACCGTCGCTCCGTTTTCTCCGCGATTCCACCATCCGAAAGGCGACGTGCCAAACCCGACGATTCCTCGCGTGATGGTCAACGCCAGGAAGGTGAACAGGTTAACGATCACCCAGCAGATACCCGCAAAGATCACGGCGATGATGGCGTAAAGAATGGCCTTCCACGGCTTGGAAAGTGGATAAGACAGGCTTCGGGAAAAAGCATCGAAGGCATCCGATCCTTCGGCCGCCACCGCGGGCCACAACAGGCTTCCACCGAAAATCAACCCGAGCAGGAGGATGGCGGCAATGAATCCTCCCAGGATTGCCAGGATGAACGCCGGTCCGCCGAGCAGATCTCCAAGGACGGGCAAACGCAACAGCGCTCCTCCGAGGGCCATGACGACGGCGATAATGAGAAGAAACGCTACCGGTATGCAGGGCGCGAGAACGAAGCCGCCGAACAGTTTGTCCTGCGCGTAATTCAGACCCTGTTTCATGCTGAGTTTTTCGTCGCGAGCGAATTGCACCGCGGCAATTCGGCAGATCGCCCCGCCCGCCCACGACCAGATGATCAGGAAAGCCAAACCAAAAAGTAGGAAGTAAAACGGGTGATAGCGCGCCATCCACCACACCCCGTACCCCATCCCCGTAAGGTTGCGAAACGGACCGGCATAAGCAGGAGACTCGACATAGGCGCTAAAAGGCGTGCCCACGGCCATCGATGCCCCCGGAATGGAGGAAGTCAGAAAGCCGGCGAGGCAGCGCTGCTCGTGCTGCCGCCAGACGCGGAACGGACCCAGCGAACCCGTGGGTTCTACATAAGGCTGATCGAGCTCACGGGCGGCCACGAATCGCACCACCGCCGTTTCATCGACGCCTCCGCCGCGCACCCAGATCCAATCCAGCACCGTGCCGACCAGAAAGGTCAGGACAATCGCCACCAGAGCGATGCCTAGCTTGGCCGGTTGAACGGCCAATCCAAGCGACCGAATGATGTGCGGCAAACCACTGGCTTCCAGCCATCCTCCGCCTCGCTCCGCGGGGTTTGAATCCTTCATGATTGTTTGCTCCCTGTCGACCGGCCCGCGCCACGAGCCGGATCGTCAACAGTTGTTCCGAATGGCGAACAGCGAAAGCTATTATACTTCGCCCCAATGGGGCGGCAATGCTGTCGGCTAGGTGCAAGGGGCGAATCGGATGGGGCCGGACGGTCGGGTGGAGTTCAGCGGGGCAGCGCACACGGCATCAGGCCGGTTGACAGCTCCGTAAGGAACTCGGTCACCACGGCCACAATGGCCTTGGGATCCGCCCCGCGAGCCGCAGCCTCCTCGATGCGGCGGATGATGGCGCTGCCGACAATGGCTCCGTCGGCGATACCGGCTACCGCCCGCACCTGGGCGGCGTTGCTGATCCCGAAGCCCACGCAAATGGGAAGCCGGGTATGTCGTCGCAAGTCGTCGACCTCCTTGCCAAGTGTCGCTGGTAGATCAGCGCGCTCGCCCGTCGTGCCCGCCGCCGCGATTTGATAGATGAATCCGGTCGCCACGCTGGCGATTTTCTCGCGTCGGTCGGCCGAGGTCGTCGGAGCGATCAACCCGATGTGACACAACCCGGCACCGCGGGCCGCGGCGGAAATGAGGCCGGACTCCTCCAGCGGCACATCGGGCAGGATGATTCCGTCAAAACCCGCTTCATCGCTCCGCTCCATGAAGCGCTCCACGCCGACGCGATGAACGATTGAGTACGAAAGCATGGCCGCCAGAGCGCAGCGAACCGACGAGCGTACTTCACGGACCACATCGAAGAAGTCGCTTACCCGGTGCCCGCGGGCCAAAGCCTCATTGAATGAGTTCTGAATCACAGGCCCGTCAGCGATCGAATCAGAGTACGGCGCGCCGATCTCGACCACCGCCGCCCCGGCGGCGTCCGCCGCAACGATCAATTCCGCCGTCGTCCGTCGGTCCGGAAACCCGCACGTCAAGTACGGCAGCAAGGCACAACGACCCACCGCACGGGCCTCACCCAGGCACTCTTCAATATGGTTCGTCGCGGTCATTCCCTTACAGTCTACGGTCTACAGCCTACGGACTGTGTTGCTAAGACGCTCTATCCACGGTGGTTACGTTCAACTCATCAAAGCGTAACACAGCTCGAACACAAAGTGTATTTCCCACGAACTCTTTTGGTCTCATTCTTGCTGGGCGAAGAATTTGCGGCGCAGAACATCGAGCCTCCTTTTTTTGTTTGGGTTAGAGGGATATAATCTGTTCGTCTGCTCGGTGCGACTGCCATGCTCGACGGGGAGCGTTAATTGGCTGGACCGATACAGAACCCTGAGGAGACGGGGAAAGGCACTAAACGACGTACCGACCCCAACTGAGGCCGGCGGTCCGAGGGCCGACCCGTCACCCACTTAGTTCAGAGGGTTCCGCCGATCTGCTCCCATCGGCATTGCGGCGGTTGCACCCAACGGACGTAAAAGGGGCCTGCGTTTCGTACGCGGGCCCTTCCTTTTTTGGGCCGCCAAGCACGTCCTGCTGTATACTTCCCGGCCATGAAGTCCATGATACTGTTCGAGGATGAGGGGTTCGTCGATCTCCTGCCGCTGCTCTATTGGCGCTCGCTGTTCGAGCTGCAAGTCGGGCGCAAGTCGATCCTGGATCGAATGGTCCAGCGATTGGGCCTGTCCGTGGCCGGAATTTGGACGCGGGATTGGGTTGCGAAAGTGGCCGCCCAGCGCTGCGCAGTGCCTGCGAATCAACCTCTGAGCGCACCCATTGTTCTGGTGAACGGGCGCTGGTTGTTCGATGGTCCGGTGAAGTTTGCCAACGCTCCCTGCGTCGGAGTCGTCGATGACGGCAGCATTGCCTACATCGCATGCGATCAATCGCTCGCAGGGGCGCTCAACCCCTCTGTTCTTCTTAACGCCGCGAAGCGCGAGGCGACGCTGATGGGCATGCGCAGGGAAACGGCGCCGGGGCGATTGCTTCGTTATCCGTGGGAAGTCATTGGCGATCTGTCGCAGCTTATTCGCGGTCATTGGAACCCCGGCGATGCGGGCATTGAGTCCAAGCTCGACAAGCACCTGGCCATCGGGCCGTTGGAATTGATCCACGTCGGAAAGAACACGCGCATTCATCCCACGGCCGTCATCGACGCGGCGGAAGGGCCGGTTTTCATCGACAACGACGTAACCATCGGCGCGTACAGCGTCCTCGAAGGGCCGCTCTATCTGGGCGCGGGGTCGATCATTCATCCGCATTCGCACTTGCACGGCGGCAACGCGATAGGCCCGGTGTGCAAGATCGGCGGCGAGCTGCACGGATGCGTCATTCACGGATACAGCAACAAGCAGCATAACGGGTTTCTGGGACATTCCTACGTGGGAAGCTGGGTCAACATCGGAGCCGGCACGAACAACTCCGACCTCAAGAACACGTACGGCCATGTTCGCGTGCCGATCAATGGCACTGAAGTGGACTGCGGTCTGTCGTTTTTCGGGGCCATCATCGGCGACCACGCCAAGATCGGCATCAACGCGAGCATCCCCACGGGGGCCGTGATCGGTTTCGGGGCCAGTGTGAGCGCGACGAGGATGCTGCCCAAGTTCGTTCCGTCGTTTTCGTGGGTGAGTGACAACGGTATGGCACTTTGCGATCCGGTTCGGGCGCTGGAGGTGGCCAGGGCGGTAATGAAGCGGCGCGGCATAGACATGACCAGGGAGGAGGCCGAGCTGTTTTCGGATCTGCCAAGTCGCGTCCGGCGGCTCGACGAGCACGCGGCCGAGGAGTGAAAAAGCGGCGAGCGGCGGCATGAGCGGCTCGCGCAAGAGCACGAGCAGCCGGTGCGGCGCACCAGCGCCCCTTCGGCGACGGTCGAACGAGCCGGTCATTTGTTTCACGTGGAACAAGTTTTTTCTCCTTTCGGGCGCGGAATTTCCGTTCCCCGTCCGCCGTTACGAAGCCATGTAGGCGCGGGGAGGGGTGCGCCGAATCTACCCCTATAACTTCACGGGCGCGCGCTCGCGCGTGATGGAAGGACCGATCAGGCGGAGAGGGCAACAGGCATCAGGCAGTAGGCATCTGGCACGAGGGAATTGCCAATTGTCGATTTGCGGTTGTCGATTGTCGAATGATGACAGCGAAGTGGTCCGCACGGCGGACCTCACGGAACTACATTCCTGCGCCCCTTGGGGGCGAGGGCGAAGGTTCAAGAGTTGAAGGGTGTGAAGATGTGCGAAAAGGGATTTGAGATTTGAGATTTCAGAAGAGAGTGTTTACGCGGCCCAGGGAATGAATTGTCACCCACTGCATGGATGGGCATTTGCGGCTCGGCGGGAGGCTCGCCCTTCCCCGGCTAGGTGGTCATGACGACGGGGCAGGTTTGGCGCTGAGGAAGATCGTCGGCATTGCGGCCTGCGGCGGCGTGTTCGTAGCGCTGGCGGAACTGAGCGGGAGTCATCCTGGCCTGAGCGGCGAGGGCGGCGAGAGTCTCCGGAGATTCAAAGTCCGACTTCTCGAGGCGGATCATGTAGGCGCGGGCCACGCTGTAGGAGTAGCTGTCGAGGTCCACGGTGCGGATGCGCGTACGATTCGTCTTGGGGTCGATCATGTCCTCGAAGGGGACGGGCACGAGGTTGCCGTTCTGCATGGTGACCATCACGCCAGGCGGAAGATGCATAGCCGTGTCGAGCAGGAGACGCACCCCGCCGTGGCCGAGGTCGCGGGTGTAGCCCATGTCCGAGGTTTTCGGGTCGGCGCAGCGAAGTTCATAACCCAGCAGGTGACCGATGACGGTGATGGAGTCACCGCGGGCGGCGAAGCGTTTTTGTAGTTCGTCCTTGAGGAGCTGGGCGAGAGGGACTTCGGAGAGACGCGGGTGGCCTGCGGCGTCGATGGGAACTTCCTTGCCCAGCAGTCGAGAGAGTTCCGCGCGGTCGCCGAGCTTATAGGCCAGGCCCTCGGCGAGCACGGCGACGCCGTCCGGGCGGCCCATCATCCGCCGCTTGAGCATCGAACCCTCGATGATGTCGGCGATGTCGTGGATGGTGGTGGACTCGGGGAATTCCTCGGGAATCAGAGTGAGCGTTGCCCCGGCGGCCTTGCCGATGCCCAGCGCGAGGAAGCCCGCGTTACGGCCCATCGTGACCACCACGTACCAGCGCTGGGTGGTGCGTGAGTCCTCCATGAGGTTGGCGACGATAGTGGCGCCGACGTGGCGAGCGGTGCTGAAACCAAACGTGGGGATGTCACCCGGCAAGGGCAGATCGTTGTCGATGGTCTTGGGGACGTGGACAACGCGGATGCGGCCGCCGGAATGCTCGGCGACGAAACGGGCGCTTAAGGCGGTGTCGTCGCCGCCGATGGTGAGCAGATGGGAGACGCCCAGAGAGCGAAGGCGCTCGCAGACGCGGTTGGTTTTCTCCACGTCCGGCTCGACCACGGTGGACGACTTGAGCTTGGACTGATTGAGCAGGTTGGTTCGTGAAGTCCGCAGAATGGAGCCGCCGTCGAAGTGGATGCGGCTGAGGTCCTTGATCTGCAGCTCTCGTGTGTGGACGGCGGGGTCGAATTCGCCGCCGGCCAGGTGGCTGAAGCCGTCGTAGAAGCCGAGGACTTTGAGGGAATTGTTGATGGCCTCTATGGCGGCGGCGCCGATGACGCCGTTGATGCCCGGGGCCGGTCCTCCGCCCACCAGAATGCCCATCGTCGGTTGCTTCATACCCTTGATTATCGGCTTGGGAGCAATCGTGGACAAATGTTTGTCCGGCACTGGCGGACGAGACGCCAGTGGCACCCGACGGGACTGTTACGGAACGGCGGCGATGACTTTCAGCTCGATGGCGATGGGGGTAGGCAGCGCCGTGACTTCGACGGTGGTCCGCGTCGGCTGGTTGGCGGCGAAGTGCTCGGCGTAGAGTCTGTTGAAGGTCGGGAAGTCCGCCTTCATGTTGGTAAGAAAAACCGTGACATCGACGATGTGCTCCCATTTCGCGCCGGCGTCCTCCAGAATGGTACGGACGTTTTCGAAGACCGAAAGGCACTGGGCGGCGATGTCGTAGGAGACAATGTTGCCTTTAGCGTCCTGAGTGACGCCGGGGATCTCCGTGCTGCCGCGCTTGCGGGGACCGATGCCGGAGAGGAAGAGCAGATTGCCGACGCGGCGGGCGTGTGGATAGGCCCCCACGGGTTCGGGGGCGCGTTGACTCAAGAAGGCGTCCGTCATCTTTGGCTCTCCGGTCGAGAATTGATCGAGGGCGTGGGCTTCACCATGATGCAGACATTTTTCGGTTCGGTGAAGAAGCGGAGGGCCTCCTCGCCGCCCTCGCGGCCCACGCCGCTGTTTTTCATTCCCCCGAATGGCACACGTAAATCGCGGAGCAGCCAGCAGTTCACCCAGACAGTGCCGGAAGTGATCCGTTCCGCGAGTCGATGGGCGCGGCCGAGGTCTTTCGTCCAGACGGAGGCGGAAAGGCCGTAGTCGGTGGCGTTGGCGTAGCCGACCACTTCCTCTTCATTGGAGAAGGGTGTGATCGTGACCACTGGTCCGAAGATTTCCTCGCGGTTCACACGGCAATCGACGGTCAGGTCGGTGATGACTGTGGGTACGACGAAATAGCCGTTCTTGCAGCGCGGGGGGAGAGAGGCCGGTGGTCCGCCGCCGCAACGGACCAATCCGCCTTCATCGCGGGCGAGTTGGATATAAGACAGCACTTTGTCGAGCTGGGGCTTCGACACGAGCGCCCCCTGATCGGTGGGGGTTTCCAAGGGGTCTCCGACGGCGAGGGCCCTGGCGGCGTCCACGAAGCGGTCCACGAAGGCCGGATAGGCGGACTTTTCGACGAAGACGCGGGAGCCGGCGAGGCAAACCTGACCCTGATTGGAAAACGCCGAGCGAAGGCTCTCGCGGATCACTTCGTCCATGTCGGCGTCGGCGAAGATGATGTTGGGGTTCTTGCCGCCCAATTCCAGAGACAGTTTCTTGAACATCGGGGAGGCGGCAGCGGCGATGGCAGCGCCAGTGACCATTCCGCCGGTGAAGGAAATCGTTTTGATTTTGGGATGGCGCACGACGGCTTCGCCGGCTTTGGGTCCGCGGCCGTGGACGATGTTGAGCACGCCGTCGGGAAGTGCCGCCTCCTGGCATAGTGTGGAGAGGAGATAGGCCGTCATGGGGGTGACTTCAGAGGGCTTGGCGACGGCGGTGTTTCCGCAGGCGATGGCCGGAGCGATCTTCCAGGTGAGCAGATAGAGCGGCAGGTTCCAGGGCGAGATCAATCCGCAGACGCCGCGCGGCTGGCGCAGGGTGTAGTTAAGGGCCACATCGTCGGTCATGTGCGATTCGGAATGGAAATGGAGAATGGCGGTGGCAAAAAAGCGGAAATTCGCGGCGGCCCGCGGAATGTCGAGGGTGCGGGCGAGTTTGAGCGGTTTTCCGGTATCAATGCACTCCGCGCGAGCGAGACGATCCGCATTGGCATCAATCAAATCGGCGATTTTGAGAAGAACCTGCGAGCGATTGGCGGCGGGAGTGCGTGACCAGGATGGAAAGGCGGCTTCCGCGGCCTGGACGGCGTTTTCGACATCTTGCTCGTCACTGTCGGGAACGTAGGAATAGACCTCGCCCGTGGCGGGGTCGAGGTTGTCCAGATATTTGCCTGCGGCGGGTTCAACGAGGCGGCCGTTGATGTAGTTCTTGAGTTTTCCGCCGCTCATGGTTTTCTTATTGCACGGCGGTGCGGCCGCCGTCCACGGGAAGGTTTACACCCGTGAGATACGAAGCTCCGGGAGACGCCAGAAAACCGACGACGGCGGCGATTTCCTCCGGCGCGGCCAGGCGGCCCATGGGAATCTGCTCGATGGTCTGCCGTTCGATTTCCTTGGTACTCTTGCCGGCCTTTTCCGCCTTGGCCTGGAAGAGCGATTGCAGACGAGCGGTCGCGGTGTATCCGGGGAGGATGTTGTTCACGGTGATGCCGAAAGGGGCGAGTTCACCTGCAAGGGTGCGGCCCCAGTTGGCCACGGCCCCGCGGGTCGTGTTGGAGACGCCGATTCCCTTAATGGGAGCGATGACCGACGTGGAAATAATGTTGACGATCCGCCCGTAGCCGGAGGATTTCATTCCCGGAAGCACGGCCTGCACCAACAGTTGGTTGCAGACAACGTGATTGGAAATCGCCTGCAGGAACTGTTCGGGCTTGGCCTCGGTCAGTGCGCCGTGCGGCGGGCCGCCGGTGTTGTTGACCAGAATGTGAACGGTCCCGACTTCTTTGAGATGGGCGGCGACTTTGGCCTGAAGGGTCGAGGAGTCGGCAAAGTCCGCGACGACGAAGCGATGGTCGCGTCCTCCGGCGGCAGACAACTCCGCAACGACTTTCTTCAAGGTCGCTTCGTCGCGGGCCACGGCAGTGACCGCGGAACCGAGCCTGGCCAACTCCATCGCGCAGGCGCGCCCGATCCCCTGGGAGCTTCCACAGACCAACGATCGCTTGCCGTCGAGTATTCCAGCCATCCGCCGCTCCTTTGCACGTCGATCCTAAGAGTCGGCGGCGTAGGTCGCAAGCTTCGCGTGAAAACCCCGGAGGCGCACTGCGCGCAGGGCACGGCCCGGGCCATCCCCTCCTACCGTGACCCGGGCCGCTTGTGGAGACTATTAACCGCTATCGCGGGCGGTTTCTTATAGAATCAGCCGTCAAAATCTTCGCTATAGGTGCGAAGAGGATCCACTTCCGTCTGATCGACGACGCTCTCTCGAACGGCAAGGCCTTCCACGCGGGCAAGACAACGCGTGCAAAGATCGCCGTGGTTTGAGATTGCCGGGCCCGGAACCGGGAAGGGAGCGCCGCAGCGCCGGCAGTACGTCTGATCCAACCTATAGTCTGTTACGAACATGGTTCGATTCTCCACGCCTAGCACAGAGCCAAACGGTTTATGGCGTACAACGTCCACACCGGTCTCGGCAGAAGGCGTTGTTGGTCACCACCACGCAGTTGATGGTTGGACAAGTTCCCCCATCGCAGGTTGAGGCGTCTGTACAGGGTGCCCCGGGGGTCGGACCACCCAGACAGACCTTGCCGCAGTCCCCATTTCCACTGCACCCTTGAGCGTTGTTCGTGCCGCCGACGCACTCCTTGTCGCAGACTCCGCCGCCGCCGCAGTGCAGGTGGTTGTTGCACTGCTCGCCGGCGTTGCTTCCGCCACGGCATAGCTTGACGCAGGTGGACTCGGCGCCCAGACCCGGAGCGCCCGATCCGAGGCACGTCCCCGCTCCGCCAGGACACGGAGTGGCCCCGCACACCGCCAGCGACGGGCAGGGACAAGGACCGCCGAAGGGATATACGAACTGCTTGGCCATATCCACGATCTGCACGATGTCCGACACCCCCACGTCACTGTTGGGGTCGGGGATGTTCGGCTGGACCACGGCGGCGGAGTTGGACGGCGAACCCGCCAGTCCCTTGAACTTGGCGACAACTTGCCCGATGTCCGTCACGTTGGGTTGCTGCGAGTTGTCCGGCGGGTTGAAGAGCGCCACCACATCGCCGGCGCGGCGAGTGCGCATTTCGGTTGCCGCGGATACGCTTAGGCAAACATTCTCAGATCCTTTGCATGACGCGGCATAGGTCTGCACACTGTATCTCGAGTTGGGCAGGATTTCCGCTCCGAAGACATGAATCAACCCCTCGGCGCCCCAGTCATGGTAGAACGGCGTACACTGCAGCCTCGCACCCAGGTAATCGCCGAGGGTTTGTGCCGCCGGAAGCTGGCGCTCGAGGAAAATCTCCGGCTTGCCCACCCAGCGGGCACAGCCGCCCACGCCGCCGGGGCTCATCGCCCCCTCGCCCGTGCACGCCGCAAGACCACCGCAGGCGTAAGCAATCGGCGATCCGCAAGTACCGAATCCTGTGCAATTCCCGTCCGTTGAACACGGCCGCCGCGCATCGCCGCTGCACACGCTGGTCGGACAGAAGTTGGACTGCCCGCCTACCGTACACTCCGCGTCAGTCGAACAGGGCTTGTTGGCGTTGAAACCGCTGCCGCCACATAGCCTGCAATCCGCGGCCACGTCGCAGTGGTGACCCGCGTGGTCGCCGTTGGTGCACGTCCCGTTGGAGTTGGTGTCCCACGTCGTGAAGTTCTTCGGCAACGGGTTGGCGCTGGGCTGGTACCCGGGCACGGGGTGCTCCAGGTCCACCATCGTTATCTGGATGGCGGTCTGGCGGCCGGAGCCGGTGGCCGTGGCAGCAGGAGTCAAGGTCATCGACAGGACCCGCGTCTTGGCGGCATTGGGATCGTATATCGGGGCCGGGGGAGGAACGGAGGCAAGATCCGACTCGTCAACGATCTTGTCGCAATTGGTATCTCCGTCGGCCCAGCCACACGATGCCGTGCCGTTGCACCCACCCGCGCCGGCGGCAATCGTAGCCGAGGCAATGGCGCGGTCGTCGTCGTCCACAACGCCATCCAGGTTCACGTCGCCGATAGCAGTGCCGAGTATCACCTCGACCAGTTCCGAGACGTCATCCGCATCGACGTCCAAGTCGCCGGTCATGTCGCAGCTCAGGTCGATGTACACGGCGTCATCGATATTGGCCCAGTCGCCGATTTGAGCCATGTAGCAGCAATAGTCGATGTCCTTGCCGTCGACGACGCTGTCCCAGCCGCGGGGATGCGCTCCCGCCGTCGGGCCGCCTGCAGCGCCGGCCACGTCGCCACGGAAGTCACCGTTCGCATAGACTTTGCCGGTCTTGAGGAACGGCGAACCGACGTCGTTCACATCAATGGGGGCCGTGTGCGTCGGATCCGTGCCGAGGCTCACCGGAGGGACGGTGAGGCTTTGCGCGGGATCGTTCCACGGCAAAGCCTGTCCAGCCGCTAGGATCGCGGCATCAATGGCGATGGCGCCGGCCTTCCGGTTCAGTGCTCCGCCGGAGATGGCCAAACCATCAGCGAAGTAGCGGAGGTCTTCCTTGTTCAGGTTTCCGTCGCCGTTGAAGTCTCCGAGGACTTCGGGAATGGCGTTCTGGTTGCCGCCGGGCGACTGCTGCCCGCTGTCGCAGGGCAGCGTCGTCATGCAGGCCGCGGGAGCGCCGTTGGCCGGCGCGGTCAACTGCCACGCACGCGGAGTGTACTGGGCCTTCACCAGTTCCGACGCATCGTTAATATCGCGGACACAGTCCTCGTTGAAGTCGCCGGCAATTCGATTGCGGCAGGCGAGCCTTTGCCCCGAGGCGAAGTTCGTCACGTAGGAGGTTCCATTGTGGTAGGTATAGCTGCCGGTGGTGGAACCGTCGGAGTACCCGGGCGATGCAAGAGCATTGCGGGTTGGTACGCGGCCGGCGGAGTTTACCGACCCGAAGGCCGGGACGACGGTAAGGCTGGCCGCGCGAGCGGCGTTCTGGGCGGCCTGGTTCAGGGCCTGGGGTGTGAAGACCATGCCATCCGTCAGGCTCTGCACGGCGTCGATGGCCGTTCCAAGGAAGAAGTCAGTGGCCAGGAACTGACCGGCCATATTGTTTCCGGTCCGGCAGCGGTCGGTGTTGCAGGTCTGACTTCGTGCCGGACAATCAGCATCGACAGAACAGGGTCCGCCGGTTTGCGTGCACGTGAATGTCGTGACTGTATCGCAAGTCTCGTCGATGCAGTCGGGGTCCGTGTTGCAGTCGACGTTGGTCACGCTGCAGCCTTTGTCGGCGCAGTCCGCGTCGTTCAGGCAGTTGGCATTGAGGCCGCACGTTCCGAAGCCGCCGGGGCATGCCGGGCCGACGACGCTGTCGCAGGGGATGAACTGGCAGAGGTTGCCCGCCGCGCAAGTGCCCTGCCCGGTGCCGGTGCAGGACACCAAGCTTATCGAGCAGCGCTTTGTGCTGCAGACCTCGGAGAAGTTGCAGACTCGCGGGGAGATGTTTCCCGCGGCCACGAAATCACGGATGCTGTCGGAGATATTGTTGAGGTAGTCGGCCACCGCCTGGTTATCCAAGGGCTGGCTGGCTTCGTATTCGGGATCGGCGAGGTCGCGATTGGCGTTGCGGTTACCGCGGGTCACGAACGAACCCAAGCCGCCGATGGTATACCCGCAGCAGGCGTTTGCGTTGTCCAAAACCGTGTTCACGGTCGCGCGGACGTAACCGTTATTGGGAGCGGCTGCGGTGATCGCCACGCAGGTACCGTGCGTTGACGTGGGATTGCACTCGGCATTGGTGATACACGGAATCGTGGTGCTGCGGCTGCAGAACTTGGGCCCTTCCGGGCAGGTCTGGGCCGTGCAATTGCAAAGTGGATTGCCGTCGGTATCCACGTCCTTGCAGATATTGAGGATCTCGTAGCTGCCGGCGACCGCGTCCTCGGCGGCACGGCTGGCCCCGGCGAGTCCCGTATGACCGACGGACAAACGCCGGCTCTGGATAACAGCTTCCATGTTGCTCGATCCGGCGCTGTTGGTCGGCTGAGTGTTGGGGCCTACGTTGTAGGCTGTGGCGGTGCTCGTTTCGGTGCCGAGGTTGTCGCCGCGGGCCCAGCTCGTGTCGATACCAAGTGAGTTCACGTGTGCGTTGCGGGTCCCGGAGCCGACCGAACGGTTGCCTCCGATGAGGTTTTCACCGTTGGGCATGCGGCCCGTCACGTACAGGTATTGGAGCTGGCTGTACTTGACGTCCCTCAAACCTGTGCCGCGGTTCGCGATCGCCGCAACGGGGACCCACGCCGACGGGAAGTCGAAGATCGTATCGGCATCCGGCGTAGCGGTGTTGGCATTCAGGGAGAGAGTCGGACCGGCCAGGTTGCAGGTTTGGGGCGACGGACAATTGGAATTCCGCGCGCACGGCGCCCCGCTGACTGAGCACGTTCCGCACTGCCGCGAAAGTGATTGGAGATTGCTGAGCACGCCGGTTGAAGACATGATGGGATTCAGGCCATATCCGCTACCTTCCGGTTCCACGTTCCAAAGCGGACCGACCGAGCAACGGCCGTCCGGAAGGCAATCCAGGTCTGATGCGCACGCCGCACCACCTGGAACGCACACTCCGGCGCCACCAGGAACCTGCGTGGCCCACTTGCTGGGAACGTCGAGGAACGAGAACTCGATCTCGCAGGGCTCCACGGGTGTGCCACTGGTATTGTCATAGGGGCCGCCCCAGGTGATCACGCCGGTCGTGGCGTATTCGAACTGGTTAAAGAGGCCAGCCTCCGTCGGGACGGTAATCGGAATCGCCAGGCAAAGCTGATTGTCGACGAATTCGTTGTAGCCGTTTACCGAGCCGACGCTGCGGTACTGGAACATCCAATGCGTGTTAATGTTGGTGGATGGATTCCAGAGTTCCGAGAGGATGTCCACGCCGGGAAACGGCCCGAAGCTGCCGCTCCAAGTGTCGGAGTCCACATCGATCCAGTCGTTGTAACCCGTGCCGGAACGGAAAAAGTCGATGAACAGAGTCGCGCCAGCGCCGCTGATTTGGCCGGCCCCCGTGCTCGTGCAATCAGCGCCCGGCGGGTCGAGCGAAAGCTCTTTGCAGTTGATGGTGACCGTTCGCGGGCCGGTGCCGCCCACGAGGAACGGTCCCTGCGGTCCGTTGACGCAGGTCGGGTTATCGGCTTGCGCGGCCGTGCAGCAGACGGCGATCGCGACGCCGGAAGTTATCCATCCCCTCAGTGAATTCATGTGTCGTACCTCCACTTTCCTAACCGTTCCAAGCCCGCGCGCTCTACGCCGAACGCCATCTTGTTCTCAGAAGTTTCGGTTCACTCTGTCATGCAATGCCAAATACCTAGGGTGCGCGCTTGCGGCGGGCAGCACCTCGCCGCCAGCGCGCGGGGGGTAAAGTTTTTTCCGAAACATACCGGCTCATGCAGGTCGCCTAGTTTCCGCCGTGGATTTTGCTCATGTTGGTCACCTGATTTTCGCCGGTGATGGAGTAGTAATGGGTTCCCCACTGCCTCTTGGCCACGGAATCAAGAGGCGTCATTTTCTCAACGTGTGTGTCGCAGTAGAGGAAGTTGGCCGCGCCGCCGAACTTCCTGGTATAGACCGGGTCCGAGTGCGGATGGTGACGACCGACGGCGTTGACCTGCGAAATCCCGGAGGTGTAGTCCAGGATGTTGGTCTTGTCGCGCACGTCCTGCAAGGGCAGCACTCCGTAGGTTTCCTGATCGGAGGTCGTTCCGTAGATGAATCCGGCCGCCTGGGTCTGCGCCTTGTATTCGTTGAATCCCGAGCCCACATGATAGAACGGATTGATCGGGCGGTGCGATTTGCTCTCAACACCGCCGCCCCTGTAGATGCCTATCGCCTTCCAGTTGTTGAGAAACTCGGTGGCCAAAATGGTCGCGCCGGGGTGGCGAACGCTATTCTCGCGGACGAACTGGTTCACGCGCTGGCCGCCGGATAGCTGAGTCGTGAACTTGTTTCGAGGCATAATTACCGCGCTCGCACCGTAGGCCATCCGAGGGGCCTGCTTGTCCACCAAATCGTTTACGCCACTAACGGCGTTCTGGTCGATCTGCTCCGACTCCCAGTCGCCGGGCTTCTTGCCGGGATTGGTCCGCGGCGCGCCGCCGTTTGAATAAATGGGGCACTCAAAGGCCTTTTCATTGACTTGTCCGGCATCGTAGAGAAAGTGAGACCAGTGCAGATACCCGAAGGGCTTGCCCTCATCCTGGGCCAACTGCCAGTTGCCATCCTCGTCATAGGGATACTGGTAGGAGGCGGGATAGGTGCCCTTGGAGGTATAAAGATAACTGGCCATCGCCAACCCGACGTGGTGAAGGTTGGAGGCGCAGGCCACCGCCTTCGCATGAGCCCGCGCGGATTGGAGGCTGGGCAACAGGATGGCGATCAGCAACGCGATGATGGCGATGACCACCATCAACTCAATCAACGTAAAGCCCTTTTGACTAGACCGATTTTTCATGATGTTTCGCTCCACAAAAGCCCTGATTCTTGTCTTCCACGCGCCCTGGCGACTGAGTTCAGCCGCCGCAATTGTGATGTGCATACAATCGCTTCGGCACGTTAGGCCGGTTTGCTGTCAACGTGAGTTTCGCGCAAAAATGCGATTAATATTGGAGGAGGGATGAATGTTGATTGGGGATGGTGACGGTCACGCGCGTGCCCCGTCCTGGAGCGCTGTCCAGGCGGACGGTTCCGTTCATGGATGCAACCGCGTGCTTCACAATGGATAACCCCAAGCCGGTGCCCCGCGGCCGAGCACCGGAAGAGCTATCGGGAGAGCGTGCCGATTCGACTTGGTAGAACCGTTCGAAGACGCGTTGATGTTCGTCAGCGGCGATCCCACAGCCGGTATCGGTAACCTCAACCTCCGACGACCGTTCGCGGCATCTGCACGTGACACCGATCTGACCGCCCGAGTCCGTGAACTTGATGGCATTGTCCACCAAATTGTCGAGAACAAGCTGGAGTAGGTAAGGATTGGCGAACACGCTGGGGCAGTCATCGGCGATGTCGCAGCGCCACAGGAGTTCCTTCTCCTTGATCTCGCCGCCCCAGCGGTCGAAGAGATCGTCGGTGATGCGCTGCCAGCGCAAGACCGCGGGCTGGTAAATCGCGGCAGGGTTTTCCAGACGAGACAAATCGAGCAAATCACCGATCAAGGCCTCCAGGCGCGAGGTGTGCCGCGCGAGGACGCCCAGAAAGCGCTTCGCGTGCTCGGCTTCCTTATCCAGATCGGCCTTGAGGACGGTGTCCACGGCAGCGCGAATGGCTGCGATGGGCGTGCGCAGCTCGTGTGAGGCGTTGGCCACGAAATCGCTGCGAACCTGCATGGCGCGAGTTAACTCCGTAATATCTGTGAGCACCAGCAATCGTCCCTTCACCGGGCGAGCCGACGATCCCCCTAAGGAGGCGGCTTCTCCGGACGAAGGCAGCACGATTTCCGAAGCCCGTGCGAGAAGGGACAGGAGGCCATGCGCACTCGGCACGTCCAATCGTTTTTCGTCGTCGCCGCCCTCGGCAATGGCATCGGGAAGCAACATACGTTGCAGCGTCGGATTTCGGATGTGGTCTTCCACGGGAGCGACGAGTCCTTGCTCGCCGGTCAGAACCGCCTGAGTTGTCACGCCAAGGAAGCGGGAGGCCGCTGGATTCATCAGCACGATGCGGCCGTCGGGGTCCGAAACGACAACCCCCTCGTGAAGCTGCGCCAGCAAGGACTTCAAGGTGCGTCCCTGATGCTCGATGGTAACGAGCTGGCGGTGAAGACGTTCACGCATGCGCTCCAGGGATCGAGCGAGCGCGGCTGATTCGTCAGATCCGACGGGGTCGATCGGCGCCGACAGGTCCCCGCGTGCCAGACGATGAGCGGCGCCCGTCAAATGAAAGATGCGCCGGTTCCAGGGGATCGAGAGCCCAAAAGCGAGAGCCAGGGCCCCGATCAGTCCGATCAGTCCGATCATCCAAGCCAGCCCGGCGGGAACTGCGGCGATCTGTTCGCCTTCGATTTGATCGAGGCGCGAGTTTTCCAACCAGAGTCCCGCACCAAGCACCAGAGCCACCAAAGCGGCATGGCCCAGAAACAGCTTCCAGAAAAGCCGTCGTCCGCGCATTACACTCGTTCGCCTCTTCGCCGTGCTATTAATCGAAACGCTAGAGAGAAGAATTGTATGGACTATCCGGAGGATTGCACGCTGCGTTGTTGATTCAGACCACGCCGCCCACCTGCGGTTCGCGGAAAGCATAACCGACACCCCGCACGGTCTGAACCCATGCCGCACCGAGGCCGAGTTTTTTCCGCAGCGAAGCGATGTGCACGTCAATGGTGCGATCGGTCACGGCCACCGTCGGTCCCAGGACGGCGTCAATCAAGCGCGTACGGTCGAGCACTCTTCCCCCGGCGGACATGAGCGTCCTTAGAATCCGAAACTCCGTCGTGGTCAGAGCGACGACCGTCCCGTCGACGAAAACCTGATAACGTTCCGTATCCACGGAAATCGGCCCGCCGACCAAGGTCCGCGGCACGGCCGCCGAAGACTCCTCCCGTCGAAACACGGCCGCAATCCGGGCAAGAAGAACCTTGATCGAAAAGGGTTTGACGATGTAGTCGTCGGCTCCGAGAGCGAAACCAACGAGTTGATCCGACTCCTCGGCCTTGGCGGTGAGCATGAGAATGGGGATGTGGGCCGATTGCGGATCACGCCGGACGTGTTCCACTACCTGCTCTCCGGACATTTTCGGAAGCATCCGGTCCAGGATCATCAAATCCGGCGCTTGCTTCCGCACTTCGGCAAGCGCCGCGGCGCCGTCATGAACGCATCGGCAGACGTAGCCTTCCTTGGTGAGGTTGAAGCGCAGCAAGTCGGCGATGTCCGTCTCGTCCTCGACCACCAAGATGGATTTGCCCGCGGCCATCGGGTCCAGCTCCTCTCGGCGGCGAAGCCTAACAGCCCCCCAATCCTAAATCCACAGAACTTGCGCAAATCACTATAATTTCACGTATTCTTTGCGCGAGCTTCATATATCAGGCCGCAGGCTTGCCCGACCCGGCTGGTCTCGATAGCATTTGCAGTGCAAACCGGGGGCGGCATGGGGTAAGTCAACAGTCCGTACTGGGACGGCGTGACATCGAACCCATGTTGATTGCCGGATGCACAGGAGATGAAAATGACGCCTAAGAACGTTCGAAAGCATTGGCTTGTCGTCCTATTGGCCGGACTGACCCCGTTGGCGGCCTGCAATTTTCTGCAGATCGGTAATCCCCCCGATGACGAGGATGACGGCGGCTCGGCCAATCTGGCGGTCTTTGCCGATCCCGATTCGGATTTCACCACCAGCGATGTGCGCGATGTGGACGAGGAGATCGTTCGTTTCGATACGACAACCAATTCGATCATCTGGGCCGAGGACGAAACCTCGTACCAAGCGGGCGCCTGGACGGTCAACGGCGTCTTTCTAGCCGGGGGGGGGTTCCAGGTCCGCTTCGGCACAAAGGACGGAGAGCGCCGCGCCTACTTTACCGAGACCGGGCCGGCGACGATCTGCCAGATCGAGGCGGCGGGCGGGTTTATCTCTATATCCGCCACCAACGTGACCGTGCCGCAGGAATGATAAGAGCCGAAGCAGTGGATACTTTAGTCCGTGTCGCTACCCGTCTCGAATAAGCCTTAGCAAACCGCACCAATCGACGGTCGTCGGGTATTGCGACTACAATTCGGGAGGATGAATCTTCAGACCGAAACATCGGAATCGACGCCCGCGCCGCGCCTGGGCTTTTTCGACCTGATGCCGGATACATTGCGCGACTTGCTCGTTTCCTGCCATGAGCCCGCGTACCGCGCGGCGCAAATCCTTGAATGGGTCTATCAGCGCGGGGCCGCAAACTACGAGGCGATGTCCAACCTACCCAAGGCGTTGCGTGGGCGGCTGGAAGCCGAGCTTCCTTTGTATCAATCGAGGGTTATCCAGCAGCAGGAATCTCGCGACGGGACAGTCAAGCGGCTGCTGGGCTGGCCCGACGGGGCGACGAGCGAATGCGTGCTGATCCCCGATGACGATCGCCGCACGGCGTGCATATCCACGCAGGTGGGCTGCCCGGTGGGTTGCGTGTTCTGTGCCAGCGGGCTGAACGGACTTCAACGGCAATTGTCTGCAGGGCAGATCATTGAGCAGGCGATGCGGGTTCGTGAGCTCTGCGAACCGCAGGTGCGGCTGTCCAACATCGTGTTCATGGGGCTGGGCGAGCCGCTGGCCAACTACGCGGCCACGGTCCATGCCCTCCGCACTATCAACGCCGAATGGGGGATGGGGATCGGCGCCCGCAAAATTACAGTGAGCACGGTGGGCCTGCCCACGCAAATGCGGCGGCTGGCCGATGAGAAGATGCAGATTAACCTCGCTCTGTCGCTGCACGCGGCGACGGATGAGCTTCGCAGGCAGTTGATACCGTGGGCGGAGCGGGTGACCATCGACTCGCTCGTCGAAGCTGCCAACTACTACTTTGATCAAACGGGACGCGAGATCACCCTCGAATACATCCTGCTGGCGGGAATCAACGATTCGACCGAACAAGCCCGCGCGCTAGCCGCGACGGCGAAACGGATGCGCAGCAACGTGAACCTCATCGCGTACAATCCCGTGGAAGGGTTGCCATATGGGCGGCCGACGGACGATACGGTGGTCCGTTTCCTGGAGACGCTGCGCGCGCGCGCCGTCAACGCCCATGTCCGAAAGAGCCGGGGGCTGGACATTGACGGGGCCTGCGGTCAGCTCCGCCGCCGCGAGACTACGCTGATCGCACCAACCCTCGCCCCAACGCTCAAGGGCGTTGAGGCTGACGCTGTGAACCAAACGTGAACACGCAGCTTCCCATCGGCGTGTGCGGCTGGTGCATCGACCGCCACGATGTCCGTCGAAGCCTCGAAGCCGCGGGGCGCGAACTTTGCCTGCGGCACGTACAGATCGGGTTCTTCACGGAGCAGGCCGTGCGGGCAGCCGACCCCGTTGCGATTCGTGAGGCGGCACGCGCCGCCGATGTGACGATCGTGGGCGCATTCGTCGCCTTTGAGGCTGAGGACTACTCCTCGATTGCCCGAATCGCCGAAACCGGCGGCTTCATGCCGGATGACCAATTCGAATCACGCAGGGCGCTGATGAGCGCGGTCGCGGATATCGCAGCGTCGGTCGGTTGCCCATCCGTTTCCGTTCATGCGAGTACCGTACCAACCGATGAGGCATCGCCGCCCTATCGCAAGCTGGCTGAGCGAGTCAGAGAGGTTACGGATGATGCAGCGTCGCGTGGACTGCAACTTCTGCTGGAGACTGGGCGCGAACCCGCTGACGTGCTGTTGCGATTCATCGACGCCGTCGATCGACCGAATGTCGGGATCAATTTCGACCCCGGCAACTTCGTTGTTTATGGAACAGATGAGCCGGTGACGGTTGCAACCAGACTCAAGGGACGAATTGGTCTCGTGCATCTGAAAGACGCGGCTCGATCGGCGCGGCCGGGAGTCGACTACGGTCGCCCCGCGCCGCTGGGCACGGGCGATGTGCAGATCGCGCGAGTGATCAGCAAGCTTCGCGCCACCGGCTATCGCGGCCCGCTGCTGATCGAATGCGACACTCGCGAAACGGGCCTGGACGCCATCTGCAGCGCGGTGGACTATCTTCGTACGATGCTCGGCTAGAGTCTGCGGAACTCCATGATCGTCAAGATTTGCGGCATCACTACTCTCCACGACGCCAGAATGGCCCTTGACGCCGGGACCGACTGGATCGGTCTGAATCTCGTCTCCGGTCCGCGGCGGATCGAGCTGCCCGCTGTCCTCAACATTCTGAAAGGGCTGGATGCTCCAGCGGCCGCAGTCGCTCTCGTGCATCTGCCGTACGGAGAATCGGACAAATCGATCCTAATGGCTCTGACCGAGCACGGTGTGCGTCGCCTTCAGCTTTACGGCACCGTTACTTCCTCGACGATCGCCGATTTGCGCGGGAAAGGGTTTGAAACGATCTTTGTGTGTCCTGTGAGCAACGAGCGGTCGCTTGAAGAACTGGACTCATTTCTGGCCACGTGCGGCGACGCCCGACCCGATTATGTGCTCTTCGACGCAGCGGTGGCGGGACAAGCCGGCGGCTCGGGACGAAGGGCCAATTGGGACGCCATCGCCGACGCGCACAAACAAGGCCGTTTTCAACAATGGCCGCTGGTGATTCTCGCGGGTGGCCTTACACCCGACAACGTCGGCGAGGCAGTCCAGCGGATTGCACCAGCCGGAGTCGATGTCAGTTCGGGAGTGGAATCCTCGCCGGGACTCAAAGACCCTCGCAAAATCCAGGCATTTCTCACTGCTGCGCGCGCCGATGGTTGATTAGACTCCCTATCGTTTCGCCCCCAAAGACAAAAAAACATTCTTCGACACTGCGGGTCCATGCGCTCCACGTCGCGTTATACGGCGGGGGTGGAAACCTGCTCGGCGTGCTGCCGTTTGATCGTGTTCCCTCGGCGGTGGCACGTCGGGCGGTTTTTTAACGCGGCGTGCTTTAGGAGACACGACATGCTGGAAGAAAACGTCCAAAACAAGTGTGGGGTGTGCGGAAGCGAAACGAACGAAACCCGGGAACTGGGCCCGATTCGCTGGCGGCGATGCTTCCGATGCGGCGGGTGGTCCGCTTCCTACGAATCCAAGAGAATCGCGAGAAAGGCCAAGGGATCGGAAGGCGGCCCTTTCGCGCATACTCCGCCCGGCCGGCCGGTATCTTCCCGTTGCTGATCAGCGCGTATTCCGGAACCAGACCAGAGCATCGTTGCTCAGCCCGCTCAGTCCGGTGCGGTCCAGGGTGGCGACAACGTCGTTCTCCCCGTCGCCATCGAGATCGACGACCAGAATGGAGTTGATGGACGTGCCGGCGCCGGCTTCCGAGGGCGATACATTCGGGTCGGTCGTCGCTGGGCTGTTGCCCGGCGGCTCGTCGTCGATGATGATCTTTGCGATCCACTGATCGTAGACGCTGGGCGCGGCCTGTGGATCCAGCCATAGCAAACCGCCTCCGGCCGAGGTGACGACCTCAACCTGTCCGTCGGAGTTGATGTCGCCGATGGCCAGGGCCTGGGGCGTTCGCGTGGTGAACTCCGCCAAGGTATAGACCCGCCACGGAAGCTGCGGCAGCGGGGCCGTCGTCGCCTGGACTCCCGGTCCCTTCAGCCACTGCACGATACCGCCCGCCGTGGAGCGGACGACCACGTCATCCAGTCCGTCCCCGTCCACATCGCCGACCTTGATGACATCCGCCTGCGTGGCGATCTGGCCCACCGTCCCTACTTGCCAGGTCCCGTCCGAAATGTGGAAGTCGTCTAGGATATCAAACGTAGGATTCCGGAACCAGCGAATGTTCATGCTCTGCGCGTCCGGGAAGGTGGCGACAATGTCCAAATCGCCATCGGCGTCGATATCTCCGAGGGCCACGTCCTTAACGGCCGTGCCACGCGGTATGGGATTGGGAATGCTCTCGGCCGCCCAATTGCCATCGCGGACCGCGGCGATACCTTGGTTGCTGAAGAGCAGCACGTCGGTAGTCCCATCTTCTCCGCCGCACGTCGAGTTCCACGCGACGACGATATCCGAGTCGCCATCGGCGTCGATGTCTCCCACGGACATGCTGGTAAAGCCGCCGACTTCGGGGCTACTGTAATCACCGCTCGTTCCGCCCAGCCGCGAGCTCCCCACGGGGGTCTCCACCCACGCCAGGGCCTGATTCACCTGTCCTGCATCGACGGGGGCCAGGTAGATCAACACCATACCGCTCTGCTCGGCGTCCTGAGGCACCTCGCTGCCCAGACATGCCGGCCCATCCTGCAACGTCTGCTTGAGCAGCACCGCGATGTCGGGCGCTCCGTCCTGGTCGAAGTCGCTCACCGCCAACCCGGACACCGCCACGATGGGAATGTTCCCCGAGAGCGTCGTGGTCTGAAATCGGATCCTGCCCGCGATTCGACGCTGCAAATGAATCTGCACGGGCTGCGACTGATTCCATGCTGACACCAGATCGAGCAGGCCGTCGCTGTCGAGGTCCGAAGCGACCACGAATTGCGGACCGGCGGAGTCTTCGCTTTGCGGATCAACCTGAACGGCTTGGAAGAAGCTTGAGGTTCGCCCGGTGGCCAGGAAGTCGTTGCCGGATGCGCCGCTGCCCAGCACACCGCCGTAGTCGGCGCGACAGCCCGCAAATGCTCCCAATGCGAAGAAGAGCGCAACCAATGCCAAGCTCAGTATTGCAGTCGTCGTAGCCAATCGAACCTTCATGGGCGATTTCCTCAAAATCGACTTTCCTTGTTTCGAGCGGGCGCACTGCCGCGCCGACAGAGTTATCGGCACGGTTGCAGAGGGTCTTTCGGAAACGGCGAACGCACCGGCGCTTCGGCGGGTTGTCCGATAACGACACTCGGACGTAGCAGAAATCCGCGTCGAACGAAAAGGCAGCGAAGCTCTGCTCGTTAATCGTTACAGCAGCCCGGGCGTATTGCCCAACGCCTGTATCATCTTGAGGGCCGCGGGACCGGCGAGTACGACCAGAATGGCCGGGAAGATGAACAGAATAAGCGGGGCCATCAGCTTAACCGTGGTCTTCTGGGCGCGTTCCTCTGCCGCCTGCCGTCGCTTGACCCGAAGTGCGTCCGACTGATTCCGCAACGCCTTGGCGATGCTCGTACCGAAGCGTTCGGCCTGATTGATGATCGCCACAAGCGAGCGGACTTCGTCGAGACCGGTACGCGCTCCCAGATTGCTGAGCGCTTCCGAACGGGGAATGCCCATCTGGCTTTCCATGGTGACGATCTGTAATTCTTCTGAAAGGGTGGGATGGACTTTTTTCATCTCGTCGCCGACGCGCTGAAAGGCCGCGTCGAGTCCTAACCCAGACTCCACGGAGATTACCATCATGTCCAGCGTGTCGGGCAGCCCGTTCTTTATTTTCTCGTTTCGCTTTGAAATCGCGGAGCTCAGCCAGAAGTTGGGGGCGAGGAATCCAAGAGCGGCGGCGATCAGGACGATGCCGATGGCGTTCTCGAAATTCGTCCCTTTGGCCCACACATAAGCCGTCGCCGCAAGGCCCAACAGGACGGCCATGACCGTTTTGCTCGCCAGAAAAGTCGTGGGTGCGTTTTCCGCGCGCATGCCGGCGTTTGCGAGCTTGACGCGAAGCCTGGACATCTGCTCGACGTCGTTCTTCATCCCCGAGCGGATGGCCAGCGGTGCGACGGTGTTCAGGACCCTCTTGGCGACGGATTCCTTGGCCTGGCGGCGCAATTCCTTCATCGCGTTGTGGGCGCGGCGTCCGGCCATGCGCCGCTTGATGGAGTCGTCGTCCTGAGTCGGCTTGGGCCAAAAGGCGTAGATAATCAGCATGATGCTGACCACCAACATCCCGCCGAGTAAGAGAGCTGTGCTCATAGTCGTCTTCCCAGAGTCCGCAACCGGTCGTCCGTCACACCTTGATGTTCACGATCCATCGAATCATGGCGATCCCCATGAGCTGCATTCCGGCGGCTAGCATCAGCATGATCTGGCCGCGCGGATCCTCGAGCAGCACGCGTGCATAGGCCGGGTTCAAGTACATCGAGGCGACAAACACGACCGCGGGAAGGGCGAACAGGACCCATCCCGATAGTCTGCCTTCGGCGGTCAACCCCCGGACCAGCCCGGCCAGTTCAATTCGCTCGCGGATCACGCCGCTGATGTTGTCCAGCACTTCAGCCAGATCACCGCCCGTCTGCCGCTGGATCATCACCGCGGTGACAAAAAAGCGGACGTCGAGAGAATCGACGCGATCAGCCATGGATTGAAGCGCTTCCTCGACTTTCACGCCGAGGTTTTGTTCGTGGTAGACCTGGGCAAATTCGGTGGCGATGGGCGGCGGCATCTGCTCATAAACGAGCTGAATGGCACCGGCCAGAGAATGACCGGCGCGAAGCGCCTGCCCCATCATCTCGAACACATCGGGCAACTGCGTGGTGAGCTTCGTCATTCGGCGTTTTCGACGGAAGCTCAGCCACATCAGCGGCAGCACCATCGTCGCAACACCACACCCAAACGCGGCGATGAAGTTGACCTGGACGGCCCATAGCGTCAACGTGATGAGCACGGCGGAGCCGCCCAGATTGAGCAACATCTGCGACGCGGACCAGTCCAAATCAGCCTGGTCAATCAGCGATTGCAGCCTGGGAGTGAACTTCAGCTTGCCAACCAGCATGTCCGCGAAAGATCCGCTTTGGCCGCGGGCGGCGCGGCGCACGAGCGTGGACGTTGCTTTTTCCCGCGACGGACGGTCCCCGCGCAGGCGTTCCCGCATCCGCTTGGTCTGGGCCGCCCTGCTCTCGGTGACCGCCTGGAAAATCCCGTAGAAGAGCAGCATGGAGCCGACGGTCGGCAGGACGTAGACCCACACTTCAGACGCCGCCATCATCTGCGTCGCCCAACTTTCGATCATAACCAGCACCATCGCGGGCATCGCTTAATCTCCCTCGTCGGTGAGGAGCACTTGCCTCTGGAAGAGCGCCGGGTCCACGTCGCATCCGCACGTCTTGAGTCGGTCGAGGAACGACGGTCGGATGCCGCTGGCGATAAAGTGCCCCTGGGCTTTTCCGTCGGCGCTGACTCCGGTCTGTTCGAAGGAGAAGATGTCCTGCATGGTGATCATCTCGCCTTCCATGCCGGTCACTTCCGTCACGCTGATGATCTTCCTCGATCCGCCGACGAGCCGTTGGGCCTGCACGAGCACGTGAATGGCGGAGGCGAACTGCTGACGAATGGCCTTGACGGGCAATTCAAATCCCGCAGTCATGACCATCGTTTCGACGCGGGCCACGGCGTCACGGGTTGAATTCGCGTGCACGGTGGTGATCGACCCGTCGTGCCCGGTATTCATGGCCTGCAACATGTCGAGCGTTTCCGGACCGCGGCACTCACCGACGACGATCCGATCCGGCCTCATACGCAAGGCGTTGATGAGCAGGTCTCGGATGGTGATGCGTCCCTTGCCCTCGATATTGGCGGGCCGGGTTTCGAGGCGCACGACGTGGGGCTGTCGCAGTTGAAGCTCCGCCGCGTCCTCGATGGTGACGATCCGCTCCACGTCCGGAATGAAGGTGGACAGGTTGTTGAGCAGGGTGGTCTTACCTGATCCGGTTCCGCCCACGACGACGATGTTGAGATGGGCCTTGACGCACGCGCCGAGGAAGTCTCTGATCTCCGGCGTCACCGACTTGAATCGGATGTAATCGTCCCAATTGAGGGGATCAGCTCCGAAGCGCCGGATGGACATCGCCGCCCCATCGATGGCGAGGGGGGGAATGACGGCGTTGACGCGCGACCCATCGGCGAGTCGTGCGTCGACGAGCGGACAGGTCTCATCACACCGTCGCCCCACGGCGGAGACGATTTTATCAATCACGTGCATGAGATGGGCGTTGTCGCGAAACTCGACTTCCGTCGTTTCCAGCTTCCCGTGCCGCTCCACGTAGACGTGCTTGGGACCATTGACCAGGATGTCGCTGACCGTTTGGTCGGCAAGAATGACCTCCAAGGGTCCCAGTCCAAAGGTTTCGTCAAGGACCTCGCTGATGATTCGCTGCCGCTCATTGAAATTGAGCAGCGTGTTCTCCTGGTCCGCGAGCTGGGAAACGATCTCCTGAACCTGGTGGCGCAGCGATTCGTCGTCGCCGACCATACGAGTAAGATCGAGCTGGTCGATCAGCTTACGATGCAGGCGCATCTTGAGGGCATTGAACTGCTCGACCTTCTCCTTTGAAACTTTTGGCTTTCCCGCGGGCGCAGCAGGCTTGCGTTCCCGTTCGGGCGGGGACACCGGCTTTGGCGCCGCCGGCTGGACTGCCGCCGGCGTCGCCACGTTGTTGTTCAAAGACTTCCGGCCAAACATTCAGAAAATCCCCCGTTATGCACAGCGTCGGCTATGCCGCCGCCCAGCCCGAACGGGCTGCACTTCCTGGGCGCGACGAAGCAAGTGCTTGCGCGGTCAGCCGCTCGGAGCGAATATCCGCCCGATGAAGCCCTTCTTGTCGCGCGCATCCTTATCATCGGTCTGGGGATCGCTCCTATGAAGCCGTTCGGCGATTTCCTTGATCGCCATGCGTACCTTTGTTTTCGGACCATGGGTGATGAGCGGCTCACCGAGGTTGATGGCTCCACTCACGGCTGACCAATCGTCCGGTATTGTTGCGAGTAGTTCGATCCCCAGCGTTTCGGTCACGTGGGCGACGGAAAGATGGCCGGACTCTCGGCCGACGCGGTTACAGACAAGCTTTGTGCGATCCAAGTTGTAGCCGCTAGCCCGCATATTCTCGAGTATACGTAGTGCATTTCGCACGCAGGGCACCAGGAGTTGCACCACCAGCACGTTAAGGTCCGATAGGGCCAGGATCGATTTGGCGCTAAGGTCGAATCGAACGGGACCGTCGGCCACGACGTAATCGTTCATGTTCAGTAGAGCGGAGAACATGCCCATGCAGGAGGCGGCGGTAATGTTGTCGGCTTCAGCAGTAGTCGTCGGCCGGCTCAGCACCTGCACTCCGGTGGAATGCGCGGCCAAGGCCCGGGCGACCACGGACGGCTCCAAATGGTCGGGCGCTCCGCACAAATCCGCGAGCGTGTACGTCGGGTCCACGTCCAGGAGCGTGGCGACCTGTCCAAAGCGATAGTCGAGATCGACAACCGTGACGGCGCCGGAGGCCAGCGCCGCAAGTTCGACCGCCAGATTGGTCGCTAGCGTCGTCGCCCCCATGCCCCCGGCGGTACCGATAACCGTGATGAGCTTGCCTTGGGTGATGCTCTCGACGCGGTGACGAGTCACACGATTGATGGCTTCCAGGAGCGTGTTTTCGTCAATGGGCTTGGGAAGGAATTCCCGGACCCCCAATCGCATTACCTGTAGAATCAGCGGGCCGTCCGTCGATTCGGACGCAGCGAAGATGGCGATGTCACGGTGAGCGGCGGCAACCTCGCTGATGAACGGAAATATCGCTTCTCGATTCGGATCCAGGTTGATCAGGATGACGTCGACGGGAAACTGGCTGACGGCCTGAGCGAGTAGAGCAGCCTCTTCCACCTCCGCGACGATCTTCACGCCCTCGAGCTTGAGAAGCATCGCGCGGAGGAGGCCCCCAAAGTCCTCACAGTTGTTTAGAATGATGAACTTGAGGTCTTGTCCCATGGACTCAGCTTCACCGCATGGGCCCAGCCCGGTCTGGCCGCTCCCGCCTTGGTCGCGGCGTTCGTCGCAGGTCCCTGCTGGGACCGCGCCTCACCCCCGCACTCGACATTCGCAGGGAGGGTCTGATCCCCCGCCGGCATGTCCTCGTAGCCATACCACGCGCGAGGTTTGCCCGAGCTCAGACCACTATCGTCTATCGGCTTACGCAAGCGCGGATTTGCGAGACAAGTCCGCAACGTCCGAGTACAGAAATAAGATGGGCTTCGCCCCCGCCCTCACCATGCCGTTAAAAAAAGTAGCGCCGCCCCCTTAGGGGCGGCGCGGAGTGGCTATGCTGCGCCTTCGCGCGCTACGCTCGCACGTCTGTTATCCGACGTGCCGTCTCCCTGCTCTCTAGCGTACGCGGCTTCCGGGAACGTGGCCCCAGGGACCGTGAACCGAAAGCTCGTCGGGATCAGATTCAATGACGGATTGCCCATGCTTCTTGCAGTTGGAGCAATCGCCCTTGTCACACGTTTCCTCGTCACCTTCCAGCAAGCCCATGGCGTACAATTCGAAGTCAGAGGGATCGTTTCGACCCTCGTTGGGGAGCTTGACCATCTGATGGGCGTCGAGCGGGGCGACGATTTCGGGCGTTACAAGAATGACGAGTTCGGACAAGGACCGTCGGAAGTTAACGGACCGGAAGAGCGCCCCGAGCACCGGTACACCGCCGATGCCGGGGATTCGCGAGGACAATCCACGAACCTCCTCGCCGAGGAGTCCGGCGATGGCGATGGTCTGTCCGCTGCCGAGCTCGACAGTGGTCTCAGTGGATCGAGTTCGCAGACCGGGCACGACGTTCCCCTGGAACTGCACGGCCGCGGTGAAATCCAGCTCCGACACATCGGGCGCGACGCGCAACCGAACGCGCTGCTGCCCCTGCACCAGGGGGGTGAAGTTCAGGCGCACGCCGAACTCCCGGAACTCGACGGTAACTCGGAAATCGCCTTGCGGGACAAGAATGGGGAACTCCCCGCCGGCAAGAAACGTAGCCGTCTCACCGCTGATGGCCACGAGATTAGGCTCGGCCAGGACGCTGAGCAGCGAATTATCCGCCATGGCTTTGATGAAAAGCTGAAGCTGAGCGCGGGGGAAGCCTAGTGACAACGTGGGGTTCAAGCCCAGCGGAATGCCCTCTTCACCGGTCACAAACGGCAGATTCTCCGTCACCAGCGAGTCGGCGGCGGCCCCGATGTTGATGGGATTAATCGCCGCCAGCTGATTGACAAGGAATCCGTCGCGGAAGTTTTCTCCCGCGAGCCACCCATTGACACCCAGTTCGCGAGCAGCGGCGCGACTCAACTCGGCCACCACGCACTTCAACATGACTTGCTGCTCGCCGGCAACTTCCAGGTGGTTTTGAACCCGCGTAGTGGTCCGCCCCTCGGTGGGCGGAGGCAGAAACAGTTCCGCGAGCTCGACCATTCGTCGTGCACGTTCGGCGCTGCTGACCGTCCCCACGAGTACGACGTTGCCCATGACGGACGTAGCCTTGGCGCTGGACAGCGGATCGATGTCCTTCAAAGCATCATTGAACCGCCCGAGATCCAGCTCCACGGCCACTTCGAAGACGTAGGGTTTGCCGTCGGTGCCGCTGAGGACCACGGTGGTGGTTCCAAACGCCTCGCCGGTAATGAGCATCCGCGTGGGGCTGACCACCTGGACGTCGGCGATCTGCTTGGCGATGACGTCGGCCCGTTGGGCTTCGACGGTCGTCTCCACGGTCACGCTGCGGTTAAGCGGAACGGTGACTCGTTGAGAATTGGCCGCCAGATCGAGCACCGAGGCTTTGAATTCCTTTGCCCCGGCCTTTGCGTCCGGCTTAGGCTGAGCCCCGGCCTCGGCCGCTCCCAGCACACACGCTGCCACAGCGACGATGATCGCACCGCTGCGGCGGCAAGGGAAAAAGTTCTTTGGTCGCGTCGTCTCCATGACATTCATGCACATTGGCGGCGTTCTCCTCACTACTTTAGTACTAAGTACTACTCAGCACCCGGTTGGTGCTTGTTTTCCTCGACTTCAACAGCATCGCCGGTCCCAGGCTCCTCATTGCCTGCGTGATCGGCGGGAACCTTCGGCTCACTGCCCGCCCTGGTCGGACGGTTCAGGCCGCGTTCCTTTGAACCACTCATTGTGGCCGATGCTTGCGTGGGCGCTCCCTGAGCCATCGCCATGATCTGCGACGACTTCGCGCTGACGAACGTGATTTGTTCCACCAACGTCGGCTCCTTGGTCTGGGTTACCCCGTGGAAAACCAGGACCATGTGCGGATCAGGCTCTTCGGGCGGATATCTATCCGCTGTCCGATCCTTGCTCGGTCGCGGCTGACCGTCCGCAGCGGAGGGCTTGGTCGGCGTCTGTGCGTCGGCTGCCGGGGCGGGCGGCGTATCAATGCCCGATCCCTTCATGATTTCATTGCCGTAGGCCACGGCCGGCCGGTTCTGTGTCTTATCTTCCTCGCCGCGCATGGCCAGAGTGATCTTTCCTCTCGTGCCGGCAAGGTGCAGCTTCGGAACCTCTTCCTCCGGCACGAGCAAAGTCGCCGACTTGGCGGGCCTGGTCTTCTGAGCGGCCGAGTCCGCTTCCGGATTGGTTCCGTACCCGATAGCGGCGACTTGAATGTGCTGCAGAATTACTTCCGCCATCGTTTCTTTCTTGCCCTTAGTGCCGGACTCGATGTCCATGACCACAATGACGTCCACCCAATCGCCGGGCTGCATCTGGTACGCCACGCCCGAGACCTCATCGATTTTCACGGACACGGCGCGATAGCCCGGAGGGATGCGCCCGACCATCCCGGGTCTCGTCCCCGGGGGAGCCAACATGGACAAAAGCACAGGAGAGTTCTTTGAAATGGGCTTGGCCGCAACGCGCCCGACGGCCGTCTCGACCTTGTCCATACGCTCCGCAGCGGGAGCGAAGAGATTCTCGGGCGTCTCCACCGTCTCCACCATTTCCTTCTGGATTTCCTCGTGGGCCGCGATGTCTTGCTTGGCTCGCACGACGGTAACGACCTGCCGTGCCTCGCCCGACGCCTTGGCCTTGCGAATCGTGTCAAAGGCGAATTTCACGGCCAAAAGACCGACTCCCAAACCAACCACCAATGGTACGACTGCCCTTCGGTTCATCGTTCGTCCTCTATCGTTGCAGGCCTTGGGAGGCGCCATCCGGTTGGCGGTCCCTGACGGCTCTTAGCATCAGGTCCGCGAGTACCCGCCTCGGTGCCTCAGAATCCCAATCACGTCTGTTTATCGGATGGTTTTCGACGAGGTTAGATTTAACGGAAGAAAATTATTTGCCCCCTTCGGCACGCATGGTTTCAGCACCGTTACCTTTACGTTGCTCTTGCACTTTCAGCATGATGACGATGCCGTTTCGATACTTTCGCAGGTTGCGCAGGCAAAAACCCGCGTCCGACGAGCGACTGTGCTCGCGATCCGCGGGTAAAGCCGTGCTGACGAGCTGTGCCCTGGTTACATTCCCTCTTTGCGCATGCTGCACGCCCCTCCAAGATCATAGGAATGCGTCCCAAAAAACCCTCCCATCAACGACACATCATCGTAGGGAATGGTCACATTCACTGTCTCGACCGGGTCCGCCGCGGTGGCGTGGGTCATCGATACCGTATAGGTCGTCAGTCCCGTCGGCTCCATGACTTCGGAGATGCGGTTGAGCACGGCGGTATACGGCTCCTCCGAGGTTTGCAGAATCGCGATGCGCGTGCCCTCGCGGGCCGCTGTCTGCAACGCCTGGCGGACCATGAACACCCAGCCATACTCGATAATCCCAAACAGAATCGTCAGCAGGAGCGGCAATACGACCGCGAACTCCACAACGGCCGCTCCGCGTGCGCGCTCCGTTCGATGGCCCCTGCGCAGCGAGACACGTTGAATCCAATTCGTCAGCTTCATGGTTATAACCCCCACCATCCAAACATTTTCGCCGCCAAGATCACCAGCGTCCCAGCCGTCAGCGGCACACCATAAGGAAGCAGTTGTGAAGTCGTTCCGAAGCTCTTGGCGGATCCCGTCTCACTGAATACGGCCTGGGGAGTGGAGCACTTGGCAACGATCACGCCAATGTTCGCGCATGCCATCCGCAGCCGCCCCGTCGACAGAATCATGACCACGGCCGCCACTCCGCCGATCACCGCTCCGAGGGCGAAGGAGTAAAACGTGAGCAGCGGACCCAACCATACGCCGATCGCCGCCATCAGCTTCACGTCACCGGCGCCCATTCCGTGCATCAGCCACGGTACGATGAGCAGCCCGAAACCCGTCAGCAACCCCAATGTCGCGGCGGAAAGCCCGGTTGTTCCGAAATACCAAGCCTGAACAATGAAACCGGTCACGATGAGAAAGCCGTTGAGCCAGTTCGGCACGCGGCGCTGCGAGTAGTCAATCCAGGAGGCCAGCAAAACGCCGGGCACTAGAACGGCGCAGGTCGCTTCCCAAAACCCGAATTCCATGGTGGCTTACTCCAACCTCACAAAACAACATCAAGCGAAAAAACAGAAGACCCTCAAGTAGAGCCTACGATATGCGGCACAGCCCCGGCTGAACCTTAGTTCGCGGACTCGCCTCCGCGCCCCTGATAGTCCTCTCTAAACAAGAACGGACCGACGGACGCCGCCCTGATGACGGCATCCGCCGGATCCAAATCCTGTTCGCTCGGGCTCACGCAAAGCGAGGGGACCAACCCCACCGCTCCAAGCCCAGCGCCGGCTTACGACGCGGCGCCCGTGGGCAAGCTGCCGTCCACGTTCGTAAAGATCGTGTCCACCGTAGTGCCCAGCCCGGTAATCGCGCCGAGAGCGACGATAATAATCAGGGCGAGCATGACGGCATATTCGGTCGCCGTCGGGCCGTCTTCAGATCGAAGAAAGTTCTTTGCACGGGTCAGGAAATTGCTCATACGAAAGACTCCTCTCTCATAGGGGGCTGCTTGCGACAGCCCGATTGAATTCGAAGGTTGCTCAGGCGCCGCGATCGGGCCCGACCCCTCCATCTAAACACTCGAACCTCCAACAAGGGCGCGAGCTTGATGCCTTTGATATTCGTGTTCGCATCACCCAGGTAGAATCGGAAGGGATGAATCGCTTCCCCCCCATCCGATCGACGACGCCAATGCGCCGCTACTTTCCCCTATCCACTAAGAACCCCCGGCTGCGGCGCCCGCGGGAATGGTGCCGGCGAGACTCGTATACAAGTTGTCCATATGGGTGCCGAAGCTGCTCAGCGCCCCAATGACCGCCACGCAGATCACCGCGATCAGGACGGCGTATTCGGTCGCAGTCGGTCCATCTTCACGCCGGCACAGCTCAAGCGCTCTTTGATAGATTGCACGCATAGCCGCGCTCCTCTTCCCAGACGTCCTTTGGACGATGGCAGACGGCGCACGCCTCGTCGGCGTTTCGCCATCATCCTTCCTCAGCGTCGAATATGGAGGCGCTGTGAGCAAATGAAAAATGCAAAAACCAAGTAAAAAAAGGAACGGCGGAGCGCAAGCCCCGGTTATCGGGTCTGAAAAATAGGGTATGAGCGCCGTAACGCCGGTCCGCAACTTCGTGTTGTACCCTTTGGAGGGCCTTCAAGCAGTCAAAACACGAGGACGATACTTGCGCGATGTCGAAGGACTGGGAAAAACTGCTGGTCGAACGCCTCTGCAATCACGCCCACCGTGACGGAGGATGGAGTTATTCCCCATCCGGAACCGTTTGTGCGGAGGCGACCAGTCTTGCCTGCATGGCGCTTACAGTTCGAAGCACAAGAACGGACGTGGTTGAAGAGGGCCTGGCACTTCTTGCCGGAATGCAGCATCGAGACGGGAGCATCCCCGTGGTCCGGAACATGGAAGCGCCGGCCTGGACGACGGGACTTGCAATCCTGGCATGGTGCTCGGCTGCCGCCGAGTTTTCCTTTGATGCGCAAAAGGAAAGCGCGGTGGCATGGCTGCTGCGCACGCGCAGCAAGACCATCGACCCCAACCCCAGCGTGTACGGACACGACACCATGCTTACCGGCTGGTCGTGGGTTGCAGACACTCACGCCTGGGTGGAGCCCACGGCCTACGCCGTTCTCGCCTTGCGCGCCGCCGGAAAAGCGGCGCACCCTCGTGCGGGCGAGGGAGCAAGACTCATTCTGGATCGCGCCATTCCCACCGGCGGCTGGAACTATGGCAACCCTCGAGTGTATCGAAACACGCTTCGTCCATTTCCTGGACCGACGGGGGTCGCATTGGCCGCTCTAACCGATCAGACGGCCGATTCCCGGATTGAAACAGGCATCACCTATCTAAGGAATGAACTGGAGCGCGTTCGATCGCCCATGTCCCTCGGTTGGGGATTGATCGGGCTATCCGCCTGGGGGCGACGGCCGCCCGACGCGCCTGCATGGCTTGAGGAGAGTGCAATCCGCTCCCTGCGTCGTCCGCCCAATGCCTTGTTCGACTCACTCCTTCTTCTGGCCGCAGTAGAGCCTTGCCCGATCCCGGCCCCACCGCTGGAGGCAGCGACAAGCCATGGATAACGATACGCACCCCTGCAATGGTATTGCTACGGGCCGAAAGATGTCCCGACGCGAGATGCTCGGCGCGGGCGGCGCGTTGCTTCTCGGAGGAAGCATTGCCGCGGGACTGCGCTTTGCGTCGGGCCGGGAACGCGGTCATCGGGCCGATGTTTTCATCGGCAGAGCGCCCGACTATCGCCGCGACCTTAGCCGAATCGTTCAGGACGGGCTCTCCAGTTTGGGAATCACTCATAGCGAGGTACGAGGTAAACGGATCCTTCTCAAGCCCAACCTCGTCGAGACGGCCCGAGGGCAAACTCATATCAACACCAATCCGGCGGTTCTGCTCGCGGTGGCTGAGGCGCTTCGTCAATTTGACGCACGCGAAGTAATCGTAGCCGAGGGTCAGGGACACCGCCGCGACAGTTGCCTCGTCCTCGACGAATCCGGAATGGGTGAGGCCCTGGAGTACGCTGACCTCTCTTTTATTGATCTTAACCACGATGAGGTCGTCCGCGTGCCCAATGCCGGTGGATGGACCGACCTTGGGCCCCTTTATCTTCCCAGGACCCTGCTGGATGTCGATTGGGTGATTTCAGTCCCCAAGATGAAGACCCATCACTGGGCGGGGGTGACCTGCTCGATGAAAAACCTCTTCGGCGTCATGCCGGGCGTCGTCTACGGCTGGCCGAAGAACGTGCTGCACTATGCCGGGATCGCGGAGTCCATTCTTGACATTAATGCCACGGTGAAGCCGACTCTTGCGATCGTCGATGGTGTGGTGGGCATGGAAGGCGACGGGCCGATCATGGGTACTCCGAAAGAGGTCGGCTGCATCGTCATGGGTCGCAACCTGCCCGCCGTGGACGCCACATGTTCCCGAATCATGGATTTGAACCCGTACGGCATCAGTTATCTGGCTCAAGCGTCGGGACGACTGGGGCCCATCCACGAAAAAAACATCACCCAGCGAGGCGAGCCGATTGCAACTTTGCGTACGCGCTTTGAGTTGCTCGACGTCCCTCACCTGAAGTCCGTCGTGACGGGGTAAAACGCAATTCTCCCCACCATTGGGTTCGCATTAGGCAACTTAGACGGACCACCGACGAAGCATCAAAGCTCGACGAAGTAGAAGCAAAGCGCCGCTCAAAAGCGGTGGCGCACGTTTTCAGTTAGGTCTACCAATCCGAACAGTGCCACCCCGCAGCAAGCAGATATCATGAGAAAAACGGGTCACTTTGAGGAATTACCAACTGACGATTGGATGACTTTGTTTAGCGGCGGTCCGGAGGCGCGCTCCTTGTCATAGTCGGCCTGTCGGGGTTGTCGCGATAGTCCATGAGTCCTACGTTGTCGTCGGCCTTAGCCCGTTTCAACTCCTCGCGAATTCGGGCCACTAATTTCTCGTCGCCGTTCGGGCTATATTCGCGGAAGCGCAGGACGGTTTCATTTCTCTCGGGAATCGTCGGGTACTCAAACCGTCCCTCTTCCGGGATAACTACATCGCCGAAGCGCATTGCACCGGATGAGCTGAGGACTATTGACGGCTTGTCGCTGCGCTCGCCGGTGAACTGGGCCGATCGGACAAGAAACTCACGCTTCGGATCGACGGTCAATTCCCAGTTTCCTTCTTCCGACGCACAGTATGATCCCTTACCCCGAAGGCGGATCATCCCCTTCTCGTCCGCCGCCTGCTCCGCGGCTTTCTCGAGCCGATCCGAGAATCCGATCCCCGCCGCCAAACACCAGCGGTCCACTTCGTACCAATCATGAGGGTCGGTCAGCCTGAAAACGCTGCGCATGGCTGTCTTCATCTCCCGAATTACCTGTCCGCCGGGATCAACAATTATTCCGCGGTGTTCCCAGAGCGTCTCATTTGTGGTCGCATCCATCAGGCTCCTGCGGGACGCCACCCGCCAGATAATCAAGTTGCCTTCGTCGTCGTAGTCAAGCTCCGTATAGCTGCCCGTTCCCGGGGCGCGGTAGACAACCGGCGGATACTCTGTCGTCTCACATTCCACGGCGCGCACGCCTTCCCTCTGCGTTATGGTGCACAGCTCCGTTTTCCTGCTGTGGTCGAAAAGGATAAAGCTGCTGGGGAGCTCCATTTCGAATAGGATGGTGAAGCGCGACGACACCGCGGCATCGGCAGCGCGCAGGCGTTCGAGCATCGCCGCATCCCCCGGATCAGCGCCATCGGCGCAAAGGCGCAGACTATCAAGTACTAGCACCGCAAGAGCGATGGAGACGCATTTCGCACCGGCATCGAACATGAGCATAACTCCTGGGGCAGTTCTACACCCCAACCACCTATTCTAGGGAGGACAACCGCACACGCGGCTCACGTCTCGCCCTTGGGGACCGCCGATGGGGGTGCCGCCGCACGCGCCTGTGTCACAGCGGACGCGGACATTGAGACCAATGCACTCCTCACCGCAGCCTCTGTATACTGTTACCCAGTCATGCATCGGCTCTGTATCCGTCGGAATGCAAGGGTCGCTCGTCCGATCATAGCGCTGCGCCACAGTCAAATAGCCGACGTACGCCCGGTCGGTATTGCATCGCGGCGGGCCGATTCGGTTAGGGTGCTTGTCGCACGTTGCAGACTCAAGGGTATTTACGATACACCAGTCCGAAGCGCACGGTTCGCTGGGGTCGTTCGTGGCGTGCCCGCATTCGAAGTACTTAGCCGACACGGTGTGGCAATTGTCGCATCTTGGCTGGCACAAATCCGCCGGTGAGCACGTGGTACCGCCTTGAAACGTCCCGCCGTGCTCGGCGCAACATAGCGGCTGTTGGCAATGCTAGGCAGAAAATGAGTATGGTGTCCCCGGATTTCCGAGCTATTGGATGCGATCAATTTCCAGCAACTTTTGTATCCTCTAGTTAGTCGATCAAGGCTTCACGTGTTCGGCGTTGTTGCTGCTCTTCACTTGCTCGAGCACGAAAAGACGAGTGTCGGATCTGGGACCGTCCACAATAGAGAATATCACGTTCAGATCATCGCCGAGAAGCGCCGCGAGGTGCTCGAGCACGGTGCCCTCCTCCGGGAGTGAAACGGGGTCTGTGTAAAGGGGCGCGCGGGGGTCACCCTTCATTACAGGAGATATTAGATTCCCAAACTCCGTGTCGGTCTGCTTCAAATGCTCAACAAAGGCGGAAGTTGCTTCCAGGCGAGGCAGATTTCTTATTTTGACTTTTACCACCTTTTTGTAAGATTCTGACTTGGGATAGACTACTAGATGATCGCCCAGCAGGCTGTAGGTGTAGGCGTCCCGCGTCCGGATGAGTTCATCGAGTGCCTCGCGTAGCGGCAGTTCTTCCTCACGCAACTGCACGGGTTCCGACTTCTCTCCCACGAGGCTGATAAAAGAGAGCGGTACCCTATACTTCTGCCGAAGTACATTCACTGTTTCCCTCGGAGTGCCCGCCATGTCCCGGAGCATCACGCGCCTTTCGTCCAACATCCTCACGATGTCACCGCGCCTGCTCTGACTTTCGGCAGCAGTGGAACTCATAATACTGATTGCAATCGCATGTCTTAAGCAAAGCGACTTCACTTTCGACTCCCGGTACGAATACCTAGTTCCTTGTTACCGTCCCCGTACACGTGCCACCCGGAAACGTAATCGTAAAAACGATGGTGCGCGTTTCCACGAGGCGACCATCAAGGTACAGATTCTGTGTGTAGGTCTCGGTACAGCCCCCGGCAGGAAAGGCGTTCGAGCCTGCGCACAAAGCGTATGTGTCTGTACACCCGTTGATGGAATTCCCGCAACCCACGGGGCACCCGGGACCAGTTGTAACACCCCCAGGAACACATCCCGCGTCGGTCGTAACACTCTCGGTTACACTGGCACCCTGCATATCGATAGAATCGCAGCTATGAGTGAGGCCTGTCACGTCGAATTGAATGCCCGCTCCGCAGGTCCCTGCCGGACACCCATGCGTCGATTGATTCGCGTAAGTAATCCCCAATTGATTGACGATCTGAGGTACGAGGTCTTTCCCGCGCTTGCATGAACCTGATCCATCGCAGGCGTATCCCGGCGGGGTGCAGATACTGCTTTCCGGCTCGCAGGACGTACAAAGAGGCTTGGGCATACATTGCGTTCCGCTACATGTTTCGCACTGGTTACAGACTGTTACCTGCCCAACGGCCGAGCAGGTGGTGCCGTTAGAAAGGGTTCCGAAAAGCAGGAAGAAGTGTGTGCCGGGCGGGGCGTCGGCGCTCACGTCCACAGTGAAGTTGCGGGTAAAAGGTGAATCCGCGCAGCTTGATCCTCCCGGCGGGTTGATCGTCAGGTACTGATGGCTCTTGATCGTCTCGAAAGTGATCGACTCGCATTCAGGAGCGCACGATCCGGTCAGTTCCATCGTCACACTTGTTCCCGCGCACGCACTCACCGGATCGATCGAGAACGAGCACGCGCCGAGCTGACACACCGGCCCGCCGTCCGCCACCGCGCTAGGACAACATGTCTCCTGCGCCCCACAGCATTCCCCGTCGCAACAGTCTTCGGGCGTCGGACAACACCGCAAAGGAGACTCATTACAGCAATACGGGCTCTCCGCGGGGCAGCACCCCGCCCCGCAACAGGTTTGCCCGGATTGACAGCAGTGATCGGGGTTGTTGCAGCAGAACTGGGTAGACGAACAACACCCCGGCCCGCAGCAGCTTTGGTTGGCTTCACAGCAGTGCGGCGGATTGTTGCAGCAGAACTGGGCAGACGAACAACACTCCGGCCCGCAGCA
>Ga0187893_10000209_pt1 | contig 145016 bp, 98 predicted proteins | sample MA1701074metaG_FD_139574 | JGI IMG/M metagenome (GOLD analysis project Ga0187893, IMG submission 139574) | White microbial mat communities from a basaltic lava cave in the Kipuka Kanohina Cave System on the Island of Hawaii, USA - MA170107-4 metaG ...
AGATTCGGGGCGCGCGCACTTCGAGCTGGCGAGAGCGTTGGTCCAGGCCGGCCGTCTCGATGACGCCGCTGCACGCCTGCGGGAAGCTGTGCGATTGGACCCGAACCATGCGGCGACGCGCCTGCTGCTGGGCAAAACCTATTTCCGCTTGGGCCTCATCGAAGAAGGCCGCCGCGAAACAGAAACCGGCCGCAAGCTCTCCCAAGCAGCGGATCAAGCTCGCGTGCGGGCGCAGCAGACGGTGCTCCCGGACCCGAGGCCTGCAGCGGAACCAAACCCTTAAGCCTTCGCCAAAAACTCAGCCCCAGCCGGAACCCGAAATGCCAAGTCCGGCTGATAAGATGGGCCCGTGCGAGGAGGGCTAATGCGCAACCACGACAACCTGCAACGACGCGAATTTCTGGGGACAATCGGGACGCTTTCGATCGGCGCCCTCATTTCCCAAGGACTGTTCGCCGCCGACGAGCGTAGGGGCGACATGATCTACCGTAAACTCGGGCGGACCAACGAAAGCGTCTCAGCCATCGGCCTCGGCGGCGCTCACATAGGGCGGCCGGAGGAGCAGGAAGCCATCCGCATCATGCGGACCGCGATCGACAAGGGCATCAACTTCCTGGATAATTGCTGGGACTACAGTAACGGCAAGTGCGAACAATGGATGGGCAACGCACTACGGGACGGCTATCGGCAAAAAGTCTTCCTGATGACCAAGTTCGACGGCCGTACGAAGGAATCCACCGCGAAGCAGATCGATGAATCGCTGCAGCGGCTGCAGACGGACCATATCGACCTGATGCAATACCACGAAAACATCCGGATGGAGGATCCTGACCGGTTCTTCGCCGAGGGCGGGTCGATTGAAGCGCTGCTCGAAGCAAAAAAGGCGGGCAAGATCCGCTATATCGGATTCACCGGTCATAAGGACCCGGTCGTACACCTGCGGATGCTCGAAGTGGCACAAGCCAACAAGTTCCATTTCGATGCCGCGCAGATGCCTCTCAACATTCTGGACGCACAGTTCCGCAGTTTCGCCCACGATGTCGTGCCGAAACTGGTCGAGCAGGGCATCGGCGTGCTAGGGATGAAGCCTATGGCCAGCGGCACGATCCCCAGAAACGGATTTGCGACCGGCATCGAGTGCCTGCACTACGCGCTGAACTTGCCGACCTCTGTGGTGATTACAGGCTGCGACACTATGGAAAGGCTAGATCAGGCGTTGGAAGCGGCCCGCACTTTCAAACCGCTCAGCCAGAGCGAGATCTCCGGGCTGCTCTCAAAGACCAAGGAAGCGGCGTTGTCGGGCAAATACGAGCTATTCAAAACCTCGACACGGTTTGACGGCACGGCCCGCAATCCGCAGTGGATGGGCTAGGAGGCGTCGTGATCTTCTTCCAGCCAGGATTGGGACCGTCCGAATTCCGCAAATGTAAACGCCCGCTTGCGCCTCATCCAAGGCCGCAAGCGGGCGTCGTGTTAGTTGTTTGACAAACCGCCGTTGCCTAGAAGCGCAACTGCAGACCGATCTGATAACTCCGGCCATCCTGGGCTGTGGTCGACTTGCCGAAGTTATTGCTCGTCAGGTTCATGTTAGCCGTCGGCAGGTTGAGGTTCACCCGGTTAAGGGCGTTGAACGACTCCAGCCGTATCTCGGCGCTGACGCGCTCGGTGACGGGGAAGTTCTTCATCAGCGACAGATCCACACGGGCGAATCCCGGTCCGCGGAATGTATTCCGCCCGAGGCTGCCGAACGATCCGGAAGCCGGTAACGGAAAGTCAGCCGCCGTGAACATACCCTGCAGGAACTCCTGCTTGGTGAAGTCCCGCCGCTTGATCGAGTCGGCCGGCGCGTTGGGCCGGTCGAAGTTGGTGCCGTCGGCATTGAAATCGCCGCGCGGATACGCCGCGTTCGAGTATACACTCAGCGGCAGGCCCTTCTCGAAAACTCCATATCCCGAGAGACGCCACCCGCCGGCGACCTTGCAAGCCCAGGAAGCGCAGGAACGCAGGAACGGCATCTCCCAGACGCCCACGAAAGCCACTCTCTGCGGCACATCGAAGCTTGCTACCGATCGATCCAAGTCGCGATTGTGAGCATCGTAGTAGTTGGTAAGGTCCTGCTCGGCTTCCGCGTCGGTGATGACCTTCCCGTACGTATAAGACGCCTGGAAGGAAACGCCTTGCGAGAACTGCCGCCGGACAGCCAGAGTGCCACCATGGTAGTTGGAATTGGAGGTCGTCTGGGCAACGTTGATCTGCGCGAAGCTGGGATTAAAACCGTCGTTGCGGCCGTCCAGCAGATCGCCGCTGAAGCGGTTCAGATTGCTGATGTTGACTAAGTGATGGCCCGCCGAGCCGACATAGCTGACCTCAACGACCATCTGCCCCGGCAGCATCCGTTGCACGCCCAGGAACCAGTTGTGGGCGTAAGGGTTGTTGAAGTTGTCGTCGATGGCCCGCAAGGAGACGCGTGCGCCCCGGATGCCGTTGCGCTCGTCGAGACCCACTTTCAGAGCGGGATCAACCGGATAACCGTAGCCGCCTTCAAACCCGGCCGACTCGTTTCCAAGGGTGTAGGTGAAATCCGTGCCAAAGAAGGTTCCCAGAACCGCCGAGGCCGCCAACGGCGGGTTCTCGCGGTAGCCCGCGGTGTATACCGTGGCCATGCGGTCATAGGAGATCCCATAGCCGCCCCGAATGACATTCTTGCCCTGGCTGCCGATGTCCCAGGCGAAACCCAAACGCGGAGCTAGATTCAAGGTGTCGGTGTTCCAGCTTTGCGGCACGACATCCACTGTGCCGTTGGTGTAGGCGTTGACGAAATTCCCCTGTGCGGGAATGAAATCCCGTAGCCTGTTATGCGCATCGGTATAGGGGCCAAAGTAGTCGTAACGCAGACCAATGTTGATCGTGAGGTTGCGGCGAACCTTCCAGTCGTCCTGGATGAACATGGCGCCTTCCCAGATTCGCTGATCGGCGCGTGTGGCGATCGGCGTTCCCGTGCGGGGGTCGACCGTTCGCGACATTTGGATTGCCTCATCATCGATAAAATCCAGCACGCTGGCGAATGTGTAGGCTGGGATGAACGTGCGCGTGTGCCACAGGTTGTTCTGCGCCCGGCGCAGCTCTCCGCCGATCTTGAGAGCATGTGTTCCCCGGATCGTGGAAAGCGTGTCGCGCACAACATATTCGGTTGGGAACCAGCCGCCCGGAAAGACGTTCACATCCCGGATGGTGGCGAAACCGGTGATCACCATTTCCGGAACTTCCTTGTGAGCGATGTCGTTGCACGATAGCGCTCCGAAGGGATCACCGCCACTCTGGGCGGCGCAGTAGATTCCGGTCCAACGCGTTACCCCGGCGCGGACTTCGTTGAGCGTCGTGGGGCTGATCACGCGCGTCCAGCTTATGTTCCCAAAGTCGCCCGTGGTCGGGTTCGGCCGCACGAACTCCGGCCGCACCGGCGGAGTGATGCCCACACCGTCGTGCCGGTAGTAGTAGGCATAGAAGCGGTCTTTGCCGGGCCGGATCTCGTAGTCGCCTCGCACCGTGAACTGGTCGGAGACGTTCTTGTTCCGAGCCTCGTACCTCACCGTACCCATATCGGGAATCCCATCGGGAGTTGAGGTGAACTTATTCACCCCGGGCTGGGGGCTGCCGACGTCGCGGATATTGATCGTCGGATAGGCGATGGGGGCGTGATTCTTGAAGATGTATGCGGCGATCGAGTTCGGGCGCGTTTGCAGCACGTAGTCACGAAGCTGGGGTGTCTCGACCGTTGCCGTGGCGCTGGAGCTTCCCGATTGGCGCAAGCCTTCGTAGGTCGTGTGGAAGAATGCCCGGTTGCGCACGATGGGGCCGCCAACGCCGTAACCGAACTGGTTGCGGCGATACACGGGCACGGACGCATCAAAGAAATTGCGGGATTCGAACTTATTGTTCCGGTGAAAGTTCCAAACGGTGCCGTGAAACTCGTTGGTGCCGGACTTGGTGACGACGCTGACCTGCGCACCCATGTTGCGGCCCTGCTCCGCCGAAAAATTGTTGGATACGACCCGAACTTCCGCCACTGTCTCAATATTGGGCGTCACTTCGGAACGGCCGCCGCGCGAGATGGAGTTCGCGTTCATGTCGTCCACGGTTGTGGAGTTTGCATCAACGCGATTGCCGTTGGCATTGACTTGCGGCGTGCTCGAGCCACCGACGTTATCCGTACCCAGGCTGCGTCCGGTCACGCCGGGCTGCAAACTGAGAAGGTTAAAAACGTTGCGGTTCGGAATCGGCAACTCCTTCAACTCCGTGCTTGTAATCTGGCCTGAAATGCGGCCTTGTTCGGTTTCGAGCACGGTGGGTTGCGCGGTGACGTTGACGGTCTCAATGACGCTTCCGACCGCTAGAGTGAAGTCCACCTTGCGGACTTCATCGACGCCAAGCGTCACCGCTTCCTGCTCGGCGGTGACAAAGCCTTCCCTCGACGCCACGATTTTGTAAGTTCCACGGCCGAGGCTTGAGATGCGATAGATGCCAAGCTCGGACGAAATGGCTTCACGGCAGGAAAAGACAAACTATTTCTGTAGTAATTAGCGCAGTAGCCTGTTTCTATTTTTGTAGTAATTTGGTGTGGGCCGCTGTCGTGGATAGAAAGTTATTGAGAACAAAAAGGATTCAATCAGGGAGGACCGGCCCAGCGCGGCGCGACCGCACGGACCAGCACATCTGCAACCTCCGTCTCGCTTATCTGTCCAGCCGTGCAACGATGTCCTGCCAACTGGTTGGATCCCGGCGTTTCGCAAACTCACAGGCAGCAGTCAACTAGTCGATGCCGAGAAGGCGGGCAGGGTTTTGCTTGCTCATTCGGTCGATTTCGTCGTTGGTCAGGCCGCGCTCGCGGAGTTGCTGAAAGAAAGTCAGCAGGCCATCCGTGTGAACCGGCGTTCCAGCCAAGCCGAGATCGCTCGTCAAGATCGTGTGCTCGGGCCCGACTCCGCGAACAGCTGCGACGATGTCGTCGATGCGCTGTGGCCGGCTCAGCGTGCTGTTGTAGGTCTGTTCAATGAAGGCGCCCAGCCGGGCTGCTTCCTTCATTTGCTCCATTGTCATAGAGCCGAGCGGGTGCGTAACAATCATGCGCTCGATGCCGCGGCTCCTGGCTTCGCGAAGGAGCAGCAGAGAATCGTCAGCCGTGAGATGACCAGTGGCAATCGCCAGACGCTCCCTCGCGACAATGTCGAGAATCTCCAGAACGTCTGGCAGCAGTACTCCCTGGTTGGAAACAGGGACTTGGCGAGCATCGAACGTGGGCATGAAAACAAGCCGTCCCAGGTGTCCGGTGATCTTCACCATGTTTTCCACGGCCGCTGGATTGACCCCTCCAACAGCGCGATTCAAGGCGATGGCTCCGTACACTTCGATACCGGGAACAACCTGACCGACGAGAAAAGCCATCGAGGCCGTTTGGGTGTAGTGATCCTTCAGCAGGAGCGCACGCACGCCGTGGCGTCGCGCGATTTGCGCAACCTCAATGGCCGTCAGTGTTCTTGGCCGGCTATCGGGCGAGGAGTGGACGTGCAGATCGATAACGCCCTGCAGTTGAGCCCAGGCGGGGAATATGACCAGGAAGAAAACAAAGCAAATCCGCGGCATCGAATGGACGCTCTCCCGGGGGGCGGATTGACACCGCGCCGCCCTCCACTTCTGGCGCCGGGCAGCATTCCGAACGTTTTCGCCAAGCGATCCCGCCATCCCTGCACCCAGCGATGGCGAGCTGCTGAGGATTTGCAATCAATCCGGCGCCGTCCGTTAGGCGTCGACGTGTTGCGCAAACTTGCGGTCCAAAGCCAACTTGTAGGCCGACGCCATCTGGCGGGAGAACTGCTCCATCTCTTCCTTCGGCATCGGTGTAAAGTCGCGCGCCATTTGTACATTGTGACGGATGTGCTCCATCTTGGGCATACCGACGGAAACAACCGCCACGGGCAGCGAGAGAGTGTATCGAAGGAGTTTCTCCACGGTAGACAGTCCGTCGCCGTGCCCCAAGAGTTCCTCTTGGCCGTAGGTCTTCATGCCGATCACGCCCATCTTCTTTTCGAGCGCGACAGGCAGGGCCTCGATCTCGAAACTCGTACCCATCTCTGGATTGAGCAACTGCTTGCCATCGCCCGTACCCGACGGCCTCATGCCTTGCAGCGCCGCGTTGAGGGCCATCTGCGTGCAGTCGAAGTCGTGACGGTGCAATGCCGCTTTCAAGGTGAGGGGATTGGTGTGCGATGTTACGCCGATGAACCGCGCCATCTTCTGGTCCCTTACCTTGTAAAGGGCTTCGATCAGACCACCCTTTTCGATCCGTTCGAGATGGTCGTCATTACCGAGACCGTGAATATGCAGCACGTCGACGTGATCGGTTTGCAGGCGCTTCAGTGACTGCTCGAAACGGCGGAACAGATCTTCACCCGTCCGGGCCGAGGTCTTCGTTTGCAGCAGAACATGTTTGCGATACTTGGGCATCATCTTTCCAACCCAAGTTTCACTCAGGCCGTTTCCATAGCCCTCGGCGGTGTCGATGTAGTCGAAACCGAGGTCCAGACCGTTTTGCATTGCCGCCAGGGCGCGATCTTCTTCCTTGTAGGACAGCCACCGGCTGCCGCAGCCGAAAGCTAGTATCGACCGTCTCTCTCCCGTCCGCCCTAGAACACGGGTTGGGAGCGGGCTGCTCGATAAGGGCGTCTGCGCGACCGCGCTGGCCGCTAACGTACCGCCAATGAAGGTTCTGCGAGAGATCGAATCGGTCATGGAAAGCTCCTTGATGATTGTTTTGGTACTCGCCTAGCTTTATCGCCCTCGAGACAAACGTCTCAAGTATGCGTAATCTCCGTAAAACGGGAGACTGCAATGGTTATACCAATAGAAGCCAGCAATCGCAAGCCTTTCGTGACTTGTCCTGTAGCGGCGCCCAGAGGAGGCCGGTCCCTGTGAAAGCGCAAGTATCCAGGATCCGCAGCGAGTACAGGCATGATGCATCAACGGTATGAACCGTAGCACTGCCTTGTGGCCGCACCTGACGGCCCCCATCACCGCCTCGGTTGCGGGAATCTGGTTGCATGTCCAAAAAAATGGTTGTACCATGTTGGTTTCGATATCCGTTCGTCGATTTCCCGCGCGGCAGCAGCCCGGGGGCGAACAGAAAACAGTTGGGTTTGGCACATTGCGGCAGCGAACGACCCGCTGTCCGGCGCCTTTCGCCGGATCGCTTCCTCCCGAACAGCCTTTCCGAGCAGCCGCATTTATCGTTATCGGGAGCATGCGCTTCCGAACGAACCCGACTGGCATCGCTGCTCCAAACGTACCCACGCGTTGTCGTGAGAAGAAACCGTTCGGGTGCGGGCAGCGCAAAGAGGCGGCTTTTCCGCCTGTGTCAGCCGGCAGCCAGCCGGCTTAAGACCAAGGTAACAAGGACATTCACATGAAATCGACTCATGCCATTCGCGCCCTCATTGGGATTTCCCTCTTAACATCAGCAGCCGCTTTCGGTCAGCGACCCCAGGGGCCTCCCACAGACACGGTCGCGCCCAACATTCCCGGAGTGGTCGCCGGCGGAACAAAAGTCCAATTCATCAAGGACGGATTTGAAGGCACGGAAGGACCGATCGGCCTGCCGGACGGCACATTCATTTTCACGGAAACCAATGCAAGCCGCATCACCAAGATTGCGCCCGATGGCAGCACATCTACCTACCTCGACAACACCAACGGCTCCAACGGCCTGGCGCTTGATTCAGAGGGGCGTCTGATCTCCGTGCAGACCGTTCCTGGCAACGCGAAAGTCGGCGTGATACACCCCAAGGGAAGCGAAAAGGTCCTGGCGGAGAACTTCGAAGGCAAGCCCTTCGGACGGCCCAACGATCTGGTTGTCGACAAGAAGGGAGGTGTCTATTTCACCGAACCCGCAAACGTGGACAAGCCCGCCCTTCCTGCCTCGGTCTACTACATCCGGCCCAACGGGAGCATCGCCCGGGTTGCCGAAGGCATTACATTCCCCAACGGCATTCAGCTCAGCCCGGACGAAAAGACTCTCTACGTGAACGATGCGCAGGGACCGCACTTGATCGCCTTCGACGTGCAGGCCGACGGCGCCCTGACCAACCAGCGCAACTTCGGCAACTATGAGGGCGTGGCGAAAACCGCAACCGGCGTCCGCAGCGGCGCGGACGGCCTCGCCATCGATAGCGAAGGCCGGATTTACTCCGGAACGATGGCCGGTGTCGAAGTCTTCAGCCCCCAGGGTAAGCACCTCGGCACCATTCCCGTGTCGCGGGCCCCGCAAAACCTTGCCTTCGCGGGCACAGACAAGAAGACCCTTTACATCGTCGGCCGTGGGTGCGCGTTCAAGGTTCAGATGCTGGCCCAGGGATTCCAAGGGCGGGCTAAATAGCGCCCGGTGAGGTCCGGATAGCGTGGCGGCTACGGCGCCAGCGGCGCGGAGATGTCCGTGCGCCTGCCCTTGCCGTTGTTCACGTAGTCCCCTCGAGAGATCAATGGGCCCGTCGTTGTCACCGCCGCGGCCAGCCGCAGCCCCTTGTTTTGAGTGAGCCTGCTTTACCCCCGGCGTGTTCTCAGGCGGACCGGTGGGCCTACACTTCCGGAGCACGGGCCTGCGGGAGTCCAGGAGCGCCGCCAGTAAGACCCGTCCCGTGACCGGTCATCTGTATCGCCTCCTGCAAGGCAGGCCCGGACCGAATCTGCCAACGCGGGCGAACGGACAGCACGATACAATTGATTCGCGATGAAGTGTTGACCGCTCGCGTGTTCTTTGTTCACCGTACAATTGACACTCGCCGGAGAACCCATATGAATCGACGCTTCTTCCTACTTGGCCTGGCCTCGTCGGCCGTTTCGCGGGCCGCCGCCCCCGCGCCGCGGATCACCAAGTTGATCTTCACGCCCATTCAAGGCCGCTTTCACAAGTTCGTGGCAATGAACTCCTACGATACGGCTCCGAAGGGACACACCTACACGAATACCTTGGTGCGGATTCAGACGGACCAGGGCGTGGAAGGCGTCGGCGTCATGGAGTACGCACTGCCGGACGAAGCCTTCTACGGAGCTGTCAAATCGCTTCTCAACGCCAACCCGCTGGAGATTTACAAAAGACATGATGGCTTCATCGCCGGCCGCAACCCGTCGCACGAGGGCCTGCTGCGCCAATACAAACATCTCGATGGGCCGCTGTTTGATCTGATCGGCAAGTTGGAGAACGTTCCCTGCTGGCGGCTCATCGGCAACTCTGTTCGCGAGCAATGCGAAGTCTATGACGGTACTCTCTATTTCAGCGACGTCTGGTTCAAAGATCGCGGCGTGGAGGCCGTGGTGGAAGAAGTGATGGAGGCCCAGCGGAAAGGCTATCGCGGCGTCAAGCTAAAGGTGGGACGCGGCTGGAAGTGGATGCCGCCGCAGGAAGGCCTGGAGCGTGATATCGCGGTCCTGAAGGCCGTACGCAAAGCGGCGGGACCGCAGCTCAAGATCAAAGCCGACGCGAACAATGGCTTCCGCAACGATACTGAGCGAGGCTGGCGCCTGCTAGCGGAGACGCGCGACGTTAAGCTAACCTTCATCGAGGAACTCTTTCCGGAAAGCGTGGAAGCCTACAAGGGTTTGCGCGCCCGCCTGAAAAAAGAGGGTATCGAGCTGCCGATCGCGGATGGAGAAAATCTGCAAGCGGCCGATCAGTTCACCCCGTACTTGCAGCCGGAGCGCCTGATGGACGTGGTCCAACTCGACATTCGCCGGGGCGGCTTCGTCGACAACATACAACTGGCGAACATGGCCGGACCGGCAGGCGTCATTTCCCTGCCCCACAACTGGGGCTCGCAGGTCGGAGTCCTGATGGGCCTGCATATGGCCAAGGCGATGAAGAGTGTCACCGGCGCGGAAGATGACCGCTCCACCTGCGATGCCGTTATCGCCGAAGGCTACGAATTCAAGAACGGATTCTATACGGTCTCGAATCAGCCTGGTTTGGGGATCCGGGTGAACGATCCCGTCTATCGCGAGAAATATCTCGCGAACGAGACTGTTCTCAGCTAAAGAAGCCTGACAGGACCTAACGGGCGGAGGTCCTTATCCTGCGGAGGGATCGAGGAGTGATCCCGCAGTTGACCCACCGGGCCGCTCGGGCCTGCTCGCCCCACATCACCTAAGGAAGTCTCATCTTGATGCTTCCATTTCTGCTATCCTCGCCGGAACCTGCGTTAGCGCGCTTGTTGAGATTTTTCGACAATGACCCGGGTCCAGGAACGCCCTTCGCCCTTCGAAGACCCTTACAGCCTTGGTCCGCTGGCCGTGCGAGAACCTCCCGCCGAAATGTTGGGGGCGCTGCGATTCATCGGACCGGGAATGATTCTCGCCGGGGCGATTGTCGGCTCCGGCGAATTGATCGCCACTACGGTGCTCGGCTCCGAAAACGGCTATACGCTCCTGTGGCTCATCGTCCTGAGCTGCCTCGTGAAGATCGTTGTGCAGAACGAGCTTGGACGCTACACGATCGCGACAGGCGAAACGACGTTAGAGGCGTTGAATCGAATACCCGGACCGCGGCTCGGCGTCGCTTGGCCGGTTTGGCTCTGGCTCCTCATGGTCACGGCGATCATGTTTCCGGTCGGCGGAATGCTGGGCGCGATGGGTGAGATCCTGCATCGAATCCACCCGTCCGTGTCCATTTTCTCCTGGGTCTGGATCGTCGATGGAGTAACCCTGGCCCTGCTGCTTGCAGGGCGCTACGGCCTGATCGAGAAAACATCGTTCGTACTGGTGTCCATTTTCACCGTAATTACCGTCGGGGCGGCCTTCATCCTGCTGCGCAATCCGCAGTACTTCTCCTGGGCGGACTTTGCACGCGGTTTCCTTTTCCAGAGACCGCAGGGAGGGCTAGCCACAGCGGCCGCTGTCTTCGGCGCCACCGGCGTCAGCGCCGGCGAACTCATCATGTACCCCTATTGGTGCATTGAAAAAGGCTACGCCCGCCATGCCGGCCCAAACGACGGCACCGCCGGTTGGCGGCGTCGAGTTCAAGGCTGGACGAAAGTCATGGGCTTCGACATCGGCGGCTCCTTCGTGCTCTACACGTCTTCGACGTTGGCGTTCTATCTGCTCGGCGCCGGCGTGCTGGCGAAACTGTCCCTCGCACCGCAGGGCACGCAGATGGTGGCAACGCTGTCCAACATTTACACGGAAACTCTCGGCGCCTGGTCGCTGCCCCTGTTTCTCGCGGGTGCGATCGCCGTTTTCTACTCTTCTATCTTTTCTGCCACAGCGGCGCACGGCCGTTTGCTGGCGGATTTCGCGGTCCAACTAGGCTACTGCAACCGCAATGACTTCAAGCGCCGTCTCTTCCTCATTCGCGCCGCCATTGTGGCCACGTTAATGACGCCCACACTTTGCTTTTTTCTGGTGGAGGAGCCCGTGTTGATGGTGAAAATAGGCGGAGTCGCGCAGGCGCTCATGCTGCCGGTGATCGGCTTCTCCACGATTTACCTGAGCAGACAGCGCCTTTCCGGCGCACTGGCGCCTGCGGGATGGATCAAACTGGCACTGTGGTGCTGCGCCGCGCTGATGCTAGCAGCGGCAGGTTACTACCTGATCGCTACGTTCTCTTGAAGAGGGGATACTGAAACCGAGATGCGCCACTTCGGTCCGCTCAGAGCAGCGAAACCGCACACATGTTCCCGCTCCCGGCCGCGGAGCGGTCAGCTTCGCAGGTTCGTGACGCGTAGCGTTTCCACTAAATATTTCTTGTGCCGGTCCATGTCCTCCTCAACCGTTCCCTCTCCGGGACGCGGCGCGTCAAAGTCCATGGTGATCCAGCCGTCGTAGCCGCGCTCCCGCAAAACGCTGAAGAAAGCGGGAAAGTCCACGCCGCCCGCACCGAGACGCTTATACAGGTTCGTCCGTTTATGCTCCTCTTCGCTCGGCGCCGGACCCTTCCAGCCGTTGCCGGCGCTGTACTTCGCCTCGCAGTCTTTGAAATGGACGTGAGCCACGCGCTCATAGTAGTCGCGAAGGCATTTCACGGGATCAATTCCACCCAGGCTCGCGTGGCCGGTATCGAGAGTAAGGAAGACATACTTTGGATCTGTGAGATCCATGATCCTGTCCAACTCGACCTTCCGCTCGATGATGGTCCAGCAGTGAGGGTGAAACGCGAACTTCACGCCCACTTCCTCCATGGTGCGCTTTCCGACTTCGTTGAGATTCCGCGCTAGAATCTTGGCGTTTGCGGCGCTAAGATCGTCGGCCGGATTGCCCAGCCGGCCGCTTAGGTTCACCTTCAGGTGCTTGCAGCCGAAGTGAGAGATATAACGGCACCTGGTAACGTTGTTTTCGATGGTCCTGGCAACCTGAGCGGCGTCCATGTATTGGCCGCCGCTGCCGACCGTGCAGAGGGCAATGCCGGACGCATCAAGAACCCGCTTGAACACCTCCGGCGGCTGTTCCAGATACTTTGGCATGTCGTCCTGGAACGGCTCGATGCCATGGTATCCATACCGGGCCGTCATCTTGATTCCCGTCTCGGGATGTGGGGGCGTCGTTCGAAACTGGTGCCCGCTCATGGAAAACCGCATCTTGTCGCCCGGCATGGCGTGAGCGGCTGCGGTCACGCCCAGACCGGTGGCCAAAAATTCACGGCGATTCAGCATGGTTGAAACCTCCTTGGGCCCCGAGGGGTAGAAAAGGGCGCCTCGTCATGGCAGACAGTCGTCGCCAAAACCGCCCTGGTTGGCGAGACACCGCGATGCCACCCAAGGGGGAGTTATCCCCCTCGGGAAGGCGCCCTGCCGTAGAAATCCTACCACGTGAAGCGGCTCACGATGATGTGGTGTAGACGGGAAGTCCCAACGTCGGAAAAGCTCCCCCGCGAACCGTTAAAGGTGCCGAAGCTCGAAGTGTTCCGAGTATTGAACACTGTGTTCGGATTGGCAAACTGCGGCTCCTTCGTTGCGTTGTTGACGTCCCAGCGAATGGAGAACCGGAAGCGTTCGGTAATCCGGAATTCCTTCGATAGCGAGAGCTGCATCCAAAACAGCCCTGGCGCTTCAAACGTGTTCCGCCCGACGTTGCCCGCCGTGAACGCCGCCGGATATGCAAAGCCTGGAAAATCGACGACTGTGCCGGCGGCATTCTTGGTGGCCGTGAAATACCGGTTTTGAACAGCCGCAATGAAGCGTTCCGGCCCGATATCCCAATCCTGCACTTGCGCCTGGTCGCGCGGCAGAATTTGAACGGGCCTCAGATTGCCGGGCAAGTAGTTGAAAGGACTGCCGCTGGAACTAATGGTGATCGGCGGACCGCTTTGGATCGTTTGTGTCCAAGCGAAGTCCCAGCCGCCCAACAGGACGTCCTTCAGCCGGCCGGTGTTCATGAATCTGCGGCCTTGTCCGAAAGGAAGCTCAGCCGTCAGAACATTGACAAAACGATGAGCAATGTCATAGCTGGCGCGGCCCTTTTCGAGCGCCCGATTGTAGAACGTGATGCCGTCGGCATTTCCGTCGTTGTCGAATTCGTTGATCGATTTCGAGAATGTGTAGAAGGCGTTGAGTGCGACGCCTCCCCCGTAACGCTTTTCGAATCGCAGAGTGCCGCCGTGGTAGGAGTTGTGCCCATAGTTGCTGTAGTGCCGAATCTGGCCGAACTGGCGCCAGGGTTTGTAGTTCTGCGCCGCGCGGAAGACCTGGTCGAGCACCACGGGGTCATTCGAGATGTTCAAGGGAATTGCGTTCATGTCCCAACTGTTCAGCAGGCCCACGCCGGCGGATCCCTGGTACATCGCTTCCACCAACCACGTGTTCGTCATTTGATACTGCAGGCCACCCGACCAAGTTGCGATGTAAGGCATACGGAAGTTGGGATCGTAGAAAGACGCTGGGCGTCCACCGAAGTTCTGCCCCGAAAAAGGCACACTGCCATCGGGATTGAGCTTGAACGGAACCGGGCCGGGACCCTGTGACAGGCGAAACGGCGTGCGGGGATCTCCCGGAGGGCTTTCAACGCTCGCTGTCGCGAAGTATTCCTCGAAGTTCTGGCCTGTGGCATTGGTCAGAGCATCGATCGTCATGATACCGAGGCTGCTCCGGAATACAAACTTCGGCTTGAAGTTCCACGACAAGCCCAAGCGGGGTTGAAAATTATTGAAGTCCCGTTTGGCAAGCGGGCCGGGCGAGTGCACGATGCCACCGCGCAGTCCGCTCACCGGGTCGGTGACTGTTGGATCGAACTGTGACTGCTGGCCGTACTTGGTTTCGAATGGCGATTCGTAGGACCAGCGGAGGCCCAGCTCCAGTGTCAAGTTAGGGCGCGCTTTCCACGAATCCTGCAGGTACCACGCATGCTGCCACCAACGGGGAAGCCAGCTGGCGGTGTTCTGTGTAAAATCCGCCCGCGTGACAGCGCCCAGCAGTAGGCTGGCGAAGGGGTGGCCGGTGTTTGACCGGAACGGAAACTCGGTGCCTCCCATGCGATATTGCCCCGAGGGCAGAGTCGCCGCCGTGGAGTTGTAGCGCGTACGAATCAGTTCGTAGCCCGTCTTGAACGTATGCTTGCCGGCAATCTTGGTCAAATTCTCCTGCAAAGTGAAATCCTCGGCGACCTGCTCTGAGCGCCCTCCCGGGCCGAAGTTATACAACTTCGTACCATCAGGCCTGCGAAAGTCCGGGAATGTTTCGGCACTGACGCCGGGGATGCCGAGTTGTCCTGCCCAATCCTGACCCAAAGTCTCGGGCTCGTGTGTAAAGTGGCGCCGGTTGTAGGCGATCCGAGATTCACTAATCATCGTCGGGCTGATGGTATAGGTATCGGAGATGACAACGTTTCTGAAGTCCGTCGGCTCGACAATCACGTCCTGAAAACGGACCTCGGTGATCTCGCGCAAGGGGCGGCTCTCGTTGCGGTGGCGCACCTGCGAGTAGCGCCCAAAGATTTTATGCATCGAGCTGAACTGGTGGTCGACCTTGCCGTCATAGCGCTGAAAATTGAACCCGCCGCCCGGCGTGTAGATCAAGTTTTGCGTGGGGCCCTGCGGTGTAATCGTCCCAGCGGTCGTCTGCTCCCGCCAGGGCTTCAGAGCAAGGAACTTAGTGGTAACCGGATCAAACCGGTTTTGCGGAATCTGGTTGTTTGTAAACTGCTGCCGCGACCAAGCGCCATTGGCGTCCTGAGCGGTCGTCGCCGGGTCGTAGATGGGGAAACTGCCAGACCCGAAATCAAAGTTTCCCTGATACATTTGAGGGCTTGGTACGTCCCCGGTAAACGTTTCCGACAGCTTCTCGTAGTGCTGTTGGAAGCCGGCGAAGAAAAAGGTCTTGTCCTTGACGATCGGGCCTCCTCCGGTGGCGCCCCATTCGCGATAGATGAACTTTCCATCACGGCGCAGTTGCTCAAAGTATTGCCGGTGGATCAGCACGCCGTTGGTGTAGCGGTCCTCGACGGCGCCATGAAACTCATTGGTGCCGCTGCGAAAGACCGCGCTCAGAAGACCGCCGCCGGAGTGTCCCACTTCGGCCGGCAAACCCGTCGTCCACATCTTGAACTCCTGAATGGAGTCGAGGCTAACGATCATCGAGCGTTGAAAGTCATTCACCTGGCCCACCACGGGCTCCTTTCCGCTTACGCCATCGATCGTGTAACCAAGCGACCGCTGGCGCTGTCCAAGCGCGGTATTTCCATTGATCGTGTTCACGCCCGGCATGTACAAGAGAACGCGATGCACAAACTTTTGCATCACCGGAATCTTGACGACCAAATCGCCATCCAATACCTGACCCGCCCCGGCAGTCTCCGTTTCCAATAGCGGTGGCGTTGCGTCGACGGTAATCGACTCTGTGACGCTCCCCAGTTCCAGTTGAATATTAAAACGTGGTGTTTCGTTGGTGCGAAGGACGATCCGCTCCTGCACATATTTCTTGAAACCATCCGCCTCAACCTCAAGGCGATAAGTGCCCGATGTCAGATAGGGAATGTAGTAATCGCCGTTGAGCGTGGTTTCCCCTTGGTAGACAAAAGATCGTTCGGTGTTCGTGGCGCGAACATGGGCGCCTGCCACGACCGCTCCCGTACCGTCGGTGACGGTTCCCACCAAGGTGGCGGTCCCAGTGGTTTGGCCGAAACTTAGACATGCTGCCGCCAGCAGAAGGATCACTACACGAGACATAGAAAACCTCCCACGCGAGTTCGGCTTCCGATGATCTTCACCGATCAATCAAGAAGGTTAATAGGTTTGTCACGACTGCTGCGCCGTTACCTGCGGCTGACGACGCGAAAAGACAACCATTTGTGGTTTCGAAGATGGTGTTTTGTTCCCCGATTTAACTTGACGGTCTGTGGAGATTTCGCTTAGTGGACTGTCGTGGCCGGTGTAAGGGTAGGAGGAGAATCCCAATAACGCCTTCCGGAAATGCACTGCTGAGGCGGCATCAAGGCGTTCGTACCACAAACGAACATTGCGATTGCGGCTTACGCTTCTCCGCAACCGCCGTCCAAAAAATCCCCTCACCCTGCACCTAGCGAGGACCTGCAACGAGCCCTCCTTTGCGGCAGAGTGTAAGCCCAGCTAACAGCGGATGTCAAGAGAGTGGTGGAACTCGCGTATTTTGCCATGCGCATTATCAGACATTTAGACACCACTGCGCAGCCAGGAGAGTCAGTTTATTCCCCATCGCAGCGCGAAAGGTTTTTTTGGCTCGGAACCTAAGAGCCTGCGGAGTGATGCGTCTACCAGGGCATTTCCCGCTTCGTAAGACGGCGGGCTTTCGCGGCTGTTTCTTCATTGGCCCGCGCGATCATTACGCCGTCCTTGATCCTTTCCTCTACATTGTCTGCGTTGGTGCCCGATCCCATGAAATAGATGCCCGCGGCCTTGCAAGCCGCCATGATTCGAAGACGCGCCCGTGCGACCGCCGGCTCTTCTCCGTAGTTGCTGCCAGGCGGCCGAATACCGACCAACGAAAACGTCATATCGCCAGGCCCGTACTCTGCATATCCGACGCCAGGCACCTTCGTCGTCTCTTCGGCGTTCTCCAGAGCCTGCCGGTCTTCCAGCTTCAACCCGAGAATGAGTTCGCCGTTGGGGTTCAACGGCCAGAAGTCTGCTTTCTCCAAGTACTCATTGCCCGGCATGCCCCAGATGCCAGCGGCGTAACTCTGACTCCCGGATCCCCGGTACCCCTCTCCGAGACCGCCGGACCCAACGCCCTGCTTATGGAAAGGATAACGGCCCGCCTCGAGCAGCGCGCGGACGGAACCGGCATTGCGGGCGCGGCAAAACATGATGCCGTGTACGCCCGCGGCAAGAACCTGCTGGACAACCCAATCGCTGGCGCGGGTTTGAGCTTCGGTAATGCCGAGAACGGGCAGCGTCGCAATGACAGCCGGTGTCCTATGCCCGCTTTTCGTGGGTCCTCCATCGACCAGACCTTGCATGAAGCGCCGCAGTTTCGACATGTCGAACGGTTCGTGTTCCAGCGGGTAGTCAATGTAGTCGGCATAGGTCTGCGCCATTTTCTTACCATCTTCATAGTCTCCCTCTCCCGTGGCGCCGGTGAACCAGACAGGCTGCTTTTGTTCCAGCAACTCGATGACTTTGTTCAGGCGTTTCGGCTTGTAGGGCGTCGAGGCCTGCCCGCCCAGGGTCGCCACATGCATGGTCCACAGAAGGACTAGCCCGGCCAATACCAAAATGGCGTTACCCGTTCTCTTCATGAATAACCTCCCGCTGCTCGTGGGTCTGTGATTGTCGCGAATTATAGACCTCGCCCGGCACACGGTCAAGGCAGCGGGACGCTCCCATCCGGCGTTGTTGAGGCGCGGAGTGCGCTGGAGCGGAAAGGCGGGCCACGCAAGTTTTCCCCTCCGCTTCGTTGACTTGAAGGCCTGTTCGCTGTACGTTAACTGGATCAAGGTGAGGCCGGAAGGCCCCTAGATTGCCCAAGGAGGATCTGCCATGGATCGCGCTCGATTTGCCTCGATACTCGCTGGTTTGGCGTTTCTGGCAGAAGCGCCGCCGCTGGCGCTTGCGCAAGGCCTTCTCACCCAAAAAGCGATTTCGCTCGAGATGGCCCAAACTATAGCGCAAGGAGTCGTTGAGCAGTGCCGTGCCGACGGCTTCCGCGTGAGTGTAAGTGTCATCGACGGCAGCGGCCTGCTCAAGGCTTTCCTCCGTGACGAGGGAACAGGCCCGCACACAATCGATCTGAGCCGCCGCAAGGCCTACACCGCCCTGACCTTTGCATCGCGCTGGAAGACCTCCCTGGAAGCCGCCAACGCCTGGGGGTCGAAGCTGGGATCTCCGATGCCCAACGTTGAGGGCACTACGGGATTGGGAGGCGGAGTGCCAATTAAGGTGGGAGCCGACGCGATCGGCGCCGTCGGCGTAAGCGGTGCTGTCGGCGGCGACAAGGATGAGATCTGTGCCAACGCCGGGATTGCCAAGATAGCGGATCAGTTGAAATAGCTGTCCCGGTAAGCTGACATGTGCGCCGCCGAATCCGGCTAATACAACCCGCATCCTAGCCCCTGAAACGGCTAACCCGTGCGCTAGCGCCGGTGTATCATAGAGACCCCGCCGAGACGGGGAAGCGTGCAAGGAGATAGCTTATGAAAGTTTTTCCGGCAATGATTGGGACCATGGCCGCAGGACTGCTGTTGATGGCGGCAGACGGAGACAAACCGGGGACGTTGTATGTTGATCACGATGCAATGAGCGCAAAGCTCAAGAGTGGCGGGCAGGTCACCCGAACGCCGGCCTACTCGGTTTCGGCCAGCCACCGCGACAAGGGCGGCCAAGTCGAGGTTCATGAGAAGGAGACCGACATCTTCTACGTCACCGACGGCCAGGCAACCTTCGTCATGGGCGGAGAAATGATTGGCGGTAAACTCACGCGGCCCAACCAATATCTGGGCGAGAATATCCGCGGCGGTCAGACCTACAAGCTGAGCAAGGGAGACGTGCTGGTGATCCCGGCGGGTACGCCCCACTGGTTCCAGGCCGTTCCCAACGAGGTCAGCTATTTCGTCGTCAAAGTCATCCAGGAGTAACGTCCACATCTGCATTTTTACCGTGGGCTGGGAGCCTCTTTCGGCTCGCAGGGAATGGGTGAGTGGATACGTTCGATAGGCACCGCTTTCGCGGGGCGACGAGGCCCGCCCCATCCACACCGGGAAGGTTGCCATCCGCCCGTGGCCAAGCCCACCCGACGCATGGGCGCCCGTCGCTTCCTGCCAGCCTGCTGTGGCTGTCATCCTGACGCCCCCTCAGTAAAAGCTAAAGGCGAACCGGCAAGGGCGCCTACGAAACGCTTCAACAAGGGTTTTTCAGGAAGAATCCTTCGCCATTTTCTCTAACTTCCGCCTTTTCACTGCAAGATCTTCGCCCGACAAGTCTGTGCTTCATTCTTTGAAGGGTAGCTCTTGTCGCTGGCGCCTTCATTCCAGCGCTGCAAATCGCCCAGCGGCACTCGCTGAACCCTGGTTTTCCTGCGTCAGGAGAAAGTTTCTACCACAGGGAGACGTGAGGCGGTTTCGGAAGTTCGTGTACCCTAAAAATTCCTTGACACCCCAATAAGGCCGGACTATCATAGCGCGATTCCTCTTTGCGAAATCTTTTCTGGGGTCAACAAAAGGAATTAGGACAGACCCATTAAAACTTCGGGGTCTTCGAAGAGGTGCGAGTCTATGCTTACGATGCTGGCGAGGATTGTTCTCTTGGTAGCGATCATGGCCTTGCCGTCTTTCGCCCAGACGCTGGGCGAAATCACCGGAGTCGTGACGGACCCGAGCGGCGCCGTCGTTGTGGGCGCCAACGTCACGGTTAATAACCCGCAGATAAATCTAACCCGAACGGCTACGACGAACGAAGCCGGCAACTACAATTTTCCGGCGCTCTTGCCGGGATCTTACGACGTTCGCGTGGAAATGCAGGGATTCCAGTCGGGCATCCGCACCGGAGTCGTATTGCAGGTGCAGCAGGTGGCCCGTCTTGACTTCCGGCTCCAGGTCGGCGCGGTGAGCGAAACGATTGAGGTGAGCGGCGGCGCCCCGTTGCTCGTGACGGAAAGCGCCACCCTCGGAACCGTGATCGAGAATCAACGCATCATCGAGCTGCCCCTGAACGGCCGCAACTTCATTCAGCTCATTGCCCTCAGCCCCAATGTGAATGCCAACTTCGCCAGCGGCGGAGCGGCCACCAGCCGCCAGGGAGGCGACCGCAGCACGCAGCAGATTTCCGTCGCCGGCATGCGCCGTGAGTTCAATAATTACACCCTTGACGGTATCTCCAACACGGACGTCAATTTCAACACGTACACCTTTCTGCCTTCGATCGACGTCCTGCAGGAGTTCAAAGTGCAAACGGGTGTCTACTCCGCGGAGTTCGGGCGGGCCGCCGCCCAGGTGAACGTCTCCACCAAAGGCGGAACGAACGGTTATCACGGCGCGCTGTTCGAGTTCCTTCGGAACAGCGCCCTCGATGCCCGGCCCTTCGGCTTCACCAGCCAGGTGCCTCAGTCGGCGCCCTTCCGTTGGAATCAGTTTGGCTTTGCTGTCGGCGGCCCCGTACGGATCCCGAAACTGTTCGATGGCCGCGACAGGCTGTTCTTCATGTCCAACTTCGAAGGCTTCCGGGAGCGCCGGCAGCTCCAAACGGTCTACAGCACACCTCCGGCCGCGATGCGGGCCGGTGACTTCTCCCAGGCTCCGGCGGGCACGATCCTGCGAGATCCCGCGAACCGCGATGCCGGGGGCGTCAAGCTGCCGTTCCCCAACAACCAGATTCCAGGCGCGCGCCTGCATCGCATTGCCAAAGGCCTTCTGGAATTCTATCCCGAGCCCAATATCGCCGGCACTGGACTGACGAACAACCACTTGGCGCTGCGAAACAACGTCAACGACAAGGATCAGTTCACCCAGCGCATCGACTTCGTCGAAAGCTCCGCCTCGAACTGGTTCGGCCGTTTTAGCTGGCAGGATGAGCTGCAGGTGAATCCCGGTCTCAAGCTCAACGGCACAAAACTGGATGTGACGGCCAAACAGGCCATGCTCTCCAACGCGCGCGTCCTCTCGCCGAACTGGGTCAACGAATTCCGTTTTGGCTATAGCGGTTTCAACAATTTGCTCGGGACGGAGCTAGCCTTCATTCGCGATCCGATCGCGGAACTCAAGATCCCTGTTTTCCCCGTGGAACCAAACGCCTGGGGCACGCCGGGAATTTCCGTGCAGGGTTTTAGCGGGTTTGGCGACGACGTGAACGGCCCGTTTGACATCAACAACCATACCTTCCAGTGGATCGACAATCTTTCGTGGACTCACGGCAAGCACTCGCTGAAGTTCGGGGTGGAGGTTCGCCGCGACCGCTTCAACCAGATCGGCAATCAGAACGCCCGCTCTGTTCTGCAGTTTCAGAATCAAGCAAGCGGTTATGGGTTCAGTGACTACATGCTGGGCTATCTTTTCAACGTGCAGGATGCAGCAGGTTTGGCGATCACACAGTATCGCGCCACGACGCAAGCCTACTACGTCGACAATACCTGGAAGATGCGCCCGAACCTTACGATCCACATGGGCCTTCGCTATGAGTACACCCCGCCGTGGGCTTCCAAAGGCGACAGTCTCACGAATATTTTCTTTCCCGACGGTTTCGACAACTTCCTGGGCCCCGGGCCCGACGTTCCGCATCCGGTCTACGTGCGAATCGGTCAGGGCGATTTCTATCAAAACACGCTTGCCCGCTTCGATCCCGCCATCCATGTCGCGCGTGACGGCCGCCTGGGCAACCGCCTCATCCAGCACGACCGGAATGACTGGGCGCCCCGGCTGGGCATTGCCTGGAGCCCCACCCCGAACTGGACCGTGCGCGCCGGCGGCGGTGCATTTTTCGTACAGGACAGCGGCAACCCGCGTTTCGACATGGGCCGCAATCTCACGGGCCGCCTCACCAGCACCGCCAACACGGAAACCAACGACCTGACGCTCGATCAGCCGTTCAAGCTTACGAACAACGTATGCAATGTGCCGAGCCCGCCGTTCGCGTGTATCACCACGCCGCAAGGGCTGGCCAACGACTTCTACCGCCGGACACCCTACATCATTCAGTACGAGTTGAACCTTCAGCGCCAGCTGGATGCTAACACGGTCTTTGAGATCGGTTACCTCGGCTCACAAGGGCACAAGCTCGAACGTCTCACCAGCAAGAACCTGCCGCAGCCCAGCCCAACTGGCTCTGTGAACTCCCGACAGCCTGTTCCCGAGTTCGGCAACATCCAGGTCCTCACGGGCCAGGTTGATTCCAACTACCATTCCTTGGGAAGCAAACTGACGCGCCGGCTCTCGGGCGGCCTTACCTTCTTGATGGGCTACACCTACGCCAAGTCAATCGACAATAGCAGCGGCATCCGGGTCCTGGGCACGGATGCCCTCAAGCCGCAGGATCCTCGCTGCCTGAGCTGCGAGCGTGGCCTGTCGATCTTCGATACCCGGCACCGTTTTGTCACCTCGGCGCTTTACGAGCTGCCGGGCAGACGCGACGGCGTCGCTGGCGCCCTGCTGGGGGGTTGGCAGCTCGGTACCATCTTCACCGTTTCCACCGGCTTCCCGCTGGCTGTGTCGGCTGGACAAGACCGCACTCGAACAGGCCACGGTTACGACCGTGTGAACGTTGCGCCGGGGCAAAGCATCGCTCTCGATTCCGGTGCTCGCAGTACCAGCAGGTGGTTCAACACTGCGGCCGCTGAGCTTCAGCCGCTCGGCACTTTCGGCAATATGGGCCGCAATGTGGTGATCGGGCCGGGCATCTTTAGCGTGGATTTTTCCACGATGAAGAACTTCCACTTCGCCGAGGGCAGATATGTGCAGTTCCGGTTCGAGGCTTTCAACTTCCTGAACCATCCCAATTTCGGCGACCCCAACACCAACTTCAGCAATAACGGCTTCGGCACGATCACCAGCACGCGGAGCGGGATCAGCATGCGCCAGCTGCAATTCGCCCTGAAGTTGATTTTCTAAGGCCGGAGTGGTACTGATAGTCGCGGGCGGTTAGAGGTCGCCGCCGCCCGCGGCGTAATGCCGCCTGTGAGAGGCAGCACGTTCTGGCCCTGTGCCGCGCCAAGGAGGAGTCATGCCAATAAGACGGAGAGAGTTCATCGCCGCCGCGCTTGCCGCCGGGGTCGCTTCGGCGCAGGAGGAAGGAGGCGGCCGCAAGGCAGAAGGTCCGCCGACCCGCAAAGCGAAAGTGGAAAAGTTGTACAAGGCGCCGGACGCCCATCCTAATGCCTTGGAAACAGCCGCGGACGGTCTTTGGATTGGCGATCAGGTTTCCGAACGCGTGTTCCGGGTCGACTGGAAAACAGGCAAAGTCTTGCACGAAGCCCAGACTGAATCGCACAATACCAGCGGCATCGCCGTAGGCGGCGGCTACCTCTGGTTGGGCGCCAACGGAGGCACGGACCGGCGTCCTCCGCGTCCGACTGACAAGCCTTACGGCGAAGTGCTCCAAGCCGACCTCAAGACCGGCAAAACAATCAAAGCGTATAGGCCACCCTGGGGTGGCGGCGTTCACGGCGTCACCTACGCGCACCAGACGCAGACGTTGTGGATCACCGCGCTGAGCATTACAGCGCTCTCGGAGGTTGGGCCGAAGGATTTTCGACTGCTGCGCCAGATTCCATTGCGGCACGGCCGGGCGCACGGGATAGCCCGGGACGCCGATTCCATCTGGTGCCTGTTTGCCGGTGAGCGCGTGGTTCACAAGTTGAATCCCGACACGGGCAGAGTCTTGGAGATTGTGGAGATCACCGAGCAGGACCCGGACCCTCATGGCATGTGTATTCATGAGGGATACATGTACTACTGCGACGCGGGATTGACTGCGACGTTCCCTGGAAGCTCGCCAGGCTACGTGTGTAGATTCAAGTTATAAAGAAAGACCCGTAATCTCGCAAAAATTGGGGGCGCAGGCTCCTATCGTAGAATTCGTTTGGTGGACGAGGGTATCCGTGATCGCCTACTCCGCGGGGCTACCCAATCTCGGAATCCTTGGCGCAAACTCTTGCGGTGGTTTTGGGTTCAACCCGAATACGAACACCTGACCGGGAACGTATCTCTGCCGCAGCTCGATGTTCTCGAACGCCTCTCCTCCGGGTATGGCAATGTCGGAACGCCAGTAGGTGCGGCGGCCATTCACCTTCACGCGGAGATCCGGCTGGATATGGAAAGCGGGCACACGCCAGTATTGGGTAAGTTTAGGTCCCTGGTACGTCCAGAACGGCCGCTCTTGGACTCGCACTACGGATGGATCGTCCTCATCCGTGGTTGCCAGCACTAACGCATCACCATCCCCGTAGCGCAACATTTCGCTCAAAGTATAGTTCTCGCTATCCATGAAACCAGATGCGTTCACGTCCATCTCGCCATAAAGTTCAAGGCTTTTAACGACGCGGTCTGCCAGCCACAAGTGGCGCAGCCGTTCGTAGTTCCCCATCGTTGCAGTGAGGGTGAGTTCTTCAATCGGTGCGCTGTCGGCGTGATGATAGACCTCAAAGCGGACTTCGTCCGGTTTGTCACCTCGTATCGATGCGACGAGGTACACATGCGCATTGTTGGCCACGAACGGTTCCACTTCAATCCGAATGCTCAGCTGCTCGATGGCATCAGGCCTCGCCGGCAGAGTTATCAGTTCGCCGGCAACCAAATCGCCCTCGCTGGTGCGCGATGGGACCCACAAACGCTTGCCTCGCCTTCCTGGATCAAGTTGGCTCGGCTCCAGCTCGCTGAATCCCAAGCGGCCATACCGGCTGCCCGCACCCGGAACAACCGGCTCGATCGCCACGAAATTCACCAGTTTCGCCTCTTGGGCTTTCTGATCAAAGATCCCGATGCGAATCAAGCCGCGGGGCCCTCTCATGCCGCCCTCGGACGGCAAACCAAATACTATGCCGTCACGACGTCCCCAGATCAATGGATCATTAGTATCCAGCGGCCTAAGCCACTGGTTATCTGAGGCACGGGCGGATACGGCGCCAAGGCAGACCGGCAGCAGACATAGCGCCATGCGCATCCATGAATGCTTTTGGGATTTCATGGAACAGATCCCCCTGCATCGTCATCGTGAAACAGTGATAGGGCTTGTCGCAGCGAGCCTCCTTGCTGATTTCCGCTCTGGGACAGCTCCTGGAATTTCTTCGCGTAGATTTGAGCCGTCTCGGTTTGTCCGATCGCCCGGTAGGCCCCCATCAACAGGTAGTGTGCCGACGCGTCGGTGCCCGCCCCCTCCGTATTGATATAGGTCTTTAACAATTCGATCCCTTGTTTATGGTCATTGCGCCGAAGATAGATTTTCGCCAACTCCTTGAACGCCCCGGGTGGGGTCGCGCTGAGTTCCAGGGACCGGCGCAACGCCTTCTCGGCCTGCTGGGCGTCTCCCATCGCGGCCCACGTCCGCCCCATCCGGTAGTGCAGGTCGGCTTCGTTGGGGCGTTTGTTGAGATCTTGCCTGTACTCCTCCAGTGCCTCCTCCCTGTCGCCTTGGATGTAAAGAAGGTCACCGATCACCTTGTGGATGCCAACTAGGTCGGGTTTGAGTCGCAGGACTTCGCGGTACTCAGACAGTGCCTCACTGCCGCGCTGTTGGGCAGCGAGCGAATCAGCGATCACCTGGTGAGCACGGTATGATGCTGGAGCCACTTTGTGAATCGTCTCGAAAGCTCGCGTTCCGCTTTGGCGCAGCTCCGTTATCTCGTGGTACAAGGCGTCCTCTTGTGCTGACGAGGAATGATCGCGGCTCTTCTCATAGAGGATGCCGGCCTTCTTTTCATCGCCGCGCATCCGCCAAATGTCGCCCGCCAGTTGCAGGACGCGGGCGCCGCCAGGGGCTACTTCCAACAGGCGCCGCGTCTTCCGGTTTGCCAGGTCCAGACGCGCCTTGCCTAGCCCGTACCATGCATCAATGTTGCCGGGTTGAAGCCGTGTGGCTGCTTCGAAACGGTCCGCGGCGTCGGCGAACCGCAGTTGCGCGCTATAGGTTAGGCCCAAAGACACTTGAGCCAGCGGGTCATCCGGCTTGAGCTCAACAGCCTTCTCCAGCCGCGCGGCCGCCTGTTCGTAGTCGGAGAGTTCGAAGCTGGCAATACCCGAGAAAATCAGTGCCGAGACAAGATCGGGTTTGATCTTGAGTGCCGTCTCGAAAGCCTGGATCGCCTCGACACGTTGCTTGTTAAAGAAATATGCAACGCCTAGGTTGCTGTGGACTTCCGCCACGCCAGGCAACAGACGGGTCAGTTCTCCAAACGCTCGCGCGGCGGCCTCGAAGTCGCCCGCCTTCATCGCTTGTTGCGCGGCTTGGGCGTGGCGGCTGCCGAGATCCGGCTGGGGCTGGGCCGGCAATATCATTGCCAGCCCAGCAAAAGTTGTAACCAGCCGTGCAAACACGCTCACCAGGCACGCCTCAGAACTCCAATTTTAATGCGAACTGGATTCTCCGTGGACCGTTCTGCTGCCCCGTGGGGATGCCAAAGGCTGAAAGCGAATTGGCTAGCGATGCGCTCGTAAGGTCAGGTGGCGCTCCGTTGAGGAGGGAGGCGTTGTTGCCACCGTTCGCGATAACAACACGGTTGAAAACGTTGAAGAAGTTCGCCATGAATTGCTCGGTGAACCTCTCGTTAATGCTCGTCCGTTTGGATATCGAAATATCCTCATTGTAGTAGGCAAACGTCCGTAAGTTTGAGAGGTATTTGGGCGCGTTGCCAAATCCGCTGCTGGCGGAGGGTGGCCGGAAGGCAGCCGGGTTGATGTAATACTGGCAAGGTTCTCGTCCTGGCCCCGATGGCAACAACCCCGCGCACTTACGGTCAAAGGACGGGTTAACTAGCGGTACTCCCGGAACAATGTCCGGCCGCATACTGAACCCATCATTAGCTTTGTATGGGTTGTCGGCGCCGAAGACAAACCAATGCATGTGAATCGGGCGACCGGTCTGATAGAGGTGGATCGTGCTCACCTGCCACCCACCCACCAACTTGCCTAGCACCCCGCCTCGAGTCGCAAAGCGTTTGCCGGGCCCAAACGGCAGCTCGTAGGTGTAGCTGATCGCCAGAACGTGGGGAATATCCGAGCTGGTCACCGACCGTTCCGCCCGGTTGTTGTAAAAGTCTTGTTGGAAAGATGCGCCGAATATGTTGTTCTCGGCCCCGGCAAACGCTCCGTGAATCGAATCTACATCTCCGATCGTCTTGGAGAAGGTATAGGAAACCAGGAACGTGAGACCATCCGAGAAGCGTTTCTGCAACCTCGTTTGCAGACCGTTGTAGGACGTGCTGCCCAGCGGCACCAGCTCATTATCGATGTTGCCGTATTGTGGGAAAGGCCGGAGCGCCTGACCCACGGTGGCCGACGTTCCCATCACTGATGCGAATTGGGGCCAAGGCAGCGGCACAGATGAGGCCCGCGGGTCGTTGATGTTCAGCGCCAGAAACTGGTTCAACGACAGGCCAGCCGCCGCAGCCGCGCCACGGTACTGCTCCGCCAACGCGGGGTTCACCTGGTTCGGTTTCCGCCAGATACCCAGGTGATAGACATGGGTGCCGATGTAGCCGACACTGCCCACCATGGACCACGGCAGGGACCGTTGAATCTCGAAATTCCAGTTGATCTGCGTTGCCGGATGCCCGGCCTCCGAGGGAATCATGGGCGGGTTGTTGTTGCCCACCAACAAACCAGGGTTGAGCGAGGGCGGCGGCTCAAATCTGGGAAACGATTGGTCCCAAAAGAAAGCGGGCGAGCCGATCGCATCGCCGGGACGATTGACCGTGGCCAGGCCGTTGAACCCGACGGAGTGGTGCCCGGAGTGGAGAGCGTTGGCGAGAGTGTCGTTGGCGAGGGGCCGGGTCAGCGCGAAGCCGCCGCGAAACACCGTCTTACCGGCGCCAGGCGTATAGGCGAATCCAAACCGGGGCTGCCAGGCGCGCCAGTCGATGTCGCCATTGCGTGGCCGGCCGTTTCTCCCCGCGCCTTCCCCAAAAAAGGTGAATGCTCCCGGGATGCCTCCTGCGGCCGGGTTGGGCACGAGAGGATCCATCGTCGACTGGCGCCCAAGAACTTCCGTCCTGGGAACCGCCACGTCATAGCGCAAGCCCAGGTTGAGGGTCAGGTTGCGGGTGACCTTCCAATTGTCCTGCACGTAACCGCCTGTCTGAAGCCAGCGGTATCCCGCCGTGGTGTATCCCAGGTCGAACCGCGAGAAGTCCACGGCGCCCATCAGAAAACTGGCCGCGCCGTTACCCGTCGCTCCCACGGGTACGTTCACCGCTACGGGTCCCTAAGAGGTGTTGATAAACCCCAATCCGTTGAGCGCCGTTTGTGTCGGTGTAAAGGTGTAGGTGCCGGCGTTAATAGGAAACTCATTGAGCTGGAGCCGCCGCAACTCCCCGCCGAATTTCAGCGTATGGGAACCCTTCACCCAAGTGACGGAATCGCTCACAATGAACCGATTCTGCGTTACCGACTGAAACGTCCTGTGCCCAAGACCGTTTACTCTGTCGATCGAGATAAGCGGGAAAGGCGCACCCTTTGGGAGCTCGATACCGCTGAGGCCCAGCGCCCCCAAACCCGGTCCTGGCTCGACCGGCCCGCTCGCGTTCTTGTCGCGCAGGAACCCGAAGGCGAAGTTGTGAATCAATGTTGGCGACTGCGTGAAGTTATAGGAAAGGCGGGCGTGGAGGGACGGCTGGTCCACTTGTATCGCCTCCAGCAGCGTCAAGCTGCCTTTGTCGGCATTGAGATTGGTGCCCAGAAAAATACTGCCTGCCAGGTGATGCCGGCCGGACAGGTACTGATCGATCTTCCCCACAAAACGCTCTTGATCCACTTTCGAGCCGGTCGTGCGGAAGAAGTTGTTAAACAACGCATCCGTCTCTGCTTTCGGGTAGTAGGGCAAGATATTGCGGGACACAAGGTTGAAATCGGATGTGGGAATCCTGTTCCCCGGGAACGGGTCGCGAACCACGTAGCTCCCACCGTCAGGTCCAATCACAGTCCTCGACCTTCTCGGATCGTAAATGGCGCCCGTCATCACCGGCCGGCCTGCCGCATCAAGAACGGGCAGCAGGTTGCCCGTGTTCGGATCAGGGGCTGTCATTTGCCCTCCCAGAAGCTGGCTGAAGTCCCCGTCCCGGAAGCGGTTCGGAAAGGTCGTCAGGTTGGGGTTGTTGGAACTGGGCCGGTAGCGGAAGCCCGTGAAGCTGGTGAAGAAGAATGTTCGATTTCGGCCGTTGTATAACTTCGGCAGCACAACTGGTCCCCCCAGTGTGAAGCCGTATTCGTTCTGCCGCAGGGGCGCTTTGGCGCCGCCACGCGCTTTCGTGGGGAAATCGAGCGCGTTGAGGCTCTCGTTCTGGAAATATTCGTAGAGCGATCCATGCAGCTCGTTGGTGCCCGACCGGAATGTGAACGAAATAACGCCGCTCGACAAACCGTATTCGGCGGACTGGTTGTTGTTGCTAATCTTGAATTCACCCACGGCATCCACGGAAGGATGATTCGCATTGATGTTTCCTGTCTCATTTGTGTCCGCGATCGGAATGCCGTCGATGTAAACCTCCGTGGAATTCGTGGGCGCGCCGCTCACATGAAGCCGCAAGTCGGGCGTCGCTCCCGGCACGGAGCCGCTGACGCCCGGTGCCAGAATCGCGAAGTTCATGGGATTGCGGCTGTCCGCCGTCAGAGGCATCGGCAAATCCTGAATTTGCCTGCGCGTGACCGCCGTACCCGTATCGGAAGTCTGCGTGTCGAGAATTGGCGGAGCGCCCTCCACCGTGATGGTCTCCTGCACCTGGCCGGGTTCCATGGAGATCCTTAACGAGGTCGTTCGGCCGACGTCAACCTGGACCCCGGTCTGACTGAAGGCTTTGAACCCCTCGAATCTAGCGGAAATGTTGTAGGTTCCCGGAAGCAAGCCGGTGAACAAGAAGTTGCCCGACTCGGTCGTTGAAGTTTCCGTCTGAATGCCAGTGGCCGGATTTGCCAGGGCAATCCGCGTGGCTGGGATCGCCAAACCTTGCGAATCGACGACAACGCCGCCAATCGACCCACGATCGCCCTGGGCTCGCGATTCAACCGCAAACACGGCGAGCACGACATAAACTAAGGCTAGTCTTGTACGAAAAGACATTAGACCCCCCATTTTTCAAGATACTGTTTTCAGCAAATGTTGCATTGCAACGGGGAGAAAAAACTCCCCAGAATCTCCACCTTGCCTGAATACCGGCGTCCTCGAGCACAACACCGCAGATTCACAATCGCGATAATCCGCCCGCGAAGTTTTTTCCAGCGGATTTCGATGAAACCCACCGTGCGCCTCTTCTTAGCCGGCCGCTAGGCAGGAGTTGAAATCTTCTGCCCAACTGCACCACGGAATCGAAGGGCGATCAAGATACTAGAGAGGGCGATTGAGCGGTTCGCCAAGCGAATTGATCGGCGGGCCGGTTATCTCATTAACTCATTAGTTATCAGTGAGCTATGGAGCTTGGCAGGATTTTTGTGAGCGGAAGCGCGGTGGAGGGATCGGTTTTGCTCAGGGAAACGCCAAGCAGAATCCTGGACGGAAACGCGGCGTGCGAGGAAAGGCTCGTGGAATGCGCTGGACCAAATGTGTCGACAATAGTGACGACACGAGGGCGGTGGTGTTGGGAAGGCGGGCGCCGGGGCCCGCCTCTACGCAGACTGGGTTCGGTCGCAGGGCGTAGCCCTTGCTGCGGTTAGTAGGGCATTTCCCGTTTGGTGAATCGGCGGCCCTTGGCGGCATGCTCCGGGGTCGTGCCGTGTGTCACCATCACGCCCCATTTGATCAGCTCTTCGATGTTGTCGATGCTGCTCGAATGCAGAATGGCAATCTTATTCGCCTTGAGGGCGTTGAAGATTCGCGTTCGGGCGGCTTCCAGCACCGGTTCGCCGGTTGGTGGCAGACCCGCCGTAGCGGCCCCAGGCCGGCTACGCCCCTGCCCGCCGCCGCGCTGCAGGTACGAGAGGCCCATCAGCGACATCGCCTGATCACCGGGACCCCACTCCGCCCAGGCGATCCCGGGAATCACCGCAATCTGCTCGACGTTCGCCAGGGAGTACTTGTCTTCCAGTTTCAGCGACAAGATTAGCTCGCCCTTCGGGTTCAAAGGCCAGGGGTCGGCACGCTCCAGATACTCCGTTCCCGAGATGCCCCAGATGCGCGAAGCGAACGCCTGGCTGCCGGATCCGCGCAGACCCTCCGGGATCATGTCGTCCTTGAGGCCCTCCCGTGCAAACTGATAACGCGCCGTGGCCACAAACATCCTGACGGCTTCCGGGGTTCGCGCATGGCACAGCATGAGGCCGTGGACGCCGGCGCTCAACACTTGCTCGATCACCCAATGGTTCACACGCACGGACGTTTGATCCAGGCCGAGAACCGGCAGGGTGACGATGACCGTGGGCGTACGATGGCCGCTCTTGGTGGGCCCGCCGTCAACCAGCCCCTGCATAAACTCGCGAAGGCGAATCGGATCGAAGGGGCCGTGCTCCATTTGGTACTGGATCAGATCGTTATGTGTCTGGGCCAGCTTCTTCCCCTCCTCGTAACCGGCGCCGTCGACGCTGAGATCGTAGACCGGCTGCCCCGCTTCGAGAAGCTCAATCATTTTGTTGATGCGTTTCGGCTTGTAGTTGGAGTTGGCGCCGCTCTGCGCCCACACGGCTGAAGCGAGGAAAACCCAAACCAAGGAAAGGACGATTCCGACCCTTTTCATGCCGACCTCCGCTGACGAGATTTTTGGAGAGAACTGCGCTAGTTTCACCTTGGCAACCCGCCGTTGTCAAACCCCGGCTGCAACAGAGCAATGCGCTGAAAAGCCGCGAGCCACAGTCCGGTTGTCCGCCCATCCCCCCGGAGGCCGCAGGTCACCCAGCCCAAAATTCGGTGAGGATCGTGCCTTTGACCAGCTCGCGCGGCTGATTCAGGTGGTTGCGAATCTCCATGGCCGGATCGATGCCCAGGGCATAGTAAACCGTGGCCAGAAGATCGGTCGGGTGCACCGGCTTGTCCTTCGGCGACGAGGCGGTCGCGTCGGATTCGCCGTACTGGACGCCCCGGCTGATGCCGGCGCCGGCGATGACGGCGCTGTAGCAATAGGGCCAGTGATCGCGGCCGTCGGGCGCGTTGGAGTTGCCGGACGTCGATACACCCAGGCGCGGGCTGCGGCCGAATTCACCGACGGCGACGACGATGGTATCCTCCAACATGCCCCGTTGGTCCATATCCTCCAGTAGGGCCGACAGCCCTCGGTCGAGCTTCGGACAGTGGAGGTTCTTGAGAGGGCCGAAATTCGCGGCATGGGTGTCCCAGGCCGTCGTTTCCGGATTGCCGTTCGCCACCGATGGCCAGTTTACCTGGACGAAACGGGTACCCGCTTCGATCAGCCTGCGTGCCATGAGCAAGCTTTGGCCGAAGGTGTGCAGCCCATAGCGCTCACGCATGTCGCTCGGCTCTTTGTTCAGATCCATGGCGTCGCGGGCTTTGCCGGAGAGCACCAGATCGTAAGCCTTGGCGTAATTTTCGTCGAGAGCGAATTCATCCAGGGCCTTCTCGAGTGCGGGCATCGACTCGTTGATGCCTTTGAGAAGCTCAAAGCGGTCCTTGAGCCGCTCCGAGGGAATATCCCTGCGCAGCGAGAGATCTTCTAGCTTCACCGGTTTCGCGGGATCCTGATACATGCGGTAGGGATCGTAGGCCTTACCGAGGAAACCCGCGGCGCCGCCTTTGCCGATGATGCCCGATTCCTGCAATGGGCGCGGCAGCTCGACAAAAGGAAGAACAGGCTCCTGAATGGGCTTGAGCTTGGAAACATGGCTCCCAGCCGTTGGGAAGTCAGCCGGCGACGGCGGCTCGAGCTGGCCGGAAGGCGAGACCTTGTCGGGCGGGTAGCCGGTGAGCATCTGATAAATAGCAGCGGTGTGATTGAACAGGCCGCTCGGCGTGTAGCTCATGGACCGGATCAGCGTGGCCTTGTCGAGATGCTTCGCCATCATCGGCATGTGCTCGCTGATAAGCGTGCCGGGGATGCTGGTCTTGATTGGCTTGAATTCGCCACGGATGTTTTGGGGAGCGTCCGGTTTGGGGTCCCAGATGTCGATGTGCGACGGGCCGCCCTGCAGAAAGATCATGACCACGCTTTTCGCGGAGCCGAAGCCGCGGCCGCCGGCGAGTCTTGCGGCGGCCGCCCCCGCCGCCTTCGCCTGCTGCTGCCAGCCGAAGAAATGCGGGAGGCTGAGACCCATCAGGCCGATGGAGCCGATGCGCATCAGCTCACGCCGCGTCGGTCCTTCACAAGTGAGTGCGCGGTGACCAGGAATGTTCAGCATGACCGTACTCCTCCTCTCGGCTTAGTAAATGTACAGGAATCCTTTGCTATTGAGCAGCGCCCATAGCAGATCCTGGGCGCGGGCCGCGCGGGACGCCCCGCCCGCAAGATACGCAGTGCCTCGTTCCGACTCCGCTGGCGTGGGCGGACGGCTCAGCGCGGCGAGGTACAACTCTTCGACGATGCTCTCGTCGGGTCTGCCCCCGAGCACCATTTTCGCGATGTGACCCTTCGGATCGGCGATGGCGTTCGAGATCGTTGCGCCGTTGACCAGGTTGAGAGCCTGCGGCAAGCTGAAATCGGAGCGTCGCTCGCATTCGCAGGCGGACTCGCGCGGCGGCCTGCCGAAAACGTCGAGGAAACCTTCCTTGCCGATGTGCGGGTCGGCAAGCTGCTGGGCGACGGTGTCCAGGGGCACTTCGGGAAACGCGGGCCGGGCGCCGGCCGCGGCGGTCACGGCGTCCATGAGCTGCTCCGCTGTAAGGCGGCGCGGAATCGTGCGCGAGAAATTGATCGCATCGCCTTCGTTCCATTCATTCGGGGTGAAGGAAGTCTGATAGGCGCGGGAATTGGCGATCACGCGCATCAGATGCCGCAAATCGAAATCATGTTCGATCAACTCCTTCGTAAGAGCGTCGAGCAGGGCTGGATTCGTGGGCGGATTCGAGGCGCGAATGTCATCCACCGGATCTATGATGCCCTTGCCGAAGAAGTAGCTCCAGACGCGGTTGGTGATGGCCTTGGCGAAAAACGGGTTCTCGGAAGACGTCAGCCACTCGGCCAGCGCGTCTCGGCGCCGCGAGTCGCTGGGAATCGGCACGGGTCGCGCGGAAGCAACCATGAATTCGGGCTCCACAACGCGCCCGTCCTTGGGGTGGTGCAAATCATAGTTGTCGGGCTGGTCAAAGACAATCTCTTCACCGACCTCGTAGCCCGCACGCACGCCTACGGCGGAGAAGAAGGCCGCCATCTGGTAGTACTGGCCCTGCGTCCAGCGCTCGAAGGGATGATCGTGACACTGCGCGCACACCATGCGCACACCGAGGAAAACCTGAGTGGTCTTCTCCATGGCGGGCTTGGCTTCGCGCGTGACGCGGAAGTAGTTGGCGGCGGGATCATCGTAGGAGCTGCCGCGCGAGGTCAACAACTCGCGCACCATCACGTTATAAGGCTTGTTCGATGTGATGGAATCGCGGATCCATTCGCGGAAACCGTAAACGCCCTTCTCGCCCAGAAACTTGCGGCTCGACTGCAGCAGGTCGCCCCATTTCACCGTCCAGTGATCGGCAAAGGCGGGACTGGCAATCAGGGCGTCGATCATCCTTGAGCGCTTGGCGCGCGAAGGCGTCGAGTCGGCCAGGAACGCGCGCACAGCCTGGGCAGTCGGAATCTGGCCCGTCAGATCAAGAGAAACGCGGCGCAGGAACGTGGCGTCGTCGGCGACGGGCGAGGGCTGGATCTTGAGCCTTTCGAGCTTGGCGTCAATCAGCTTGTCGATAAAGTTATGCTGTGGCAACGCCTTCCACGCGAAACCGGGCTTCGGGTTGAGCACGGTGACCGGAATTGTTGAAAGCTTCCCCTGATAGCGGACCAGAAGTGTTGCTTCCCCGACGCGCTCGCCTTTGACGGCGGACTTTACATCGACCATGGCGATGTCGGGAATGTTTGACTCCACCGTCGCGTCGCGGGTAACGTCGCGCGTAACGCCGTCGGCATAGCGGGCGCTGACCTTCACTTGGGCGGATTCGCCGGGCCCGGACATGAAAATTTCCTTGGGCTCGACATCAATGGCTGTCACGGCGTCCTGCGATTCATCGCCATAGGGAACGCCGGCGGCAATCCAGTCGAAGATGATCTTGTAGTAGTCCGACTCCTTTTCAAAACGCAGTCCGCCTCCGTGCGCAACCTCCTGCGTCGGCTTCGCCAGAATCAGGCTCTTTCCGGGATCGGCGCGGTTGAAGCGGCGGCCCGAAAGATCGTAAAGCAAGGCTTCGTAATCGAAGTGGTGATCGTAACCCCGCAGGGACAGTTTGAATCCGTTCTTGCCTTTCGCGGCGCCGTGACAGGCTCCCGCCGTACAACCCGCCTTGTCCAAAACAGGCGCGACATCGCGCAGAAACGTCACGCGGTCCGCGGCCGGCGCGGCGGCCACCGTGAGACTAACGAGAAGAAGCAGTTGCCGTTTCATCGGCGGATTGCACCTCTAGCACTTCCACAGAGATCGGACGCGAGACAATGTCCACATCGCGGCCATCGATCTCGACTTCGCCCGTGATGTACACATCGTAGGTGGCGGGCCGGGTCAGTTTGGTTGTCGTCATCAAGAACGTGCCGCTGTTGGGGTCATCGGGATCGACCTTGGCATCAATGACCCTGACGTCGGCCGCCCCGACCATGTCCGCAGCCACTTTCACGGGCGGCGTGATGGACTTATCGCGCAGCGTCCACTTCCACTGATATTTGATCTGGTCCCCTTCCGTCATGCGCTTGCGTTCGATGAGACTCACTGCGAGACTGGCCGGCAAAGCGTCTGCTCCCGCGACCGGAAGGTCCAACGAGAGCCAAGGAGCGCTGAGCGGCCGCTGCCGGTCGACCGCTCCCTGCTGTGTGTCCCCGGCGACATTGACCAGGATGCCGGGTCCGCTGGCGCGGCGCACGAATGTAGCGCCGTCGGCCAATGCACCCTCCCCCTCCACGATTAGCTCGAAGGGTGACAGTTCAACGCCAGAAGGGGCCGTCAAAATCAGGACGCCACGGCTGTTGCGGTTCCGCGGATTTTCCTCGAGGGGCGGACTGGAGACCACGTAGCCGCCTTCGACCGTCAAGCCCTCGGGAATATTCGGAATCCGCAAACGAAGATCGCCCTCATAACCGCGGCGCAGAACCGAGACAGGCACAGCCATGGAGCCGCCCGACGGAATATTGACGTAAGGCACGCCGAGCGAGAGAACGACATCAGGACCGCCCCGGCGCGCATGGAGCCGGTATCCGTAGTTAGGGCCGCCGCGCAACGCCAGATCCTCCACGGTGACAGTCAGCGTCCGCACGCCATCCGGCACCTTGAGCATCATCGCCGGGTCACCGGCCGTGCGGCTCTGATTGACGTTGAAAAAATCCTCCGGCAACGGTTCATTGCCCGCACGGGCGATCTGCTTGCCTTTCTCATCCAGGGCGGTCAGAACGGCCATTAGCTTTGAGGTGCCCAGCTCACGGGCCTCGATCTCGAAGGTGAGTTCCTCTCCCGGCTCAACCCGGAAGATGAACTTGTCCAGCTCTTTTGCTTTGTCGAGGCGGCCGTTCACAATGACTGGCATCGCGAGGGCCTTGGTGACAGGCTCCACCACTTCCGGATCATCTCCTACGGCGAAGGGCAGGGGCAGCGACGGCGATCCCGGCAGGTTAACCAGCGTCGACTTTGCTTTCGCAGGCACTTGTCTCAGATCCGCGGTGATTTTGCGATCACCGGCGGAGATTTCGACCACTTGGCCACGCCGGCCCCCGAGCGGAAAGATCTCCTTCGGATACGAGTACGAGCCGGTCTTGAGTCTGTAAAAGTTAGCCGTCTGCCTGGAGAAGCGGGCGTCGTGGACTTCGACGTAATAGTAGCCGTCCTTGGGAAACGTCAGTTCGGTGCGGGCATCGAGTCCCAGCAGTCCGCTGTCTTCCGAGCGCGCCAACTGCTTCCCGGATTGATCGTACACGCGGATGACGGGATCGATCGCCGAGCCGCAGCGCCGCGCTTCCACTTCGAACACGCGTTTTTCACCCGCTTTTCCGCTCAGGCGGTAGAAGTCGCGCTCCGCGCCGCGCAGTTTTCCGTTCACGGTGACCGGCGTCGAAGGTAGTGACTGCGCGTCTTCCAGATTGTCATTCTGATATGGCTGTGAACCCGGTTTGGACTCATCCTCGTCGAGTTCAGGGAACGCGCCGATCGCGAAGAACTGGATGTTTGAAATACCGCTTGGCGTCTCGACACGGATGGGATAAACTCCGACGGCGACGTCGCCCTGAGGCTCCACCAGAAAGGACACATAGCGGCCTTCCATCATGGTGCTGGCGGGATCAGGGGCTAGGGGAGTAAAGGTGGCCGGCAAGGTCGAGGAGACTTTTGCTCCTTCGCCGAGTCCGCGGCCCACAACAGTGAGCGTGAAGGGCCGGCCCTTCTCGGCTCCGCGTGGCTGAAGATCGGTTAAAGAAGGCGGCTCGCCCTGTACTGTCAGAGAAAGGGCGAGCAGCAGCAACGGAAACCGGAATTTCATTGCACTCCTCCGCCCGATTGCGCCGGGCTGGAAATGGGGACGGGCACGAATGCCTTTATGAGGCGGCAGTCGGCTGCGTAAAGACGTACGCTGCCGTCGAAGCCTCCAGTCGCCAACTTCGATCCATCGGGAGAGAATGCCAGCGCATAAATGCCGGCCGAGTGCCCCGTGCAAGCGGCTACTCGTTTGCCGGCCTCGGCATCGTAGACATTCACACTCGGCGCAGATCCCGCGACGGCGATGTGCTTGCCGTCCGGCGACCAGGCAAGAGCCAGAATAACGCCATCTTGTCGCTCAAGCTCTCGCACGAGAGTCGCGTCTTCGCCGACTTTCATGTTGCGCGGTCGGTCCATCATATAGACATACGGAGTCCTGTCCTCGCCACCGATGACGATAAGATCTTTGTCCGGGTGGCGGGCCACCGCCGATAGTTCGCCTCGCAGTTTGTTGACGTTCTCCAGGAACTGTCCCGCGCGGGCGTCGGTGAGCTTGGCCGCGCCGTCGCGCCCCACGGAAACCAGACGCTTCGAATCGACGCCGAACACTGTCGCCAGCACCCAATTTTCGTGGCTGCTGATTTTGAAGAGTTCTTTCGCTGTGGCCGTCTCGAAAGCTTGCACGGTGTTGTCGGTGCAACCGACGGCGACCGTGCGTCCATCCGGCGAGAGTGACGCACCGAAAACGGTGTCGCTAGTAACGCTAGCGGCACGGAGCAGCTTGCCTTCTCGTGCATCCCAGATCTGCACTTCGCCGGAGCGCGCGGGTGTGCCGCCGGCCGCAACGAGAATGCCGCCGTCCCTGGAAAACTCGAGCGAGAGAATACGCTCGGCCCTGCCCTGCAGCCGCTTGACGAGGCCGCTGCCGTCAGCGTGGTGCAACAACACTTCCCGATTTCCGCCAACTGCGAGAATCTTGCCGTTGGGCGAGAAGGCAAGCGCCGCAATCACCGGCGGCTGATGATACACCGTCGGCTCGCTGCTTTCCATCTCAGCGGGAGAATCGTCTGATGCCCCAGCTCGTATCCACTCGCGGATCAGATCGATCGACTCAGCCGGCAGGGGATCCATGCCAAAGGGCATGGGTGGCTCCATGGCCCCTGTCATGAACCGGAGCAGCAGGCTCTCGTCCGGCGCCCCCGGCACAAACGCGGCTCCGCGGGCGCCCCCGGCCTTGAAGTTTTCGAATGTAGTGATGTCCAACCCTGACATCTTCGAGGCGGGTTGATGGCAGCCCTGGCAATTCTTTTGAAGGATGGGGCGAACGTCGCGGAAATAGCTCGGCTGAGCCAGTCCCAACGTGGGGAGAGCGGCCAGAACCATCCATTGGAAAATCCGGCGCATGGACTTCCCCCGCATAACCCTGCGGCCCAGGTTGTGTTTATTTATCAGCCAGATCACCCTGATCATCGCCTCGATTAAGGCCCATCGTTACCGTTAACGCACGGCCACAGTATACACCCGAAAAAGGGCACGAAGTTTGCTCCTATGGGCTTGTTGCGGCTAGCGAAAATCCGGAGCGCCGGCTTTCCTGGCGCAGAGAGGGAATCCGTCCGTTTTCCCGGCTATCCGGGTACTCATTAAGCTCAACTGACTTCGGCCCAATCATCCATCGACCCAATCAAGATGGATGGCGCTATAGGCAGGGCACACGGGTAACTTGCCAGCGCCTGGATCCGCTAGTGCCACTCTCCTTGACAACTTAGGAGAGCCCGCTCTATTATTCACCTAACTGACTCAGGAGTATTTTCAATGTCGAGGCAGGCGGACCTTCTTCCGGGAACCCTGGACTTGCTGATCCTCAAGGCCGTCTCCTTGGGCCCACAGCATGGCTACGGCGTGTTGCTTCGCATTGGGCAAATCAGCGGCCGTGCGTTTGAAATTGAACAGGGAGCCCTGTATCCCGCGTTGCACCGGCTGGAGCACCAGGGGCTTCTAGGGACGGAATGGGGCGTCTCAGAGAACAACCGGCGGGCGAAGTACTACGCGCTGACGCCGGCCGGACACAAGCGGCTCGGCGATGAGACCGAGAGCTGGAAGCGGCTGGTTTCAGCGATGAGATCGGCTCTCCGGGCGCGCCCTGAGGAGGCTTAGCTATGTGGCATAAATCGGCTTCGCTGGTGAAGACCATTTTTCGCCGGTCGCGACTGGAAAGCGAGATGGCCGAAGAACTCAGTTGCCATATCGAAGAGCGAGCCGACCACCTCATCCGGGAAGGGATGGCGAGCCAGGAGGCTCTGCGGCAGGCACGGCTAGAGTTCGGCGCCGTGGAAGCGCACAGGGAAGAATGCCGGGCGGCGCGCGGTGCCGCATGGATCGATGAGCTTTGGCGAAACCTCCGGTATGCCGGCAGGTCGCTCCACAAGAAGCCGGGATTCACGGTTATCGCCTGTTCTCTCTCTGGCCGTCGGAATCGGAGGTAACATCGCGATCTTCAGTCTTCTCAATCGCCTCCTACTTGCTCCGCTTCCGGTGCGAGATCCTCAAACGCTCCAGCACGTCTTTCTATCGAGGAGTCAGGTAGACCGGCTGTCGTACCCCAAATTTGAACGAATGCGCGACAACTTTGACCTGTTCGAGACGCTGTTTGGCTGGACGTGGAGAGATTACGATCTCGAATTCGAGAATCGCAACCGGATCGTGGAAGTCAATCTCGTCACGGGAAACTACTTTCCTGCGCTTGGCATCCGTCCCGCTATTGGGCGGCTGCTTCTCCCGGAAGACGACCGAACAGGCGCTGCCCAGGGTATTGTCCTCAGTCATCGGCTCTGGCGAGATTTCTTCGGAGCCGACGAACGCGTTTTGGGAAATAGAGTAAAGCTCCTCCAAGAAACCTTCGAGGTCGTCGGCGTCGCTCCGCCGGAGTTCCTCGGGATCGAGCTGGGATCTCCACCCGACGCCTATATTCCGTACCACGCACTTTGGCGATTCGACCCGGAACATACTAGCGGGGAAGGCGCGATGAGTTTTTTCACGATGGGACGCGTAAAGGGGGACGTACCCCTGCCCGCAGCGCAAACGATGCTGCGTGAGAGGTGGCGAAGTCTCGAAGGTGCTCGTCAGGCCACGTCGGGCTACAACAACGACCAGTACGTGTTACTGAGGGATGGCAGCCGTGGATATACGCCGTTGAGAGCAGAGTTTTCTCAAGCACTCTACGCACTCACGGGCTTAGTCGCGGCCGTGTTTCTCATCGCCTGCGCCAACCTGGCGTCGCTACTGATCGTAAGGGGTATCGAGCGGACTGGCAAGACAACCGTGAGGCTTGCCATGGGCGCGAATCGCGGACAGCTGATTTTGCATTGGATGACCGAATGCCACTTAATCGCCTGCCTAGGCGGAGCTACTGGCCTGGTGTTGGCCCCTTGGATCGCGGAAGTGTTTCTGCTCTTCGTCAAGGAGTCAGACCGGGCGTGGCTGCGGTTCGAGCCGGAGCCTACCGTTGTCGCTCTGGCTGTTGGACTCACGCTGGTGGCAGCATTCCTGTTCGGACTCTTGCCCGCCTTTCGGGCGCACCGGCTGGGGATCCAAGGCTTGCTCAAAGAACACTCCGGGGCGGTGATTGGCCACAGGGGACGTCTCGCACATACCATCCTTGCCATGCAGGTGGCGATTGCGTTGGTGCTCGTTGTCTCAGCCGGCCTATTCACGAAGACACTCTGGAAGTTGAGCCACACTCCGGCCGGTCTGGCAACCGAAAGCGTCGCGTACGCCTGGCCGCAGTTTTGGAAGACCGAATTCCCGAGGGATCGAGTGCGACCGATGATTGACGAAGTGATTGAGCGTCTACGCAACTCACCAAACATCGCTTCGGTGAGCGAGGGATACGGACTTCCGTTTGCGTACGGAGCCGATGCATGGAGTTCGGTCAGAGTGTCGAACTATGGTCTTGCTCCGGGTGAGGAAAATCTTGCCTTTCACAACTCCATCGCTCCGGGGTACTTGAAAACCCTGGGAATTCCGATTAAGAAAGGTCGTGATTTTGAGAAACGGGATCAATTGGAGGACGCGCCGCCGGTCGTAATAGTAAACGAGCGGTTTGCCCGCCACTACTTCCCAGACCGAGATCCGATCGGTCAAGAGTTCCGATCGGGCAGAGCGCCCACACCCAAACGAATCATCGGAGTAGTGGGGGATACGACCGACAGGAACTTTCGCGAGCAGCCGCGTGAGTTCGTCTACCGGCCGGTTGGGACACAATCGTACTCACCGATCGTGGTGCGGACCAAGCCGGGGTTCGATGCCTCGCTCGGTGAGGAGGAGATCCGCGCGCTGCTGTCTTCGCTTGCGCCCAATATCCCCATCGAGAGCGGCACCTTGAAGGCAGCAGTGCGGGAATCATTGCGCCGGGACCAGTTGGTGGCGCAGTTATCCTCGTCGTTCGGCGTTCTGGGGATGCTGTTGGCGGCGGTGGGACTGTACAGCGCGACGGCCCACATTGCCCGGAGCCGGAGGAGGGAAATCGGTCTGCGAGTCGCCCTCGGCGCTGAACGCTCCGATGTCGTTCGTCTGCTATTGCGTGAGAACGTCTGGGTCACCCTGGCGGGCCTGGCAATCGGCCTCGCTGGATCAGTTGGAGTCGGCCACGTAATGGAATCGCTTCTATTCGGAGTGAGCGCGACAGACCCCCTCGCCCTTGGAACGGCCTCTGCCCTGCTCGCCCTCGTCGCTCTAGCCGCGAGCCTGTGGCCGGCCTTCCGCGCCGCCAAACTTGACCCCTCACGCACCCTGCGTTACGAATAGGTCCCGAAGGTCTCGCACTCGCGTTGATTCAACCACTTTCTCCGCCCGAGCGAAACGCCGACTGCCCCCTCTCAAGAATCAGGCGGCCTGCAAATCGTGCTTCACTTCCACGGACGCATTGATGATATGGTCGCCGCCGCCGAACGCAATCCCTTTAACGGGAGTTACGTCGGAGTAATCGCGCCCCCAGGCGAGGGTCACGTGCTCTTCCTGGGGCTGAATGCCGTTGGTCGGATCAAAATCCAGCCAGCCCAAACCGGGACAAAACGCGGAGACCCAGGCGTGGGATGCCTGAGCGCCAACAAGACCTGTCCCCGCGTGAACGTAGCCGCTAACGTAGCGGGCCGGAAGGCCCAACGAACGCAGGCAGGCGATCATGACGTGCGCGTAATCCTGGCAAACGCCATGCTTCGTGTTGAGCACTTCGTCCACGGGCGTTGTTACGGTTGTGGCTTCTACGTCGTACTCGAATTCGGCATAGATGCGTCGCGACAGAGCGCCTACGGCATCGACGAGCGGCCGGTTGGGGGCGAAACTGGGAGCGGCGTAAGCGGCAAAGGCGGGTCCCAGCTTGACGCGCGGCGACTCGAAGACAAACTGGCAGGCGTCGAAGGCCTCCGTCGATTCGCGGAGTCTGACCGCGTCCCTCGCCAGTTCCCAGGTCGGGACGGGATTCCCTTGGGGGAGTTCCACGGGCAACGTCTGCACCGTGTCCTTTGCCGTAATCGTCAGCGTCTGATGGGGCTCGTAGATTGAAAACCACGTCACTTCGTTGCCGAAGTAGTCCCGCCGCGCGGCCGAAAAGTCGGGTGGGGGCGTGATCGTCAAGTCATGGCTGACGACGATCTGGCCGCGGTGAGGCCGCGGAGCGAGGTGCACCTCGTTATAACTGATGGTGACGGAGTCGCTATAAAGATACGTCGTCGAGTGGGTGACGTGCAGTGTCATCGCAGTGCTCAAAGGGGAGGACGCTGCCGCGACGGGATCGCCAGATTGAAGTAGGTGCGCGTCAGCGTCTCGGACAAGTTGCGCAGTTCCGAGGCAAGCCGGTTCAGAAGGTTCTCCAAGCCGGCCAGGCGGCCTTCCTCATTGGGCTTCGCCAGCTCCTGCACATCCGCCAGCTGTACGGCCGAAAGCAGACTCAAGGCCAAGCGCGCCTCCTCCGGACGCCGCAGTAGCGACTGGCTCTCCGGCAGGTGCTCGATGTGGTCGCGCAGTCGCGCCAACTGGAAGGCGATCGAGCGCGGATTGGCTTCATCCACGAGCAGCAGATCCAGCACCAGGTCGGCCTGCATCGAAGTCAGATAGCGCGAACGATAGGTGATCGAGCTATCGGCGAGTTCAAGAATCATTTCGAGCGCGCCCCGGTCTTCGGCGGCTTGCAGCGCAATGCCGTGACGCAGGAGTTCACTGACCTGAATGCTCTGTTCCAGACGGCGGCCGATGTCGAGGAAACGCCAGCCGTCCCCCCGCGTCATGCTTTCCATCACCAGCCCGCCGAAAGCCGAAAGGGTGATCACAGCGTCGTTCAATCGGTCAAAAGCGTTGCTCGCGCGCAACGGTTCGGGGGGCAGGGGGCCCGAAAACTGCTTGTCGAGCCCATTGAGGATCCTCCAGGCATCCGCCGAGATGCGGTCGCGTAGCAGCCAGGCGCTATTGTGAACTTGTCGGATGCTCGCCCCCAGGCTGTGGCGCGAGGTCGAGTCGTAGACCATCGACAGCACGCTGCTCTCCGCCGAGGAAAGATCCGGCGTCGCTTCGGTCCCCAAGTAACCGAGCGTGGCGAGTACTTCAAGCCCCACTCGCAGTCCCCCTACGGCGATTGGCTCAGACTCCAAGGAAAAACGTGGCAGGATGGCGCGCGCGATTCGCACAGCCGCTTCGATGCGCTCGGTGTAGCGGCCCAGCCAAAACAGGTTGTCCGCCACGCGGCTCGGCAAATCGAACGTCGCCCGGCTGACCTGCAAAGCCAGCGAGGGCGGGCGCAGGAGGCTGACATGAGGCGTTGGAGCGTCGGCCAGAACCCAAGTGTCTTTGCTGCCTCCGCCGCTCTGCATCGAGACGACAAGACTGTCAAGTGAAGACGAGACGCGCGTCAAGCCTCCCGGCATCACGGTGTACGAATCGCCGGACGCCACGGCATACACGCGCAGAACAAAATGCCGCGGGTGAAGACGGCCCTCATGCCAAAACGGCACCGTCGAGAGCGAAACTTGTTCCTGGGCAACATAGCGCTCGGGAACGGCCCGCATTTTTTCCAACAGCTTCCGGCGCTCCGCGACGCTCAGCTTCGCGCCGAAGGTCGGGTTGTGATCTCCGTTGGAAAACGCCGGCTTGATCACCAGACCTTCGAGATTCTCGGCCACGAAGGAGAACGGTTTTTCCTGGCCGCACCACCAAGTAGCCACCGTCGGCAACCGCAACTCCTCGCCCAGAAGCTGGCGGCACAGCGCAGGCAGGAATGCGGCCGAAGCCGGCGATTCCGCCAGTCCCGACCCAAGCGCGTTGGCGATGGCGACATTGCCCGAACGAACCGCCTCCGTCAAGCCGGGCACTCCGAGCATGGATTCGCCGCGCAGCTCCAGCGGATCACAGAAACTGTCGTCCTGGCGGCGCAGGATCACGTCCACCGGAAGCAAGCCTCCCAGTGTCTTCAGAAAGACGCGGTTATCACGAACGGTAAGGTCGCCGCCTTCGACCAGCGTGTAGCCAAGGTAACGAGCCAGGTAGGCATGCTCGAAATACGTTTCGTTGTACGGTCCCGGCGTCAGCAGCACGACGCGCGGATTTTCGCGGTGCCGCGGCATGAGGCGAAGCAGCGCGTCCTTATACGTCTGGAAGTAACCCGCCAGGCGATGGACATTCACAGACTCGAAGACATCGGGCAGGACTCGTGTCGTGATCAGCCGGTTCTCCAGGGCGTAGCCCGCGCCGGATGGGGCTTGGGTGCGATCGGACAGCACCCACCAACCGCCATCGGGCGAGCGGGCGATATCCGCGGCATAGACGTGGATCCATACTCCGCCCGGCGGTTCGATGCCACAGCAGGGACGCAAGAAGGCGGGATTGGCGAAAACCAACTCGGCCGGCAGCAGGCCCGAGCGGAGGAGCTGCTGCTTCCCGTAGAGGTCGGCGAGCATCGTGTTCAACAGCTTGGCTCGTTGGATGATGCCCGACTCGATGGCCGACCATTCCGCCGGGGCCAGCAACAAGGGGATGGGGTCCAGCGGCCAGGGGCGGCCGACGCTTTTGGGGTCGCCGTAGACGTTGTACGTGATGCCGATATCGCGCATCAGGCGCCGGCCTTCCTGCCAGCGCCTCGCCAAATCGAGATGGCCCACTGCGGTCAGCGAGTCGACGACCGGCTGCCAGTGAGGGCGAACCTGGCCCTCGGGGGTGGTGGCCTCGTCGTAAAAACGCGAGTTTGGACTGTACTGCCACTCCCCTGTCAGCGTCTGCTCCGATTGCGCCGCTTCCTGGTTCATCAGGACGAAAACCCCACACACGAGGGAAAACCCCGCACTACCCCACGGAACAAGTTTTGCACAATGCTGTTTCCATTCTCCAGAGATCGTATGGACTTAAGTTCGAGCGCCCCGACGCCTCAGAAGCCGCCGCCATTGGACCTAGATACGGGCCGCCGCAAGTCCAGCGTCAACGGGAACTCGGGATCTTCCTCCCCTGGCGGGATCGGCATGGGCCCGGGAGTGTGGCCGAACCCGAAGAATCGCGCGCCTCGCCGGGCCTCCGCTTCGCTGGCGTTGACAGGGAATGTTTCGAAATTCCGGCCGCCGGGATGGGCCACATGGTAAGTGCAGCCGCCGATCGAGCGGCCTGTCCAGGCATCCAGGACATCAAAAACGAGGGGAGAATGAATCGGGATGGTCGGATGCAGACACGACGGCGGCTGCCAAGCTCTGTACCGCACTCCGGCCACCCACTCACCTTGCGTCCCTGTCGCGTGCAAGGGAACCCGCCGGCCGTTACACGTGATCACGTGCCGACCACCTGTCAAGCCGTTCACTTTCACCTCGACGCGTTCGACCGACGAGTCCACAAAACGCGACGTGCTTCCGGCGGCCTGTTCCTCCCCAAGCACATACCACGGCTCGGCAGCCTGCCGGATTTCTAGGTCAATTCCCGCGTGCTGTACTCTGCCGTGAACCGGGTAGCGGAACTCCAGGTGCGGGGCAAACCATTCCGTCTCGAAAGCGTATCCCGCGCGGTTCAAGTCATCGAGCACATCGCGAAAATCACGCGCGACGTAGAACGGAAGCATGAACTGGTCGTGAAGCTGTGTCCCCCAATGGACCGGCTTGTGTGTATAGGGCTGCCTCCAAAACCAGGCGATGAAGGCCCTTACAAGCAGTTGCTGCGTCAGACTCATGCGCGCGTGCGGCGGCATTTCAAAGCCACGCAGTTCGAGCAGTCCGAGCCGGCCTGTCGCCGTATCGGGGGAATAGAGCTTATCGATACAAAATTCGGCTCGATGCGTGTTACCGGCGACGTCAACCAGGAGGTGTCGAAAAATGCGATCCACCACCCAGGGCGGACACTCTCCCTGGCCGGGTTCCGGAATCTGGCCGAAGGCGATCTCGAGTTCATACAAACTGTCGGCCCGCGTCTCGTCGATGCGCGGGGCCTGGCTGGTGGGCCCGATAAACAGGGTCGAAAATAGATACGAAAGGGAAGGATGGTTCAACCAGTAGCCGATCATGCTACGCAGCAGATCGGGACGCCGCAGAAATGGGCTGTCAGAGGGCGTCGGTCCGCCCAAGACAAAGTGATTGCCCCCGCCCGTGCCCGTGTGGCGGCCATCGAGCATGAATTTCTCCGTGCCCAGGCGTGAGCGGTGCGCATCCTCATAAATGCCGGTCGTGGTCTCGACCAGTTGGTTCCAGTTGTGACTGGGATGCACGTTGACTTCGATCACACCAGGGTCCGGTGTCACCCGGATCTGTTGTACGCGAGGATCGTAGGGGGGAGTGTAGCCTTCGATGATCACCGGAGCGTTGAGATGCGCGGCCGTGTCCTCGATGGCGGCCAGCAGATCGATATAGTCCTCGACTCTCTCAACGGGCGGCATGAAAACATGCAGCCGCCCTGCACGGGGTTCCACGCACAGCGCCGTCCGAACGACCCACGCAGCCGATTCGTTCAGTCTTGGCCTGCGGTCGCGCGCGGTCTCGCCCCGCGATTGCAGGACGGGATCGATGGGCGTCATACGTTGGGGCACCGGCAGCGGACCGCGCTCTCCCATCGGATCCACGGGTGTGATGCGCGGAGCCTCCCCCGAGGCAACCCATGGCAAACTTTCCAGCGGAAGCCGTAAGCCAACAGGCGAGTCTCCCGGGATCAGGAAGAGCTTCCGGCCGCGCAGCATCCACAAGCCCGTCTGCCACTCTGGGCCGCTTTTGCCAAACCCCCGCTGGATGGGCAGGACGAAGCCGACCGGGTTATTGAGCCCTCGCTCAAACACGCGTCGCACCCGCTCCCGCTCCCGCGCATCTTCGAGGCGGTTCTCAACCGGATCGACGTTGACCGGCAGCTGCCGCTCGCGCTGCAAGTAGTAGAGCGGGTCTTCGTAAGCAGGATTGGCGTAGTCCGGGTCAAGTCCGAGCCGGTGAGCCAACGTTTCCGCGAAACGCTGGGCGTCCAGCGCGCCGAACCCGTAGTCGACGTCCTCTTTTGCCTCGAGGTCCCGGTTGGCCCAAAGGGGAGCGCCGTCCTTGCGCCAGTAACAGGTGAAAGCCCAGCGCGGCAGCGGTTCGCCCGGGTACCACTTGCCCTGGCCGTAGTGCAGGAGCCCGCCGGGCCCAAAGCGCTCCCGCAAGCGACTCAGCAGGCAACCGGCCAAGCGCCGTTTCTGATCGCCAAGAGCCTGCGTATTCCATTCAGGCCCATCCATGTCGTCGACCGAAACGAAGGTGGGCTCGCCGCCCATCGTAAGTCGAACATCGCCCGCGGACAACTCCTCATCGATCTGATAGCCGAGGGCTTCAATACGCCGCCATTGCTGGTCGGTATAGGGAAGCGTTACGCGAGGGTCCTCTTGGATGCGGGTGACACTCATCTCGTGCCGGAACTGGACTTCGCAAGGCGACACGGATCCCGAAACCGGCGCCGCCGATGACGGTTCCGGCGTCGCCGTTAGCGGCAGGTGGCCTTCCGCCGCCAGCAGGCCCGACGTCGGGTCGAGGCCGACCCACCCCGCGCCCGGCAGATAGGTCTCCACCCAGGCGTGCAGATCGGTGAAATCCTGCTCGGGACCCGGCGGTCCTTCCAGGGGTTTCACGTCCGGCTTCAACTGAATGAGGTACCCGGAAACAAAGCGCGCCGCCAGCCCCAGGTGACGCAAGATCTGCACCAGCAACCAAGCCGAATCACGACACGATCCCGTCGCCCGCTCGAGAGTCTCTTCGCAGGACTGCACGCCCGGCTCAAGCCGGATCAGGTATTTCACTTCGGCTTGCAGACGCTGGTTTAAAGCAACGAGAAACGAGATGATCTGCCGTTCGCCGCGATCAATGCTGGCCAGGTACTCCGTAAGCCTTGGCCCCGCCGGCTCGGCCTCCAGAAACGGCGTGAGTTCCTTGCGCAACCAGGGGGCATACTCAAAGGGGTAGGCCTCCGCGTACGGTTCCAGAAAGAAGTCAAACGGATTGATGACCGTCAACTCGGCAACCAGATCCACCTCCACGGAAAAGTAACGAATTGGCTCGGGAAAAACGATGCGAGCCAGATGGTTGCCCTGTGGGTCCTGTTGCCAGTTGAGGAAGAAGCCCTTCGGCTCGATCTTGAGCGAGTAGGCTGTGACGGGCGTGCGGCAGTGCGGCGCGGGCCGCAACCTGACGACCTGCGGCGACAGCGTCACCGGGCGGTCGTAGAAGTAGCTCGTCTTATGGTGTAACGCGGCGCGGATCGGCATGGCCCTTCAATCGAAGCTCGTGGGTTGAGGCCTGGAGCGGACGCCGAACGCGCGGTCTCGCCACTGCCCTGCAACTTGGAGGCAGGCGGTAATCCCCAATGGTCGAATTATAGCGTTCGCGGGCTGCTGACGCGCGGGCGCGATATCGAGCCAGCCCGACGGCTTTGGACCGAGCACTTTCGCTGTCCCTGATTCAACTGGGGGCATTCGGCGCCAGAGCCTGAATCACGCCCTGGTTCCACGAACAAAAGCGCCTTCGAACGTTTCCATTCCGCCTCCGAGGCCAAATGCCGAAAGCCAAATATTTGGGTTTGATTGGGTTTGTTTTTCGGAGAGCGTGTTGCAAGCAAAGGAGAAATCGGGTTTGTTTTGCAAATTTTTTCTGTGAGAAAAAAGAGGCAAGCAAGCGAGAAACAACGAAAGCCGGGCAGAGTGCCGACGGGGCTCCGGGAAGAGACCGCAGGCCGAGGATTTCCGAGGAAGGCGGGGTCTCAGGCGGCGATAGTCTGTAAGGCGGCATGTTTGTGAGAGCAGCAGGGTACCAGTTCGCGACACGGCTGGGTGCCTCGCGATGCCCAGGGACAATCATTCACCTCCATCCTAGACCCGCGGCATAGTCATCCGGACATCGCGGCGGGCCAAGTAATGGATGCGGCAGGGACAAAAGAGCCTCAACCGCCGTGATCGATGTTCCAACTGAAACCGGGCCGCCCCGGGAAGGGCGGCCCGTTTTGGTGAGCGCGCGTTTAGAAGATGTACTTGAGCGCGAACTGCACGCGCCGCTGCGTCGCGATCGCGTCCCGGACTTGGCCAAAATTTACGCTGTTCACGTCACGATTGACCCCTGAAAAAGCCGGCGTGTTGGTGACGTTAAATGCCTCGGCCCGGAACTGGAGTTGCTGGCGTTCCGTGATCGGGAAGAACTTCTGGAGCGAAAACGAGAGGTCAAACAATCGCGGTCCACGGAACGTCCCGACGCCCGTGCTGCCGAAGGTGCCAAGGACAGGCTGGCGATAGGCCGAAGTATCAAACCACTTCCCGCCCGGACCGACTGTTCTCGGTCCGTCGGTGCCGTCGCCAATGCGGTCCGCGCGCGCGCCGCGCGATCCCGTGCCGGAGTTGTCCGCGCCCTGCACCGTGCTCGCAAACCCGCTGCGAAGGTACACCAAGCCACCCAACTGCCAGCTCCCGAGAACAGCGTTGGCAGCGGAGTTCCAGTTGCCGCCGTACTTCTGTCCCTTACCGAACGGCAGCTCATAGACGAAGGACCCCGTGGCATTGTGGGTGGCGTCAAAGAACGCCGGCCCCCATTCGCCCAGACGGTCGTAGAGATTCTGCCAGTAGGCGGAGTTGGAAGCGACCTGTCCGACGTCCCCGTAGAAGCCGAGCGAGTCGGTCATGGTCTTCGAATAGGTATAGGCGATCTGATAGGTGAGACCTCCTTGCAAGCGGCGGCGCATGTTGGCCTGCAAGGCGTGGTAGATCATGTTCCCGTTCGTCTCGGTCCCCGAGATCTGCGAGATGTTCCGCAGCGCCGGGTTGCCGCTCAGATACGGGCTGGGAGCCGTCGTGCCATTGGCCAGCAGCTGCCGCTGGAAATAGGGCATTGGGACGACGAGGTGGTGGCCTTTCTGGCCGACGTAGCCGATGGACACGACCGTTTCCGGAGAAAGCTGGTCCTCGATAATGAAGCTCCACTGCTGGCTGTTAGCCGGACGCACGCCGGGATCCCACAGGCGAATGTTGGCGTTGCGGAAGGGATCCGACGGGTTGCTCTGCGCCGTGATGGCCTGGCTGGTGCTGATGGCCGGCCGGGCGAAAGTGCCGTCATCGTAACGAGCTTCCGTCTCCAGCTGGAAGGGCGGATTAATCGGCAGCCGGAGGTTCGTGCCTGTTCCTTCCATGTACGAGGAGATCGTATAAGCGCCGCGGAAGACTATCTTGCCGCCAAGAGCTTCCGGCGTCCAGGCGAAACCGAAGCGCGGTTGGAAGTCCTTCTTGTAGGGATCGTAGAGCGCCCTGCTGTTGCCGTTCTGCCCGGCGAGCTGGATCTCGCCTGTAAAGGGCGAGAAGTTCGCCTGGCGGTCGTAGACCTCGACGAGCGGGCTGTGGTACTCCCAACGCAGCCCGAGGTTGAGTGTCAAAGTGTTGCTCGCCCGCCAGTCATCCTGCACATAGAACCCGAGGATGAACTTCCGGTGCCCCCACAAGTTCGTGACGCCGCGGCCTACGCGCGACGGACCACCCAGGAAGAAATCGGCCTCGGGGAAGCCGAAGGTTCCGACTCGGGACCCCGTGAAACGGCCATCGAAACGGATGAAGCCCGTCCGGCCGGTGTTTCCCGTGTAAAGCGTGTTCATGCGTTGGCGCAGCCACTGGCCGCCGAACTTGATGCTGTGCCGGCCCTGAATCTTCGTCATGTTGTCGGCCAGATGGAACGTTGTATTGGCAAACAGCGCCTGGGATCCGATGTTTTGCGCCCCGATCGTCGAAGCGAGCCCGTTGGTGAACTGAATGGCCGGCAATCCCGGACCGCGGTCGTTGGCGCCCACAATTCCGAGATCCTGGGCCACGTTGCCGAGGCCGTTGTCGACACCGCCGTTATCGATGGTGATGCGGTTGACGCCGAAACGGGCTTCGTTCACCACCGTGGGGCCGAAGGTCCTGGTGTGATTCAGCACCGCCGCCTGGAACGGCGACTCGCCGAAGCTGCCGAAGCTTAGAGGAAAAGTCGTTGTAGCGGGCCGGTTCTGCCGGCCGATCGAGTAGCGAAGGCTGATGTCATCCGCCGGGCCGGGCTTATAGTCCACCTTGCCGTCAGCCTGGTCGGTGGTCAGCGTGCTACCCCGCCGGTCGTTCTGGTTGAACTCCAAACCGCTGTTGAACGGCGCCGGATAGAGTTCCGGGCGTGAAAACAGGTTCCGGGCGACGGTGTCGATGCGCCCCAGAGGAATCTGATTGTTGGCGAAGGGAGTTCGTGTGCCGTCGGCGGCCGTGGTCGCTGGGTCGTAGAGTTGAATATTTCTCTCGGCGAGCAGCCGCGAGAAATCGCCCTGCCGGAATTCCGCCGGAATCACACTGAAGCGGTTGTCGGCTGCGGGCCGCGAACGGCGGATGCCCTGGTAATCGGCGAAGAAAAACAGCTTGTCGCGGACGATCGGTCCGCCGACGGCGCCGCCGAAGGTGTTGAGCCGCACCGGTTCACGGCTGGTTCCCTGCCAGTTGCGGGCCCAGTTGTTGGCGTTGAGCTTGTCGTTCTGGAAGAACTCGAAGGCCGACCCGTGAAGCTCGTTGGTGCCCGACTTCATGATGATGTTGATGATGCCGCCCTGGAAGTTACCGAACTCCGCCGAAGCGTTGTTGGTGATCATCTTGACTTCCTGAATGGCGTCGACATTGGGCTGGTAGGCGGTGTAGTTGTCCGAGACCTGGTTGTTGTCGATGCCGTCGAGCAGGAAGTTGTTGGCCTGGGCGCGATTGCCGTTGACATACGGCCGGGATTGGCTGTACCCGGAGCGTTCGCTGTCGCGCATGCCCGCCAGGCTTGTCGTGGTCGTGCCCGGCGTAATAAGGGTCAGCTCGATAAAGTTGCGGCTGACGAGCGGCGTTTCCGTCAGCATCGAGGTGTCGACTGTCTGGCCGACAATCGTTGTGTCGGTGTTGAGCAAGGGGAGCTCGCCTGTCACTTCCACGGTTTCGGTGACGGCGCCGAGTTGCATCGCGACATTAATGCGAGCGCGCTGGTTGACCTCGAGCAAGACGCCGCTTTGTACGTGCGTCCGGAAACCCTGGGCCTCGACCGTCAGGTCATAGGCGCCCCCGGGAATGCGCGGAAAAGCAAAGATGCCTTCGCTATTGGTCCGTGTTGCGTAAGACGTGCCGCGATTCACGTCTTTTGCGCTGACAGCTGCGTTCACAATGGCTGCGCCACTGGGATCCGTCACCACGCCGATAATGCCGGCGCTGACTTCCTGCGCCCGAGCGGGCGCAACCGCGAAAAGAAACACTATTGCCAAAACGAGATACAGCGGCGCTGCAGTCCCATTCCGTTTTTCAACGTACAATGTACGGTCTCGCATGTTTTTCACCCCTTACTCCGAAGTTATTCTTTCAGCCAATCCAGACACCTAGCGGGATCACCGGCAGAAACGATCCGGTTCGCTAGGCCACCCCCGCAACCTGCGTTTTGCGCGTCGGAGCCGCAGACAAATATCGTGTTGGCTGAACTGTATCACCGTCAGACAGGGCGCAAAAGTTCCATACCGTTAACTCACCGTTACACATCCAAAGTGCCACTTATCAACGATGTAGAAGAGCGGGAAAATGGCTTGCCGCGGGGCTGTTACAACGCGTTACTTTGGGCCTCTTCCCGCGTAATGCCGTGTGATAGAGTTAGGGCATGGATCGGCTGGAACAGATCGAAAAGATTGTTTCCAGCGACACCCTGCAGGGGTCGGACACGCTCTGCCATTTGCTGCGCTATTTGGTGGAGCATTCCACGGACGACAATCCGCGCGGCGTGAAGGAGTACCAGATCGCGACCGAAGCACTTGGGCGCGGTTCTGATTTTGATCCGCGCATTGATTCCACCGTCCGCGTCGCAGTGGCGCGCCTCCGGACGAAACTGGACGAGTACTATTCCCGCCAGGGAGTTCACGATCCTATCCGCATTGAAATCCCTAAAGGTTCCTATCGCGCGCTCTTCCACGACCGGCGGCGGCGCAAAGGCGGATCAACGGAAGCCGGCAATGGGGCCGCTTCCGTTTCGAGGTTTGAGAATGGCTCCGAGGCGTCCTTCGGATATGCCATGCCCGCACGCACGCGCGTCCTCGTCGCGGTTGCCTCGGTGGCGCTTGTACTCATGGCGGCGTTCCTTGGTTGGGCCGTGGCGCAAAGCCGGATCGTTTCCGAGCCTGCTGACGCCAGCGCGCCCCCGACTCCGGCGGCGCTGAGACAATTTTGGGAGAGTTTCCTTAACACTACTCAGAATCCGATCGTGATTTACAGCAACGCCCAGTTTGTCGGACGCGCACACTCGACCGGCCTTCGCTACTTTAATGCCGCAGCCGATTCCGGCAGCGAAATTGTCGATACTTATACGGGCGTGGGCGAAGTCGTCGCCGTGCACTCGCTGGGCCGGTTGTTTTGGCGGCTCGGGCGCGACATCGATATCAAGCGCAGCGGCCTGCTGGGGTGGGACGCAGCCAAGAACGCCAGTTTGATTTTTGTGGGCGGGCCGTTTGAGAACGTATCCGTTCGTGAGTTGCGCAAGCTACGGGATGAAAGCGGCTTTGTTTTCGAGCCGGTGAAAGATCCGTCAAAAGAGTATGGCTCCGTGTTGGTCAACCGACACCCCGCCCCCGGCGAGCAGGCAGCCTTCAACGCCTCGAAAGGCAAGCAGGGCCAACGCGACTATGCCTTGATTCAGATGGCCGGAGGCTTCGCGCCGGGGCGACGCATTCTGATTCTCGCCGGCATCAGCACACAGGGGACGGAAGGAGCTGTCGATTTCGTTTGCCGCGCCAACAAGGTGGAAGAGCTGCTGTCGCGGCTCGGGATCGGACCCAACGATCCGGTAGAAGCCTTCGAGTGTGTGCTTGAAATCGACATTAGCGGCGGCGTACCCCTTGACAGCCGGATTGTCGCGGTGCGAAATCGAGTACACTCGCTGCCGGGGGCGGAAAACGCTCGCGGCGCGAATGGCGATTCGCAGCCTTGAGGTCATTCGCTCGACGAAGCGTTTGAGAGCATTCCAACGAAGGACACACCGGCAGTCGCTTACGGGTTTCCTTACTACTTCAAACCAAAAGCATAGACGGCCGAGTTGCGCGTGGTAACGTACACGTTCCCCGCACCTACCGTTACGCTACTCAGGTGCGTCCAGTCACTTATCAGTCCCTGGCTCGAGTAGAGTTCCTTGCCGGTCAGGGCATCCAGCGCATAAAGGATCGTATGGCTTGTGTTCTATCCCCGTTCCTCGGCCGTAAGGATGCCCCGCGTCGATAGCGGCTCGCCGCCCCGCTGATAGATCTGTAGATAGCGGGGGTCGGTGTGCCTCTGGATCGTGTTCTCGCCGGTTGAGATGGCAAACACAACGTCATTCACGACAAGCGGAGGATCGGGCGTCGATAGATTACGTGAGACCCAGACAGGGACAAGCACTGGTTTTTCTTTCTCAAGCGCCACCTTAAATGCCATGATGCTTCCGTCCGGAGCTAGACCGTGTGCGTACTTCAAGTTGGATATTCCCCTCGAAACAGGGCCCCAAAGGGGAACATAGAGCCACGGCCCGTTGTCCGCGGGGCGGGCGGTGGCCATCGCCCCCCAAACACCAGCAGAGGCGTACATGTTCGCGTCGTTGCCAATCTTCAACTCAAAGAGAGGAGTACGGTGGTCCGGCCCTCCCAGGGAGTTTGCATCGAGCAGGTACACCGTGCCATCCTTGCCGGCGGCCGCAACGAGTTCCCGGTTCTCGAACGAGAAAGCCAGCGGCCCGCCGGAACCGAAATCCAGATCCAACTCGTTGATCAGGTCCAGATTCCGCGGCGTGAAGTAATCTTGAATTTCCAAACTCCCCGGCGCCAGCGACAGCAGGCTCTGACCCCACTGATTGTTCTCGGGATTCCAGGGACCGTCCGCCGTCTGCCCATAGAGACCCTTCGGTCCCCAAGCGACACCGCCGCGGCCCCAGACGCCGGCAGGCCGTCCTGTGCTTGTGTAGAGACGTGTCACTGGGCGAGCGGGGTCGTTCAGATCCATCGCGGCCATATGAGCCGCCACACGCTCCCTTGGAGATGCTCCAGAGCCGCAACCCCGCCCCACCGTGGTGTACAGGATGCCGTCAACCAGATTCAGACTCCAGTTGCGGGAGAAGGGAGGCACAAAATCCGTCGGTGGAATCTTGTCCTCCCCGTTCCTGATGCTCACCCCGTGCAGGGCGCCGTCACCGGTCAGAAAGTAGATCGTGCCACTAGCCTTGTCGATTACCGGAGTTGCGGTCGGCGTGTTCGTGCAAGTCCAGCTTGCCTCTCTCGCCGGCTCAACTTTGTTTTTGAACGCTTGTCTCCAGACAGTCTCTCCCGTTTCCGCGTCCAAGGCGGCCAAAGTGTTCTTGAAGGACAGCACAAACACCAGGTTCCTCGATCCTTTCCCGGTGTCCACGCCCGAGACAACTAACGGCGCCGTGAGCATCGACGCTCCCGATTCAATGCCGATTGGAACTTCTTCCTCGATCCGCGCCGTCCACTTCAACTGCAGGCCGGCAACGTTCCCAGTGGAGATGCCGTTACCACCTTTCACCCAGCCGCTCCGCGCCGGGTTTCCACCCCAGGTGAGCCAATCCCGCGGTTCCTGGCCCTGCGAATAAGACGACCCCGAAAGGAGCAAGGAACAAAGGAAAAAGGCGAGGAATCGATTGCCCGTCCGGATGGCGGGTTTCACGTCTGTGCATTGCAGCATATTGCGATATGGGAGGCACGACACTTGTGCCCATGAGCGTTCGGAAAAACTATGTGGTGCTAGAAGCGGCCGTCTGAAGGTTGCGGTTGCCTGATGATAAACCTGCCAGCGGCCGCGGGCCGGGCTAACCCCGGCCCCACGGCGTTGGTCTAAAAAGCTCGACGGCGCAAATCAAAACAGCAGTTTGAGGCCGAACTGGATCTGGCGTGATTCCAGACGCGTGGCGCTGATGCGCCCGTAAGCGGCGCCGCCGGTAACGTTGGCGTTTGGGTTATCGAAGACCGGATGATTCGGCAGATTAAAAAACTCCGTCCGGAACTCAAGCCTGGTTCCTTCGGTGATCTGAAAGTTCTTGTTGACGGAGGCATCCACCCCTATGATGCCCGGCCCGGTGCCGCCATTGCGTCCGGCATTGCCGTAGCGATACGGGCCGACATTCGCCACGAAGTCGAGGCGTGATACCCACGCATCCGTATTGAACCAGCGCAGAAGCGTGCGCTGATCCCCGGGCAGCTCCGGATCAATGCCCGTCGCATCCGGATACGTGGTGGTCGTGTTGTTCTGGAAGGGAGCATTCGCCGTGGTCGCGTTGAACGGAAAACCATCCTGGAAGGTGATGATGCCGCCCAGCTGCCAGCCTCCAAATAGCGCGTTGGCAAACCTGTTGTCCGCCCGGAACGGCAGCTCCCACAAGAACGAGGTTGTCAAACGCCTGCTGAAGTCGAACTGCGAGCGGGCGCGCATGTTCGACAGGTCGAGCGGGTCGGGCGGCGTATAGGAATCTCCGTTCGGAGTGCGCACACCGCTGCCGCTATCGAGGGACTTGCCCCAGGTAAAGGAGCTGAGAACAGAGAGACCCTTCGAAAGGCGCTGCCGCAGTCTCGCCTGCAGCGAGTGATAGTTGGAGTTGCTGGGGCGCGCCACGAGCTGCACATTGCCAAGCACGGGGAAAGGCCGCCGCGCGTTGGGGTTGCCGGGCGGGCCGGGAGGCGCGGCGTTGTATAACGTCGTCCGCTCCAAATGAACGCCACTCGAACCAACGTAGGTTGTCTCCAGCGAAACGTTTTCTGTTAGCCCCCGCTGGATACCGAAAGACCACTGGCTGATATAAGTGGTCGGCTCTTCCCACTGAAAGACAGGCGTCAGCGTCGGAGCGCCCGCCGCGGAGATAAACACATTGTTCCAACTATGGTCCGGGAAAACGGTGTTAGCGGACTCCGCGCGCCGCACGGTGAAGGGTGGGTTGCGCATGGAATCAAACAGCGCGTTGCCGATGTCGTGCACGTAGTAGATTCCCCCTCCGGCTCGGATCACCGTCTTGTCGTTCAAGGTGTAGGCGATGCCGGCCCGGGGGCCGAAATCGTTCTTGTCGGTGCGGTAGGTGTTGCGGCCGAACCGCCCGTCCCGCACGCTGGGAATGGAAGGCGGCAGCGGATACGGAGGGTTGCCCTCAAGAACGTCGCCCGTGCCGGCGCGAACAAACGTGGGCACGATCGAGTTGTCCCATCGGAAGTCCAACACGGTCAAGCGGTCGAGCGTGTCGTGGAACCCGGGTTCGAGTTCGTATCGCAAGCCGTAATTGATGGTCAGCTTCGGCGTGACCTTCCATTGATCCTGGAAGTAGAGCGCCATGTGGTAGTTGCGCAGGTTGGACACCACGAACCCTGTCTGTCCCTCGGAATTACTCATCAGGCCGAGCATGAAATCCGCGAGCGAATGGGCTTCGAGGGCCGTCTGGCCCACGCGCTGGGAGTAGACGCCCGTGAAGCTGAAACGGCCGCGCGCCACATCGTTGCCGGCGATGTTGAAGTGCGTGCGGCGAAACTCACCGCCGAACTTGAAGTTGTGATTTCCTTTCGTCCACGAAAAGTTGTCCGTGAACTGGAAAATCGTGTTGTCGGTGACGTAGGGGCCGTTGGCCGGATCGCCAAAACTGCCGAAACGGGAAATATTGAACGTGGGGTAGCCGTAGAAAAGAGGAATGCGGTCGGGGCCCTGAATGTTCCATCTCTCGACGACATTGAACTCTTCCAGGTCCTGGTGAAGGTTGCCGTTGTTGGAGAGCAGATCGCTCATCCCGAATTTGAACTCGTTGACCATCGTCGAGCCGATCGCCAGCGTGTTGCCCACCATGACCTGGTGCGTCGTCGTGTCGTTGACAGTGCCATAGCCAGGAAAGTTCGCCGGGCGGTACTGAGGCTCCGTGCCGTAGTTGTAGCGCCCATGCCAGTTGGAGTTGGCCGTTTGCGCCCAGTCAATGCGCCCCAGATACTGGTCCGCATCAATCCTCTCGGCCTCATTGCTCAGAAAGTTGTTCGCCCAAGCCGTGCTGGCCTGATTGGCCGACGGATAAAGAGCCAGCGTCTCGCGGGCGATCAAGTGAATGCGATTGTCGGGAATCCTGTTGTTCGGGAAGGCGTCCTGCGCATACGTTCCATCCGCCAGGCGCACCCGCGTGTTGATGTCGTACACGGTTTGGGAAAGATGCGAAAAATCGCCGGTCTTGTCCCGCTCGTACGGCACGGTGGACTGGGTTGTCAGAGCCTTTCTTTGCCGCAGGCCTTCGTAGTTGCCGAGGAAGAACAGCTTGTCCCGCACGATCGGCCCGCCGACCACAAAACCGAACTGATTCCGTTTGAAGGGCGGCACGCCCGTGTTGGGATTGTCGAAGAAATTTTTCGCATCCAGCTTGGCGTTGCGCAGGAACTCAAAAACGGCGCCGTGAAGCTCGTTTGTGCCGCTCTTGGTGATCACGTTCACCTGGGCGATGCCATGCCCGTACTCGGCGCTGAAGGTGCCGCTTTCCATCTTGAACTCTTGCAGTGCGTCCACCGACGGCTGCGCCAGGTAGGTGCCGTAGTTCGGATCCGTGTTCACCACGCCGTCGAGCATGTAGTGGTTGAATTCCGTGCGCGCTCCCGCGACGTTCAAGACAAACTCGTTACGGGCGCCGCCCATGCGTTGTTGGCCCACTCCGATCGGCGGGCTGTAGGTGGTCGTTCCGGGAACGAGTGAGGTCAACTGCAGATAGTTGCGTCCGTTGAGCGGCAACTCCTCGATGCTGCGGTTCTCGATCACGGTGCCGATGGTGGTTGTTTGCGTGTCGAGATTCGGAATGTCAGCCGTGACCTCGACGGTCTCGCTGACTTCGCCGACCTGAAGAGAGAAGTCGACTTTGGGAATAGCGCCCACCTGCAGGTTGACACTAGGACGGCTGGCGGCCCTAAATCCCGTTAGCTCGACTCGGACGCCGTATTCTCCGGGAACCAGGAAAGGGACGTTGTAGTTCCCCGCCTCATTGGTCTGGACCGTGCGAACCTGATTGGTGGCCGAGTTCGTGACCGTAACGGTAGCGCCCGTAACAACAGCGCCGCTGGCGTCGGTGACTGTTCCGGTAATTGTTCCGTAGTTCTGCGCGTTCAAAGGAAATGCGAGCGATGCAACAATGCATAGGCCCGCGAGGGCCTGCATGAGTCTGGTCATTTCGTCCTCCGCAGTTTTCAGCACGTCCGCGGTGCTGACCACGACTCGCTCTTCGCAACCCCAAGGGCTGGGCAGATCCCGCGCCCCAAAGAACCAAGTGCTCAAACTGGGCAGAGGAGCGCCGGCAAGTCGTCGCAGCAGCTTGCGTGATCACGAGGCCACGAAACGAAGCACCCCTGCACCAGAAGGCCGGCGTCCCCCAAAATGAGACTCCAGCAGCTCGTCCACTAGATCATATATCATTAGCCGCAGATTAGTGAAGGGGTTGAAAATACCATCACCGGGACGGCCCCACACAGGAGTGCCGGCGGCAGCTCTTTGGTAGGATCGAAGCAGCGCGAAGGGCGCTTCCGGTCCGCGGAGAGGGCAGAAGCCCACCTGTTTTGCCGCAGTTTTTTGCGAACCTTCTTTCGGCCCGATATGCGGACAACGGGCGATTCGATGAAAGGAGGTCGCCATGTCGACCGGATCTTCAACACCCCGCTCCCTTCCCGACCGACCCAGTCTCCGGCACCTGAAGGACCAAGCCAAGGACCTGCTCAAGGCGGACCAGGCTAAGTCCCTTGCCGACGCGCAATGCAAGATCGCCCGTCTCTATGGGTTCGCAAGCTGGCCAAAACTAAAGGCCTATGTCGACTCCCTCGAAGAGATCGGGCAACTCAAGCAGGCAATCGATACCAACGACGTCGAGCGCGTCAAGGGCATGATGAAGCGCAAGCCGGCGCTGCACGGTGCTCCCCTTGGTTACGGCAACGATGGGCCGCTCACATGGGTTGCCGAATGCCGCGTACCATGGGCGGCCCCCAGCCCGGATAGGCTGGAAATGGCAAGGTGGATGATCGATAGCGGGTCGGACGTGCACCAGGGGGGCGACGGACCCCTCATGCGAGCCGCGCTCAATGGATATCGCATACCGATGATGGATCTCCTCTTCTCCCGCGGCGCGGATGTGAACGCACTGTGGCACGGCCACTTTCCCATCATCTTTGCCCCGTGCGAGTCAATGGACGCAGCCGCCCTGAAATGGCTTCTCGATCACGGCGCAAATCCGAACTGCCGGGACCATGGGTATGAGATAGGCGGTCATCCCTATCCGGGCACAGCTCTGGACTACCTGATTGCGGGTTACGCGCGTTCCCCTGAACGGCTGAGCGCCTGTATCGACATCCTTCTCGAGGCCGGTGGCGAGACCAGATATGACACGCCGGCTGTGCTGGCACTGCTCCGTCAGCGGATCGACAATCTGGCGGAACTGATTGACGCTGATGCCGGGCTCGTGAATAAGCGCCTTTCCAAGCTCGATTGCGGCCAGACCGGCGGGCGTTCCCTCCTCCTTCAGGGAGGAACGCTTTTGCACGTAGCCGCGGAATACGGCAACGTTGCGGCGGCGGCTCTGCTCCTCGACCGTGGGGCCGACGTGAATGCCCACGCAACAGTCGATGAAGCCGGCATCGGCGGGCAGACGCCGATCTTCCACGCGGCGACGCAGTTTCAGGACCGAGGCTTGGAGGTGGCACACCTGCTGTTGGAGCGTGGAGCGGATCTGTCGGTTCGCGTAAAACTTCCTGGCCACTATGAGCGGCTAGAGGAAGTCATCGAGTGCACGCCCCTTGGCTACGCCCTGCTGTTTCCGGGCGGGGAGAACAAGACCGTGGCACTATTGCGGGAACGCGGGGGCGTCGAATGACCCCGGCGGGTCCAGGGGCGCCCGCTGACGGGATCCACGGAACGCGCTGCTTCAAGCCCTGCTCACGCGGCGATCGCGGGAATTCAGGGTGGGGAGATCGCCTACCCATCCGCGCATTGCCTCAAAACCCATGAAAAGAATACGCTTGCCCCTCTGGTAGAATGATGGGGTGGAATTCCCACGAGAGTTGCAGATTGGCGAGTTGCGTCTTGCGCCGGCCGTGACGCTGGCGCCAATGGCAGGGGTGACCGATACCGTATTCCGGCGGTTTATCCGCGGACTGGGCGGCTGCGGCCTGATCATGACCGAGTTCACGAGTTCGCACGGCGTGATGGCCGCAGGGAAGAAAACAAACAACTCCGGGCGCACGTTTCGCTATCTGTACTACGAGCCGGAGGAGCATCCGATCGCGGCGCAGCTGTTCGGCTCGGATCCGGACGTGATGGCTGAGGCGGCGCGTGTGGTCGAAGATCACGGCTTTGACCTGGTAGACCTCAACTTCGGCTGCCCGGTGAAGAAAGTTGTCCGGTGCAATGGCGGATCGGGGTTGCTTCGCGACTTACCGCTCGTAGAACGCATTCTTCGCCAGGTGCGGGCGGCTGTGAAGATTCCTTTCACGTGCAAGTTTCGCTCCGGGTGGGACGACAACGACATTGTGGCAGTGCAAATGGCGCGGCTCGCGGAAGATTGCGGACTACAGGCGGTCGCTCTGCATGGGCGGACACGCGAGCAGGGCTTTGCCGGCCAGGCGAACTGGGACCACATCGCGCAGATCAAGCAGGCGGTCAAAATTCCGGTGATTGGCAACGGCGACGTGTTTTCTCCTGAAGACGCCGTCCGCATGTACCAGCAGACTCACTGCGACGGCGTGATGATCGGCCGCGCGGCTTCGTCGAACCCCTGGATTTTCCGCCAGATCGAGCAGTATGTCACAACGGGACGCTATGACGAGCCGACGGAACTGGACCGCTACCACGTGATCCGCGATTACTACCAGATGCTGATGGAAAAGCCCGACAAGATCTCCGGCGACGTTTGCGGCAAGATGAAGCAGTTCGCCACATATTTCTCGCGCGGGGTGCGCAACGGCTCCCAACTGCGCAAAAGAATCTACCAATGCCACACGGCGCAGGAAGTGACCGCCGCCGTGGATGCCTTCTTCGAAGAAAGCCTAGCCAGCGCCGCATGAAGACCGTCACTCTGATTACCGACGGTTCGTGCTTGGGCAATCCCGGCCCGGGTGGCTGGGCGGCGATTTTGCGATTCGGCGACCAGACAAAAGAAATCTGGGGCTCCGATCCGCAAACAACAAATAATCGCATGGAGATGACGGCCGTGATCGAGGGACTAGAAGCGATCAAGGAGCCGTGCCGGATAAAAGTCGAGATCGACTCCGAGTACGTGAAGAACGGCATCACGCAGTGGATTCATCAATGGAAACGGCGTGGCTGGAAGACGGCCTCCAAACAGCCGGTGAAGAATGAAGATCTTTGGCGCAAGCTCGACGCCGCGCTGGCGCAGCATGAGCTGGAGTGGCACTGGGTGAAGGGTCACGCCGACCATGCGGACAACAACCGCTGCGATGAGCTGGCGCGTGACGCCGCCCTGACGCAATCGCACAGTGCGAGCGTCAGGCGAAAGGAAAGACTGATCAGCTAGCGGGGCGCGAAGCGGCGCCCAAGCATCCTCTCCGACACTATGTGATCCGGCAGCCCTCCCGCCATGTCCTTACATTTATTCAACACCCTAACGAATCGCCTGGAGCCTTTTCAGCCGCTGGAAGACAACCGTGTGCGCATGTATTCCTGCGGGCCCACGGTTTACAACTACGTCCACATCGGCAATCTGCGCTCCTTCACGTTCCAGGATGTTTTGCGGCGCTACCTGCGGCACCGGGGCTACGAGATCTACCACGTGATGAATATCACCGACGTGGATGACAAAATTATTCTAAATGCCCGCAAGGAAGGCAAATCGCTACAGGAGTACACCGCCGGGTACACCAAGGCGTTCCTGGACGACGCCGCCAGCCTGCGACTGGAACGGCCCGAGCGCTTCACACCGGCCACCGAGCACATCGGCGACATGATCGAATTGATCGAGAAGCTCGCCGCGAAGGGCTATACGTATCAGAGCGATGGATCGACGTATTACCGCATCGCAAAGTTCGCGGACTACGGCAAGCTGGCGAAACTCGACAAGGAAGGCATCAAGCCCGGCGCACGCGTCGATCAGGACGAGTACGAAAAGGACGATGTGCGCGACTTCGCGCTCTGGAAGGCGGCGCGCGCGGACGAGACGGCCTGGGAGAGCCCCTTCGGACGAGGCCGCCCAGGCTGGCATATCGAGTGCTCCGCCATGGCGATGAAGTACCTGGGCGAGAGCTTTGATATTCATACCGGCGGGGTGGATTTGGTGTTTCCGCACCACGAAAACGAAATCGCGCAGGCCGAAGGCGCTACGGGCAAGCCGTTCGTGCGGTTCTGGGTTCACGCGGAGCACCTGCTGGTGGACGGCCAGAAGATGTCGAAGTCGCTCGGCAACTTTTACACCTTGCGCGATGTTCTCGATCGCGGGTATTCCGCCGAGTCGATCCGTTATCTGCTCGCCTCCGTGCCTCATCGCAAGCAGCTCAACTTTACCTTCGACGGGCTGAAGGCCGCGGCCACGTCGATAGAACGCCTGCGCAACTTCAAGCGGCGCCTCGAAACCGAGCGTTTTCCCGAAGGCGAGGACCCGCAGGCCGCGAAACTGGCGGAAGAGGCGCGCCGGCAGTTCGAAGCCGGGATGGACGACGACCTGAACACGGCACAGGCGCTGGGCGCGGTGTTCGAGTTCATCCGCGAGGTGAACACTCTGATGGACGGCGGCAAGTTCCCGGCGGGCAACGCCGCCGACGCAGCCGCCGTTCTCGATTTGTTCGATTCCATATTCGATGTGCTCAAGACCCAGGCCGGAAAACAGCTGCCGGCGGAAGAAATCGAGAAGCTGATCGCGGAGCGGCTCACCGCCCGCAAAGCCCGCAACTTCGCCCGTTCGGACGAAATCCGAGACGAACTGGAGGACAAAGGCGTCATCCTCGAAGACACTCGCGACGGGACGAGGTGGAAGTACGCGGGGTAGGGCGGCGAGAAGGGAAGCGATAAACGAGAAGAGTGTCAAGGGGTGGGCCCCGGAGTTCACCCGCGTTACCGTTCGCCGGCTCTGCGCCGCAGGCGTGTAACCGGCGCGGAAGGGCGGTCCGCCCAGGCCGAATCGGCCTTTGACAGCCGCTCCGTTCCGAAGTATCCTTCGGAACGTGCTCAAACTCCTAGTTCTTCTGTTGGCCTCCGGCGCCGCCGTGGCTCAGAACACGGACACGCCGCACGCCAACGCCGGCCGCCAGAACCCATTCCACAGTGACGCGCGGGCCATGGCCGAGGGGGGCGAGCTATTTCAAGCTCACTGCGCCGCCTGCCACGGACCCAAGGGTGAAGGCGGGAGCGGACCCATTCTTTCAAGCGGCAGCTATGGCGTGGGAGACCGCGACGAAGATCTGCACGCTATTGTGATGAGCGGGCGCGACGTGATGCCGGGATTTCGCCGCACCCTGGGGGAAGAAAACGTTTGGCGCGTAGTGACCTTCCTCCGTTCCCTTACGGGGACCGGCTCGGGGCCTGCGAGCGGCGACCCAGGCGCGGGCGAACGGTTGTTCTGGGGAAAGGGCGGTTGCGGGCAATGCCACCGAATCGGTGCAAACGGCGCCAGTTCAGGCCCCAACCTGACTGAAATCGGAGTCCGGCGCGGCGCCCCCAATCTTCGCGAATCCATTTTAAAACCAGGCACCGACGTGCCGCGCGACTACCACGTCGTCACTGTGGTCACCACGGACGGCAAGACGATTGAAGGCATTCAGCGGCACTACGACACGTTTTCGGCTCAATTTCTGGACCTTCAGGGCAATTTCCATTCCTATCTGCGGACCGAAGTCAAGCAGATGACGAGATCTCAGAAATCATTGATGCCGGCTTACGAGGGGATGTTCAGCGAAGGCGAGCTGAACGACTTGGTGGCTTACCTGTCCGGATTGGGAAGGAACAGAAATCGATGAGAATCCTGTTGATTTTGGTTGTGTGCGCGGCGCAGACGCTGGTCGCGCAGGACACAACCTGGACAAGCTACGGCGGCAGCCACAACTCGTGGAGATACAGTGAGCTTTCGGAAATCAACGCGTCAAACGTGGCGAAGCTGACGCCGCAATGGATCTTCCAAACAAACGCGGGAAAGCTGGAGGCCGTGCCCCTCGTCTTCGGCGGGATGATGTACGCCAGCGGTTCGGCGAATGAAGCGTTCGCCATCGACCTGCTCACTGGACAGCAGGTGTGGCGGTACAGAAAAGCGCTTCCTCCGGGCACGATGGGTTGTTGCGGGACGCCGAACCGGGGCTTTGCGGTCAGCGGAGACCGCCTCTTCAAGGTCAATTACGAGGGAACGCTCGTGGCCCTCGATGCAAAGAGCGGCGCGACGCTGTGGGAGGCGGAAGTAGCCGACTACAAGAAGGGCTACAGCCTGACGGTTTCGCCACAGTTGGTAAAGGACAAGATCATCATCGGAAACGCGGGGGCCGAGTTCGGCACCCCGGGATTTATCGACGCCTTTAGCGTCTCGACCGGGGAGCGATTGTGGAGGTTTCACACGACCGGCGGCCCGGATGATCCTAAAGCCTTGGCGACCTGGAGCGGAGACTCCTGGAAGCGCGGCGGCGGTTCGGCCTGGGTGACCGGCTCGTACGATCCGGAACTGAACACGATCTACTGGGGGACCGGGAATCCGGGACCGGATATGGTGGGCGAGGTCCGGCTGGGCGACAATCTGTACACTTGCAGCCTTGTTGCGCTCAATCCGGACACGGGCAAGCTGAAATGGCACTACCAGTTCACACCGCATGATGTGCATGACTACGATGCCACGGAAGATTTGCCGCTGGTGGATTTGGAAGTCGGCGGCAGGAGGGTCAAGGCGGTGATTCAGGCCAACCGCAACGGCCTGTTTTACGCCCTCGACAGGGCGACCGGAGAGCTGCTTGTCGCCAAACCATACACAACCGTGACGTGGATGACGGGTATGGACCCCAACGGCCGTCCGATCAGGAACACAAGTCTGGCGCCGACCTTCGAGGGGAACACCGCCTGCCCCGGTCTGCCCGGAGGCCACAACTGGTGGCCGACCACGTACAGCCCGGCCACGGGTCTCTATTACTTCGGCTCGCGGGACGGCTGCCAGGTCTTCTACCGCCGCGACGCGGACTATGTGGAAGGGCAGTGGTATCAGCTAGGGCATGCCAGAGACGTTCCTGGCGAATACGAGGTGGGATCGACAATCGCCATCGATCCCGCGACGGGCGAGATCAAGTGGCGCTACGAGATGACCGAGGCTCCGGCAGGGGGCTTTCTCTCGACCGCGGGCAACCTGCTGTTTGTCGGCGACCGCGACGGTTATTTCATCGCTTTCAACGCCAAGACCGGGGAAGTGCTGTGGAAATTCCAAACCGGCGGACAGTCGATCTCCGCGGGCGCCGTGACCTATCGTTTCCGGGGGAAACAATACGTGGCGATCGCCGCAGGCAGCAGCATCATGGCGTTTGCGCTGCCGTAGCGTCAGGCGAATGACCCCTCACCTTAGTCTCTTTGCGCTCTGCATTTCGTCTCCTTCGACGCCGTCTCTTTGACTCGCCGGCACGCAATCCGTTCACCGGCCGTTCGGCGCGGAATGGTACGATTCCGTCTTATGATCCTCGACATCGGCTGCGGCAGGAACAAGCGCCCCGGAGCGCTCGGGGTGGACTCCAACCGCGACACGGCCGCCGACGTGATCGCCGATATCAACCGGGGATCGCTGCCCTTCCGCGACGGCGTGTTTGAAAAGGTTTGGGCGGTGCACGTGATCGAGCACGTGGCCGAGGTGATCGCGACGATCGAGGAGTTGCACCGTGTGGCCCGGCCCGGCGGGACGATCATCGTCGAGACACCGCACTACACCGATTTCAGCTCGTTCTGCGATCCCACCCACCGCTGGCACCTCAACTCTTTCTCCTTCCGCTATTTCACCGATGACGGCGGCTTCAGCTACTACAGCCGGAGGCGGCTGCGCCAGCGCCGGCTTCAGGTGAAGCTGCTGAAGCTTTGGAAACTGCTCGGCTTTGAGTTCTGCGTGAACCACTCGCTCGTGTTCCGCAAGTTTTGGGAGCACTATTTGTGCTTTGTGATCCGCGGCAAAGCGATGGTGTTTGAGTTTGAGGTCGTGAAATAGGCCCAGCCCGGCGGCCGAAGACCTGTTCCCGTTGCGCGTCGGTCTCCGGAGCCGGTTAGCCCGCTAACTCGTCCCCTCGGACTTCGTGCATCAACTCGAAGTTGGCGGCGCTCTTGTCCACGAGATCGACCAGTTCCATGTATTCCTCGGCGGAGAGAGCCACGTTCATGCGGCCGATCTGCAGGTGGAAGCAACCTTTGGGGCAGAGATAGAGGGAGCCGAACTGCTCTTTCCTTGACAGGACGATGTGGGAATTTTCCATGATGTTCCGGCGCCGGAGCGGCGTGCGCCCGCCTTTGGGCGTCAAGCGCTGCGCATCATCGGCTGAAAGTATTCGGCGTTGCGCTTCTCGAAGCTCCTCAGTTTCCGAGGCAGGTCGTCCTGCGCAAGCACTGCTTTCGCCGTACAGATGCGGAAACAAGAAGCGCAGTGGATGCAGACGTTGGGATCGATGAAAAGTTGCTTGGCCTGCCGGAAGCCGGGTTCGTTGGGACGTGGATGAATGCAATCGACCGGACAGACGTCGATGCAGTCCGTATCCTTTTCACAAGATCCCGTGATGACGTAGGCCATGGTTTCTCTTGATTGCTAGAAACTGAAACGGAGCCCGGCATTGACTTGCCGGAAGAGGCCGGGCTGAATGCCTTCCGGCGCGCGCGACGAGATATAGGTCTCGTTGGCGAGATTTTTCACCAGAAAATACGGCGTGAACGAGTAGCGTTCCCGGCGCACGGTGTAGTCCACCATCAGATTCCAGAGTGTATAGGACGGTACCAGGCCGATGGTCCCGTCGGCCGTGGGTGTTACCGTCTCGTTGTTGTCACCAAACTGATCGCCCGCATAATGCATATCAATCTGGAACCCAAACCCCTGCCGCTGGCGCACACCGAAGAGGAATGAGAATGTGTTTTCCGGCGCATACGGGAGGCGGTTGTCCTGGAACAGCGCATTGCGGGTGAACTTGGCCGTGGCCAGATGCATGTGGCGCACGTCGGTGTAGACCAGCCACGAGTTGCTGAAGAGCTCGCTCCAGTTCACACGGAGGCTGCTTTCCAAGCCCTGATGCAGCGTTTCGCCGCCGTTCACGAGCGTAGTCGTCGCGCCGCCCGACTGAGCGCCCGGAATGATCTGATTCTCGAAGTCCATCCGGAAGTAGGTGAACTCACCCCGGACCACGCGGGGCGCCTGCAAGCGCACTCCGGCCTCGTAGTTCCAACTCAGCTCCGCGTCCAACTCCAGGGATTCCCCGGCGCTCGTGATGGCGTCTTTGACGCGCGGAGGAGCGAATCCCCGGTGGATGCCCGTGAAGAGTGTGATCGTGTCGTTCGCCTTGAAGGACAAGCCCAAGCCGGGAATGGCTTTCGTCACAGCGTCACCGCGGCGGATGTCGACGTCAGTGGGCACTCCGGCGACCTGCTGCCGCAGGATATGACGCTCATAATCGTAGTGCTCGAGGCGAACGCCCGGTGTCACAATCACACGCTCGTTGAGATGGAACCGGTTCTGAACATGAGCGGAGAGCGCCCTGCCGGCGCGGTCCTCATCGTCTCGAATCACGCCCGTGCGAGAGTCGAACCGCGCGCCATTAATGTGGCTGTCGTCCATCTCCTCATAAACATAACGGACACCGGCATTCAACTCGTTCCGGAACCCGCCCAGCCCATGTTGGAGGGCGACTCCCGTCTGGGCGCCCAGCACGTTGAAGGCTCGGTTGCGGTTTCCAGACGAGTTACGAAGGTAGATGGCGCCACCGGCGACGGACGGGTCGCCCACGACGTCCAAGTAGGTTCTTCCCATATCCCTCCGATCGAAGTCCTGGCGGCCCCAATCGCGCACAGTGTTGTAGGCGAAGAAAGCGCTGCTCCAAACCGCACTCGGTGAAAGCGTGGCAGTGTGTGCCACCGATCCCGAAAGGCGGCGCACCCTCAGCAAGTCGCTCGGCACGGGATTCTGATTCGGGTCGGCCTCAAACATGGGCGTGGTCAGCCCGAGATAGGTCGAATTCGACTTCTCATCGTAAACGCCGAGCTTGACTGCAAAAGTGTGTGTGTCGCTAGGCTTGAGCGTCACCTTCGACTGCACGTCGTCGATGTCGAAGTAGAAGCCGCGGAATCCGTCTCCCTGCTTATGCAGGAAATTCAAGAACCATCCGGCGGACTGATCCCGGTTGCTGCCGCCGATCGATGCCTGGCCGGCAAAAAAGCCCCGTTCGCCGCCTTCGATATTGGCCTCGCCTTGCGTCCTCGGAGGAGGGTCTGGAGTGACAAAATTGATCACGCCACCCACGGTCTGAGGCCCGTGCAGAATCTGCCCGCTGCCTTTGAGCACTTCGACCCGGCGCATGCGGTCAATGGGCGGCGAGTAGTACATTTCCGGTTCACCATAGGGCGCAAGTGAAATCGGGATGCCGTCCTCCAGCATGAGCACTTGGCGGCTGCGGTCCGGGTTCAACCCTCGGATGCCGATATTCAGCCGCATGGCAACCGGTCCGGAGTCCTCGCGCAAAGTAACCCCGGGAACTCGCCGCAGCACCTCATTCGCGTCGATGGGATGCGATTCCAGCAACTCGTCTTTCGTAATCACGTAGGCGGATCCAGGGATATCCCGGACCGTCTCGACGGATTCACCGATCACTTCAATGGACGTGACGTTCTTGCGAACCTCGACGAACCGCAAGTTCAATTCCGTGACATCCGCCGCGCTGACCTCCACCGGCGCCTGAACTGTCTCGAAAGACTCCGAGAGCGCGCGAATCGTACGGTTTCCGCTCGGGACTCTCAACTCGTATTGGCCCAGGGCGTTGGTCCAGGTCTGTGCGTTAGCGTCCACCGCCTCCACTTTCGCGCCACCTACAGGCGCGCCTTGCGGGTCGGTAACGGTACCCCGGATGGCTTGCGCGTGCAAGCCGGCTGTAGCGAGCAAACCGTAGAACAAAAGCAAGAGCCGCCCAAGGATTGCGTTGCGGTTCATGGAAGAGCCGGGCCTCCTTCCGGCATGGAGCGTCAAAGAGCGAAAGGACATTCAGCTAATTGCAACTCTATTGCATCTATGGCGCAGACCCACAGCGTACTTCATTCTGCAACTCAGTGTCAAGTAGACTCCCTCGTGTCCTGGGAGCCCATTTCGGCGGCTAAACCCGCCGAATGGCATTTTCATCAAGAAGGAAGGCGCCGTTCGCCGCAAGTCTTGCAAGGCGCTATCCAAATAGGTGCGGAATTCCAACACGCCGGGTCTCCTTCTTTCTGCAATACTGTTTCAAGGGCTCCCTACGCATCGAGGGACTGCGGGACCTGCTCGTCCTGGCTGCAAGGCCGCTTTGGGTTATCCTGCAAGGCAAACACGGAGGTCAAATGCCCATGATGGATCGGTTCCAGCCACTGGTGCTTTCCCTATTGCGGATCATGACGGGTTTCTTATTCATCCCGCACGGCGCGCAGAAACTGTTTGGAGCGCTTGGCGCGGATCCGGCGGAGCTAATATCCCTGCGCGGCTTGGCCGGCGTGCTCGAGTTCTTCGGGGGCTTCCTGATCTTGATCGGCCTGTTCACGAAACCCGTGGCCTTTGTGCTTTCAGGCATGATGGCCGTGGCCTACTTCATGGCGCATGCACCCCGGGGCTTCTGGCCCGTCCTTAACGGCGGCGAGTTGGCGGCACTCTATTGTTTCGTGTATCTCTTTCTGGCGACCAGAGGCGGCGGCCCTTGGTCGGCGGATGCACTGCTGCGCAAGAAGCGCGACGGCGAGTAAGCGCAGCCGGGAACCTCAGGGACGGAGCGCCGACGAATGGAGATGGCGTGGTAGCCCGTTCGGCGAGCCCGTGCGGCAGCCCTGTCACTCGCTGTAGAAACTCAGGCTGTTTGATCCCTGATTGATGACGCGGAAACGCCGCAGGCCTCCATATTCCTCCGCGAGCGGGTGCGCTTTGGCGTGCTGCGCGATCACCAGCTCTGGCGGTGATTCACCCAGGACGTGCAGCGTTTTCTCGTACTCCGCCGCCGCCGCATACGGCGGACCGAGAAAGAAAATATCGCCTGTGACGCGGGGAAGAGCCTTCTGCACGGAGGACTGGATGAGCTCAGCCTCGCTCTCGGCCCCGATCAGCCGCAGATTCTGGCGAATGACGTCCACCGCGCGAAAACTCTCCTCTACGAAAATCGCCCTTGCCGCGCCCCGGCTTAGCGCCTCGATCCCAACGGCTCCTGTGCCCGCGTAGAGGTCCGCAAACACCTTGCCGGGCACGCGATTCTGCAGCACGTTAAAGAGCGTCTCACGCAGGCTATCAAGCATGGGCCGCGTGGCGTCGCCGGGCAAAGTCTGCAAGAGGCGGCGCCGGTATTTTCCGGCGATGATTCTAACTGCCATGAGCGTTTTCCGTTTTCGATGGCTGCTATCCCACCTGCACCAAGCCGTACCGCCGCTGCCACTTGTCGCGGATGTAGCGGACCAACGAACGCAGTTCCCCGGCGTCCGGCGGGTTCTTGACGTAGGCGCCGGCCTCGGACCGAGCTGATTCGAGGATCTCGCGGTCACGAAGGATACTGGCGACGCGCAACTCCGGCAGGCCCGACTGTTTTGTGCCGAAGAACTCGCCGGGCCCGCGCAGTTGCAGATCCATATCCGCGATCTGAAAGCCGTCCTGCGTCTTGACCATGGTGTCGATGCGCTGTTTGGCGATCTCGTTCAGCTTGCCCGTCATCAGGATGCAGTAGCTTTGGGCTGCGCCGCGGCCCACACGGCCGCGAAGCTGGTGAAGTTGCGACAGTCCGAAGGTTTCCGCGTGCTCGATCAGCATGACGGTGGCGTTCGGAACGTCAACACCGACCTCGATTACCGTCGTCGAGACAAGAATCGAGATTTCGCCGCTCTTAAAAGCGGCCATCACCGCTTCTTTTTCCGATGTCGGCAGCCGCCCGTGCAGAAGTCCGACGTTGAGGTCCGGGAACACCGTCTTGGAAAGGTGCGCGTGCATCTTCTGCGCCGCCTTGCCGGCCTTCGTTTCCGATTCCTCAATCAACGGGTAGACCACGTAGCACTGCCGGCCCGCCTTAACTTGTTGCCGCAGAAAACTGTAAACCTTTTCCGGCTCGTCTTCAGAGACCTGCCTTGTGATAATCGGCGAACGGCCCGGAGGCAGTTCGTCGATGACCGATACATCGAGATCGCCATAAATCGTCAGGGCCAGGGTGCGCGGGATGGGAGTGGCGGTCATGACGAGGACGTCGGGGTGCTTGCCCTTGCGCAGCAGCTCGAGACGCTGCATCACGCCGAAACGATGCTGCTCGTCGATCACGATCAGCCCCAGCCCGCCGAACTCAACATCCTTCGAAATGACAGCATGCGTGCCCACAACCACGTGGGCCACCCCCTCGGCAATCATTTTCTTGAGCGTGCTCTTTTCGCGGGCCGTCATTGATCCGGTCAGCCCCACAACAACATAGCCCACCGGCTCCAGCAGCCGTTTGAAATAGAGAAAATGCTGCGCGGCCAACACTTCCGTGGGGGCCATGACCGCCACCTGGTAGCCATTTTCGAGGGCGATCGCACCGGCTTCGATGGCGACGATGGTTTTGCCGCTCCCGACGTCCCCTTGCAGGAGTCGGTTCATGGGCGCAGGCTTGGACATATCCGTCGCAATTTCCTTGAGCACTCGCTTTTGGGCCGCGGTCGGCTTGAAAGGCAATATCTGCTTGATCTTGTCGCGCACCCGCTGGTTCAACTCAAACGCGATACCTTCAAGCGACCGCGCCTTGCTGCGCTTGAGTTCGAGTCCGCACTCGAGATAGAAAAACTCCTCGAAGATCAGCCGCTGTTGCGCCTGGGTCCGAAAAGCGCTCAGCAGTTTCATGTCGGCGTCCGGCGGCGGGAAATGCGCATCACGAAGCGCCTGGGCGCGGTGAGGCAGGCCTAGCCTCTCGCGGATGTCCTCAGGCAAGGGGTCCTGTAGCTCAGGAAACTGTTCCAGGCACTGATGGATGATGGAGCGGAAGGCGCGAGTGGTTACCCGACCGGCAGCTTGATAAATCGGCACGATGCGGCCTAGATGCAGATTCGCTTCGGCATCGTGCTCCACGAGAATCTCAAACTGCGGGTGCAGCATCGAAAGCTCACCCGTATAGGAGTCCCACTCGACCTTGCCGTAGAACGCCACACGCTTGCCACGCTGCAGGATCGATTCCAGGTAGCCTCCACGAAACCACTTGCAGACCAGCGGCCGGCCCGAGGTGTCGCGCACGCGAATCTCGAACATGCGCAGCGAGCTTCGACGGGGGCGAAAGAGTTGCGCTGCGAAGATCTCGCCCACCACGGTAGCTGTTTCGCCAGGAGATAACTGGCCCGCGGTTTTTACGTTGCTGCGGTCCTCGTAGCGGAAGGGCATGTAGTAAAGCAAATCCTCCACGGTCAAGATGCCCTTGGTTTCGATCATGCGCGCGCGCTGGGGCCCGACGTGCTTGAGGCGCGAGATCGGAGTTTCGAGATCCATTCTTGGGGGATTCAAATCCGGGCCCTTTACGGCCGCGTTGCCCGGACGGTGGAAGATCCTTGATTGTATAACGCGGCCCAGGAGTGGCTGACAGGCGGTCAGGCGCCTCCGGGGACCCCCGCCATGTTAATGCTGGAACCGGGCAGTCCGGAACATTCAAAGAGCTTTTCGGAGATGTGCTAATGGAAATGTCGTAGAGAGAAAGGCGAAACCCGATGCTACAATTCCCTCGAACCCCGGCACGCGCCGTCCCTCTCATCCCATGAAGCGCTGGCTCGACAAGGCAATCCTCAGTTTTATCGGTCTTACGTTCATGGTGATGATGGCCTGGGGCAGCCGTGATCTGGTCTTTACGGGGAAGAACGATTTTGCGCCGCTATACAACGCGACGCATTTGCTGGGCACGCCCCACCTCTACAGCGCCGAGCACAACTTCGAGCTGCTTCGGAAACACGTCGGCGGCATCAATCTGTCGCTGCGCTACACGCGCCTGCCCTATCATGCCGCCTTGTTCTGGCCTCTCGGACGGCTGCCGTACCAACAGGCGTATTTGCTGTGGGTGCTGCTCGGGTTCAGCGCCATTGTCGCTTTTGCGCTGTTGTGGCGCATTCCCACGCCGGGTGACGCCATCGCGTTTACGGCGCTTTCCCTGCCGGCCTTCCAGTCTCTGATGAACGGCCAGGATGCGCCGCTGCTACTTCTGTGGATCGCCCTCGCTGTCCATTGGGATCGCAAAGACCGGCCGTTCCTGGCCGGCTGCGTCCTTTCGCTGTGCGCCGCAAAATACCACCTGTTCACGCTGCTGCCGCTGCTGTTCCTGGCGCAACGGCGCTGGCGGATGACCGGCGGCTTCGCCACGGGATCTGCAGTGCTGCTGGCGATCTCATTCGCCGTAGCCGGCCTTCAGTGGCCGGTGGAGTACTATCACACGCTAACCGATAGCGACGTACACCCCGACGTCACCAGCATGCCGAATCTGCACGGGCTGCTCTTTGGGCTGCCGGCCGCCGTGGTTTTGCAGGTTCTCGCCTCGGCGGCAGTGGTCATAGCAGCTTGGCAGGCCATGAAACGAACGTCGTTTCTGAACGGGTTGGCGGCGGCGCTGGTGGGGGGGCTGCTCCTCAGCTACCACTCTTACCTTTCGGACTGCGCCCTGCTGCTGCCGGCGGCCACAGTCATCTACTCGCAGGCCCGCAGCCGCTGGCTGCAATTGATTTGCGCGTTGCTGCTGACGCCGTTCGCCTATTTTCTACTCATCAATCCGCGTCCCGCACCATACGTGATGCAGCTGATCATCGTGGGCTGTTTCGCCGGCGCAGTTTGGCAAACCCTTCGAAGCAAGGTTCCGGAAAATTCGCTGGCGACGGCCGCACCGGTGAAAGAGGCGGCGTCGTAAGGGAAATGCTCATCCAATCTGGCTAGCAAACTCGCTCACGGCTACCAGCCGGTTCTCGGCGGCCGACCGATAGCAAGCTTCGACCACGGCGAGCGTCTTCTTCAAATAATCCGCCACCTCGGTCTCGAATTCCTCTCCGCTGGCCAGGCAATCGACAAAATGCTGTTGCGTGGCGCGGCAACTGTCACCGCGGTACCCGGGCATGCCGTCAGCCGAAAACTCTTTGCGGTCGCCCAACAACACATCGCCGCTGTGAAAGAGACGAACCACGTTGTCAAAACCCTCGAAGCGGCTGATCTCCATCGCCGGGCCGGCTTCGTCCGGCGGGCTGAGGCGATTGGCGTCGATCACCCCTCGGATCCCGTTTGCGTGCCGCAACACAAGGATGGCGAAGTCTTCCGCCTGAATCACGGGATTCCAGCGCTGCGTCTGGCAGTAGACCTCCTCAATATCCCCCAGCAGGAAGCGGGCCGTATCGATATGGTGGACCACCGTCTCAAAGACCAGCAGGCGCGGCATCTGCGCAAAGTAGGGCTGTTTGGCATACGGCGCCGATCCCAAACCGTCCTGCTGCCGCGTTGCGATGTGGTAGTAAAACAGTTTTCCGGCGTGTCCCGCGGCCAGCAGTTCATGGATCTTGCGGTACCAAGCCTGCCATCGCCAGTTCTCGTTGATCATGAGGCGAATGCCGGCCTCGCGGGCGGCACGCGCCATCTCACAGGCTTCCTGCCAGGTCTCCGCCACCGGCTTCTGGCACAGAACAGCAATCCCTCGTTTCGCCGCCTCCCGCACCAGCGGAAGATGGCCCGCCGGCCGGGTGGCGATGTCGAGGAAGTCGGGCTTCTCGGCATCCAGCATCGTGGCGGCATCGGCGTAGGCTCGCAATCCGAAGTCCTGCGCAAAACTGTCTCTTTTGGCGGCGTCGAGGTCACATGCCGCCACCATTTCAGCTCCGTGGACACGCTTCCAGCTTTCCATCTGAATGCGACTAAAGAAGCCACAGCCTACCGTTACACCTTTGAGCATGGGTCCCTCGGACAGTCACCGGAACGTGAAAGCGATAGGATAGCGAACCCGGCGTTCTGGCATTGTGCCGGCCCTTCGGCAACGCTAAAGGCTGCCCCTATCTTTCGATCCCGCCGGATTGCTAAGGTATCAATTTCAACCATCGATCGCACGATCGCGGGCGGGGAAACCGTCTGGTTCCCGCCAGCAGGCATTCCGCAGGCGCGCGATCCCGTCGGAAAAGGAAGGAACGAATTTCATGGCGAAGGTAGTGACTTTCGGAGAGATCATGCTGCGGCTGGCGCCGCCGAATTTCGAGCGGCCACTGCAATCGGCGATGTTCGTGGCGACGTTTGGAGGCGGCGAGGCCAATGTGGCCGTCTCGACGGCAAATTTCGGGATTCCGACTTCGTACGTAACCGTACTGCCTCCCAAGCACCCCGTCGCCGACGCCTGCATCGCGGAGCTGCGCCGTTTCGGCATCGACACGAGCCCGATTGTCCGCAAGCCGGGACGTATGGGCATCTATTTCCTGGAGCCGGGCGCGAACCAGCGGCCCTCCAAAGTCACCTACGACCGTGACAACGCCTCCATTGCGCTTGCCAAGCCGGGCGACATCGATTGGAACAAGGTGCTCGACGGCGCGACTTGGTTCCACATCACCGGCATCACGCCGGCCTTGAGCCAAAGCGCGGCGGACCTGTCGATCGAAGCCGTCAAGGCCGCTCGCGCCAAGGGAGTGACGGTCTCCTGCGATTTCAACTACCGCAAGAATCTGTGGAAGTATGGCAAGTCGGCCCGCGAAGTGATGGGTGAACTCGTTAAGTATGTGGACGTGGGCGTTGCGAACGAAGAGGATTGCCAGCAAGCGCTTGGCGTCTCGATCGACGTTGATGTCGAATCGGGTGAGCTCGACATCCAGCAGTACAAGACCCTCTCCGACAAGGTGATGCGGCAGTTTCCCGATCTCAAGGCGCTGGCGATCACGTTGCGGGAATCCGTGAGCGCCTCGCACAACGGCTGGTCGGCGGTGTTGAACGACCGCAAGGATTTTCACGTGAGCCGCAAGTATCAGATCACCAATATCGTGGATCGCGTGGGCGGCGGAGATTCGTTTTCCGGCGGCCTGATCTACGGACTGATCACGTATCCCGACGACCATCACAAGGCCCTTGAATTCGCCGTCGCCGCCTCGTGCCTGAAGCATTCCATCCCCGGCGACTTCAACCGCTTTGCCGTCGATGAAGTTGAGGGATTGATGAAAGGCGGCGGCTCGGGCCGGGTGCAGCGCTAGGGTTGCGCCTGAATGCCGCCGCCGCATCGGGTCACCAAGCAACGGGGACACGGCATACCGTGTCCCGACGAGACCGAGATCGCAGACTCTGAGGCGCACCGCTGCGTAGCGGTCTTCTAATATCCCTGCCGCTTGTCCACCAGGTTTTCGAGCGGCTCCCCGCTCAGGTAACGCCGCACGTTTTCCCGCAGGATCCCGGACGAGGCATCCAAGGAACTGGCGGTCTGGTCGGCGCTGTGCGGCGAAAGAATCACGTTCGGCAGGGCGTAAAGCTCGCTTTCGCGCGGCAAGGGCTCGGTCTCGAAAACATCCAGCCCCGCAGAGCCGATCCAGCCTTCCCGAAGCGCCCGCACCAGCACGCTCTCCCGCACCGTTCCACCGCGGCCCACGTTGATAAAGCAGGCAGTCGTCTTCATGGCGTGGAACTCGGCCTCGCCAAACATCCCCCGGGTCTCCTCCGTCAGGGGTAGAGCGTTCACCACATAGTCGGACTCGGCGAGAAGATCGTGCAGGCGGTCCCGCCCGAGCAGCTCGATGCCATCACCAGCTCCAGCGCCGTTGTTTCTCTTTGTCGCCAGGACGCGCATGCCGAACGCCTGCGCCAGCCGGGCCGTGGCGCGGCCCGTTCCTCCGAGGCCGACGATCCCCATCGTCTGGCCTCGCAACTCCTTGGGGTGATACCGCTGCCAGCGGCGCTGCAGGCGGTTCTCCTCGAGCGCGCGAAGGTTCTTCGCAAAGTGCAGAGCGCAAGTCATGGCAAACTCGGCCAAGGGCGGCCCGTAGAGGCCCCGTCCGTTCGTGAGAACCACGGCGCTCTCCACGAGTTCAGGGAAGAGCAGGCTATCGAGACCCGCAGAGCAGCTTTGCACCCATTTGAGGCGGCTCGCGTTGCCCCAGCAGTCTCGCAGCCAACGCTGCGTGCCCATCCAAATAAACACGATCTCAGCGCCGCCGATCTTTTGCGCCGCCTCCGTGGAATCTTCCGACGTCTCCAGTTGTGTCCATTCGGAAACATCGGCCACCTTCTTCATCCAGGCGCCGGGCGGCTTCCCGAAGATCAACAACGTGGGCCGGTCTGTTCTCATTACACCCTCCTGACTCTCCAGAGGAACCCAGGCACGGCTGGTCTGTCAAACAAAAATATTTCCCCGGCAAGCATCCAAGGCGAAGAAAACACCGTTTAGCCGATACGTTTCCGGTATGATGAAAAAAATGTGGAGAGTCCGGCGGCTGACAGTGCGTCAGAGCGCCGGGGCGATTGGCGAGACCGAATCGCGTAATAGGAGAGACAGGTTCGATGACCGCAGCACAATACGACGTACTGGCCGCGAAGTCAGGCACGAGCGCGGTTGACCTTGTCAACAAGATCTACGGCGTCGAGAACTGGGGGTTCGATTACTTCTTTATCAACGGCCGAGGCAACCTCGCCGTAGCGCCCTCGAAGAATCGCGCCTTGTCGGTGGACCTTCTTCATCTCGTCGAGGAGCTTCTCAAGCGCCAGCAATCGACACCCATCTTGCTGCGCTTTCCGCAGATCCTCGACGAGCGGATGACCGCTCTGCATGAGGCCTTCCGCAACGCCATCCGCGAGTTTCAGTACAACAACCGCCACTTGGCGGTTTACCCGATCAAGGTCAACCAGAAATCGGAAGTTGTCCACCGGCTGGTGCAGTCGGGCTTCCGCTACCAGTACGGGCTTGAAGTGGGCAGCAAGGCCGAGCTTCTCGCCGCGCTGGCCATGCCCATGGCCGAAGAAGCCCTGGTCGTGTGTAATGGCTGGAAGGACGACCTCTACCTCCGCACGGCAATTCTCGCCTCCAAGCTCGGCAAGAAGACCGTGATCGTCGTGGAAGACCCCGAGGACATGGAACTCACTGTCAACCTCGGAGAAGCCCTGGGCATTGAGCCCAGCATGGGAATCCGCGTCAAGCTCTATTCCCGGGGCAGCGGCAAGTGGGAGGAGTCAGGCGGCGAGTTGGCGAAGTTCGGCATGAGCACCATCTCGCTGGTGAACACACTACAGGTTTTGCAGCGTCTCGGCAAGACGTCCCTTCTCAAGATGCTGCACTTCCACATCGGATCGCAGATTACCAACATCAAGCGCGCCAAGCAGGCCGTGAAAGAAGCCGCCCGGGTCTACGCCAAAGTGCGGAAGATGGGCTTTAACGTGCAGTACCTCAACGTAGGCGGCGGCCTGGGAGTCGACTACGACGGCAGCAAGACGGCTTCGGAATTTTCCGTGAACTACTCGGTGCAAGAGTTCGCCAACGACGTCGTCTATGTCGTGAAAGACGTATGCGACAGCGAAGACGTGCCCGAACCCACCATCGTGACCGAAAGCGGCCGGGCCATGGTCACCTACCACTCCCTGCTGATCACGGACGTCAAGAAGGTGATCGCGCCGGGCGGCCGGGCGAACTATTCGCTGGACGACCTCCGGACAAAATCAGAACCAGTCCTGGAGCTGATCGACCTGGCGCGCGACATCAACGCCAAGAACTTTCGGGAGTACTACCACGACGCCATCCAGCATCGCGACGACCTGAACTCCCTCTTCGAGCTGGGCTACCTCGATCTGGAGGACAAAGCCAAGGGAGAATGGCTGTTCTGGAAGATCTGCCGCACCGCCGCCAAGATTTCGCGCACGATGAAGGAGCGGCCGGAGGAGTTTGAAGAGCTCGAAAAACTGCTTTCCGCCAAATACATTTGTAACTTTTCCATGTTCCAGTCGATGCCGGACTTCTGGGCTTTTGATCAGCTTTTCCCGATCGTCCCGATCCACCGGCTGAATGAAATCCCCACCGAGCGGGGTGTGCTCTGCGATATCACCTGTGATTCCGACGGCGCGGTGGACAAGTTTGTCGACGTGAAGGACGTCAAGGAGTCCCTGGAACTTCATGCCCTCCAGGACGGACAGCCCTATTATCTAGCCATCCTGCTTCTCGGAGCCTATCAGGAGACCCTTGGAGATCTACACAATCTCTTCGGCATCGTGACCGAGGCGAATATTATCGTCACCGAGGACGGCCGCACGCTCATCGACCGGCTGATCCGCGGCGACTCGGTCCGCGAGGTGATCGAAGACACCGGGTACGATGCCAACGAACTGCGCGACTCCGTGGCTAAGCAGCTCGCGCAGCGCCGGGGCCAGGGCCTCATTACCGATGAGGACCAGGAGCAGATCATGGAAGTCATCCAGCGCGTCTTCAAGGACTATACATATCTCGAGTAGAGCCGGCAGCGTCCTTGGCCAGACAGTCCAGCCCCGGGGTAACCAGCTCTGCCGGCAGGTCGCCTCTATTTCTTGCGTTCCGTCCGTATTGCCGGAAGACCTGTTCCTTCGCGACTTCTGAAATCTCCGCTCGGCCCTCCGGGAAGCAACACAAGATCGGAGCGAATACATCCGGCGCGAGCCCCGTTCGAGCGGTACCGGCAAGATCATAAGAAGCATGGAGGTTGCGTGCAAGTTTTGAGAATGTTCTCGTCCGTCGTCCTGAGCGGGCTGCTGATCTTCCCTGCCCCCGGCTGGACGCAGCAAGCGGAGGATCTGCGGATCATCGTTGTAGCCGGTGAAGGCGCAACACACAACCTCTCCCAAGGGGTTGTGACCATCCCCGAGGTCCAGGTGCAAACGGGTCAAGGCACACCCGTCGAAGGCGCGCGGGTGACGTTTACAACTCCGCTCACCGGGCCGAGCGCCACCTTCTACGGCGCGACGCATTCCTCCACCATGACAGCTGACGCCTCAGGGCGGGCCGCCGCCACCGGATTTGCCCCCAACGCCGAAGAAGGCGGGTACACGATCGAGGTTGTGGCCAGGTACCGGGACGCCCAGGCCTCGATTCCCCTGCCTCAGACCAATGTGCTCGAGCCAATCCGCGTAAAAGCGAAAAAGCGATTTCCGGGCTGGAGGCTTCTAACAGCGATCGGCGTCGGGGTCGGCATCGCCATCACGGCCGCCGTCCTGCGGAGCAACCAGAGCTCCCGCTCCATCCCCAGCGGCAGCGGCTCGGGACCAATACCCGGCAGCAACTGACGGCCTGGCGCCGCCAAACAGTCCCACCTGGCACCGTGGCGGTTACGCCCACAGGCTTGCCGTGGGCCTTTCCGCTCGGAATTTGGGTCCCCGGTCCCACTTGCACCGGGCTCCGCCGCGCTCTCAGAACCCCGCCGCCGAAAACGTGTAATGTATAAGAGGTATGAGCCCCGAGCAAGTGGCCACAGTCGTGGAACAGATCCGCGAACGGGTGCGCGGCCGCTACGAAAACACCGTCATCAGGGTCCCCGATTTAGAGCTGCCTGACTTCGAGAAGCTGGGCCAGTCGCGAGACGCCGCCGAGGTGAAGGCCGAGTCCATCGGCAGGGTGAACCCTCGCCAGGGCGGCGTGGTCAACGCGGCCATCCAGGCGCTGAAGAAACTGGTCGCCCGGCTGCTCTACTGGCACGTGCGCGAGCAGGCCCAGTTCAACCGGGCCGTGGTGCAGTTCATGGACCGCATCCTTCTGGCCAGCGTGGAGCAGAACAGCAACATGCTACGCCTCGCTCACAGTTTCTCCTCCCTGCAGGAAACTAACGAGCGAGTCGAGCAGATGAACGCGGCGCTACGTGCCGAGAATGCCATTCTGCAAGCTGAGAACGCGGCTCTGCAGGTCCGCATGACCGATTTTTCCCAACAGGTGACCGACCTGCTGCAGCACTGGACCCATTGGCACCCCGCGTGGGAAGAGAAGCTGGCCCAGGCCGAGATTCATTTTCTCGAGATGGTGCGCAACATCGAAAATAACGCGCGCAACGTGGAAGGGATTTTGCGCGAGGATCACTTGCGCATGCATGAGGCATACCGCAAGGTTCTGGCCGATAACATCGAGGGCGTGCAGCAGAAGGTCTGGACGGATATCAGCCGGCTCCGGAATGACATCGAGCACGTGATCCACTCGGAGCTTCGTCTGATCCGCCGCCGGGCGGCCGCGACCGCGGCGCCCGCCGGCGACTCCCGACAGCCGGCCTCCGCTTCCGTGGAAGCCGCGGCGGCAGCATTGCCGGCCAACGGATCGGCGGGACACGCCACGGCTCTCGACTACGCCCGCTTTGAAGAGCGCTTTCGAGGCGGCGAGAATTACATTTCGAAGAACCAGGAGTTTTATCTGCCTTTGTTCCGGGAATGCGACCGGATCCTGGACCTCGGCTGCGGGCGGGGAGAGTTCTTGCAGCTGGTTCACGGCGCCGGCGTGACAGCGATCGGCGTGGATGCCGATCCGGACGCCATCGCCGCCTGTCTCGAGAAAGGCCTGACGGTCGAGCAAAGGGACATTTTCGAGTATCTCTCCGCCCAACCCGACAACAGCTTCGACGGTATTTTCTGTTCGCAGGTGGTCGAACACCTGACGCCACACAAGATTTCGGAGCTTGTCCGGCTGGCCGCGCAGAAGCTGGGACCTGGCGGCATCCTTGCCGTCGAGACTCCGAACCCGAACTGCCTGGCGATCTTTGCGCGCGACTTCTACATCGATCCCACGCACGTGCGCCCCGTGCCTTCCAGCCTGCTGTCTTTCTATTTTGAAGAGGCCGGCGTGGGCGGCCTCCAAATCCACGAGTTGCATCCTGCCTCGGAGATTTTCCCCGAAGTGGCCGCCCTTGACGAAATTGACGGTTTGAAAGACTTCCGGCGAAAATTCTTCGGTGGCCTCGACTATGCCCTCGTGGGCCGCAAGCTGGAAAGTTGATGGAATTTACCGGCGAGCGCGTCATTCCCGGGCAGACCGACCCGGACCTGATGAACGAGCATCGGGCGCGCTATCGATTCGCGGAGGCTCTGGTCAACTCCAAGTCGGTCCTCGACGCCGGGTGCGGTGTCGGCTACGGGTCCGCGCAACTCGCGCAAACAGCGGCGCGAGTGGTCGGCCTCGATTTCGCTCATGAAGCGCTGCAGGATGGCGCACGGGAGTTTGCGCATCCGCGGGTTCACTTTGCCCAGGGCGACTGCGGGCGGTTGCCTTTTCCCGATCGGTGCTTCGACGTGGTGGTGGCCTTCGAAGTGATCGAGCACCTGGAAAACTGGCGCGACCTGCTCACCGAAGCCGGGCGCGTGCTCGCGCCCGACGGCCAGTTCGTCGTTTCCACGCCGAACCGGCTTTACTACGGGGAAAGCCGCGCGGAACCGAATCCTTTCCACGCCCACGAGTTCGCCTACGAAGAATTTGTGGCGGCCCTGCGACAGGTCTTTCCCCACACCACGATCTTTCTCGAAAACCACACGGACGCGATCGCCTTCACTCCCCTGGAGGTGCAGGGGGTCCGGACACGGCTAGAAAACGGCGCCTCAAAACCGCAAGAGGCTCATTTTTTCCTGGCGGTGTGTTCCCACCGGCCGCTGCACGGCTCTCCGGCGTTTGTGTACGTACCCAGTTCCGGGAACGTGCTGCGCGAGCGCGAACAGCATATCCACCTGCTGCAGCAAGAGTTGCATCAAAAGGAACGCTGGCTCGAAGAAACGACACGGGAACTCAAGAAGCTTTCGGAGGAGAATCTGGCGGAGCAACAGCGCGCGCAGGAGGCCATCAACAAACTGGAAGCGGAGCTGCAGGAAAAAATTGCGTGGGCGGAGCAAGTCAAGGGCGAGCTGACAGCTACTCAAGGGGAGCTGACGAAATGCGTGGAATTGCTGACGCGCGCGGAAGCAACTGTTGTAGAGCGCTCTGAATGGGCGAAACGCCTGGACCGCGAACTGAACGCCATCTATGCGTCCAAGGGCTATCGCATCAGCCGCCGGCTGGGCCTGAGTCCCTCTCCACCGGCCCCTGCTGAAGCTGTGCAAAACTCCGGTCAGGAAAGCGGCGCCTCCTGACCGCTCAACGTTCCACCAGCTCTTCGTTTCGCTGCACAACCGGGCCCTGTTGATCCCTTGGAATGCGGTCACGCCACCAGGACGCCAACACGGACCCGGAGATGTTCATCCAGGTACCGAAGATCGCGGGCCCCAGCGCCGCGTTGGCGCTGCGCAACACGTCTATGGCCAGGGCGGTGCCCATACCGCCGTTTTGCATCCCCACTTCAATCGCAACGGTGCGGCAATCACTCTCTGGAAGGCCACTCAGCTTCGATCCCCAGTAACCCAGCAGCAGGCCGGTAGAGTTGTGCAGGATGGCGGCCCCGAAAAGCCCGAAGCCCACAGCGAGGATCTCATTGCGCGTGCTGGCCGCAATAATCGCGAGGATGTAGCAGATAGCAGCCATCGAAACGATCGGCAGCGACACATCAAGCCAGTGGCGGCGCAAGAGCGACATCATCACGAAGGCAACGCCCAGGCTCACCAACTGCGTCTCGGCCGCCGGGAACACTCTGGCGAGAGCAAGAAAACCGATGCCGGCCGCCACGGCCGCCGGCCGCCACATGTACCACTGCAATTCCGATCGCAGTAGCTTGTTCGTGAGCAGGCCGGCGGCAATCGGCAGAATGATCAGATTCACGATCGACATCATCATGGCGACGACCTGAATCTCGATCAGCCGCCCCGCCAGAATCTTCATCGCGAAAGGCGTGACGAAGGGCGCCATGATCGTGGAGCAGGCCGTCATTGTGACGGACAGGGCCACGTTCCCCCGGGCAAGGTAGGTCATCACGTTCGAGGCGACTCCACCCGAGCAGGATCCGATGAGGATGACCCCGGCCGCGATCTCAGGCTCGAATCCGAAGGCGGTGGCGAATACCCATCCGGCCAGCGGCATGATCGTGAACTGCAGAAACATGCCGACGAGCACCGCGCGGGGCATCCTTAAGGCTCGCGCGAAATCCCCGACACTCAGGCTCGCTCCCATCCCGAACATGATGATCTGAATCAGGGGGACGATCAGCCGGTTCAGCGAGAAATCTCCGATCTTCGTGAAGGGCGCCGGATAGACTAATCCGGCGAAAAACATGGCGAAGACCCAAAACGTAAACGTATACGTACCGAATTTAGGATGCCCCTGAAAGTACAACGCCAGAAAGGCGCATCCAAGGATGAGGGCTGGGCCCAGCACGGCGTAGGCGGCAAAGGCCGCAGCACCCGCCGCCGAGGAGAGCGCCGCGACGCTAGCGAAAAGAAAGAGGCGCTTTGCCGCGCTGGGCTGTACTAGTGCCGGTCCCGCCATTCCAAACCTGTCAGCCGCGAACTAGAGCGCCCACTGCCTTCGCAAACCGACATGCGCTCGCAAGGGCTAAAGGCGGCCTCATGGTAAAGTGGAAGAGATTCCGATGGGATGTTGCCGCGGACCCTCCCGCCATCCCCAAACGCGGCATGGTATCACACCCAACCCTTTGGGGGACAGCGAAACCGATGCGTCTGATTGGGTTTTGGCTGCTGGCAGCGCTTACACTAGCGAATTGCGGCCGCAAGCAAACCACCGTGCGGCTGCCTCCTCCGAGGCCCGCCGTCGTAGGGGCGGGTGAAGTCGGCATCGCAAGCTGGTATGGACACCCCTACCACGGCCGCCGCACCAGCAATGGCGAAGTCTACGATATGAACCTGATGACGGCGGCGCACCTGAGCCTGCCTTTCGGCACCTGGGTCCGTGTGACGAATCTGACGAACAACCGGTCCACCGAAGTCCGGATCAATGACCGTGGGCCCTTCGTGAAAGATCGCATCATCGATCTCTCGCGCGCAGCGGCCCGGGAAATCGCCATGATCGGCCCTGGAACGGCTCGCGTTCGTGTGGAAGTCGTCGCGAGGCCCGACACGGCGTTTCGGGGCGCCACATCGCGGGAAGTGCAGGCGGCTCTTGCCGTCGAGGTTGCGCGCGCTGCCGCTGTGGATGAAACAACCGTCCCGGCCCGACAAGCGCAGTCTTCCCCGCCCGTTACCCCGGCTGTGCAGCCCGAGGCAATTCCGCCGGTCGCGGGCGCGGGTGACGACCTTCCCTGTCCCACGCAGCCTTATTTCGCCGTGCAGGTCGGCACCTTCGCAAGCTTTGAGAACGCCATCCGTCTGCAAGGACGGCTTATGCAGCAATACGGCATTGCCGAGGTTGTTGCCGAGCAGGGGCGCCAAGGGCCCCTTTATAGGGTCGTTGTCGGGCGGACACAAGACTTTGCCGCCGCAAGCGATTTGCTTGCAAGTCTGCGGCGAACCCAGGTGGATGGCTTTGTGACCCGTGTCGATGGGAATCCCGAGGCGGATTGTCTATAATAGCGCTAGTTTTTCCGTGCAACCTCAGCCCGCTTTCGAGGGCGCGCCTGCTGAATTCGGCTTGGTCGGTGACTCGCCGCAGATTCAGAACGTCCTGCGAATCATAAGAAAACTGAACCACGATACATCCCCGGTCTTGATCACTGGCGAGAGCGGCGTGGGCAAGGAGTTGGTCGCCCGCGCCGTGCACTTGGTTTCGCCGCTCGCCGGACGCGTCTTCCTGCCGGTTGATTCCGCCACTCTGGCCGGGTCCCTCATCGAGACCGAGTTGTTCGGCCACGTGCGCGGCGCTTTTACCGGCGCTCTCGACCACAAGCAGGGCCTTGTGCGCGCGGCCGACGGGGGCACGTTGTTCCTCGACGAGATCGGCGAACTGACGCCCGAGGTGCAGGCCAAGCTGCTGCGGCTGCTGCAGGAGCAGGAGATCCGGCCCGTGGGCGCCACGGCCCCAGTGAAGGTGACCGTGCGGATCTTGACCGCCACAAACCGCAACCTGGACGAGGCAGTCAGCGAGGGCCGTTTCCGGAGTGATCTCTACTACCGCCTCAGGGTCATCGCCATTCACATACCGCCGCTACGCGAACGCAAGACCGACATTCTGCCTCTAACGAAGCACTTTATTGCCAAACACGCCCTGCATCAGGCATCGCTTTCTGACGTCGTGATCGAGCGGCTTCTCGGCTACGACTGGCCCGGCAACGTTCGCGAGCTTGAAAACACGATCCGCCGCATGGTGGCGTTGAAGTCCAAGCCCATCCTCCGCGAGAAGGACTTACCCACAACGCTGCGGTCTCCCAGCGCCGAAGGCGAGGAAGAGGACGGAACAGCGGCGATTCTTCCGCTGGCAGAGGTGGAAAGGCGGCATATCCTCCGTGCCGTCGAGCACGCCGGGAACGATTTGAACCTGGCGGCCGGTCTGCTCGGCATCGGAAAGACCACCCTTTACCGCAAGCTTAAGGAGTACCGGTCCGCGGGAGAGGGACGCCAGGGGCGCCTATTCGGCTGATTCCACGCCCGGCTTGAAGCGTCCGTACCTTTCGGTCATGCTGGGTGGTTGCGCATGACCGAATCCTCCGAAGCTTCCTCTCTCGCCGACGCTTGGCTGCACGAACAAGCGACTGCCGAACGGGTCCGTCGCCTATGCGCCCTGGCCACGTCGGCGGACCCTGCCACGGCTAAGGCCGGCACCGACGCCATCTTTCGCCGTATTATCGAGCCGCTGGGGGACAGCTTCGATCCCCGCGACTGTGGCCGCTACAGGGAATTCTTCGCCAAAGTCGTCGACTTCTGCCGCACATTGCCAGCCGGCCGGGCGATCGATGAGAGTCTTCGCGCTTTCGGTCTTCACACTCGCGAGGATCTTTCAGCACGAGCCCGACGGCTCGTAGCGCCAACTCGTTTCGAACAAGGGCAAGCAGACGAGATCAAGAGAATCCTCGTTCTCTCGCGCGTGACCCTTGGCGCCGACGTGGCGGTCACAAGCGTTGTGCTGTCGCGACTGAAGAACCTGTTTACCAAGGCTGAAATTTGTCTGCTGGGAAATCCCAAAGCCGGGTCGCTGTTCGCCTCAGATGGCAGAATCCAGCTCGTAGCGATCGACTACCAACGAGCCGGCACACTACTGGAACGGCTGGATGCCTGGCCGCGCATCGCCGCCGCGGTGGGCGCGAAAGTCGGCGGTCTGCGGCCGGAAGAATACCTCGTGGTTGACCCCGATTCCAGGCTCACGCAGCTCGGCCTGCTGCCTATCGCACCGGAAGAGGCGCGCTACCTGTTTTTCGAAAGCCGGTCCTACGCCCCGAACTCCGCCAAAAGCCTCGGCGAGCTGACCGACCAGTGGCTAGACGAGATTTTCGGCCTGGCTGCTCAACCAAGCCGGCCCTATGTCGCCCTGGCCAGCGAGGACGCCGCCCGCGGCGCCAGATTGCGGGCATCAACACCGAGCCGGGTGGCCGTGGTCAACCTCGGCGTGGGTGAAAATCCCGAGAAGCGTCTCCACGGCGCTTTCGAGATCGACCTGCTTCTCCTCCTGCTGCGAGCGGGCTATCGGGTGGTGCTCGACCGCGGCGCCGGAGAGGAGGAGCTGCAACGCACGGGCAACCTCATCGAGGCGCTGCGCGAAAAAGGCCACTCCGTTGCCGCCGCGGACTCCACCGAGGCCCCCGCGGCCGGAGTGTTGACCTGGGAAGGCAGCTTGAGCGGGCTGGCGGGATTGATGCAAGCTGCCGATCTGTATGTCGGATACGATTCCGCCGGAGGTCACATCGCGGCGGCCCTCGGCGTTCCAGCGATCGATGTCTTTGCCGGAGCCGTTTCGTCCCGCATGCGGCAGCGCTGGAGTCCTTGGGGACGGCAACCGGCCCGGGTTCTGGCGGTGGACCCCGGCGCCACGCCAACGGATATCCTGCGCCGGATTCAGGAACTGCTTGAGTGAAGATCGCTCTCGACGCCAGCTACAGCCTTACTCGTGAGCCTTCCGGCGTTGCAGCGTACAGCGACAACCTCATCCGCACCCTTACCCAGAGCGCCCCGGAGCTGGAGCTTCTGCTCTGCTACCGCCCGGCGAGGTACCTGCGGGCCCTGCGGACGCCTCTTCCGGCCGGCACATGCTCGCGCACGGTCCTGCACAGCCTGCCCTGCTTTTTCCAGCGTTTCGGCGTCACGCTGTTTCACGGGCTAAACCAACAGCTGCCGGGAGTCCGGTTTCGCCGCTCGGTGACGACGTTTCACGATCTTTCGGCGATGAGCGGAGATTTCGCTGCTCCCGAGTCGCGGGCACGTTCCTCCAAGCTCTTCGAGGCCGCGGCCGGACGATCGGATCACATCATTGCCGTTTCCCAGTATGTGGCGGACCAACTCGTGGAGCGCCTCATGTATCCAAGAGCACGGATCACGGTCGTGCACAACGGAGTCACTCCGGTTGCCGCGGTACCTGAGGTCGAGTTGCGGCTATATCGCCGTAGGCAACAGCTGGAAGCCCCGTTCATTCTGCATGTGGGTGCGATCGGAGCCCGCAAAAATACCCGCCGCCTGCTCTCTGCCTTCGAACGCTTGCCGCCTCCGACGCTGCTCGTGCTGGCGGGCGCGGAAGGGTACGGCGCGGGAGGCCTTTTGCCGCGCATGAAGGGCAGCCCTGCCGCGGACCGCATCCGTTACCTGGGATACGTCGATGGCGAGACACTGGCCAAGCTGTACCGGTCAGCCACCGTGCTGGTCCTGCCTTCCCTCGAAGAGAGCTTCGGCATGCCTGTGCTCGAAGCCATGTCAGCGGGGCTACCGGTCGTCACGTCCAAGCGTTCGGCCCTGCCTGAAGTGGCCGGGGATGCGGCCCTCCTGGTCGATCCCGAGAAGATCAACGACATTGTCCGGGCCCTCGAACGGGTGCTCGAAAGCAGCCGGCTGCGGGAAAGGCTGCGGCAGGCGGGTTTGGCGCGCGCCGCCAAGTTCAGCTGGATCAAAGCCGCGCACGAAACGCTGAAGGTATACCGGAAAGTGGCGTAGTGAAGAGGAGCTATTCCACGGTTTGCTTGCGAAAGCCATGCCCGAACGAAGCGAACGGCTTGCACGAGATGGCTCCGTTTCTCGCCTCTCGCTCTTTTTTCCTAATCCCCCGAAACGGGTACATCCTCGGGCGCTGCCGCGTGGCGGCTGGGATTGCTCTCGTACCAGGTACGCTTGATCCAAACAGCCAGGTCGTCGAAGAGCGTGTAGTAAGTGGGCAGCACGACGAGCGTAAGCGCGGTTGAAGCGATTAAGCCGCCCATGACCGTGCGCGCCATTGGGAAGTACTTCATGTTGAACAGGCCGCTATCTCCCCAGGCGAGCGGAATCAGCCCCACAACCGTGGTGCTGGCGGTCATCAGGATCGGCCGCAGGCGCTCGCGGCAGCCTTCCACGATGGCCTCGTAGCGCGGCAGCCCTCTGCGCCGTAGATTATTGATGTGGTCAATCAGGACGATGCCGTTGTTGACCACAACGCCGATCAGGACGAGCAGCCCGATCATCGCCATCATGTTGAATGGCGTGCCGGTCAGCAGCAAGAACCAGGCGACGCCGACCGCCGCAAACGGCAGCGAGAGGATGATCGCGAAGGGATGCGCCAGCGACTCAAACAGAGACGCCATCACGAAATACACCATGAAGAGCGCTAGCAATAGATTGAACAAAAAGGTCTTGTCGTCCTTCTGTTCCTGCTGCGTCCAGAAACCATAGCTCCAGCCGTAATCCCGTGGAAAGGGCAGGCCATCCATGATCTTGCTGACCTGGGTCCGGCCTTCTTCTTTTTTCTCTCCCGTGTAGACCGCGTGGATTTCCGTGTAGGTGCGGCGGTTCTCGCGCTGCAGCCGGGCCGGGGTCGGCTCGATGCGAAAATCCGCCACCTGCGAAAGCAGGATCTCCTCTCCCCCGGGCCCGTTGCCGACAACCAGACCCTTGAGGTCATTGAGGTCCTGCAAATCCTCCTGCCGCAGTTGCACCCAGATCTCGACCTCACCTTGAGGCGTGGCGTAGCTCCCGAGCAGGCTGGCCCGCACGACGATGCCGAGGAATTGCGACACCGTGTCAGCCGAGATGTTGTATTTACGAGCCAGCGTGCGGTCGAGCTTGATCTGCACTTCTTCCCGGCCTTCGTCGAGCGCCGTGTAAACGTCGGAGAAATCCCGGTTGGCCAGCATGCGGCGTTTTGCTTCGGCGGCCAGGTTCGAAAGCATCCTCGGGTCATCCCCATAGAGGTTCACGCTGATCCATTCGCGATTCTGCGCGCCGCCTTGCATACCCGGCTCGATCTTGGCGCCGGGAACCACGGGCAGTCCCGCCTTGATCTCTTCGCGGATCTTGCTCATCTCGTCGATCGTGATGTTATCGACGTCGAAGTGGACTTCGGTGCGCGCCCAATTGTTGTTGTAGTTGCTGAAGACGTCCGTGATCTTGAACCGTTCCTTGTTACCGAGAAGGAAGCGCTCGACGGGACGAATGTAGTCTTCGACAATCTTCACATAGTGAAAATTCTCGGAGAAGTCATAGTTGATCGAGAGCGAACGTAGCGACTCCGCGTCGGGCGTATTGTCGGGCACTTTGTTTTTCAGCACCCAGACAGATCCGGCGATCACCAGCGGCACAATCAGCAGGCCTACGAGCATACGGTGCTGCAGCGGCCATATCACCGACTGCACGTAGCGGTCGGTCAAGGTCAGGCGGGGTTTTTCTCCGTTGGCAGAGGGGCTGGCGGAATCAATGGTCCCGCGCCAAGCGGCAGCCCGGCGGCCCAGCCGCACAAAAAGCGGACCCAGCCTGTCCACGAACCACTGCTGCCATTTCGAGCGTTTCCGGACGTCAACGTTAAGGACCAGCCCCATCGCCAGCGGAATCAGCGTGAGCGAAGCGAACAACGACGCCAGAAGAGCAAAAATGATCGCTACGCCAGCATTGGCGAAGAACACGGTGAAGTCGGTTTTTTCGCCGAAAATGAGCGGCACGAAGATGATGATGGAGGTGAGCGTCGCAGCCACGACCGCAGTCAGGACCTCCTGCGTGCCAATGCGCGCCGCCTTGACGCGGTCCATGCCCTTCTCGAGCTTCTGGTAGATCGACTCCAGGACGACCACGGCGTTATCGACCAACATCCCGGACGAAAGCATCAGGCCCATCATCGTCAGCGTATTCAGCGTGTACCCGGTCATGTAAAGCAGGCCCACCGTGGCCACGATGCAGAACGGGATGGAAAATGCGATCACCAGTGTCGCGCCGAGCCGTCTCAGAAACAGAATCAAGACAGCCACGGCAAGGAGCGCGCCGACGATGCCGGCCTCCAGCAGCCCGGAGAGCGATCGCGTGATTTCTTTGGCGGAATCGTGAAAGACGCGGATATGAATCCCCTCCATCGCCGGGTCGGTCTTGAGTTCTTCGAGCTGCTTCATGATGAGGCCGACCGTATCAACGGTGTTGGCCTCGGACGACTTCATGACCTCAAAGCCGATAGCATTATTGCCGTTGAGAAAGCGCCCTGAGGCCGATGCCCGGGTTTCGAAATCGACGTCGGCGACATCCTTCACGCGCAACCCGCGGTCGTTGATGGGGAATTCCCGAATCGCTTCGACCGAGGAAATCTCGGTCTGAGCGACCGTGCCGTACCGAATATCGCCATCCACGACCCGGCCGAGCGATTTGTTCCTGGAAATATCACTCAGCTGGCGGTACAGCTTCTGGACGTCAACGCGATGCCGCCGCAGATCATCAGCGCGGAGATCGACGTCCACGCGGCGGCGGTCGACGCCCCAAAGGTTGACCTCACCGACACCGGGAATCCGCTCCAGCGGCTTCTTCAGCTTCAGGTCCAGAAAATCATAGGAGGCGCGGAGGTTCTTGGTGGAAGAGATGACAGCAAAGAGAATGGGGATGTCCTCGGTGCTGAAGTTCCGTATCCAGATGTTTTCAACGTCGTCGGGTAGGTCGTTGCGGACCTGATCAATCTTCTCCCGCACCTCGGCCCGCATTACATCGACGTCACGGTCAAAACCAAAGAAAAGCTGGATCCAGGCGCCTTCGCTCGCGGAGTTGGCGCTCATGCGTTTCACTCCGGCGATGGTGCTGAGCACTTCCTCAAGCGGCTTGGTGATCGACTCCTGCACCTGCGCCGGCGTGGCGTTGGCATAGGGAACATTGATGAAGAGAGCGGGATTGTCCACCGCCGGCAGCAGCACCAGGGGAATCTTCCCCACGGAGATGACACCCAGCGTCAGCAGCGACACGAAGAGCATGCAGATGGTCACGGGATAGCGGATGGAAAAACCCGCCAGGCGGGAACCCGATCCGCGATCGTCAACCCCTGTGAACGAGTTCCCTTGGCGAGCGCTGGAGTCGTCCGGTGGCTGATATTGGTTGTCGGGCGTCATGGATTCGTCACGGTTCATGCCGCTGTTGCGGCGGCACAGTTTGCCAGGAACCTCCCAAATCGCTTTGTACAGGTTCCGCCAACGCCGGCACGGAGTCTTCCGGCACAATGACACGGCGGTCCACAACTTCATAGAGGACCGGAATCAAAAATAACGTCAGCACCGTCGAAAAGATGAGTCCGCCCATGACAGTCGTCGCCATCGGCGCGCTCACCTCAGCGCCCTCGCCCCAGCCGGCCGCCATGGGAATCAGTCCCAGCACGGTGGTGAGCGTTGTCATCAGAATCGGCCGCAAGCGAACTTGGCCGGCCTGCAGCAGAGCGTCGCGCTTCGAATGTCCCTCGCGGCGAAGCTGATTGGCGTAGTCAACGAGCACGATGGCGTTATTGACCACGATGCCGGCCAGAATGATGACGCCCAAAAAGACCATCACGCTCACTTCCGTTTGGGTGACCCACAACGAAAGCACGACGCCGACAACGGCGAAAGGCACGGCAAAGAGAATCACAAACGGGTGCACCAGCGATTCGAACTGCGAGGCCATTACCAAGTACACAAGGAAGACAGCCAAGCCGAACGCGAAAACCAGGCTGTTGTAAGAGCGATCCAACTCTTCATTCTGGCCGCCTAAGGTGATGACCGTATTCAGCAGCTCTCCCCGTAGTTCCGCGAGAGACGCGCGAATTTCCTGGGAAACGCTGCGGAGGTCCCGCCCGGCGACATTCGCCGATACGACAGCCGCACGTTGCGAGCGTATCCGGCGGACTTCGCTCGGCCCCCGGGCAACCGAAACATCCGCCACGGCGCCGAGGCGGATCGGCACGCGGCGTTCCGCCGTCTGCTGCTGGCCTTGCTGTTGTTGCGGGCTGGCCTGTCCGCCGCCTCCGGCGCCCGTTTCCCCGGAGCGCCCAGCTGCCTGCTGGTTCGTGGCGGCCGCCTGCTGCGTATTCTGTGCCTGATTCTGGCCGGAGGCGCCCATATTCGCGTTGCCCCGTCCGCTTGCATCCGTGTTATTGATCACTAAGTCTCGAATGTCCGCAATGGTCTTGCGATCCGGTTCGCCGGCGCGAACCAGGATGTCAATCTGCCGGTCTTCCTCACGGTAGCGCGAGGCGACGTCCCCGCGAATCTTGTTGCGCAATACGTTTGCGATCATGCCCTCTTCCAAACCCAGGCGCGCCAGGCGGGCGCGGTCAAACCGGATCTGGATCTCGGGGTTCCCCAACTCGGCGGTGCTTTGAATGTCTGTGAGGCCGCCGATGCGTTCCAGGCGGCGCATGACGCGGTCCGCCGCCGCGCGCTGGTCTTCCAGGCTGAACGCATAGATCTCGACCTCAATCGGCGTCTTGAAACTGAACAGCGTGGGGCGGCTGAAGGTGTGTGTCACCTCGGGATGCCGGCGCAGCTCAGCGCGGATCTGGTCGATGGCCTGTTGCTCGGCTGCCTTGTCGCGGCGGTCCTTCATAACCACGTAGAAGCGTCCAAGGTTCTCCTCGAGGGCTCCGGTCGAGAATTGGTTTTCGTTGCTGCCCCCCACGCTCGAAAATACCGTTTCAACCGTGGAAATCTTGCGCACCTGCGCTTCAATGTTTTGGATAACCCGGTCAGTCTGCTCCAGGGGACGCCCCTCGGGCAGCTTAATCTCGAACGAAAACTCGCCCTGCGACAGTGGTGGAATCAGTTCCGCGCCCAAATCCCTGTAGGCCACAGCGCCCAGCCCGACCAACCCAAAGGCCACCGCAAACACCAAGGGCTTATTTTCGAGCGACCATGTGAGAGCGCGCGGATACCGCTCGCTGAGCCGGTCGTAAGAAGCCGTGAAAGCATTGAGTGGCGGATTCAGAACTCTTCCTATGCCGCGGCCGGCGGCCCGCGCCAGGCGGCGAAGGTCGGAGATCACGATCCGGAACGTATCCGTGAAAAAGAACCGGCCTGCCCGGCGCAGAGCCCGCAAGATGCGGCGAACGCCCCACGCAAAACCGGAACCCGTTTCCGGCGCCGTGCTTTCCTGACGAGCGCCTTCCTGCTCCTCCGGCGGGCGGCCCACCTTCATCGCCAACACCATGGGGATCAATGTCAGCGCCACGATCAGCGACGCCAGCAGAGAGTACGTGATTGTCAGCGCCTGATCCTTAAAGAGCTGGCCGGCAATCCCCTCGATGAAAATCATGGGCACGAACACCGCCACGGTGGTCAACGTCGAGGCGGTCACCGCCATGCCCACTTCAGAAGTGCCGCGATAAACCGCGTCCGCCAGCTTGCCTTTGCCCTTGTGACGGTACACGGACTCCAGCACGACGATCGAGTTGTCCACCAGCATGCCCACGCCCAGAGCCACACCGCCGAGCGACATGATATTGAGCGTGATGCCCGTCTGGTACATCAGCGCGAACGTCGCCATGATCGAAACCGGAATGGAGACGCCGATGATGAGCGTGCTCCGCACGTCGCGCAGAAAGACGAAGAGAACGATCGTCGCCAGCAGACCGCCGATGATGGCCGCCGAGAGTACGTTGTTCACCGATTGCTCGATAAACCCGGCCTGGTCGAACACAACCTTGTGGTCGATACCGGTGGGGAAGGTCTTGTCGTTCTTCAGTCCGTTGAGTTTGGCGCGAACGGCCTGGGAGACCGTAACCGTGTTGGCATCGCCTTCCTTATAGATGCCAAGCTCAACGCTCTCCTGCCCGTCGAGACGGGCGATGATCTGGCGGTCCTTGGTGCCTCGCCAAACTTCCGCCACGTCCCCCAGCCCGATCTGACGCCCGCCTTCATTGCGGACAATGATGCGCTGGATCTCTTCGACCGACTGAAACTCGTTCAAGGTTCGCACCAGATAGTTGGCATCGAGATCGTACAGACTGCCGCTGGCGCGGTTCAGGTTGGCCTGCTGAATGACGTTGGTGACTTCCGTTATCGGAATACCCAGCTCCGCCAGCCTCTTCTCGTCGATCTCGATGCGGATCTGCTCTTCACGGCCGCCAACCACCTTGACCGCGGCCACGCCGTCCGTCGATTCGAGAGTTTTCTTCAGCTCCTTCTCGGCGATCCAGCGCAGCCGGCTGAGGCTGTGCTGCCCGGTGAGCTGGACGCGCATGATGGGGTCATAGGAAGGATCAAACCGCAGAATGACGGGCTTGTTCGCCTCGCGTGGCAACGTGATGAGGTCGAGCTTCTCTCGCACGTCCATGCTCGCCAGGTCCATGTTGGTGTCCCAGGTGAATTCGAGCACCACCTCGGACTGGCCGGAGCGGGAGACGGAGCTGAGCCGCGTAAGTCCCGAAACGACGCCAACCGTCTCTTCGATCGGACGGGTCAGCAAAGATTCAATTTCTTCGGGCGCGGCATCCTCGTATTCGGTCTGCACCGTGAGCGAGGGATAGGAGATATCGGGCAGCAGATTGAGGGCCAAGCGGTCGAGCGAGACAATCCCGAAGAGAATGACGGCCACAACAAACATGGAAACCGTGACCGGCCGGCGAATCGCGGATCTCGTGATCTGCATGGGTGCGTCTCGGGACGGCTATCCAAGCCGTCCAGCGCGGTTTTGAATTCTGGGGGCGTTTATCATTGATTCACCCTCGCGATGAATCGGGAATCTCACGATCCATGCCCGTGCGTGGCGTGAGCATCAGCCGCGAATCTCCCGGACCTTGGACCCTTCTTTCAAATTGCCCTGCCCCGCCACAACAACTTTTTCTCCGGCGGAGATGCCTTCTCTTACTTCCACGTCACCCTCGTTCTGGTATCCGAGCGTGACCTTCTTGCGATGAGCGGTCTCGCCGTCGGAGACGAAAACAAAGCTCGCCCCATCTTCCTGCAGCACCGCCCGCTTGGGGATAAGCACGGCTTGCTGCCGCGTGTCCGTCTTGATATCGACGCGTACGAATGCACCCGGGCGGAAAGAACGATCCGAGGGATTGAGCTTCACCGTGACTTTGACAGTACCGGTGGCCTGGTCCACCACCGGGCTGAGGCGCTCGACCTCTCCCTCCAGGCTCTTGGCGCCGTCCGTGCCGAGCAGAATGGCGGCCTTTTGGCCCGGCCGCACCCACTGCGCCGCGGCTTCGGCAAGATGGACGTCGGCATAAAGCGGCGAGAAGGCGCCGAGGCGGAACAGCCGGTCCTGGTTGCGCACAAGCTGGCCCAATTGGACCACCCGTTCCGTGATGTGCCCGGCGAACGGGGCGCTGATGCGGGTGCGCGAAATCTCGAGCTTGACCTGCTCGATCTCTCCCTGCAGCTCTTCGACCCGATGTTTGAATTCCACCTGTTCCGAAGCGGCGACGCGGGCATCGTGCTCCAGTTCCGCTACGCGATAGCGGAGCTGCGCAACTTCTTCTTCGCTTACGAGTTGGTCGGCGAACGCCAATTCCTTTCGCTTTAGTTCCGCACTCGTGTTGAGGATCTGTACCTTGGCTTTCTCCTGGCGAATACCGGCTTTCTCCAGCTGCAGCTTAGCCTGCTCGGCCTTCTGCACTGCTAGTTCGAGCCTGATCTTCAGCTCGCGGTCGTCCAACAGGGTTAAAGCTTGGCCTTGCTCGACGTAGTCGCCTTCTTCCGCCAGTACGCGAGTCACTTGGCCGTCGGCTTGCGATGTGATCACAACATCACGAAGCGCGCGCAGGTTCGCGGTGGAGGTCAGGAAGGAAGAGATGGGACCCTCAGAGGCCGTTGCCAGCTCCACGGGAACCGTATCGTCGGTCCCCCCTTTGGCGGTTCCCTGCGAGCTTGCCTTGGCGGTACTACTTTGCTCGTAGTAGCGGTAACCGAAGTGCCCTGCGGTTCCCAGAGCAAGAATCAGCGCCAAAATGCTGTATGCCTTTAGGCGTGGCGTCATCTGTATACAACTCCAGCACTGCAACAGGAAAACCGGCCCAGGGCTGGGCCAACTCCAGTGATCGTTCAGGCGACTGTCGTGGCTTCGAGAGCGTAAACCCTTGCGGATGTATCAGCTAGACCCAGTCACTGCCGAGTCCGCCTGCGACTGCCTCTCGCCTCAATAACGCCACAACAACAAGAACATCCGTTATACGGACCCGCCGAGATCTTTGTTCCACGAAAGTGATGCCTCAAGCCGGCGCCCGTCCGCCCCAATCCAACAACTGCCGGCGGCGCCGCAAGCCGCCAGGAGGGCGGTAACCCTATCGTAACCCGGGTTTCCGCCGGGGCAACCTTATCCATGCCGCCGCTCACAATACCTATACGTTCTAAGTATGACGCACGAGGAGTGTTTTGGGTTTGGCTTTTCTGGAAAAAAGTTTTCCGGGAGTGGCGACGAAATAAACCGCCGCCCGGTCGAATTCCTGGCCGGATCACCAGGTATGCCTAGAGGGGCGGTCACCTCGTTTTCGCCCACCCGCGGCATCCACAAAAAATCGCCCCGTTCTCGTTTCCCTCCACGTTTTCTCCGCGCAGTCAGTCTGAACTAGCAGTACGCCTCTTGTAGCGCGAGGCTGGAACGGATCCGCGAAAGCAGCGTGGTTTTTCAGAAGGCGTCGAAATCACGGCTGGCCGCGTCTTGCGCGGTAGGCCTGTTGAGGAGACGACCATGCATACCAGACGATTTGCCGGGGCCATAGGGGCCCTGGCGTTGCTCGCCGCGCTGGCTCTAACCCACCCGCGGCACACCAATTTGATCCCGCAGGCTTACGCCCGTGAAGCTCCGGCCATTACGCAGGGGTCGCTGATCCGTCTCGATGACAAAGGGCAGGCATCCCTTCCCTGCCCTCTGAAGCACACCGCTGTCAAGGCCGAGATCAGCGGTTTCTTGAATCGCGTCGTCGTGACGCAGCAGTTTGAAAACCCTTACGAAGACAAGATCGAAGCCGTTTATACTTTCCCGCTGCCCCAAAACGCCGCGGTGGACGACATGAAGATTCTGGTCGGAAAGCGCGTTGTCCTCGGCAAAATCAAACCCCGGGAAGAGGCCCGGGCGATCTACGACGCCGCGCGTGCCGCCGGGCATGTTGCGGCGCTGCTCGATCAGGAGCGCCCGAATATTTTCACCCAGTCCGTAGCAAACATCATGCCGGGTGACAAGGTCACCGTCACAATCAGCTACATCGAGACCCTTCGCTGGGAAGAAGGCTCGTATGAGTTCGTCTTCCCTATGGTCGTTGGCCCCCGCTACATCCCCGGCCAACCGCAAGGCAAACAGGGCGGCGGCTGGGCGCCGGACACGAACCAGGTTCCCGATGCCTCCCGCGTCACTCCCCGTGTGACGCCTCCAGGAACTCGCGCCGGCCATGACATTTCCATCGAGGTCGCCCTCGACGCCGGGGTGCCGCTGCAGGATCTGACCGTCAAGTCGCACGAGATCCTGCTGGAACGGCCGGCTCCCTCCAAGGCTGTCGTCCGGCTCAAAGACAAGGCGGTCTTGCCAAACAAGGACCTTGTCCTGCGATACACCGTGGCCGGCAAGAAAATCGAAGACGCCCTGCTGACGCACTATTCCAGCCAGGGTGGCTTCTTCAGCCTGATCCTGCAACCGCCCGAACGGGTCACCGTCGAAGATGTCGCTCCCAAGGAACTCGTTTTCGTGATTGATACCTCGGGATCGATGAGCGGCTTTCCGATTGAGAAAGCGAAGGAGACGATGAACCTGGCGCTGGCGGGACTCTACCCGCGCGATACCTTCAACCTGATTACATTCGCGGGCGACACCGAAGTGCTTTTCCGGCACCCCGTGCCGGCAACCAGCGAGAACCTGCGCAAGGCCCAGCGGTTTCTGGAATCCAGACAAGGCGGCGGTGGGACCGAAATGATGAAAGCCATCCGCACGGCGCTTGACCCCTCCGACTCCCAGGAGCACGTGCGCATCGTTTGCTTCATGACCGATGGCTACGTCGGTAACGACATGGCGATTCTCGACGAGATTCAGAAGCACCCCAATGCGCGCATCTTCTCCTTCGGCATCGGCGGCTCGGTCAACCGCTTTCTGCTCGACAAGATGGCCGAAGCGGGCCGCGGTGAAGTCGAGTATGTTGCCCTCAACGACGACGGCTCGACCGCGGCCCGCCGTTTCCACGAGCGCGTCCGGAACCCGCTGTTGACAGACATCACAGTCGCCTGGGAAGGCGTGGCCGCGAGCGAGGTCTATCCCAAACGCATTCCTGATCTCTTCAGCGCCAAGCCGGTCGTTTTAAGCGGGCGCTACAGCGGTTCAGGCCAGGGCGTGATCCGCCTGCGCGGCAAGATGTCGGGGCGCAGTTTTGAGCGGAGGATTCCCGTAACGCTTTCCACGACCGCCTCCAACCATGAGGCATTGAAAGCGCTCTGGGCCCGCACGCGGATTGACGATCTGATGAGCCAGGACTGGGCAGGCCTGCAGCAGGGCACGGCTCGTCCCGAGATCAAAAGCCAAATCACCCAACTCGGCGTCGACTATCGGCTCATGACGCAGTTCACATCCTTTGTTGCCGTCGAGGAACTCACGATTACCGACGGCGGCGCGCCGCGGCGCGTGGAGGTGCCTGTCGAGATGCCCGAGGGTGTCAGCTACGAGGGCGTGTTCGGCGATCGCTTCTCGAACGCCGTCGCCAATGCACAGCTCGGTGGTGTGGCGAGTCTGGCCTATGCCAACAAATCACTTGGCGCCTCGCCCGCTCCGGTGGCGCAGAGCCAACGCGTCCGCCGGGAACAGTTAGGCGGCCGAGAAGGCTACCGTGGCGATGAAGCGGACAAGCCACTCTCCGAGGCCGAGCGGAAGGTTCAGGACGCGCGCTCAAAGATGCACCCGGCGCTGCGAACCCTGCACGAGCATATAGCACGCGGCGGGTCCGGCCTCACGAATGAGGATCGGCGATTCCTCAAGAACGGGAAGGTGGAGGTGCAGGTCTGGCTCGGAGAGGCGACGCCCCGCTTGCTGCAGGCCCTGAAGGATCTCGGCTTCGAGCTGCTGCCGAACTCGAGGTTGACCAACAATATCGTCTTCGGTAGAATTTCGCCCGAAAAACTGCAAGCTCTCGCGGAGATGGAGAGCGTTCGCTACATAGGCCCCTGGCAGCCCTAACCGCAAGTGACGTCTGCAGGACGGGCCGGCCTCGCCGGCCCGTCCTTCGTTTTGATTGCCCGCGCCCTCATCGCCTGGCCACCGCCGGCCGATATAGTTGTTGGGAACCTTCGCCCTGAATCCTGTCGTGTCCACGAGCGAAAAGACCGAGATTTTGGTTGTCGAAGACAACCGTCTCACACGCCATCTCCTCGCGAAACAGTTGGAAAGCGGAGGCTTCTGCGTCCTTCAGGCAGAGAGTCTGCAAGCGGCTCTGGAGCTTTTTGGCCGCCACCGGCCCGCCGCTGTGACCGTTGATTTGCAACTCGGCGAGCAGAGCGGCGAGGAGGTCATGCGGCAAATCCTGGCCCGTGACCCAACAGCAAGGATCGTTGTGATCACCGCCGAAGCGCCGCTGGAGACCCGGGAGCGTTTGCTGCGCGAGGGGGCGAGGGGATACCTGGAAAAGCCGCTTCTTGACGCCGCGCGGGTTCTCGGGGAGATTCAGCGGGCCTTGGCCGGCGAGCAAGCGCCCGCTGAAGCGGAAGAGGCTGCCCCGGCCGGTTCCGCGGCATCCCGGGAAACGTACTTTCCCGCCCTGCGGCCCGTGGTCCATGAGGTCGTCGGAACCACGTTGGGCATGGACATCACCGACACCGAATCCGGCGATGCTTCCACACTCGCCCTTTCAGCCCTCAGTTCCTTAGCGGGGTCGTGGAAGGGAGCCATCCGTATCGCATGTGATCGCGGGTTGGTGCGGGAGCTGGCGGTGAAGCTGTTCGACCTGGGAACGGATACGCCCGCCGATGATGATCTCGAGGACGCACTGGCGGAGTTCTGCAACATTGTGGTGGGCAATCTCAAAGCGACGCTGCCCGCCGCCTGTAACCACTCGGTGCCCAAGGTAGAGGCCCTGCCTTCGGCCAGTCCAGCTTCTGAGCCACAAACCCAAGCCTTCTGGTTTTCCACGCCTGATGGCAGCCTAGTGCTGTCGGTGATTCCGGCTCTTCCCGACCCGCGTGCGGCCGAAGGGCCATAGGCTGGGCGCCTTTGCCGGCCCCGGCCAGGTCTTTCGATCCCCGCTGAATGGCCGCGGAAAGCCGTGCTATGGTCCTCCAGCCGGCGAGATCCTTCGTGCTCGCTGTTCTTTCGAGTAACGACATCATTAAAATTGAGGCTGTCCCCATTTCTCGAAAGGACCTGCCTCGTGATGCGGAAAATCTCCCGGCCCGGCCGCGCCTGCATCCTGACCGGGATAGTAGTGGCCGCCCAGCTTCTGCACTCTTGGCTTAACGGTCCGTCGGCGCTGTTCTTCGCGCTCCATGATTCCGGTATCTACTTCAGCTCGGCGGGAGCCATCGCGGAAGGGGACGGACAGATCCTGCCGAGCCTACCCGGCCAGCCCCCGCAGGCAAAGTACCCGTTCTTGTATCCCTGGCTGCTCTCCTGGGTCTGGCGTTGGCAACCGTCCTTCCCCCAAAACGCCGGCCTGGCAGCAGCCACCAGCGCCCTCGCCGGTGCTTGGGCCCTGGCGGCCTACTTCTGGCTGCTGCGGCGCTGGCCAGAGATGGGCGACCTCCCCGCTTTCTTTTGCGTCACCCTCACCGCCTTCCACGGATATTTCATCATCTTGAGCGGCGTTGTCCATGCGGATCTGCCCCTCATGGCGGCAGCCGCCACTGCCGCGATCCTGGGCGACCTGGCTATGAACACCAAGACGGCAAGCTCGAGCCGGCGTCTGGCTCTCGCGGCCGCCCTTGCGGCGGGTGTTTCCCTTTGGCTCCGATCCGTGGGAATGGCAGTGGTCCTGGGTGTCCTGGCGGCCTTTTGGGTTCGCGGCTATGTTCGCCATGCTGGAGTTTTCCTAGCCGGGATTGTGCCGTTTTTGGCGGCCCAGGCCGGCTGGGCGATGCACACTGCCGCGACACCCAGGATGGCGGAGGGGGCGCCCTTTGGCTGGCAGCAAACCTGGTATTACTACACCAGTTACTGGCGATTCTGGAAAGTAACGGTTCCCGATTCCGCGGTCTTCCTCAACGTTATCCAGTCGAACCTGCTGGACATTTTGATTCAGCCAGCCCGCCTCTGCCTCTTCCCACCGGTTGGAAACTCCCCGGCCAGCCTGATGCTCGCTGTCGCTTTGAGTGCCGGAATCATTGCCGGACTGGTTCGTCACGGCGCCCGCCACGGCTGGCGCAGCATCCACTTCATCGTTCTCTTCTCGGTACCGGCGGTGCTGCTATGGAATTTCCCGATAACAACTCGGCTGATGATGCCGTTCCTGCCGCTGTTCTACGCTGGACTCTGGCTTGAGGGGAGGCGTCTGACTGCCGCCATCGCCAAAACATTCCGTACCGAGGGCGATCCTGCGGCAAAGACGGCGGCCGGTGCGATCACTCTTGGCTTGGTCCTCGTAATTGGCCTGGCCGCTGAAAGCTACGTTTCCTCCTACCGCAACGTCTACGCCCGCAATGATGAAGAGGCGAGCCGCACGCGAGAGCACGCCGAGATCGAGGAGTGGGTTCGCAGGAACACCGCGAAAGACACCGTCCTGCTTTCAACTGACGACGTGCGCCTCTTCCTCACCACAGGACGCCGGGCCGTCTGGCCACTCGCGTTCAGCGCTCAGCCGGCCTATCACTACGACTTGGCGCAGGTGCGCCGTGAAGCGAGTCATTTCCTGGACGCCGGCCGGCACACCGGTGCTCGCTACTGGATTGTGGCGAATCACGATGTCGCCTTGCTCAACCGGACGGACGTATTTCGGGAAACACTGCCGCGGCTGCTGGAAGCCCTCCCCGCCGTTTTTCGCAGCAGTGGGGGCCGCTACGAGGTACACGACTTGGCCTGCCTTCAGACGCCCGGCAACGATGGGTGCAACGCTGCCGCACCCGTGCTGTCGAATTTCTACACTGACGACCCCGGCTCATAGGGCGCCATTTTCACCGCTGATCGAGTTTCCACTGGATCTGACGGAGCATCCCTTGCATGAGCCGGGCATCCTGCGGAGCGAGACGCAAGCGGTTGACCCAGCGGCGAATCTTCAGCAATTGCGACTTGCGAGTCTGAGGACGCGTGAAACCGCTGTCTTCGAGCACCGCCGCGAGCATCGTCACAATACGATCGCGTTGCTCGGCCGGCGCCGTCGCTGGGGTTTGCAACTGGGGCGCTGGGCGCGCCCGCCGTGCAATCTCGTAGCAACAGAGAGCCACGGCCTGCCCCAGGTTCATCGAAGGGCACACTTCTTCGGTGGGAATGGAAAGCACCCAGTCGCAGTGACTCAGGTCGCGCTTGCCGAGCCCATGCTTTTCCGAGCCGAAAAGCAGGGCGGCCGGCTTCTTTTCCAGGTGTGTCCGCAGGGCCAAAGCCCCCTCGGGCAACTGGCGCTGCACCTGGGATCCCGTCCGGCGGCGCATGGCCGATGTGCCGACCACAAGCGACGCCTCCCCCAGCGCCTCGCTCAAGTGGGCGGTCACGCGGGCCTTTCGCAGGACTTCCCCCGCCCCTACCGCCGAGCGGGCCTCCCGGAACGCTACCTCATAAGGCTTCACAAGCCAAAGGTCTGTAAAGCCGAAGTTCAGCATGGCGCGCGCTGCCGCGCCGATATTCAGCGGATTGCGGGATTGCACCAGAACAACACGAAGCTGATCTTGCCACGGCATGGGTGATCCGGCGCGGGATGCAATGCGGCAGAAGCGCGGCTCGGAAGGGTCCGCAGCCAATTCACCCCACCCCCGATAGTATAATAAGGCCCATATGTTCAATCTTTTCCGCAGTCAGAAGCAAACGGTGCGCTACCTGTTGGGCGGCATCCTGGTGCTGGTCGCCCTCTCGATGGTGATCACCCTCGTTCCCGGGCTCTACAGCGACGCCGCCCCAACGGCGGCCAATTACGTTTTCGCAACCGTCGGGGACAGTGAACTCACCCTTCAGGAAGTGCAGATACGCTTCCGCGACCTGCAGATCGGCGCCGAGGGCGACCCGGTAACGACCCGTCTTACCGCTCTCAACACCATCGACTCCATGATTATGGAAAAGGTCCTCCTGCAGGAAGCGGAGGAGTTGGGCCTGACTCCGGACGAGAAAGAAGTAGCGGAATGGCTGAAGATGCAGCTGCCGTTCCTGTTTCCCAACGGCGTTTTCGTGGGCGCCGACCAGTACGCCATGTTCGTGCGGCAGCGTTTTCAACGGAGCATCCCGGAATTCGAGGCCGAGGTGAGCCGCAGCTTGGCGATCGATACCCGCCTGCGCCGGTTAATCGCAAGCAGCGTCATTGTCACCGAAGAAGAGGCCCGGCAACTCTACCGCCGTCAGAATGAGAAGACGAAAGTGGAATTTGTGAAGATTGCCGCCGACGGCATCGCCTCCACGGTTTCGCCGACGGATGCGCAGTTGAGCGAGTACTTCACGAAAAATCAGGAGCGTTACCGCATTCCGGAACTCCGCACTTTGAAACTAATGGCCGTGGACGCCGGCAGTATGCCCGCGCCCGCGGTGGCCGAGTCCGAAATCGACCTCTACTACGGCCGCAACCGCTCGCTCTACGAGATTCCCGAGCGCGTTCGCGCCAGCCACATTCTCTTCATGACCCAGGGCAAATCGGAGGAAGAAACCGCCAAGATCAAGGCTAAGGCCGAGGAGATCTTGAAGCAGGTCCGGTCGGGAGGCGATTTTGCGGCGATTGCGCAGAAGAACTCCGAGGATCCCGTTTCGGCCAAGGAGGGCGGCGACCTCGGCTGGGTGATGCGCGGGCAGATGGTGCCCGAGTTTGAAACCGCAACCTTCTCCATGCAGCCCGGCCAGATCAGCGAACTCGTCAAGACGGAGTTCGGCTTCCACATCATCAAGGTTCAGGAGAGGGAACGGGCCCGCCTCCGGCCTCTTGAGGAAGTGCGCGAGGAGATTCGTTCCGCCGTCGCCGCAGAGAAACAGGATCTCGACCGCATGAGGATGGTCGATGACGTGATCGCCGCCGCCCGCCTAGCCGGAACGGACCTCGAGCCGGTGGCGCAGAAGTTCAACCTCAACGTGGAAACGTACGAGAAGGTCAACCGCGATCAGCCTTCGGGGCCGCTGGCCGGGGCGCGGGAGTTCTTGCAGTCCGCCTTCCAGAGCGCGCCGGGGCAGGTCTTTACCGAAACCCGCGAGAACAGCACGATCATCGGCGTCGTCACCGACGTCCTTCCTCCCCGCGACGCCCAGTTTGACGAGGTCCGGGATGCGGTGCGATCGAACTACGTGCGGGAGGAGACCCGCCGGCTGGTCCGCGAGCATGCGGATCAGATCGCGGCCAAGGCCAAGGAGGAGGGTTCGACCCTGCAGCGTGCTGCAGCGAGCTTCGGCCTGAAGACGCAAACAACGGACTTTATCAAACCCGACGCTACCGTCCCGGATCTCGGCGATGCCCGCGTTCTGGGTGAGCGGGCGTATACGGCGGCGCCGGGGACGATCGTTGGACCCCTCCCCGCCGTCAACGATATGGTGATCTATCGCGTGGTGGCCCACGAAGAGGCCGATATGAGCGGCTTTGAGGATCAGAAAAAGACGCTCCTCGATACGCAGACCCAGGCCCGTCGCGATGAAGCGTATCGCATCTTCCAGGCGGCGGTCCGCAAGCGCTACGAAGACGAGGGAAAGATCACGCGCTATCAAGATCGCATTGACGCCTTCCTGCAGGGACTCATCCGCCGGGGTTAGCCCGCAGCGGAGCAACCAGCGCATAGCCGATCAGATTGCTCTCAAGCAGCCTTCGGGACCCTTTTCGACTGCCGAGGGCGTCTTCTGGGAAAGGTACGGCCGGGCAGGAACAGCCTGAACTCCTGACATTTTGGGGAAGCTGCTCCGAGGTCGGGGACTGCTTGGGTGTTTCGCCAAATTCCGCGCCCCCGCGCTGTTTCTGGCGCCTCAGGCGGTTGAGCCACGTTTCGGAGCGGCCGCTGCGATGTTTGATGACGCTCTGCAACACTACCCGCCTCCCACTCTTCCATGGACGAAACAATGATTGAAGTCCGCATTAACCGGCGAGGCGCTGAAAGGGTGCAGCTTGGACACCCCTGGGTCTTTCGCAGCGACATAATGAACGCCGGAGGGGCGGCTGCGGGACAGGTGGTCCGCGTACTCGACGGCCGCAACAACCGGCTCGGCGCCGCCCACTACAGCTCGTCTTCGCAGATTGCCTTGCGGATGCTTCCGCGCGAGGTGCCGGTGACCGACACTGCGTTCTTCCGGCGCCTGATCACGCGGGCACAGAAGTACCGCGATCAGGTTGTGCATGACACAGAAAGCTACCGGCTGGTCCACGCGGAGGCTGACCTGCTGCCGGCTCTAATCATCGACCGGTACGGCGACCACTTCGTCATCCAGACTCTCAATCAAGGCATGGAAGCGTCGAAAGAAGCCATCGTCGCGGCTCTCACAGAGCTTTATTCTCCGTTGAGCATCACCGAGCGAAATGAGTCGCCGGTCCGCGCGAAAGAGAGCTTGCCGCTGGAATGCCGTGTTCTGACAGGCGATGCGCCGTCCGAGATAGAGATATCGATCAACGGCCTGCGGTTCGCCGTCGACCTTCTGCACGGGCAGAAAACGGGAATGTTTCTCGATCAGCGCGAGAACTACCGGATCGCGCGGCAGTATGGCCGCGGCACGGCTCTCGACTGCTTCGCCTACAACGGCGCGTTCGCACTGCACCTGGCGCAAGCTTGCGAGCGGGTCGAAGCGGTGGACAGCTCGGCGCCGTCGATCGAGCAGGCCCGGCGCAACGCCCGCCGCAATGGCCTCCAGAACATCCATTTTCACGAAAAGGACGTCTTTGATTTTCTGCAGCAGTCCGCGGCAAGAGAACGGCACTTTGACATGGTCGTTCTTGATCCGCCGGCCTTCGCCAAATCACGAAAACATCTGGACGCGGCCGCGCGGGGCTACAGGGAAATCAACCTCAAAGCGCTACGGCTTCTTAAGCGCGACGGCATCCTGATCACGTGCTCCTGCTCCCATCACTTCAGCGAGGCCGAGCTGCTGGAAGTGGTGGCCGCCGCTTCTCTGGACGCCGGCAAGGCGCTCCGGGTGCTTGAACGTCGCACACAGGGCAGAGATCACCCCATCCTGCTGACCGTTCCGGAAACCCATTACTTGAAGTGCCTCGTGCTGCAGGTGGTGTGAAGCGCGTACGAGTTCGGCTCCAAACCGCGGCCTGGGCGGTGGGCGCCAGCCGCAAGACTAGACTGGCACCGACAGTCCACGCCACTGCTTGAGAAACTGGGCGAATTTTCCGGCATCCAGGGGCGGGCTGACGACGTGGCCCTGCACATATTCGCAGTTCTTCGCCTGCAGGAAGGCGAGTTGTTCCGGCGTTTCGACGCCTTCCACGACGACCGTCAGGTCGAGGCTATGTGCCAGAGCGATCAGGCCCGAGGCGATAGCAGCGTCCCCTGGGCTGGTGACTGCGTGGCGGATGAAGGACTCGCTAATCTTGAGGATGCTGATGGGAAAACGCTGCAGATAGATCAATGATGAGTAGCCGGTGCCGAAATCGTCCAGGGAGATCTGGACTCCGCGGCCATAGAGGTCAATCAAAGTCTGGACCACCTCGTCCGTGTCTTCCATGAGGGAGCTTTCGGTCAGCTCCAACTGCAACAGACCCGGATCGATTTCCGATTCCGCCAAAGCGCGGTTGACCAGCGCCGACACATCCTGCCGCCGGAACTGGCGCGGTGAAACGTTGATGGCGAGTTGCAGCGGCGGAAAGCCAGCCCGCGTCCAGATGCCCATCTGCCGGCAGGCAGCGAGAGTCACCCATTCGCTGAGCGGTGTGATCAAGCCGGTTTCCTCGGCGAGGGGAATGAACTCGCCGGGCAGAATCAGCCCTCGCTCGGGGTGCCTCCAGCGAATCAGCGCTTCACAGCCTGTGATCTGCCCCGAGACCAGGGAAACGATTGGCTGGTAATGAACGGCAAACTCGTTTCTTTCCAGCCCGCGCCGCAGGTCGTTTTCCATCTGAAAGCGCTCGATGCCGTGAACGTGCATCCCCTGGTCAAACAGCTCGTAGCGGGCTTTGCCGTGGGCCTTGGCGCGGTACATCGCCGTGTCGGCGTTACGCAGCAGATCCTCGGCGCGATTCTGCTCGGCTGACCCAAAGGTGATGCCGATGCTGACCGCCGTAAAAATCTGTTGACCGGCCACGTCAAACGGCTGCGCGAACGATTTCTGAATGCGGTCGGCGATGCAGGTCGCTTCCGTAAATTTGTGCAGGTCGTCGAGCAGAATCGCAAACTCGTCCCCGCCAAGGCGGGCGATGGTATCCGTAGGCCGCAACGACGTCTTCAGACGGCGGCCGATCGAGACCAGCAACTCGTCGCCGGCCAAGTGGCCCAGACTGTCGTTCACTACCTTGAAGCGATCCACGTCGAGGAACAACAAAGCGAAAAGATACTTCGGCTGCTTTCTGGTATTTTGGACCGCCGCGGCAAGCCGCTCCATGAAGTAGCCCCGGTTGGGAAGACCCGTGAGCGGGTCGTGAAGCGACGCGTGGAGCACTCGTTTCTCCGCCTGCCGCTTGGCGGTGACGTCCGTCTGCGAGCCGGCGATCCGGCGGGCATTGCCTTCGACGTCGCGGACGGCAAGCCCCCGGCTTAACATCCAGCGATAATGGCCGTCCCGGTGCAGTATTCGGTACTCGATGTCGAAACGCGCGGTGCGGCCCTCGAGATGCTCGGACAATCGAGCCTGGAAGCGCTCACGGTCCTCCGGGTGGAGGCGGCTAAGCCACTCGTCCGGCGCGCTTCCCAGCTCGTTTTCGGCAAAGCCGAGCAGAGCCTTCCAGCGGGCCGAGAGGGAAATCTCATTGAGCTGAAGATTCCAGTCCCAAAGACCGTCGAGCGAGGCTTCAGCGGCAAGCGTATAGCGTTCCTCGCTGCTCCGCAACGCCTCGGCTTCTTCGTTCCGCTGCGCGCTGTGGCGCGCGCTGTGCGCGGCGAAGCGCCGGGAAAGGCCTTGGGCGCGGCGTTCGCTGCGGGCGCGGCGGCGGTCGGTGCGTAGAGCGATCGTAAGCAGCAGGGCCGTTGTCGCAAACCCTCCGAAGAGCACCTGGGTCGCGAGATTCTGATAAAACGGCGTCGACGCGAAAGAGCGCGCCAGCAAGGTCCAATCCTGCCCCCCCACACGCATCACGACCGTCTGCTCCAGCGATACCGGCGCACCGCCCGCTTCCTCACGATTGGACTTTGCCTCCAGCAGGGACGAGGCCTGGGGGCGCCGTCCGCTGAAAATTTCATAGTCGATCGCAGCCGCGGAAGGGCTTTCCAGCGCCTTCACCATCAGACCCGAATCAACGAAGGCCACAAGGCATGCTCGCGCCGGCTGATGGGCGAATGCAGTCGAGGTCTGCTGGGGCGCTTCGTCGGCTTGGAGAGGCAGCGCGATGAAGAATCCTCGTTCGGGTTGCTCCTCAAAGGTAGCTTCGCCCGCCGGCCGCAGCGCCAATGGTCCCACACCCAGACGGCCGCTGCGCCGTGCGTGCTTGATGGCGGTCTCCAAGGCTTCCGACGAGGCAAACCACTCGGCGATCCGCCGCTTGGTTTCCTCGGACTCCGGTTTGTCCCCTGGATCGGCTACCCGCGAGACCCGCCAGACGCCGTCCGGCGCGCTAGCGGCGGAACTCCCCGTATGGCCGGCACTCGCGCCGCGGCTCGTTTCAACCACGCCAATGAACTGGATGCCAGGCGGCAGTTGCCTTTCCGTCAACAGACGCGAGAACTCGTCCCATTTGGCGCCTTCATCCGCCCCGAGCACCTCCAGCGCCGAACGAATCGTGAGCAGAGCGTCCTCGTAGCGCTCCACCCGGCTCAGCAGGGAGCGTCGCACCGTCTCGACCGAATTTTCGAATCGGGCGGTTTCGTAGCGTTCGGTGTGCTCACGGGCGGCGGTCCATAGCAGGGCGGTGGCCGTGAGACACGCGGCGAGGACCGACAGAACCGCCGTGTGCCGCGCGAAGAACCGGCCGAGCCGTACCCTCGCGCCGGCGGAAATGGCGGCGGCCAGGAACATCCCGAGGAACATACTCATTCCCGGGGTCCCTGTGAGATCGAGAGCGTCGGGTCCGGACGTGAGCAGATTCCGGAGTAGGGCAAGCGCACCCGCCGGCGGGGAGGCGGACTCGTGCGGCCCTAGAGACGCGGTTAGAAACAGACAAGTGGAACACAACACCATGTCACTCCCGCAGCGGTTGATCTGGCAGGGAGTAAACCCGCCAGCTTGACCGCGATACCGAATGGCTGCCACGCCATTCGATCTCCAGTTCACGGACCGGCTGTTCCCGAGGAACTTTGTCCGGCCCGCTTCGCCGTGCGGGCGGCGTTGCGCTTACGTTTTTTGAAAGAGAGGATCTGCGAATTCCCCAGGCCACTCTTGCATAACTGCCTCTGCGCGGCCGCGCCAAGAGCGAAACAGCGCCTGGATACCTTACGCGAACCCTAGTAGAGAATACTGAAACATTTTCGCCTGTAATGTAAAGGGTACTAGTAGATATTTCTCGTCCTAGGGTAAAACACCTAGAAGCTCCCTCAAGCCGAGTCCCCGGCGCGGGAGGTGGGCAGGCGTTAGAGTCTCAGGTGAGGCGGCAGGCGGGTTGAGCCGCCGGTCAGCGCTTCCTCCAGTTGCTCGCGCGTCAGGCCCACAGCCGTGCTGAGGTCGGTCCCCTCCAGGGTGGCACCCACAAGACTCGCGCCGGCCAGATTGGCTTTGGCGAGGGTGGCGCCCGAGAGATCCGCGCTAGAAAGGTCGGCGCGCTCGAGATCGGCATTGGTGAGGTCGGCGTCGATCAGTGTGGCGCGGCTCAGGTCGGCCTGGCCCAATTTCGCCCCCTTCAAAGCGGCGCCGCTGAGGTTCGCTTTGTAGAGATCGGCTCCCTGCAGAAAGACGCCGCTCAAATTGCTATCACGCAGGTCCGCTCCCGCAAGGTCGGCCTTTCGCAGATTCGCGCCCTGCAGATCGGGCCGGATGTCCGAGTATTTCTTGCGCCAGATATTCCAGACGTTGACCCCTTCCTTGAGCAATAACTCGCGTTGATCAATGGCAATCCCATCGTTGGAGTCCGCCCGCCGTGCGGCTGCACTGGCCGGAGTGGAGCGTGTTTCCCGCGAGGAACGAGGTGCGCCCGTGCCACCCTTTCGCAGAATTTGATAGGCTTCGTTGACCTCCTTGAGCTTTTCCTGCGCCTTCTTGCGGAGGCGTTCATTGTCTCCAAAACGGTCAGGGTGCCAGACTTGCGCCAGATCGCGCCAAGCCTCTTTGATTTCCTCGGGGGAGGCAGTAGCCTCCAGCCCCAAAACCTCGTAGTAACGGGCCAGAACGTTCACTTATCCAGTTTACAGCGAGCAAGTTCCGTGTCAGGAAGGCCTGAAAACCGCGCCGCTACCAACTACCGCCGCCGGGAACACTCAGGCACCGTCCGGTTCCTGGAAAACCGCAAGGTCCGGCAGCCGGACGGCCGACATGGGTCCACCCCAGGCACAGCCGCTGTCGAGCGCCACGATGCCGGGCTGAAGGCGCAACCCGAGAGTCGCCCAATGCCCAAAGACGACGGTGGCGCTGTGGTTCCCACGGCCAGGGGCGGCGAACCAAGGCACGCACCCGTCCGGGGCGTCCTCGGGCGCTCCGGTGAAGCCGTAAACCGGCTCCCCCTGACCGCGGCAAAAGCGCAGGCGGGTGAAGATCGACGAAAGCGCCCGCCACCTCTCGCTGGGTTCCGATGCATCGAGGTCGCCGCGATTCTTCTTGGCATGGATAGCCCGTAGGACGTGCAGGTAGTCTTCGCTCTGCAGGGCCGCCGCGAGCTCGCCGGCGTGAAACGCGGCATCATGAAGCGTCCACGACGGAAGCAGCCCCGCATGGACGAGGGCGAACGGCCCTTCGCGATGAAAAAAAGGACGTTGGCGTAGCCAGTCCAGCAGATCCGCGCGGTCGGGCGCCGCCAGGACACCGTCAAGCGTGTCGCCCTTTTTCGCATCCCGGACACCCGCCGCTCGCGCCAACAGGTGCAGGTCGTGGTTTCCGAGCACGGCGGTGATCACTGCGTCGTGCGCACGAGCCCAGCGGAGCACACCGAGCGAGTCGGGACCGCGATTGACGAGGTCGCCGACCAGCCACAGGCGGTCGCGGGAAGCATCGAACCGGATCCGTTTGAGCAAACGCCCGAGCGTGGCGAAGTGTCCGTGAATGTCGCCGATGGCGTAAATAGGCATGGACTCATTCCATGCTAGCGGGATTCGACGTCGGTTTGGTTTCGGCCCGGCGGCTATACAAAAGCGGATGCCGTGACGGGACACCACCGTTTGGCGGCGAACAGCTGGAGATTACGCCGCGGAAACGATTCACGAATCGCGATTTTGGAGGAACCTTTGTTAACTGAACAGCTCGCTCACTTCGCGGCTTGCGAGAAGCGGAGTGGAAGACGCGTCTATGTATTGGAAAGCCGGGCCCGAGGACGTGGCCTCAACGCGTTTCGTCCAGTCGATGCCCATGGCGGAGTAAATGGTGGCAGCGATGTCTTCCATCTGCACAGAGCGGTCCTGGCTCCAGCCGTAGTCGACGATCCTGGCGCCCTGGTCATCAGTCTTGCCGATGATCTGGCCGGGCTTGACGCCGCCTCCGGCGAAACATCCCGTGAAGGCATAAGGATAGTGATCGCGTCCGGCGATGTTGCTCAGCGCCCCCGGCGTACGGCCGAACTCGCCTATGGCAATAACCAGCGTTTCATCGAGCGCCGAGCGGCCGTCCGGGCGCTTCGAGGCTTCCAGGTCGTCCAGCAGATTGCTCAAGCAGAGGTCGAGTTCACGCGAGAGCCGGTAATGGTTCTCCCCGGCATAGATATCGGCGTGGTGGTCCCAGCCCTCCTGCGTCAGGAAGATGAAGTGCGTTCCGGCATCGGCGACCACCATGTTCCGCGCCAGCAGGAACGCATCGCCCGTGACGGTTTTTCCGTAGCGTTCGCGCTCGGAGTCTCGCAAGAGGAAGACATTGGCAGTCCGCTGATCCGGCGGCGGGCCGGCTGTGCCCTCGCGGTGGTTGTTATCGTCGCGGCGAATCTTTCTTTCAAGCGAGAGATCGGCGCCCAGGCGGCCGGTAAAACGATTCAGCCGCTCCCGCGGCCGCTGGAACTGCCGGCGCTCTTCCTCAAAAGCGGCAAGCACCGGAAGATCCGACACCGTGTTTAGGGGGAAAGGGCCGAACGCCGGCGGCAGGAAGCCGGAGCGAGCCAGGCCCAGGTGCGGAAAGGTGTTGAGGGCAACGTAGGGCGGCAGTACGTCCGCCGGTCTGCGCCGCGAAGCATACTCCGACGCCACGACGGCGCCGATCGGAGGTATCTCGGATGCTAAAGCTGCGTTGTACCGATGCGCTGTTTGCAGGCAATACTGGCCGGGTCCGTGCTGACTCTCCCGAGCTGCGAGCGAGCGGACAAGCGTGAATTTCTCAAGCCGCGCAGCCATATTGGGGTAGAGCGACATGGGCCATTTGATGCCCGGCCCGATTGTTCTTACGTCGAAGTCCGGCGGCGTCCAGGGGCCTTCCTTCAGGTCCCAGCAGTCGACGTGACTCTGCCCGCCCTGCAGCATTACGAAGATGCAAAAGCGCGCACTGCCTCTCGGAGTGGCATCGCCGGCGGCCATCACGTTGGACGTGAACGGCGGCAGGAGATGCTGGCCGGCCATGGTTACGCCGCCGATTCGCAACAGATCGCGCCGCGTCAGGAACTTGTCCTCGAATCGCCGCATCGTGTTTCCCTCGCTGTTCAGCCGGTGTGAGCTGCCGCCTTACTTCCGGGAGTATGGTTGCTCGCTCGATGGTCTCGCCAGTGACTCCAGCCCAACCTGTTTCCCGGCTCTATTCTACTGTCATTTTCGGAAAGCGGCTTCTACGGCGTATCCCGCCGTCCGTGAAAATTTCTCTGCCCGGGTAAGAAGTCCGCGGCCGAATCCGATATGAGAGGTGCCGAAGCAGGTCAAACCCAAAATCATGTTGGGTGAGGTCTGACCAACACGAGCGTCGCCGTGCGACCACGCCGAACGGACCTTATCCAAACAGTCCTCACAGAGGATCTCTGTAGGCGGTCATTCATCGTCGCAAGCCTGCGCCGGGCCACGCCCCAGCCCAGGACTCTGCACGCAACAAGGAATCACTCCTGATGCCGCCCCTACCGGGAACCATAGTTACCGCCGGATCGGAAACCGCCCTCTATCTCGGCCCCTTACTCCGAAGGCTCGACCACAAGGGATTGCACCATCGAAATGTTGCTTCCACGAACGATCTGGTCGCTCTATTGGACAAAGCCGCCAAGCTGGACCGGCTGGCGGTGCTTGTCTACAACGGCCCCGGAACCGACACCGCGCACCGCCTGCTCGAAGCGCTCGATTCTCGCCATTCGGACGTGCCCGTCATTGTCGTGGTCAACGAGCCCAACATGGAGGAGCACTACGAGCTGATGTCACTGGGCGCTTACGACTACTTCGGCTTTTCGGAAGGGGCAGAGGTGATTGAGGAGGCGGTGCGCTGGGCGGCCCAAACGGACGCCGTGTCCGCGAGCGCCGCCTCGCGCCGGTCGAGGAACAAGACTCCGGATGGGCCGGCCACGAATCCCGCGCCGCGTTGAAATCACTGGGCGCTCGTCCAAGCGAAAAACTTCAGCGCAGGTCGTGTTTCTTCATGCGGTAGCGCAGCGTGTCGCGCGTGATTCCCAGAGCGCGAGCCGCCTGCGTCTGATTTCCCTGGTGCTTTTCCAAAGCCTGCGCCAGCATCGCCTTTTCTGTTTCCTCTAGAGAGAGACCCTCGGGCAGTGGCTGAGACGCGGAAGCGAAGGTTTCCCCGCGTGGCGCTTCGGGATTCGCCATCCCAACACCCAAACTTCCAGGACGGAGCAAATCTGTCTCCTCCAGCACCATGGCCCGCTCAATCGTGTTCCGCAGCTCACGCACGTTGCCGGGCCAGTCGTGAGCCATCAGCTTTTCGATCCCCTCGGGAGAAACGCCTTTGATTCGCTGCTTGAATTTTTCGTTGTAGATGTCGAGGAAGTGCCGAACCATCGGCGCAATATCCTGCTTCCGCTCCCGCAGCGGAGGAATCTCCAGCGGGATGACATTGAGACGATAGTAAAGGTCTTCCCGGAACTGGCCGCCGCGCACCGCCTCACCCAGATTTCTGTTGGTGGCAGCAATAATGCGCACGTCGATACTGACGTCCTTAAGCCCGCCGAGGCGCCGGAAAGACTGATCCTCCAGCACGCGCAGCAACTTGGCCTGCAACGGCACCTGCAACTCACCGATCTCATCCAGCAGCACCGTACCGCCGTTTGCCAACTCAAGGATGCCCTTTTTCTGCGCCCGCGCGTCCGTAAAGGCGCCTTTTTCGAAGCCGAACAGCTCACTTTCAAGCAGCGTATCGGGCACAGCTGCGCAGTTGACGGCCACAAACGGCTTGTCACTGCGCCGGCTGCTATGGTGAATAAAACGGGCCAGTACGTCCTTTCCGGTTCCCGTCTCTCCCTGAATCACAATGGTGGATACTTCGCTCGCCGCCACGCGATAGGCGAAGCGCGCGAGATCGCGCATCGCGGCTGACTCCGCAACCATGTCCACCTTGCCGGTCTCGAAGAGACGCTGTTCACCGAGGTTGGGAGTGGGCGTTCTGCCGCCGGTGTGGCTCTTCCCGAACAGAAGGACCGCGCCGGTGACGCGTCCGCGATGATCGCGTATGGGTGTGGCGTGGCCGCCGACAGGTTTTTCGGTGCCGTTCTTGCGAACGAGCACGCTGTCCTCCGACAGCGCCAGCAGCCGGCCCCGGCGCAGCTCGTGCATCATCGTGCTGTCCGCGGGGCTGCGGTCGCGCCGGTCGATGACCTTAAATACCTCGCCAACATCCCTGTCGATGGCGTCGCTCTGCTTCCAGCCGGTCCACTCTTCGGCGGCGGGATTCAGGTAGGTGATCCGCCCGGTTTCGTCGAGGCACATGACCCCTTCCGCCAGCGCCCCAAGCGTGGCATCCAGACGCTTGGCCTTGTCCTTCGCTTTGCGGTCAACCGAATCCTTGTGCAGGGCCATCTGGATCGTCGCCTGCAGGTCCGGCTCCTGAAACGGCTTGACGATGTACCCCAGGGGTTCGGCCGTTTTGGCGCGTTCGAGCGTATCCGCATCCGCGTGTGCCGTGAGATAAACAACGGGGATATCAAACTGCTTCCGGATGGTGCGTGCGGCCTCAATGCCGTCTATAGGGCCCTTGATCCGGATATCCATCAGTACCAGGTCCGGGCGAGTCTCATCCGCTTTCTTGACGGCTTCCGCCCCGCTGGCGCAGATCCCTGCTATCTGATAGCCCAAGCCAAGCAAGATGTCTTCGATATCCGCGGCCGTGATCTGCTCGTCCTCAACAACCATGATCCGCGCTTTTGCCATGCAGGTTTTACTCCTCGGCGCCCCCCAGGGAAAACTGGATCACGACCTGCGCGCCGGAGCGATTCTCCAACTCCGCCTCGCCACCCAACTGCTGAGCCAGGCTTCGCACCAGGCGTAAACCCAGCGTCCTAGTGTTCAATAGGCTCACCCCTGGGGGGAAGCCGATTCCGTCATCGCCTACGACCATGGTCGCTCGCTCTCCAGGACCCTTCTTGAAATCGATGTGGATCTCCCCCTGCCTGCCATCCGGAAAGGCGTACTTCAGGGAATTCGACACAAGCTCATTCACGATCAGACCGCAGGGTACCGCCATGTCAACCTCGAAACGCAAGTCCTCGATGCGCGTCTTCATGCGGACACGGCTGGTGCTCACACCATAGGCCCGGAAGAGATACGCCACGAGTTGACCAATGTAGGTTGGGAAGTCGATTCGAGAGAGGTCGCCGGACTCGTACAACTGTTCGTGAATCAGCGCCATCGAGTGAACGCGGTGCTGGCTTTCCTTGAAGAACCTGCGGGCCTGCTCATCGCTGATGCTCCGCGACTGCAAATTCAGCAGGCTGGAGACAACCTGCAGATTGTTCTTGACGCGGTGATGGATCTCCTTGAGCAGAACCTCTTTTTCTCGCAAGGAACTCCGAATCTTCTCTTCCGTTTCCTTGCGGTCTGTGATATCGCGCAAGATCACGGTAAAGACTCTGGAACCGTCGCCCGCGATTTGCGAGATGGTCGCTTCCGCGGGGAACGTTTCGCCGCTCTTGCGGCGGCCGGCGATTTCGCCGCGTTCCGCCATGCGGCGCGCTTCCGTGCGGGACGCCTCAAATTCCCGAATGTGCTGCCGGTGCATGCGGGCCTTGTTCTTGGGAAGGAGGATATCGAGGGACTTGCCGAGAACTTCCGCCGCGTCCCAGCCGAAGATTCTTTCGGCACCTTTGTTGAAAAGAATGATCCGCTGGCGTTGATCAATCGAAATGATGGCGTCGTCGGCCGCCTCCAGAATCCGCCCCAGGAGACGATCTTTCAGAGCGGGCTGCTGGGGCACAAGCTGGGCGTCAGCCAGTTCTTCCGCAGCGAGAGGGGCAGTTTGAGCGCTGTCCATCTGAGCGCCGGTGGGTCTTTTCCTGGGCGGATTCGACCCCGGTTTCAAAAGGGAACTCAAGACAAACAATATAGCGGGTTCGCGGCCACCCGGCCGGAGACGGGAACCGCGCTCCGCGGTCTTCGGTCCATGCTGCGGCACCAAGTCTGGCCGGGACGGATATCCCCTGAGCCAGTTGCATGAATGCGGGCACAAATCGTGGTGACCACCCGCGTAAACGCCGAATGGCATCACACGTGCGCTAAGTGGTTTGGTGCGGGGCAGCGATGGGCCGGACCAGCGCCGAGATCCAGACAGAACGGCCGGATCGAGGCCCGTTGGCTGCTGCAACCAACCCAGTCTGCCTCTTTTTTGCCCGGTCCGTGTGGGTCATTTGCCCCACATCTACAAGATTGGATTGGCAGCAGGAGAGTGAAGGCGCCTGGAGCTAGTTTTTTAGGATGTGTCATCATTGTCCGCGCTTGCCATGCCAGCCAGCGTGAAGCGAGCAGAGAGGAATCCGCCGTTGAAAGATCATAGCCGACCGGCATCCCTGCAAGAGGTCCTGACCTGCCATCCTTTCTCACAGGGGCTTGCTCAGGAGCACCTGGACGCCCTCGCCGGTTGCGCCAGGCTTCTGGCGCCTGGTCCGGGGGATTACCTGTGGCGGCAGGGTGAGAAGCCGGAAGTGGTCTACCTTGTCTCGAGCGGACATGTAGCCCTCGAGATTCAAATTCCAGGTGAAGGTCCTCTGGAAGTGGACTCCTTTGAGAGTGGCGAATTTTTGCCGTGGCTTTGGCTTGGCGGTGAGTATCGCCGGCACTTTGACGCGCGCGTGGTTGCCCCGACCCAGGTGATTGAGTTGAATGGGAAGAAACTCCGTGAGCTATGCGAGCGCGATCACGATTTCGGCTATCACTTGTTGAAGCGTCTGGCGCGCGCCACCGAAGACCGCTTGCAGACAGCCCGGCTCAAGATCATGGAACTGCAGGGCCATGCACGGCCCGAACGCAACGGCTTCGCCTGACCGCGGGGGGGGCCGCGTGGCCTGATACTTGCGCGTCCTTTTCCCCGGTAGCCTCGTCCGCGCTCTGCCCCTATTCCCCTCAGAGGCCTGTCCGAAACCACACCCGCCGCGCTGTAATGGGAACGGAGAATCAAAGGAATGGAAATTCAAAAGGTTGCTGTCATCGGCGGTGGGACAACGGGTGTCGGCATTGCGCGAACCATTGCCGGAGCGGGCATGGAGGTCTTCCTTTGCGAAAAGGATGAAGGTTTGTGGCAGGCGGCCGAGCGATCGCTCGATCAGGATCTCGAGCAGGAGATGGCCCGCTGGTCGCTAACGGCCGCCGAGAAAGAGGTGCTGCGCCGCCGCATCAAAGGGGGATCGAAGATCGCGGCAGCCTCGGACGCGGACCTCGTTATCGAATCGGTTAGCGAGGACTTCGAGATCAAGCGCGGGGTCTTTCAGCGCCTCGACGAGGTTTGCCCTGAGCGCATCGTTTTTGTGACAAACACCTCTACTCTAAGCGTCAGCGAGTTGGCCGCGACCACGCGGCGGCCCTCCCTCTTTGTCGGCATGCACTTCGTTGCTCCGGTACCCAGGACCAGAGTGGCGGAGGTGATCCGGGGTCTGCAGACATCGGACGAAACCGTCGCCTTGGCGAAAGAGTTTGCCAAACAGATCCGCAAAACCCCAATCGAAGTGTTCGAGTACCCCGGCTATGTCACAACGCGGCTGATCGTACCGCTGATCAACGAGGCAATCTTCGTAGTCATGGAAGGCGTGGCCTCTGCGGAAGACGTGGATACGGCCATGCGACTTGGCTATAACCTTGAGAAAGGTCCTTTGGCTCTGGCCGACCACATGGGCCTGGACGTGGTCATGAGCTGGATGGAGCATCTGTTCCACGAATTGGGAGACCTGAAATACCGGCCCTGTCCGCTGCTGCGAAAGATGGTGCGCGCCGGACGTTTAGGGATCAAAAGCGGTGAAGGCTTCTTCCACTACGAGTGAAGCCGTCCCGATCGACTAGCCTGGATGCCACGGCTCTCCACCAAGGCGGAATGGATCAAGTCAATGGAACTAACTGTTAAGAAAGTCGCGTGATGAAAATACTTGTGCTCAACGCCGGCAGCTCGTCGCTGAAGTTCGAGCTTATTGAAACAAGTCCGGAGCAGATCGAAAACAATCGGGATCGCTCCCTGGCGGAAGGCTCCATCGAAAAAATCGGTTCCGGCGAAGCTGTTGTCAGCTACAAAGTCACTGGAGAGGTGGAAAGCAAGCTCAAACGCGAGATTCTCGAGCATCAACAGGCCGTGAAAGTCGCGATTGAATTGATGGCGGGCAAGCCGGACGGGATCATCCAGGACGCCGCTGAAATTGAGGGCGTGGGTCACCGTATCGTTCACGGAGGCGAACATTTCCGGACGTCGGTACTCATGGATGACGAGGTCTTGCGCCAGATTGAGAGTTCGATCGAGTTGGCGCCCTTGCATAACCCCCACAACTTGAAGGGCTATCGCGCCGCCCAGGCCATTCTGCTCTGCAGTAAACACGTAGCGGTGTTCGACACGGCATTCCACCAGACGCTTCCCCAGCGGGCCTATCTCTATGGTCTGCCCTACGCGGTCTACACGCGCCATCACATACGGCGATACGGTTTTCATGGCACTTCGCACCGCTACGTGCGGTACCGCTATGCCCAGATTAAAAAGGTCCCCAGCAACGAAGTGCGCCTGATTACCTGCCACCTCGGAAACGGCTGTTCGGTGTGCGCCGTCGACGGCGGCAAATCCATCGACACCTCGATGGGTTTTACGCCGCTTGAAGGCTTGATGATGGGGACCCGCAGCGGCGACGTTGATCCCGCCGCCATACTGCATGTGATGGAGAAAGAAGGGCTGCGGTTCGAGGAAGTGAACTCGCTTCTCAACAAGCACAGCGGCCTCTATGGCGTATCGGGCCTTTCCAACGACATGCGCACCCTGTTGAAGCACCGCGAACAGGGAAACGAACGCGCGGCCACGGCGATCGACGTCTTCTGTTACCGGGTGAAGAAGTACTTCGGGGCTTATCTCGCTGCGCTAAACGGCGCCGACGCCATCGTGTTTACGGGCGGCATCGGCGAAAATGCGCCTGCGATCCGGGCACAGATCTGCGATCGCCTCGACAGCTTAGGGATCACGCTGGATCCGGAGAGGAACGAATTGGCCGTCGGCAAGGAGCAGGAGATCTCGGGCGAAGACGCGGCCCTGAAGGTCTGGGTGATCCCGACGGACGAAGAGTTGCTGATCGCCAGAGATACGCTGCGCTGTGTTCTGAATCTGCCCCACCACCACTGACGGACCGATGGGACTAGGGGGACCCTTTCCGCGAGCGCAAAGGCACGACTGGTTGGGAGCAGGGGGACGGAAACTGCCCCGGGGAGTCCGCTCACCGGCCGTCGCGATAGACTATCCTAAGCCGAAGCATTGCCTACAACGAGAAGAAAACCTATGCAGCGAAGAACCTTTCTTTCTTTGAGTACTCTTCCTCTTCTGACGGCGCCTTTGGGCTGTGAGCGTTCGAGCCAGAAGCGAATCGGGGTCGTGCCGAAAGCCGTGGCACATCTCTTTTGGCTCACGGTGCAAGCGGGGGCGGTGGCCGCCGGCCGCGAGGCCAACGTCGCGATTGACTGGAAGGGGCCTGCGCAGGAAACTGACTTCTCGAGACAGATCGAAATTGTCGATTCCATGATCAACGCCCGCTTCGACGGAATCGTGCTGGCGCCCACGGAAGCGACCTCTCTTGTCAATGTCGTTGAAAGGGCCGCCCGTGAAGGGATTCCCGTCACGATTTTCGACTCCGGTATTAATACGGACCAATACGTTTCCTACGTTTCCACAAACAACTATGCCGCCGGCCAGCTCGCCGCGCACAAGCTGGCGGAGATCTGCGGCGGTGCGGGAAAGGTCGCCGTCGTGAAGAACGTCCCAGGGAGCACCTCCACAGTGGAACGAGAGAAAGGGTTCGAGGACACTCTCAACGAGTTTGCGGACCTGGAAATCGTGGCCGAGCAATTCTGCATGTCGGACCGGGCCAAGGCTTTGGCCGTCGCGGAGAACATGCTGACCGCCAATCCGGGGCTGAGCGCCATGTTCGCGTCCAACGAGCCGGCTACCATTGGCGCTGCAACCGCTCTACGAAGCCGCGGGCTGGGCGGTAAGGTGAAAATGGTTGGCTTTGATTTCAGCGACTCGCTCGAGCAGGACCTGAAAGCCGGCGTCATCGAAGCCTTGGTCGTGCAGGACCCGTTCCAGATCGGATATCAGGCCGTGAACACGATCGTGGCGACTTTTCAGGGCGAGACTCCCGAGAAGAGAATCGATTCGCCGGCCCGCGTGGTTACCGCCGCCGACATGTCGCAGCCGGAAATCGACGCCCTGCTGCACCCGGACCTGGACAAGTACCTGAAATAAGGGCGAGCTGGCAGCGCGGCCGGGCTGCCTCACGCAGTTTCCGATGAAGCGACGAACTTTTCTGGGCAGCTCGCCTCTCTTGCTGGCGCCACTTTGGAACGCTTGCGGAACAGCGGAGCGGCGTGTCATTGGCGTGGTTCCTAAGGGTGCATCCTCTACCTTCTGGCAACCCGTCTACAGCGGTGCGATGACGGCGGGCCGGGACTTTGGGGCCGAGATTCTTTGGGAAGCCCCCAACGAGGAAACAGATATCGCCCGCCAGATAGAGATTGTCCAAAATATGATTCAACGAGACGTCGACGGCATCGTGCTTGCGCCTTCCGATCGCCATGCCTTGGTTCCAGCCGTCGAACAAGCCTCGGAGGCCGGCATTCCGGTCACCATCTTCGATTCCGGCATCGACACCGAAAAGTACGTTTCGTATGTCGCCACCGACAATCGCGCCGCCGGCGCTATGGCTGCCAAGGTGGTCGGGGAGTTATTGAATGGCAAGGGTACGATTGCGATGGTGAAGCACGTACCCGGGAGCGATTCGACCGAGGAGCGGGAGCAAGGCTTCGCGGAAGCAATTCGGCAGCTTGCCCCGAAGCTTCGCGTCGTCGCTTCTGAGTACTGCATGTCGCTCCGTTCGCGCGCCCTCAGCGTGGCGAAAGAGATGCTCCTGGCGCAGCGGGGCTTGGGCGCGATCTTCGGTTCCAGCGAGGCCGCCGCGATGGGCTCCATGCGGGCGCTTAGCATTCTGGGGAAAGAAGGGCGCGTCAAGCTCGTAGGTTTTGATGCCTCTTTCAGCCTGCGGCAGGGTCTGCGTGACGGCGTGGTCGATGCTCTGGTTGTGCAGGATCCTTTCTATATCGGCTATGCCGGTGTGAAAACCGTCGTGCAGAAGCTGAATGGCGTGGAACCGCCCGGGAGAATCGACTCACCCGCCCGCCTGGTGACAGCGGCTCACCTCGACGATGCCGACATTGAGAAACTCCTGAACCCGCCCAGCGCTCCGCGGTAGGCGCGCTGGCTTCCGGAAAGGCCTGGCTGCCGAACCGCCAGCCTGCCGCAGCCGCCAATCCATGCTTTCCTTACGAACCGCTGATTTGCAGGCGGGCCCAACGGTACGCTTGCGGCGCCAGACCCCAGGCGTTGGCCAGGCCCCAGTGTAACTGCAAGAAGCGCGGAAATCCGAGGACATACCGGCGAAGCAGGCCTCCGCGCGCGGTTGTATGCAAATAGCGCCAGTAGATACTTCGGAACTTGTCCAGCGGGCCTCGCACCTCTCCTGGGCAAGCAAGCCGGTAGTAGTAGAGTTGTTCGCTTCTTGAGGCGGGGGCACTCTTCACGGATGTCAGGACGTCCTGCGGAATTGGGGCGCCGAAGGTATCTTCGAGGTACTCCAGTCCGTGTAACAGCGGAATGGTCACATGAATATCGCGCGCGATCCGCAGCAGACGGTCCCATTCGATTTCGGCGCCCGAGCGCAGAATAGCCATGCAGTCCGCAACCCAGCGCACATGCGGGACCGGGCTCCAGCGGAGCCCGTGCACGCAGGAGCTGAGCAGTTCGTCGGTGGGGCAAAGAATCTTGGCCTGAAGCCCCATGAAATCGATCGGGAGGGCCGCATTCCAAAAGGCAACATCCTGCCCCGGCTGGCAGGCTTGGTACATGGCGTGCCAGTGCAGAGCGAGATTTTGTCCGCCCGCGTTCTCAAGGGCCACTGAATCCCGGAATGACAGGAACGTCTGCGTCCAAACGCGTGGGGCCCACGTGGTTAAACTCCAGCCGTCCTTCTTTATCAGGTTGAGAGCATCGAGAGCTTTGTCCTCGGGGATCAGAATATTCAGGTCGTGCATCGGCCGCACGCCGGGGTCGGGGTAATAACACTGGGCGAGAGCGCCGCCCTTGAGGAGCATCGTCTCGATGCCCGCCTTCTGCAACTGCTCGACAATCGAAGCCATATCATGGAACAGCATTCGGTTCTGATACCAAGCCCGGCGGCGAATGCCCTTCCACGTGCCCATCAGCCGATGATCGATCCCCTGCTGCTCCAAATTGAGATGCACGTGGGGCAGCAGCCGGAACGATCCCTCATCCAGCTCATCCATCGAAGAACAGCTTTCCCACCCGCGCAGAGCGTCCACACACTCGTCGCCCTGCAACAGCGCGGCTTTGAGCAGCAACTCCTGCTCGCGATTCGGCCAGCAGTCGGCGTTGTTTCGGTTTGCAGTAACTGGGACTCTCATTGGTTCAGACTCTTGCGCTTCAACGGATCACGCCGGTCGGGGCGCCGCCCACGGCGGCCCTTTCGATTTCGCCCTTGCTGATCGGAACAATTCGGCCCTGCACGACGGCATAGATGCGGTCCGCCTGGTGCACAATTTCCTTATCGTGACTGATCAAAACCGTAGTCGGCCGATGCGATAGCTTCTTGAAATTCGACATCAGGGCGGCGACCGACGCCGCGTCGAGATGGTTCGTCGGCTCGTCTAGGATCAACAGCCTGGGACGGCGAAGAAGCGCTCGCGCAATGGCGATGCGCTGCCGCTGGCCTCCGGAAAGCAGGACGCCGTTGTCACCCACCAACGTGTCGTATTTTTTTGGTAACTCCTCGATAAAGGCGTGGGCCGTGGCCAGCTTCGCCGCCTCCATCACCTGCCACTGCTTGGCGCCGGGAGAGCCGTAGGTAATGTTCTCCAGGATCGTGCCGGGAAAGAAAAACGGATCCTGCATGACGACGCCGATCGAGCGCCGCAGCTCCGGAATGTCAAGTTCATCGTAAGGGCAGTCGTCCGCGAAAACACGCCCTTCCTGCGGGCGGTAGAAGCCGGAGAGAAGATGCATCATTGTGCTCTTCCCCGATCCGTTCGCCCCCATGATGGCGATGGCGCTTTGGGGTTCGATTACGAGGTCGACGCCTTGCAGCACCGGGTCCTTGCCGTAGGAGAAATGAACCGAGTCAAAGGTAACTTTGCCCTGAAACTCGATCTTGCGGCGTCCCGTGTAAGGCTGGCCTTCCCCTTCGTTCAGGAGCACATAAAGAGTTTCCAGCGATTCATTGCCCAGGATGATCTTCGGGACAGACGAAAGGCCGTTCCGCAGATACGTGGTGAGCAACGCCACCGTCACGTAAAACGACAGCAAATCACCTACTGTCATCGATCCCTTGGCCACGGCCGCGCCCCCGACCACCAGGATCAGGACGCCTGACATCGCCGAGAGGTTCGTCTGCACCAGGGAATAGAGCGTGTCAAGCCAAGCCATAGCGCCGCTAGTGACACGAAGGTTTTCCAAGCGTTGCCGCTGCCTTTCCGCCTCGAAATTCTCGGCAGTCTGGACCCTGGTGAGGTCCATCGCCTGCAGCACGAACAGAGTGCCCTTGCTGAACTCCTCGAACGAACGCCGGAAGGCGTTGATTTGCACCTTCACCTTTCGTCCCAGCGACCTGTTCGCCACGAACAAGAAAGGCACGATCAGCAGCATCAGCAGGACCAGAAACCAGTTGAGGTACAGCAAGACCGCGAACAGGCCGGCGGTCACGAGGGCGGAGGGTAGCAGCTGCGCCACCAAAGCGTTACTCATGACATCCACGCGCTCGGTATCTTGCACGATGTTGTCGTGCAGAGCGGCGCGATCCGCGTTCCCGTAGAAACTTCTCGAAAACGTGTAAAGGCGGTTCAACAGGTCGTTGCGGACCTCCCGGACCACGATCTTCGTGGTTTTCAGCGTGACGTAGCGGGCCCACAATGACACCGCTCCGTTCCCCAGGTTGAGCAGAAACATGCCCACGCCGCAGGCCAAAAGAAGGCGGAAGTCGCCTTTCGGTATGACACTGTCGAAGACATATTGAACAAGGAATACAACCGGCAGGACGAGGGCCAACTGGACGCCGGAGAGAGCCAGCGCGAGTACGATATCGCGGTACTGGCCCTGGTAACGGCCCAGGTAGTATTTCCAGGCAGCGTTATGAAGGAACTTCAATCGTTTGTGCTCCTCGTCTTGCCATTTCGGTAGCTGTGTGGCTCCATGGTCCGGCGCTCAACCTGCTTTGTGCCGGGATCAGCCTTTGTGCGCCGCCTCGGATGCCGGAATTTCCTCTCCCAAGCCTTGGCGTTTCCGCTGAATCGACTGCCGGAACAATTTCAACAGGGCGACGTTGTTAAGCTCTGCCTGGTGAGACACGTTTGTCCCATGAACGCGCTTATGAAGGAGCACATCCGGCAGAATCGCCATCGGCACCTCCAAGTCCGCCGCGCGGGTAAACCAGTCCACGTCGTCAGCGGGCGCCAATTCGGGATTGAATTTTCCCACGGTCTCGAATACGCTCCTCCGCGATAGCAACGTCGAGACAATCCGGCCCACGTGGTCCCCGTGCAAAAGCTCTTCTCGAAAGCTCTTCGGAACCCGTGCGCCCTTCTGCAGAAAGTACTTCATCCGGGTAATGGAATATTGGACCTCGGGGTGTTCCGTCAAGTGGGCCACCTGAATGCTCAACTTGTCGGGAGGCCACAAGTCATCGGCGTCCAGAAACGCGATCAGATCGCCTTTCACAAGATCCAGGGCGTGATTCCGGACTGCGGCAATCCCGCAGTTGTCCACGCAGTGGTACCGAAGCGAGCTTCCGAAACCACGGGCGATTTCAGCCGTGCCGTCGGTCGAACCGTCATCGACCACCAACAGATCGACGGGCTCGTATTTTTGTGCGAGGATGCTCCGGATCGCGTCGGCGAGAAACTCCTCGCCGTTGTAGACCGTGACGATAACCGTGACAAGCGGGTTCGGGACACTCATAGCAAGTGATAACGCAATGCTTCCTTTTAGCCGCCTGCTTGCCGCCGGCGTCTTCGGACTACGGCCTGGCGAAGCACCTTTAACAAGTTGGCATCATTCTCCGGACTGGTGAGCGACGTATTGGCGCCATGGATCCGGACAAGAATACCGACATGGTCTAGCAGTGCCATCGGGACGTCTTGTTCCTTGGCGCGCGCGAACCAATCGACGTCCTCCGCGGTGGTCATTCCCGTGGTAAACCCGCCAATCTCCTGGAACAGCGATTTTCTTGCCAGCAGGCTTCCTAGAAGGTGCGCGGAATGATCCCCTTCGAGCAATTGCCTCTTGAAATTCGGCGGTACGGCGGAGCCGGGTTCGACGAAATACCGCAGGCGAACCAGCGTATATTGCAACTCGGGATGTGCCGCCAAGTACTCCGCCTGAAGGCTCAGCTTGTCGGCCGTCCACATGTCGTCTCCGTCGAGAAACGCGATCAGACTTCCCTTGGCGAGCGCCAGCCCCTGATTCCGGCAGGCTGCCACGCCGCAATGTTTCATGCGAAGGTAGCGAACCGCATCCCCAAACTGGCGGACCACCTCGCCCGTATTGTCCGTCGAGCCGTCGTCCACCACAATCAGCTCCAGCGGTTCATAAGTCTGGGCCAGCACGCTTCGGATCGCATCACCGAGGAAACGCCCATAGTTATACACCGGAATAATCACGCTGATGAGGGGTTTCGCTGCCGCCATACGGATTCCTGAACCCGCCTCCCTACCAAGCCTTGGCGGTTTGGCCTTGCAATCTGCCCGAAGACCTCCCCTTGCCAGCGGTGCCGGCCGCTGTCCCTTTTACTCCTTTACTCCAGAAACTCGCTGAACTTCGGCACAGCGGTTCCTACCGGCGCGCTTGCAGCCCGCCGCCGGTCCAGGGATCTCTTCACAACTTCCGTCAGCGCGCGGTCGCGGATCTGCTGCTCGCGGCTTGTATTGCTGTCGTGGAGCCGCCAGGCCAGCGTCACCTCATCGAGAACCTTGAGCCGCACGCCGGCCTCCCGGGCTCTCAGGAACCAGTCCATGTCGTCTGTGTAGTACCGCAGTGTCTCGTCAAACAGTCCGACCCGGTCAAAAACGGCCCGCCGGAACACGGCGCTGGAAAGCAGCATTTGCAGCCGGGGCGAGAAAACTTCGCGGAATTCCCGGCCTCCGTTCTCAGAGGGCAGAAGCTTCTGAAAGCTTGTCAGGCCCAGCACCACGTCCAATTCCGGACTCTGCACCAGTTCATTGACCTTCCGGGACAGGGTATTGGGCAGCCAGAGATCGTCCTGGTCCAGGAAGGCGACGATTTCGCCGAGAGCCAACTGCAATCCAAGATTGCGGGCCGCGGCCGGCTTGCCGCTGTTCGCCTGATAGATGTAGCGCAGCTCCTTGCCGAACCCGGCGGCGATCTTTGCGGTTGTATCGGTCGACCCATCGTCGACAAAGACAACCTCATAGTTCGGATAGTTCTGCGCCAGAATGCTTGCCAGCGTCTCAGCCAGGAAAGCCTCGCCGTTGTAGGCCGGTACAATCACACTGACGAATGGACGTGACAGATTCACGGCTTTCCACACTTGGCGATTACGTCGAGAATCACGCCGGGGATCTGATCCAGATCTGTGCCGAGTTCCAGGTAGAAACAAGGCACCCGGTCCGTGACGCTCTTGATCATCTTCATGGTCCAGTGGTCCGCGCCCGGCAGCTGGCGGATTGTGCTAAGCGCCAGCGCACCCACGGCGTCCTCGGACGTCGCCTGCGTCACCGTTGTGGAGGGGAGTCCCGTCACGCGCGGCATCAACACCGCCCGGATCGGAAAACCCCAGCTCAATTTTTCCGGGTAGCCCTGCTGCAGGAACATCAGCGCCTTTTGGGTGTCCAGGCGCTCCCAATTCGTGATGGCCGAGCGCAGAAACGACACTCGATTCACATTGTCGGCGTTGACCTTGGCCGTGTTGTAGAGGCTGTGGACATACGGCCTCGGCCCTGGCTCAACCACGCAGTAGTCGTCGCTGGCATACAGCAGCTCCGATTGCAGACATCGCAACGCTGTCGTCGACTTTCCAGACCCGCCCTTGCCGGCTAGCAACACGCCCCCTTCGGGCGTTCCCAGAGCGGCGCCGTGGCAGAGCTGCAGGTCATAGTCGCGAAGACCCCAGTGCAAGATGGTCCGCAGTGGAGCGCCTTTCTCCCAGGAGGGTAGCTGGCTTGCGTCCTTCGTGCAATAGACGGCCTGGCGGCGGTGTGCGTCGTACATGCTTAGAGCAGCGGCGCCGAAGCAGTATGAGGTCTTGATCCGCTCGTCGTTAAACCCTTGGACATCACCACGCGGGCCATACACACGGCCTGACCAGGCGGGCCGCGGCAGGGCCACTCCCGTCGACTGAGCATCCCAGATGCAAACAGTCAGATCCGGCTCGCCGTCCGCCTCGATGGAAAGGTGCTCGAAACCCGGAACTACGGCGGGCGCCAGAGCTGTTCCGGCGAAGCGCAGGCGGACGTGTTTGCGGGCGATGAGAAAGGATCGCTCCACGGCTCGGCCAGCCTTCCGCTCAGCCTGCCGGAACGTTCTATCCAGCGTCTCAAAGAAATCCACAGGACTCGAGGCTGCCGGGGCCTCGGTTCGATTTGCCAGATGCGCTTGCATGCTTATTGCTTGTCGATCGGCACGTTCGGCCAACCGGTGTCGTCCACGTCATGAATGGGATCGAGCAGCAGCAGGTCCTCCATATCGGAGTACTTCTGAAGCTTCGGCTGCTCGAAGGCCGGCTTGGCGCCCTGCGAGGCGTCCGCACTGGTGTGGAAACCATTTCCTTCCGATGGTTTGGCGCTGGCGTCGGGTACGATCAGCTCTTCCGTCTGCAATTCCGCGAGCAGGGCGTGAATACCCCTCTCAATCTCCTCCTGGCCGCCTTCGTATAGGCTGGCGATCTGATGCACGATCTGCTTCACCGTCGCCTTCTCTTCCACTAGCTTCCAGACGTCGGCGCCCACTTTATCTATGCTGTAGTAGTTCCCATTATTCAAGTTGACGAGAACCGCCTCGCCATCAATCACGTCGTGAACGACCTTTGGAACGTTGACACGGTAACAAATTGCTGGATTCACGTTCTTCTCCTTCACTTCGGATTATTTTGCACCGCCCCGGCCTAGCTGGCCTATATACCAATGGGTTCATTTCACCCCGGGACGGATGTACCGTAACCCTGAATTAACGGTCAAGCTCTTTGTTTTGATGAGCTTATCTTTGCTGATCGCCGCCTTCCGAGGCTCCTGTCCCGGCTTTGGCGGGCAACCGCTGCCGCTTCGATGGACGACTGGGCGCTTCGTCATAGTCCGACCAGGGCCGCAATACGCCGCCACCGCTGGTGCGTCTCCGGTCCAGCGAACGCTTCAGGATGGCCGCCAATTCGAGTTCGGGCGCCCTGTTATCGCGCGTCATGTTTGTCTCGTGCAGGCGGTACAGGAGCGTGATCTGCTCAAGGATGACCATGGAGGTGTTCCCCTCGCGGGCCCGCAGAAACCAGTCCTGGTCGTCGCTGTAACGATACCGGGCGTCAAACAGACCGACGCGATCGAAGGCACGGCGTCGAAAGAGCGCGGCGCCAAGATAGGCATTCGTCAGCGTCTGATTGTGGCTTTCGAATTCGATATCCGGTTGCGCCGCTCCCGGAAGACAAACAAACTGAACCCGCCCCGATACGATGTCGAGATCCGGGTCCCGGACTAAACGCGCAACCTGCAACTCAAGTTTCCCCGCCGGCCACAGATCATCCACATCGAGGAAAGCGATGATTTCTCCCCGCGCCTCGGCAATGCCACGGTTGCGGGCGACAGGAGCCCCGGCATTGTGCTGGAACACATAGCGGATATGAGCTTGATGGCGCGCCGCAACGTCCGCCGTCGAGTCCGTCGACCCGTCATCGACCACGATGATCTCCAGGGGACCATACTTCTGGGCGCGCACACTCTCGATCGCCTCAGCCAGAAAGCGACCCCCATTGAAAACGGGCATGATGACGCTAACAAGCGGCTTGTCCATGCTCATGGCTTGCTCTCCCCGGACGTATGGCCAGGCGATGGGGCTGGCAACGAAACACGCCGGCCCACGGAACAATACAGCCGGTCGCCACGTCAGGGTGTAACGCGGACGGAACTCACCTTCGGAGTGAAAGATGACCGGCCTGCGGCCTCCGCGCAAGCCCAGTATCTTCCAGGGGGAGTGACCTCCGGGTGAATGACCTGTCCTAGGTGTAACAGGAATGTGTCACGAATTACAATGGCTCTCTGGGTTCAAATGTCGGTCCCAGGGTACTAGAACGCTGGGCAACGTGACCTAGCACACGGCCCAGAATTCCGGTACTCGATGAGCAGCGGTCATCGAGGCTGGTCCGGCCTCCCACGCCAAGCGAATTGCTTTCTTTGCCGTCCGATGCCACCCCCACAGCACAATGCGGGCCATGGCTCCGCAGATTCCAGACGGCCCTGACTTGCCAGCCGTGGGAGAGGGAACCTACCATGCCTATATGCGCCACGTCTGTGCTCTGGTCCTGATGCAAGGATTCCTCTGCCTGCCCGCCTCCGCGCAGGGTCTGCTCCCCCGCTGGGAGGTGGAGGCGATGGCCAAGTCGCTTGAAGAGTATTCGGCCGGCCTGCAGCAGCTTTTGGAACAGGTGCGGCCCAAGGAATGGGTGCAGAAAGGCGCCTCGGACGCCTACGGGGAGCAGTACGAAATGTTGCGCTTGGAACTCTCAAACGTGTCCCTGTCGGCGCAAAATCTAGGGCGCAACACGGAAAAGATCTCGGTCGTCGTGGACACGTTCCTGTGGCTTGACCGGTCCGGATCCATGCTGCAATCGATTTCCGACGGCGTGGAGCGGTATCAAAATCCGGCTCTGGCGTCCTTGCTTCGCTCGGCGATTGCGCGCGGTCAGGGTGCGCAGGAGAAGCTCAAGGAATATATGCGGGAGCTGGCCGTCGACCGTGAAGCTCAGCTTGAAATCGCTCACAACGAGGCTCAGCGCTGCCGCGACGAAGTGATTAAACGGCGGCCGGCGAGGAACTAAGGCCAGCCCTTTGTGAGCTAGGCGCGCGGCGTGGCCGGCCTGTTTGCCGACTTGCCGCCGCGCTTGGCGCCGCGCGTTGCAGGAGATAAATGGAACCGATCGAGCAAACCGAACTGGAACCCTCCATGCCCGATCCTGCGCCGGGCGAAGAGGCCGGAGTTGTCCCGCCCCCCCTCCCTTCTCCGTTTCAATGCCATATTTGCGAAGAAGCGTCCGCCGAGATTTGCGGGCGCTGTACAAGGGACGTCTGCGACAACCATCTCTGTGAGCGCTGCGGCCATTGCAGCGACTGCTGCGCTTGCGACAACGGCCGCTAGGGTTGCCGAACCCTTCCGCGGCCGCGAACCCCGAAGGAACTCAGCCCTGGGGTGAAGCGCGGCGAAAACCCAACGGTGACGGACTCTATGGAGTACACCAAGGCTGCTATCGTCCGGGGAACCCTACGAGACGCTTCGAAAGCCACTCCAGGACGATTTCAGAATAGACAGGGACAAACCGCTGCAGGGATTTCATCTCCGCGTTATTGCCAATCTTTGCCTCCAACAGGGCATGATTGGCCTTCGGTAGGATTCGTAATGTGCGAGGAGTTGCGAGTTCGGTGCTAGTCTTCGGGGGGAAAGGGCCCATTAAAACACTCGCGGGGCACGATCCAGTTTGAAGTTGCGGCAGAGTTCAACTACTTCGGAATCACAGGCAGCACAATGTGCGACGGATGGGCCTTGGAGTGATAGACGGTCTGCGTCGCCGTCTTTAGCTCGTCATCCATTCCGAATGGTTTGCCCGTATTCGGGTTGCGGTCGAACTGCGGGAAATGGCTGCTGGTGATGTGCACGCGGATGCGATGGCCTTTCTGGAAAGCGTTCGCCGTGCCGATCATGTCGATCGCCATCTCGTAAATCTTGCCGGGCTCGAGCAGCCGCGGCGCGCTCAGGCTTTCACGGTAACGCGCGCGCAGGATGCCTTCGGCCACGTTGATGGCCCGGCCGTCGGGGTAGACATCGACAAGTTTTGCGACAAAGTCGGTGTCCACGGCGTCGGACGAGGCGTGCAGGACCACCTTCAGCGGGCCGACGATTTCCGTCTCTTCCGCGAGAAAATCCGAGGTGTAGACGAGCACGTCGGAGCGGTTCTCGATCCTGCGCTGGTCGCGCGGGCCCGATGTTGTCCCGACGCCGCAGCAATTCGCGCCGCCGTGACTCGGCACGGGATTGCTGGGATCGTAACGGTAGCGGTCAAACTCCGCCCCGCCGGCCGGCGCTTCCCAGGAAAGCCGGCCGTCGCCCTGGGAGCCGTTCGCCTTGCCTCCGCTGTGGAAATAGAGCTTGCGGTATTCGGTGCGTGCCAGCGGGTACTCGTTGGAAAAGCGCCACTCGTTGCGACCCATCACGAAGACTTTGACGGGCGGCTCGCGGTCCAGGCCGTTGGCGATTCCCTTAAGCCAATAGTCGAACCAGCGTAGCGCCACGGCGTCGTAGTCGACGTCGGCGGCCTTGCCCCAGTCCATGTCGCCGACTTTCTGGGCGCCACCGTGCTCCCAGGGGCCCATGATGATGTTGCTGCCTTTGCGCGCTTTCTCCGAGGCGCCTTTGTGGCTCACGCCCACGTAGCCGCGCAAGGCGCCCTGGGCGAAGATGTCGAACCAGCCGCCCATGGTGTGCACCGGAATATCGATCTGGTCGAAGGATTCCTCGACGCTCAGCTTCTTCCAATAGTCGTCGTAGTCCGGGTGGGCGATCCAATCGCGGTAAAACTGCGCGTTGCGGCCGACCAGTTCCTGCATGGCGTTCAGAGGCAGGCGCCAGACCACGTTGTCGTAGCTGATCGCCTCGGGGCCGCCTTCCATCGTGTGAGGGCCGGTGTTTTGCATGATCCGCGATTCCTGCCGCACCGGACCCCAGCCGAAGTTAAACGCCAGCCGCCAGCCGCCATTGACGGTGATCCAATCGTGGTAGATGCTCGTTGAGGCGACGCGCGGAAAAATCGTGACCAGATGCGGCGGCTTGGCTTGCGCGGCGCGCCATTGCACCTGGCCGAGGTACGAGCCGCCTTCCATGCCGACTTTGCCGTTCGACCACGGTTGCCGGGCGGCCCACTCCACGGTGTCATAGCCGTCCTCTATATCGTCGCGGAACGGTTCCCAGCGGCCCTCGGACTCATGACGCCCGCGTACGTCCTGAAAGACGTAAACGTAACCGCGGCGGGAGAAAAATACCGCGGCCCCATAGGCGTCCGGTGTCCGCTCGGTGCTGTAGGGCGTGCGCGAGACGATCACCGGGTACTTTCCGTCGCCCACGGGCCGGTAGACATCGGCATAGAGCACAACGCCGTCCCGCATGGGAATCGCCACGCGGTTTTCGATGCGGATGTCGTTGCGCGGCGGCTGGCTGGCCGGGAATGAATGTCCGCCGTCCGCTCGAAGGCCGGCGGCGAGGGCCAACGCGAATAGTGGAACCATGACGCGACGGATTGTGGAATGACGACGTTTCATGGATAAGAATCCCCAGTACCCCAGTCTGCCTTGCAAAAAACTATACGCCTGCGTCGCCGCTTGAACAGAAGGCCGTGGCTGACAACTTCGCGCTGCTGTAGCGTTCCTCTCCCTACTGTCCGCCCTGCGGTTGTATCTTGCGGGTCAAGATGGGGATGGGCTTTGCTTCTTCAAACAACGCGAAGGTCAGCACGTCGGTCTGGCTGACCATGGTGACGAACTGCTTGCCACCCACCATGTAAGTGATCGGCGAGGAAAAGAGCTGCTGCCCGGTGTTGAAGTGCCAGAGATGCTCGCCCGTCTTGGCGTCAACGGCCACCAGATGATGATCGTCGTCGCCGAAGAAGACCACGCCGCCAGCCGTCGAAAGAGTGCCGGCCCACATCACCGTCGGACCCGTCATCGGGTACTCCCATACCCGCTCACCCGTCACCGGCCTTAGGGCGCGGATAAAGAACTGGTTGCCCGAACGAGGCGGCTTCTCGGCGCCCGTCCCCGCAAATCCGATATTGGGGACGGGTTCTTTGGCGGAGCTGGTGAAAATGTCGCATCCTTCCAGCGCCACGATGTAAAGCAGCCCGGTGTCGGGGTTGAACGACGGCGTCATGTAGTTGCTGGCGCCGCGTACCGTGGGGCAAACCTCCACGCCTCCAGGGCTGGGCGCCATGCCAGGCGCCAGGATGGGACGGCCCTTCTTGTCTACGCCTGTCGCCCAGTTCAGCTTGTCCACGAATGGCGTCGCCTGCAGGAACTCACCCGTCACGCGGTCGAGCACATAACGGAAACCGTTGCGATTGATTTGCACCAGTAGCTTTCGCTCCTGGCCCTCATAGGGAAGGTTGAGCAAGATGGGAAACTCCTGCGCGTCCCAGTCCCAGACGTCGTGGGGAGTGAACTGGAAATACCATTTCATCTTGCCTGTGTCGGGATCAAGCGCAAGCATCGAGTCGGAGTAAAGATTGTCACCCTCGCGGTCGCCGCCATAGAAATCAGGCCAGGGATTGCCCGTGGGCCAATAAAGGGTATTGAGTTCCGGGTCGTAGCTGCCGCCCATCCAGGTGCCGGCTCCTCCCCACGCCAGCGTTTTCTCCCCCCACGTCTCCGAACCGGGCTCGCCTTTGGCCGGGATGGTCCAGAAGCGCCAAACTTCGTCGCCGGTCTCGGGATCGCGCGCGGAAAGAAACCCTCGCATGCCCGAATCACCGCCGCTCACGCCGGCCATCACGCGGTTCTTCACCACGTAGGGAGACATCGTGCAGTGATAGCCCTGCGCAGGGTCCGCATACTGCTGGTCCCAAAAAATTGCCCCGGTCTTGCGGTGCAGCGCGATCAAGTGGCAGTCGCTGGTTACGAAAAAGACTCGGTCGCCCAGCAAACCGACGCCACGGTTGGTGCGCTGGCTTTCGACGCCTTGCTGGCGGTAGACCCAAATGGGCCGGCCCGAGCGCGCATCGAGGGCATGAACTTCGTTGCTGTTACTCACGTATAGGATGCCGTCGTAGACGAGTGGCACGGCCGAGAGGCGGCGCGTCTCAATGTGGTAGACCCATTGTGAAACCAGTTTGCCGACATTGTCCCGGTTGATCTGCTTCAGCGGGCTGTGCCGATTCGAGGCATAGTCGCCCGTGTAAATCAGCCAGTTATCGCCAGGGCCCTTGAGGATGTCGTCGTTCGACACCTGAGCGGCGAGCGGAAGCGCCGCCGACGCAAGGCACAGCAGGGCGATACGGGAGAGCTTCACGATCATTCCTCCTCTTCTAGCGGCCCGCCCGTACTAACGTGAACGCGAGTTACCTGCCTGCTCAGGAAAGCGAGCACATTGTCAATCTCTTCCCGAGAGAACCGCTTCTCATAGTCGTCGGGCATCCAGGTCTTCTCGAGAAAGATGGCCTGCTTGACGTCGGCTGCCTGCAGCATGTGCAAACGCCCCTGCTTGTCGGAAAGCTGCAACCAATAATTCGTGTAGTTCTTCGCCACACCTTCGAGAACCTGCCCGCTCTGCAAGGTGACTCGAACCGGGTCGAACCCGCTCGCGATCTGCACGTTTGGCTCCAACAAACTCTTCTGCAACTGCGCGGCGTAACTCAGCAGTCCCGCGTTGCTCAAGTCCGGCCCCAGATAGCCGCCTTTACCCCGGATAATGTGGCAGTTGACACAGCCACCCTTCCCAAAGAAAAGGGCTTCGCCTGCCTTCGAATCGCCGGGAACAGGTGTATCGACCGCGGGTGCGGTCAGCGAGCGCACGAAAGCCGTGATCTTCCAAACTTGATCTTCAGGCAGTGGGAAGGGTGGCATATCCGTGCCCGGAAGCCCGTTCTGAATGACGTCAAACAGACGCTGGTGATCCATGCGCCGCATCTGGCGGCCCGTGAGCAGATTCGGCCCCCGGCCTCCTTCGCCATTGGGACCATGGCACCCGCTGCAGCTTAGTAAGTAGAGGTCTCCGCCGGCCGAGATCGCCTCCTGATTGGCGATATATTTTTCCTCGATCTCCTGCATTTTTGGGTCGTTAGCACCCCTCTGCTGGCTCAGCACCGGGTTGCGCTGAGCGGCCGCAACAGCCACACAGACAAGGAATAACGTTAACGATCGCATGGCAAACCTTGGTACAGATTACCAGAAGAGCACGCAGACGGGAGTCAATCAGTGAATAGATGGTGAAGAGTATTGTGAAAACGGCGATTCTCGGGAGGCGATCGACAGGAGGCTGGAGCTTCCAGCCCAGGGAGCGGCGGCTCCTTGCCGGGCGCCAATCTGGCCCGGCGGCCTACATGCCCGGTTTTCCGGCCACGTTTACCGCTCCCCGCGGCGTGTTGGTTCCGATTGTCAAACCGATACGGTGTGCCGCATGCGTCGCGAGCGTCGGCTTGTGGAGGTCACCCTCTTGCGCGACTGCTGGCGCAGCCGGATCTTGGCGCGCATCAGGCGCACCCGGACGGTAGACGGTTTCAGGCCATGATGCTTTCCAATCTCAGCCGTCGTGAAACCGCCGATGGCTTGCATCCAGAGGAGCGAGCGATCCAGCTTCTCACACTTCGAGAATAGGTAGTCGAGGTCGGCGCTGGCGCTGGCGGAGGACGGTCCCGGCCGCAGGTCAACTGCTTCCTCCAGACCCTGGACCCTGGAGTTGCGGCGGAACTGGTTGCGCGACATATTGACCGCGATGCTGTTGATCCAACTGAAAATCATCGTCTGATCCCTCAATTGGCAGCGGCGTTCCCAGCCCCGCGCCCACGCGGCCTGAGCTATCTCCTGCGCGTCGGGATCAGGCAGTCCTCTCGAAGCCAAGAAGCAGACGGTTCGATGAAAGCCCTTTTCGTAAGCGGTGCCGAATTCCACGTTGGTCATGTCGTTTCTCCCTTTCGTCTTGTGCCGATCAGGATCAATCAATGGAACTAGCATGAGCTTCTTACCAGGCCCGCAGTAGTAGGTTTCGGTAAGTCACCTTCCGTACAAATGGCGCTAACCTAACTGCTAGGTGATCGCTTTGTTGTTGAAAAAGCGTAACTTGCGGCACGCGAAGGTGGTTGGCTGACGCGACCTCTGGCATGGCGGCCAAACCTCAAACCAGTACTATTGCCAGGGGATAACTGGAAGGCCTTCCAGGTAGGCATCTCTTGCCCGCTCCACCTCCGGCCTAACGCAAACCCTTGTCATTGACGGTTCGATATCCCTGAGCTTCGAAGTCGGTTCAGTTGCGGTAACATTCCGCACCGCGCGCCTGTCTGGGAGGGTGAACCGAAAAAACTGAAAAGGAGGGAATTTTCATGTTGCAATGGGCGCTTATGTTTCTTATAGTCGCGCTAGTTGCCGCCGCCATGGGTTTCGGAGGCATCGCCGGCGCGTCGGCGGGGATCGCCAAGATCCTGTTCTTTATTTTTCTGGTTGTGTTTTTGGTTTCGCTCATCATGGGCATGGCCCGGCGTGCCTAGCGCGGTCCATATTCCGGCAGCCGATTCGGGCGGCTTGAAGAAACGGACGGCTAAGGGCCACACGTCCCACGTGTAGGAACAATCGGAGAAAGGAGGAGAAATGATGATGGCTGGTTTTTCGAGGCGAATACTGTTTGCCGGAGCTTTGGTGGGGCTGCTCGCCCCTGGCCTAAGCCAAGCAGCTGATAAAAGGCTGAGCCGCATGGAGTCCGAAGTGCGGCACGAACTCGTGATGCTCCCATACTACGGCGTGTTTGACAACCTCACGTTTCGGGTGGACGGTGACAAAGTGACGTTAATGGGCCAGGTGGCGCGCCCGTCGCTGAAAAACTCCGCGGAACGGGTTGTCAAAAACATAGAAGGAGTGGCGAGCGTCGAGAACAAGATCGAAATTCTGCCCACCTCGGGCCACGACGACGACATTCGCCGTGCAACGTACCGGGCAATTTACTCGCAACCGGCTCTGCAGCTTTACCAGTTGCGCGCTGTCCCGCCGATCCACATTATCGTCAAGAACGGCCATGTCACGCTGGAAGGCGTGGTGGCCAGGGAAGCCGATAAGAACATCGCGGGCATTCAGGCGAATGGCGTACCAGGCGTGTTCTCGGTGACGAACAACCTGCGCGTCGAGAACGAGAAGGAATAAATGAAGGCGCCGCCCAGCTAGGGGCCTCCGGGGTCCCGGCCGCGGCGCCCTTCTTTCCACTCCTCCCAGAGACCGAGAAACTTGAGTTGATCATCGAGGTCGGTTCTCACCATTAATTCCTCGAGTTGGCGGCGGTCCAGACGCTCGCCTAAACGGTCCGGGAGGTCGGCGATATTGAAGACCGTAACCGCGGCGATGCCGGCGGCATCGCGCAGTCCATTCAGATCGACTTTCTCGTATGTGTCAGCGGCGGAATGGTAGTAAGGCACGTAGTTCACGGTGTCCTGCATTGCGATCAGGGTCGGAATCCCTTCGAGCAGGAAGTCAAAGTGGTCGCTGCCGAAAAATGCGTCGTAGCTGTGAGCGTTGGCGCCGCGCCCGGCGACGGGGTCCATGGCGGCGACAAGTTTGTCTTCGATATCCCTGCGGCCACCGAGTGAGTAGCCGCGAATCTTTCCGACACCCATATCGTGGATGACAACCGCCGTCACGGAATCGAGTTCCGCCCTGTGATCGCGAACATAGGCTCTTGATCCCAGGAGGCCCTGCTCTTCACCCCCGAAAAGGATAAAGCGAATGGTGCGGCGGGCGCGCCGGGGAAGGGTCCGCATGCTACGCGCCAGTTCGATGACAAGCGAGACGTTGACGGCGTTGTCAAGACAGCCAGTTCCCATGTCCCAGGAGTCGAGATGCGCGCCCGCGATCACGATCTCCGCGGGTTGCTCGCTTCCGCGGATCTCCGCTACGACGTTACGCGAGCGAATCGGCCCGCCGGCCTTGTTCGGCAGAGCAAGGTGCATTTCGACCTTCTTGCCGCTTGCAAGCAGGCGCTGAATGCGAAGGCCGTCTTCGCGCGCGACGAGCGCGGTCGGAATAGCGTCAAGGTGACCGTCGAGTGTGTTGACGTGACGGTAGAGAAGCTTGTTGGGCCGCGTTGCGGTGAAGAGGACCGCGGCCGCGCCCGCCTTCACGGCTTCCCGAAGCGCAATCGTCGAGTCCCGCTGTTCGTCGGCCAGATCCCAAAATGTGGTGGCCGCATCCGATCCCACGAGCAGAATCTTTCCTCGCGCCGCCTCGCCCAGCCGTGAGATCTGCCCGGGCGAGCCACTGCCGCCGTCGAGCACCTGGGCGCGCACACCGCCGCGCGGCGTCGCAGGCACCCACGCGGATGAAGCGCCGGTCACCGTGAATTGCGTCGGGGAGAGAACCTCGATCCGCGTCTCCCCTTCCTGCCATGATTGCGGAATAGAGAACGACTCGGTGTGGACCTCGTCCACGCCCGCCTCACGAAAGGCCTGCACCGCCCAGTCGACCGCCTTCTCCATACCCGGCGTCCCAGGCATACGGCTGCCCACCTCGTCACATAGGGACCGGAGATTCCGTTCCAGGAAAGGCGAGCGCGCAACCTGCTCCAGTAGCGCCTGGGAGTCCGCTCCGGTGTGCCGCACACTGCTGTCGGCCGCTCGAACGGGGAAGAGGTACGCGGACACGACCAGAGCCAGCAAGAATTGAGATCTCAGGTGCATGCTCTTAGATGAAATCCTTCCCAAGCCTAACACGGCGTTCCAGCATGCCGAGATCTCTTACTCCAGCGTGTAGAACTCGTAGCGTGTGGTCCAGCGGTCGGACTGGCCCGGCTCGATCGTGAGATCGATGAACGGCTCGGGGCAGAGCGTGGTATGAGGCGACCAGAACTGCAGCCGCGAAAGGGGCTTATCGGTCTGCATACGGACACCGGCCTTGGCTTTGCGGTTTGAGATCGCAAAACGATGGTCGTCGGCGGTGTCGCCGTATCCGGTAAACAAAGTAAGGATGTTCTGGCCCTGAGGAATTTCCTTGATGTAGGCGAGTTCCTTGCCGCGCACCTCGGCAAATCCTTTCAGATCGCGGTCGGCCGTGAGGTCAAACGGAAACCACACGGTAAAGTCTGGCCCGGTCGGCTGATTGTCGATCACAAAAAAGTTGTGGTTGTAGACGTTCGTCTCGATTGTTTTTACGCCGGTGTTTGCGAGCTCGTGGCTGATGACCAGCTCCGGTTTGTCCGGCGACAACGTCAGCCGCTTGATGTAGCGATAGCCATAGCCCGAACCGGGCTCCTCGAGTTCGTGGGTGAACTCGATCCAGTTGGTGTCGCGCCTGGTCGTCCATTTTCCGGGGTCAACGACCTTGTAGGAGTGTCGCCACTGGTAATCTTCCTCCTCCGGCTTCTCGCAGACGCCGACGCCGATGCGGATAAAGCGCCCCCCCGTCGCCGCTTCGTCGTAGCCGAGGCCCTTATCGTTGGTCCGAAACTCCTCCACCGGCCCGGTGATGCGGTCATGCAGGTAAGGGTCGTCCGACTGCTGCCACTCGCCGAAATACTCATGACCTTCATAAGTGAGACTGTGGATGACCCCGGACCAGTCAAACCGCGTGCCGCGGTAGTAGCCTTTCTCGGGGTCGGGCAGATAGAGTTTGGCCGTGATCTGGCCGCTCTTGATCTCGGCCGAAGGGTGATCGTCGGCTTCCCCCTGACAGGACCCTAAAATGAGAATCGCCAAGAGGGCGGCTGAAGCACAACGGTAGGTCATGAACGAGAGTTTACAGAAGTGAGAGCCGGAAGCAAAGAAAGGGCGGCGCGAGACGCCAGCGATTTTCCACTGGACGCCAGGGGCCAGTCTTTCTCTGATGCTTCAACCCAGAGGCCGTTTCATACTACTCAGGCGCCTATTTCCCCGAGGATTTCTCTGCTTGCCGGTTTTCGCATACACTCGTGAGGTGCGGAGATTTTGGGCGCATGCGCTGCGACTCACCGCATTCCGAGGGCGAGGCGCTCTTATGAACAGTTCCCCTAACTTATGCCGCAACCGAGGTGTTCTTGGCGGCGCTTTGCTCTTGCCGGCGGCCCTCCCCCTCCTGGCCGTGTTGGCCGGATGCACCCCCAACACGCGGGAGACGGTCGACAGTCCGGACTACGAACAAGAAATCCTCGCGTACCGCCAAGCGCGGGAGGACCGCCTGCGCACGCCCGACGGCTGGCTGAGCCTGGTCGGTCTGCATTGGCTGCAGCAGGGGCGCAACACGTTTGGCAGCGACCCGAGCAATCGCGTGGTTCTGCCCGTGGGCCAGGCGCCCGGCGTAGCGGGGGGACTGCAAGTAACGGGAAGCCAGGTCACGATCAACGTGGAACCCGGCGTTGCCATCACGGCCGACGGCCAACCGGTCGCGAGCCTCGATCTGCGGAGTGATGCGGAAGGCGACCCGACCATCCTGCAGTTGGGATCGCTGCAATTCCACGTCATCGACCGCGCCGGGCGGCTGGGCATCCGCGTAAAAGACAGTGAAAGCGAGGCGCTCAAGAATTTTACCGGACTGGACTACTACCCAATCGACCCAAGCTGGCGCCTGGAGGCCCGCTATGAACGCTACGAGTCGCCGCGCGAAGTGGAGATCCCTAACATCATTGGAACCGCGTTTCGGGAGCCGTCGCCTGGCGCCTTGCTTGTGGAGATCGGGGGCAAGACGTATGACCTGATTGTCTTCCCGGACGAGCCTTCGTATTTGCTCGCTTTCGGCGACACGACCAACGGCTCGGAAACCTACGGCGGCGGACGCTTTCTTAAGATCGATCTGCCGCCGGAATCCGGAACCGTCGTCCTCGACTTCAACA